>Ga0315339_1000006_pt1:0-510000 | contig 749766 bp, 691 predicted proteins | sample ASW17metaG_FD_204514 | JGI IMG/M metagenome (GOLD analysis project Ga0315339, IMG submission 204514) | Ammonia-oxidizing marine archaeal communities from Pacific Ocean, United States - ASW #17 | ecosystem: Environmental > Aquatic > Marine > Oceanic | place: USA: California | collected...
GAAAACACACAAAATTGACCCAAAAACCCCGGAAAACTGCGGAATATCAGTTGAGAAAAAAATGTAATTTTTTTTGAGATAAAGTTTTTTACCGGGATAACACACGGCTTTTTTACCGCTGAAAATGCCGAGTGCGCCCTAGGGTATGAAGCGTGTGCCGGTTTTGCCTTCAAGCGCACGGCTTATATTGGGGGGGTCGGTGATAATGCCGCATGTGCCGCCATTTTTGAGATAATCGATCATCGCCTCAACTTTAGGGCCCATGCTGCCGGGGTCGAACTGGTTTTCTGCCAGCAATGCTTCCGCTTTCGCAACATTAAGCGTATCGAGCCATTCTTGTTCGGGCTTATTGAAATTGATCGCGACTTGTTCAACCGCGGTCGAGACTAAAAACAGATCAGCATTTAGGTCGCGCGCGAGCAGGCTTGATGCAAAATCCTTATCAACCACGGCTTCGGCGCCCTGATGTGCGCCTGTTTCGTCTTCATAAACCGGGATGCCGCCACCGCCACAGGCAATCACCACCGTGCCGGCATTGGCCAGAAGGGATATTTGCTCAAGCTCGACGATGGCTTGCGGCGCGGGTGATGGCACTGCGCGCCGCCAGCCGCGACCGGCATCTTCCACGATCGTCCAACCTTGTTCGGCGGCACGTTGTTTGGCGGTTTGTTCGTCAAGCTGTGGTCCGATCGGTTTGGTGGGGTTGGCAAAGGCCGGGTCATTGCGGTTTACCAAAACCTGGGTCACAAGAGCTGCTGCCCGTTTTTTCAACCCGCGTTTTTGAAATTCATTATGCAAAGCACGGGCGAACATATAGCCAACCGCGCCTTGAATATCGGCATCGGCATAATCCATCGGCACGGGTGCTACCTCACCGATTGCAAGTTCTGAGCGGCGCAAAATGAAGCCAACCTGTGGCCCGCTGCCATGAGTGATTATCACGTTCCAGCCATTGGCGATCATCTCGGCAATGTGGTGCACGGTTTGGGCCACGGCTTTATATTGATCGTGAATGGATTGTTTGTCCGGGCTTAAAATCAGCGCATTGCCGCCAACAGCAATTATGGCAAGGCCTTTGGGTTTTACCATGTCGTGGTTCTCCCGTTCGTCCTATTCATCCAACTTATTAGCCAGGGCCGTAATCGCTTGTGTGAAACAAGCAAGCGGCGCATTTGTAATGCCAGCACCAATTTGACCAATGCCAGCTTGTTTATGAGCAATGCCAGTATTAATAACAGGCAGAATACCACTATCGACAACTTTGCGCATATCAATGCCCGCCGGCGTGCCAATAAAATCGAGTGCTGGCAAGGTTAGCGCATCATTGCGGCCCAGTGTGATATTCCCCATTTCGCGGGTTTTAGCTATGGCATCGGCTGCACCACCACCAACAAATTGTACAATGGCTGGAGCTGCTGCCATGGCAAAGCCGCCGATGCCCGCGGTCTCAGTGATAGCACTATCACCAATATCAGGCGCTGCATCATCCATGGAATAGCCTGAGAAATATAGCCCATCAACCAAGGGTGCCGGTGTGGTGAACCATTGGTCATCCAACCCGCTGACCCTGATGCCGAATGTGACCCCATTGCGTGACATGGCGGTGACCATGGAGGAATGCTCAACATTATGGGCGGCATCAAGCATTGCTTTGCACGCCGCCATAGACAAGTTGAGGAAGAAATGATCATTGCCGGCCATGAACTCTATAACAGCTGCAATATCATCTTGCGGCAGATCGATTTTCAACAATGACGGCACCAGCATTTTTAAAAACAATGAGGTGGCTGCAGCATTCCTGTTGTGAACCTCATCTCCCATGTGAAGCGCTTGTGCCATCAACGGCTTAAGCTCTAAAGACCCATAAATATCCAATGCCTGGGCAAGTGCCGGGGCCAATATGTCGCGCATCCACACAAGCCGTTCGAGCACGTCTGTGCTATTAGCGCCAAAACGCAAAACTTTGCCTAAGCCTTCATTGAAATTGCTGAAGGCTTTGTTGCCGTGCTCCTGGTTTTCGATAATCCAAACCGGCATGGACGGGCTGATGACACCGCACATGGGTCCGACCGCGCCGTGATGATGACAGGGTGCGAAGGTAATTTCTCCATTGGCTGCAAGTTTTTCTGCAGAGGCCAAGTCATCCGCCCAGCCTTCAAATACAATTGCGCCGATAATGGCACCCTGCATGGGACCGCACATATCGAGCCATTCGACCGGGGGTCCGGCGTGCAAGATCAGACGATCCGCCATAGCGGGGATCAAGTCTTGTGCACGGCCAATACCGGTTAAGACGGGGCGTGCGGAAAGATAGCGCGCAAAAGCTTCGGCATTGGCGGCTTCTACCTTAGGATGATTTATTAGCTTGGCGAGCGCTTGGCCGCATTGTGCATCGCCGTCAGCTGGCGGGCGCCAGTCTAGTGTTACGGCAGAACCACCCGCCTGGATCACAGCATCACCAAAAGCTGCAACTCCCAGATTGATGACGTTTAAATCTTCGTTCAGTAAATTGCTCATGGTGCTTGCCTGGCGCTGGAGTTAGAAATTTTGGGTGTGTTCTTCTCCTGAATGATACGTCCTGCCATACGCACAGCGGCGGCATTGCTGGGGGCTAATATCATGCCGGCTTTAATCAAGGCTTCTTCTTGGGCATCAAAGCCTTGCGGATCACCTTGCGTGCCACAGATAAAACCTATGAATGAGAGGTGACGTCCGTGATCTGCTGCAACCTCTTGCGCTTTTTCAAGAGCGGGTGCCATTTCACCCGCCGGATCCATATGTGCCCCGAAGCCCAGCACGACATCAAGCAAGATGACGGCGGTTTTGGCATCTGTTGCCTCGTTGATGATTCTTTCATTGCGCAGACGATGATCAATCATCGGATGAGGCCTGCCGCGGGTGAAAATATCATCGCCCAAATCAATTACCGTATGTTCCAAACTTTTCCAGGCATCATTGAGTGCGTATTTTTTATTAACCGGCGTGCTTGAATAAATTGGGCCGATCATGTCTTGCAAAATCAGTTGGGCCTCATAGCAAAAAGTGCCGCCGCTATAGAGCCCGCGCAGATATTTTTGGCCTTCGGCCATGGCTGCAATTTCACTTTGAAATTCTATATCAGCATCAGTGATAGCAATGCTGGGGGCTTTGCCTTTGCTCAGGGCTGCGGCTGTCATTGCCGCATCTTCCAGGGTATCGGCTGTATGAAGATTGGCGCTTATACTGGTCTTGTTTTCGGCGCCTAGAAAGTTGACGACCACGGGTTTGGCAAGCTCGGCCGCTGTTTTCAAAACTTTTTTGGCAATATCCGGTGAAGGTGGTTTTGATACGAGGACGATAATTTTGGTTTTATCATCAGCCGCCAGCGCTTTGAGGCCAGCCAACATAGAGAGACCTCCGACCTTGGCATTCAAATCGCGGCCACCCGTTCCAAGCGCGTGAGATACCCCACAGCCCTCCCGCTCCACCAGACAGGTGATCTGCTGCAAGCCGGTGCCGGAAGCTGCCACCACACCGATATCACCCGTGCGCACGACATTGGCAAAACCCAAAGGCAGGCCATTGATGATGGCTGAGCCGCAATCAGGGCCCATGACCAGGAGGTTTTGTTTGTCGGCGTAGGTTTTCAGTGCGTTTTCGTCTTCCAGCGCCACATTGTCGGAAAATACCATAACATCCAGGCCCAAGCGCAAGGCCTTCATAGCTTCAGCGGCAGCGTAATCGCCCGGGCATGAGATTAAAGCCAGATTGGCTTGCGGTGTTGCCTCAAGTGCCATTTGGATCGATCTGGCCTCTAAATCTTTTATATCGCCCACACCGGGTTTGGCATTTGAGCCTTGCAGTTTTTCATCCGCGGCCGCAAAGGCAACATTGAGAGCGTCGTCGTCTTCTGCTTCGATCGCTATCAGCAAATCATTGGGCTGGGCTGTCATTGGGCGGTCGAGCAAATTAGCCTCTTTGAGCAAATCGAGATTGGCTTGCGTCGCCATGACCATGGCGGCTTGCGCGATGCCATCAAGCTTGGCGAGGCTTGCAGAAATATTCATCAAGGCAACCGAGTCGCGATAAATATTGGGCAATATTTTAACAGAGATCATCATGCCGCCCTCATTTTCTCTTGGCGATTTTGCCGCAATTTGAGGGGTTCATGCATTTCAAGACCGGAGCACCAGGCTGAAAGTCCAGCCAACAGACCAGCGACACCATCAGCCCCGGACGTGTGGCCGACCGCCAAGGCTTGATCCATAGCGGACTTAAGGGTGGCGGCATTTGCGCCACGCGCGAGGGCGCAGCTAAGAATTGAGAGGCTTTCTGAAACCTCCCCCTGACATGCTGCGCTGAGATAGGCCGCGCTGATATCGCTGGTTTTGGGTAAATATTTTTCGAGCGATTTGCCCAGCACTGTTATATAACGCGTGCGTTTTGGATCATGGCTGGCCTGTGCCCATAATCCTGCCAGAAGACCTACAATAAAATCATCGCCTGAAGGTGTAAGGCCCGGCCCGCGTCCTATCAGCGGATTGAGCAGAGAGGCTGTTTGTTTGGCCTCAACCTGGAATATTGCAGCACGCAAATCCGGCCAAAAGGCAAAACCATCAAGACCTGTTTGCTTGTCATGGTGTTGGAAACAATCGGTCGCATTATGCCACGCCGTTAAGTTAGAGAGCTCGGCCATATTTGCACCAAGCGCCCCTATTGGACAGTGCCAGATGTTTGCTGTTCTAAGATCGAGGGCAAAGGGAGAGGACGTTTCAAACCGAAGAACACCCGCACGAATATGCATCGCTGCATCCACGGGCAAGATAGCCTCAAAAGAAAATCCCTGAGGTGTATTAAGCCGGATGCCATGTGGCACATTAAGGTTTTCTCTCACCAACAGCACGACAATCTCACCCGTTTTAAGGCGCAGATTGCAGGCGTTTTGAAACACGGAATGCACAGCGCCGGATATCCGTTCCGGTTTGATAAGCGCGCCGATAGAGTGTGCTTGCAAATTCATCGCCGTATTTCCAATTTGACCGTGCGATCATAAAAAAAGCTGGTGCCCGAAGGACACCAGCTTACTCGAGTTACACGCTTTGTACCATTATTTGGCGCGTTTGGGCGCGGGGTCAGCATCCATATTGGAGAAGCTGTAGAAAATGCCCGCAACGATGAGATAACTCACCGTCAGCATCCATGTTTGGGACGTAGAGGCAATGCCAACCGCTGAGCCGTGAATAAAGCCGAAGAAGGTCAACACGGCTGCAACGCCAGCAAAAGACGCTGCCATTTTGTGCTCGCGGTCCATTACGAACACTGCCATGGCACCCCAGAGCAGACCCGTGACCACGGCACCACCCGCCAAAACATCCAAGCCTTGATAAAGCACGCCGGTCTGGCTGAGTTTATCGAAGCCGACGGCAGCGGCATTGGTACCGGCGGCGCCTAGGGCACCATCAATCTGCACTTTGGCCCAGGCTGCCAGATTGGGCACCAAAGCCAACACGATTGCCGGTGCATGGTGCGCTGGCGTTTCCTGGAAGGCCTGAGCACCGATCAGCAAGCCGATATAGAGCAAGATCGGGATGATCGCCACCAAAGGTATGACCTCGAGCATAAGGCCTATAATGCTAAGCCAGGTTAAGACCAGCACCATGAAGCCGGTTGCGACCGAATAGCCGATCCGCCCGCCGATATCTTTCCAGCCGGGATGGCCGATATAGACGGCATTGGCAAACGGGCTGCCCAATAAAGTGCCGAGCAGTGAAATAGAACCCTCAGCCATAAGCGTTTCCTTGACGGAATATTCATCCCCTGCAGCAGACGCACTCTCAACATTGTCCATAGCTTCGATGAAGTCATATACGCCGAACGGAATGGCGGTGATGATGATGACTTTCCAATGTGTCGCAAGACCATTGATAACGTCGCCGATAACGGGAAGTGGGATATTTAAGTTCACATTTCCTACAGCGGTGCCGACAGCGCTTGGGTTCATGGTGATGTTAATGATCGATCCCAGGCCAAAAACATAACCGAGCCAAGCCAAAGCCGTGCCAACAGCGATGGCAACCAGGCCGCCTGGCACTTTGCCCGGATAACGCACGCCGCCATACCACGCGCCCAAAATGATCGCCAAGGAAATCAGGCCTATCACCGGTGTTTGCATGATTTCGAATGCCGGTCGCATGGAAATGAAGGTGATCGAAATGCCAGCCAGCGTGCCGAGCAGGGCGGCGCGTGGCGTAACCCGCCTAATATGCGGTGCGATAAACGCGCCGACAAACAACATCAAACCTTCGATGAAAACCCAGGCCAAGCCCGCATGCCAAGCCTGCATTGGATCTTTGGTCGATATTGAGATCGGCAGCATGATGGCAAATACCACAAAGAACATATGTGGCACGCTTGGTCCCGACGGTAGGGCGGTGACATCGTCGCGCCCTTCCTTGTCGGCAAGCCTTTTCGCCATCCAGGCATAATACATATTGCCCAAAAACAGCATGGCGCCCACAGCGGGCAGAATTTGCCCGAACAATGTTGCGTCCGGAATTTTGACGACAAATTTCAATAGGCCCGTCAGGACCAGAAGATTTGTTAGAACATTAGTGCCGAGACCGAAAAAACCGTTCCAGTCACCCGGCCCCCACCAGGATACTTGTTTGGTTGTTGTAGCCATAATTTTAACCCCTCTTTTTGTCTGGTTCCCCAGAAGGGTCAATTTATAGCTTTTTATTAAAACTTTAGTCTAATGATTTTATTGCCGCCTGTGAATTAGCGACCCAGCCGAAGATGCCTCCCTGGGCTTTAATCATCTCCAGGCCGACCCGTTGGAATTCGGGAAAATACGAGCCAACACAATCAGATAGCACGACACATTCATAGCCGCGATCATTGGCCTGGCGCACCGATGTATGGACGCATACCTCGGTGGTGACGCCACATACGATCAATGTCTTGATGCTATGATTTTGCAGAATCAGGTCAAGGTCGGTTTCGTAAAATGCACCCTTGCCGGGTTTGTCGATCACGGGTTCATTATCGAGTGGAGCCAGTTCCGGGATGATATCATGGCCTGGTTCGCCACGCACCAGCACCCGACCCATCGGCCCATCATCTCCAATGCCAGTTTCCAGGTGGCCGCGCGCGAGTTTTGAGGGCGGCGCATCGGTGAGGTCCGGCCTATGACCCTCGCGGGTGTGAATAATGGTGAGACCAGCCTTGCGTGCAACAGCTAAGACCGCTTTACACGGCTCGATGGTTGACCGCAACAACGAGACGTCATTGCCGAGCATGTCGCCAAAACCGCCGGGCTCGAGAAAATCGCGTTGCATGTCGATCATGAGAAGGGCCGTTGTAGCCATCTCGCAGGTGAGCGGATAGGGCTCAGCTTCAATCTCAATTGTGTTGTCCTTTTTGGTCAATTTGTATGCTTCCCTGCCAACCTCTTCTCAGTTTCAAAAACGGTAACATTTTTTTTGAAGTCAAGTCACGCCCAGAACGTTGAGGCGCTCGTAGTTATGTGCTATCGCAGGCGCGCTGATTTATAGGGCAAAGGAGTTCATGAGGCATGGCGCGAAAACTATTCGTCAACGGCACATTAATGCGCGGATTGGCGTTACATAAAAATCTTGAAGGGGCGGTGTTTCTCGGTGAGTTCAACACAGCTCCCATCTACAGGCTCTATTCGGTCAATGATATTCATCCCGGCATGTTCGAAGTTGAAAGTCGTGGCGTGTCAGTGGCCGGTGAATATTATGAAATGAGTGACGACATCTGGGCGCGGGTTGAAGCAGGCGAACCGCCTCATCTTTACTGCGGGCCGGTGAAACTTGAAGATGGCCGTACGGTGGACGGAATTTTGTTTCCCAAAGAAATAGCAGAAGCCAAGCATAAAGATATATCGGAATATGGTAGTTGGCGTAACTATATGGTCGACTTGTAAGAACTAGCCTTATTAAGCGATCAGCTCATCCATCTTTGTTGGGCTGAGGCCGAATTCGCAGTCATTTTGCAAGTAAGTTTATAATCTTAAGCATGTTGTGTTTGCGTTTGGCTAAGTTCAGACTAGAGTATGGCGCATGGCAATTCACACACCCTTTTCGCCTAGCTTAAAGAGCAGCACGCGCGCTGATATGATTGTTCAGGAGCTTGCTGATGAGATCGTCAATGGCGGGCTCGAGCCGGGCGTGCGGCTGGACGAAAGCAATCTAGCGGAGCGTTTTCATGTCTCGCGTACACCGGTGCGCGAAGCGTTGCGCCAGCTCTCCGCCATGGGACTGGTGGAAAAGAAGCCTCATCGTGGCGTTATTGTTATCAATATTCCAGCGACCCGTCTGGACGAAATGTTTCAGGTGATGGCTGAATTGGAAGCTGTGTGTTCAAGACTTGCCGCCGAGCATATGACGGCGGGTGAGCGCCAAGAGCTGGAAACTTTTCATCACGCTATGGAAGTCCTCGTGCGCGAGAGTTCTACCGAGGAATATGCCCTGCGCAATCGCGAATTTCACTCAATGATTTATCGTGGCGCGCACAATCAATTCCTCGAACATACCGTCCGGACGATCCGCCATCAAGTTGGCCCATATCGTAAGGCGCAGTTTCAAGTCAGTGCCAGGCTGCGTCTATCCCATGAAGAACATGGCCGGGTGGTGCAAGCGATTATGCGTGGCGATGCCGAGATGGCGGGAAAGACCATGCGCGATCATCTGCTCACTGTTGGCCATGTATCGGCGCGGTTTGCAGGGTAAAATATATCCCCTCAACGGCTATCAGACTTAAAACCTGGATGCAGGTGTTTTTTCATTGCATACAATATTAGATTCCAACTATTATTTTAACTATTTGAAATATAATGGATATTATGAATCTCTGTTGGAGATTGCATCCTCACCTAAGAATTGTGCTTATTAAATAGGCATATTATTTTATATGCTCACCAAATGATCAAAATAAACCTAAACCCCTCTGTATAAAATTTAAAAATCTATTTAAATCAGCATGTTGGAAGATTGTATACAATGGCACGCCTCTTGCTTACCTCCTAACAAAAGGTTAAAGCGCCGCGATACGCGCGGCCGGCAAGAGAAGGGTGGCCATGTCAGCTTCTGGCATAAACAGTTTGAATTTTGCTGTGCTTTTGCAAGCGTACCGGGAGGGGCGTTTTGGGCCATGCGACGTTGCCGCTGAAGTGCTCGAACGCATCAAAGCTAGGGGCGAGGATGGCGTTTGGCTTCATCGCATCGGATTTGACGATGTTATGGCGCGCGCCCAGGCGTTGGAAGCGCTTTCAGCTGATCAACAAAAGGGCTTGGCGCTTTATGGCCTGCCATTTGCCGTTAAGGACAATATCGATGTAGCTGGCTTGCCAACCACCGCGGCATGTCCCGACTATGCCTATAAGCCTGCGGAAAACGCCCCTGTGGTGCAAGCCTTGCTCGATGCCGGGGCGATTTTAATTGGCAAGACCAATCTCGATCAATTCGCCACCGGTCTGGTCGGCGTAAGAACACCTTATGGTGTTTGTGCCAATCCGTTCGATGCGGACTATATTCCCGGAGGTTCAAGTGCTGGATCAGCAGTTGCTGTCACAACCGGTTTGGTGAGCTTTGCGCTTGGCACCGACACAGCAGGCTCGGGACGCATTCCCGCAGCGTTTAACAATATTATCGGGCTAAAACCTACGCGCGGCTTGCTGAGTGCGCGCGGTGTCGTGCCAGCCTGCCGGTCACTCGATTGCGTGTCGATATTCACACTGACCACTCCTGATGCCCATGTCGTTTTGGAAGTGGTGCGCGGCCATGATAAGGCCGATAGCTATTCGCGGACTGATGCAGGGCGTGCGCTTGAAATTAAAGCCGAAGGCCTTGAGAGCCGGACCATCGCGGTTCCGCGTGATCAAGATCTTGAATTTTTCGGCGATCAAGAGGCGGCCCGGCTGTTCGATCAAGCGATTGAGGCCGTCAGTGAGCTTGGCGCCGAGATCATCCGGATAGATTTTTCACCGTTTTTGGAAACCGCTCGATTGCTTTATGAAGGGCCTTGGGTGGCTGAGCGTTATGCCGCCGTTGAGCCGTTTTTGCGCGATCACCCCGATGCGTTCCATCCGGTTACCCGGCAAATCATAGAAAATGGCAGCCGCCCGACAGCCAGCGATGCTTTCAAAGCATTTTACCAACTTGAGGCCTTAAAACGCACATGCCAAGAGATTTGGCAAACAGCCGATGTTTTGATGACACCGACGGCGGGCACAATTTATAAGATTGTTGAGGTTGAGAGCGATCCCGTCGCTTTGAACAGCAATCTCGGTTATTACACCAATTTCCTCAACCTGCTCGATATGTGCGGCATTGCCGTACCCGCTAGCATGCGCAAGGATGGTTTGCCGTTTGGCATCACACTCGCAGCCCCTGCTTTGCTTGATGCCGATTTGCTGCCAATGGCAGACGCGTTACACCGCGCTGCGAAGGTAACGCTGGGTGCTACGGGCATTGCCTTGCCTGATCAAGATCGCACTTTGAGTGTCGAGGAGCAGTTACTTCCGGATCATCATCTGCTCGGGGTATGTGGTGCGCACATGAGCGGCTTGCCGTTAAATCGCGAGCTCACACAATTGGGTGCCCGTTTCGTTGAGACGACGGCCACCGCGCCTGAATACCAGCTTTTTGCCCTTGAGCATTTAACCCCTCTTAGGCCCGGCCTGGTGCGTAGCGCCAATGGTTATGGCCGTTCGATCAAGCTTGAAATCTGGCAAGTGCCAAGCTCTCAAGTTGGAAAATTTCTGGCCGGCATCGCAGCCCCCCTTGGACTGGGGACACTGATGCTTTCCGATGGCCGCTTCGTGCAAGGGTTTTTATGTGAAGCCCATGCCACCGGGCCCGCGCGCGACATTACCGATTTTGGCGGCTGGCGCGCATTTCTGGAGGCGACGACAGCAACAGCGCCGCCTTCTTCCTCATCACAAAACCAACAACTGCAAACCGCAAAAATGGGAGAGTAAAATGGATAGACGACAATTTCTGGCAACCAGTGGTGCTGCGGGAGCAGCCGGGCTGTTGCCGTTTCTCAAACACCTACCGGCCCAAGCCGCCGGGCGCAAAGATACGCTCGTGGTGGTCACAGGGTTTGGTCCCAACAGCATGGACATTCAACGCAAAGGCACCAACCGGCCCAGCTATCAGATAGCCGTTAATCTTTATGACAGGCTGGTGGGCTTTGGCACTAAAAAACTGGCCGACGGCTCAATGATGTATAATTACGCCAAGCTTGAGCCGGAACTGGCGACATCCTGGGAAGTCGCTAAAGACGGCATGTCAGCTATCTTTCATCTGCGCAAAGATGCAACCTTCCATGACGGCGCTCCGGTAACGGCAGACGACGTTAAATGGTCGTTTGACCGCGCTGTTTCTCTGGGCGGGTTCCCCAGCGTGCAAATGAAGGCTGGATCGCTGATCAAGCCTGAGCAATTCGAGGTCGTGGATAAGCACACCTTCAAGATCAAATTCATTCGCAAGTCCAAGCTTACCTTGCCGGATCTCGGTGTGCCGGTGCCGATTATCTTTAATTCCAAATTGGCCAAGAAAAACGCTTCTAAGAAAGATCCATGGGCAACGAGCTATCTGCATAAAAATCCGGCGGGCAGCGGTGCCTATATGTTGGAGCGCTGGGATCCCGGTCAGCAGACCGTCTATAAGCGGTTCGACAATTGGAAAAGTGGCAAACTGCCCGGCGTTAAAAGGGTGATCATTAGAGAAATCCCGTCACCGGCAACCAGGCGTGCGTTGCTGGAACGGGGCGACACCGATATCTCATTGAACCTTCCGCCCAAGGACAGCAAGGAACTTCAGGCCAAAGGCAAGGTCGATGTTGTCGGCACCCCGATCGAGAATTGCTATCACGCGGTCGGGCTCAACATGAATTTCAAACCGTTCAAGGACAAACGCGTCCGCCAGGCCATTGCCTATGCGCTGCCGTATGAACAAATTTTCAAGGCGGCTGCTTATGAGCGCGGCGTGCCGATGTGGGGTGGCAAATCCAAAACCCCCGAAACTATCGAATGGCCCCAGCCTTTCCCTTATTCAACCGATATAGATAAGGCCAAGGCGCTGCTTAAGGAAGCCGGTTATGGCGATGGTTTCGAAGTGCCTATCTCGTTCAATCTTGGGCTGGCGCAATGGACCGAACCAACCGCGCTTTTGATTCAGGAAGGTTTGGCGAAGGCCGGCATTAAATCACCGCTCAACAAAATTCCAGGTGCCAGCTGGCGTACCAAAGCGCTGGTTGAAAAGGGCCTCAACCTGCACTTGAAGAATTTTGGCGGCTGGCTCAATTATCCGGATTATTATTTCTTCTGGGTGCTGCTGGATAAGCATTTGTTCAATTCCATGAACTACCGCAATGAAGAGATCGAGAAACTGGTCGGTGAAACGCTTCATCTCGAAGTGGATCATCCGCAATATGTGCCGAATGTGAAACGCATGCTGAGCATATTGTTCGACGAAGTTCCGCTGATCCCGATCTGGCAGCCCACTCTTGACGTTGCCATGCAAAAGAATGTGAGCGGTTATAAATATTACTTCCACCGTTTACTCGATGCTAGAGGCTTCAAGAAAGCATAAAAGAGAATGGGCCAATTACCGGTTTACCAAGTTCTATGACTGCACTTTCCGCATTAACGACAATTGGGTACCGCCTGCTTCAGGCGGTACCTACGCTTATCGGCATTGTCATTGTCACATTCGTTCTCACCCGCGCCTTGCCGGGGGACCCTGCGGTTTATTTCGCAGGCGCTGCGGCGGATGAGGAATCAATCTCTCAAATCCGCAAGTCGATGGGGTTGGACAAGCCGATGCTCGAGCAATTCTTTATTTATGTTAAAAACCTAATGGTCGGCGATCTTGGCACAGCGGTCAGCACCGGCCGACCGGTGACAGAGGAATTGGCAAGGCGCTTGCCGGCCTCAATCGAACTAACTTTGTTTGGCCTGATATTCGCGCTTGCGGTTTCAATACCGCTTGGCGTGCTGGCAGCCAGCCGGCCCAATTCCATGGTCGATCATGCCTGCCGCATGATCATGACCGCAGGCGTTTCCTTGCCAACTTTTTTTACCGGGCTGTTTTTGATCTATGTGTTTTACTATTTGCTGGGGATAGCACCTCCACCGCTGGGCCGCTTGGACATTATCGCTTTGCCGCCGCCTGATGTGACCGGGTTTTACACCATTGACGCCATAATTGTGGGTGACTTCGAGGCTTTGAGAGCATCCCTCGAGCAATTACTGCTTCCAGCAATCACATTAGGATTGTTCGTGCTGGCACCTATCGCGCGCATGACCCGGGCTGCAATGTTGCAAGTTTTGTCCAGTGATTTCATCCGTACCGCGCGCGCCAATGGCCTACCGCGCCATCAAGTGATGTTCGCCTATGCCTTCCGCAATGCCATGTTGCCGGTGATCACCACGCTTGGCATGGTGTTTTCCTTCATGCTGGGGTCCAATATTCTGGTTGAAAAAGTATTTGCCTGGCCGGGCATTGGCTCCTTTGCGGTTGAAGCCTTGATTGCGTCGGACTATGCCGCCGTTCAAGGTTTCGTTCTGGCAATGGCCGTACTCTACGTCATGCTCAACCTCACCATCGATCTGCTTTATACCGTGATCGATCCACGCGTGAAGCTGGAGGGTTAGGCTGTCATGCGTGAGATGCTTAAACACCTGCGCTATGTGGTGAGCGAAAACATGATCACGGCCATCGCCTTTGGCCTGTTCATACTGATCGTGTTTTTGGGAATTTTCGGACCCCTGATCGTCCCTTACGATCCTTTGGCGAGCAATACCGCAATCGCCCTGCAGCCGCCCAGTTGGGCGCATTGGTTCGGCACGGACAATCTCGGCCGCGACGTGCTAAGCCGGGTGATCGTCGCTACGCAATTGGACTTGGCGATTTCGGTGGCGGCTGTTGCTCTATCCTTTGCTATCGGCTCCGTGTTCGGCTCTCTGGCCGGATTTTACGGCGGCATTGGCGAGAAAGTCGTGGGCCGTATCACCGATACGATCATGGCGTTTCCATTGTTTGTATTGGCGATGGGGATTGTGGCCGCCTTAGGCAATACGGTGGAAAACATCGTCTATGCCACCGCCATTATCAATCTGCCGTTTTACGCCCGGTTTGCACGCGCCGAGGTGAATGTGCGCCGCGAGGCGGGTTATGTGCAGGCCGCACGCATTGCCGGCAATTCCGATTTACGGCTGCTTGCCTTTCACATCTACCCTAATATTTTACCGCCGATGATGGTGCAGATATCGCTCAATATGGGCTGGGCGATCCTCAATGCCGCGGGGCTGTCCTTTATTGGTTTAGGCGTTCGGCCGCCTACGCCTGAATGGGGCATTATGGTGGCGGAGGGTGCCAATTTCATCATCTCGGGAGAGTGGTGGCTGGCTTTGTTCCCAGGCGCTGCTCTCATGCTAGCCGTGTTCTGCTTCAATCTCTTGGGTGATGGCTTGCGCGATTTGATCGATCCGAGGCGGCGGACATGACGCGAGGCAAAAACACACCCGTTCCCCTGCTCGACGTACAAGACATGTCGATTGAATTTCGCACTCGCTCAGGCGTCATCAAGGCCGTCGATAGTGTTTCGTTTTCGCTCAATAAAGGTGAAATGCTCGGCATTGTAGGTGAAAGCGGTTCGGGCAAATCGGTTTCGGCTTATGCCATAATGGGCATATTGGATGCCGCGGGTAAGGTCACCAAGGGCAACATAAATCTCGCCGGGCTTGATGTTTTAAATGCGTCAGCGCGGGCCATGCGAGAGTTTAGGGGCCGTGAAGCCTCGATGATATTTCAAAGTCCACGCACAGCGCTCAACCCAATCCGGAAAACTGGCAAACAATTGGCGGATGTTCTACGAGAGCACGGGCCAGTGGCGCGCGCCGAGCTGCGCGACAAAGCCATCGAGGCGCTTAGTATGGTGCGTATACCGGATCCGGTGAAACGCTATCATGCCTATCCGTTCGAATTATCGGGTGGCATGTGTCAGCGGGTTATGATTGCCATGGCACTGGCATGCACGCCGCAGCTTTTGATTGCAGACGAGCCAACCACGGGCTTGGACGTTACAACCCAGGCGGCGATCATGGATCTGATCGCGGACTTGGCCCGAGAGCGCGGTATGGCGACGATTTTAATTACTCATGACCTTGCTTTGGCAGCGGAATATTGCGACCGGATTGCGGTCATGCATGCCGGTCAGATCGTTGAGACGGCGCCAATCAAGACGCTGTTTCGCAAGCCCAAACATCCCTATACTCAAAAGCTGATGGAGGCGACGCCGTTTGGCGGACAGCAATTGCAAGACCTTAAATCCATTCCAGGTTCGATACCGGATTTGAGAGGCGATCTTCCGGCCTGCCGGTTTTCTGAACGTTGCGAGGCATATAAACCGAAGTGCGATGCGCCGCTGCCCAACCGCAAAATCGGCAAGAACCACCATGTATTTTGCTGGGGGGTGCGATGAAACCGCTTATGACAATAACCGAGCTGTCGAAGATTTTTCCGGTCGCTCCGCAAAAAGCCGAAAATAAAAAATTGTTATTCAAGCCGCGCCAAGGCAAGCAGCAGTCCTATTTGCATGCGGTCGATGATATCAGTTTTGAAATATTCGAGGGCGAAAGTTTGGGCATTGTCGGGGAATCAGGTTGTGGCAAATCGACCTTGGTCAACATGTTGTGCCGTTTGACGGATCCGACCAAAGGCTCGATTGTATTTGCCGGCAAAACTCTGTCGCATATCCCAGCAAGGCGGTTTGCTAAAGTGCCCGAGCGAGCCGATATTCAAGTCGTCTTCCAAGACCCCCATGAAAGCCTCAATCCGCGCCATACGGCATTTGACAGCATTGCCGAGCCGTTATTGCGGACCGGTTCTTTCAAGCGCGGGGACGCCTTACAGCGGCGCGTGCATGAATTGGCGGCAAATTCCGGTCTGCCCGATGCCTTGCTCTCACGCTTCCCGCATCAGCTTTCGGGTGGGCAAAAAGCCCGCGTCAATATTGCCCGCGCCATTGCGCTGTCACCAAAACTGCTGGTGCTGGATGAGCCGACATCGGCACTCGATGTTTCAGTTCAAGCCAGGATTTTGCAACTGCTTGATGATCTGCGCTCAAAGTTGGGTATGAGTTATATGTTTGTTACGCATGATCTCAATGTCGTGCGGTTGTTATGCGACCGGGTGTTGGTGATGTATCTCGGCAAGATCGTTGAAATCGGACCGACCGCCCAAGTGTTTGATGCACCGCTTCATCCCTATACCGAAGCTTTGATCTCGGCCATTCCCACATTAGATGCCAAAGTTGCCGAAAACCGGATGCGGCTTACGGGTGAGCCGCTAAGCCCGATCGATCCTAACCCAAATACCTGCCGGTTTTACGGCCGGTGTCCTAAGGGCTGGGATGAATGTACGCAAAATATGCCCCAACTATTGCCTAGCAAAAGACGTGACCATCTAGCTGCCTGTCATTTGAATGATGTTAGCTAATACGCTTTAGGTGTTGTTTAAGGTCGCCCGCCAAATAAGACTGGTCTGTGCCATTTCAATGATTTAATGGGTAACCATCTGTGAACTTCCAAAAGGCCTATAAAGATGGGGGACTGGAGTTTCATACCGCTACATTGTAGGGTTTCTAAATAAACAGAATTTTCAATGTGAAAATTGTTTTTGATAGGGGGTATCATGCCGCTGGAGGTGGCTTATTCACCACTTCTTGTCTTGGGTTCCCTTGCCGTTGCGATCATGGGGGCGTTTACCGCCCTGCGTCTGACGTCTAATCTTCGCAATCTAGATGCTGCAAAACGCAAGGTGCGGGTAACCCAAGGTGCGCTTGCTCTGGGCACAGGCATTTGGTCGATGCATTTTACCGGAATGCTAGCCGTTGCCTTGCCTATCACCATTAATTACGATCCCCTTCGCACTCTGGCATCTGCTTTGCTCGCCGTCCTAGTGGTTGGCGTGGCACTGTTATCCCTGCATTTCGGCGTGCGGACGAAAACAAGAATTTGTATCGCCGGCACACTGACGGGGCTGGGCATTGTAGGCATGCACTATCTCGGCATGAGTGCCATATCGGCAAATTGCGTGGTATCTTACAGTCCACTTGGTATCCTGCTGGCCATCGGCATTGGAATAGCCTCATCAATCGCTGCGATCGAACTTGCCTATGGCAATCGCTCACTCTTGAGCATTTCGGCAGGCTCCGTGGTTCTTGGTCTGGCTATTTCTGCCATGCATTATTCTGCCATGTATTTTACCGTTTTCACCTTGGGTGTGGAGCTTGACCCTGTCTCTACTTCCTTTTTGGATAATGAGAGATTGGCGCTGGTGGTGGTGTTATCCTCATTTGTCATATCGGGCCTTTTTCTATTGATGGCGGTTCCCGCCGATATCAAGTTCAAGCGGGCTGATGAGACAGCACTGCAAGGCCAAGAGGAGATTGCTGAATTTGCGGCTGATCAAACAGGTTCAGGCGGTGATTTTCGCCCGCAACAAAACCTGGCTTCAGACCGGCCAATGAATGATGGCAATGGGGCAGCGCAAAGTCAGGTTAAAATTCCCTATGAACGCAACAAGGTGCTCAGGCTCCTACCAGCAGGTACCATTCACATCGTAAAAGCCGACGGCCATTACACGCGCATCAATGACGGGGGAGAAGACCTGTTTTGCCCCTGGTCGATCTCTCGAATAGAAAAGTGCCTGGATCCGGCTGATTTCATGCGCACGCATCGCAGTTTCATCGTCAACAAGAACCTTATTACCGGTTTTAGGCGCGACGGCGACAAGGCATTCTGCATCGTTGGTGAAGAAAATGAAATTGAGATACCCATTTCCCGCTCTCGCGTTAGCGAATTGAGAAAATTCCTTCAACTGAACTAAGTTTCTGCATTTCGTGCAAAATATCTGCATTTCGTGCAGCATTTCCGGCAGCGAATGATTGATGCTCCCTCGCCTGCGCTCTTCCGCTTTAGACTTTCAGAAAAGCAGGAGGGGAACATGATACCAGGTACATTTGAATATCACCGGCCATCTTCGGTTGAAGATGCCGTTGGTTTATTGGCTTCATTGGGAGATGACGCCATTGTGGTTGCCGGCGGACACAGTCTTATACCCATGATGAAACTTAGGATGGCTATGCCGGATCATCTTGTGGATTTACAGGATGTGAAATCTTTGAAATCCATTGCCGTTAAAAAAAGCCAGATCACCTTGGGAGCCATGGTGACGCAAGCCGAATTGATTGCCTCAGATAAATTACACACAGCATGCCCCATCCTTCGCGAAACATCCTTGCAAATTTCTGATCCGCAAGTCCGCTATATGGGCACAATTGGCGGAAACGTAGCCAATGGCGACCCCGGAAATGACATGCCCGCGGTTATGCAAGCACTTGATGCCACATATACCCTGGCGGGCCCTGACGGTGAACGCGAAGTTGCCGCACGGGATTTCTATGAAGGGGCGTATTTCACCGCACGTGCGGATGGTGAAATTCTGACCGCCATTAGTTTTGATGCCCCGGCCAAGGGCCACGGGTACGCCTATGAGAAACAAAAGCGCAAGATCGGCGATTATGCAACCGCGGCTGCTGCGGTGATTTTGACGATGAAGAAAGGCAAATGTGCAACGGCCTCGATCGGGTTGACCAATGTCTCGGACACACCGCTTTGGGCACAGGAAGCCTCCTCCATCCTTGAAGGGTCGTCACTTGATGACGACACCATTAAGGCGGCGATTGATGCTGCAAAGGCAATCACCGATCCAGCTGAGGACGGTCGTGGTCCCAAAGAATTCCGCACCCATATTGCAGGCGTCATGGTGCAACGCGCCGTCGCAAATGCGCGTGATCGCGCCAAATAAATCCTTAAATCAGGATGCCGGAGATATAAATGTCTAAAATCAATATTAGTATGACCATAAATGGTCAAAAGGTAGATGCGACCGCCGATCCACGCACGCTGCTGATCCATTTCCTGCGGGAGGATCAAAACCTCACCGGACCGCATATCGGCTGTGATACCAGTCATTGCGGCGCTTGTACTGTCGACATGGATGGCAAGTCAGTGAAATCTTGCACCGTGTTCGTCGGCCAGGCCAATGGTGCCGACATAACGACCATAGAAGGCATCGCCCAAGCCGATGGCACATTACATGCCCTCCAGGAAGCGTTTCGCCAGAACCATGGGCTGCAATGTGGGTTTTGTACGCCAGGCATGATTACTCGCGCCTATCGCTTGTTGCAGGAAAATCCTAGCCCCACAGAAGAAGAAATTCGCTACGGCATCTCCGGCAATCTGTGCCGGTGCACAGGCTACCAAAATATCGTAAAGGCCATTCAAATCGCGGCCACCGAACTCTCAGCTAAGGAGGCTGCGGAATAATATGAATGACCAGACCCCCATTTCCCGCGAAGACCGCATTGAAAAACTCCAGGGCCTTGGCTCATCGCGCAAACGTGTGGAAGATGCACGCTTTACCCAGGGCAAAGGCAATTATATTGATGATTTGAAATTGCCGGGAATGCTGTTCGGCGATTTCGTCCGCAGTCCTTATGGACATGCGCGTATCAAATCCATCAACATCGAAGCGGCTATGGCCGTGCCCGGCGTTGTTGCCGTGCTGACAGCAGAAGAGCTTAAACCGCTCAATCTCCATTACATGCCGACCCTTGCCGGTGACGTACAAGCGGTTTTGGCTGACGAAAAAGTCCTGTTCCAAAACCAGGAAGTCGCCTTTGTGGTTGCAGAAGATCGCTATGCAGCAGCAGATGCGGTGGAACTTGTTGAAGTGGAATACGAAGAATTGCCCGTTATCAACGATGCCTTCAAGGCCATGGATGATGATGCGCCGTTATTACGCGAGGACATCAAAGACAAGATGGAAGGCGCGCATGGCCCCCGCAATCATCACAACCATATTTTCAAATGGGAAGAAGGTGACAAGAAGGGTGCGGAAAAAGCATTGGCAGATGGTGAGGTTGTCGTTGAGGAATTGATCACCTATCAACGTGTCCACCCCTGCCCGATGGAGACCTGCGGGTGTGTTGCTTCAATGGACAAAATCAACGGCAAGCTCACCTTATGGGGCACTTTTCAGGCACCACATGCCGTGCGCACAGTTGCCTCGCTGATCACCACCATTCCTGAACACAATATTCGCATTATCTCTCCTGATATTGGTGGTGGTTTTGGCAATAAGGTGGGTGTCTATCCAGGTTATATCTGCGCCACAGTGGCCTCTATCGTTACCGGCCAACCGGTCAAATGGGTCGAAGATCGCATTGAGAATCTCACAGCAACGGCCTTTGCCCGCGACTACCATATGACAGGTAAGATAGCTGCAACCAAGGATGGCAAAATCACCGGTCTTTGGACTCATGTGCTGGCAGATCATGGCGCGTTTGATGCCTGTGCTGACCCAACCAAGTTTCCGGCGGGTTTCTTCCACATCGTCACCGGATCATATGATATTCCGGTAGCTTACGTGTGCGTTGATGGAGTTTACACCAATAAGGCTCCAGGTGGTGTTGCCTATCGTTGCTCTTTTAGAGTGACAGAAGCGGCTTACCTTATTGAGCGCATGATCGATATTCTGGCCCTTAAACTGGACATGGATCCAGCTGAGCTGAGGATCAAGAATTTCATCAAGAAGGAGCAATTCCCATACCAATCCGCTCTGGGTTGGGAATATGACTCAGGCGATTATCACACCGCCATGGAAAAGGCGATGACGACGGTGGACTATAAGGCGCTACGGGCAGAGCAGACAGAAAACCGCGCTGCTTTTGATCGTGGTGAAACGCGCAGCTTAATGGGTGTGGGTGTTGCCTTCTTCACAGAAATTGTCGGTGCTGGCCCGGTCAAGAATTGCGATATTTTGGGGCTTGGCATGTTTGACAGCTGCGAGATCCGTATTCATCCAACCGGATCGGCAATCGCGCGTCTTGGAACGATCTCTCAGGGTCAAGGACATGCCACCACATTTGCACAAATTCTTGCGACAGAATTAGGCCTTCCGGCTGAAGATATTACTTTGGAAGAAGGCGACACAGATACAGCGCCTTATGGGCTTGGCACCTATGGCTCACGCTCAACGCCGGTTGCCGGTGCTGCCACGGCCATGGCCGGCCGTAAAATCCGGGCCAAAGCTCAAATGATTGCAGCCTATCTCTTAGAGGTTCATGAGGGCGACTTGGAATGGGATGTTGACCGGTTTCAGGTCAAGGGCAATCCCGAAGCACATAAAACCATGAAGGAAATTGCCTTTGCCTCCTACAATCAGGCCATTCCGGGACTTGAGCCCGGCCTGGAAGCTGTTTCTTATTATGATCCACCAAACATGACCTATCCGTTTGGTGCCTACATTTGCGTCGTTGATGTTGATGTGGATACGGGCGTTGTAGATGTTCGCAGGTTCTATGCACTGGATGATTGCGGTACCCGGATCAATCCGATGATCATCGAAGGCCAGGTTCATGGCGGCCTAACCGAATCCCTGGCCATCGTCATGGGTCAGGATATCTCTTATGATGACATCGGCAATATTAAAGGTGGCAGCTTGATGGATTATTTCCTGCCGACAGCGGTGGAGACACCCGTCTGGGAGACAGATCACACGGTAACGCCAAGTCCGCATCACCCGATTGGTGCCAAAGGTGTTGGCGAAAGCCCGAATGTTGGCGGTGTGCCGGCACTTTCCAATGCGGTCCATGATGCTTTTGCCCACAAGGGGTTAACGCACACACAAATGCCGCATGATCATTGGCGTGTTTGGACAACCGCTCAGCAATTGGGCCTAACAGATTAGGTCATGAACTAGAACAGACTATAGTGGGCGTTGGCGGGGAAATCTCGCCAGCGCCCTAAACGCAACCATACAAGAGAGTAATGATGGCTCAATCTCCCGACATTAAATCCAGACTTGCAGACGTTGACTATGTTGCCGATGATACCTTGGCAACCGCTCTTCAGCTTGCCATTGATCTGGGCCGCCCCTTGTTGTTGGAAGGCGAAGCCGGGGTTGGCAAGACCGAAATTGCAAAATCACTTGCCGCTATTTTGGGGACAAATCTCATCCGCCTGCAATGCTATGAAGGGTTGGATTCAGCGTCTGCCATATATGAATGGAATTACCAGCGCCAACTGTTGTCGATAAAGGCGTCGGAAACGTTCGCTAAAAACGCGAAAGAGATGGAAGATCATATTTTTTCCGAAGAATTCTTGTTGGAACGGCCTCTTTTGCAAGCAATCCGGCAGGAAAAACCGCCCGTCCTCTTGATCGATGAGATTGACCGGGCAGACATGGAATTTGAAGCCTATCTCTTGGAAATTCTCTCCGATTTTCAAGTGACAGTGCCGGAACTTGGCACGATTGAAGCCACCAGCATTCCCCATGTTATTCTCACGTCAAACGCAACGCGGGAATTGTCAGATGCCCTTCGCAGGCGTTGTCTTTATTCTTATGTTGATTTTCCAACGTTGGAGCGTGAGTTGGAAATTATCCTAGCGCGCCAGCCCAATATCGAACAAAACCTTGCCGATCAGATCGCACGTTTCGTTCAGGCTTTACGCAAGGAAGATCTTGAAAAAATTCCCGGCGTTGCAGAAACCCTCGATTGGGCAGCAGCACTTTGTGGGTTGGATACACAAAATCTCGATAACGAGCTGGAAAAAATTCAACCAACTCTCATTTGTCTATTGAAAACGGAGACAGATTTAAAAGCGATAAGCCCAGAAGTAACCAGCCGGCTTGCTGGCAAGGCCTCTTGAGCAATGACGCCCACGATAGACACAGATAAATTCACAGGGATTACAGCAGATAATCCGTTAGTCGCGCGAACTGTGAGCTTTATTGATCATCTCAGGCTCAATGGGTTTGTGCTGGGGCCAGCGGAAACGCAGACCGCTTTAGCTGTGATGACGCGCACAGCGAATGATCGGAATGCGGCTCGTCAGCATCTCAAAACATTGCTCACAAGCCGGCGCGAAGAGTGGGATAGTTTTGACGCTTTGTTTGAAGCTTATTGGACCAAAAGCGGGAAAATACGGACACAATGGCGGACTTCAGATTCGGTTGTTAGAACAACACCGAAATTGCCGCGGGCGTGGCGGGATCATTTGGGAGAAGAGGGTGAAGGAAGTTCGAAACAAGCCCCTCAGATTGAAACCGAAGGCGAGGATAGCACTGATGGTCATGCGTCGGGACGCCTGATAGCTTCGGATAAACGAGCGTTTGAAAAAACTGATTTTCGCCAATTTGTAAACACAGAAGAAATGGCAAAATGCGAAGCGCTTGCCTATAAGTTGGCAAAGGCCATTCGATATCGGCAATCGCGTCGCCACCGCATCACCAAGAAGGGCGTTAAGCTTGATCTGCGCCGCACCATTCGCGCCAATCTAAGCCATGGCGGTGACCCGATAGATCTTCGGTTTAAATCAGTGCCGGAGCGCCCAGCGCGAATTGTTGTTTTTCTCGATGTTTCCGGCTCAATGAAACATTACAGTCGTTTTTTTCTGCTGTTCGTTAAAGGGTTGGTTTGCCGTTGGGCCGAAACTGACGCTTATTTATTCCATACCAAACTCATTCGCGTGACAGACACGCTGCGCGAAAAAAACGCTCTAAAAGCAATGACACGTTTGACGCTAATGGCAGACGGTTTTGGCGGAGGTACGCATATTGGCAAAAGCCTGCGCATTTTCAATGATCTTTATGCGAAAAAAGCGATCAATAGCCGAACGATTGTTATGATCCTTAGTGACGGGTATGATGTTGGACCCAACGAAGAGATGGCGGCTGAGCTCAAGCGTCTGAAAAGGCGTGCAAAACGCCTGGTATGGCTCAACCCATTACTCGGCTGGCGGGATTATGAACCGGTAACAGACGCCATGAAGACTGCCATGCCTCACATTGACCTGTTTGCTGCTGCAAATACACTTGAGGCTCTGGCAGCCATTGAACCTGAATTCGCGCAGCTTTGAAGGATGTTAGGTGATGACAATATCTGACAAAACTCTGGATCTCATTGAACGTTTGCGCGCGCAAGGGGAGAGCTTTTGTGTGGTTACTATTCTGCGCACGGCGGATTCAACCTCAGCACGTCCCGGTGCAAAAGCGGTCATTACTTCCAGCGGTGAATTGCACGGCTTTGTCGGTGGCAGCTGTGTCACCAGCGCTGTGCGCACGGGGGCACTTGAATGCTTGCAAAGCGGGCAACCGAAGATGATCAGGGTCAAGCCCAAAGGGGATGTGGTAACCGCGGTTGATGTTGATGGTGTTCAGCTGGAACGGTCAAGTTGTCCAAGTGGTGGGACAGCCGAGATATTTATAGAACCCATGCGGGCTGCGAAAACAGTGCTGATCTGCGGTGCTTCTCCGATAGCTCAGGGAATTCTCCCTTTGGTAAAAGGGTTGGGCTATCGGGTTGTCGTTGCAACAACCCAAGAAGATCAACCCAAGATGGCCGGTGCGGATCTATATCTAAACGATTTTGCGTTCGATGAACTGGAATTATCAGCTACTGATGCTGCCATTATAGCAACCCAGGGCAAACAGGATCGCGATGCTCTGCGCGCGGTTCTTAAAACCAATGCTGGATATAAAGGCATGGTTTGCAGCCGCAAGAAGCGCCATGTTCTGACACAAAAACTCATTGCCGAAGATCCTGATTTTCAGACACTGAGCACTGAACTTCATGCGCCGGCAGGCCTGCATATCGGTGCTATTGAACCTGAAGAGATTGCCCTTAGCGTCGCTACTGAAATTGTTGCTCATCAACGGCGTGGCGCTCAATGGACCAATGAAACATCCTCTGATATATCGAAAACCGCCTAAAATAACCGATGCTGTATCGCATACGTGATGGCTATTTCCAAAAATGAATGGAGTTAATTAGTGGAACTGAAAGACGAACAAAAGATCAATGCACCACGTGATGTTGTTTATGCAGCGCTGAATGATCCCGACGTGTTGAAACAGTGCATCCCCGGTTGCGAGACGTTGGAAAAGACATCAGACACCGATATGACGGCAACCGTCACACTAAAAGTCGGTCCGGTTAAGGCAAAGTTCAAAGGGGCTGTTGAGCTCTCCAACCTGAACCCTCCGTCAAGTTATACCATTACGGGTGAAGGCAAAGGTGGTCCTGCGGGTTTTGCCAAAGGGAGTGCTGATGTCAATCTGATTGGGGACGGGACAGGCACCATTTTGCAATATGATGTGCATGCGGATGTCGGCGGAAAGCTGGCCCAACTCGGTGGCCGCTTGATCGATTCCACCTCAAAGAAACTTGCCGGACAGTTTTTCGAAAAGTTTGGTGCCATCGTTGAAGCTGAGGGTGAAGGTGCAACACCACAAGCCCAAGCAATAGACGATGGAGACAAGACTCGCACGGGCACATCAAAACTCTGGATTTATGTCGCCGTCGCTGCGATTACAGCCATCGTCATCTACATATTGGTCTAACCTGGCTTAGATATTGTCACATAAGACAAGTAACTATTGTGGGCCGGCTCAATCAGATCAAACCTTTACTGCTCAATTGTAAGGAGCCAACTATTTATTTGCTTCGACGATTTCCATTGCCAAAACCAGATAGGCCTCACAGGTCGTGCCGCAGCGCTTTTCGATCTCAGCCAATTGCTCACGGGCCAAATCGAGCTTACCGACTTTAACATAACCCTCGCCAAGATATTCGCGTGCCAGCACGTAATTCGGATCAATCGCCAATGCTTTTTTATAGAGTTTAACGCCTTTCTTGAAGTCACCCATTTTACGATTGTTATATCCCAGATAAGTCAAAACCTTTGGATCGCGCTGATCGGCCATGGTTTTTAGAATTTCGATTGAAACCGCATGTTGACCCTTTTTGCCCAACCAGACCGCATATCTATAGCGGTCGTTTTCATCCAATAAGCTGGAGTCCTTGCTGACGCATTTTTTCAGCTTACTGCTCCAGACCGTGCCTTTGGGACAGGTTTTCGTTGGCTTTTTCCAGTCGTCAAACGGCCCGGTATCGGCATAATCCGCACTTACACTTCCTGTTTGGAAGAGCGTAAAAGCAATCGTCAGGACTGTCGCAAACAGCAGGTTTTTTGCCATATCAACATAGCGAAGCTGTAAAATATCCGTCACCCTCTCGATCCTTTCGCTGCAGACATGCAGACTTTAACCGCTTCGCATGTCTTGGGAAAACAGCAGATATTATTGACCTGCGCAAATGTCAGCTATAAGGCGCAAAGCTGACATTTATGGGGCACAAAGCCGCAAGCGTGTGAGTTGATTGATATGTTTTGTCGGTCTCAATGGTGCTCAGCTTTTTGGTGCACAGCTCTTTTCGAGATCAAAATCTCAGGTTCGACGCCTGCCAAGCTTGCCATTATATTATGCAATCATGTGCATTAGTTTTTGCCATCTTCCCCTTTTGGTGCAAAATTAATAAACAAAGGGCTTACACAAGCCGCAGTAATAAAATTAAAGGAGAATAAGAATGAGTATGAGCGTTGGTGTTATTGGTCTTGGACCTATGGGTGGCAATATTGCTGCTAACCTTCTTAAAAGTGATTTTCAGGTTATTGGCTTTGATCTTTTGCCAGAACGCATCGATGCTCTGAAAAAGCAAGGTCTTGAGGCTGCCGCTTCAATTGCTGAACTTGCGAAAACAGCCGATGTTGTGGTGACATCTTTGCCCAATGGCAAAGCGCTTTCGGCTGTGATCGATGAGCTCTCTGACACAATTATAGATAGCCCAGGGCGCATGCCCGGTCTTGAAGCACAAATTGTGATCGAATGTTCAACGCTCACAGTTGATGATAAAATTGCGGCCCATGACAGGCTTAAGGAAACAGGCCGGATTATGCTGGACGCGCCTATTAGTGCGACACCTGCCATGTTGGCCAAGGGAATGGCCTCAATTCATATTAGCGGTGATGAGAGTTCATATAAGTCTTGTCTGCCAATTTTCGAAGGCTTCACAGCCAGTAATTTCTATGTGGGCGAGGTTGGCAATGGTTCAAAGATGAAAATACTTGCCAATTATCTGGTTCATGTTCACACAACGGCTGCTGCGGAATGCATGGTGATGGGTCAAAAGGCGGGGCTTAATCCTCAACTTATTTATGATGTTTTGACGAAAAGTGCCGGCACCTCAAAAATGTTAGAAATAAGAGGCGCCATGATGGCCAAGTCGGATTATCGTGAAGGTGGCGGTACCATGTTTGATGTTTATGAAAAAGATGCCGGCATTATCACTGAATTTGCCGCTGAAGTGCGAGCCCCTATTGACCTTTATGTCTCGGCTCGTCAAAAAATGAATTCGGTGTTAGCGCTTGGGTTTGGCCATCTAGACACATCTGCTGTGTGTAAGGCAGTTGAAGTTGCAGCAGGCATTGACCGTAAACTCGTCGAATAGAAATCAGAGCAGCAAATTTATAGAGCGGCTTTGTTTGACCAAAACCGCTCTATTCCTCCTAATATCTATTGATAACATTTTTGTGTAGACTGTCAGGGCTTGCTGCATCGACTTCTATCTTTTATTTTCTTTTCAAAAGCTATTGGTGAAAAACCAGGCGTACTGAAATGGGAGGTCCAGATATGGACTATAATTATGAAAGATTTAGCCCGCGGAATTATGAATACGCGAGATTTGATGGGCCAAAAGCGGGCGATAAAATGCTCGATTTCACCTTGCAGACATTCGATGGCAAAAAGGTCAGGCTCTCTGACTATAAAGGCAAATGGGTTGTGATTGAGACCGCCAGTTTGACCTGCCCGATGTTTGTCAAAAACATAAATCCGATTAAAAAACTCATTCCACAATATCCAGATGTTGAGTTTTTGGTGGTCTATGTGCGCGAAGCGCATCCAGGTTCGCGGGTTGGGCCACATAAAGACATGAAAGAGAAAATTGAAGTCGCCAAGCGAACCAAAAACGAATACGGCGATGTTAGAACCGTTTTGGTCGACAATCTTAAAGGTGAGATGCACCAGGCCTATGGGTCGTTTCCCAATATGGTCTATGTGGTTGATCCCAAAGGCACTGTGGTCTACCGCTGCGATTGGACCTATGCTCATCTGATTGAACGCGTTTTGCAAGACCGGCCAAACCTGAACCATGTCGAGCGCAAAAAAATTATCACCGCCGCACCCTGGATTATGTTCCCGGTCATTCTTAAAGGCGGGTGGGACGCACTGTATGATCAGCTAAAAGGCCTGCCGCTTATTTTATGGGGGCACTTAAAAGCGGATATTGGACGTTTGTTTCAAAACAAAAAAGCAAGCTAGGTCTTCAGGCTCATATACTTATCAATATAAAACGGGCAAAACTTGTGCCCGTTTTTCATTTGCATTGGCCTTTAGCGGCGTACAATTACACGGGTGCCTATGCTCACACGGTTGTAAAGATCGATCACTTCTTCATTCAACATGCGAATGCAGCCGCTTGAAACAGCATAACCGATGGTATGACGTTCATTGGTGCCGTGAATGCGATATAGACTGCTGCCCAGATAGAGTGCCCGAGCACCTAGAGGATTGCGCGGGCCACCGGGCATATATTTTGGCAGACCGGGCTGGCGTTTGCGCATGAGAGCAGGCGGTGCCCAACCCGGCCATTCAGCTTTGCGTGAAATGCGGCTCGTCCCGCCCCATTGAAACCCTGTGCGCCCAACACCGACCCCGTATTTAATCGCCGTGTTCTTGCCCATGATTAAATAAAGAGCACGGTCGGATGTATCTATGATGATGGTACCGCGACGATAGGGTGACTTGAAGGTGACACTGGTTTTGCCCGAATAGGTAATTCTATGGCTTGCCCCAGATTCTGAGGTAAAATTATACCTTACATTTCGTGCATCAGCCTGGTTTATCGCAACAACAATACAACCAATGGCACACACCAAGACTGTAAAAAACATATTTCGCATCAGACTTATCCCCCTTCCTGGCAAAAGCTAATCTGGATTATAACAAGTCAGCTTGCATAATCGACACGGGATGCCAACTTATAATTTGGCCAAATGGTTGTGAAATACCTCGGCGTACTATTGCACCGATAAGACGGCTTCGAGCGCCTTGCCAATCGACAGGATCCTGCGGTCTTCTCCTGTTTGCCCGACAAGCATAAGGCCCACAGGAGCGCCTGCCCGTCTGTGACAAGGCAGAGATAGTGCACAACCATCAAGAAAATTAACGACAGCAGTATTGCGTAATAATAATTTATTGGCCATGCGCGCCAAAGCATCGTCTTGCATGTCGCTTATCAGCGGCGCAATGATGGGGGTTGTGGGAAATAACATGCCATCAAGTTCACTGCACTCGTCTTGAACCTGAGAGATCACCATCTGACGATCGGCAAGCAGGTCTATATAATCAGCGGCAGTTTGAGATTTGCCGGTTTCAATTCTGTTGGCCACCCAGGGGTCATAATTTGCCTTGCTCGATCGTAGACGATTGCGATGATTAGCATATGCTTCGGCACCAACAATACCGCCTTTGCGATTAATGGCTGATAATTCATTGAGCACTCTTAAGGGTATTTCGCGGATCACGGCCCCGGCACTTGCAAGCCTTGAAAGAGTGCGTTCAAAAACATCCGCTACCGTTTCGTCCATATCATCAAAGACATAGGCTTGGGGTACGCCAAAGCGTAAGTCTTTGATGGAATATGGTTTTAAATCTGCACCATCACCACCGCTCATAATGGAATCAAGAATCGCGCAACAAGATACTGTATTGGCCAGAGGGCCGATTGAATCCAGAGTTTGCGATAAAGGGAAGGCTCCCTCAATTGGAATGCGTGCCGCTGTGGGTTTATAGCCGACAATGCCGCAAAGGGCCGCCGGTATGCGGCAAGACCCGCCTGTATCTGTGCCGATACTTGCGGCCGCCATGCCTTCACACACGGATATGGCAGCGCCAGATGATGAGCCTCCCGGGATGCGTCCAGCCTCGCGATCATAGGGATTTACAGGAGTTCCAAAATGGGCGTTCATGCCGAGTCCCGAATAGGCAAATTCGGTCATATTGGTCTTACCCAATATGATAAATCCTGCGGCGCGTAGCCGTTTCACCACGGCCGCGTCATGGCTGGCCGGCGGGTCCCCCTCTGTGGCGCGTGATCCCGCTCTGGTCACTTCACCTGCAACGTCAAATAAATCTTTAATGGTAATGGGAATGCCGGCAAAATATGGCACAGGATTTCCCTGCCTCCTGGCAGTGTCATACCAGTCGGCAAGTGCAATGGCTTGCTTGTCATAGAGTGTTAAGATGGATCGCGCACCTTCGCCATCAGCATTGTTGACGGCTGTTAGTGCTCTATCGACCAAAGTGCGCGACTTTACTCTGCTCACGTTGAGATCAGCCGCCAATTCTCGCAAGGACCTCATGACCCCCCTCTACTTTCTCATGGTTTTCGCCGCCTAGAATAACGCGAATGGGCTTCATGATAAAGCTTGTGTTCAGCACTTCTAAGAAGCGGGAATGTCGTCCGACAAGAATGAAGGGGCGCACAGCTAAAGCTTTAACGCGGCGCACGCTTTGCCAAAATGCGCTGCAAGGTGCGTCTGTGCATATTCAAACGGCGCGCTGTTTCCGACACATTGCGATCACAAAGCTCATAAACCCTTTGAATATGTTCCCAGCGCACCCGGTCGGCCGACATTGGATTGTCCGGCGGTAGGGCTTTGGCATCCGGCGTTACCATTAAAGCTGCATAGACATCATCGGCATCTGCGGGTTTGGCAAGGTAATCAACCGCGCCTAATTTCACTGCTGTCACCGCTGTTGCGATGTTGCCATAACCGGTGAGAACAATGGCGCGCGCCTCAGGCCTGACTTTATGGAGTTGGTCCAAAACATCGAGACCATTGCCGTCTTCAAGTCGCATATCAACCACGGCAAATGCAGGTGGGTTCTTGCGCACAGCAGCAATGCCTTGGGCAACGCTGCTGGCAAGCTCAACACTAAAACCACGGGTTTCCATAGCCCGGCCCAGACGGGTCAAGAAAGGTTGGTCGTCATCGACAAGCAGAAGCGATAAATCCTCGCTGACATTTTCATCGCCTTTTGTGTCGGTCATATTAATACCTTAGCAATATAATTACTGTCTTGCGCCGCAAAGCTGTTGATTTTATTGCCTTTATTCTTACAAAAATCAATCATCATGTTCTATCTCACCGCGGGGCCACTGCACGCGAACCTCCGCACCGCCCAAGGGTTCGGCGTTATTGCTCAACGATAGGCTCGCACCCGTGCGTTCAAGAAATGTTTTTGCTATGAAAAACCCAAGTCCCATGCCTTCGCCCATATCTTGTCCTTCGGGTCTATCGTTCAAATCTGATTTTCTCGTCGTTACATAAGGTTCCCCAAGCTTGTTTAAAATATCGCCCGTAAATCCAGGACCATCATCCTGGATTGTGATAGTGATGGTTTGGGTGTCCCAAGAGGCTGTGAGGTTCACAGTGTTATGTGCAAAGTCGAGGGCATTTCTAACCAGATTTCCAACGCCAAACAATAATGCGGGGTTTCGGTTTATAATGGGTTCCACACCCTCTTTAATCCCTATTGTTTCAATGTTGATCGTCTTCGATTGATTGTCCTGTTCGTTGGCAATTTCAGCAAGCATGACAGATATTGGTAAACGCTTGAGCACCTCATCTTCTGCAGAGCCACGGCCGGCAAGTGAAGACAGGATTTCACGACAGCGGACAGCTTGCGAATTTAGCAAATCAAGGTCCTCGGCAAAAGCATCTGCATTGGGCAATTCACGCTTCAACTCTTTCGCAACCAAGGCAATGGTGGCCAATGGCGTGCCCAGTTCGTGGGCCGCAGCGGCTGCCAGGCCATCAAGGGCTGAGAGTTGTTGTTCGCGCGCCAAAACCAGCTGTGTTGCTGCCAAGGCATCTGACATTCGCCTGTTTTCTTGCGCAATTCGCCCCGCATAAATGCTCGCAAACACCAGGGAACATACCAAAGCCACCCAAATGCCGAACACATAGATTGTCGGAATGGCAAGGACCTCATCTGCCTTCCACGGTAAAGGTAGATGATACAGAGCCACGAGTGAAATGCACATCAAAGTCAGGCCTTCGAGCCACACTGTCCATTTTAACGGCAAGGAAGAGGCCGAAATAGTGGTTGGAACGAGAAACAAGAGTGAAAATGGATTTGCCAAACCGCCGGTTAGTGCGATGAGAGCGGCTAATTGTAAAATGTCATAGGCCAGCAATAAGGTTGCATAGCGGTTGCGGAGCCGCAAATTTGCTGGATATTTAAGGGTTAGAAAAATATTCAGCCAGGCTGAGATGGAAACCACACCCAGACATATTCCGATTTGCAGTGGGAACCCAAAACCGAAATAAACCACCAATAGAGCCAAGGTTTGACCTGCTACTGCAAGCCAACGCAGACGCACGAGCGTTTGCAGCCTCAAACGATTAGATATTGGGTCTAACCGCGAGGGTGTAAGTTCTCTTCTGCTTGACGGCGCTTGTTTGCTGCCTGAATGTTGCACTTGATTTGCCATGTTTGTCCGGTCAAATTTCACTTAAGCCTATATCCTATCGCTCAGGGTACAATGGTGGGAAGTGCCAAGACGAATTGTTTGTAAACGGAAGAAGCACCCAATATGACAGCTTTAAGAAAATCATTGCGATGATCTCAGGGTTGCTTGCACCTACTTATGTGTTTGAAGGCGTGCGTTCAATATTAATTTATCAAACCGTGAGCTATGATTTCATCTTGAAGGCCTTGGGCCTTAAGGCGCTATATGTAAGCTGGGGAATTGCTACGTTTTTTGGTTCTACCATGTTACTCGGTCGAGTGGTAACGTGTCACACCCAGCGGAAGACAGCAGCTTATGCGGCGGTTTGCCGCTTGCAAAAAATCCATAACCTGTTCAACTCTAGCCCGGATGCGCGGGATAATTTTGAGGCGCTAAATCAGGATTTTTAAATACGTCATGACGCGATTTAAACGAACCGGATTACTGGTTGCCCTGGGCCTTGCAGCCATCATGATTTTGCTGATTGGCACAGGCTTTGTGCGCGACATCGTGCTCGGCCCTCAAATGTCACACGTGCGCAGCACTGGCAAAGCATTGATTGGTGGTGCGTTCAACCTGACCGCTCACACCGGCAAACGAATGACTGACAAAGATTTTCGCGGTAAATATATGCTGGTTTATTTTGGTTACACGTTTTGTCCAGATATCTGCCCTGCCGAGCTTCAGGTGATGAGTGCGGCGCTAGACGCTTTGGGCAAGACGGCCGAAAAAATAGCTCCGATTTTCATAACAGTTGATCCCGAGCGTGATGATGTTAAGCAAATGGCGCAATATATGGCGCATTTTCACAAAAGCTTTGTGGGCCTCACCGGAACCGTTCAAGAGATTAAAGATGCTGCCAAAAAATACCGCGTCTATTTCGCCAAGGTGAAAGATAAGTCATCAACGGCCGAATATCTGATGGATCATTCAAGCATCATTTATCTGATGGACGGTAAGGGTGAATATGTAACTCATTTCACTTATGGCACTTCTCCCGACAAGATTGCTGAACGGATTGCCAAAATCCTCTAATCGAATTTAGCCTGGCAGACTATTGCACCAGATTAAAACTGTGGCAAAGTGACGCCCATTAAATCGCTGGTGATTCGCAAGAGTGATTTTTGGGGATGTTGAGACGGATGCCATTTTTATTCACCCGCACAAAAAAGCGGCCCAAGCGGCCGCCCACACTTCAAGCCTTTGAGCTTGAGGTCGATGGACAACTTGTCATGTTTCATCTCAAGCATCATGCCCGTGCGCGCCGTATGACATTAAAATTCAATCCCGGAATAATCGGTTTTTCACTCACACTACCCCCTCATGTAAAACAAGCTGAGGCCAAACGATTTGCTGAATCTCAAACACCTTGGATAACAAAACAGCTTGCACGGGCGCATAAACCTATTGCCTTTATGCCAGGAGCCACCATTCCAGTTCGCGGCATAGATCATATCATCCACCATGCACTAGGTAAGCGCGGCACGGTTTGGGTAGATACAATTGAGGATGGCGCCCCCACTCTTCTGGTTGCAGGTAAAGAGCCGCATATTTCAAGGCGCATAACCGATTGGCTCAAGCAAGAGGCTCGCAACGATATATCGCTGAGCGTTAAGACGCATGCTCAGAATATGGGGCTTGCTTACGACAGAGTAAGTGTGCGTGATCAAAAAAGTCGCTGGGGCTCTTGCTCGTCAAATGGTACTTTGTCATTTTCCTGGCGGCTGATTTTGGCCCCCGATTTTGTGCTCGATTATGTCGCAGCCCACGAGGTCGCCCATCTGGCGCACATGAACCATGGGCCTGATTTTTGGGCCCTGGTGGCTCGGGAAAGTCCTGATATGCACCACGCCAAAAACTGGCTACAAAGACATGGCAGCGCCCTGCATCGCTATGGTGCTTAAGAGTTTTTGTGGCGCATACTCTTAGTCCTGCAACCGGTTCCCACTTTTCGGGAGTATGCTTAAAACCTAAAAATATTGAGTAATCTGGCGATGCCGCCAGGTGTTTGGCGCACACCCGGCAAGGGGCGAGCCGGTTTATTTTTGTGCGCCTTGACCATAAAATCGCGCCAGATAATTGCAGGCAAGCCGCTGCCGGTTACTTTCTTTGTGGGCTTGCCATCATCATTACCAATCCAAACACCCGTTGTGAGATCTGGGGTATATCCAATAAACCAGGCATCACGAAAATCCTGGCTGGTACCTGTTTTGCCTGCAGCCGACCGATTTGGCATTCGAGCTTTGCGTCCGGTTCCAGAAATAAGGGTTTCACGCAACATCATGTTCATGGCACGAACATGGGCAGGCTTAATCACCCGGCCTGGGCCCGAGCCAGTGCGTGCGTAAACGATTTTATTATCACGGGTTCTAATCTGCTTGATCACATGAGGCACTATGCCCATGCCGCCATTGGCAAAGGGCACAAAAGCCGCCGTCATTTCCAGCAATGAAACCTCTGCTGTACCAAGGGCAATAGAAGGATTTGTGTGCAAGTTTGATGAAACCCCTAGCCTGCGGGCGGTTCTCACCACGCGCTGACCTCCTATTTCAACCACAAGCTTTACAGCCACGGTGTTAATTGACTGCGCCAATGCATCTTGCAATGTAACCGCACCATGATAGCGCCCGGAATAATTACGCGGCCGCCAGCCTTTTATTGAGATCGCCTCGTCAATACGCACAGTGTCTGGCCTGAACCCGCTCTCAAGTGCTGCCAAATATACAAACGGTTTAAAAGCACTACCGGGGTGACGCTTTGCCTTAACGGCACGGTTAAACTGGCTTTTGGCATATGACCTTCCGCCAACCAAAGCACGGATGGCACCTGAGCGGTCAAATGTAATCATAGCGCCTTGATCAACTCCACGCGTTTTACCAACGCGTTTGAGATTTTGCATAACGGCACGTTCTGCCAATCTCTGCAACTTAGGATTTATCGTGGTTTCCACGATCAGGTCGGTTTTGGGTTCGCCAATGAAACCTGGCAAAAGCTCGCTTGCCCAATCCACCACATAGCGCACATTTGGGAAGGCCCGCTCTGGCCTGGCGATTGCCGGGCGGTAAACCGCACGCTGGCCTTGGGCGTAGGTTATGAAACCTGCTTTGACCATATTATTTAAAACAAGATAGGCACGCTTTTGCGCTTTTTTGCGATGCCGAGTTGGCGCATATCGCGATGGAGCTTTCAACAGGCCTGCCAGCACAGCCGCTTCAGAAAGGCTTAAGTGGCGGGCGGATTTATGAAAATAGCGCTGGCTTGCTGCCTCAATGCCATAGGCTCCTGCGCCGTAATAAACCCGATTTAAATAGAGCTGCAAAATTTCTTGTTTGGTGAACTTATACTCCAGCCAAAGCGCCAAAAGAGCTTCTTGGTATTTGCGCGTTATCGTGCGCTTTGGAGTTAAGAATAAGTTTTTGGCAAGCTGTTGGGTGAGTGTTGAGCCGCCTTGTTTGATGCGCCCAGCCTTGAAATTAATCACCATGGCACGCGCCAGGCCTATCGGGTCAAGGCCGAAATGGCTATAAAACCTTCTGTCTTCTATGGCTATCACAGCTTGTGGTGCATAGGCAGGCAATTCACTCAAGCTGATATCGTCACCGGCAAAAGCACCGCGCTTAGCGAGAACTGTGCCATCAACTGCTAGAAATGTGAGGCTTGGTGCACGGGTCGGCAAGCTTAGGACCGATTGCTGCGGCAGGGCCAAAATGACATAAGCACCGGACCCGGCCACGAAGATTGTGAGCCAGAGGCCTGTAACAAATGACCAATAGAACGCCTTACGCAGGAAAGCTCTTTTTTTGCGTTTGCTATTGCGATAGCCAAAAATTAGCTGGGTGATGAAACCAGGTTTATTCTTTTTCCTAGCTCTTCTCTTGCGCTTGGCTTTTGATTTCTTCACTGCAGGCATCGCCGGCAATATCCCTCAAGGTGAGCACTTAACACATTCAAATACGGTTAAACAAACCTAAAGGATGGCGCTTAAGGTGATGTTAATGGCGGGTCAATATTGCAAGACCAATTAAACGTCAAGATTTTCAACAGATAGGGCATTGGACTGAATGAATTCGCGGCGCGGCTCCACCAGATCCCCCATGAGTTTAGAGAACACATCATCTGCGTCATCACTGATATGGACCTGAAGCAACGAGCGGACACTTTCATCCAATGTGGTTTCCCAAAGCTGGTCAGGGTTCATCTCGCCCAAGCCTTTATAGCGCTGCATGGCAATGCCCTTGCGGCCAGCCGCAAACACGGCATCCAAGAGATTGCTTGGCGCATATACCGGGATTTCATCATCCTTGCGTTTTAATACTGCAGGCTTGGCGTAAATTTCCTGAAGATTTGTCGCCATGCGGTCAAGCCTTATGGCATCGCTTGATGATATTAAACGCCCATCAATGACATAAGCTTCTTTAACGCCGCGGACTTCACGAGAAAACGCCAGGCCGCCATCCTCAGTTGGCTCACCTTGCCAGCCACGCTCGGTTTCTTCCGATAAGGCATCAAGTCTGCGGGCAATGTAGCTTGCAGCCTCTTGGGTCTGTTGCGGACTGCTTAAAACTTCCGGATTCAAGGCACCCGCAATGGCGGCTTGTTCGATGACAAAGCGCGGATAACGCGCATGAAGTGCTGAGAGCGCCTGGCGCACCAAGAGTGCTTCATCAACAATTGCGCGCAGATCAGCGCCTGCGCGCTCTTCACCATTGCCCAAAGTCAACACGGTCCCATCAAGCCCTGTATTGATGAGGTAATCTTCCAAGGCACTCTCGTCTTTAAGGTATTGTTCTGATTGGGCACGCTTGACTTTATAAAGGGGCGGCTGGGCAATATAGAGATGGCCGCGCTCAATGATTTCTGGCATTTGGCGATAGAAGAATGTGAGCAGCAAAGTGCGGATATGGGCACCGTCAACATCAGCATCTGTCATGATGATGATTTTATGATAGCGCAGTTTTTCGATGTTGAAATCATCGCGGCCTATGCCCGCCCCAAGTGCGGTGATGAGGGTGCCAATTTCGGTAGACGACAACATTTTGTCAAACCGGGCGCGCTCAACATTTAAGATTTTACCACGCAGAGGCAGCACGGCCTGATTGGATCTGTTGCGGGCTTGTTTGGCTGAACCGCCAGCGCTGTCACCCTCCACAATGAACAACTCGCTCTTTGCCGGATCGCGCTCCTGACAATCAGCAAGCTTGCCAGGCAGGCTCGAAATATCGAGCGCCCCTTTACGACGGGTCAATTCACGCGCTTTGCGGGCAGCCTCACGGGCAGCAGCCGCTTCTACCACTTTGCCTACAATTGCTTTTGCTTGCGTGGGATGTTCTTCAAACCACTGGCTCAGATTTTCTCCGATAGCGCTTTCAACAATCGGGCGCACTTCGGAAGACACTAGCTTGTCTTTGGTTTGGCTGGAAAATTTAGGATCAGGCACTTTAACTGAGAGAACGCAGGTTAGGCCTTCGCGCGCATCATCACCGGTGAGGGATACTTTTTCGCGTTTGGAAATACCGCTTTCAGAGGCATAACTATTGACCGTGCGCGTGAGTGCTGCCCTGAAGCCTGCCAAATGTGTGCCGCCATCGCGTTGTGGAATATTATTGGTGAAACATAAAACATTTTCATGATAGCTGTCGTTCCACCACATAGCCGCCTCAACGACCACATCGTCTTTAACAGCCTGGAATGTGATCGGTGCGTCCAGGATTGCATGTTTGGCCCGGTCAAGATGGCGCACAAAGGCTTCAAGCCCACCATCATATTCCAGCACTTCCGACTTAGGCTCAACGCCGCGCTCATCAGTGATGACGATTTTCACGCCTGAGTTCAAAAACGCCAGCTCGCGCAATCTATGCGTCAGCGTGTCATAGTTAAACTCGGTCATTGTGAAGGTTTCGCCAGATGGCAGGAATGTAATTTCTGTGCCCGTACGCCCTTGGGCATCACCTACTACTTCAAGCGGGCCTTGAGAGACACCATGTTTGAACGTCATGACATGTTCTTTCCCGCCGCGCCAAATGCGCAAGGTCAACAGTTCTGATAAAGCATTTACAACCGACACGCCAACGCCATGGAGACCGCCCGAGACTTTATAGGAATTTTGGTCGAACTTACCGCCTGCATGCAATTGCGTCATGATCACTTCGGCTGCTGACATGCCCTCTTCATGCATGTCTGTTGGAATGCCGCGGCCATTATCATTGATGGTCACGGAACCGTCCGCATTTAACGTGACATTGGCCGCATCGCAATGACCGGCCAAGGCTTCGTCAATCGCATTGTCCACAACCTCATAGACCATATGATGAAGACCCGAGCCATCATCAGTGTCACCGATATACATGCCCGGGCGCTTGCGCACCGCATCAAGGCCTTTCAAAACCTTGATCGATTCCGCACCATATTCTTCTACATTTTCTTCGGGCTGGTCAGTGGCATCAGCCATGAAATCTTCCTTTTATTGGGCGCTCTATATTCGCTTAAACTTCTATTATATCACCATTATCGACATTATATATTTGGGCTTTGAGGTCTGAAATTTCAAACAACCCTTGATCTGTTCCCGTCATCCAAGCTTGTACGCCCATTTCGCTTAAAATGCCAAATAAAGCTGCCCGTCTGGCGGCATCAAGGTGCGCTGCAATTTCATCCAACAAAAGCAAGGGCGCAAAGCCCTCGAACATTTTTTGCACAATACTGGCCTGGGCGAGAATGATTGAGATTAACAGCGCTTTTTGCTCGCCCGTTGAACATTGCTTTGCAAGTGTATCCTTCACATTATGATACACAATTAGATCGCTTCTGTGCGGACCATTAAGCGTGCGGCCCGCTGCTTGATCACGATTACGCGAATCATACAATATTTTACAATATTCATCCTCAACTTCTGTAGCAGAAATGAGTTTCAATCGTTGTTCTAATTCCCCTTCAAGACTGATGTCAGCGCGGGGAAAGACATCACCATGATTTGCGCTGCTGGAGACAATCAGATCGGACAAAATCCCAATTGCTTCCGCCCGCGCGGCTGCCAAGGCTGTACCTGCTTGGGCCATTTGCAATTCAACGGCATCGAGCCAGGACGGGTCGGAGACATTTTCACTTAATAACCTGTTGCGTTCCCGCATAGCTTTTTCAAATGAATTGGCGCGTTGTCCATGTTCAGGATCAATTGCCAAAACCATGCGATCTAAAAACCGACGCCTGTCTGATGCAGGGCCCGAAAACAATCTATCCATTGCCGGTGTCAGCCATAATATGCGCACCAATTCACCAAGAGCGCCTGACCCCCTCACAGGGCTTTCATCAATGCGGACTTGCCGTGCGGCTGGCTTGCCGTCACTCTGTTGTGGAGGATCCATGCCGGTGCCTATTTGGCTGATCCCTTGCGGCCCGCTAATCTTGGCTGCAACAGCCCAACCGCCCTTACCCCGGGCGTTTGCAAGTTCGCCAAAGGGCGCTGATCTTAGACCGCGACCAGGTGCCAGGAGCGATACGGCTTCTAACAGATTGGTTTTACCGGCGCCATTTTCGCCCACCAGGACCACAAGGCCTGGATCAAGATCCAGTTTTGCATAGGTATAATTTCTAAAGTCCGTGAGTGTGATCTGGTTTACCGCTAAACATTGACTGTCGGCAGAGGGTTCACTTGGGCCCTCATCAGATAGTGACATTGAGCTGGCTTTTTGTTCCTGCGTGGAAGCAATCGCTGTCATATTCACCAGTTATATTCGTGACACTTAGCATCATTGGGTTCGCCCGCGATACATGTGCAGCTACACCCGCATCGGCATTAATACATAAAGTGCTGACAAGTCACCTTTATCACGCACGATTGTTGGTGATGAGGCGTCGGCCAGCAAAAACAGAGCCGTTTCACCTTCAAGCTGATTGGTAATGTCGAGCAAATAGCGGGCATTAAAACCAATCTCAATAGGATCTGCCTGATAATCCCCAACTATATCTTCACGCGCGTTACCGCTGTCTGGATTGTTGACGGTCAGGGTTATGTTCTGGCTTTCAACGTTGAGTTTTACGGCCCTGCCCTTTTCACTCGAGATGGTCGATACACGATCAACAGCTTGCGCAAAGGCGCGGGCATCAACCTCTAAGGCTTTGTCATTGTTGCTGGGTATAACCCGTTCATAATCAGGGAATGTGCCATCGATTAATTTTGATGTGAGGATGACAGAGCCAATTGTGAACTTAATTTTTGAGGACGACAGGTAAATTTCAACATTATCCGTTTCATCTTCAATCAGCTTATGAAGCTCGCCAACAGCTTTGCGCGGCACAATGACGCCAGGCATGCCTTTGGCACCGTCGGGCAGGGGCATTTCAAACTGGGCAAGCCTGTGGCCATCTGTTGCAACGGCTCGTAATTTGACATCTCCCTCGGTTTCAGCTTCATGCAGATAAATACCGTTGAGATAATAACGGGTTTCTTCTGTGGAGATCGCAAACCGGGTTTTTTCGATCAGCCGTTTTAAATCTGCGGCGCTGAGCGAAAACTTATGGGTCATTTCACCGGATGTCAGATCAGGGAAATCTTCTGCAGGCAGGCTTTGTAAAGCAAATTTTGAGCGGCCTGCGTTGATCTGCAATTGATTGCCATCAGATCCGTGTTCTATTTCAAGCTGCCCGCCTTCGGGGAGTTTGCGAATAATATCGTAAAACATATGGGCAGGCACTGTCACCTTTCCATTAGCGCTGACGTCCGCTGCCACCGCCTCGATAATTTCAATATCCAAATCGGTTGCAACCAGGCGCATGTCTTTATCGACATCCAATAAAACGTTCGACAGAATAGGAATCGTATTACGGCGTTCAACGACGCTTTGCACATGGTTGAGCGACTTTAGCAATGCGGCCCGCTCAATTGTCAATTTCATCTATAATCCCCATTCAGAATTGCCATTTGCGCTGCATTATCCACATAGCTGCACCTCTATGCAATGCGTCATGAACTGTGGTGTGAAATCATTTCGGTTTCACTACTAAGTGTAAGGGGAAATGATCTCCAGTTGAACCGAAAAGTAAGATGGGCCACGGTGGAGATCAGCCGTGGCCCATTTCATTATTTTTGTAATTTACGTGTCAGCTCACCAATCTCTTTCACAAGCTCTTCATCTTTCTCCATAAGCTCATTGACCTTACGGATCGCATGCAAAACTGTGGAATGATCTCTGCCACCAAACCTGCGCCCGATTTCAGGCAAAGAACGCGTTGTGAGTTGTTTGGCAAGATACATGCCGATTTGCCGTGGACGCACAATGGAACGGGCGCGCCTTGGTGAGAGCAAATCTGATTTGGCAACACTGAAATGCCTACCGATTTCACGCAAAATATCGTCTATGGATATCCGGCGCGGCTTGGCTGTATGAATTAAGTCTCTGATGGCTAGTTCCGCTAATTCCACCGTTATTGGTGTTTGAACGAGCTGTTGATGTGCCCAAACACGCTTTAACGCGCCATCAAGTTCGCGACCACCTCCTTGGATGCGTTGAGCTATGAACTCAACAACCTGGTCGGTGAGACCAAAACTATTATCGCGCTTGACCGCATCGGTAATACGGTTGCGCAATATATCCAGGCGGAGTTCATATTCGGCTGCTTCAATATCAACCACCAACCCACCAGCCAGCCTAGAGCGCATACGCCCATCAATACTTTCTAACTGCGCGGGCGGTGTGTCAGCCGCAACGATAACTTGGCGTTGGCTGTCAACCAATGAGTTGAAAGTGTGACAAAATTCCTGCTGCATCGACTTGCCTTGCAGAAATTGAAAATCATCAATCAGCAAAACATCAACACCACGGAAAAAATCTTTAAATGCCAACATGTCACGGTTTTGCAGGGCTGAGACGAAATAATACATAAACCGCTCGGCTGAGAGAAAAAATACCTTACGTTCCGGTGAGCGGGCCTTGATGCCCCAGGCAATGGCGTTGAGCAAATGTGTCTTGCCAAATCCTGAGGGCGAGTGGAGATAAAGCGGATTAAAGCTTAGCGGCATCCCGGCTTGTGTTTCGGTAACTCGTAGCGCTGCAGCATGAGCAAGCGCATTGGACTTTCCGATTAAAAAGCTTTCAAACGTCATTGCCCGGTCTAGGGCCGTGCCTCTTTTGAGCCAAGTTTCATTGAATTTTGAAGATGCACCACGTGCTGAAGGCCGGTTATCTTGTTTGATATCTTGGCGCTGATCTGCCGAGAACGGCATTGCCTGATCATTTGCAGCTTGCTTGGCCGGTACGCCACGTGTGCGCACGCGAATATCAAGCTTTTTGACATCGCTAAGCTCGGCTCGGCATATTTTAACAACACGTTCTATATAATGCGATTGTATCCAGTTCTTCAAAAACCTGGTCGGGACAGAGACAATGATTGTTTCACCGCTCAAGCTTACAGGCTCCATACGGGCAAACCAGCTTGAGTAGAGGTCTTCTCCTAATTCTGCACGCAACCGCTTTGCGATCGTTTCCCAAGAAGACTTGATATCCAAAGACTTGTCCGCCACTTGTCCACTCTGGGACATTCCTTGTTGTCCATCATCCCGGCCTTTCGTGCCGTCATTTTCTGCCTGCTGTTTTTGTCCACCTGTCGTCCGGTTATTCGGTACCGGTGGCTCGTATGCGTATTGCTTCACCCTATTTGACCCCGCAATGAATTTTGGGTTTCCCCAAAATTATTTAATGTTGAAGGAGCAATGATGTGCCATGTCCCATAATTTCAAGTGAACCCTCGGCCCCACCTTTGGCCCCCAAAGGTATGTGGCTCCACTCTTATGAAACGCTTGCTAACGACATTTACGGTCAAGCTTTGCTCATAAATTAAATAAAGGGCTTAACCGTTGATACAAATCACCGGCCATAGATTTTCACCCTTTGATTAGCCTTTAAACATTAGCTTTCTGATGCCTTTGTTAGCGTTCTGGACTATCTGCTCCCCTTAGCCTCAATTACTGTTTTCATACCTCTTGTTACGACAGGTACCCAATTAAACCCTTGCACTTTAAAGTGCGTTCACCCTCTTCAAATCGAGGCGCAACTCGACCTCTGGCGCCAAATGGTATTTGGCGTCTGGTCTTGACTCATTACTCTAAAAAGCTGTGTGAATGCTACAAAACAGCGGTTTTTTACTATTTGCTGATCCTAAAACTACATTCACTCTCCAAAGGTAATGCGACTAATTTGTTTTACTGAGCTGCACCTTGGAAACTCAAACGGTACGCTTGAAACATACACTTGAGAGGGCAGGCTGGCAATAGTTGAATCGCTTCATTCCGTGTACTGATCTTTGTTTTTAGCGTTAATTTTCGTCTGCTTCACACAAGAAACAGGCTGCAACCCATTGAGATTCATACGAATCACTCGCGCGTGATGTTCGTTAAAAAAAGATTAAATTTTTTGCTAAATTCTGCGGTTTTTTGATTTTTGAGGCGGCAAAAAACACGCGTAAGCTTATCTGTCAAACCCAACCCCGTCTAAGGGTTTGTTTTACTGGGAAAAACTGTGAAGAATGCCGGCTTCAAGGGATTCAAATAGGGTCACTGAAAGCTAGGTGGCGCCTAATTTAAACTATTATGCTATGCGCCAATTGCTTTAATGCGTTGGGAGAGCCTGGAAATTTTCCGTGAAGCCATATTTTTGTGAAATATGCCTTTTTGAGCGCCGCGCATAAGTTCTGGTTGCGCCAAACGTAAAGCTGCTACAGCGGCATCCTTATCGCCACTGGAGATTGCCTCTTCCACTTTGCGGATAAATGTCCGGATCCGGCTGCGCCGATCGCGATTGGTTTCCGTACGGCGTGCCATCTTACGTACTGCTTTTTTTGCCGAAGCTGTATTTGCCATTAGATTTTAAATCTTCTTTGCTTACGCTAAATCTTGTTTACGGCCGCGCTCTTATTCTGCTGAAAACATCACATGCTCAAACAAAAATAAAGGAGGCTAAAGGCCCACAACCTGCGGGTTTATAGACTGGCCCCTGAAAAAGTCAACTCCAGTTAGCCCAATACGGACTTTTAGCGGCTGTTTGCCCCTATTTATGCTTAAAATGTGGTGTCCGCTTTTCAATAAATGCCTGCATACCTTCTTTTTGATCCTGGGTAGCAAAAACAGAATGGAAAAGCCTGCGCTCGAACCTTACGCCTTCTGTGAGGGTTGTTTCATACGCCCTGTTTACAGCCTCTTTGGTCATCATCACCGTGGGTAAAGAAAATTCTGCAATCTTGGCAGCAACTTCCATGACATCATTCAGCAAATCAGCCGCAGGTACGACCCGGCTGACCAACCCTGAACTCTCAGCTTCTTGTGCGTCCATCATCCGACCAGTTAAACACATTTCCATGGCTTTCGACTTGCCGACAAAACGTGTCAACCTTTGTGACCCGCCCATGCCGGGCATAGCCCCTATTGTGATTTCAGGCTGACCAAATTTAGCATTGTCAGCGGCGATAATAAAATCGCATATCATTGCCAGCTCACAGCCACCACCCAGAGCATAGCCCGCAACAGCTGCTATCAAAGGCTTTCTTACATTGGCAACCCGGTCCCAAGCCTCAAGAAAATTGCCTTTATAGACCTCCATAAATTCAAGGGATTGCATTTCCTTGATATCAGCTCCTGCCGCAAAAGCCTTCTCACTGCCGGTCAATACCATGCAGCCAATCTTGTCATCACCATCAAGCTTCTCAAGGGCTGCCAACAGTTCACTTGCCAGTTCAGCATTCAACGCATTTAAGGCTTCCGGCCTGTCCAGCGTCACCAAAGCTACACGCCCCTTGGTCTCTACCTGTATGGTTTTATATGCCATGTTTTCACCGTTACCTTTGCAGCTACTGTCTTCAATATTATCATTTTTGGCATGAGGGACAGAAAAATGTCGAGCGGTTATTTTGCACGATGCGCTTAATTACACCATAGCAGCCCGGTCGTTTGCAGGCCTCACCCTCCTGATCATAGGCTTGGAATGTATGCTGGAAATAGCCTAAATCCCCTTCCACATTGGCAAAATCCCGCAAACTTGATCCGCCCGCTTGGATCGCATCTGTTAAAACTGATCGGATTTCTATTGCCAGATTTTCAGCGCGTTCTTTTGCTTTGGTGCTTTTCAGAGCCAGAGATGCTGCTTTCCGAGCAGGTGATAAACCTGCGCGAAACAGCGCTTCGCAGGCATAAATATTGCCAATCCCTGCTATGATTTTCTGATTGAGCAGTATTGCCTTTAGAGAAGTTTGTTTGCCGCGAAAATGCTCACGGATATAATCAGCGTTCATTTCATTGCCCAAAGGCTCCACACCGAGCACTTTCAAATTTGGGTGGCTGTCTCGCTCTTTTGTTTTCACAAGATCCATGAAGCCAAATCGGCGCGGATCTGAATAAACAATCTTGGTCCCCTCGTCTAAATAAAAGACGACATGAGCATGTTTACCAAAACCATTCACTCCTTTTTGTCCGGCAGCTATCTTTTGATGGAATGATCCAGGCTTATGGCTTTTATCGTCTGTTAAAATCTCAAAGCGGCCTGACATGCCCAAATGCATCAGCAAGGTTAGACCCGCATCAAGTTCGACCAATATATATTTGGCGCGGCGCGTGACCCGCTCTATTTTTCGGCCTGCCAAGCGCCCCGGAAAGTTTTTTGGAAAAGGAAACCGCAAATTCGGGCGATTTTGATCAACAGAGATAATTTTTCTGCTTGTCATTGCCTGGTCCAGCCCCCGGCAGACAGTTTCAACCTCTGGAAGTTCCGGCATTTAGCCCCTCTCTTAACAATCGCACTGATATGTTACATGTAAAGCGCTAACCAGTTTGACAGAAACTTGTCATACCCCCCATAGCGCTTGGCGTAGTTGTGCGGTATCGTTGGGGCCAAGACCCCAAGCAAAACAATAAAGAGCGATAGCATACCGTGCAGACGGATACAGATAAAACAATGTCTCAAACGCATTTTGGCTATGAGACGATCGATTTGGGCGACAAGCAAGGCCGCGTCAACGAGGTATTTGACAAGGTTGCGCAACGCTATGATTTGATGAATGATCTTATGTCAGGCGGGCTTCACCGGGCCTGGAAATCTGTCATGGTTGAATGGTTATCTCCGCCTCGCACAGCGCGTGACTTTCACATGATAGATGTTGCCGGTGGTACGGGTGATATTGCCTTTCGTACACTAGAGCGGGCGGGAGGCGGTGCACATGTCACCGTTTGCGATATTAGTCAGGCTATGGTTGGTGTTGGCGCGCGACGCGCTAAGGCGCAAGGGTTTTCAACAAAAACAGATTTTACCGTGGGGAATGCAGAAAATTTAGGCTTCCCCGATCAGAAGTTTGATGCCTATACCATCGCTTTTGGCATTCGCAATGTGCCACGCATTGAGCAAGCCCTTGAAGAAGCTTATCGGGTGTTGAAATTCGGCGGGCGGTTTTTGTGTCTTGAGTTTTCTACCGTCAACATGCCCGGTCTTGATGCGCTTTATGATGCCTTTTCTTTTCAGGCTATCCCATTAATGGGGCAATTGGTGACCGGTGATGGCGACCCCTATCGCTATTTGGTGGAAAGCATTCGAAAATTCCCCCCGCCTGAGCGGTTTAAAAGCATGATTGAGCGCGCCGGGTTTGAGCATGTAACGTACCGGCCCCTAAGTGGTGGTATTGCCGCCATTCATTCCGGCTGGCGACTTTAAGCATTGTGTATTGGTAAGACTGTCCCTGATGTTTCGTAGATTTTCCCACATATTCACCCTTGGCCGTGCCGGAATTACCTTGGCGCGCAGCTCATTGCTAACGCCTGAGATGTTGGCCGAGATGCCTGTTTTAGCACGCTGGCTTGTTGGTGTTGCACGATTGGGCAGCGCCAAGACAGAGACAATAGGTCCATCTGCTACTTTGCAAAAGCTGGGCCCCAGCCATATTAAGCTTGGACAATTTCTCGCAACCCGGCCGGATGTTATCGGTACGGACCTGGCTGATAAATTATCAGAACTGCAAGACCGCCTGCCGCCATTTGCTCAAGGTGAGGCACTTAAAGAGATTGAGCGCAATTTAGGCAAGCCTGCAGCAGAGCTGTTTGATGAGATTGAAACCCCGATAGCTGCTGCTTCAATTGCTCAGGTTCACAAGGCTAAAATCAAGCAAGATGATGGCTCTTTTAGAGATGTTGCGGTAAAAGTGCTAAGACCAGGCATTGAACGCCAATTGACCAATGATATTGACGGGTTCAGGTCTGCAGCATCGCTGATTGAATTTTTCTCAAAACCCGCCCGCAGGCTCAGGCCACTTGATGCTGTGGAAACGCTTGCACAATCGATAAAGATCGAGTTGGATTTGCGTCTTGAAGCAGCCGCTTTGTCAGAGATGGCACAAAATACCATCGATGACCCAGGTTTTCGCGTGCCCGAGGTTGACTGGACACGAACCTCGCGCCGGGTGCTCACACTTGATTGGGTGGATGGTATTCCTATCAGCGACCATGCAGCGCTGGTAAAAGCAGGACATGATCTGCCTGCCCTTGCCGCCATTGTCATTCAATCATTCTTGCGCCATGCCATGCGTGATGGCTTTTTCCATGCCGATATGCATCCCGGCAATTTGTTTATTGATAAAGACGGCAATCTGGTGGCCGTTGACCTTGGCATAATGGGCAGGCTTGAGCCCAAGGATCGATTGTTCTTGGCTGAAATACTGCATGGTTTTATCACGCGCAATTATAAGCGGGTGGCAGATGTTCATTTTGAGGCTGGATATGTGCCGCCGTCGCAATCACCTGAATTATTTGCACAAGCCCTTCGTGCCATTGGCGAGCCCATTATGAGTAAAAACGCCAGCGACATTTCCATGGCGAGATTATTGGCGCAATTGTTCCAGGTGACAGAGCAGTTTGACATGGTAACCCAACCACAATTATTGCTACTGCAAAAGACCATGGTTGTGGTTGAAGGCGTTGGCCGCTCTCTGGATCCCGACCTTAATATGTGGACCATTGCCGAGCCGGTCGTGAAAGACTGGATGTCCTCAAGGCTAGGGCCTGAGGGTCGCTTGCAAGATGCCGCAGACGGCGCTTTGGCGCTTGGACGGTTGTTTTCTTCACTGCCTGAGGCCATTACCCGGTTTGAGAGGGTTTCATCGGCCCTTGAAACCCTGCCAAATGACCTTAGATCTAACTCAAATGAAGGTTTCAGGCGCAATAAGGCGCAAACCTGGGCCTTATGGGTGGTTGCAGGTGCTTTATGCTTGATTGCTTTGGCAATGCTTACTTAACGCTGAGCCACAATGGTTCTTCGCCGTTAAGCCATGCTATGGCATAATGTGGTAAGCTTATTTAATCGGTTTGTAACAAACGGAGCTTGGTTTTGCTTAAAGACAAGCGAATTTTGCTGATTATCAGTGGTGGTATTGCCGCTTATAAAAGCCTTGATCTTATTCGGCGGCTGAAAGCCAAAGGTGCTGATGTAACCGGTGTTTTAACCAAAGGCGCTCAGGAATTTATCACGCCCTTAAGTGTTACCAGCCTGACCGGCAATAAAGCCCATAGTGACTTGTTTGATGCAGCCCAGGAAGGCGAGATGGGCCATATTGAACTTTCACGCTCAGCTGACCTGATCGTGGTGGCCCCTGCCACGGCAAATCTCATGGCACGCATGGCGCATGGCTTGGCTGATGATTTGGCATCAACCTTATTGCTGGCAACAGATAAGCCGGTAATGATTGCCCCTGCCATGAATGTGCGCATGTGGCAGCATGGGGCAACACAGCGCAATCTTGAGCAATTGCGCCAGGATAATATTGAAATCATCGGCCCTGTCGAAGGCGACATGGCATGTGGTGAATATGGTCCTGGCCGGATGAGCGAGCCTGAAGCGATTGTTGAGGCAGTAGACCGTTTTTTTGAACAGGGCCCTCAAAGCCAAACACAGGGGCCTCTAACCGGTTTAAAGGTTCTAATTACAGCTGGGCCAACTCATGAGCCGATTGATCCGGTGCGCTATATTGCGAACAGATCATCGGGCAAACAGGGCTTTGCCCTTGCACAAGCGGCCAGCAGGCTGGGTGCCAAAACCATTCTGGTGACCGGGCCCTCCACTCTTAAAACGCCTACAGGTGTTACCCGCATTGATGTTGAAACGGCCCAAGAGATGCTTGATGCCAGCCTGGAAGTTCTGCCCGTTGATATTGGCATATTTGCCGCAGCCGTTGCTGACTGGCGGCCCAAACAAGTTGCAACCGCCAAACTCAAGAAAAAAGCAGGCAAGACCCCTGCCCTGGCATTTACGGAAAATCCTGACATTCTAAAAACTATCTCTACTCATAAAAAAAGCCGCCCACGGTTGGTGATCGGGTTTGCTGCTGAGACCCATGATGTGAGCAAAAACGCTCAGGCCAAGCGAAAGGCCAAGGGCTGTGATTGGATTGTGGCCAATGATGTATCACCTGAAAGCGGTATTTTCGGCGGGGACGTTAATCGTGTGGAGCTGATTTCAGAAGTCGGCAGTGAAGCCTGGCCTGAAATGTCCAAACAGACGGTTGCTGAAAAATTACTGAAACTGGCCGCTGATCATTTGACCAAACAGGCGCAAAAAGCAAAGTGACCAGCGCAGATCCCTCCAATTTAGACACCCAAGTTAAAATTCTGCGGCTGGCACATGGCAATGATTTGCCCCTGCCCGCTTATCAATCAGACTTAGCCTCCGGCGTTGATCTTTATGCCGCCATTGAGGCTGATAAACCACTGATCCTTGCGCCAGGTAGCCGCGCAATGGTGCCAACAGCAATTTCGCTTGAAATGCCGCCTCAGATGGAAGCGCAAGTGAGGCCGCGCTCGGGCCTTGCCGCTAAATTTGGGGTCAGCGTGCTTAATGCGCCCGGCACGATTGACGCGGATTACCGCGGTGAGCTTAAGGTGATCTTGATCAACCTTGGGGATGAGAATTTCGAAATTGAGCGCGGCATGCGCATTGCCCAGCTTGTGTTTCAACCGGTCTTGCGGGTTCAATTACACGAAGCTGATAACCTGTCTTCAACGCAACGCGGCGGCGGCGGATTTGGCTCTTCAGGGGGGCTTAAAGGCAATAGCTGAGCGCTTTTCCTCTATATGGCATAATGATTGTGCCTCTTGATGTTATGCTTCAGGCAGCTTACCAACAGGGATAGATCAAGCTTCTAGTTAGTGGGAACTCTATGGATAAATCTACCAAAACAGCCGATAAACCCGGTCACGGGCGCATTTACGACAATATTACCGAGACCATCGGTAATACCCCTCTTGTGCGCGCCCCTCGTCTGGCCAAAGACAGCAAGGCTGACTTGTTATTTAAACTTGAATTTTTTAATCCATTATCGAGCGTCAAAGACCGCATTGGCCTGGCGATGATTACAGCGCTTGAAAAAGCCGGGGAAATTACGGCCAATACCGTTTTGGTGGAGCCAACATCTGGCAATACCGGCATTGCCTTGGCTTTTATTTGTGCGGCTCGTGGATATAAATTGATTTTGTGCATGCCTGAGAGCATGTCGCTGGAACGGCGGAAAATGTTGAATTTGCTCGGTGCCAAGCTTGAGCTGACGCCAGCCGAGAAGGGCATTAATGGTGCCATCGACCGGGCCGATGAATTATTAGAGAGCTTAGCCGACGCGGTGATGCCGCAACAATTCAGTAATCCTGCCAATCCGGAAATTCATCGCCTCACAACGGCTGAAGAAATCTGGAATGATACAGATGGTAAGGTTGATGTTGTCATTTCCGGTGTTGGGACAGGTGGTACCATAACCGGCATTGGTCAGGTGCTTAAAGAGCGCAAGCCATCGGTAAAAATGATTGCCGTTGAGCCGGAAGACAGTCCGGTGTTGTCCGGCGGCACCCCAGGCCCACATAAAATTCAAGGCATTGGGGCAGGCTTCATTCCCCCTATTCTCGACACAGCACTGATTGATGAGGTCATTAAGATTAGCAATGACACAGCCTTTAAAATGGCACAGACGGCAGCCCTAGAGGAAGGAATTGCCTGTGGCATATCATCAGGGGCAGCCATTGCCGCTGCCCTGGAGGTTGGTGCACGCGATGATATGGCAGGCAAAACCATTGTCACTATCCTGCCGTCCGGCTCTGAACGTTATTTAACAACCGCATTATTTGACGGGCTCAATGACCCTAAGTGATGAAGAACTAGAGCGCTATCAGCGCCATATATTGCTGAAAGAGGTTGGCGGTGCGGGCCAGGCCAAATTGCGTGGAGCACGCGTGCTGGTGATTGGAGCAGGCGGGCTTGGTGCGCCTGTGTTGATGTATTTGGCAGCCGCCGGGGTTGGCACATTGGGCGTGATTGATGATGATGTGGTTGATCTGTCCAATTTACAACGCCAGATCATTCACACCACACCAAGACTTGGTCTGTTAAAAGTGACAAGCGCCAAAGAAACCATCGAGCAGCTCAATCCCAATGTTAAGGTCGATTGTTACACCGAGCGGCTGACAGCTGATAATGCTCTAAACCTGTTTGAAGGCTATGATCTTATCGTTGACGGCAGCGACAATTTCGATACGCGCTATTTGGTCAATGACGCCTGCTATTTTGCAAGCAAGCCCCTGGTGTGGGGTGCTGTTGGCCAATTTGAAGGCCATGTCTCAACATTTAAAGGATTTGAGACAGATCCGGACGGCACACCCTATCCAAATTACCGTTGTTTATTTCCACAACAACCCCCTGAAGGCATGATCGCCTCTTGTGAAGAGGCCGGTATTGTAGGGGCGCTGACAGGTATCATAGGTTCGCTACAAGCGATTGAAGTTATTAAAGAGCTGTTAACTATAGGAGAAAGTCTTGCCGGCCGACTGCTGATTTATGATGCACTCGATGCACGTTTTCAGGTCATTGGTTTAAGCTGGGACCCTAATAATGCGCTCTCGGGGAAAAATCCGACCCTTAAAGATCTCTCTGTACATGGCAAATCGTGAAGGGGCCAATTCTTGGCTTATCAAAGCCGGGCAAAGACAAATCAGGATAGTTGCTCCTAACGTTTACGTAAACTATAGCTTATTTGTACGATCAAGCAGCTGATGGCAGGCCGCGAGGCCTTACTAACTACGCAATTCCAGTTAACGTAAACGTTACGGTTAGAGCATTGCCGACAAAACTCTGTCAGGCGGAGTGTGGCCGTCAATGAAGGCTTTGATGTTGATTATAACCTTCTCACCTGTATCCACCCGGCCTTCAATTGTGGCTGACCCCATATGAGGAAGCAATGTGACCCTATCATTGGCAACAAGTTTAGGGTTTACCTCAGGCGCATGCTCAAATACATCCAGCCCTGCGCCTGCAAGCTTCCCTGCTTCAAGCATGCTTACAAGCGCATTTTCATCAATTACTTCTCCACGCGCGGTGTTGACGATATAGGCATCAGGTTTCATGAGCTTTAGCCTGCGGGCTGAAAGCAGATGATATGTGCCGGGCGTGTGCGGGCAATTGACAGAAATAATATCCATGCGTGCCAACATTTGATCAAGGCTGTCCCAATAGGTCGCTTCCAGCTCTTCTTCCGTGGCCTTGGCCACCTGGGATCTGTTGTGGTAATGGATTTGCAAGCCAAATGCGCGCGCACGGCGGGCAACCGCCTGGCCAATGCGCCCCATGCCAACAATGCCCAGCCGTTTGCCATAAATTCTATGTCCAAGCATCCATGTCGGCGACCAGCCTTGCCATTTATCTGCGTCCTCACGCAGGATACGCGCGCCCTGCACCAACCTGCGCGGTACGGCCAAAATCAATGCCATAGTCATGTCTGCTGTATCTTCGGTCAAGACGCCTGGTGTATTGGTGACCGTAATGCCACGTTCTCGAGCGGCCTCAAGGTCAACATTATCCACGCCCGCTCCAAAATTGGCGATCAATTTCATATCCGGGCCACAATGGCTTAAAATGTCGGCATCAATCCTGTCCGTTATCGTTGGCACCAAAACATGCGCTAGGCCTACAGCTTCGATAAGATCGGCTGACGACATGGGGGTGTCATCAACATTGAGCTTGGTCTCAAACAGCTCGCACATGCGTGTTTCTACCTTATCCGGCAGTTTTCGTGTCACAATCACGAGCGGTTTTGATTTCGTCATGCCATTTTCCCAGACATATTTTTGCTTAATTTATGATTCATTGCTCTTTAACCTGAACAGGCGAGAATAGTCTAATCTGCTGAAGTTATAAAAACCATTCTTCCTTATCAGAAGGCAGGCAGATCACAAAGCTCCATATTGACATGTTCTAAGGCTTGCTGTGCTATCAAAATTTTGATGTCATATCGGAGAAATAAGCAGGGTGTTGATGCGTAAATGACATTATTCTACATGACCGTAAAGCGTCTCATAGTCATCATAAGCATGGTTGTGCTTACGAGTGCTGGTACGCTTGTGTTCACCCATTCAAAAGGGGCGAGCGCCAATAAATCTGCAGAAGCTGTGCTCAAAGGCGCAAGCGGCTTGCCCTTGCCACGTTTTGTCAGCCTCAAGTTTGATAAGGTCAATGTTCGGAAGGGACCGAGTGTCAAACATCAGGTTGCCTGGATATTTGCGCGCAAAGGCCTGCCTGTGGAAATTATTGCCGAATTTGAGCATTGGCGTCGCGTGCGTGATAGCGAAGGAGAAGAGGGCTGGGTTTATTTCTCTTTGCTGACCGGCAAACGCACGGTTCTTGTCACTCCTTGGCGCAAAAAACAGCGCATCGAGCTTTATGGCCAAGCAGATGGTACCGGCACACCAATTGCCGTTGTTGAAGCAGGAGCGCTTGGGGCGGTTAAAAATTGCACCGGGAAATGGTGCCACTTCGCAGCTGCCGGAATTGAAGGCTGGATTTCGCAAGAACTACTGTGGGGTGTTTATCCAGACGAACACCTGAATTAGGGTCTGGACCCTAAAGCGCTTATGTCTATAAAGCCTGCCGGCTGGTCAGGCGAACAATCACATCAACGCCTGATATTTTCGTGCCCTCTGGCAGCCCAGAAATTCCGACGACTTCTACATTCCCCCCAGGGATGTCACACAGCTCGCCGGTATCTTCAAAATAGAAATGCTGGTGATTGCTGATATTTGTATCGAAATAGGTTTTGGAACCATCAATCGCTACTTCGCGCAGCAATCCTGCGTCCTTAAACTGATTAAGCGTATTGTAAATGGTCGCCAAAGACACGGGAATGTCGGCCTTAACCGATTCATCGTGCAACATTTCCGCCGTAACGTGCCGGTCACCCTCTTTAAACAAAAGTTCAGCTAGGGCTACCCGCTGGCGCGTTGGCCTGAGGCCTGACATGCGCAAATCCGCAATGATCTTGTTTCCAGTCATCTTTTCAGTCGTCAATTGTTCCGTCGTCAACATATTTCCTACCCGGTCAAAATACCTGCCAGGGTGTTTTCCTATGATCTTTTTAAAGCAATCAGGACTTTTTTGCAAATGTTTCGCAATGTCAAAATTGTCGCATGCTCAATATGGTAAATGTGGGTTATAGATTTGCTACGCTTTAAGCGAGCGTCACTCTATGTTAGGAAGCCATGTTGGAACTTGGTGCTCAGAATGATTGAGCGAATAGCCCCAACGCAATATGATGAAATCATAGAAAACAATAAGGCTGTGCAATATGTCTGAACGAAAATCCTCTCTGTCGTATGAAGATCTTTTGAGTTGCGGACATGGCGCATTATTCGGCCCCGGCAATGCACAATTGCCGCTGCCGCCCATGTTAATGTTTGATCGCATTTCGACAATTAACGACGATGGTGGAGAATCTGGCAAAGGACAGATCATTGCCGAGTTGGATGTGAACCCGGATTTATGGTTTTTTGCCTGCCATTTTGAGAATGATCCTGTCATGCCGGGCTGCCTGGGCCTTGATGCCTTATGGCAGATGCTTGGGTTTTATCTCGGCTGGCTTGGATTGCCGGGACGGGGGCGGGCTTTAAGCGTCGGTGAGGTTAAATTCACAGGCATGGTTGTGCCGAGTGTGAAAAAAGTCGAATATATTGTAGATGTTAAGCGGGTTATTCAGCGTAGATTAATTTTAGCAACGGGTAACGGGTTGCTAAAGGCTGATGGCGAGACCATTTATACTGCACAGGATTTACGTGTTGGGCTATTCTCTGATCAAGAGACGTGAGCCCACAAGTTTTCTGCATTTTATAACGTTCAACGCTCAGAGATAAATTGGGCTGTAAGTAAGATTGAAAAGGGATGCTTAGATGAGGCGTGTTGCTGTCACAGGAATGGGAATTGTTTCCAGCATTGGCAATAATACACAAGAGGTTTTGGCCTCTCTTAGAGAGGCAAAGTCTGGGATTGTCTCTGCTCCGGAATATCCGGAACTCGGTTTTCGTTGCCATGTTCATGGCGCACCTAATCTTAATGTTGAAGATGCTCTTGACCGCAAGGCTCGCCGTTTTATGGGAGATGGGGCGGCCTGGAACTATATTGCCATGGAGCAAGCCATCCAGGACGCCGGCCTTGAGGAACAAGAGGTTTCTGATGAACGCACAGGCTTGGTGATGGGGTCAGGCGGGCCATCAACCCGCGCCATCGTTGCGGCCGCTGATACAACGCGCGAGAGAGGGGCGCGGAAAGTAGGGCCTTTTGTTGTGCCCAAAGCCATGTCGAGCACAAACTCTGCAACATTGGCTGTGCCTTTTAAAATCAAGGGGGTTAATTATTCAATATCCTCTGCTTGCACAACCTCATTGCATTGCATTGGCAATGCAACTGAACTTATTCAATGGGGCAAACAAGATGTTGTGTTTGCCGGTGGCGGCGAAGAGCTGGATTGGACCCTGTCTGTTCTGTTTGATGCGATGGGTGCCATGTCGAGCAAGTATAATGACAGACCTGAGGTTGCCAGCCGTGCTTATGATGTGAACCGGGATGGATTTGTGATTGCCGGTGGGGCAGGGGTGCTCGTCCTTGAGGAGCTTGAGCGTGCCAAAGCTCGAGGTGCCACAATTTATGCCGAAGTTGCCGGCTATGGCGCTACATCAGATGGCTATGACATGGTGCAGCCATCAGGCGAGGGTGCTACCAGGTGCATGAAAATTGCCATGGAAACCATTGATTGTCCGGTTGATTACATCAACCCACATGCCACCTCAACACCGATTGGTGACAAGCGGGAAATAGAGGCGCTGCGCGATGTGTTTGGCGATAAAATTCCACCAATCAGTGCCACAAAATCACTCACCGGCCATTCTCTCGGGGCTGCCGGTGCACAAGAAGCCATCTATTCGCTGCTGATGATGCAAAACAGCTTTATTTGTGAATCCGCCAATATCGATGAGCTAGACCCTGAATTTGCCGATATACCAATTGCGCTAGAGCGGCAAGACGATGTGGATCTTAATTGCGTCATGTCCAACAGTTTTGGATTTGGCGGCACTAATGGATCCGTTATTTTCACCAAATATAATGGTTGAGTAGAGACTTAAACGATGAATGATCAAACCGACACATCAGGCTTCATGGCTGGCAAGAAAGGGCTCATTATGGGCGTTGCCAATGACCATTCCATGGCCTGGGGTATTGCCAAGGCTTTGGCCAACCAGGGCGCTGAGCTTGCCTTTACCTATCAAGGGAATGCGTTTGGCAAGCGCGTGAAGCCCTTGGCCGAAAGCCTTAACAGCAAGCTGATCCTGCCATGCGATGTTGATGATATTGCAAGCGTTGATGCTGTTTTTGACACGCTCAAGGACGCCTGGGGCAGCATGGATTTTCTGGTCCATGCTATCGCTTATTCCAACAGGGATGAGCTGAAGGGCCGTTATGCCGATACCAGCCGCGAGAATTTTATTCAAACCATGGTGATTTCGTGCTTCTCGTTCACAGAGATTGCAAATAGGGCTGCCAAGCTCATGCCAAATGGCGGGGCGATGGTGACCTTGACCTATGGCGGGGCGACACGCGTTATGCCGAATTATAATGTTATGGGCGTTGCCAAGGCTGCTTTGGAATCAAGTGTACGTTATTTGGCAACAGATTTCGGGCCTGACGGCATTCGCGTGAATGCCATATCAGCTGGCCCAATGCGCACGCTGGCTGGAGCCGGGATTTCTGATGCCCGTGAAATGTTTAATTATCAAAAAAGCCACGCCCCTTTGCAGCGGACCGTAAAGCTTGAAGAAATTGGCGGGTCAGCACTTTACCTCCTTAGCGATTTATCAGGTGGGGTTACCGGTGAAATACACTTTGTCGATTCGGGCTATAATACTATTTCCATGCCGAAGCCCGAAAACCTCAAGGCTGAGGCATCAGAAGAAAATGGACAAAATCCGCTAAAAGACGCTGCTCAATAATTGGTTATTTCCAAAGGGGCCAGATGTAAAAAAAGCGCCAAGAATATCTTGGCGCTTTTTGTAATTGTCATGCCTGATGAGAATTAATTAGTCGTCTGATTTGTCCGGATCGATTTCTTCACCGGTCTCTTGATCAACAACCTTCATGGACAAGCGCACTTTGCCGCGATCATCAAAGCCCAAAAGCTTGACCTTCACTTTGTCACCTTCGTTCACAATATCTGTGACCTTGCCAACCCGTTGGGGTGCCAATTGTGAAATGTGGACCAGACCGTCTTTTTGACCGAAGAAGTTCACGAAAGCGCCAAAGTCGACCACTTTCACGACCGTACCATCATAGATGACGCCAGCTTCAGGCTCATCTGTCAGGCTCTTGATCCATTTAATGGCAGCTTCGATTGATGGACCATCGCTTGAGGCCACTTTAATCGTGCCATCATCTTCAACGTTGATCTTGGCACCAGTCTCTTCAACGATCTGGCGAATGACTTTACCGCCAGCCCCAATGACATCACGGATTTTATCAACTGGTATGGAAATCATTTCAATGCGCGGGGCATGTTCACCCATCTCTGGGCGCGCTTCGGTCAAAGCCTTGGCCATTTCACCTAAGATATGCACCCGGCCGCCTTTGGCCTGATCAAGCGCTACTTTCATAATGTCTTCGGTGATGCCCGTGATCTTGATGTCCATTTGCAAAGAGGTAATACCTTCTTGTGTTCCGGCAACCTTGAAATCCATATCGCCCAAATGATCTTCATCGCCCAAAATGTCGGACAATACAGCGTGACGGTCATCTTCTTTGATCAGACCCATGGCAATGCCTGCAACAGGCCGCACCAAAGGAACACCAGCATCCATCATGGCAAGTGAGGCGCCACAAACAGTGGCCATGGAAGATGAGCCGTTTGATTCCGTGATTTCCGATACGATCCGGATGGTATAAGGAAAGGTCTCTTTTTCAGGCAACATAGGCTTAAGTGCGCGCCAAGCTAATTTGCCATGGCCAACTTCGCGTCTGCTGGTAAAGCCGGTGCGGCCAACCTCGCCTACGGAATAGGGCGGGAAGTTGTAATGCAACAAGAAGCTTTCTTTATAGGTGCCTTCCAAAGCATCGATGAATTGCTCATCATCGCCCGTGCCCAAAGTGGTCACCACCAAGGCTTGGGTTTCGCCACGCGTGAACAGGGCTGTGCCATGGGCGCGCGGCAAGAGGCCAACTTCGGCTACAATCGGGCGGACAGTTTCAAGATCACGTCCATCAATCCGTTTGCCGGTGTCGAGAATATTGTTGCGAACAATGTTTTTCTCAAGCCCCTTAAACGCATCACCAACTTGTTGTCCGCTTGGTGCATCATCACCTTCAACACAAAGCTTTTCGACAACTGCGGATTTAGCGGCTGATACTTTTTCTTGCCGTTTCATTTTTTCAGGTTCGGCATAAGCCTCACGCAGTGGTTTTTCAGCAATCTTGGCGACTTCTGCAGCAAGTGCCGAATTATCAACCGTTTCAATAATGCGCGGTTCACGTGCACAGCGTTCCGCCAGTTTGATGATCGCATTGATGACCGGTTGGAACTCTGTATGACCAAACATAACAGCGCCCAGCATGATATCCTCAGAAAGCTCATTGGCCTGACTTTCAACCATCAATACGGCGTCACCCGTGCCGGCAACAATGAGATCAAGCTCGGTACCTTCCATATCATCGAGGAGAGGGTTTAGAATATACGCACCTTCTTTAAAGCCTACGCGGGCAGCCCCAATCGGACCCATGAAGGGAATGCCGGAGATTGTCAGCGCTGCGGACACGGCCACCATGGCGACCATATCGGGATCGTTTTCCAGGTCATGGCTCAAAACCGTTGCGATGACTTGAGTTTCGTTTTTAAAGCCCGGCATAAACAGCGGGCGGATTGGGCGGTCAATTAGGCGGCTGACCAGGGTTTCTTTTTCAGAAGGCCTGCCTTCCCGCTTAAAAAAGCCGCCCGGGATTTTACCGGCAGCATAGGTTTTTTCCTGGTAATTTACAGTCAGGGGGAAAAAGTCGAGCCCTGGCTTGGGTGAATGGGCCGCAACAACCGTTGCTAAAACCGTTGTATCACCATAGGACACAATGACCGCACCATCGGCTTGGCGGGCAACTTTACCCGTTTCAATAACCAAGGGCCTACCGCCCCATTCAATTTCTTCTTTATGTATTTCAAACATTTTGTTTTCCTGTCTGCTCACACAGCTTGCTGCTTGTCTTCGGATCGCAATCCTTGGATTGCAATCCTTTTCACAGCACTGCGCAAAGCGTCTTACGCTGCCAGCCCCATTGCCGGACAGCGCGCTTTAAGGCACGTCGATAGGTATGCTGGACAAATCATTTTGCCCAGAACAAATACCTGCTAACGACGAATGCCCAGCCGGCTAATCAAATCTTGATAGCGGGATACATTTTTTGACTTTACATAGTCGAGCAAGCGTCGGCGCTGGCTCACCATTTTCAACAATCCGCGACGTGAATGATTGTCTTTACCGTGGGTTTTAAAATGTTCGGTAAGATTGCGGATACGTTCGGTCAAAACGGCAACTTGAACTTCGGGCGATCCTGTATCGCCTGAGTTGGTTGCATACTCTTTGATCAGTTCTTGTTTTCGATCAGTTGTAATCGACATCGGTCACTCCGTTATTTAAAAACTTCTCATTGCCTGAAATTATCGGCAAATTGAAAACACGTTTTGGATGCAAGGCTCCTTGCTTTAACTCAGCAATGGCAATTGGGCATCCATCGGATGTCACAAAAATCATGCCTTGCTTTTGTGGAGCATTGCGCTTGGTCAAGATGACTGCTTGCCCGTTTTTAAGATGAGCTGCCTCTTGTCTGCTGACGGCCAGCACCGGGATGTCGTCCAGTACGGTCTCAATAGGCAAAAGAACTTGCATTAATGTCTCTTGATGCGCGCCAATATGGCTCAACTCTTCCAATTTATCCAGTGAAATCATCATATCATCGTTAAGGGATCCAATTTGCGTACGCCGCAGGGCTGTTATATGGCCTTTTGTCCCTAATTTTTCCGCCATATCGCGCGCCAATGCTCGAATATAGGTGCCTTTTGCGCAAGAGGTTTCAAATCGGGCACTGTCTTTGTTGGGGCTGTCTATATAGGTAAGTGATTGAATTTCAACCGGGCGCGGCTCTAGCGACACTTGTTTGCCGGCACGCGCAAGCGCATAGGCACGTTTGCCCTCAATTTTCAAAGCGGAATAAGCAGGCGGGCGCTGCATGATTGTGCCTGTGAAATCCGGTAATATTGCCTTAATCTCCGAGGGCGTGGGTCTAACAGCACTGGTCGCAATTATTTCGCCCTCACTGTCTTCGGAATCAGTGGCCGCCCCCCAGGCTATGGTGAAGGCATAGGTTTTTTGTGCGTCCATGGCAAAGGATACTGTTTTTGTAGCCTCTCCCAAAGCGATCGCCAATAAGCCGGTTGCCAAAGGGTCAAGCGTTCCTGCGTGGCCTGCTTTTTTTGCCTTAAACAGCCGTTTGACCATGGAGACCGCACGGGTCGACGTAACACCCGTGGGTTTGTCCAGCACGATCCAACCATGGACATCTTTTTTCATGGGGGTATTAGCGCTTTTAATCGACAGAGCTATGCTCTGTGGAAGATTCTATATCTCGCGCCACATTTGGGTCTTCAAGCAGATTGTCTATGTGACTTGCGTAATCCAGTGAGGTATCCAGCTTAAAAGAAATTTCAGGGGTGAATTTCAAATCGGTATTTTTCGAAATCAACCCGCGCAAAGGCTTGCACATCTTCTCTAAACGCTCCAGAACGGCCTTCTGATTAGCACCGCCTAAAGGCATGACGTAGGCTGTCGCTTTTTTGAGATCCGGGCTGATTGAAACTTCAAGAACAGTCAAGCCTGCCTGATCAAGCATGACGTCACGCGTTTCGCCGCGCGCAAAAATATCAGAAAGTGTATGGCGCAAAACTTCGCCAACACGCAATTGCCTTTGGGACGGAGAACGGCTTGGTTTTTTCACGTTAAGCTCCACGGTCTATCTGTCGGATCACGGCGCGTGCGAAATGGTCGCTTTAGAGCGTGCGCTCGATCTCTTCAACGTCAAAGCATTCAATCACATCACCAGGCTTCATATCCTGATAATTCTCAAACGCCATGCCGCATTCCTGACCGGAATTGACCTCTTTGACCTCGTCTTTGAAGCGCTTGAGGGTTGATAATTTACCTTCATGGATGACCACATCGTCGCGGATCAAACGGACATGTGCGCCGCGCTTCACATTGCCTTCAGTGACACGGCACCCGGCAACTTTACCAATCTTGGAAACGTTGAACACTTCCAGTATTTCAGCATTGCCAAGGAATTCTTCACGCAGTGTTGGGGACAACATGCCTGACATTGCCGCTTTAACATCATCGATCAGATTGTAAATTACGCTGTAATAGCGAATTTCAGTATGATCCCGATCAGCGGCTTCTCGTGCCTGGGCATTGGCACGAACATTAAAGCCCATTACAACAGCATTGGACGCGGCAGCCAGGGCTATATCTGATTCCGTGATGCCACCCACACCGGTATGAACGATTGCTGCTCTTACTTCATCAGTGCCAAGCTTATCTAAAGCGCCAATAATAGCCTCGGCTGAACCTTGAACATCGGCTTTAACGAGTATCGGAAATTCTTGAATACCAGCTTCCTGTAGCTGTGACATCATATTTTCAAGCGAGGCCCGTTCGCTGGCACCGCCTGTGCGCAAATCGCGGCGCTTGCGTTGGCGATATTCAGTGATTTCACGGGCGCGGGCTTCTGTCTCCACCACCGCAAATTGGTCGCCAGCTTCCGGTGCGCCGTTCAAGCCCAAAACTTCAACGGGCATTGATGGTCCTGCCTCATTGATGTTCTCGCCCGTATCGTTAATAAGCGCGCGGACCTTGCCCCATTCAGCACCCGCGACAATAATATCGCCAACTCTAAGCGTGCCACGCTGAACCAAAACCGTGCCGAGAGGCCCGCGACCACGGTCCAGTTTAGCTTCAACAACAATACCATCGGCATAACGATCCGGATTGGCTGTTAGTTCAAGAACCTCAGACTGAAGCGTTATGATTTCAAGCAATTTATCAAGGTTTGTGCCTTGTGTTGCTGACACCTCAATTTCCAGCACATCACCGCCCAAGCTTTCAGGAACAATCTCATGTTGCAATAATTCATTGCGTACGCGCGTTGCATCTGCTTCCGGTTTGTCGATCTTATTGATCGCAATAATCATCGGAACTTCTGCAGCTTTGGCGTGATTAATAGCTTCAACCGTTTGCGGCATGACACCGTCGTCGGCTGCGACCACGAGGATTACGAGATCGGTGGCCTTGGCCCCGCGAGCACGCATTGCTGAAAAGGCTTCATGGCCGGGTGTGTCCAAAAATGTAATTTTATGACCGTCGTCAAGCTCCACTTGATAAGCACCAATATGTTGGGTAATGCCGCCTGCTTCACCCGCAGTCACTTTTGTTTGACGCAGAGCATCAAGCAATGAGGTCTTGCCGTGGTCGACATGTCCCATAACAGTAACAACAGGAGGGCGAGATTTAAGTGTTTTGGGATCATCATCTTCGCCTAACAGACCTTCTTCAACATCGGCCTCTGAAACCCGTTTTGCGATGTGTCCAAATTCTTCAACGATCAACTGTGCCATATCGGTATCGATCACATCGTTGATCTTGACCATTTGGTCTTCTTTCATCAAAAATTTGATGATGTCGACAGCACGCTCTGCCATACGGTTGGCCAGTTCTTGTACGGTGATAACTTCTGGAATAACGACCTCGCGCGCCCTCTTGGCTTGCGTGTCACCCATACTCGCTTGTTTTTTCTCGCGCGCACGTTGACGGCGGATTGAGGCAAGCGACCGTTGGCGAGGTGAATCATCTAACGCATTGGCAATTGTGAGTTTGCCGCGACGGCGCGGCGCATCTGTTTTACGGGTCGAAGCTGGTTTTTGCTCTTCTACCCGCCCCTTTTTGCGCTTTGGAGCGCTTTCTGCAGGTGTTGAGCGGACTGTTTTGCCTTTTGCCTCATCAGCGGTTTGTTGACTTGCTTCCTCTTCGGCCTTCTGTAGAAGGGCTTCTTGCTCTAAACGAGCTTGTTCTTCTGCTTCGCGAGCGGCCTCTTCTTCGCGTTGTGTTTTTGTAAGCTCGTCTTCAACCTCTTGTTTTTTGGCATCTTCGACTGCCCGTTCCTGGTCTTCAACATCACGAATTTTTGCATCCGCAAGCGCTTGTGCACGGGCATCTTTTTCTTCATCAGTCAACGTACGCAACACAGCGCCTGAGCGTTGTTTGTCTTTGTCTTCTGCAGGTGCGGCTTTGGCTTGTTCTACCACAGGCTCTGCTTTTGGTTTTACAGGCTCTGCTTTTGGTTTGGCCTCTTGGCCAGGAGACGATATGGCGCGTTTACGCTTCTTTTCAACCAATACGGACCTTGAACGGCCATGGGAGAAATTTTGCTTAACATGACCAGATTCAACCGTCCGGCGCAGGCTTAGCGTCTTGCCGTTCGATGATTCTTTGGTTTCTTCTGTGTCGTTGGTTTCGCTCATTCCATCCACTTTCCACGGGTACTCAAGCTCATTGCGCCGTCTGTTTCAACGACGCTATGTCATATTATTTTTTACGCATTTAGCCAGCTTGATCCAAACGCGTCAGTTTTCATAATCCTTAATACGGCGCACGGCCACTAAAAACTTTTCAGCAAGACTGTGCGATCCTACCGCAGCATGTACCACATTTGGGCGGCCTAATGCCAAACTCAATTGAGCTGACGTAAAATATTCAACTCTTTCCACACCGGGCTTAGCTTGTGCCGCAAGCTTCCGCTTGCCATCTGCCGCCCCATCTTGCGCCTCTATTAAAACTGCGATATCGCCCTTAAGTGCGCTTTCAACCTTGCTAAACCCTGAATTTACCAAACCAGCCTTGTGGGCTAAACTCAGATAGTTCAGGCAATTTTGTGCCAATAAGCCACTTATTAATGCTGCTAGACTTTCATTTTGCTTAACATAGGTTTTAAAAGCCTTGGCAAATAAATTCTCCTTAATCGCTTGTGTAACATAACGCGCCTTAGCGGTTATCCAAACGCCGCGACCCGGCAAGTTTCCCTTCAAATCGGGAACAACTTGGCCATCCGGCCCGATTACAAAGCGAATCATGTCTTTCGAGCTCAAGTTTTGACGCGTGACAATACATTTACGTTCGCTCACTTGTGATGGCTACTCCTGTGTTTTGTCCGTGCCGATTGACCCTTTAGCTGCTTCATCCGCTGCCTGCGTTGCCTCTTGTTGGGTTGCGTCGCCCGCTTCTCCATCACCGGCTTGTTCTTCCTCCCCTGAACTTGCCGCTAAATCTTCCTCAGTAATCCAGCCAACTTTGACCCTGGCCGCCATGATCATAGCTTCTGCGTCTGCGGACTTAACATCTTGGCCGTCTAAAAATCCCGCATTGCGCTTCATTTCACCGTCAATACGCTCATTCCAACCGGTCAGATCATCGGGCACACAGCCGGCTAAATCTTCAACAGTTTTAATGTCGTTTTCGCCAAAGGCCACCAGCATGGCTTTGCTAACACCCGGTATTTCACCCAGATCGTCGTCCACACCCAGTTTTTTCCGCTTTTCTTCCATTTCAACGGCTGCGCGCTCAAGATATTCACGGGCACGTGCTTGAATTTCAACGGCGGTTTCCTCGTCAAAACCTTCGATTTCAGCAATTTCCTCAACCGAGACAAAGGCGACCTCTTCGACATTGGTAAAGCCTTCCGATGCCAACAGCTGAGAGATGATTTCATCAACATCCAGGGCTTTGGCAAAAACCTCGGAACGTTGCGCAAATTCAGCCTGACGGCGTTCGGATTCTTCAGCTTCGGTCAAGATGTCAATATCCCAACCGGTGAGCTGGGAGCCTAGGCGTACATTTTGTCCCCGCCTGCCAATTGCCAAGCTCAGCTGATCTCCAGGCACAACGACTTCAATGCGTTCAATATCTTCATCCAACACCACTTTAAGCACTTCTGCAGGTGCCAGAGCGTTGACAATGAATGTGGCGGCATCGGGCGACCATTGGATAATGTCGATCTTTTCACCCTGAAGTTCGTTTACCACTGCCTGTACGCGGCTGCCGCGCATGCCGACACAAGCACCAACAGGATCTATGGATGCTTCGTTTGACAATACTGCAATCTTGGCCCGGCTGCCCGGATCACGGGCCACAGACTTGATTTCAATGACTCCATCATAAATCTCCGGCACTTCTTGCGCGAATAATTTAGACATGAATTGCGGGTGGGTGCGTGACAAGAAAATCTGTGGGCCACGTTGCTCACGACGCACATCGTAAATATAAGCCCGCACACGATCGCCATTGCGGAAACTCTCACGCGGCAAGGTTTCATCGCGCCTGATAATCGCTTCACCGCGGCCTAAATCAACAATGACATTGCCGTATTCAACCCGCTTCACAATGCCATGCACAATTTCAGAAATCCTGCCTTTGAAGTCCTCATATTGGCGCTCGCGCTCAGCGTCACGGACCTTTTGCACGATGACCTGTTTGGCATTTTGAGCAGCGATGCGGCCAAAATCTACCGGTGGCAGGGCTTCCGCAATGAAATCACCAGCTTGTGCGGCAGGATTGCGTTTTATCGCCTCTGCCAATGTAATTTGAGTGGCGTCATTCTCAACTTTTTCGACCACCTCCAAAAGGCGCGACAGGTTGATTTCGCCGGTTTGACTATCGATTTTGGCGCGAATTTCATTTTCGCTGCCATAACGCGACCGGGCCGCACGCTGAATGGCGTCTTCCATGGCCTCTATGACGATTGTTTTATCGATAGATTTCTCGCGTGCCACTGAATCGGCAATTTGCAGCAATTCAAGCTTATTGGCACTCACAGCCGGTTGAGACATGTTGTTTTCTCCAATCTTAGGCGCCGCCTTTATCCGGCAGCCTTTTCAAATCGTTTTTAATCCATCGCAACGCCCGGTTTTTAGGGCGTTAAATTTTACTTAGTTGGCTTTCCGGTCGCCTTTGCGACAAGTCGCGCTTCAGCGATACCGTCAAACGGCAATCCAACCACGGCCGTTTCTCCAGGCTCTATTTCCATGATCAGGCGGACTTCCTCGTCCTCAAAACCTTCTATAATGCCGCGAAACCGGCGGCGGCCCGCGAATAGATCACGCATTTCAATTTTGGCCTCGTGACCCGCCCAATTTTCAAAATCGCCAGGTCTAACCAAAGGTCTATCTATGCCAGGTGAGGAGACCTCTAGGTGATATTGCCCAGGTAGCGGGTCCTCAACATCAAGCAAGGGAGATACAGCCCTGCTTGCTTGCGTACAATCTTCTATACTCATCGTTCCATCCGGCCGTTCGGCCATGATCTGCACCGTGCAACCGTTTTCACCTGTAACCCGAACGCGCACCAATTGCAGGCCTAAGTCCTCTAAAACAGGTTCACAAATATCCGCAACAGCTTTTGCCGGTCCTTGTTCATGCCTAATTCTTGGTTCGGTCACCTGACCCTCCTATTTGGGCCCTATCTCAACAGCACTGTTTTGTTCACATTTTCGCAGATTTAAAAAAGCAAATTTACAAATTCAGATACAAAAAAAGAGCGGACCCGCGGGCCCACCCTCAAAATCCTACCTTCACAAGAAAGCAGCCTATGAGAATGTATTATTGACTTATAATACCCTAACTGGGGTTTGATACAAGCTTTTTCAAGGACTATTAGCTGTGCGTAAAAATTTCAGATAGCAAGGCGTGCGACCTTCCAACTTGGCTTTTTGCTCATAGCGCGTTTGGGGCCAATCTGAAGGGCGGATGCGCCAATCGTCTGGATGTTGTGCCTGCCATTCAAACCCACCATGGCTGCGCACGTGCCCTAAAGTCCAAAATATATAATCAGCAATGTCGCTGGCGATCCGCAATTCAGCACCCGGCACCATGACCCTGGCCAAACGGTCGAGATTTTCAGCTGAGACAAACCGGCGCTTATGATGACGCGTTTTGGGCCAGGGATCGGGAAAGAGTAAAAACACTTTGGCAATGACGCCATCGGGCAGGGCATCAAGAATATCGCGCATATCTTCTGCATAAATACGAATATTACGCACATCATGCTCATCAATCTTGGTCAAGAGTTTTGCAACACCGTTGATATAAGGCTCGCCGCCGATGAAACCTACAGCCTCGTTGTGCAAAGCTTGCCACAACAGATGCTCGCCGCCGCCAAAACCAATTTCAAGCCAAATTTGCTTCACCTGAGGGAGAAAAATTTCTTCGACATTCAGATGACCTTTTTGCGGCAAGGTAATTTCAACCTTAGGCAATAGCTGTTTCATCAGGTGTCTTTGATGGGCACGCAATTTATGGCCCTGTCTGCGGCCATAAAATTGTCGTTTCTTCAATTTTGCATTCAACATAGGTGGTGCGCGTGCTCGAATAAGATTATGCGGCCAGAAAAATATATTGCCTATCTGTTTCAGACGTCAATATATCGCGGCAAATGGTTTGAAACCATCCTTACAAAAATTGTTGCCGGTTTATGAAATTCAAAGAGCCGTGTTCAATGCCTTAAGCAAATGATCAATCACAATGAACGGCTAGTTCAATAAATCGCTTGCACTCTTAGGTGTCTTTATTCGCCGCGCTTGCACTGGCAAGGACTTTGACCAATTCAACGAATTTTCGCCGCACAGCTGGATCATGGATTTCGGCAAATGCCTTATTCAATTGCAAACCTTCGGCACTGTTCAAAAAATCCATCATGGGTATCTGGTTTGTGTTTTCTGAAAACCCCAAATTACCTTCCTGCTCTACTTCAGATACACCCTCAAAAAAGAACTGTATTGGCACTTCTAAAATTTGCGCGATTTTGTGCAGTCTGCTTGCACTAATTCGATTGGTACCCTTTTCGTATTTTTGCACTTGCTGAAACGTTAACTCTAATGCTTCACCAAGCTTCTCTTGGCTCAAACCCACAAGCACCCGCCGCAAGCGAACACGATTTCCAACATACACATCAATAGGATTGGGTGATTTTCTAGTCATGATGTAAAACTTTCAGGCTGTAGTTATTTTTTAGATTTATCAAACATCTGATCGTGTTTTCATCTACTTCTACATTTTAGGCACGTTAAAGTTATCCTGTTCTAATAACCCCTCTATATTTGGTCAAGTAGGTATTTATTTGGTAATTAACGCAAAATGTCGCAACACAGCATTTATCACTAAAGATAAAATTAGAATGATTAAAAATATTAAATCACCAAAGCGTGCGTAAATCGTTTTTGGCAATGCTTTGGGAAGCTTTGCATCTATTACACCACGCCGATTGATGCCCAAGCGTTTTATGACACGTCCGTAAGGATCAACCACAGCCGATATACCGGTATTGGCCGCCCTAACCAAAGCCAATCCTTGCTCCACAGCCCGGGCCCGAGCCTGCTCAAAATGTTGCCACGGACCATTGCTGCTGCCAAACCAAGCGTCATTTGTTACATTTAAAATCCAACCCGGCCTGGACTTAATGGCGGTATAACGCGGGAAAATTGCTTCATAACAAACCAGCGGCAAGAAAGCAGGCGCGCCTTTAACTTGCATAAGCCCTGAGCCTGGACCCGCAGCAAAACCCGCAGGCGCTGTGACAAGCTTTCTCAAACCCAGGCGCGAGAGCAAGGTTTCAAACGGCAGATATTCACCAAAGGGAACGAGATGAAATTTATCATGAGTAGAGGTGATTGCCCCCAAATGATCGACCGCCAGGACGGAATTGTGAATGTTTAAGGCACCTGTGCTGCTTGCCGGTTTCAACTTCTGCCGGCGCAAGCCACCCGTAATCAGGCTTGTGCCCTTTGGCAATAAAGCCGCCAGAGATGCCCGAGCATTGGCGTTTTCTTCCAACAAAAAGGGTGGTGCGCTTTCTGGCCATATTAAATGCGTCACGTTACCTATGCCCATAGTCTGAGGTGATGTGGCCATATTACTCAGCTCAATATAATCAGCGAAAATACGATTGCGGTTTGCAGGTTGCCATTTTTCTTTTTGTTTAACATTAGGCTGGACAATCCGTATACGAACATTTTCGATAAAGCTAATTTCACTGTCTGACAAGCGATATTGTCCACTAACCCACAGACAAATAAGGAGAAAAATTCCCAACCCGGTGCCTCGCCAATGCCATAAAATAGATTTGGTCTCATCGCTTGAGAATTCTCCAGCTTGAACTGCCGGTGCACTCGCAATCATGACGACCATAAAACATAAACCATAAAGACCAATGACAGACAGGGCTTGCAGCAAGGCGTCTGAACCTGCGAGCGCGTAGCCAATAGCATTCCATGGAAACCCTGTAAGGACATGGGCCCGGACCCATTCAAAGATAGCCCAAGAGGCTGCTAGGGCCAGAATACGGGCAAAGCCGGCAGCCCAGAACATATGTGCAAGCGCGCAGGCTAAAGCCGGAAATATCGCTAATGCAGCCGGGAGTAGCGTCACGACAAAAGGTATCATCCAGGCAAACAGGTCGGCATCTACTAAGAACGCTTCACCGAGCCAATAAAGACCCCCTAAGAAATATCCAAAGCCGAAACACCATCCCACCAAGCCAGCCATGAGTATATTTCGCCAGTTACCACGCGTGGAGGCAATGCCGTCAAGTAGCCAAACTAAAGCCGGAAATGTCACAAAAAGAATTGGAAACAAATAATATGGCGGCAAAGCTGCGACAGACAAAAGTCCTGCCATAAACGCCAGCAAAAGCCTGCGCCAACCCCACAAAACCACAATGCGCAATGCCAAGGACCGCATGTCAAATGCCACATCTTTAAAATCAAAGGTGTAACCTATCAGATTCGCAGCTGCACGATAGGGAATTGCCCAGATTAGCTAACTGGTATCAATGTTTTGATGTTTGCCACGCACGGTTTCATTTGATCGTGATTGTTTTTTGGGCGGATTTGTATTGACGTAAATGCGCAATCGCTTCAGTCGTCTTGGGTCTGCGTCTAATACTTCAAACTCAAGGCCGCTTTCATGCGCAACCAACTCGCCGCGCACAGGTATTCGCCCAATCAGGGAAAACACCAGACCACCAAGTGTGTCGATATCTTCATCTCGTATCGTGAGAGGCCTCAAGCCAGGGTAAGAGCTTAAATCATCAAGGATAATGCGGGCATCGGCAATATATCGACCCGCCCCGTCTTCAATAATCAGCGGTCCCCCATCAATATCGTGCTCATCTTCGATTTCACCGACGATTTCTTCAATTAAATCCTCAATCGATACCAGGCCGTCCGTGCCGCCATATTCATCAACAACAATCGCCATATGTATTCTTGTTGTTTGCATTTGCACCAGCAAATCCACCGCTGGCATTGAAGGCGGTACAAACAGAACCTCACGATGCAAGCGAACCTGAGAGAGAGATTTCGAGAGATTTACCCCTTCCAGCCTTAACTTGGAGGTGGTCGGGGCGGTCGCGGGTTTTTTCGCCTGTTTTTTGGGAGGCTTGAGTGCCACGCCCGTTAGCCACCCCATCATATCCTTGATATGGACCATGCCGATTACATCGTCGAGCGTTTCACGATAGACCGGCAGGCGCGAATGCTCGGCTTGTTTGAACGTCGCCATTAGCTCGCCCATTGTTGCGGCAAGATCAATGGCTGTAATGTCTGCACGAGGCACCATGACATCTTCCACCACCTTTTCGCCAAACCCCAATATATTGAGCAACATGGAGTGTTCTTCAGGCGAAAAATCTTCTTCCGAGTGCTCGTGCTGCTCGATGACATCTTCCAGACTTTCGCGCAAACTTGCATCACTGCCGTTTGAAAACAATGTCCGCAGACGGTCTAGAAAACCGACATTCTTTGCAGGTGTTTCCGTGGGCTCGTCAGACGTGGTTGTTTTATTTTCTTTTAAAGATGTTTCGCTCATTGAATTTCTATTTAAATTTCGCCGCCTTAGATACAAGCGTTATTTTGTGACAGATAAGGGTTGGGCAGGCCCAGGCTTGCCAATATATCAATTTCCAATTGTTCCATATGTTGCGCCAGCTTTTCCTCATCATGCGTAAAGCCCAATAAGTGCAGGATACCATGAACTGTTAGATGACAGGCGTGATTCAATACGCTTTTACCTTGTGCTTGCGCTTCAGCGCTTATGGTTTCATAGGCCAAGATGACATCACCCAAAAGCTTCGGGCCAGGTTCATCAAATACACACTCACCTGAGGGAAAAGACAACACATTGGTCGGCTTATCCTTGTCTTTATATTGACTGTTTAGGCCGCGAATAAAATCGTCAGAGCCAAGGACTATGCTTATTTCCACATCTTTTGCCGCTTCAGGCATGGCCGCTTGAACGGCTTGACGCGCACATTTGGACACAGCTGCTTTTATCTCCGCAATTTCCAGCCACTCAGCACAAGGGATGACGAGGTCAATCACCATTTAACACCATATATGCCCGGCCAAAAGTCTTTAAAAATATCATCCAAGTCATACTTATTTGGATGCGCCTTTGCCCTGTTTATCATAGGCCTTTACAATTCTTGCAACCAGAGGGTGGCGCACAACATCTTCATCATTAAAAGATGTATGTGCCACACAATTGACGTTTCGCAGCAGGCTGACAGCTTCGGTTAAGCCACTGGAAACGCCCCTTGGCAGATCAACCTGGCTTGGGTCACCGGTCACTACCATTCGGCTATCCTCGCCTAAACGTGTTAAAAACATCTTCATCTGAACAGATGTGCAATTTTGCGCTTCATCCAGTATCACAAAAGCATGGGCCAATGTACGACCTCGCATAAAGGCCAGCGGGGCTATTTGAATGGTGCCATCTTCAAGGCCACGGGTAACCTGATTGCCGGGCAAAACATCGTAAAGCGCATCATATAGCGGCTGCAAATAAGGATCTATCTTATCGCGCATATCACCGGGCAAAAACCCTAACCGCTCACCGGCCTCAACCGCAGGTCTCGATAAAATAATTTTATCCACAGAGCCATTAACAAGAGCAACAGCGGCAGCAGCAACTGCCAAATATGTTTTGCCCGTACCCGCAGGGCCTGTTCCAAACACAAGCTCATTTTCCCCAAGAGCTTTCATATATTCCGCCTGGCCTTTTGAGCGCGGGCTTACAACGCGACGTTTGGTAACGAAGCTTAGACCATCAATTTGTTGTTTGTTGCTTGTTCGTGATGACGGGCTTTCAAGACGGATTGCACCATCGACATCGCCGGGTGCAATATCCAGGCCCGCCTCAAGTTTTTGGTAAAGCGCTTTTAGAACATGTTCAGCACTGCGGCAGGCAGAAGCTGTGCCCGTTAGCGCTATTTGATTACCGCGCGGGTGGGCAATCACATCCAGCTTATCTTCGATGAGCGCCAGGTTTTGGTCATGAGTGCCAAATAATTCTTTCAACAATTCATTGTCATCAAAAGAGAGGACCACATTAGAAGATTTGCCTGGCCGTTTGCGCCCATTGCGACGTGGTTTTTGCTCAATCACCTGCTTGTTCAAACTGGATACTCCAATTGAGCATCGCTTTGAGCGATAGCCCCCAAGCCAGACGGCTTCACAAGCCCTGCATCATCAAGCACAAGCTGTCCTGATAAACTATTGGTATTGACCTGATCGATCTTCACTTTGGCTATTTGGCCTATCATATGGTCCGGTGCGTCTGTGTGGACTGCCTGCAAATATGGCGATTTGCCAACCAATTGTCCAGGTTTGCGACCTTTGCGTTCCAACAGAACTGGGAGATGTGCTCCCAGATGAGTGGTATTAAACGCCAATTGTTGCTTGTTGAGCAAGGCTTGAAGCGCTGTTAATCGTTCGGATTTAACATGCTCCTCAACTTGCCCTCCAAGATCGGCAGCCGGGGTTCCAGGTCGCGGCGAATATTTAAATGAATAGGTTTGTGCATAGCCGACCTGTTCAACAAGTCTCATCGTATCGTTGAAATCCTGGTCGGTCTCGCCTGGAAAACCAACTATGAAATCGCCTGACAAAGCAATATCAGGCCGGCGTCCACGAATTTTGTCAATCAGTTCAAGATAGGATTTGTGCGTATGTTTGCGGTTCATGGCCGCTAAAATCCGGTCGGATCCCGATTGCACGGGTAAATGCAAATATGGCATGACCGCAGGATTGTCACGATGGGCATTGATGAGATCATCGTTCATGTCGCGCGGGTGACTGGTTGTATAACGCAGACGATCCATGCCTGGTATTTCCGCCAGCTCTCCAAGCAGGCGGGCCAGCGACCATGTGTCACCATCGCTGGCTGCCCCATGATAGGCATTAACGTTCTGGCCAAGCAATGTGACTTCACGTACACCAGCTTCGGCCAAGTTTCGCACCTCTTCAATGATCATGGAAACCGGGCGGGATTGTTCCGTACCGCGGGTGTATGGTACCACGCAAAATGTGCAGAATTTATCACACCCTTCCTGTACGGTGACAAACGCACTGACACCGCGTTTGAGCATAATTTTGCTCTCAGGCTTGGTGAGGAAATCAAATTTGTCTTCGGTTGGGAATTCGGTATCAACCAGCCTTGTGGATTTGCGTTCTAGATTGGCCATCATTTCCGGCAGACGGTGATAGGTCTGTGGACCAAAGACAAGATCAACGATAGGTGCCCGGCGTAAAATTTCTTCGCCTTCGGCTTGAGCCACACATCCGGCAACACTGATAATCGTCTGTTTGCCCTGGTTGGCGCGAGCCTGTTTATGCTTTTTGATCCGCCCAAGGTCAGAATAGACTTTTTCCTCGGCCTTTTCGCGAATATGGCAGGTGTTTAAAATCACCATATCGGCCTCGGCAATTTCGTCGGTTGGGCTAAAGCCGAGCGGGGCCAAAACATCGGCCATGCGCTGGCTGTCATACACATTCATCTGACAGCCATATGTCTTTATGAACAGCTTTTTTTCCGGTTTCAAATCATCACCAATTATAAGAGCACAATGCTGGCCCATATTAAAACTGGGTTTATTATCGCGTTTTTAGGCACAAGAAAACAGTATTATCATGAATATTATTTAATATCCCGGCCGGTGAGACCCACCAGAAGGCCGTTGCGGACACAGTCTTCACTATATTGTGCGAGCGCTTTGCGGTTTTCAAATTGTTGTGCTGTGACGGGTTCATGAAATTCCACACGCACATCACACGGGCCGGCACATAAAGCCTGCCAAATATGCGGGGCAATTTCCATATCACCATACCAGGTGAAAAGCGGGCGCACATTACGCCCCATGGGAAGGCCATGAAATTTTGTGTAGACAATCGACACCGGCTGTACTGTTACTGGTAAATTTTCACCGTCGGCTTTTGGGGACATTTCAATAGCGCCGAACAACGCACTCTTAAAGGGTAAAACCCGATTGCCATCGGTGCTGGTGCCCTCAGGAAATAACACTAGATATTGCTGCGCTTCAAAACGTTCTTTCATTGCTTCTTTAAACTTGCCTGTGGAAGAGCGGCGATCACGTTCGACAAAAAGCGTTTGCTGTAATCTGGCAAGCCAGCCGACGATCGGCCATGTGTTCACCTCGCTCTTAGCAATGAAGCGGGCAGGAAACAAGGCTGATAGTACAGAGATGTCAATCCAGGAGGCATGGTTAGCTGCAATCAAGCACGGGCCTTGCTCAACAGGTGAGCCGATACATTCAATGCGTATATCCAGAAGACGGCAAAGACAGCGGTGGTAGATGTGCGGCATCCAGGACGATGCCCGGCTGTTAAGACGGATGGCCAACATTTGGGCCAGGCCGGGCAGAGGTGTTGCCACAAACAGGATCAGCAAAACACAAACCGCGCGAATACGCCTCATTACAAGCTCATAATATTGAAGTAACGCTGTGTCAGCTTAGCTGACTTTACAGCCAGCCGGAAATTATTGCTCGTCGTCAATCGGTAAGCCATACAGCTCAAGACGGTGTTCCACCAACTTATAGCCTAATTCCTCGGCAATTAATTTTTGCAGCTTTTCAATCTCTTCATTACGGAATTCCAGCACTTTGCCCGTTCTAAGATCAATCAGATGGTCGTGATGTTCTTCCGTCATCTGCTCATAACGCGACCTGCCGTCACGAAAATCATGGCGTTCAAGAATTCCGGCATCTTCAAACAACCGTACCGTGCGATATACGGTGGCAATAGATATTTTATCGTCTACCTTGGACGCACGACGATAGACCTCCTCAACATCAGGGTGATCGTCAGCGTCGGATAACACTCCGGCTATCACACGCCGTTGATCGGTCATGCGCATGCCTTTTTCCACGCAAAGTTTTTCAAGTCTGCTCAATGATCTGTCTTCCCCGTTGAAACCACGCCCATTGTAACTTCAAGCGTGTTCACTTAAAACGCCGCCAGCGTCTTAACATAGTAGACCCTTATGTATCACACCCTTGTTTGTGATAAAACCCGCACGATAGAACATTTCTAATGTTTAGGCTTTTCAAGCGTATGACGCATAATGAGCGCATCATCTGCCGGGGCATCAACATGTTTATAATAACGCTCTCGTGTACCGACGCATTCATAGCCAGCCTTTCGATAAAATGAAACGGTGCCTGTGTCTTGCGAATTGACTTCCAGAAAAACACAGGCCGTGTCGCACTCTAAGCATATCTTATGAAGTGCGTTGATGAGGTGGGTGCCAATGCCCTGTCTTTGCGTGTCCGGCAAAACGCCAAGCGTTATAATTTCAGCTTCACCGCCCGCATTGGAAATCAGAGCAAAACCAATGGCGGCCTCTTCATTGTCGTTCTGTGTGGCGATGAGACCCATGGCGCCGGGCATGTTTAGCAATTTGGCAAAGGCCTCACTTGACCAACCTTGTGGAAAACAGGCTGTGTGTAACTGTGCTAAAACAGCGGCATGGGCAGCGCCTACAGTCATGATGTTGATATTTTGCAGGCTGGAATTCATGTCTGGTGTGTCTGCCGGGCCAAGGGCGGTTTTTGTGGTTTTGCATCAGGGGCGCGAAGATAAAGTGGTTCTACCGGTTGGGTTTGCGGTTGCCGAACCAGCGCCAAGTTTGCGATGACCGCTGCATCGGCAACATTGAGGGCAGCTGATGGCACAAGCTTTTGAGCATTTGGTCCCAAGGCCTCAGAAACAAGCTCAACCCCTGAGCCAATTGCTATGGTTTTTTGTGCCGGCAGAATGTCTGCAACTTCAGTTGGTACGCATGCACAAGGCCTGGATAGAGCTTTAAGGTCTGCACCGAAAAGCTGCACATAAACTTCACCTCGCCGTGCATCAAAAATCACACAAATCGGCAAAGCTTCTTCTTCATCTTGCTCAATATTGGCCGCCACGGCTTCAAAAGAGCTTATGCCAATAAGTGGAATTGCAGCTGCCAGTGCAATCCCTCTGGCGGTTGCAATGCCAACCCTTAGACCGGTGAAACTTCCCGGTCCAATTGTAACGGCGACCCGATCAAGATCGCTAAATGACATTCCCGCTTGCGCCATGACGCGCTTGATCATTAACGCCAGAACTTCCGCATGACCACGCGGGCGCCATTCAAACTCACGAGCTATAATCGCGTGTTCACTCATCACGGCAACCGAGCAGGCGTTTTGCGCGGTATCAAGGGCTAGAATATTCATGGAACTATCTTGTTTGCGAATTTACGCCATCTGTCAAACAGATCACGCTCACTCAAATGAGCGCCAAGTTATGTGGCTAGGTCATGAACTAGGCCAAAAAGCCAATTTAGACAGGGCGTACTTCGCTCACTTCGGGAACAAAATGGCGCAACAAGTTCTCAATGCCATGTTTGAGCGTTGCTGTGGAGCTTGGGCAACCTGCGCACGCACCGCGCATATGCAAATAAACCACACCTTCCTTAAAACCGTGAAATGTAATGTCGCCGCCATCTTGAGCAACGGCCGGCCTGACACGCGTGTCCAATAATTCCTTGATTGTAGAGACAGCTTCTGTGTCAGATTCGTCAAAAAATTCTTCGCCCTCGCTCACAGCCGCATCACCGCCACCTGCCAAAACAGGGGCGTCAGACATGAAATGTTCCATGATCGCACCGAGAATGGCTGGTTTTAAATGTTGCCATTCACCATCCTCTTTGGTGACTGCGATGAAATCGGAGCCTAAGAAAACGCCACAGACATTTTCAATTTCAAACAATCGTCCCGCTAGGGGAGATTGGGCAGCTGCTTCTTGTGCATCACGAAAATCACGAGGGTCACCCTGCAAGACTTCTTGCCCGGGGATGAACTTCAATGTTGCCGGATTAGGTGTTGCTTCGGTTTGAATAAACATTAGAGCGCGCCAGCCTTTCGTAAAGAAAGTATCTTCCTGTAGTTTTGAACAATTCTAGACTTGGTATGTAATATATATTGTGATCCGGCTTGATACCAGCCCTTCGACATATTTATTTTTTTCCAGTATTTGAGAGACTAAGCCAAGGCATCAATCTGCTCGTCGGTTAAATCACCCGGAACAATGGTGACGGGGATCGAAAAACTACCAGCCCCTCCGCCTGCCACTAAAGACACCAAGGGACCCGGGCTTTCGGCCTCGGTTGAAGCACCGAGCACGAGAATGGCAATATCTTCATCCTCATCGATTAAATTAATGATCTCCTCAACCTTGTCGCCCTCGCGAATAGCAAGTTCAGGCGTCATGCCGGATATTTCATTGACCTCTGTGCCGAGCCTTTTCAGATTAGCTTTTGCCTCATCAAGCGCTTCTTCGCGCATGATATTGCCAACCCCCAGCCAGTGCTGAAAGTCAGCCGGTGATATAACACGCAGTAAAATCAATCCGCCGCCCGCATGTAACACGCGGCGGCAGGCAAAGTGCAAGGCACGTTCGCTCTCGGGTGTTTCATCAACCACCACAAGAAATTTGCGATTGTGGCCTTCTTCAAGGCTTTTGCGTTTTTTCGGTTTCTTGGCCATGGCGCACATGCTGGCACAAGCTGTTTACACGCCGCAAGCGTTAATGAGGGCCCTGTGGATTGCGCAAAGACAATCTTATTTAAGCGCTGATAAACCCTATGATCTTTTTGACATCCGCCATTATCGGTTCGGTGATGGCGCGCGCTTTATCTGCTCCTGTGATCAGAATTTTGTCGATATGATCAGGCTGCGCCATGAGTTTGCGCATTTCTTCAGCGATTGGCTCCAGCTTATCAACCGCCAATTGCGCCAAATCTTGCTTGAATGCCGAAAACTGCCCACCACCATATTGCTGCAACACCTCAGCTTTGGCACGCTCGCTTAAAGCAGCAAAAATGCCGACAAGATTGGCAGCCTCAGGGCGTCCTTCCAAGCCTTCAACTTCACTGGGCAAGGGTTCTGGATCGGTCTTTGCTTTTCTTATTTTCTTGGCAATCGTATCAGCGTCATCGGTGAGATTAATGCGTGATAAATCTGAGGGATCAGACTTGCTCATTTTATTGGTGCCATCGCGCAGTGACATGACCCGGGTTGCCGGTCCGGTGATCAAGGGTTCGGGTTGAGGGAAAAAACCATCCTCATATCCAAGAGCTGCAATTGAATCGGCAAAATCGACATTGAACTTTTGCGCTATGTCACGCGACAATTCCAAATGCTGTTTTTGATCTTCGCCAACCGGCACATGTGTTGCCCGATAAGCCAAAATATCAGCTGCCATCAGAGCTGGGTAAGCAAACAGGCCAACTGAGGCGTTTTCACGGTGTTTACCCGCTTTTTCTTTAAACTGGGTCATGCGGCTGAGCCAACCCATGCGTGCCACACAATTGAAAATCCAGGCAAGTTCAGCATGGGCTGAAACCTGGCTTTGATTGAAGACAATGTGTTTTTCAGGGTCAATGCCACTGGCAATAAAAGCTGCTGTGACTTCATGCGTGTTGTGAACCAATTCCTTGGGGTCCTGCCACACGGTGATCGCGTGCATATCCACCACGCAATACAGACAATCATGGCTGTCTTGTAAGGCCACAAATTTGGTGATGGCACCCAGATAATTGCCCAGATGCAGATTGCCCGTGGGCTGCACACCGGAAAAGACGCGAGGTGGCGCTGCACTCATCCTTAAACACTCCTTGAGACTGGTTAGGCGCGTATATGGATCATGCGTGAAACAAAGGCAAGTGGCCTGGCCGTTCTTGTTATGGCCGCTTCATATAAGATTTAAATTCACTTAGCCGCACTGCACCCAAAATGTGAGCGGCGGCAAAGAAAATACAAATGCCTAAAATAACCAGTCCTGCCAGCGCTCCTATGCGTATCATGAGCAGTGCTTCTTGGGTAAATGCCTGATCTATCCAAGGCAGCACCAGCCACAGCACCAACCCCATAATGGCGCTTGCCAAAATGATCAAAGGCAATCGCTTACGCAATCTCATATCTGCTGCATATGCCCCACGTCTGCGCAATTCACTCCAGAGCATTGCGGCATTGACCCAGCCAGCCAGCGAGGTTGCCAACGCAATGCCAATATGTCCGATGTAAGAATATAAAGCGAGGCTTCCTGCAATATTGATCGCAACCCCAATTGCTGCAAACATCATGGGTGTTTTGGTGTCTTCACGCGCAAAAAACCCTGGTGAAAATATTTTGATCAAGACAAACGACGGCAAGCCCAAGGCAAAAGCCGCCAATGCGTCCGCCGTCGCCTTGGTGTCGGCTAGCGTGAAAGCGCCACGCTCAAACAATACCTGCAAGATCGGCTGCGGGAGTATGACCAAAGCCACAGCGCAGGGAATTGTCAAAATCATGGAAAATTCCAGAGCGCGGTTTTGGCTGTTGCCGGCCCCGTCAAAATCTCGAGCGGCTAACCTGGCAGATAAGTCCGGTAAAAGCACAATGCCGATCGCCACGCCTACTACGCCCAAGGGCAATTGGTAAATTCTGTCTGCATAATAAAGGTAAGATACAGCGCCATCTTGCAGGGTTGCAATGATGGTGCCGATCAAAAGATTGATCTGGGTAATGCCGCCTGCAATGACACCTGGAATGCCGAGTATGATGAGGCGTTTGACTTGCGGGGTTAATCTTGGCCGTTTTAATTTTAGAAAGAAGCCTGCACGGCTGCTTGCTATCATCAGCATAATCAGCTGCAAAAGCCCTGCTGCTGAAACCCCCCAGACGAGCATGTGGCCAGCAATATCTTGGCCATTATATTCCAGATATACAATCAGGCATAAAACCGGGATCAACACGATATTGAGCAATATGGGGGCGGCAGCTGCAGCGGCAAACCGGCCAAGAGAATTTAGCACCCCACTGAGCAAGGCCACCAGTGACATGAACATAAGGTAGGGGAAGGCTATTTGAGTTAAGACCTTTGTTAACTCTAATTTGTCTGGCGCATCGGCAAATCCTGGGGCGATCACATGGATGAGCCAGGGCATGGAAAGCTCCGCCAAAATGGTGAACACAACGAGCGCAAACAACAAAACGCTCAAGGCCTCTTCACCAAATCGTTTGGCAGCCTGTTTGCCATCACGTTCAAGGGTTTTGCTAAAGAGCGGCACAAAAGCTGCGTTAAATGCCCCTTCGCCAAACAACCGGCGGAACAGATTTGGGAAGCGAAAAGCGACAACAAAAGCATCTGCCACAGGGCCTGTTCCCAGGCTTGCCGCGATCAGCATGTCGCGAACAAAACCCAGGAAGCGGCTGATCATGGTCAGGCCGCCAACGGTTGTGGCTGAGCGGAACAGGTTCATGGGATATGTTTAGTAGTAAAGCTTGCAGATTGTTACAAGGCATTTACGCAAAATACGGCACAGTTAATTTCAAACAATAGCGTGCTCTTCAATTTGTGTCCCGGTATCGCCATCATCATCTGAAGGCGTTGAGGGTGTTAGGGCTTCAAGCAGACGTGTTTTGATCACCTCTTGGCGATCGGGTGAGATAATTTTCTGACCTGTCAGGTCGCGCACATAAAACACATCAACCGCGCGCTCGCCAAAGGTTGCAATATGCGCTGAGGCAATCGTGATGTTAAGGTCGATAAACGCCTTTGTGAGATCGTAAAGCAGTCCTGGCCGATCTAGACCATCAACTTCAATTACGGTGAAAATGTTTGATCCTTCATTATCAATCACCACTTGCGGTTCAATTGAGAAAGCTTTAAGACGGGCCGTTGGCTTTGCCTGGTGTTTTATGATTTCAGGTAGATAAATATCACCTCGCAGGCCCTTTTCAATATTCATGAATATATTTTTAGCGCGGCGTTCCTCATCAAAATCATCGTCAAATTCACGTTGGATATAAAGCTTATCTATGGCAATGCCGTCTGTTGTTGTGAATATTTTGGCATCAACAATATTGGCCCCAACAGCTGCACAGGCACCGGTGAGAACGGTCAATAAATGCGGGTGATCATGCGTGCAAATAGTCAATTCAGTGATATCGGCAAACTCATTGCATAGAATTTTGGTGGTAAGCACGTGTTCTTCTTGTTCTGCCTCGCGCAATAATTCCGCATGTTCTATTTGCTCTTCAACATCAACTGTTAGCCAATAGGATGGATAGTGACGATCAAGATAAGTAGCAACTTCCTGGGGTTTCCATCCTGTGATTTGGCCTGAGAATACTTGTTTTGCTTCTACAACCCGATCCTCGCGACTTGACGCAACATGGGCACCTGCAATCATGGGCTCAGCTTCATGATAAAGCGTTCGTAGCAATTGACCCTTCCAGCCATTCCAAACACCTGGACCCACCGCCTTGATATCGGCAACAGTTAACAACAGCAGCAATTTCAATCGCTCTGAGGTTTGCACAATTTCAGTGAAATCCTTGATTGTTTTGAAATCATTCAAATCGCGCTTTTGGGCAAAATCACTCATCACCAAATGATTCTCAACAAGCCAGGATACGGTTTCAGTCTCCTCGTTACTCAGACCAAGGCGAGGACCTAGCTCAAGGGCTATTCTGGCGCCTGCAATCGAATGGTCTTCTTCGCGACCTTTGGCAATGTCGTGCAAAAACATTGCGACATAAAGGGCGCGCCGATTGGTAATCGTTTCAAATATTTCATTGGAGAGTGGATGTTCATCTGCTAATTCGCCGCGCTCCATCTCAGATAAAATGCCGATGGATTGCAGCAAGTGCTCATCAACGGTGAAGTGGTGATACATGTTGAACTGCATGAGCGCTACGATCTTGCCAAAATCCGGTACGAAACGACCCAGAACACCCGCTTCGTTCATTTTACGCAAGGTTGTTTCGGGATTATCCTGAGACGCCAAAATCTCCAAAAACAAACTATTAGCTTGCTTGTCATTGCGCAGTTTTTTATCAATTAGACCCAGCGACCGGGTGATACGTTTCAAGGCATTTGGGTGAATAGCGTGGTGATATTTATCTGCGTAATGAAACAGCCGTATAAGATTAATCGGGTCATTTTTGAAAACTGCGTCTGATGAGATATTTATCCGCCCGGCGTCCACCGTGAAGACGCCTGACTGCATAACGTCCTTGTTGTTGCCGCTGCGGAACTTCTGCAACAAGCGGTTCATCACAGGGGCTTTTTTCACGTGCCCAGCCTCAAGTACAGAGCAAAATATCCTTGTTAAATCGCCCACGGTTTTGGCAACGATAAAATAGTGTTTCATGAACCGTTCAACATGCTGCAAGCCGCCGTGTTTGGTATATCCCAGACGTCTTGCTAGTTCTTTTTGATGATCAAATGTGATCTTGTTCTCCGCATTTTGCGTCATGAAATGCAAATGGCAGCGCACCGCCCATTGAAAGTCTTCACATTTTAAAAATCTACTGAGTTCTCCAGATGTGAAGACACCGGCCTCAACAAGCTCTTCCACCGTTTGCACCCGGTAGACATATTTGCCGATCCAAAACAATGTGTGCAAGTCACGCTGCCCACCCTTGCCTTCTTTCACATTAGGCTCAACCATATAGCGGGCCAAACCAAAACGTTTGTGGCGGGCGTCACGCTCGGCAAGCTTAACTTCAATGAATTCTCTGGCCGTGTTTGCAACAACTTCCTTGTCAAACCTTGTTGTAAGACCCTCTAGCAGAGCTTCATCACCCCAGAGAAAACGCGCTTCAAGCACTGAGGTTCTGATTGTCATATCTTTCTGCGACAAGCGGATGCACTCATTGACCGATCGGGTTGCATGGCCGACCTTAAAGCCCAAATCCCAGAGCATGTAGAGCATGTATTCGATTACGCTTTCAGACCAGGCGGTCTGCTTGTATGGCAGAAGGAATAAAAGATCGAGGTCTGACCCCGGCGCCAATGTGCCGCGGCCATAGCCGCCGATGGCCACGATAGAAATGCGTTCAGCCGCTGATGGGTTTGTTGCCCGATAGACGTGTGTCACCGTGAAATCATAAATAACGCGAATCAGTTCATCTTGAAAATGGGCAATATTGGCCGCACATTGCGTGCCTTGACCATTTTTTGTCAGGCGGGTTTCTGCAATGTCATAAGCTTGGCCAATAACATCTTTGAGATGTGCAAGCACATGTTTGCGTAACTGGGTTTCGTTGCCACGGTGCTCACCATAAATTGCTGTTAATTTATTTCTGAGACCATCGGCATCGATTAACTCAAAGTTGCGCTGTTTTTTCGAACCCATAATCACACCTGAATAACAATCATTCGCTACATTATAGGGTAAATCCGTGAATCTAAAAATTGTTCATAAAACACTCATCTAAAGTTCATCAGTCTGTCTTGAGAGTTGCTTTGAGCTTATAGAGCGTATCCAGCGCCTCACGCGGGGTTAGTTCATCCGGCAATATGGCTTGTAATAATTTTTCTGCCGCGCTTTCGCCTTGCTCTGCCGGGTGGTGGCTTTTGGGCCTGGCGGCAGAAAATAACGGCAAATCGTCAGCCAGCTTTGCGGCCGGGTTCTGCCGATCTTGATTTTCAAGCTCAGACAAGACGTCTTGGGCACGGTCCAGCACCACTGTTGGCAGGCCTGCGAGCTTTGCCACTTGAATGCCGTATGAGCGGTCAGCGGCACCTGGGGCCACTTCATGAAGAAAGATCACCTCGCCATCATGTTCCTTCACACGCATGGTGGCATTGCTCAGCCCTGAAAGCTGGCCCGCAAGCCCCGTTAGTTCGTGAAAGTGCGTTGCAAATAATGTGCGGCATTTATTCACCTCGTGAATATGTTCCACACATGCCCAGGCAATCGACAGGCCATCAAAGGTTGCTGTGCCACGGCCAATTTCATCCAATATCACCAACGAGTGGTCACTCGCTTGATTTAAGATTGTCGCGGTTTCGACCATCTCAACCATGAAGGTTGACCGGCCACGGGCAAGATCGTCTGCGGCGCCGACGCGACTGAAAACTTTGTCCACCACCCCAATATGTGCGCTCGCCGCGGGGACAAAAGACCCCATTTGCGCCAAGATTGCGATCAAGGCGTTTTGGCGCAAAAAGGTTGATTTGCCCGCCATATTTGGCCCTGTTAACAACCATAATCTTTCAGCCGTCCCATTGCCTTCTACACCTAAATCACAATCATTTGGCATAAAGGCCTGCCCACCGCTTGCCTTCAGCGCGCGTTCGACCACGGGATGCCGCCCGTCTTTGATCGAAAAAGCAAGTGACCTGTCAATCCTGGGCCTTGTATATTTTTCCGTCTCGGCCAGTTCCGCCAAGGCTGCATAAACATCCAGTTCCGCCAGGCCTTCGGCGATGGCTGTTATGGTTGGGGCTTCAGCTTTTATGACTTCGCAAAAATGCTCAAAAACCCCCACTTCAATGGCCAGTGCGCGGTTGGCGGCGGCCAAGATGTTTGATTCCAATTCAGCCAACTCGGTTGTGGTAAAGCGCACCGCATTGGCAAGGGTTTGACGGTGAATGAACTCTTGCGTGAAGGGTGATGCCATCAGCCGGTCGCCATGTTGGGCTGTGACCTCGACGAAATATCCCAAAACATTATTGTGCCGGACTTTGAGTGATTTGACGCCGGTCTTGTCACTATAGGCGGCCTGGAGGTTTGCTATCACTTTGCGGCTTTCATCGCGCAGTCTGCGATTTTCATCAAGCTCAGGACGATAGCCCGCACGGACAAAACCGCCATCGCTGATTTGAGCCGGTAGATCTTGTGCCAGCATGTCATCCAATGCATCGGCAAGATCTATCTTGGATTTGGCAACATCTTTAAGGGCGGTAGCAATCATCCCTGGAATATCGCCTGTATCATTTTTTGAGAAAATATCAGCCAAGCTTCGCGCTAATAATAATCCTTGCTTGAGTGCCCCTAAATCTCGCGGGGACCCGCGGCCGACTGTCAGGCGGGCCTGTGCACGATTTAAATCAGGGCATTGTTTTAACTTGGCGCGCAATTGCGCCCGGCAGGCTAGGTTGTTTAGAAAAAAATCAACACTCTCAAGCCTGGCATTTATGGTTTCCGGCAAAACGGACGGATCGGCCAAACGGGCGTTTAGCTTTCGGGCACCAGAACCGGTTATTGTGCGATCAATCACTGAAAGCAGGCTGCCGTGGCGGTCTCCTTTTAGTGTGCGGATAAGTTCCAGATTACTCCTGGTGGCAGCATCAATGGTCATAAACTCATTGGCCTGCCTGCGCAGTGGTGGTTTAATAGCTGGTCTCTCACCTTTTTGTGTGAGCTCAACATAAGTGATCAGCGCACCGCAGGCGGCTTTTTCAACCCGCGTGAATTCGCCAAAACTTTCCAATGCCGCAATTTTGAAAAAACCTTTCAGCGCCCGCTCACCACTCGCACTGTCGAATCGGGCAGACGGCTGAGGTGTCAAAGTTGTAGAAAGCTCGCTGAGCGTCCCCAATTCTTCAATGTCACTTAAAAGTGTATCCGGCAGGATCAACTCGCCAGGTTCAAGGCGGGTTATCTCTGACATAACTTCAGACAAAGGAATAATTGTGGTTTGGAATTCACCAGTTGAAATATCGAGCCAGGCCAAAGCAAATTCGTTTTGTTTGTCCGCCTTAATACGGGCAAGGGCTGCCAAATAATTGTTTTCGCGCGCATTGAGCAAATTGTCTTCTGTGAGTGTGCCGGCTGTAACAAGCCTGGTGACATCGCGGCGCACCACCGCTTTGGAGCCACGCTTTTTAGCCTCAAGCGGATTTTCCAATTGATCACATACGGCAACTCTAAAGCCTTTTTTGATCAATCTTTGAAGATAATCATTTGCAGCCCGCACCGGCACGCCGCACATTGGAATCTCTTTATCTAAATGTTTTCCCCTTGTGGTCAACTGAATGTCGAGAGCTTGGGCGGCTGCAATTGCATCCTCAAAAAACATCTCGTAAAAATCACCCATACGGTAGAACAACAGGCTGTCAGGATTGGCAGCTTTGATCTCAATATATTGCGCCATCATGGGTGTTGCGGGTTTTGGGGTTGTTTTTTTGGAGCTGACAGAAGGCTCACTTGGCTCAGCGGTTTCTTCTAGCATTGCGTTATTTTGTTGCTTTGCCGCCATGTTAGATGTTTTTCTCTGCGTTCACTCAGATTTTGAAGAGGTTCGTTTACATAGCACACCCCTCAAACCACCTGCTAGCGCGTAATTTTCCTTATTCTATCATTTAATCAGTCGTCGCACTCTTTCCACGTCGCGGAATTGTTATTGAAACCAGAGGGCCTTGGCTTGTGGATGAGCAAACACCACTTTAGTCTTACGCTCTTCACCTCATGGCACGCGCCTAGGTCAAGAACTGACAATTAGGATCAAAGCAGGTTTATGGCCAAATCTAAATCACGCAATTCAAAGCCAAGTTTCACCGACCAAGAAGCCTTACAGTTCCACCAGGCTGGCAAACCCGGTAAGCTGGAAATCACACCCACAAAGCCCATGGCAACTCAACGCGATTTGAGCTTGGCTTATTCGCCAGGTGTGGCAGTGCCTGTTCTGGCAATTTCAAACAATCCCGACGCCGCCTATGACTACACAACCAAGGGTAATATGGTTGCTGTGATAACAAACGGGTCTGCTATTCTGGGCCTTGGGAACCTTGGCGCATTGGCCTCAAAACCCGTGATGGAAGGCAAGTCTGTTCTTTTTAAACGGTTTGCTGATGTTGATTCAATCGATCTTGAAGTTGACACGGGTGACGTTGATGAATTTGTCAATTGCGTGCGTTATCTGAGCCCGGCATTTGGTGGTATTAATCTTGAAGATATCAAAGCGCCGGAATGTTTTATTATTGAACAGCAATTGCGCGAACTTCTCGACATACCTGTTTTCCATGACGACCAGCATGGCACAGCGATTATTGCAGCTGCCGGCTTGTTGAACGCAGCCAACCTTACCGGTCGCGATATAAATGACATAAAACTGGTTTGCAATGGCGCAGGTTCGGCCGGCATTGCCTGTATTGAGTTGATTAAAGCCATGGGTGTGCCCCATGAAAACGTTGTTTTATGCGACACAAAAGGCCCCATCTATGTTGGCCGCGAAGAAGGCATGAACCAGTGGAAATCGGCACATGCAACCAATACCAAAGCGCGCTCGTTGGCTGAAGCTGTTGAAGGCTCTGATGTTTTCTTTGGTGTTTCGGTTAAAGGCGCGTTGTCGGCAGATATGGTGGCCAGCATGGCGGATAAACCGATCATTTTCGCTATGGCCAATCCCGACCCTGAAATTACGCCTGAGGAAGTTTCTGAAATTCGCGATGATGCCATCATGGCAACTGGCCGGTCTGATTATCCAAACCAAGTCAATAATGTTCTGGGCTTTCCCTATATTTTCCGTGGCGCCCTTGATGTTCGTGCCACAACCATTAATGATGAGATGAAAATCGCAGCCGTTGAAGCACTTGCCGCTTTGGCACGTGAAGACGTGCCTGATGAAGTGGCGGCGGCGTATAGTGGCGAGCGTCCCCGTTATGGTGCTGAATATATTATTCCCGTCCCGTTTGATCCCAGATTGATTAGCGCTATTCCACCGGCAATTGCCAAGGCTGCCATGGATTCGGGTGTTGCGCGCAAGCCAATTATCGACATGGACGCTTATACCAGCCAGCTTAATGCCAGGCTTGATCCGACTTCCGGATTTTTGCAAAGCATTTTTGCGCAATTAAAGCGTGAGCCAAAGCGCGTTGTTTTCGCCGAGGGCGAAGAAGAACAAGTGATCCGGGCGGCTTATACATTTGCCAATAATGGACTTGGCACGCCCATTCTGGTCGCGCGCGAAGAAGAAGTGAAAAAAACAATCCAGGAAGCTGGGCTGGAAATGCGCGATGACATTGAGATTCATAACGCCAAGCTATCAGAACGCCGCATTGCCTATGCTGATAGCCTATATCAACGGCTGCAACGCAAAGGTTATCTTGCACGCGATTGTCAGCGCCTGGTCAATAATGACCGTAATATCTTTGCAGCCAGCATGGTGGCACATGGCGATGCAGATGCCGTGGTTACAGGTGTTACCCGCAATTATTCGATCGCCCTGGAAGATATCCGCCGTGTGATTGATCCTAAGCAAGATCATTGCGTGATTGGGGTGTCGATGGCGTTGTGCAAAGGGCGTACTGTATTTGTGGCCGACACAACAATCCATGACATGCCGACATCGACTGAACTGGCCGACATTGCTGTGGAAGTGGCTGGTGTTGCACGCCGCTTTGGCTTTGAGCCACGCGTTGCGATGCTGGCTTACTCAACTTTTGGTCACCCTGAAGGTGAGCGTTCAGAAAGGGTTCGTGAGGCTGTTGAAATTCTCGACAATCGCAATGTCGATTTTGAATATGATGGTGAAATGGCAGCAGATGTTGCCTTGAATGCCGAGGCTATGGCGCTTTATCCATTTAGCCGCCTCAGTGAACCAGCCAATGTGCTTGTTATGCCTGCGTTCCATTCAGCATCTATCTCAACCAAAATGCTGCAAGAGCTGGGCGGGGTTACCGTGGTTGGTCCCTTGCTTGTCGGGCTTGACAAGCCTGTTCAAATCGCGGCTTTGGGTGCAAATGCATCAGACCTTGTCAACATGGCCGCTATCGCTGGATTTGATATAAACAGCTGAGTTCGCGGTGAAGTGCCGACATTAGGCTAGATGACTTTTTCATCTGGTGCGCCGAAATGTGCAAAAAAACGCTCGGTAATGGCGGATATCGGCAGAACGATTAAGACATCAGTCGTGTTGAATTGGTGATCAATCACAGCACCCTCACCAATATAAGCCCCCAGCCTTAAATATCCTTTGACCAAAGGTGGCAAGGCGCGCATGGCTTGGCGTAAATTAATGGTTTCAGCTGATTGCCTGTTCATCTCCACATAACGCTCGGGTAGGGCTTTGACACACCAGTCTTCAGGTGCTTGATGGTGATGGTGAAGATAGCTGAGCGATAGTGATAAAGCGTCAGGGTCAGTCCCTTCCAGGCTGGCACAGCCCAACATGACGTCGAATTTATAAAGCCTAACGTAATTCCAGATGCCTTGCCAAAGCAATTCCACTGTTGGTTTGGTGCGATATGGTTTTAAAACACATGACCGGCCCAGTTCCAAAAACTGGAATTGATCTGATTTTCGTTGTAAAAGCGGAGCGATATCAAACTCGCCTGCACTGTAAAACCCATTATGTGCCTCAGCAATTTCTTGGGGCAACAAACGGTATGTGCCAACAACATTGCCTTCTTTCGATGACAAAGCAATGCCCTGCTTTTCGTCTTCTGGCTCATGATCAATTACAAGCAAGTGATCGCATATGGCATCAAACGCATCTGCATCAATGCGCTGGGCAATGGTTGTTTCATCAGCTAAAGCTGACATTTCTTCATAAAACACCAAGTATCGGAGCTTTTGGCACGCCTCAACCTCTTTATCTGATTGAGCGAAGCGCACTTCCATATGGCCTTTTTTGCCAAGCGACAGGCTGCTTTTAGACGGTGAGCTGATTTTATTATTTAGATTAAAATTTCTCAACTCTTGATGCAGTGCTTTTGCAACCATCGGCATGTTATCCTCCCGCGATGGTAGATTAATATAACCTACCAGCCGTGCTTAGTCCTAAGGTGGCCAAGTGCCTAATCGCATATATCACAATGACATAAAGCGCTGATATATGACAGTTTGATGACGAAGGCCCATTCTCCCAAACAAGCCTGCTTTGAATTGGCTAATGAAGATAGCTCGCATGTTGAGCCTAAAAAAATTTTCCTGTTTATTCCATTAGATTAATTAGCCCTAAAGAGAGCCGCCAGAAGTTATTCTGGGCTCATGCTAATATGAGCCCAGAACTTATCGAAGCGGTATCTATTCAAACGCTGCGCGGTTTTCTTCAATCCATTGATCTAGGGTGCGCGGTGCGTGGCCAGTGAGTTTTTCAATCCAATCACTGCCATGCCCCATGCCGCCTTGAGCCAAAATACCGCCAATGCCGCCCAGATGTTGCATGAGCCATTCCGGCATGCCTTTATCTTCCATAGCTTTGCGGGCTGCTTCTGGCGGCACATTCATATAGGATATTTCCTTGCCGAGTACGCGCGTCAACGCTTCCGCAATGCCGTTAAATGTGATGGCAGGGCCTGCAAGATAATAGCCTTGACCGGCATGTTCATCATTCATGATCAACTCAGCATCACATTCTCCAATGTCTGCTGGATGGATCATGGTTACAACAGCTTCAGGGGGAATCGGTGAGATGAATTTACCCATGTTCTTAATCGGGTCAGCCATCATCAGCAAATTACTGGTGTAATAATTCGGTCTGGAAAAAGCCCATTTCCAAGGACCCGCTTTAAATTTCTCTTCCATTTTATAATGGGCAATCAAAATGTCCGATGGGCTGTCTGGCCGAATACCTTTTTCAGAGCCGGAAGTATAAACGACATATGAGACGCCGGCAGTTTTCATCGCTTCAAGAGCATTTGTTTCCAATTCTTCCAAAGCCGGGCTATGGCCACAGACCATAAATACCCGATCCACACCCTCTAAGGCTGCTTCCAAGCTTGCCCTGTCGGCAAGATCGCCTTGGGCTAGATTTACATCGCTGCCAAGTTTTTCAGCCGCGGCAACCGGGTCGCGAACGATGCATTTAAAATCAGCCCCGCGCGCTTTTAGCGCCTTTACGACTTGACTGCCGGTTATGCCGGTTCCGCCTATAACTGCGATCATCTTAATTTCCTTTCTTGCGTTTACTTAACGACACGCACTCTTCGATATCGTGAGATACATGCTTAAGGCTAAGTACCAGGTCAGCCATGCATCCATACCAATAGAATGTGTTGGATAAATTTGGTTTTGTTTCAACGCTTATTGTAGGCAAAAAAATGAGATGAGGAAATAGATTTCTAAGCGAAAGATTTGATCACACCACCCTCAAGCATCACATAGTTAGCAATCATTTGGTAAAACAGCTCGGGATCGATCGGTTTTGATAAATAATCGGTCATGCCGGCAGCCAGACATTTTTCTTTGTCTTCTTTAAAGGCATTTGCTGTGAGAGCTATAATAGGAACCGCCTGAGACTTATCAAACCCTGCTTTGCATTCTACCTTTCTGATCGCTCTTGTTGCCTTTAGTCCGTCAAGCTCAGGCATGTGGATATCCATTAATATCAGATCAAAATTGTGTCGCTTTGCCGCCATGGCTTTGGGCTTTGTTGCTAAATTCACAGCCTCAAGTCCATTTTTCGCATGTATCACCTTATGACCATCACGGTTCAACAGCGACAGTGCCAATAAAGCATTAATATCATTATCTTCCGCCAGCAAGATGCGCAACGGGCGCACCTGTGCAACAAAAGACGGCGCGGGTATTTCTTTCGGGACCGCCCAAATTTGCGCCTTGTTTATTGTTTTAGGTGCCTCTTCGTGAATTACCATTAATCTTTCAACCAAAGATTTATGCCGAATTGGTTTCACCAGATAGCCGTCAAAACCGCGTTTTTTAAGCTGGGCCAGATTGCCGCGTTCCTCCGGCCAGATCGCTACTAATTTTTTGATCCGAGTTTGCTTATCGAATAAAGCTTCAAGCTCAACACTTTGACCGCGCGCCGATATGGGCTCAATGGCATGATCACATAGAAGGCTGGTATATGGGATTTTAGCTTTTGCTGCTTTTTGTATGAGTTTGTGAACTTGGGTGGCGTTTGAGCAAATCTTTACCTGCGCCCCATGAGCACGCAAATAATCACCTGCCGCAGCTCCTGTTACAACGCCGGATGTAATGATCAATATTTTCTGTGTCTCTAGGCTCTGGTGTTTGGAGTTGGCAGGGCTATCTGCTTTGTCCATCTCAAACGGCAAAATGAATTTAAAGGTCGAGCCTTTGCCGGGTTTGGTTTCAACACTGATTGTGCCTCCCATTTGCTGAGCCAGGCGTTTTGAGATCGCAAGGCCCAGACCAGTTCCACCATATTTTCTTGATGGCGTGGAATCTGCCTGGGTAAAATCTTCAAACATTTTCTTGGCATTTTGCGCGGTCATACCAATGCCGGTATCTATGATGCTAAAAGCGATGTTAATGCTGTTCTTATCGGCGCTCATATTTGGTGTCCGCGCGATTCCCGCTTTAATGTAAATGCTGCCGTGTTCTGTGAATTTGAGTGCATTTCCTGCCAGGTTCAAAAGCACTTGGCGCACGCGGGCATCATCGCCTATTATTTTTTGTGTCAATTGCGGATCGACAAAACAGGCAATGTCCAGATCCTTGGCATGGGCACGCGGGGCGAGCAGCTCGGTGATATCTTCAACCAAAGCTGCCAGGTCAAATGTTGATTTTTCAAGCTCAAGTTTATCGGCCTCAATTTTTGAAAAATCGAGAATGTCATCGATCAATGACAATAGTGCTGCGCCTGATTTTGCAATGGCGGCCGTATAGGTCTTTTGCTCCTGCGTAAGTTTGGTATCACCCAGTAATTTTGCCATGCCCAAAACGCCGTTCATCGGCGTTCTTATTTCATGGCTCATGGTTGCCAAAAACATGGACTTTGCCCGGCTGGCTGATAATGCCAGATCACGTGTTTTGGCCAATTCTTGCCGTGACAACTTATGTGCTGAAATATCCCGCCCGATGGTTTGCACTTCCAAAACTTTGCCCTTACGCCCAAGTATGGCTCTGTCCTCCCAGGCAATCCAGCTGGTGCCTTTGCTGGTTTCAATCCTTTGTTCGTATTTCACACGGTGCGGTGGTTTTTTAAGTTGCGACACTGTCGGCAATCTGCGACGTCCTCGTAAAATTTCAGGACGGAATGGCTTGTTGACGACGTCTTGTTCTGCGCGATCAAAATATTCAAGAAAAGCATTGTTTACAAATGTGAGACGGCCTCTTGTATCGCGGCGCATAATAATGTCGCCCTGCGCATCGACCAGCGAACGATAACGCGCCTCGCTTTGCGTTAAATGTTTATTTGTGTGATTGAGCGTTTTTACCGACAGATTTAGCGCCTGAGCTGTTGCAGCAAGACTTTCGGCCTGGTCGTTAAGCTTGCCCAATCTGTAGCGGACATGAAGCCAGGCATAAAGTCCGCCAGCGGCCAATAATAAAGCGCCTGTGGCTACAAGCTGTGCATTAAGTGTAATGAAGCTGCCGGAAAAGGCTAAATCCATAAAAATGGCAAGGCTGGCGGTGACGGCAAAAATGATTAATGCGATGGATGCAACACGGCCTGTGTCAGCTCTTAACCACGAGGAAAATGGGCTTTTCGTGGCAGAATTATTTTTGTCTTTTTCTGGTTGTGCTTGCCGTGCCATTGGTTTTATCCGCTAAATAATGGGTTCAGCAAAAACATGACATATTTTGTTTGAGAAAGACTTACCGCGGGAAATATGGCGTTACGCGGCAACTCTTGAGCGTTCAAACACACCGCGATAGCTGAGCGCTTCGGCAATATGGGGGCGTGCGACAGCTTCATCGCCTGCCAAATCAGCCAATGTGCGAGCAACGCGCAACACTCGATGATAGCCACGCGCACTTAAATTCATGGCATCTGCAGCTTGGCGCAATAAATCAAGGCCCGGGGCATCAGGTGTGGCAATCGCTTCAAGCACCTGGCCGTCAGCCTGGGCATTGGTGCGCACATCAAACGCGCCCAGGCTTGCAAATCGCGCTGTTTGAATATTTCTTGCCGCGGCCACGCGGGCAGCCATTTCAGCGCTGCCTTCTTTGGGTGGTGGTAGGGTTAAATCGGTTGCTTTAACGGCAGGCACATCGATGTGCAGATCAATCCTGTCAAGCAACGGGCCTGAAATGCGGGCTTGATAATCATCGGCGCACCTTGCGCCGCGCTTACAGGTATAACCCGGCTCGCCCGCGCGGCCACACCGGCAGGGGTTCATGGCGGCGATCAGCTGGAAGCGGGAGGGGTAGGATATATGATGATTGGCGCGGGCAATAGTGGTCGTGCCGGTTTCCATGGGTTGGCGCAAAGCCTCTAAAGCTTTGACATGGAATTCTGGCAGTTCATCAAGAAACAACACACCCATATGGGCGAGTGAAATTTCGCCGGGCCGGGCGCGCATGCCCCCACCAACAAGCGCTGCCTGACTGGCTGAATGGTGAGGGGCCCTGAAAGGTCTGCGACGTCCGATTTTGCCGTCGGGCAGGTCTCCTGAAACTGAGGCTATCATTGAGACTTCAAGCATTTCACGCACATCCATGGGCGGCAGGATGGACGGTAGGCGCTGCGCCAGCATGGATTTGCCAGCACCAGGGGGGCCGACCATAAGGAGATTATGCCCGCCGGCTGCGGTAATTTCCAACACGCGTTTGGCACTTTCCTGGCCTTTAATATCGCGCAGGTCAGGCAGGGTGCCGTGTTCCTCAGCGCAGGCCGGTTGGGGTTTGGATAAGACTTGTGTGCCTTTGAAATGATTGATCAATTGAACGAGCGTTTCGGGCGCTAAAATTTCAAGATCATCGCCTGCCCAGGCCGCTTCACTGCCGGAGCCCTTGGGGCAAATCAGCCCACGGTCTTGCGCGTTGGCTGCAATGGCGGCAGGTAAAGCGCCCAAGACAGAGGTGATTGAGCCATCAAGGGATAGTTCGCCCAACACCGTGAACCGTGCGAGCGCGTCCATGGGAATAGCGCCAACACTGGCCATCAGCCCCAGGGCAATTGGCAGATCATAATGACTGCCTTCCTTGGGCAGATCGGCAGGCGCCATATTGACCGTGATGCGCTTTGGCGGCAGGCCCAAGCCAATGGCGGACAGGGCCGAACGCACCCGCTCGCGGCTTTCGGCCACCGCTTTGTCGGGCAGGCCCACAATGGTGAAAGCGGGCAGGCCGGAGGTCAGCTGAACCTGAACATCAACCGGAACGGCCTCTATGCCCTGAAATGCAATTGTATTGACATGTGCAACCATGTGGCCCCCGCAATGAATATTGACCATAACTTAGTTGAAAAACATGGTCAAGAACATTTAGGGAACGTCAGGCAGACATACCATTAAAATCGACCCAATCCCTTTTTTAGCGCGGACCGCGGGCGATGTGAAGAAACAACCCGCCTAGAACTTGATGCGCGCGCCTGCGATCAGGGTTGAGGCGTCGTTTTCATTGACCGACGGATCATTGCTGTCTGTGGTATCGGCCTTATAATTGCGATAGCCCAGATAAAGCTGCATGGCGGCTGCATCAATATTTTGGACAACGCCCGCGCCCCAGATATTGGCACCTGTGCCATCGGCAAAGCAGCTTCCCTGGCCGCCGCCACACGTCGCTCTTATGGAATCGTCATATTGATGATATTCAGCATAAAGTGCGGTTTTGCCGATGCTGAAGAATTTATCGGCAACGCCGATCTTGCCATAAAACAGGGTTGAGGTGTCGGTTTGATCTGCCGCAGGATTGCCACCGTCGCCATCGAGAGCACGGAACGCGCCTGAGATGAACAGCCCGGTGGGCACGTGCATGATTGAGGCTGAACCGCCGATGAAATTTTCCTTGAAATTATCGATTGGCTGATCGCGGTGGATCGGGCCTTCCCCATTGTGGCCATATCCAACACCGGCGGCAACCCGGATTGCGCCGAACTCGCCGGCATAACGCAGGGCAACATCCCAATAATCATCCTCACCCCAGGCAGATGACACGGTAAAACCAGCAAAGGTCGGTGAATCATAGCGCACCCGGTTTTGCTGCTCAAACTCCTGGTTGCCGATCATCACGAAACCCCAGCGCTCGAACGTGTTGCCAATTTCGAACTCGTTCATAAAATGATTAGCGCCGAATTTTCCGATGACATTGGTGCCGGATAGATCAATTTCAGTAAGGCCGGAGGTTGTCATGTCGCCACGACCAATTGACAACATGCCAAGTTGCGGGCTGCCGACATACCAATCAGCGCGGCGTAAGCAAACTATGTCGTCCACCCGGTCCTCGCGGCAACCATCTCTGGAATTGAATTCATTGATGAGGTTGGATGGGTTGAGCTGGAACTCATATTCAACCCGCAAGGCGGTTGAGAAGCCAGAGGAGAAGTTATATTTGATCTTAATGCCAAGCCTGGTTGAGGCGGTGTCGGGATCAACCGTGTGGGTGCCATGGCTTTTAGGGGCTGCACTGTTATTTGTGTCCCAATCCAGAAGCGATAAATTCAAAATGCCATAGGGTGTTACCTGTAATCTTCCATCATGGAATTGAAAGGTTGTTTTATTGGCCCAGGGCGGGCTTTTGCCGCTGTCAAAATAATTATCGGCCAGGCTGTTGGAAGCCGCAACACCACAGGTAGCCGCCGCCAGCAGCGCACCCGTGCAAAAATTTTTGAAAATTTGTGTGTAATTAGTCATGTCCCACACCCCATGCGGCGCGCGGTCTTTAAAACCAAGGCCTGGCCACGCTTTTTTTGTTGGTTTTGTGTGGGGTTAAGGCCTACCGCGTTTTAGCCCTATTAGCCATTTGTAGCACGTGGGGAATTTTGCACGCAATTGGTGCAGGCGGACTTTTCGAAGATTTCAGCCGGTTGTGGTAATTCTGCCACTGTGACATTTTGACTAATGTGCAGAAACTTACACAAGCGCTCAGAGCATGTCCGCTTATGGCACTTAGCAGAATTCAGTCGCATAGTCGTTTAGATACACTTTGAAGTGCTAAGCGGATATCCGCCTCATAGTCAATTGCTTCCGCCACAACCGCCTTGGCAAATGTCTTGGCTGGACTTAGGCTTGAACTTAACTGATAAGATCGATTGCAACGATTAGGAACATTCGGGCCTGCGGGAATATAAGTGCGTGAGGCTTTGCGCAAACACTATCATCATATTCAGGGGTGACACATGAAAGTTGGATTTATTGGTCTTGGTGTTATGGGCTCGGGCATGGCGAAAAGCCTGCTTGCGGCTGGCCATGAGGTGAGCGTTTACAATCGTACCGCGAGCAAAGCAGAGGCGCTTGTGAAGGAAGGCGCTGTGCTTGCCGCATCACTGGAAGAGGCCTGCCAGGCTGAGGTTTTGGTGAGCATGCTGGGCGATGATGCAGCCTATGAAGCGGTTATTTTGCAAGGTGACAAAATCAATCCGGCACTGCCGAAAGGTCTTGTTCACATAGCCTCAGGCACAATCAGCACGGATTTATCGCGCCGTCTCACCGCAGCGCATGAGGCGGCGGGCCAAGAGTTTCTGGCGGCGCCTGTTTTGGGCCGGGCAGATATGGCGGCAAGCGGGCAATTGTTTATTGTCGCCGGTGGGCCCGAGGCTGTTTTAAAAAAATGCCAACCCCTGCTGGATGCCATGGGCCAGAAAACTCATTATTTGGGCACTGAAACACGCATTGCCAATACAGCCAAACTTTGCATGAACTTTATGTTGGCGGCTGCCATTGAAACCATGGGCGAGGTTTTTGCCGTGACCCAAAAAGCGGGCATTAAGAATGCAGATTTTCTCGAGCTTTTCACCACAACGGTGTTTACCGCACCGGTTTATAAGATTTATGGCGAGCGGATTGCCGAAGACAATTACGAAGATCCATATTTAACCCTGCCACTTGGCCTGAAAGACGCAACCCTTGTCGCCAAAGCTGCCGAGGAACTTAATGCGCCATTACCGCTTGCAAGTCTTATTCGTGACCAAATGCTGCGCGCCATGGCACAAGGCGAAGAAGAGCTTGATTGGTCGGTTATCGGGCGCGTTTCTGCGCGCTCTGCCGGGCTTTAGTGCAGGCTTTACCGGTAAGATTCCGGCAAACTGCTCTTAGTTTACCGGAGGATCGAGCGCGAAAACATCGGCATTTTGGTCTAAAATTAAAAAATATCGATATTGTATCCGTCATCATTTTGCTTTAGTTTGCTCTTCAACAATAAGTTGAGGCGTAGACGCGGCGCGGCCGCACAGGAAAAAGATTCGCTGACATTTCCAAGACTGTTTTGCCTTCAATCATTTGGGATGATTTGGCCGCTGGCGCGCTTTATAAGAACGGCTAATTTGGATAGACGAAAAGCTTAAAAGGGATGTGTGATGATTAATGCAGCAATTGTGGGTCTTGGCTGGTGGGGTAAAACCTTGGTTGAGTCTCTGGAAGGCAGCGATGAAATTCGCGTAACCGCCGGTGCAACCCGGACACATTCAGATGAGATTAAAGAATTTGCCAATCAGCATGGTTTTACGCTCAAGGCTAATTTAGACGAGCTGCTTGATGATCCCGATATTGATGCGGTGATATTGGCGACGCCGCACACTAAAAACGTTGAGCAAATTATTGCTGCTGCCGCCAAAGGCAAGCACGTATTTTGCGAAAAGCCATTCTCGCTGCATAAAGCAGATGCACAGCGCGCCATTGAAGCTGTGAACAAAGCAGGCATCACACTTGGCCTTGGATTTAACCGACGGTTTCATCCAACCATGGTTGATCTTAAAGATCGCATCACATCCGGCGCTCTTGGAACCATCCTGCATTTTGAATGCACGATGACATTCCCCAACGCACTTGCCCTGAAGCCTTCTGCCTGGCGTGCGCAAAAAGAAGAAGCGCCTTGCGGGGGCCTCACACCGCTGGGTGTTCATATGGTGGATGCCGCCATTGATCTGTTTGGCGATGTGGACAGTGTTTTTTGCAACTCCATTAAGCGTGCCGTTGAAATTGACAATGATGATACCACGTCGATCCTGTTCCAGATGAAAGACGGCATGTCTGGTTATCTTTCAACGCTGACCGCTACAAAAGGCCTGTTTCGCCTGCAAGTCTATGGATCAAAAGGTTGGGTTCGCATTGACGGCATGACCCATATTGCGGGCGCTTCATCAGAAGAACGGCGCACCAAACTGTTTGGCACCTGTGAATACAGCCCCGTTAAAGGCGAAGGCGAGGTTTGGGAGGCGGAAGCGATTGATTTGCCGCGCGCTTCACTGGAGGCTTTTGCAAAAGCAGCTCAAGGCGGACCTGCATATCCTGTCACACTGGATCAAATGGTTCATGGGGTGGCAGTTACAGAAGCGATTATCAACTCTTCGCGTTCGCATAATCTGGAAAAGATTAATTGATGCGAAAACTCATTTGCGCCCAGCGCACAATTTAGAAAATTTAGGAGCAAGTAAATGGAATTACCCGGCGGCCGTGGCCATTTGACATATTCGACCCTGGTTCATCCAGGTGATACCTGGGCTGAGATGTGGAACTCTTTGACCACATATGTGCCCCAGGTTAAAGAGCGGTTTTCGCCCAATAATTCCTTTGGCGTCTCGCTCAGATTGTCGGGGTCATCGGCGCAGTCCTTGACCGATTCCGCTGAAGAACGCGAGAAACTCAAGCGCTTTCTGGGCGAAAACGACATGTATCTCTACACCGTCAATGCATTTCCTCATGGGCCGTTTAAAAATCAGGTCGTGAAAGAACAAGTCTATGAGCCGGATTGGCGTTCTGACACGCGCGCTGAATATACCATGCAGGTGGCTGATATTCTGGCGGAAATATGCCCCTCTCATGTGAACCCATCAATTCAAAGTCCGCCGCTTGGCTTTAAGCCGCGCGTTACCGGACCGGAAGTGGTTGAAGCCTATACCCGCCAGACGTTGCGGGTGGTGGCGCATTTGGCAAAGATACGCGAACGCACCGGGCGCACCGTGACCCTGGCGTTGGAGCCGGAGCCGTTTTGCTATTTGGAAACAACTGATGAAGCGGTCGATTATTTTAGCAATTTTCTCTACACAGATGCCTCCGCTGACAGTCTGGCCAAAACACTTGGGACATCACGGGCAGATGCTCACGCCATTTTGCGCAGGCATTTGGGCGTTGTGTTCGATATTTGCCACCAGGCGGTGGAATTTGAAGACAGCGATGTGTCGCTACAAAAACTTCAAAAAGCCGAGATTCCTATCTTCAAGCTTCAGGAAGCAGCAGCCCTTTGGGTGCCGGATGTGAGCCAGGGCATTGTCGATGTGTTGAAGAAATATGCCGATACCATTTACCTTACTCAAACGGTTGAAAAGAAAGACGGCAAGCTCAAGCGCTTCCTCAACCTGGAAGATGCCTTTAAAGCGTGGGAGGAAGATCCAGGACCGCGCGAATGGCGCTCGCATTTTCATGTGCCGGTATTTTTGGAAGATCTTGGTGAGTTTATGACAACGCGTTTTGCCATTGAAAACGCCCTTGAATTTCACAAAAAAAACCAATGTTCGGACCAATTGGAAATTGAAACCTATACGTGGGACGTTTTGCCCGATCATCTCAAGACCGGCAATATTGTCGATTATGTCGAGCGCGAGCTGGAATGGGTTGCTGACACAGTTAAATAAGACCGGGTGCCAACCCCTCACGGGAGAGAAAACATGAAAATCGGATTTCTAGGCCTTGGCCGCATGGGCCGTGGACTTGCTGGCAATATCCAAAAGGCGGGCCATGAGCTTTGCGTGTTTGACGTGGTGGCACAGGCTGCCGAGCCGTTTGTCGAACAAGGCGCTGTGTTGGCCGATAGCGTTGCTGATTGTGTCCGTGACCGTGAGGTCGTGGTTACCATGCTGGCAAGCGATGAAATTCTTGAACAAGTCACGCTTGGAGAAGGCGGTATCTTAAGTGCCTTGCCCAAGGGTGCCATTCACATGGCGTCCGGCACGCATGGTGTGGATATTGTCCGGAAGCTGACCAAGGCGCACACCGAGGCGGGGCAGGTTTTTATCACAGCCCACGTTCTGGGCAGGCCCGACATGGCGGCAACAGGCGAGCTTGGTATTGTGCCAGCGGGACCTGCTCAAGCGCTTGATAAATGCACGCCTTTATTTGATGTGATCGGCAACCGCACCTTTATTGCCGGTAATTCGCCCGATAGTGCAACTTCGATAAAAGTGGCCAATAATTTCGTACTTGGGTGTGCCATTGAAGCGATGGGCGAGGCCTATGCGCTGGTGCGCAAATATGGCGTTGACCCGAAAGTGTTTTATGAGGTTATGACCGAGGGCCTGTTTTCAGCAACAGCGTATAAAGTCTATGGCGATATTATTGCCCGGCAGGATTACGACGCTGTTGGGGTGACAGCTGAAATTGGGCTGAAAGACGCAAACCTGGCGCTTGACGCGGCCAAACCGGTCAATGTTCCCTTGCCGAGTTGCAATGTCTGGCGTGACCGCCTGATTGACGCGATTGCTCATGGTGATGGCAACAAAGATTGGGCGGTTATGGCCCGCGCGCAAGCGCGCGCAAGTGCACTAGACTAAGTCATCTATACACATTCTGTGTTTTGCGATTTCGCTGTTTTTCCTTATAGTCATATCAGGTGATATGATGAACGGGAGGAACAGCCATGGCCCTGGACACAAATGAACCTAAGATCATCAGTCCTGATGCGATAGATCCACATTACGACTGGGAACGCGCCATCCCGGCACCGGGGCATACGGCTGTTGATTTTGAAGAACGGGTAAATTTCCGCAGGCTCCACGATTATCGCTTAGGACGCGCCAAACAATCGCTCAAAGCGTCGCAGTGTGGTGCCTTGTTGTGCTTTGACGTCAATAATATCCGCTATCTGACGTCAACCGTGATCGGCGAATGGTCGCGCGATAAATTTGGCCGTTATGCCCTGCTCGCTGGTGATAGTGAGCCACATTTGTGGGATTTCGGCTCTGCTGCCACCCATCACCGGCTTCATGCTCCCTGGCTGCCTAAATCATGCTGCCATGCAGGCAACATTGGCCTGCGCGGTACTGTCCCGCCAGATGCCGGGTTGATGGAAAGCGCGGCGAAAGAAATCAAATCTTTGCTTGATAATAACGGCGTTGGCAATATGCCGCTTGGCATTGATGTTGTTGAGCCTGCCATGATGTTCGAGCTGCAAAAGCAAGGCATTGAAGTGCTTGATGGCCAACAGGTGATGCTGGAAGCACGTGAAATAAAATCAATTGATGAGATTATCCTGCTCAACCAGGCAGCCACAATGGTTGATGGTGTCTATCAAATGATCAATGACAAGATGAAGCCAGGGGTCAGAGAATCCGACCTGGTCGCTGACGCCAATAAAATGCTTTATCAAATGGGGTCTGATGACGTGGAAGCGATCAATGCTATTTCAGGCGAGCGTTGCACCCCTCACCCGCATAATTTCACAGACCGTATTATCCGCCCGGGTGATCAGGCGTTTTTTGATGTTATCCAATCTTACATGGGCTATCGCACCTGCTACTATCGCACCTTCAACGTGGGTCGTGCCACAACCGTTCAACGTGATGCTTATAAACAAGCGCGTGAGTGGATTGACAGTGCGGCTGGAGTTATCAGGCCGGGTGCTGGTACAGATGAGGTTGCTTCCAAATGGCCGAAGGCAGAAGAGTTTGGCTTCTCGGATGAGATGGAGGCCTTTGCTTTACAATTTGGCCATGGCGTCGGTGTTAACGTGCACGAGCGCCCCATCATTTCACGTTTGATCTCGTTTGATGATCCCAAAGAAATCAAGGAAGGCATGGTGTTTGCACTTGAAACCTATTGCCCCGCAAAAGATGGCTATTCGGCGTCTCGTATCGAGGAAGAATATGTTGTGACCGCTGATGGGGCCCGTTGCATCACCCTATTCCCGGCAGAAGACCTGCCAATCGCTAACCCTTATTTGGGCCATGGGGGATAGTTTTCAGCTTGCAGAACAACGGGCTTCGATTGCATCCCAAATCATTGCCGCTATATCGGCCCCACCAAACTTTTGCACTTCTCTTATGCCGGTTGGTGAGGTGACGTTGATCTCGGTGAGCATGTCGCCGATCACGTCAATGCCGACAAATATCAGTCCTTGTTCTTTGAGGTGAGGGCTTAAGGTTGCGCAAATTTCGCGATCACGATCTGATAACTCAATTGCCTCCGGCCTGCCACCAGCATGCATATTGGAGCGGATGTCGCCTTTGGCTGGCACGCGGTTGATGGCGCCAGCGATTTCACCATCTATTAGGATAATCCGTTTGTCACCTGCGCGCACATCGGACAGATATTGCTGAACAATATAAGGCTCGCGAAAAAGATCATCGAAAATCTCAAGCAGGGAGCCCATGTTTTCGTCAAGCTCATTGATCCGAAACACCGCAGCACCGCCATTGCCATAAAGCGGCTTGATGACGATGTCCTTAAATTCTTTACGAAACGCTTTGACTTCTTCACGGTCTTTGGTGATCAGGGTCTCGGGCATGAATTGTTTGAACTGGGTAACAAATATTTTTTCAGGCGCATTGCGCACATTTGCCGGATCATTGACCACCAATGTTCCGGGATGGACGCGTTCGAGCAGGTGTGTGGTTGAGATATAGCTCATGTCAAATGGCGGGTCCTGGCGCAACAACACCGTGTCCATTTCATTGAGATTAACTCGAGTGCTGGCCCCAAGTGTGAAGTGATCGCCTTCAACATCTTGTAGTTTCAGATCATGGCCACGGGCAAAAACCTCATCGCCTCGCAGGCTTAAAGCTTGCGGCAGATAATAAAAAATATCATGGCCGCGCTTTTGGGATTCCAACAACATGGCAAAGGTGGAATCGCCCTTGATATCGATAGTTTCAATCGGGTCCATTTGAACGGCAACTTTAAGCGACATCTTGTTTTTCTCTCTACTAGAGCATTTTTCGACCATATTGAATCATTTGATGGAGTCAAATCAGTTCACTCGGCTAGGCGCAAAACGTAGCGCGATCTGGTTGATCGGGCAAGTTTTGCAACAACGCCGATGGGCTGATTTGGCCCACCGAAGGCCGGATTTTCGCGCTTCCTGGACTTCGTTATGCTTTCCTTATGGTCGGCCGGACCAGGGCGGAAAGCATGCCTCGCCAGAAAACGCGAAAATCAGGTCAAATGATTCAATATAGTCGAAATATGCTCTAGGCTCAGGCTCTGATTACTGATCAGCATCAAATGCCCCTTTGATATGACGCATTAGGCTCTTGGAGCCAATTAAAATTGCATCAAAGCGTAAATCTGTGTCTTGTGATTGTGGATTATGCGCCAGCCAATCCATGCTTGCAGTAACAATCCGCTGCTGTTGCCGCGGGGTAATGGCATAGGCTGCATCTATCAGTTTTGCACGGGCTTTAACCTCAACAAAAACCACCAAACGTCCCCGCTTGGCAATGAGATCAATTTCACCAAATCTGCTCTTATATCTACGCGCCAGAATGAGAAACCCCTTGGCCATCAAAAATGTGGCCGCAAAAACCTCTGCCATTTGACCTCGGCGATAGGCATTTTGCTTGCGCTTTTTTTGAGCATCCTTCATCGGCCGTCTTTATCAGATTTTGAATGTTCAAGCGCTAAAGCATAAATCTCACGGCGTGGCAGACCCGACGATTTTGCAAACGTTTCTGCTGCATCTTTCACAGAATGGGTCTTGAGCAGTTCGCGCAGAGGCTCAGATATATCTTCAAGTGTGGTTTGTTCTTGAGGGGCCGGGGAGATGATTAAAACAATCTCTCCTTTGAGCTGATCGCGCGCGTTTAGGTTTTCGGTCACCTCGCCCAAGTCACCACGGATAATTTCTTCGTAATGTTTAGTGAGTTCGCGGGCGATGGCAATTTCACGTCTTGCATAGAGCTCTTGCATTGCCTTCAAACTTGCCAATATGCGCCGCGCACTTTCAAATAAAATTAGTGTGGCCTTTTGCGTTGCAAGCTCTTCAAAAAACTTCTGCCGCTGGCCTGCTTTTGATGGAATAAACCCTGCAAACAAAAACCGATCGCTTGCAAGGCCCGATGCTGCAAGGGCCGTTAATGTTGCAGAAGGCCCCGGCAAAGCAATAACCGGCAGGCTTGCTTTTACAACAGCCTTTACCAGCTTAACCCCCGGGTCTGAGACCAATGGCATGCCAGCATCACTTGCCAGGGCAATAACGCGTCCCTCACTGATGTGCTTAATGATCTCAAGACGACGGTTTTCATCAACATGGTCATTGTAGGTTTTAAGTTGCGACTTGATGCTGAAATGACTGGTCAATTTTCTGGTTATGCGTGTGTCTTCGCAATAAATCACATCTGCCGCCGCCAAAATGCACAATGCCCGCAAGGTGATATCTGCAAGATTGCCAATGGGTGTCGGCACTAAATAAAGCCCCGGTTCTAAGGGGGCCGCTTCAAACCGCTGGCCATCAATAAAATAACTAGGGTTTTTATTTTCGGCTTTTATCACGTTCTATCAAGCCCGTCCGATTATATGAGTGCACAGATCTTTGCACATATTTCTATACACAAGTGTCGCCATATCAGGTGACCGACCACCCTATTGGGTGTTAACATGGTAAGGCTCGCTATGACTATATTTGTATGTCATAGTCTGCATAAATATTAAGCAATAGAGGCCGGTTTGAGCATGAATAGCATTAGGCAACTGCTAGAATTTTTTGCAAAAATCTCACGCCGAGGAACTATAACCCTCTTGGCATTTTGTCTTGTTGGGGTGATAGCAGGCTGCGGCCAGTCATCATTTGGCGATTTGTTCAGCAGCAGTGATACTACAGCTCAGCAAACACCCCAGATCAATCAACCAACGCCTGGTGGCACCCGCATAGCCATGTTGCTACCTTTAACTGCAAGCGGCAAGGCGGGCGAGATTGCCAGATCTCTTAAGGAAGCCGGCGAACTTGCCTTGTTTGATACCAAGGATCCCGGCTTTGTTTTGGTCTCCAAAGATACAAAAGGCACTAGTGCCGGGGCACAGGCTGCTGTCAACCAAGCGCTTAGTGAAGGTGCTGAACTCATTATTGGGCCGCTATTTGCAGGCTCTGTCAGGGCAGCGGCTCCTGTTGCTCAGGCGCGATCTGTGCCTTTGGTCGCCTTTTCAACCGACCGAAATGTTGCCGGGAATGGCGTATATCTTTTGAGTTTCCTGCCCACTCAAGATGTTGAGCGCATTGTTGATTATGCCGTAAAGCGGCGCATTACGCGTTTTGCTGCAATGATCCCTCGCTCTGCTTATGGCAATGTGGTGGCACAGGCCTTTAAAAAAGCAGTTGCCGCTAGGCGCGGGCGATTGGTGTCATTAGAGCGCTATACCCGCACGGAGCAGGGGGTTGAAGCACCTGCCAAAAAACTGATCGCTGCAACACAAACCGGAAAATTAAAGGCACAAGCCATCTTTATTCCCGAAGGCGGCAAGATTTTACGCGCCATTGGAACAGCTTTGGTTAAAAATGGATTGGATAAAAAGAAAGTCCGCCTCCTGGGCACAGGTCTTTGGGATGAGCCGAATATTGGCACAGCCGCGGCACTTACCGGTGGCTGGTTTGCAGCCCCTACACCGTCCTCCAAACAGAATTTCGTGAATCGATACCGTGGCGCTTATGGTCGTCAGCCACCACGAATTGCCAGCCTGGCTTATGATGCCATCAGCCTTTCTGTGGCTTTATCGCGCAATACCCCGCAGGGGCAAAGGTTTTTGCCGGACAGAATTACCAATAAAGATGGGTTTGCCGGTGTTGATGGCCTGTTCCGCTTAACGCCAGAGGGGCTTAACCAGCGCGGACTTGCGATTTTGGAGGTTACCCCGACACAGGCCAAGGTAATTGATCAAGCGCCAACAGTATTTGATCAAAAAAGTGCGGCTTTTTAAATCGCCCGGAAAATCTGCTTACAGGGATAGTTTTTCGATCAGCGTGTCCAGTACTGCAAAACCTTGCACACTTGCCGCAATGCGGCTGTTGCCGATCTGGTTGATAAAGCCATCTTGAACCAATTCAGCGATCACAGCCTCATTCAACATTTTCCCGCTTACGTTCGCGTAATCATTGACATCTATACCCTCCCCAAGACGCATCCCCATTATAAGGAACTCGCTGCCTACCTCATCCTGCGATAAGGCGTGCTTTGCCTTAAACCCATGCCCGTGGTCCATGACCTGTTGGGACCAGGTTTCTGGATGCTTTTCGGTCTCAATTGCCAGCCTTACGCCGTCTTGTGAAATACGGCTGTGCGCCCCTGGGCCAGCGCCCGCAAAATCCTGATAACGCCAATAGATAAGATTGTGTTTTGATGCGGCATCTGGCCTTGCATAGTTGGAAACCTCATAGCGGGAGAGACCATATTCCATGCAAATTTCACCAGTCGCGTCATATAAGTCACGTGCCAAGTTCTCTTTTGGCAAATTTATTTGGCCTTTGTCATAAAGGGCGGCAAATGGTGTTTCAGGCTCAATCGTTAGCTGATAGAGCGATAAATGCTCGATCGGCAATTGCAAAGCTTGATGCAATTCGGCTTGCCAATCCGACAAGGATTGATTTGGGCGCGCATAAATAAGATCAAACGATACACGCTCAAAATGACGTGTTGCTATCTCAACCGCAGCCAAAGCCTCGGCCACATTATGCTGTCTGCCCAGAAATTTAAGGTCGTCATCTTTAAGTGATTGTACGCCAATTGAGAGCCGATTGACGCCCGCGGCACGATAGCCCTTGAAATTCTCTGCTTCAACGCTTGTCGGGTTGGCCTCAAGCGTAATCTCGGCGGCCTCATCTAATGACCATAGATTGCCGATAGCGTTAAGTATCAGATCGACGGTTTGTGGTGCCATGAGTGAGGGCGTTCCGCCGCCGAAGAAAATTGACGTGACCCTGCGCGGACCTGACTTATCCCTCAAAACGCCAAGCTCCTTGCAAATGGCATCTGCATAAGCGGTTTGATCAATGCCTAAGCGAACATGGGAGTTAAAATCGCAATAAGGGCATTTGGACGCACAAAATGGCCAGTGAATATAGACTCCGAACGGGGCTTCGCTGGGTTGCGTAGAGTTGAGTACAACATTTGTTGTTTCAGTCATCTGTAAGGCAGACAGCTTTCATTTGTTCAAAAGCACGTGCCCGGTGCGACATGGCATGTTTACGCTCTGGGTCCATTTCACCAAATGTTATGTCATGACTATCGGGCTGAAACATTGGATCATAGCCAAAACCCTTGTTACCACGCAAAGGCCAGACCAATGTTCCGGATATTCTGCCTTCAAACGTCTCAACATGACCATCTGGCCAGGCAAGGCATAAAACACAGATGAAATGGGCACGGCGCGCCTCTTTGCTCGTAGCCCCTTTTTCCTGCAACAGGTCTTCTATCTTTTGCATGGCATGGACAAAGTCTTTACCCGGACCCGCCCAACGCGCTGAATATATTCCAGGCTCGCCATTAAGAGCGTCAACCATGAGCCCTGAATCATCCGCCAGAGCGACAATGCCTGCCTCGCTGGCTGCTGCTTTGGCTTTGAGTTCAGCATTGGCTTTAAATGTCATGCCGGTTTCTTCCGGTTCCGGCAGATTTAATTCGGCAGCGCTTATGGGTTCAATATTGTAAGGGGCCACAAGCGCTGCAATTTCAACCACTTTACCGGGGTTATGGCTGGCAACAATCAGCTTGCCAGCTTCAAGTTGCCGTGGCTTTAAGCTCATGAAATGACCATTTTTTGCATATCAATCAATTGACTGATGCCTGCTTTGGCAGACGCCATAAGCTCATCGAAAGCCTCACTGGAAAACGGGTCACCCTCGGCAGTTGCTTGTACCTCAACCAGACCACCCTTGCCGGTCATGACAAAATTTGCATCAGCCTGGGCTGTTGAATCCTCATCATAATCAAGATCACAAACCACGGTGCCATCAACAATACCGCAAGAAATGGCCGCAATTTGATCAAGCAGCGGGTCTTCTTCGATCATTTCACGCTGTTTCATCCAGGCTAGGCAATCATATAACGCAACCCAGGCACCCGTAATTGATGCCGTGCGTGTGCCGCCATCAGCCTGGATAACATCACAATCAACCGTGATCTGCCGCTCGCCCAATTTTTCCAAATTAATCACAGCACGCAGGCTGCGGCCAATCAGGCGCTGGATTTCTTGCGTGCGGCCAGATTGTTTACCAGCCGTTGCTTCGCGGCGCATACGGCCACCTGTTGAGCGCGGCAACATGCCATATTCGGCCGTAACCCAGCCTCTACCTTGATTGCGCAGCCAGGGCGGCACACGCTCTTCAAGAGAGGCTGTGCATAAGACATGAGTGTCGCCAAATTTAATAAGGCATGACCCTTCGGCATGTTTGGCCACCGCACGTTCGAACGAAACAGGCCGTAAATCACCGTTTTGGCGATTGGATGCACGCATAAGAATTCCTATCTTTACCTTGTTAACAGTTCCAAGCGCGCTATCTAGCCCTGATTGGCTATATAGGTAAAGGGTTCGCATACATTGAGTACGCAACAGCCATCACTTGTCTCAAGCCGCACTTGTTTGATGTTTTGTTTGTTCGTATTAAACTTGCTGTGTGCAGCTGTTTGCTGTGAGGAAACCTGATATTGCTATTGGTTGAAGTTTCAAGCCTTTATGAGCACATTTGATTTATGACCACCCCATCAACAGGCATTGCGGGATTAGACCAGCGTTCGCGCGAAATCTTCAAGCGTTTGGTTGAAACATATCTGGAAACTGGTGAACCCGTTGGGTCGCGCACGATCAGCCGATATTTGCCTAATACACTTTCGCCAGCTTCGGTTCGTAATGTCATGTCGGACCTTGAAGTCCTCGGCCTTATTTTTTCACCGCATAAAAGTGCTGGACGCATGCCAACCGAAACCGGCCTGCGCATGTTTGTTGATGGGTTTTTGGAAATTGGTAACTTAACAACCAACGAGCGCCATAATATTGCTGCTCAAATGGGCGCTATTGGCACCCAAGGCAGCGTTGAAGACATGCTGACGCAGGCGTCTGATATTCTCTCTGGCCTTAGTCATTGTGCCGGGGTGGTGGTAGCGCCCAAAGTCAATTTACGCCTTAAACACCTAGAGTTTGTAGCCCTTGAACCCACCAAAGCTTTGGCCGTTATGGTGGGAGAAGACGGCTCGGTTGAAAACCGCATCATTGATCTGCCGCCCGGTATGCCATCGGCCACATTGGTTGAGGCGAGTAATTATCTAAATGCGCATATTGTCGGCAAAACCATTGATGAAGCCCAGTCAATTGTTATGAAGAGCATAGAAAGCCAGCGCAGTGCCTTGGATGCTCTAACGCAAAAAGTCGTTGAAGCCGGACTTGCCGTCTGGTCGGGTGATGAGGATGATGAAAAAACCTTGATCGTGCGGGGGCGGTCAAATCTGCTTGACGATCTTAACGCTGTTGAGGATTTGGAGCGTATTCGTTTGTTGTTTGACGATCTTGAAAGCAAGCGTGAGCTTACCAAATTGCTGGGCCTGGCTGAAAATGCAGAGGGTGTTCGGATTTTTATCGGTTCGGAAAATAAATTATTTTCGCTCTCAGGCTCTTCTTTGATTGTCTCGCCTTATCGAAATGCAGAACATCAAATCATCGGGGCTGTTGGTGTGATTGGCCCGACACGGCTTAATTATGGCCGCATTATTCCCATGGTTGATTATACCGCAAAGGTGATTGGGCGGATTTTAACTTGATTTTTTATCTACGAGGGCAGATATCCATGTCTGCTAAATTAAATAGAGTTTTCAAACATGAATGATGAAAACACATCAGCCGATGATCCAGCTCGCGAAGAGGGTCAATCTGAGGACGTCTCTAAGCTTCAAGATGCCGCCGTGCCGGAAGATGAAGCCGGTATGGAAAATCCGAGTGACATTGAATTGTTGCAAGAAGAAAATGCTGAGCTGAACGATAAATTGCTGCGCACCATTGCGGAGATGGAAAACCTGCGCAGGCGTACCGAGCGCGAACGCAAGGATGCCAGCAGATATGCTATTACCAATTTTGCTCAAGACCTGCTTGCTGTTGGTGACAATCTTGCCCGTGCTATGCAAAGTCTGGAGCAAGCCCAAGAGAATAAAGCGGATGTGGTAAAAACGCTGGTGGATGGCATTGAGATGACGGAGCGTGAAATTCTCAACATATTTTCACGCCACGGTATTTCTAAGCTTGAACCGCAAGGCGAAAAATTCGATCCCAATCAACATCAAGCAATGTTTGAAGTTGATGATCCCACAGTGGCTTCAGGCATGGTGATGGAGGTGATGCAGGCTGGCTATACGATTGGCGATAGAGTTTTGCGGCCTGCAATGGTTGGTGTTTCCAAAGGTGGCCCCAAAGAAGCCCCTGGGCCGAAGGTTGCCGAACCAGAGGAACAGGCCCCTCAAGAAACCGCGCCACCTGAAGCGCCTGTTGAGCAAAAACCAGGTGCTGCCAGTGAAGGGGCAAAAGGTCCCAAAAACCCGCCCAATTTAGGCAAACGGGTTGATAAAAGTGCTTAAACCTAAGATTTGGGGAAATGCACACGCCGCAGCGTAATATTTATGCGCCCGCCGCCAGGCCAAAGATCGCTGGCGCCTGGTTTTACCCGGTCAACACCATGATAGGCCCGACGTGACACCCCACCCATCACCACCACATCTCCTGAGCAAAGCTCAACAGAACATGTGGGATCAGAACGCTTAAGGCCTCCTAGGCGAAAAACAGCATTACCGCCCAGCGAGATAGACACGATGGGCGCTGTCATATCATCTTCATCACCATCGATATGCAGTCCCATGCGCGCTTTGGGCCGATCATAAACATTTATCAAACAGGCTTCGGGTGGTGCTTTATAGCCTGCCACCTCCTGCCAAAGGCCCAACAAGGCTGGCGGTATTGGAGGCCAGGGCTTGGATGTATCCGGATGTTGTGTTTGATAACGATAGCCGGACTTGTCAGACACCCATCCCAAGGGTCCGGCATTGGTCATATGCACTGAGAACGGGTTGCCCGTACGCGGCATGATGGGTTGGAATAAGGGTGCTTGTTTTATGATCTTTTGTATCTGTTTAATGAGGTGTTTTTGATCATCGACAGATATGTGCCCCTTAAGTAGACAAAACCCTTCCATTTCTGGTTTAAATTGTGCCATATCAGCCTGTTTGTGACCTATTTACCAAGTTTAAGAAATTGATTGCCACTTTATCACCCGATTCGCTTGCAGCAGAGCCCAGCTGAACCTATATAGACATCGAACTGTAACATTAAATTGACCGATAGAGACCGAAAGCTAGCATGAGTGCTTTTGAAGGCTCGCGCCAAGGGTCTGCTGAGAAGAAAAGGTAAAAGACATGTCGAAAGTGATTGGGATTGACCTAGGGACAACCAATTCCTGCGTCGCCGTTATGGATGGCGCTAACCCTAAAGTGATTGAAAATTCGGAAGGTGTGCGCACAACGCCTTCTATTGTTGCCTTTACCGATGACGGCGAACGTCTGGTTGGCCAATCTGCCAAACGCCAGGGTGTGACCAATCCTGAAAATACGTTTTTTGCCATCAAGCGTCTGATTGGGCGGGCCTTTAATGACCCCACCACGAAAAAAGACAAAGAAATGGTGCCTTATAAGATCGTTAAGGCAGATAATGGCGATGCCTGGGTGGAAGCCTCTGGCGAAAAATATTCGCCGTCACAGATTTCAGCCTTCATTTTACAAAAAATGAAAGAAACGGCCGAAGCGTTTCTTGGCTCAGATGTGACCCAAGCGGTTATCACGGTACCGGCCTATTTTAATGACGCTCAGCGGCAAGCCACAAAAGATGCTGGTAAAATTGCCGGGCTTGAAGTGTTGCGCATTATCAATGAGCCAACTGCTGCGGCCCTAGCTTACGGATTTGATAAGAAGGACGGCACCACGATTGCGGTTTATGACCTTGGCGGCGGTACGTTTGATATCTCGATCCTGGAAATTGGTGATGGTGTGTTTGAAGTGAAATCCACCAATGGCGATACTTTCCTTGGCGGTGAAGATTTTGACATGCTGTTGGTTGATTATCTGGCTGACGAGTTCAAAAAAGACAATGCGATCGACCTGCGCAAGGATAAACTTGCCTTGCAACGTCTGAAAGAAGCTGCAGAAAAAGCGAAAATCGAACTCTCTTCAGCTCAACAAACCGAAGTCAATCTACCGTTTATTACAGCTGATCAATCGGGACCTAAGCACTTAACCCTAAAACTCACCAGGTCGAAGTTGGAAAGCTTGGTTGAAGATTTGGTGATGCGAACAATGGGCCCCTGTAAGGCTGCTCTCAAGGACGCCGGTCTCAAAGCTGCTGAAATAGATGAGGTTGTATTGGTTGGCGGCATGACACGCATGCCGAAAATCCGCGAATTGGTGCAAAACTTATTTGGTAAAGAACCCAATATGAGCGTCAACCCTGATGAAGTGGTGGCCATGGGTGCTGCCATTCAGGCCGGTGTTTTGCAAGGCGACGTGAAAGACGTGTTATTGCTGGATGTCACCCCTCTGTCACTTGGCATTGAAACGCTTGGTGGTGTGTTTACCCGGTTGATTGACCGCAACACAACGATCCCCACCAAAAAATCTCAAACCTTCTCGACTGCCGAGGATAATCAATCTGCCGTGACAATCCGTGTATTTCAGGGCGAACGCGAAATGGCGGCTGACAATAAGCTACTGGGCCAATTCGATCTGGTCGGCCTTCCTGCAGCGCCACGCGGTGTTCCTCAGGTTGATGTTGCGTTTGACATTGACGCCAATGGTATTGTGAACGTTGGCGCTACTGATAAAGCAACCGGAAAAGAACAAACCATTCGCATTCAAGCCTCTGGCGGCTTGTCTGATGAAGATATCGACAACATGGTGCAGGATGCAGAAGCACATGCTGACGAAGACAAGGTTCGACGTGACTTGGTTGAAGCTAAAAACCATGCTGAAGCCCTGATCCATTCAACTGAAAAAACCATATCAGAGCTTGGAGACAAAGCCTCTGATGCGGATAAGAGCACTGTGGAGACCGCTATTGAGGAGCTTAAATCAGCCCTTGAAGGTGACGATGTTGATGACATCAAAGCCAAGAGTGAAAGCTTGGCCCAAGTATCCATGAAACTAGGTGAGGCGCTCTACCAGGCTGAGCAAGCGGAAGCTGGTGAAGGAGAAGGCGACCCGGTTGATGCGAGTGATGATGCCTCAGAAAATGAGGATGTTGTTGATGCTGATTTTGAAGAAGTCGACGACGACGACAAAAAATCAGCTTAACAGCTGTAATTTAACGTATCACTCAAGCCATAGGGGACGGCCTTCGTGATTTACGCCTTGTTTACAACTCAAAATATGCCCGGCACTCAATTTAAGCGCCGGGCATATTTTGCGGCATTTCAGTAGAGACGAGCCTGATGTCAAAGCGCGATTTTTATGAAGTGTTGGGCGTTTCGCGTGATGCTGATGAAAAAGAGCTGAAAAGCGCTTTTCGTAAGCTTGCCATGAAGTACCATCCGGACCGTAATGCTGGCGATGATGAAGCCGAGCATAAATTCAAAGAAGTAAACGCTGCATATGATGCGCTAAAAGATCCTCAGACCCGTGCGGCCTATGATCAGTTCGGCCATGCGGCTTTTGAAAACGGCCGCCCAGGTGCCGGAGCTGCGGGCTTTGGCAATGATTTTACCAGCTCCATGTCAGACATTTTTGATGACCTGTTTGGTGAATTTATGGGCGGCGGGCAAAGGGGCCGTACTTCTACCCAAGAACGTGGCGCAGATCTTCGCTATAATATGAATATCACGCTGGAAGAAGCATACGCAGGCAAGGACGCTGAAATTACAGTTCCCTCAAGTGTTGCATGTGACACTTGCGAAGGCTCTGGTGCCAAACCCGGCACTGAGCCCACTACGTGTGCCACGTGCCAGGGTCTGGGTAAGGTGCGGGCTTCTCAGGGCTTTTTTACAATCGAACGCACCTGTCCACATTGCCAGGGGCTTGGCCAGACAATCACCAATCCTTGCTCCTCTTGTGCCGGTGCCGGCAGAGTGACCAAAGAGCGCAAATTGTCGGTTAATATTCCTGCCGGTATTGAAGATGGCACGCGCATTCGCCTGTCCGGTGAAGGGGAAGCTGGCCTTAGGGGTGGTATGGCTGGTGATCTTTATCTGTTTTTGTCAATCGACACGCATGAATTTTTCCAACGCGACGGGGCGGATTTATTTTGCCATGTGCCTATTTCAATGACCACGGCAGCATTGGGGGGCGATATTGAAGTCCCGACCATTGATGGTAGCCGTGCGCGGGTCAAGATTCCCGAAGGAACGCAAGCTGGCAAGCAGTTTCGGTTGAAGGCCAAAGGCATGAGCGTGCTTCGCTCGCGTCAAACAGGCGATTTATACATCCAGACAAGCGTTGAAACGCCCGTTCATTTATCCCGCAAGCAAAAACAACTTTTGAAAGATTTTGAGAAAAACTCAGACGAGAAAACCAATCCGCAATCGGTTGGATTTTTTGCCAGGGCCAAAGAATTTTGGAGCGGCCTAAGCTAAATTACACAAATTTCTGTTTGATCGCGTTTAGGCCTGTTTCAAAAACACCGGCAATTATTTGATCGGCCTTATCTTCAGAAATTCCAGCCGGCTGGTAGTTAACCGACCAGATAACACGCGCGCCAACCTCGCCGCGCTCAACACTCAAAGTGGCATGATAGTCAGTAACCGGCATCGGGCCTTCCAAAACTTGATAGCGATATGACATGGTTTGATCATCATGGGTTTCAAGCAACTCCATAATTTCACCATGGCCATCAGCCAAAATAATATGTCTTTGAAGTTTGCCGTCTTGTTCAATGCCCACGCAATCGGCGGCTAATGGATGCCATTTGTGCACAGCCTCAAACACACCTATAAGCGCCCAAACTTCAGCCGGGGAGGCTTGAACTTCAATTGACCTTGTAATGCCTGCCATTAAGCGCTTCCCTGCGTTAAATTTTCAACGTATCAAATCATTGATGACGAGTGCGCCCAAGCCTTTTCTTAAGAGTGATGCGCTGTTATACACACAAGCAATAATGTGAAGGGCCTTGAAATTATGGCTGATATGAAACTTGCAGTGATTGGTGTTGCCGGACGTATGGGGCGGACACTCGCACGCCTTGTACATGAAACTGATGGCTGTGTATTGGCCGGCGGCACGGAACATTCAGGCTCTGATGCGCTTGGACAGGACATCGGCGTTTTAGCCGGTCTTGGAGAAATGGGTATTCCTGTGATTGGCGATCCTTTGGAATTGATTGCCAAGGTTGATGGCATATTGGATTTCACTCAACCTGCAGCTTCGGTTGAATGTGCTGAACTTGCCGCTCAAGCTCGCATTGTTCATGTCATCGGCACGACGGGGTTTTCACCAGAAGACGACAAACGCATTACAGCTGCGGCGCGCCATGCCACAATTGTTAAATCCGGCAATATGAGCCTGGGAGTGAACCTACTGGCAGCGCTCACAGCCAAGGCTGCTGAAGCGCTTGATGAAGATTTTGATATTGAAATTGTCGAGATGCATCATAAACACAAGGTTGATGCCCCCTCGGGCACAGCTTTGCTGCTGGGGAATGCCGCAGCACTTGGGCGTAAAGTAGACTTAAACGAAAAATCCGTGCGGGTGCGCGATGGCATTACCGGGGCACGTACGCGCGGTGATATTGGCTTTGCAACCTTACGCGGTGGCGGTGTGATCGGAGATCATACAGTCATGTTTGCCGGTGAGAATGAGCGGATCGAACTGACCCACAGGGCGCAGTCGCGTGATGTTTTTGCCAGCGGGGCACTTAAGGCTGCCCTTTGGGCGCAAGACAAAGGGCCCGGATTATTTTCAATGACGGATGTGCTTGGCCTTTAAACACAATCATACAACAGAGTATTTTCATATGTCTCATCTTCTTGTTCTCGTCCGCCACGGCCAAAGCGAGTGGAACCTTAAAAACCTATTTACCGGCTGGAAAGACGTTGGTCTCACCGAGACCGGAATTGCTGAAGCTCATGCAGCAGGTCAAGCGCTTAAAGCTGAAGACATCACGTTTGATGTGGCCTTTACCAGCAAGCTTGCCCGCGCCCAGGATACATTAAAAATCATGCTGGAAGAGCTTGGTCAACAAAGCCTTGAGGTGATTGAGGGCCAAGCGCTTAATGAGCGTGACTATGGCGACCTTACCGGGCTCAATAAAGATGATGCGCGCGAAAAATGGGGCGAAGAGCAAGTTCACATTTGGCGGCGATCGTTTGACATCCCACCACCAGGGGGTGAAAGCCTGAAAGATACGGCTGATAGAACCCTGCCATATTTCAACAAAGAAATATTGCCACGCGTTAAACGCGGCGAGAATATTCTGGTTGCAGCCCATGGCAACAGCCTGCGCGCTTTGGTTATGGCGCTTGAGAATATGAGCGCCAATGAGATCACCCAGCTTAATATTGCTACCGGCGCGCCGATTGCTTATGCACTGAATGAGGCCGGTGACGTGGTTTCAAAAAAAGAATTGATTGAGGCTTAAGTCTTGTCATCAAGGCTTGCTTCCCATCCGATAATAGCGCGCTTGCGCGCCAGGCCCCAATGGTAGCCGCCAAGCTCGCCTGATTTGCGCAATACACGATGGCACGGCACCACAAAAGAGATCGGATTGCGGCCAACGGCAGAGCCGATTGCGCGGACGGCTTTTGGTTTACCAAGCTTGCTGGCCAATGTGCCGTATGTGACCGCACTGCCGCTCGGGATTTTCAACAATTCTTCCCAGACGGACACATTAAATTCAGATCCCATCAGCACGACCTTAAGTGGACGATTTGCCTGCCATTTGTCGGGGTTAAAGGCTTGATCTACATAAGGCGCTGTTTGGTCCGGCTTTTCTTGATAGCGCGCGTTTGGCCAGCGGCGTATCATATCATCAAGAGCTGCTTGTTTTTCCTGGGCGCCATCACCTTCGCAAAACGCCAAGCCCGCCAATCCACGCTTTGTGACCATGGCAAGGGCCGTGCCGAAGGGTGAGGCATGAAAACCATAAGATATAACCAGATCAGCGCCGCCACCTTTATAATCTCCCGGTGTCATCGCTTCATAGCGCACGAACAGATCATGCAATCTACCCGGCCCTGAAAGGCCTAGCTCATAAGACGTATCAAGCACGCTTTCGCCGCGTTGCAACATATCGCGCGCATGCTCCAAGGTGACAGCATGCAGAAATGCCTTGGGGCTCAATCCTGCCCAGCGCACGAACAGACGCTGGAAATGGGCCGGGCTTAAACCGACATGATCTGCAATTTCTTCCAGGCTCGGCTGCGTGCGCCAGTCTTGATTTAAAAAATCCATCGCTTTTGCTATATGATGATAATCGCGCGCACTTGCGGTAAATGGTGCGGGCACCAATACGCCAGTGTCCTGACTGGTGGCAATATTTTCTCTCACAGTTTGCATCATGGTTAAATCATCGCTTAAAGTGATCGAGCCCGCCACCCGTTTTTTGCGATATTATTTATAAGCTCACATAAACTGGAACTTCATGAAAAAAGGAAAAATCGCAGCGGTTTTCAAACGCTTCCAAGAAGCCGATCCTGAGCCCAAGGGCGAGCTTGATTATATCAACGCCTATACATTGCTGGTTGCTGTTGTTTTATCAGCACAAGCCACGGATGTTGGGGTCAATAAAGCAACCAAAGGGCTTTTTAAGACTGCAGATACGCCGGAGAAAATGGTGGCTCTTGGGGAAGCCCGCGTGCGCGAGCTTATCAAAACCATCGGGCTTTATCGTAATAAAGCAAAAAATGTGGTCGGGTTGTCACAAAAGCTTATCGATGAGTTTAAAAGCGAAGTACCACAAGACCGTGAAGCGCTTGAAAGCCTGCCGGGTGTTGGCCGCAAAACAGCCAATGTGGTTTTGAATATCTATTTTGGTGAGCCAACCATTGCTGTTGACACTCATTTGTTCCGGCTTGGCAATCGTCTTGGGATCGCCCCTGGCAAGACCCCTCTTGAAGTTGAAAAAAAGCTTTTAAAAAATATTCCTGCAGAATATCTACGCCATGCCCATCATTGGCTTATTTTGCATGGACGGTACGTGTGCAAAGCCCGCACGCCTGATTGTCCAAATTGTCTGATCAATGACCTTTGCCCCTATAAAGCAAAAACAAGTGCCGCGTGAGGTTCATTGAGCTTCAATTCTTGTATGTTCCGGCTGCTGTGAGAGCGATTTAAACAGATGCACCATGAAGGCTGTGGCAAACAGCGGGGTTAGCAAATTGACCAGAGGTATGGCGGCCAAAGCTGCAATGAGACCACCGGCCAACCAAACAGTTGCACGATTTTGCCGCCTCAAAGCGCGCACCTGTTCTAACGGCATGTGACGAAGACCGACCATTTCGAAATATTCCCGGCTGAGCAAATAGCCATTGCCCGCAAGATAAGCCACCACATTAATGCCAGGAAAAAAGATCAACAACAGCACGACGATGTTGACCAAAATAATAATAATTGTGAATTTTGCCGCCATAGTCAGTGAGCGCAAAATAGGCATTTCCTGGCCTGGCGGATCATTTGGGTAATGGGTTTTTTCAACCGTTTCAGCAATCTCATCTAAAAACAGGCCGGCAAACAATGCGGTTATCGGACCGATGACAAACACCATGCCTACAACCAGGCCGATGCCCGCCAAAATTGCGATTGCGGTATCAACCCAGGCATAGGGCCCGATAGTGAAAGCAGACAATAATGCCTGGACGCCAAACCAGGCTGCAATGAACAATGCCAGGGTGAGGCCCAACGATTTTACCAACACTGCGCGGAATGGCGGCGAAAACAGCTGGCTTAAGGATTTTGTGGCAAATGAGAGCATATTTAAGGTTTGCAATATTTGAGGGACAAGGTCATAAAGACCACCATGGATTTAAGGTCACAGCCCCTTGTACACAAGGGGCTGTGTGCTTGAAAGGCATATACTAAAAGCAAGCTGCTTTTTCTGGCCGAGGCCATAAAATTAACGCTGAGGGAGTTTTGGATGAGCGACAAGATTGATGTACTGGGCATTGGCAATGCCATTGTTGACGTCATAGCAAGAGCAGACGAAGACTTTCTGACAAAACATGACATGCCCAAAGGTGGCATGACGCTTATTACTGAGGATGATGCCCATAAGCTCTATGGTGATATGGGCCCAGGCATTGAAGCCTCTGGAGGCTCAGCTGCTAATACCATGGCGGGCATTGCCTCTTTCGGTAGCAAGGCGGGGTTCGTTGGAACCGTGCGCGACGATCAACTTGGTGAAGTTTTCAGTCATGACATTCGCTCAATTGGCGTTGAATTTTCAAGCCAGCCTCTGAAAGATGGCCCCGCAACTGCGCGCTGCCTGATTTTCGTTACGCCCGATGGCGAGCGCACCATGAACACCTATTTGGGCGCCTGCACCCAGCTTGGGCCAGACGATATTGTTGCCGATCAGATTTCACGCGCCAGCATTACCTATCTTGAGGGCTATTTGTGGGATCCGCCCCTTGCGAAAGATGCCTTTGTGAAAGCGTCAGGCTTTGCGCGTTCTAGTGGTAATAAAGTGGCTTTGACCTTATCAGATGCTTTTTGTGTTGGCCGGTATCGCGATGAGTTCCGCAATCTTATTACAAAAGAGATTGATATTCTTTTTGCCAATGAAGCAGAAATTCTATCGCTTTATGAAACAGAGAGTTTTGATGACGCTTTACAGGCCGTCAAAGGAGAAAATGTTCTGGCAGCGATAACACGTTCGGCTGCCGGTTGCGTGATTTCAGATGGTGACGAGATTCACGTTGTTTCCGCTGAGCCTGTTGACAAAGTGGTAGATGCGACAGGGGCCGGAGATCAATTTGCAGCAGGGTTTCTTCATGGTCTTGCGACTGGAAAACCTCTTGCAGAATGCGGCCGGTTTGGCTCGCTGGCTGCGGCTGAAATTATTTCTCATGTTGGGGCCAGGCCAGAGATAGAGCTGAAAAGCCTGATCTAGAGCATATTCTAATTACAACTTACGCAAGGACACACGTTCAATGGCGTGGTCCTTGCCTTTATGTAAAATAAGATCTGCGCGCTGGCGTGTTGGCAAAACATTATCACGCAGATTTGGCAAGTTGGTGGTATTCCATATTTTTTTAGCTATTTTCGTCGTTTCTCCATCCGTTAAGCTGGCATAACGGTGAAAATAAGCATCCGGGTTTTTAAACGACGTCTCTTTGAGTTGGAAGAAACGCTCAATATACCAGCGTTCCAAAATCTCTTCATCAGCATCAATATATAGCGAAAAATCAAAATAATCAGACACATAGGGAATTGCCTGGCCGTCCTTTGGTGGTTTGCCGGTTTGTAAAACATTCAGCCCTTCAACAATCAAAATATCCGGCTGATTGATGGTAAGGCTTTGTCCTGGTTCCACATCATAATGAAAATGCGAATAAACTGGCGCTGACACATTCTTTTGACCCGCTTTGATATCAGATAAAAACCGCAATAAGGTCGGCAGATCATAGCTTTCTGGAAAACCCTTACGCTCCATCAAGCCATCGCGCTCCAAAATCGCATTAGGCAGCAAAAAGCCATCTGTTGGTACAAGGTCGACTTGTGGGTGGTCCGGCCAGCGCGCCAGCAGGGCCTGGAGCAGGCGGGCGGTTGTGCTTTTGCCAACAGCAACCGAGCCTGCAAGACCGATGATATAGGGTACTTTACGTTCACGTTCAGCACCGCCCAAGAAACTCTGGGTTGCTGAGAACAATTTTTGGGTTGCGGCTACATACAAGTTCAGCAAACGCGATAACGGCAGATAAATTTGCTTCACCTCGTCCATTGATACATGTTCATTGAGCCCTTGCAGCGCATCAAGTTCTTCTTGTGTCAGAGTTAGCGGCGTATCCGCACGTAATTTCGCCCAGGCTTGGGTCGAAAAATATCGATAAGGTGACAAATCATCTGTAAGTGGTGGGTTCATGGTGTTTGCTATGTTTTTGCTGAACGCGAAGCTTTTTCTTGCAATCCGCTTTGCGAGGTCCTGGATTTTAGTTCATCTAGCACATCATCAAAGGGTACATTGGCCGCTTCAAGCGCTACCAATAGGTGGTAAAGCGCGTCTGCGGCCTCAGCTTTAATGTCATCATGCCGGCCAGAGGTTAACGCAATGATGGTTTCAATCGCTTCCTCGCCAAATTTTTCAGCACATTTCTCAACACCGGCCCCAAGCAGTTTAGCGGTATAGGATTGATCCGCTTTAGCGCTCCGCCTTCCTGCAATAAGCGTGGCCAGTTCTTGCAAGACCATAGTGTTGGAATTTTCAGATTGCGACATCGCAGTTAATCCAGTTTACGTCAGTGTTAGCTGTGAAAATCAGCAATTATCAAATCTCGCGCACAGGCACACCGGCTTTTGCCATAAATGCTTTCGCCTCGCCAATGGAAAATTCGCCAAAATGAAAGACTGAGGCTGCTAAAACAGCGCTTGCCTTGCCGTCACGAACCCCTTCGACCAAATGATCCAGCGTTCCTACACCGCCACTGGCGATCACAGGAATGGTCACAGCATCAGAAATGGTGCGCGTGAGTGTCAAATCAAAACCTTGTTTGGTGCCATCGCGATCCATGGAGGTTAAGAGAATTTCACCTGCCCCCAGAGCTTCAACTTCCTTAGCAAATTCAATCGCATCAATGCCTGTTGGCTCACGACCGCCATGGGTGAAAATTTCCCATTTGTCGGGCGCGCCCTCTAAGCTGGCTTTTTTGACATCGATTGCAATGACGATGCATTGGCTGCCAAATTTTTCAGCCGCACGTTTAACGAACTCACGGTCATTAACAGCTGCTGTGTTTATGGCAACTTTGTCAGCACCCGCCAGCAAAAGCTTGCGGATATCTTCTAAAGTGCGCACGCCACCACCCACGGTGACCGGCATGAAACATTGCTCTGCTGTGCGCGCGATAACATCAAGAATAAAATCACGCTTTTCGTGGCTTGCCGTAATATCAAGAAAACAAAGCTCGTCGGCCCCTGCCTCATCATAGGCCTTGGCACTTTCTACCGGATCGCCCGCATCAACCAGGTCGACAAAATTAACGCCCTTGACCACGCGACCGTCTTTTACATCAAGACATGGGATAACCCTTGCTTTAAGCATGTTGCTGTTCCGCTTGATTAATAAGGGCAAGCGCTTCTGTCGGGTCTAACCTTCCGTCATAAAGCGCACGGCCTGAGATAGCCCCTTCCAATATAGCGCATTCGGGTTTTAAAAGTTGTTTTATGTCTTCAATAGAAGACAGGCCACCGCTGGCTATTACTGGAATTTTGGTTGCATTTGCCAAGGCCAATGTTGCTGGAAGGTTAAGCCCCTGCAGCACACCGTCGCGCTCAATATCGGTATAGATGATGGCGGCAACGCCGACATCTTCAAATTTAACGCTCAATTCAAACACTGTCATTTCAGACAATTTGCCCCAGCCTTCAACGGCTACCCTGCCACCAAGTGCATCAATACCAACTGCGATCCTGCCGGGGAATTTTGCGCACGCCTCGCGCACGAGATCGGGTTTGCGCACAGCAATTGTGCCCAAAATGACCCGTGCGATCCCTTTTTCGAGCCACATCTCGATGGTTTCAAGATCGCGGATGCCACCGCCAAGCTGCACGGGAATTGAAATTGCCTGCAAAATACTTTCAACCGCATCACCATTGACAGGTCTGCCTGCAAAGGCGCCATTGAGATCAACCAGATGCAAAAACTCAAAGCCTTGGGCTTCAAACGCCTTGGCCTGGGCTGCTGGATTATCATTAAACACCGTCGCCTTATTCATTTCACCCTGGATAAGGCGCACGCAGGCACCATCTTTTAAGTCAATCGCAGGAAATAAAATCATCGCACTAAGGTGTCCATTTCAGGAAATTGGTGATTAGGGCCAAACCCAATTGCTGGCTTTTTTCCGGATGAAATTGCGTGCCGACCATATTGTCGCGCGCCACCACGGCTGTCAGCGGCCCACCATAATCTGTCGTTGCAACAATATCATCTGCATTATCAGCCACCAAATGATAGGAATGAACAAAATAAGCATGCAGTCCATCGGGCCCGGTTTTAATGCCGTCTAGTATGGCATGATCACGGCTTAGATTAAGGATATTCCAGCCCATGTGCGGAACTTTAAGGGCCGGATCATTTGGTTGAATGGCGCAGACATCGCCCTTGATCCAGTTAAAACCGTCCGTTACGCCATGCTCAAGCCCGCGGGTCGCCATAAGCTGCATGCCAACGCAAATACCCAAATATGGTTTTGCTTGTTTGCAAACGGTATCATCAAGAGCTTGATACATGCCATCAATACCCAGCAGGCCATTACGGCAATCGGCAAAAGCGCCAACGCCGGGCAAAACCACTCGGTCAGCCTTGGCCACAATTTCAGGCTTGTCCGTCACAACTATGGTAGCGGCAAGACCGGCTTCGTGTGCAGCACGCTCAAAAGCTTTTGAAGCCGAGCGCAAATTGCCCGAGCCATAATCAATAATTGCCACCAGCATGAAAATCAGACCCCAGGTTTGGGAAATAAGCCAATTGCCGTTTCGCCTTCGTCACTTAATGCAGGTGAAATGACCGGCGGATTGGCCGTTGGCTGTTTGTTTGGATTTGTTGGTTGAAGTTGCACGGAGGTTTCCAGATCTGCAAAAAACTGCCGCTCGCACGCCCCAAGCGATACGCCTTCGATGATGCCGATTATGTTATGGCCCTTTAGGGTTAAGAAATACCCGCGAATATCATTGGCTTCAAGGCCAAGGCCAAATATCAGAGCGCCAAGTAAAATTGTTGTGCCTGTTACCCCATCCAACAGGTTTCCCAATACGAGTAAAATTACAAACCCCGCCAGATATATTGCTGAAGCAATCCATAGCCTTTTTGTGAGCAGCCAGAATATCTGGCCAAAGAAAGCACCCCAGGAGAACCCTTCTTTCACAAATACCACTTCATCGGCGTGTTTTAGAATATCTGCCGGTTGTGAAGCTTTATGATAAATCGTGTAGACCCGCATGATATAGGTTCCACTTAAACAGTTTTATCCATCGAGCGTGCCCTTGGTTGATGGGATTTCATTGGCACGGTCTGGATCAATTGCGACAGCTTGGCGTAATGCGCGGGCCAATGCTTTATAGCAAGCTTCAACAATATGGTGGTTATTGTCACCATATAAGGCCTCAACATGGAGTGTGATACCGGCATTTTGGGCGAAGGCCTGGAACCATTCCTGGAATAATTCCGTATCCATTTCACCAATCTTGGCTTTGGAGAACTCAACCTTCCACACCAAATATGGTCTGCCCGAGACATCAAGTGCTACCCGGCTTAAGGCTTCATCCATTGCCACATAACTGTGTGCATAGCGTGTAATGCCGCGCTTATCACCGATCGCTTCGCGCATGGCTTGGCCCAAAGCAATGCCGCAATCTTCTGTTGTATGGTGCATATCAATATGCAGATCGCCCTTTGCTCGCAGCGTGATATCAATCATGCCATGCTTGGCAAGTTGGGTTAGCATATGGTCGAGAAACCCAATTCCGGTCTCGATGTCATACTTGCCCGAGCCATCGAGATTAACGTTAACATCAATCTTGGTTTCATTGGTTTTACGACTTAACTTTGCGCTGCGCATGGCGCTCTCCATCAATTTGGCCACTAAATTGGGCCTTTCTACCGTTCTTGTATCAGGTCAGCCTCATCTATGCCAGTTTTGCTAACTCATGTTTTACCAGTTTGATTAATGATGGTTGAACTTGCCCCTTTTCATTTGGCCTGCAACCACTTACATGAGTCGTTCATGAGAGTTGAGGATACGAAAGGCATATCGTGACACACCGAACAGATGCAAGTCTTTGGCGCGGCACAACTATTATAACCCTGCGCAAGGGCGATGAAGTTGTTATTGCCGGCGACGGCCAAGTGACCCTTGGTGATACGGTGATTAAAGCCAATGCGCGCAAAGTGCGCACGCTTGGTGATGATCAGGTGATAGCAGGGTTTGCAGGGGCAACAGCTGATGCGTTTACACTGTTTGAGCGCCTAGAGGCAAAGCTTGAGCAATATCCTTCTCAACTTACCCGCGCTTGTGTTGAGCTTGCCAAAGATTGGCGAACTGACCGCTATTTGCGCAGGCTGGAAGCCATGATGCTGGTGGCGGATAAATCCGTGTCTTTGACATTAACCGGCACAGGCGATGTTCTTGAGCCAGAAAATGGTTTAGCCGCTATTGGTTCGGGCGGTAATTATGCCCTGGCTGCGGCACGGGCAATGATTGACACTGATTTAAGTGCTGAAGACATTGCCAAACGCGCCATGAAGATTGCCGCAGACATCTGCGTTTATACAAATGACAACCTGACAATCGAAAAACTCAAACAATAGGCCCTATGGGGCAAATGGAATTTTACTGATGACAGATTTTTCACCGCGTGAAATCGTCTCTGAACTTGATCGCTACATTATCGGTCAAAAGGACGCTAAACGGGCTGTGGCCATAGCACTTCGCAATCGCTGGCGGCGTAAACAGCTGGACGATATGTTGCGTGAAGAAGTTTTGCCTAAAAACATTCTCATGATCGGCCCCACTGGGGTTGGTAAAACTGAAATCTCGCGCAGGCTGGCTAAACTTGCCACGGCACCTTTCATCAAAATTGAAGCCACAAAATTTACTGAAGTTGGTTATGTCGGGCGTGATGTTGAACAAATTATCCGCGACCTGGTGGAGATTTCCATCAGCATGGTGCGCACTTCCAAACGCAAAGAGGTTGAAGCCAAGGCCCATATTCATGCGGAAGAACGGGTGTTGGATGTGCTTGTGGGTGAAAATGCAAGCCAGGGAACACGCGATAGTTTTCGTAAGAAATTACGCGAAGGCGATCTGGATGATAAGGAGATCGAAATCCAAGTGGCTGACACGGGTGGTGGCATGCCCAGTTTCGAGGTCCCCGGCATGCCGGGTGCCCAGATGGGTATGGTCAATTTAGGTGATATTTTTGGCAAAGCCATGGGCGAACGCACCAAGGCGCGGCGTTTGTCGGTTAAGGAAAGCCATGAACTTTTAATGGCGGAGGAATCCGACAAGCTGCTGGATGATGAACAAGTGGCCGAAGAAGCTATTGATGTGCTTGAGAATAACGGGATCGTGTTTCTCGATGAGATCGACAAAATATGCGTCAAGTCAGAGCGCTCAGGTGGCGACGTTAGTCGTGAAGGTGTGCAACGTGATCTGTTGCCGCTGATTGAGGGCACAACGGTTGCCACCAAATATGGCCCGGTGAAAACAGATCATGTGTTGTTTATTGCCTCGGGCGCTTTTCATATTGTCAAACCATCAGATCTTTTGCCCGAGTTGCAAGGCCGCTTGCCTATACGCGTTGAATTGCGCGCCTTAACCAATGAAGATTTCAAACGGATTTTGACCGAACCTGAAGCCAGCCTCATCAAACAATATAAAGCCTTGCTGGCCACTGAGGGGGTGACCTTGGATTTTACCGATGATGGTATTAGTGCCTTGGCAGATATTGCAGCTGAGGTGAACGCTTCGGTTGAAAACATTGGTGCGCGTAGATTACAAACCGTGATGGAGCGCGTACTTGATGAGGTGAGTTTTACGGCAACTGACAGATCTGGTGAGACCATCGTGGTGGATGCAGCTTATGTTGCAGAGAATCTGGGTGATCTTGCTAAAAATGCTGATCTGTCAAAATTCATTCTTTAATATCTCACTTTGGCTTTAGGGTTGTCAGCAGGTTTTCTAATTCATCATCGCTTAGGGTACTAATTTTATCGGCGAGAACATTCGCAAGCTCTGTTGCGGCCGGGCTTAAGTCTGACGTGTCGATCGTTACTTTGGGGTGAGATATTTTAGCAAGGGTTGCTATTTCCTCAGCCTCATCCCAAATCACATTGAAATAAGCAATAATCCGTTGAACAAGATACCAGCTCGGCCGGCCACGATTGCCATGTTCAAGGGCGGATAAATATGCGCTCGATACACCGACCGCTTCGGCCATGTCTTTTAACTTAATGTCTCGCTGTGCCCGCAGCGCTCTTATTTTCATGCCAAAGGGCGTCATTTTTTGCCTCTTTGAATTGTTGTGCGTCTGAGCCTTATATAAAAAGCACCGCCGCCGCCGTGTTTGGGGTGGGCTGGTTGGAAGCCGATAACAAAACGGCGGAAATCGTCTTCGCTCAACCAATCTGCTATGGCGTTTCGCAAAATGCCCGTACGCTCTGGTGTCGATATATGATCGCGGCTGTGAAGGGTGTGGTGACCATAAGACGATTGACCTTTGCCGGTGATCACCAGGACCAATCTCATTTTGCTTTGATGCGAACGTGCTAAAAACCCTTTCAAGGCTTCCCGTGCCGCTTGTTGTGTCATGCCGTGAAGATCGAGGCGGGCATCTATCTCGACATTGCCACGCATAAGTTTTTGTGTTGTGCGCCGATCAAAGTTGCTGAGGGCTGGAGGTTTTGCGGGCGTTGGTTTTATGCTGGGAGAGGGTGTGGAGATAGTGGTATTTTTGTTCTTGGGGTTTTTCGAAACCGGTGTCGTTGGTTTTTTTACAACCGGTGTTGGAACTTTAGTGTGTCTGTTGCTTTGTTTGATGGGTGTTACAGTATCCGTCACGGATTTCCATAAATCCACGTCTGCGGACTTTGTCTCACCTGGCTTTTTTGGTCGGTTGGGCATTTTTCTGCCTAATTGACTCACCTAAACATGAGTTTAAACCACAAGGCAGTTAAATTAAAATTGAGACGCGGATCGCGTCGCTTTTCCTACTATCGCACTCCAAAGCAATACTGAGGATTTGTGACCGGTTTGACTCTAGCCCCCGGCCAAAAACTGTGGCTTGCTAATTTGCAGCCTCAGTTGCAACCAGTTTCCAATTTGGATCGCGTGAAGAAATATCGCGCATAAATGTCCAAATGTCGACAACTTCCTTGGTCTTCTTTGGATCACCCTCAATGGTATCCCCTTCCGAATTTCGTGTGGCAGAAATCAATTCAGAGAGAAATTTTACGGTAATGCTGGCCTGTTTTGCTTTAACGACGACTTCTAGAATATTGGCTTTTTCGATGCCGATAAAATTAGATTCGACAATTTCACCGCGTTTTTCGCGACCATCAATAACTGAAGCAAAGCTATCGTAAACTTCCCGGCTCAATAGATTTTTTAATGACCGCCGGTCGCCGTCAGCAAAAGCATTGACAATCATTTCATAGGCAATTTTAGCACCATCCAAAAATTTATCTGGCGAAAAATCCCGGTCTTGTGCGTATAGAGCTAGCAGGCCTTTTTCAAGATCAGAACCTTTGGGCGCGATTTTACTCCAATCAGGCGCTTCGGCGACCGTCTCTTGATTTATGGACTTAATGTCAGGTCGGCCCGGCAGAGGGACAACGCGATCATTATCATCATTCGCATTATGATTTTTGCCTGGCTCAGGCGCACTATAAGGGTCAAAGGGCTTTCGCTCATTTCCTGTGCGTCGCCCTAAGACGCCGCGCAACTTCAGGAAGATGAATATGGCCAAGCCTAAAAAAATCAGATTATAAAAATCAAACACTTCGTTCATTTATCTATCCACAGACATGTTTTATACTTTGTGCCGGTTCGCTAGCGTGTCCCTGCAAATTCTTAGTTGGCCTACTATATAGGTATATAGGTTATGATAAAGAAGCTTTTGAGCCAATAAACTGATGTTTTATTGCAGCGAGAACCAATTACCCCTCTCATGCACCATGGGGTGTGTGAACTCAATTCAATTTATGGTGCGGGATTTTCGGACATGAAATTTGTTTTGCTGGCATTGTTTATTGGTATTCCAATCGCTGAAATTGCAACCTTTATCAAGGTTGGAAATATTATTGGTCTGTGGCCAACCCTTGCAACAATTATTCTTACCGCTGTGGCGGGCGTTAGTTTGATCAGACATCAAGGGTTAAAAACTCTGGCTGAGGCTCAAAGTGCTACACAAGAAGGCAGGATGCCAATTGATGCGGTGGTCGATGGTGTCTTCTTACTGATTGCAGCGCTGCTTCTTCTAACGCCCGGTTTTATAACCGATGGCGTTGGTTTTTTATTACTGTTACCGCCTTTGCGCCTTTCCCTGGCCAAATGGCTTTGGGCACGATTTAAGGCCACGGGAAATATTCATGTTACCCGCGGAGATCGTGCGGATAGTGACCATCGTGACTTTCAAAATCAGGGGCCCGTTATCGAAGGTGATGTTATTTCTTCCCACATTGAGGACGATCATGATCACGACGTGTCTCCTAAAAAGAGAGATCCAGGGTCTAAATCACCCTGGACGAAGTGATACACAACTGAACTTTCCCGTTAATCACAATAATTTTTCTCTTAAACTCAGTGTTGCCGCCATACCATTCCCATGGTACCGAACAGCAGATTAGTTTTAGTGAGAAGGCCATATAGGTCTAAATTTATTATAGAAGGATAATTTCATGGCGAAAAAAGCAAAGCCATCGAGCAAACCCACAGCATCTGCCGCTGAGAATGGCGCTGGAGCACAAGATCAAAATGCACCGTCTATGCACGTGCTAGCGCAATATCTTAAAGATTTATCCTTTGAAAATCCGAATGCGCCGCAATCATTGCAAGAACCTGACAATGCCCCGCAAATTGATGTTGCCGTGAATGTGAATGCCAAGTCACTTTCTGAAACAGAATATGAAGTGGAGCTGCAATTAGAGGCTAAAGCCGGTGAAGGCGATGGCACTATGTTTGTTGCTGAAGTGCTTTATGCCGGGATTTTCCGTCTTGAAAACATCCCCGAAGAAACCTTGCATCCCGTGGTTCTAATCGAGTGCCCACGAATGTTGTTTCCGTTTGCGCGGCAGATTTTGTCCGAAGCGACACGAAATGGCGGCTTTCCACCGCTGTTGCTGGACCCGATCGATTTTGCAGCGCTTTATCAGCAACGCGCTGAAGAAGAGCAAACCACTGCGTAAGCATAGAGCGCTAACGTGCTCTATGTATTACGCTGATAAAATTGGTGCCACACTGCATCCGGCCCAAGCTCTTCAATAAAGGCCTGGTGGTTTTTTATTTCATCACTGGTTAAGCGCTGGTCGAGCTTTTTGGGTCGGGCTTTGGCTTTTGCCTTGATTTGTATTTGGGGGCCTGAGGTTTTTTCTTTCTCAACCAATGTCAAATGCGGTTGAGCGCCGCCTATCAGTTCCAGGTAAACTTCGGCTAGCAATTCCGCATCAAGCAGGGCTCCGTGTTTGGTGCGCCCGGAATTATCAATGTTATAACGCCGGCACAATGCATCGAGGCTGTTTTGGCTGCCGCTATGTTTGTTTTGAGCCATCACAAGTGTGTCGTGCACTCTATCCATGGGGAGTGGGGCTTCCTTAACAGCGCTGAATTCATGGTTCAAAAACCCTATATCAAAGGGCGCATTGTGGATGATGAGTTTTGTGTCGGCGATAAAATCTTGAAACGCTTGGGCTATATCAGCAAATATTGGCTTGTCGCTTAAAAACTCTTCAGACAGTCCATGAATTTCAAATGCTCCCGTGGGCATGCTGCGTTGCGGATTAATATATTGGTGATAGACGTTGCCTGTGGGCAGATGATTGATTAATTCCACGCAGCCGATTTCAACGATGCGATGACCCTCTTTGGGGCTTAGTCCGGTTGTTTCAGTATCCAAAACAATTTCGCGCATTTTCAATAACACCTGTTGTCAGCAAAATGTCTGGTCGAGATTTTCAGTGCTGCTCAGTCTTAAGCTTTTCGATGATCACTTTAACTTGGGTGAAAGCGTCATCTAAACCCTTATCGGTTTCAACCACAAAATCGGCTTTTGCACGCTTTTCCTCATCCGGCATTTGCCTGGATAAGATCGCTCTAAATTTTTCTTCCGTCATGCCGGGTCGTACCATGACACGCTCAGCTTGAACCTCCAAGGGAGCGCTTACCACTATGGTTTTATCAATCCGGTCGAGCTCTGCTGTTTCAAACAATAAAGGGATATCTAGCACCACCATGGGTGCATGATTTTCTTCAGCTTTTGCTATAAAATCCTGCTCGGCCTGGCGCACCAACGGATGAACAATTTGTTCGAGACGATTGATGGCTGGTGGGTCGTTTAGTAATTTTTGCGTCAAAGCCTCACGGTCTACTGCATCATCTTTTACCACTTCGGGAAAAGCGGCCCCAATGGGAGCTACAGCCTTACCGCCTTTGGCATAAAGCTCCCGCACAACATTATCTGCATCAAATACCGGTATGCCCAGCTGCAGGAACATTTTTGCGGTTTCGCTTTTGCCCATGCCGATTGACCCTGTGAGCCCAATTTTTAACATTCAAGCTTTTTCCAAATCAGCGATAATAAGATTGCGCAATTGAGGGGTTACCTCCGGCTTTATATCAAACCAGAGTTCAAATCCGCGCACTGCCTGGTGCAACAACATGCCAAGACCGTCTACTGTTTCATGGCCGCGTTGTTTGGCGACACGTAGTAAATCGGTTTCGAGGGGAGCATAGACAATGTCTGCAACAATCGCGCCTTTAGCAAGCTGGCTGATATCAAGCTCAAGCGGAGGTTTGCCCGTCATGCCTAAAGATGTGGTGTTTACCAGCAATCTTGCTTGTGGCAGTTTTTCCTCTAATTGGTCCCATCTCAAGGGTATAATTGTCGGGCCGAACTGATCGGCCAGTTCTTGGGCTTTTTCAATTGTTCTATTTACAAGGAAAATTTTCTCAACACCCTCATCAAGCAAAGCGCCAATGATTGCGCGCGCTGCCCCACCTGCTCCTAAGATCAACGCGGGGCCTGTTTTTGCTCGCCAAGATGGGACTTGATGTTTTAGGTTTTCTAAAAACCCTTCACCATCAGTGTTTGTTCCGCATAGTTTTCCATTTTGAAAATAAATTGTATTTACCGCTTTGAGGCGTTTAGCGTTTTCATCTGCGATCTCAACATTCTCGTAAGCGGCTTGTTTATGCGGAATGGTAATATTAGCTCCGATATAGCCATGGCTTGATAGTGTGCGCAAAAATTCCGGAAGTTCTTCGCTAGATATTTCCTCGCGTTGATATTGCGCCTCAAGCTCATGCTGTTTGATCCAATAATTATGGATAAGCGGCGAGCGTGAATGGGAAATGGGATTTCCAATAACGCAAATCTTTTTTTGAGCCGTCATTTAAGCAAAATCTCACGGGAGCGCAAAAATGCCAATAGGGGTAATAAAGGCAAGCCGAGGATTGTGAAATAATCACCCTTGATCTCTTCAAACAATTGAAGTCCCAAGCCCTCTATTTTATAACCGCCAACCGAATGCATTACATCATCACCCATACTTGCTAAATAGGTTCCCAGAAATTCATTTGAAAAGTCGCGCATGGTTAAAAGCGCTTCATCTTCCAGGCTCCAAATAATCTCGCCATCAAGCGCGCAACAAACAGCACTTATCAGGCTATGGGTTTTTCCACGTAATTCCAGCAAATGATCACGTGCTTGAGACGGGTTTTCGGGCTTGTCAAAACTCTTGGTTTCACATTCTAAAATCTGATCTGCCCCGATCACAATTTTTGCCGGGTATGATTGCGAGATCGAGATTGCTTTTGACCTTGCCAGCAGGGCTGCGAGATCTGTATTTGAAAAATCACGATCCCGCTTCATTGCTTGTTTAATGCCCGTTTCGTCTATATCTGCGGGTCTGACATCGCAAGACACGCCGGCATTTTTCAGTACCATAAGGCGGATTTGGCTGGCGGATGCTAAAATTACAGATGTCATCGCCTAACCAATGTTTGTTTTTTCAGAATACAGGGTCATTACTGCTGCTGCTGTCTCTTCAATAGACCGGCGTGTAACATCAATAATCGGCCAGTTATTTTGGGCGCATATTGTTTTTGCAAACGTCAATTCACGAGCGATTGTACGTTTATCAACATATGTCGTCTCGTCTTGTTGGTTTAATGAAAGCAGTCTGTTCCGGCGGATTTGTAAAATGCGCTCCGGTGTCGCAATCAGCCCAACGATCAGCGGATTTTTCACCTCTGTGAGATTTGCAGGTAAAGGTATATCGAGCACTATAGGTATGTTTGCTGTTTTAATACCTCGATTTGCCAGATAAATGCTGGTTGGTGTTTTTGAGGTACGGCTAATACCAATGAGTATGATTTCAGCATCGTCCAAATGTTCGGTGAATTGACCATCATCATGCATCATCGTGAAATTTAGCGCATCGATCCTGGCAAAATATTTTGCATCCAAAACATGCTGGCCGCCGACTTGGGCTGTTGATTCAGCATTTAAGTATGTCGCTAGGGTTTTAACAACAGGATCGAGAATAGAAACATAAGGAATTGATAGTTTGCGGCATCTTTGCTCAAGCTCGTGTTTCAAATCCTCATTGATCATAGTGAATAAGACGACGCCCGGATTAATCTCAATATCGGTCAGAACCCGTTCCATCTGCTTGGACGTTCTCACAAGAGAGTGGATATGTTCTATTGCCTGAAAATTTGCATATTGCACAGTTGCAGCTTTTGCTACTGTGTTCAGGGTTTCACCTGTAGAGTCAGAGACAAGATGAAGGTGAAAAAATGTTTTCTGGGATTTGGGCATAAATGTGCTGAAAATGTGGGTAAAATATGGCGATAAATAGCTGATAATTTCATCTACCCACTTATTATCCATTTCTTCCACAAAATTATCAAAGCTAAAATTTGGGCACGCCATAAATCCACAGGTGTGGATAATGATATTTATCCTGAATTATCCTAATGCTTATTCACAGGCTATGATATTTTTTAGGGTTTATTTTTTCCAAATCATTGAAGTTAAATACAAAATGTGGTTTTTGGAAATATCCACATTATCCGTTTATAAGAATGAGAACACTTTTTTTGAAATTGTTTTGTGGGGAAAAAATTTAATCCCCAATAATCACAGGACAATAGAAACAAAATATATCTAATAGATATTTTATTTATTTAGATGGTATTTTTCATCCAGAGTGAATTAAGGCTGCTGAGTGGTTATTACGTTATGAAAAAGATTTTACGTGCCCTAAGCGGTGAGACATTCACAAGCCCTCCTATTTGGATGATGAGGCAAGCCGGTCGATATCTTCCAGAATATCGTGAGATTAGAAAACAGGCAGGGTCATTTCTCGATCTTTGTTATTCTCCTGAACTTGCAGCAGAGGTGACGCTTCAACCAATCAGACGATTTGGATTTGATGCAGCAATCTTATTTGCAGATATTTTATTGATACCCGATGGCCTTGGTCAAAACGTTGCTTTTGAAGAAGGTAGAGGTCCTGTGCTGGAACCTCTTGAGGTTGGCAAAAACTTAAAGGGGTTATCACTTGATGGATGTCTTGAACACCTGGCGCCGGTATTTGAAACGGTTGAGCGTGTTAAGAAGGATTTACCTGATGAGGTCGCTTTGATCGGTTTTTGTGGTGCACCCTGGACGGTTGCAACTTACATGATTGCGGGTCATGGAACCTCAGACCAAAAACCAGCACGGTTGGCGGCCTATCAAGATCCTGTCTGGTTTCAAGCCGTTATTGATCTGTTGAATGAAAGCTCAATTGATTATTTGAACGCACAAATTGCAGCGGGTTGTGAAGCGGTTCAGATTTTTGACAGTTGGTCGGGGGTATTACCTGAAGCAGAATTTTTGCAATGGTGTGTTGCTCCGCTGAAAAAAATAATCAGTGGGGTTCGAGCACAACATCCAAATATTCCAATCATAGGATTTCCGCGCGGTGCTGGTTTATTTTATGAAAGCTTTGTTGAAAATACGAAGGTTGATGCTGTCAGTATTGATACGGCGATGTCGTTGCCCTGGGTGCGCACGCATTTGCAAAATCGTGTAACGGTTCAAGGTAATCTTGATCCACTATTGGTCGTTCAAGGTGGCGATCGATTGGAGTACCAAGTGAAATATATTTTGTCTGAGCTTGGATCAGGGCCCCTGGTTTTTAATCTTGGCCATGGACTTGTGCCTGAAACACCGGTTGAAAATGTTGCACGCATTATTGAACTGGTTCGATCAAACAATGTTGAAAGCTGAACTATGGAGCTGCTTGCTGATGGTTATTTATGGTTTAAGGCGATCCATATCATAGCTGTGATTTCATGGATGGCTGGCTTGCTCTATTTACCAAGATTGTTTGTCTATCATTGTTCTGCTGAAGATGGGTCGGCTCAAAGCGAAACGTTTAAAGTGATGGAGCGACGGCTTTACAAAGCAATTATGACGCCAGCGATGCTTGTGGCCTGGGTGTTTGGGATATTGCTTATATCAACCCCTGGTGTGATTGATTGGCAGATGCAGTTTTGGATTTATCTGAAATTGTTTTTGGTAATCTTACTTTCTGGTTTCCATGATTTTCTGGGCCGCCAGGTGAAATTATTCGCCAAAGATGAGAATATGCGGCCTGCCAGGTTTTTCAGAATGATCAATGAAGTGCCGACTTTGGTTATGATTTTCATTGTGATTTTGGTGGTCGTTAAACCTTTTTAGAAAATCTTTCACATTTCACCCTAAGTTTTATTTTCTTATTGGTTATAATTTGATATAGTGTTTTTCTCTGAGGCATGTGATTTCCTTAAACGCGCCTCATTTTCAGGCTATTTTCAAACCTTGCCCACACATACCAGCATTGCTGGTGGTAGACAAAGAATGAAATTCAATCGGACGCGTTTACGCGTTCTATCCTTCCCTCTTTTGAGATTTGGATATCTTCCAAATGACTATGACCGACATTACCGAACATAAAGAAATCAAATTACACGATTTAAAACGCAAATCTCCACCGGAGCTGCTCGCTATTGCAGAAGAGTTGGACGTTGAAAATGCCAGCACCATGCGCAAGCAGGAAATAATGTTTGCGATCCTTAAAAGCTACGCTGAAAGGGATGTGAATATTATTGGTGAAGGGGTTGTTGAGGTTCTTCAAGACGGCTTTGGATTTTTACGTTCCCCGGATGCAAATTATCTACCGGGTCCAGATGATATTTATGTGAGCCCGAGCCAGATTCGCCGTTTCAGCTTGCGAACCGGTGATACGGTTGAAGGTGAAATCAGAAGCCCCAAAGATGGAGAGCGCTATTTTGCTTTGCTCAAAGTCAACCGGATTAATTTTGAAGATCCTGAAAAAATCCATCACAAAATTAACTTTGATAATTTAACACCGCTTTATCCCGAACAGCGGTTCGTAATGGAAGTTGAAGATCCTACGCTTAAAGATCGCAGTGGACGGGTAATAGATCTCGTGGCCCCCCTTGGTAAGGGTCAGCGGGGGTTGATTGTGTCGCCGCCGCGTACGGGCAAAACCGTATTGTTGCAAAATATTGCGCACAGCATTACCAGCAATCACCCTGAGTGCTATTTGATCGTGTTGCTCATCGATGAGCGGCCTGAGGAAGTAACCGATATGCAAAGATCGGTTAAGGGTGAAGTTGTTAGCTCGACGTTCGATGAACCCGCGGTACGGCATGTGCAAGTAGCTGAGATGGTGATTGAGAAGGCCAAACGGTTGGTTGAGCATGGCCGTGATGTTGTGATCTTGCTTGATTCCATCACGCGGCTCGGGCGCGCCTATAACACGGTGGTGCCATCCTCGGGTAAGGTTCTCACAGGTGGTGTTGATGCAAATGCATTACAGCGGCCTAAACGATTTTTTGGTGCCGCGCGGAATATTGAAGATGGCGGTTCTTTGACGATTATTGCAACGGCCTTGATCGATACCGGCAGCCGCATGGATGAAGTGATCTTTGAAGAATTTAAAGGCACTGGCAATTCCGAGATCATTCTTGATCGTAAGATTGCCGATAAGCGTACCTTCCCTGCCATTGATATTACGCGTTCGGGCACACGTAAGGAAGAATTACTGGTCTCTGCTGAAACGCTCAAGAAAATGTATGTGCTGCGCCGCATCCTTAATCCTATGGGCACAGTTGATGCTGTTGAGTTCCTGCTTGATAAGCTTAAGCAGACGAAAGACAATGATGAGTTTTTCGATTCAATGAACACGTAAATCCGGATTTTAAGTCAACTCACCTCTCATCAAGTCCAGATTTAAGTTCAGGGCATTGTTATAGGTTTTGTGCAATGTCTTGCGGGTCTGTGATCGGCGGTGAGCATGTTGTACCACGGCAGATGTACAAAGTTGGCTTTCCCTCGATCGCTGTTTTGCCGTGTGCTGGATGGTCACGAGAAAGCTTCGATGTGCTGGCATGATGGCTGATGATGCGGGTCGGGATCAATAATCTATATATCTCCCCTATCAGAGCGTCTGCTGTTTGGCCCTGTTTGCTAGGGGTTACAATGACGATTTGGGTTGAGGCTGCCAGCAGTTCAAAGCCATTGAAAAATGTCGCATGATAAAATCCGTTTGAAAGCGCGCGTTCAGCAAAGCTTTGAAATATAGCCTCTGCTCTTTCGAGGTAAGTTTTATGACCTGTTATGAAATGCAGCTTGGTGTAATTTGCCAGCATTGTAGCATTGGCGTTGGGGGTTGCGTCATCGCGAATACTCTTCATACGGATTAATATATCATCAGCATAATCAGCTGTGAAAAAATAATTCCCCTCCTCCTCATCCCAAAACGCTTTATGGGTTTTATCACCCCAGGTTTCAGCCGTTTTAAGATATGTGCTATCAGCCGTTGTTTCATAAAGTGTTATGGCGGCTTCAATCATATTGGCATAATCTTCTAAGGTCGCGTTATGGCGTGCCTTACCCTTTGCGTAGCTGTGAGCAAGTTGGTCTTGCTTGATCATTTCATCGCTTATGAAGCTGAAACATTTCTTTGCAGCTTCGAGCCAATCGGCGCGATTAAATGCGAGCGCTGTATTAGCCAAGGCAGAAATCATAAGCCCGTTCCAGTCGGCAAGAATTTTATCATCCAGACCGGGACGCACGCGCTTGGTGCGGGCATCGAGTAGTTTGACACGATCTTGTGCAAGCTCGTGCTCGACATCTGCTGGGCCTAGTTCAAGGGAGTTCAATCGATTTAAAATTACAGTGTCTTCCCAATTTCCTTGAGGGTTGACATCGTAGGTTCCCGCAAATTGTTTTGCGCGTTCTACGCCTAAAACCGTTTCAACTTCATCTTGTGTCCATACATAAAATTTGCCCTCCACGCCTTCAGAGTCAGCATCGAGGCTTGCTGTAAAACCGCCCTGCTCGCTTGTCATCTCTTTAGAGAGCCAGTGGATGGTTTCTTCAATGCGGGTTTTAAAAAGCGCCTGTTTTGTCTCCTGCCAAACAAGCGTTAGCAGTTTGATCAAGAGCGCATTGTCGTAGAGCATTTTTTCAAAATGCGGCACCAGCCAAATGGTATCTACCGAGTAGCGTGCCATGCCGCCAATGAGATGATCGTAAATGCCGCCCTGGCAAATATGGGTGAGCGTTGTTGTGACAGCCTGTTTAAAACCTGCATTGCCGGTTCTGGCAAAGGCTCGCCACAAAAATTCAAGCACGGGGAATTGTGGAAATTTTGGAGCGCCGCTCACCCCACCGTGTGTTTGATCGAACAGCTGCAGAATGTTTGCAGCAATGTCATCCAGATGATTTGGGCTTAGTGATGTACTGGTTTTGGTCCCAGGTTTAGGTGCCAGGGCTTTAAGAAGCTGGGTTTTGTTCTTATCTATTTTATCCGGGCTTTCACGATAAGCTCTAGCGATTTCGGTTAGGACATCAACGAATGCCGGGCGGCCATATTTGGCTTCATTGGGAAAATATGTGCCCCCCCAGAACGGTGCGCCATCGCTTGTTAAAAACATGGTCAAAGGCCAACCACCCTGCTCGCCAAGCAAGGTCAAGGCTTCCATATAAATTTGATCAATGTCGGGACGCTCTTCTCGGTCGACCTTGATATTGATAAACAGCTTGTTCATGACCTTTGCTGTGGCCTCATCTTCAAAACTTTCGTGCGCCATGACGTGACACCAATGACAGGCGGCATAACCGATTGAAAGCAGAATTGGCTTGTCTTGCCCTTTGGCGTCCTCTAAAGCCTGCTTGCCCCAAGGGCGCCAATGAACGGGGTTGTCCTTGTGTTGCAGCAAATAGGGGCTGGTTTCGAGATGAAGAAGATTGGCCATATATGTTCCGTTTTGATATTGGGTTGGGCTAACAAGTGAAGCTTCAAGTTATTTATATAACCTCACGATGTAAAAATGACGATTGAAACAAAAACAATATTCGCACTTTCCAGCGGGCGCGGCAAAGCGGGGGTTGCGGTTATCCGAATTTCCGGACCTAAGACCCCTCTTGCAATAGACCAAATTGCAGGTGGAATGGTTGAGTCGAGAAAACTGATTTTACGTACGCTTAAATCTCCCAGCAATGATGAGGTGCTAGATCAAGCTCTTGTAACCTGGTTTCCCGGTCCACACAGCTTCACGGGCGAGGATATGGCTGAATTACATATCCATGGCGGGTTGGCCGTGATTGAGGGCGTCCTGAGCGCTCTGGGGGCATTAGATGGGTTTGAGCCTGCTCAGCCTGGTGCTTTCACCAGACGGGCATTTTACAATGGTAAACTTGACCTCGTGGCCATCGAAGGCCTGGCTGATCTGATTGAGGCAGAAACCGAAGCTCAGCGTCGCCAGGCTGTGAGACAGATGGAAGGACAATTGGGGACGCTCTATGAAAACTGGCGCGAAAGCCTTATTCAGGTTTTGGCCTATGTTGAGGCAACTCTCGACTTTCCAGACGAAGATGACGTTCCCGTTAGAGTCAGCGAGAAATTGCGCGAGACACTTGTTCAGGTTTTAAAGGAAATCAAAAATCATCTGGACGACAATCGCCAAGGCGAGCGTTTGCGCTCAGGCGTGCGAGTTGTGATTGCAGGCCCGCCCAATGTCGGCAAGTCAAGCTTGCTCAATTGCCTGGCGCGGCGTGATGCGGCCATTGTGTCTTCACAAGCAGGAACAACACGGGATATTATCGAGGTTCATCTCAATCTTGGCGGCATGCCCGTCATCCTGGTTGATACCGCGGGTATTCATGAAAGCGCGGATGACATCGAACAACAGGGCATTGCGCGTGCGCAGGCCCAGTCAAAACAGGCTGATATTCTCTTGTGGTTATGTGAGGTCGGTAAGAAAAGATTCCAGGGAGCGAATCTGGCCGATTTCGATCTGATAGACGCCGAGGTCGAACCGGGCCTGATTTTTACCAAAGCAGACCTGGCTGAGCCGGGAGAAGACAGGTCTCGCGCTGAGGCTGTTTGTTCGATTTCTGTTAAAACCGGTGAGGGCATAGACGATTTACTCAATTATCTTACAAGCCAGGCCCAAGAGCTTATCGGCACCGGCCATGAAACAGTTTTGACCAGAACCCGGCACAGGCTAGCGCTTGTAGAATGCTGCGAATATCTGGAGCAAGCCATTGAGCAAAACGCAGATGCAGAAGAGCTGAATGCCGAAGACATTAGGTTAGCTGCGCGTGCTCTTGGCCGGATTACCGGCCGGGTTGATGTTGAAGCGGTGTTGGATGTGGTGTTTGCCGATTTTTGCATCGGTAAATAGAGCGGCAAATAGATTCGCCTGCGAAATGTTTCACGTGAAACATTATATTGGCCAGATGGCCATTAACCCAATTTATCCGGTTTGTTTTGACGCGGGTTTGGCTAGAGGCTAAACAGTGCGGGCAAATATCTAATACAAGTTTGAAGTTTTGTAATGAATTACGATGTCATCATAATTGGCGGTGGTCATGCAGGTTGCGAGGCGGCGAGTGTTGCTGCGCGCCATGGCGCACGCGCGCTCTTGATTACGCATAAGATCAGTACCATTGGGGAAATGTCTTGTAATCCGGCGATTGGCGGATTGGGTAAAGGACATTTGGTGCGTGAAATTGATGCGCTTGATGGTGTTATGGGCCGAATGGCGGATAAGGCTGGCATTCAGTTTAGAATGCTCAACAAGCGCAAGGGGCCTGCGGTGCGCGGTCCCAGGGCACAGATTGATCGTAAGCTTTACCGCGAGGCGATGCAGGCTGAGCTTGGGGCAATGCCAGGGCTGGATATTGTCGAAGGGGAGGCGGATGATCTTGACGTTGAGAACGGCCAAGTCTGTGGCGTTATCATGGCCGATGGGCGCGCTTTTTCCTGTGGCGCTGTTGTTCTGACAACGGGCACGTTTTTGCGTGGGCTCATTCATATTGGGGACAGGCAAATTCCAGCGGGCCGTGTTGGTGAGGCGCCGGCTCTAGGTTTGTCTGCACGGCTTTATGATACGGGCCTTCGGATGGGACGGCTTAAGACCGGCACGCCGGCAAGGCTTGATGGCCGCACCATTCATTGGGATAATCTCACCAAGCAGCCAGGTGACCAGCCGCCTGTGCCGTTTTCTTTTATGACGTCGGAAATTACGATATCGCAGATTGCGTGCCATATCACAACGACCACCTCTGAAACCCATCGCATCATTGAAGAAAACTTGGAAAAGTCGGCGATATACTCCGGTCAGATCGAAAGCACCGGTCCGCGCTATTGCCCCTCTATTGAAGATAAGGTTGTGCGCTTTCATGAGCGTGATGGCCATCAAATCTTTTTGGAACCGGAAGGTCTGGATGATGATACGGTTTATCCAAATGGCATTTCCACTTCTCTGCCCGAAGATGTGCAAGAGGCTTTTTTAAAAACCATCCCGGGTCTTGAGAACGTTGAGATCATTCGGCATGGCTATGCCATTGAATATGATTATGTCGATCCGCGCGAATTATTACCGAGCCTTGAGACGAAAGCACTTCCGGGTCTTTATCTTGCGGGGCAGATCAATGGTACTACAGGATATGAAGAAGCGGGTGCACAAGGTCTTATTGCAGGGCTTAACGCAAGCCGGGCAGTATCGGGCAGTGAGCCTTTAATCTTAGACCGGGCCGATGCTTATATTGGCGTGATGATCGATGATCTTGTAACCAAAGGGGTGAGTGAGCCCTACCGGATGTTTACCTCGCGTGCCGAATATAGGCTTCATTTGCGTGCGGACAATGCAGACCATCGCCTCACACAGCGAGGCATTGAAGCGGGGTGCGTTGGTTCTGAGCGTAGAAAGAGTAACAAGAAAAAAGCACAAGGCCTTGCAGATGCAAGAAAAACTTTAGGTGCTCTGTCACTAACACCTAATGAAGCGGTAGCACATGGGTTTAAAATCAATCTTGATGGTGTTCGCCGCGATGGTTTTGTGCTGCTGGCCTATAGTGACATTACGCTTGATAAGCTTCTACCGATATGGCCAGAGCTTGGCGGGTTTGCACCCGAGATTGCCGCGCAGGTTGAGATTGATGCCAAATACGCAGTTTACCTTGAGCGGCAGAAGGCCGATATCGATGCCTTTCGAAAGGACGAGGCTTTGAGCCTGCCGCATGATTTGGACTATGGGGTGATTGCGGGCTTATCGAACGAAGCGCGCCAAAAACTGGATGCCATCAAGCCGGTTACTTTGGGTCAGGCAGCCCGCATTGATGGCATGACACCGGCGGCCCTAACCTTGCTTCTCGTGCACGTCAAGCGTGGCCAGGTTAGGCGCAGCGCGTAAGGTCTTGGCACAGTCTTCAAATGCGACCATCACAGACGCTGCAAGCTTCCATGCGGCATTTCCTGTTTCACGTGAAACAATCGAGCGTCTGACGCTCTATGCGGATCTAATGGCCCATTGGCAAAAGAGCATTAATCTCATTAGCTCCAAGACCCTTGATGATATTTGGCTTCGTCATATTGCCGACAGCGCACAGCTGCTAAACTTTAAGCCCGAGAAAGCAAAACGCTGGATTGACCTTGGCTCAGGCGGCGGTGCGCCAGGCCTTGTGGTGGCGATTTGCTTGAGTGAGGATCCTGACGTTCAAGTGGACCTGGTTGAAAGCAATGCCAAAAAATGTGCTTTTTTGCGCGAGGTGATCCGTCGGACCGGGATTAAGGCTAGGGTCTATAATCAGCGGGTCGAAGATTTTGTTTTAACGCAAAAACCCGTGGATTATGACGTTGTGAGCGCACGCGCTCTTGCTCCTTTGCCCCGATTGCTTGATTATGCAGAAACGTTCATACAGCAGGGGGCTATTGGCCTATTTTTAAAAGGTCAACATGTAGATGAGGAATTGACCGAAGCTACTAAATGCTGGATGATCAAGGCTCAAAAACACCCGAGTCTTAGTGATTCTCTAGGTTCTATTTTGATTGTCGAAAGTGCATATCGTGTCTGAAACACAAAATTCTTCCACTCAATCGGCTTCACCCGAGCCGCGTGCGCGCATTCTGGTGTTTGCTAATCAAAAAGGTGGTGTTGGCAAAACAACCACCACGATAAATTTAGGCACAGCATTGGCGGCTGTAGGCGAGCAAGTTCTTATTATTGATCTTGATCCACAGGGGAATGCTACAACCGGGCTTGGTATTGAGAAAGGGACCTGCGAGCATTCGACCTATGATGTGTTGTCAGAAGCCTCAAGCATAAATGAGTCTATTGTGGAAACCCGCGTGCCGCGCATGCATATTGTGCCGTCATCCATGGATCTGCTGGGGGCGGAGTTGGAATTGGCAACAATAGACCGGCGGGCCCATAAACTTCATGATGCCATTGAGCATCATTTTGATGAAACTGAAAACGCTTTGCCGGACACGCGCAAATACACTTATATCCTGATTGATTGCCCGCCTTCGCTTAACCTATTGACGATTAATGCCATGACGGCTGCTGACGCTGTTTTGGTACCGATGCAATGTGAATTTTTTGCACTCGAGGGTTTGGGCCAACTTCTCACCACTGTGGAGCGGATCAAAACCACGCTTAATCCGCGGCTCAAGATTCATGGCGTCGTGCTTACAATGTTTGATCAGCGCAACAGCCTGTCAAACCAAGTGGCACAGGATGTACGTGATTATCTTGGGGACCAGGTTTATGAAACTGTTATTCCGCGTAATGTTCGTGTTTCGGAGGCCCCTTCATATGGCAAGCCTGCCTTGTTATATGACCATAATTGTGCGGGCAGTCGGGCCTATATTCGCCTTGCCTCAGAGGTGATCAAGCGTGAGCGAAAGATGCAGGCAGCCTGAACCAATTCAAATTTTGTGATATCGGCTAACAATATAGAGATTTAAGAGCTGACTATGAACACAAGTGCTAGCGCAAACAAAAGACGATTGGGCCGGGGCCTTGCAGCCTTGATAGGTGATGAGGTTGCGGAAGATGCTGCTGTTGATGCGGCGCGCTCTTTTAGAAGGGTGCCGATTGAATTTCTGCGCGCCAATCCAAATAACCCCAGAAAAACCTTTAACGAAGAAGAGCTTGCGGAGCTTTCGAACTCAATCAAAACAAAAGGCTTATTACAACCGATTGTCGTGCGCCCCGTTGAAGGGGATGGTAATGCATTTGAGATTGTGGCTGGTGAACGTCGCTGGAGAGCCGCACAAAAAGCAGCCCTGCATGATGTGCCAATTCTGGTGCATGAGTTAAGTGACGCTGAAGCGCTTGAAGTCGCTATCATTGAAAATGTTCAGCGTGCGGATTTAAATCCAATTGAAGAAGCTGATGGTTATCAAAGACTGATAGACCAATTTAATTATACCCAGCAGCAATTGGCAGATGTGGTTGGCAAAAGCCGTAGCCATATTGCCAATACGCTAAGATTGGTGAAATTGCCTGAACAGGTACAGACATATTTACGCGATGGCGAATTAACAGCAGGCCATGCGCGAACGCTGATTGCCAGTGAAGCGCCTGTTGAGTTGGCGAATGAGATTATCAATAGTGGGCTTTCAGTTCGCGATGCAGAACGCATAACGCAAAAACCATCTTCCCCAAAATCCGCCAAACCTTCTAGATCACATGCTGTACCGAAAGATCCTGATACAATTGCTCTCGAACGTAATTTATCGCAAACGCTCGGGCTTTCCGTTGAGATTGTCGATAGAGGCAAGACGGGTGGTCAATTGAGGATCAATTATCGTTCTCTTGAACAATTGGATGATGTTTGTGCGCGGCTTTTGCGCATAAATAACTAATGATCATGTGATGTGAGCTTTAGCGCTCAATCTTAAAGTGATGTCTGGTAACGGGCGGCTTTTGTCGCCAAGCTCAATAGGGCTCGTCCAATTGTTGCTTCCAGCGGAAGGTTGTGCGAGCGGGATTTAAGCTCTAAGTCTGCGGTTAGTTTCAAAGCCTCTCGCAATTGGTTTTCTCGCCAGATTGCAATTTGATGTTTTATGGATGGCTTGCGCTTGAAATGTACTGGCGGTCTTAATTCGCGCAAAATGCTTTCAATGTCGTTTTTGCTCTCGGCCTTAACGCGTGCCTGGTGGAGATATGTGAAATGCCGGCTAAGGGCTGAGAGAATTTGATGGGGTGAAATGCCTGCAGTAATTGATTGGGCATAAAGCTCATCAAGCTGCTTTGGTTTTCCTGATCCTACAGCATTCAGGATTTTATCCAGAGTGATGGCTGCAACATCGCCACAAATTTGTTCAACGTCATCTGCCTCAATTACTTTCTTTTCAAAAGCGAACAAGCACAGCTTTTGAATTTCAGCACGTGACAAACCTCTATCAGCACCTAATCTGGCCAATAAAGCTGTTTTAGCCTCATCAGTGATTGTCAGCCCGTGGGTTTTGAGCTCTTCGTGCAACAGGCGATTTAGAGCACCGGCATCGTCGGCATAACAAGGGAGTGCTGTTAGCTCAGATGTGCCTTCAAATAATTTGCGTAATTTTGCTGATGGCTTTAAGTCACCTGCCTCGGCGATGATGACGCTGTCAGATTGGGCTGTTTGCAAAAAGGGTTCAATAGCAAAAGCAAAGCCTGTCTCGGCCGGGCTGACCCACACAACACGTTTGGTGCCGGTAAAAGAAAGTGTTTGTGCTTCATCTGCAAGGCGGGCCGGATAGCCGATAAAATCTTGATCAGAGAGCTTGGCAATACTGAAGGGATCGTCTAGCGAGCCGGCTGCATGATGCACGAGGGTTTTTGCTCGTTCACGCACAAGCCCTGAATCGGGACCGTAAATTAAAATCGCGCGGGTGCTGAAATCAGGCTGCGCTATAAATCTTTCTATGCTGGCTCCCTTAAGGGCGACCATAGTGATATCCCGTGATTAAAATATAGTGTTATCGTGCGGCAAAATAAGCAGCTATTCTGATTTTAATATCATCGGCACTGGAGGTGGCGGCGCGATCTTCGGCATTTCTTCTGGCGCGAACGTTGGCGAACTCAGAAACAACGCGAACGTAAGAGGTCACGGCTAAAACCGTGCCGCTGGTCAAGGGTTTATTGTTGGCAAGGTCTAATAATTTATAAGTCACACGTAGATTATAAATCTTGCGCTGAACATCAGCATCGCTGCGAACCAATGTGTCGCGCACATCAACAAATGGAAATACTTCGAGCCGATATAAGGCAGCAGACTGCGTCCCTGGAGGTACTAATGTAGAAATTAACCGATTGCGAATCCGTTGCGCCAAACGTGTTTTTGCGGGTGCAATTTCGATTGCTGATAGCTGGCCATCAACGACATCGCCTGAATTATTGGTGCCATAGAGAGGCGTAAACCCACAGCCAGAAAGAAATGCTAATGCGAAAAGAGCGCTTATGACTTTCGTCGGCAAAACCCCAAGACCTTTATTACGCGACAACATTGACAATCCTCTCCGGCACCACAATTATTTTACGAATTGGCTTTTCGCCAATTGCTCGCACAACATTTTCCAGTTTCAAGGCTGCAGCCTCGACCTCATCTTTTGACGCACCGCGCGCTATTGTCAATTCATCGCGCCGCTTACCATTTACTTGCACAGCAATTTTAACACTATCATCACTTAAAAGCGATTCATCAAATGCTGGCCAGGCAATATCAACTAAAAGTGTCTGATGCCCCATGAGTTGCCAGCATTCTTCGCTGAGATGAGGCATCATTGGTGCCATGATGATAATTAAAAATTCGCAAGCCTCACGCAAGCACCATGAGGATGTTTTACTCAAATCTTGCGTATGTGTGCTCAAAAAAGCACTTAGCGTGTTGCTAAACTCATAAATGTGGGCGATAGCGCGGTTAAAACGTAATTGTTCTATGTCTTGAATAACGGCACTTAGGGTTTTGTGGGACGCTTTGCGTAAACTTAAGTCGTCGGCTGAGAAGCTTGCCGGTTTTTCGGCATCAGGTGTGCAGGCTTTGTCTTTGATTTCATTTATCAGCCGCCAAATGCGCTGCACAAAACGTTGCGCACCTTCAACACCGGCTTCCGTCCAAATGACGTCGCGCTCCGGCGGGCTGTCGGACAGCATGAACCAACGCGCTGTATCTGCGCCATAAGTGTCGATAATATCTGTTGGATCGACAGTGTTGCGCTTTGATTTGGACATTTTCTCCGACGGGCCGATTTTAATCGGTCTGCCGTCACTATTGGCGACAGCCCGCCTATTTGTTTCCTCACCTGAAATTGTAACCTCGGCCGGAGACAACCATTGACCATCTTGCGCCTTATAGGTTTCGTGATTGACCATGCCTTGGGTGAACAGGCCCTCAAAAGGCTCATCTATCGAAACATGCCCCGTCTTGTGCATGGCGCGCATGAAAAACCTGGAATAGAGCAAATGCAAAATCGCATGTTCGATGCCGCCAATATATTGATCGACCGGCAACCAGTAATCTGCCGCCTCAAGGTCTGTTGGCGTGTCAGCCTTAGGACTACAAAACCGAGCAAAATACCAAGATGAATCAACGAACGTATCGAATGTGTCAGTTTCGCGTTCTGCATCGCCATTGCACTGATGGCAGCTTGTGTGTTTCCAGCTTGGGTGGCGTTCAAGTGGGTTGCCTGGTACATCGAACGTTACGTCTTCTGGCAAGGTGATCGGCAAGTCCTGTTTACGAACTGGAATGGTGCCGCATTTGGGACAATGAATCACGGGAATTGGGCAGCCCCAGTAACGCTGCCGCGAGACGCCCCAGTCACGTAGGCGGAAATTGACGGTGCCTTCACCCTGGGGTTTGCCGAAAACCATTTGGTTTTGCAATTGCTCAATGGCGCGCGTAATGGCGGATTTAACGTCAAGCCCGTCCAGGAAATCTGAATTGGCGAGCAATCCGTCATCCGTGAAAGCCTCGTTTTCAATCACAAAGCTCTTTGGGTCTTGGCCTTCAGGGATAACAACAGGTGGCACGGGCAAATCATAGGCGCGGGCAAAATCGAGGTCGCGCTGGTCATGAGCCGGGCAACCGAAAATGGCGCCTGTGCCATATTCCAACAAAACGAAGTTTGCGATGTAGACCGGCAATCTGCTGCCTTCGATAAATGGATGTTTACAAGTAAGCCCTGTGTCATAGCCTTTCTTATCTGCCCGCTCGATGGCTTCCGCTGTGGTGCCAACTTTTTGACACTCTTCAATGAAGCTGCGTGCTTTTTTATCACCGGCGGCAACTTCGGTTGCAAGCGGATGATCGGCTGCGATCGCACAAAAGCTTGCACCAAATAAAGTGTCAGGCCGTGTTGTATAAACATCGAGCACTTTGGCTGTGACATGGTTTGGAATGTCGGCCAGTTCAAAAGTAAGGCGCGCACCTTCAGAACGGCCGATCCAATTGCTTTGCATCAAACGCACTTTGTCAGGCCAGCGATCAAGATCATCAAGGGCTACGAGCAGATCTTGCGCATATTCAGTGATTTTGAAAAACCATTGGGTCAGCTCTTTTTGTTCAACCAGTGCGCCAGAGCGCCAGCCGCGGCCGTCGATCACCTGTTCATTGGCCAATACGGTATGGTCAACTGGATCCCAATTGACCTTGCTTTTCTTGCGATAGACCAGTCCCGCTTCAAGAAAATCAATGAACATGGCTTGTTCATGGCGGTAATAATCCGGATCGCAAGTTGCAATTTCGCGCTCCCAATCAAGAGATAGCCCCATGGATTTGAGTTGATCGCGCATGGCATCAATATTGTTGTTCGTCCAACCAGCCGGGTGAACCTTATTTTCCATGGCGGCATTTTCGGCCGGCATGCCAAAAGCATCCCACCCCATGGGGTGCAACACATTAAAGCCACGGGCGCGTTTATAGCGTGCGACCACATCGCCCATCGCGTAATTGCGCACATGTCCCATGTGAATACGACCGGATGGATATGGGAACATTTCCAAAACGTAATATTTTGGTGCATCTTTGTTTTCTGATGCCTCAAAGGCTTTACGCTCAGCCCAAACCTTTTGCCAGCGCAGTTCGCAGGGGCGTGCATTATATCGTTCTTGAATGCCGGTCATCGGGTTTTGGATCTCTTGAAATACCTAAGTTCAGCACAGCACTTACACGCTCATGTGCTAACCCGCAAGAGGTCTTAAGTGTGGGTGTACATAGCACTTTGTTTTTGTGATGATATGGGGTAATCGGAGGAGCATGAATATTTCTCCAAAACAATCTATCAGTGACCGGTTGCAAAACCTTGAGCTTGCCATTTCAAAAGCAGCTCGAGAGGTTGGACGCAAGCGTGATGAGATAAAATTAGTTGCCGTGAGCAAAACATTTGCCAGTGAGGCTATTAAACCGGTACTCGTTTCAGGCCAGCGGGTGTTTGGTGAAAATCGCGTTCAGGAAGCAGCGCAAAAATGGCCGGAATTAAAACAAGAATTTCCAGACATCGAACTTCATCTTATCGGGCCTTTGCAAACCAATAAAACAAAACAAGCCGTTGAGCTGTTTGAGTGCATTCAAACACTTGACCGGCCTAAGCTTGCCCGTCATTTGGCTGACGCTGCCCAAGCTGTCGGACGCATGCCCAAACTGTTCGTGCAGGTGAATACGGGAGCGGAACAACAAAAAGCAGGGGTCATGCCTGAACATGTTGATGATTTTATCGAAACGTGCCGCAAGGATTATGGATTTATGATTGAGGGTTTAATGTGCATACCACCAATAGATGAAGAGCCGTCATTGCACTTTGCTCTGCTTGAGAAAATCGCCAAGCGCAATGATGTGCGCGACCTCAGCATGGGTATGAGCGCTGATTTTGAAAAGGCGATCCAGTTTGGGGCGACTTATATTCGCGTTGGCCGGGCAATTTTTGGCGAACGCAACATTAATTAAATAAACCTAACCGACTTTGATCATCGTGTTGGGCCTACAAAGCCTTAGCACTTTGCGCAGATTAGCTTCATTAAGAGCTATGCAGCCTTCGGTTGGGGCGTAATTTTCTTTCGCAAGATGCATGAAAATGGCACTGCCGTGACCACGAATGACCGGGGTGTCATTGTATCCCAAAACAACCATTAAATCGTAGAGATGATCTTTACGCCAAAGTTTCTCTGCGCTTGGCTTAAAAGGAAATGAAATCTGCTGATTATAATTTTTGTTATTTGGGTCATCACACCAGCCCATGTTATTTTGAATTGGATAGACGGGGAGATATGTAACCGGTGGTTTGACACGGTCGGTGCGATAAAACACAGCCCTGAGCGGCCATTGCCCAATGGGTGTTTTATTGTCGCCTTCACGTTTCATCATCGCCGTTCCATGTTTGCCCAACGCGCAGCAATAGGTTTGCGCATTGATGATCAATGCGCCCTTATGGGTTTTTGGGCTTACGGCATGAATACGAATAAGGCTTTGAATGTTTGTATTACCCATATTTATAATTGGCCTTTGTTTTAATGATTCTCGCTTATGCTAGTCTGGCAATTGAATTATCAAAGGTCATAAATTCAGTACACGAGCATTTGCGTTGATTTTGAATTCATAATAACCATATGTGATGGGTTTATAGTCCATTGCTGGCTTTCTTGTCCCAATGATTGTTGTTGAGAAATTAAGAACCTGCTTTTAGAAAATTTACCGGTGTGATGTTTATGACCTCTAAAAAAATCCTTATTATTGATGACGATGAAACTTTGCGTGATTCCCTGGTAGAGCAATTCGCTTTACATGAAGAGTTTATTCCCGCAGCAGTTGAAAACGCGGCAGAGGGTATAAAACATGCCAAATCAGAGCATGTGGATCTCATTATATTAGATGTCGGGCTGCCGGATATGGATGGCCGTGAGGCCTGTAAGGTGATGCGTAAAAATGGGGTCAAAAGTCCGATTATCATGCTCACCGGCCAAGGTTCCGATAGTGATACAATTTTGGGCCTTGAATCTGGCGCAAATGATTATGTGATTAAGCCTTTTCGGTTTGGGGTGCTGCTGGCACGCGTGCGGGCACATATGCGCCAGCACGAGCAAAGTGAAGATGCCGTGTTTTCAATTGGGCCTTATACATTTCGTCCAAGCGCTAAAATTTTGGCCCATGAAAATGAAAGCAAGGTTCGCCTCACGGAGAAAGAAACCTCAATTCTCAAATATCTCTATCGGGCTGGCGAACAAGTGGTTGGGCGCGACATGTTGTTGCATGAAGTGTGGGGTTATAATTCCGGCGTGACAACGCATACACTTGAAACCCATATTTATCGCTTGCGCCAAAAGATCGAGCGTGATCCTTCAAATGCCGAAATACTTGTCACAGAAACCGGTGGCTATAAACTGGTGCCATAGATACTTGCGGCATGCATTGTAACGATCTAGCTTGTGTGCTCTTGAGTTTTGGAGGGGTGTGTCATGAGCGTGCGCGAAGAAGTAGACATTCTGCATAAAATCCCACTGTTTGCAGGTGTGAAAAAAGATCATTTAAACACGCTTGCTTTTGCAACGGAGCATTTAGAATTTGCCCCAGGTGAGGTGATCATCGAAGAGGGCGCAGCGCCAGATGCGGCTTACCTTATCCTTGCAGGTACAGCGGAAGTGATTTTTGGTGATGAAGGCAATCCTCATACGGTCAAAGAAATTGGGGAACAGAGCTTTATCGGTGAAATCGCTATTTTGAACAATATTCCCTATCGCACCACGGTTCGCGCAAAGACAGAAGTTTTGGCTCTGCAAATCACGCAGCAGTTATTTTTTCGATCCGTTTCTGAATTTCCGGACATGGCATTGGCGATTATGCGAGTTTTAGCTCATAGGCTGGATGATACACTGAACGATCTTGTTGATCTCAAGAGCCAAATTCAACATGATGAAACCCCTGCGGCAGAAACCACTTAAGAAACTGAATTTTATATGGAAAAATGTGCCAATACCGGCGCATGATCTGAGGGGCGTTCCCAGCCACGGACATCTTTAACAATGTTTATGTCGTGGCAGCATTCGTTAAGCGCGGGGGTGTGCCAGATATGGTCAAGCCTGCGACCTTTATCGGCCGCACGCCAGTCCTTTGCCCGGTAGCTCCACCAGGTAAAAAGCTTTTCATCTTCTGGAACACCCATGCGCATAGCATCGATCCAATCATGTGAAGCTTTAACGCGGTTTAGATGTTCCACTTCAATTGGTGTATGGCTGACAACTTTCAATAATTGTTTATGCGACCAAACATCATGCTCCATAGGAGCAATATTTAAATCGCCAACGAGAATTAGGCGATTTTCAGGATTATTGTTTTCGTCACTGAACAAGTCTGCCATCTCATTCAAAAAGCCAAGTTTATGGGCGAATTTTTCGTTTTTCTCGACATCCGGCTCATCACCGCCTGCGGGCACGTAAAAATTGTGAATTTGAATTGGTTTAGCTTTAGTACCCTCTTGCTTGAGAGTTACTGAAATATGGCGTGCGTCACCTTTGTTGCAAAAATCCTGCTTTGCGATATCTAAGAATGGGATCTTCGAGAGCGTGGCAACGCCATGATATCCTTTTTGACCATGCACAGCATGGTGCTGGTATCCCAATTTATTGAATACCGAATACGGAAATTGTTCTTCCCGGCATTTGATTTCTTGTAAGCATAAGACATCAGGTTGATGAATGTTGATGAATTGCTCAACCAGTCCTGCGCGCAAACGCACTGAATTTATGTTCCATGTTGCAAGTGAAAATTTCACGCAAAAGACCCCTTTTATAAGATGTTCGTTGCTGTGGAAATTAAGGATACAGAGCGTGTTCAGCAAGTTTAAAGCATAGCTAAGGCTAAAAAAGAGCGCCCAACCTCACGGCTGGGCGCCCATGCGCTTGTTTGCGCAGTCACGCCGGGAGGGGATTCCGACGTGTGCGGCTGAAGGTGATTGTGTAAGCGGGGGGCGATAACAACCACCATTTAACTCAACCGCTTATGATTATGAATTATGTATTGTATGGCTGGGTTTCAAGGCCAATGGCAAATTTTGTATTCACAAAACTGTGGCCGCAGCCTCTAGAATGCTCACGATGAAGCAATCAACGTAAAATGCAATCATCCTTAGATAACACGATTAACCATAACACCAAGACGCGCTCATTGTTTAACGGGCGGGCTTGGGTTGATTAATTTTCATCGCTTTCGATGTTTCTTGGAATAATGACTTTAAATAGGCTGGAATCGGCTTTAACCCCACTTACCATATTGCGCATTGCGATTGTGGTCCGCTGGCCTTGCCCATCAATAATGACCCATTGTTTGAGTTGCATACTCTTGTTGTCGAACTCAAGAGTGAGGCGGCCTGGTATGAGAATGCTCTTGTCTTCAAGCGTTACCGATAGAGTTTGGGGGTCTTGATAGACATGAATGACCTTGGTTTCATTCAAAATGTCAATTTTGTCGGCGAGCACGAACTTGAGGGGTGTCATACCTATTGGATAGTGATCGGCAGTTTCAAGTTTACGGTCTTTTACAATGACATAAACACCGTCAGCTACAACAAGAATCGGATTTGGTGGCATATATTCAAATCTCAGCCTGCCGGGCTTGCTCAGATAGAATTTTCCACTGGCTAAATATTTACCAGGGCCGGATTGAACAAATTCACCCTGTAGATGCTGCAATTGATTAAAATAAGCCGAAACACGCTGTATGGCGGCGACTTCCGTGGCTGATAGTTTACCGCCATCTTTGGTGCGTGCTGCTTGTGCGAGTGTCGATATGCCAATTCCAAGCGCTATGACAAGTCCTATAGCTATGGAACAGTAATAAAAACGGTGCTTATTCATCATTTTCGTCATTTTAGCCTCATAGAATTTATCATCTCTACCTATAATTTGTGACAAAAGCAAGACGGTGCCCAATGATGTTGGGTATTTCCAAGCAGCTATATTGGCCGTTTTATTATGCTTGCACGCCCTCTCCAGGCTCGCCAATCAGCACTTCACGTTTGCCGGCATGGTTGGCAGAACTGATGACGCCTTGCTCTTCCATACGTTCAATTAAGGTTGCAGCCCGGTTATAGCCAATCGACAATCGCCGTTGTATATAGCTGGTCGATGCTTTTTTATCGCGCGCCACAATAGCAACAGCCTGGTCATAAAGTTCATCGCCAGAAGATTGCCCTTGCATCAACATATCCGAGCTGTCGCTGTTTTCATCTTCCAGTGTGACGGCCTCCAGATATTCTGGTGTGCCTTGTTTTTTCAAATATTTGACGATGTTCTCAACTTCGATATCGGATACGAACGGTCCATGAATACGTGAAATGCGGCCACCACCGGCCATGTACAACATGTCACCTTGACCCAGCAATTGTTCGGCACCCTGTTCGCCTAAAATCGTGCGGCTGTCGATTTTAGAGGTAACCTGAAAACTAATGCGGGTTGGGAAGTTTGCCTTAATGGTGCCGGTTATGACATCAACACTTGGCCGCTGTGTTGCCGTGATCATATGGATGCCTGCCGCGCGTGCCATTTGCGCCAGTCTTTGTATGGTGCCTTCAATATCCTTGCCCGCGACCATCATAAGGTCAGCCATCTCGTCGACAATAACGACGATATACGGCATGACCTCCAGATCCATCTCTTGTTGCTCATATATTGGCTGACCTGTGCCCTGATCAAAACCGGTTTGGACGGTTCGGGTTATAATTTCGCCATTGGCTTTGGCAAGGGCCACGCGCTCGTTAAAGCCATCAATATTGCGTACCCCAATTTTCGACATCATCTTGTAGCGGTCTTCCATTTCGCGGACCGTCCATTTCAAAGCAACCACGGCTTTTTTGGGATCGGTTACAACGGGTGCCAAGAGATGGGGAATACCTTCATAAACCGACAGCTCAAGCATTTTGGGATCAATCATGATCAACTTGCACCGGTCGGGCGGCATCCGGTAGAGCAATGATAGGATCATCGTGTTAATGCCAACCGATTTGCCCGAGCCAGTGGTGCCGGCGATCAGCAGATGGGGCATGCGTGTGAGGTCAGCCATAATGGCTTCGCCGCCAATGTTTTTGCCAAGGGCCAGCGGCAGACCACTACTGATTTCACTAAAGGCTTGTGACGCTAAAAGCTCGCGCAAGTAAACCGTTTCGCGGATGCTGTTGGGCAATTCTATGCCAATCACATTGCGACCGGGTACAACGGCCACACGGGCTGAAATGGCGCTCATGGAGCGGGCTATATCATCTGCCAGGCCGATCACGCGTGAAGATTTAATGCCCGGGGCCGGCTCAAGTTCATAAAGGGTTACAACCGGGCCGGGCCTAACATTGATCACGGTGCCACGAATGCCGAAATCATCCAGAACGTTTTCTAAGGCAGCTGCATTTTGTTTGAGCACTTTAGGGGCAAGCTCGGGGTTGGCACCACGTGCTTTGGCCGCGGCTAAGAGTGTAAGTGCCGGTGGTTTATAATTTTTCGCCCGCTTAAGGCGTCGGCGGGATGCCGCTTGTTTTATATCATGGGGGGCAGAACCTATGCGCGCTACATTTGATGGCAGCTCCATGTCTTCTGGAGCATCGTCAAACATTTCCTGTTGGGAGATTGATTGAGCGCCGACCTCAAAATACGGCTCAATTCGCTCCGAACTATCTGTTCTTTTACGGTGAAATAGGGCGCTTACGCCATGGCTGAGGACGTTATATCCCCATGAGGTTATTTTATTGGGGGCTTGTCGGGTGGCGCGTCCAAACGGCCATAACAGCCCTAAGATGAAATGGCCGATCTTGAGAGCACATCTTTTAAAAAAGGCTCCAATACTCAGGCGGATATGGGCGAATGCTCCTATGCTGCGCACTGCTGCATCAGCTCCGCTTTCCACAATGCCGGGGCCAGCATTGTTAAACTTTATATTGGCACTATAGATCAGCAGCCATGCGCCAGGGATTATTAAAGCAATGGCACTACAAAATTGTGCAAGACCTGGGGAATTTAAAAACACAGCAAATCCCCAAACAACCATGGACAGGAAAGCATCGCCAAAAATGCCTCCCAAGCCTGTTGGCAAGGGCCAGCTTATGGGCGCGGGCAAAGCTGACAAAAACCCGGAAATGAAAATGGCTGAGATGGGCCATGTCATTAAACGTAAAATTCTTTTGCTCAGTGGCGTGTGTCTAATGAATAAAAATGTCCATATGATGGGCGGCAATAACAGGATTATGGTGCCAATCCCAAAACTTTGCATGCCCAAATCAGCAATAATGGCGCCTATTTTTCCCAGATAATTTTTAACGGGTAAGTTTACAGCATGGTTGAAACTTGGGTCTGTGATAGACCAGGTTGCAAGGCTCAGGGTAATTGCTGCGAGAATGGCGAGCAGACCAAGCCCTAAAATTTCTTGAAACCGGCGATGGATAAAGGCTTTAAATCCGGTCGGCAAAATGGTGACGTCGGCAGGATTAATGTTGGAATGTGCCATGTCACATACTCACTTAAAGTCAGATACGCAGTTACAAGCGCTTTCTTCCAAAAACACTTGTTGAACTCATAATTGCCACTAATGTCCTAACGCATTGAACCGTCAGATGATTGTTAATCAGGCCATGCAAAAAAACAATTGGTGAGATTGTCGCCGGTTTATCGTTAAGGCTAGGTAAAAATGCGCGTTTAAATGGCAAAAAACCTGCATCTCTCAAATTAGTGAAAGATGCAGGTTGATGGAAGAAATATGACTGTATTTTTATCTTTGTGACATGTCCTGCTCGGGGTTTGCGCCGATTTTATGAACAGACAGATCAGCGCCCATTCGTTCTTCATCTGCGCTCAATCTTATGCCCATCAGGGCCTTGAGCAGTTGATAAACAATGCAGCCACAGACAAAGGCATAGGCTGCGCCAATTACGCTTCCAGTAAGTTGAGCACCAAAAGACACACCGCCCAGACCGCCAAGGGCTTTCTGGCCAAAAATCCCGGCTGCAATGCCACCCCAGAGCCCGCATAGACCGTGTAATGGCCAGACGCCTAGAACATCATCAATTTTCCAGCGGTTTTGGCACAGATCGAAAAACACGACAAAGATGCCACCAGCTGCACCGCCAACAACCAATGAGCCGATCGGATGCATGATGTCTGAGCCTGCACAAACCGCAACCAACCCTGCCAAAGCGCCATTGTGAATAAAACCCGGATCGTTGCGGCCCACGACAAGGGCCACTAAAATGCCGCCGACCATGGCCATTAATGAGTTTATCGCAACAAGGCCAGAGATATCCTTTAAAGACCCTGCGGTCATGACATTAAACCCAAACCAGCCAATGCACAGCAACCAGCTGCCAAGGGCAAGCCATGGAATGCTTGAGGGCGGAATGCCGATAGGTTTGCCTTCAGGTGTATAGCGTCCTTGACGCGCGCCAAGGGCCAATATGGCGCCAAGGGCAACCCAGCCACCAACGGCGTGAACCACAATTGAGCCTGCGAAATCTCGGAATGGTGCGCCAAAACTTGTTTCAAACCATGCTTGAAGTCCGTAATTACCGTTCCAGACCATGCCCTCGAAAAACGGATAAAACAGGGCCACCAAAACGCCGGTGGCAATACATTGCGGCCAGAATTTTGCACGTTCTGCAATCCCGCCGGAAATAATGGCGGGCACGGCTGCTGCAAATGTCGCGAGGAAGAAGAATTTGACGAGCGTTAAACCTTGTGCGCCAAAAGCTGTGTTTTCCTGCGCTCCGCTCAAGATTTTGGCGGATGTAAAGAAATCCAGGCCATAGGCAATTGTGTAGCCGATAAAAAAATAGGCGACTGTCGATATTGCGAAATCCGCTAGAATTTTAACCAATGCATTGACCTGGTTTTTCTGTCTGACGGTACCCACTTCCAGAAATGCAAATCCAGCATGCATGGCGAATACGAGAATTGCGCCAAGTAATACAAAAAAAACATCCGCCCCAGCCATTATAATCTCCCTCACTCTATAGTGCTTGGTTGTTCTTCTGACGATATCAAAGGGGATATTGCCTTTAATTTATGCAAACGCACACTTTATAGACATGATTTGTGCTGATGGCGAGGGTTGAATTTTCATACTCCGTTGTTCTCATCACTGGGGCTTCAAGGGCAGGTAAAAATATTGACACAAAAAAACCCGGAAGCCACAGGGCTTCCGGGTTAGCGTTAGCGACACTCGAAAATGCGCTAGCGTCGGGGGGAGCTTATTGCACCACCTCGCCGTGGAGATTGATGTCCAGGCCTTCAACCTCTTCATCTTTCGCGACCCTGAGGCCAATGACCATGTCGATCACTTTGAGGATGATGAAGGTTGCAACCGCGCTATAGATAAGGGTTGCTAGGATACCTTCTATCTGAATCCATACTTGACCGGCATTTCCTTCAAGCATGCCTTTGGTCCCGCCAATAGCTTCAACAGCGAATACCCCAGTCAAGATTGCGCCGACAATGCCGCCGATACCATGAATGCCGAAGACATCAAGTGAGTCGTCATAGCCAAGTGCCCGTTTGAGCTTGGTTGAGGCGATGAAGCAGACGACGCCCGCTGCAATACCAATTAACAATGCGCCCATTGGGTCAACAAAGCCGGATGCCGGTGTGATGGCAACAAGACCGGCAACCGCACCTGATATGATGCCAAGAACGCTTGGCTTTTTATTTATCATCCATTCAACAAACATCCAGGCTAAGGCTGCAGCAGCTGTTGCGATTTGTGTAACCGCCATCGCCATGCCTGCAGCACCATCTGCTGCAACGGCGGAACCGGCGTTAAAGCCAAACCAGCCAACCCAGAGCAGAGATGCGCCAATAACACTTAGCACCAGATTATGCGGTGCCATATTCTCGGTGCCATAACCTTTACGCCTGCCGAGAACAAGAGCTGCAACAAGACCCGCAATACCGGAGTTGATGTGAACAACCGTGCCACCGGCAAAGTCTAAAACACCGGCATCAGCGAGGAAGCCGCCACCCCAAACCCAATGGGTGATTGGTGCATATACTACCAGAACCCAAAGGCCTAGGAACCATAGCAGGGATGAAAATTTCATCCGGTCAGCCACGGCACCACAGATCAAGGCGGGCGTGATTATGGCAAACGTCATTTGGAACGTTGCAAACACGGATTCAGGAATTGTGCCTGATAAAGTGTCTTTGCCAATGCCAGCAAAGAACATTTTGCTAAAGCCACCAACATAAGCGTTCAGCCCACCGCCATCAGTGAAGGCGAGTGAATAACCAACAACCATCCATAGAATGCTCATCAAACAACAGACAGCAAAACTTTGCATAACGGTTGCCAAAACATTCTTTTTCCGGACCATGCCGCCGTAAAATAGGGCGAGGCCTGGAATGGTCATTAATAATACAAGTGCTGTGGATGTGAGCATCCAGGCTGTGTCACCACTGTTTAATGTTGCCTTTTCTTGGGCAAGTGCCGGGTCTGAGAGCATGAGCGCTCCGCCCAGTACCACGGCAATTGCCTTAAGAGCCGTTGTGATTATTTTCATTTGAACCTCCATATGCTGCTTGCATCTTTCATCCCGCTTTACTTCCTTTGGGCTAAACGCCGCAGCTGATAAAATATTGTGCGGTGAATGAATTTCGGCGAATGTGTTCACAGTGAACTTTTCCGTTGGGCTTATGCCTATAAGGCGTCTGCATCGGTTTCGCCTGTTCGAATTCGCACTGCCTGCTCGATTTTTGATACAAAAACCTTACCGTCGCCAATCTTGCCGGTCTTGGCAGCTTGGACGATTGCGTCTATTGCTTTGCCTGCCAATTTGGCTGGAACGACGATTTCTATTTTTAATTTTGGTAAGAAGTTCACATCATATTCAGCGCCACGGTATATTTCGGTGTGGCCCTTTTGCCGCCCATAACCTTTAACTTCACTAACGGTTAGCCCCTGGACGCCAAGATCGGTGAGAGCAGTTCGCACATCGTCAAGTTTAAATGGCTTAATGATTGCTGTTACAAGTTTCATGTTTGCACCCCTCCTGGTGTAAGAGATGTATCTGTTGACCATCTCTACATCTTAGTATCGCTCATAAACCGAGAGAAACCGGGCTACGAGCCTAGGTTCGCACCTTCAAGAGGTGTGCCAAGTAGATTGATCGCGCGTAATTACTTGAATTTTAATAGGAAATTAAGATTTTGGGCAAAAACACAATGTTCTAAGGCGAGTTTCTGCTTAAAATTTAGGCAAATATATTTTTTTGCTTAAACTTTAGACGTATTTGGCCAACGCATGTGCTGTTTTTAGCGGGTTTTTTTTCGGATCAGGCCTTCTTGGGCCACAGAGGCCAGGAGTGTGCCGTCACGGCTGAAGATATTGCCGCGATTGAAGCCACGCGCGCCGGAAGCGCTGGGGCTGTCCTGGGCATAGAGCATCCATTCATCTGCCTTGATTGGCCTGTGAAACCATAATGAATGATCCAGGCTTGCCAGCATTATCTCCGGATCAAATAATGTATGACCGTGCGGCAATAAAGATGTGTCAAGCAAGGTCATGTCAGAAGCATAAGACAATACGCATTGGTGAATTGCCGGGTCTTCGGGCAGATTCTCATTGGCTTTGATCCAAATGCTTTGCGCGGGGTCAGATTTTTCGGGGTCAAGATAATTGCGCATTTTCACAGGGCGTATTTCAAACGGCCGATCGCGCTCCCAATATTGCCGAATATAACCAGGCATTTTCTTTAGAAAACGTTCCTTCATCTGTTTTTCACTGGGCAAATCTTCAGGGGCCGGCACATCGGGCATTTTTATTTGATGATCAAACCCGTCTTCATGCTTATGAAAGGATGCCCCCATTGTGAAGATCGGCTGACCATGTTGAATGGCAATGACGCGCCTGGTGGCAAAACTTTTTCCGTCTCGGTCACGCTCAACTTGATAGATGATCGGCACTTCAGGATCGCCAGGGCGCATGAAATAGCCATGCATGGAATGTACGTTGCGGTCTTTTACGGTGCGGATGGCGGCAACAAGAGCCTGGCCGATTACCTGCCCACCAAAGACACGCTGCCAGCCCACCTGTGGGCTGCGACCGCGATAGAGATTATGCTCAAGGGGCTCGAGGTTGAGTATCTCAAGCAGGGTTTTTACCGCACTGGTCATTTAGCTGGAGCCTCCTTATATGTCGCATTGTAAATTGAGAAAAAACAGTGATGGTGACACAAGCCATAGTTTGGCATTGTAAAGTCTGCTTTCCAAGACCAATGATAGGAATGATCAGACAGGATTATGGCAGCTAAATCTGAAATATGTGATGTGGTGATCGTTGGCGGTGGGTTTGCGGGCTTAAGCTTGGCATTGGCGCTGGCTGGCCCCAAAGCCCGAACGCCGATGGATGTCATCGTTCTTGATGTCAAACCATTGGAAGCGGATGCTGCCAAGATAGAGGATGGCCGGGCGTCTTCGCTTGTGCCCTCAAGCCGGGCGATGCTGCAGGCTTTGGGCATTTGGGCTGAGATTGAGCCCCACATGCAGCCGGTTAAGTCTATTCGTGTGACGGACAGTCAGCTTGACGCAGCAACAAGGCCTCAATTTTTACATTTTGGTGATGATGGCCGCCGTGAGGATGGCGCGCTTTCTTATATGGTTGATAATCGTTTTTTGAACGCAGCTTTGGCAGCTCAGGTTAAGGCGTCAAGCAGGATTACAGTCATGGCACCGGCTCATTTTTCTGGCTATGAGACGCTATCCGGCCATGTTGTGGTAACGCTCAAAGATGGGTCGACCCTCAAAACACGCTTGCTTGTAGGCTCTGATGGGCGCAACTCGGCGGTCAGGAAAGCGGCTGGCTTAAAGATCATCGGTTGGTCTTATGAACAATGCGGTATCGTTACAACCGTTGCCCACGAAAAGCCACACAACGGGGTGGCGGAAGAGCATTTTTTACCCTCAGGCCCGTTTGCCATTTTGCCTTTAGTTGGCAATCGCAGCTCGCTTGTTTGGACAGAAGAAAAAAGGCTTGCCAAGCGTTTGATGGCGCTTGGTGATGATGATTTTCTTAATGAACTACGCCGTCGGTTTAAAGACCATCTTGGTGAAGTGAGCCTTGCTGGATCGCGCTGGTCCTATCCGCTTGTTATGCATTTGGCTCAAGATTATGTGGCCCCGCGCGTGGCGTTGATCGGTGATGCTGCCCACAGCATTCATCCCATAGCGGGTTTGGGCCTGAATTTAGGATTACGCGATGTGGCAGCTTTGTCAGAAGCGATTGTTGATGAGGCATATCTGGGCCTTGATGTTGGCGGTGCACAAATGCTTGAGCGCTATCAGGCCTGGCGGCGGTTTGACAATGTTTCTACCGCGGCGATGTGCGATGGGTTAAACCGGATGTTTTCCAATGATAATGCCGGGTTAAGAGCTTTACGCGATGCGGGTTTGCGGGCGGTTGATGGCCTGGTGCCTGTAAAGAGGTTTTTTTCAGGCGAAGCTTCCGGCACAAGCGGTGATCTGCCTAAGCTGCTGCGCGGCGACATGCTTTGATTGTTGTATCGGAATACGGAGAGGGGCTGGTTTGCAGAGAGTCAGCCATCTTGCTCACGGCTATTCCTCGCGCCTTCGGCACTCGGGCCTGCGCGGGCGCGGCGCTAGCGCCGGGGCGCAGTCGCGCCCAGTCGCAGCTAAAGCTGCTCCATGCATGGTACGGCAATGCCTATTCCCGGCTTAAACCTTCAGTTTTGAGTTTTTCAAGGTAAGTCGGCCAGATTTCATCATGCTCTGTGCCGAGCTTGTGCAGATAATCCCAAGAGTAAAGCCCGCTCGCATGACGGTCGGAAAATGAAATGCGCACGGCGTAATTGCCAACCGGTTCGACACTAAAAATTGTCACATTGCGCTTGCCGCCAACAGTGATTTCCTGGCCGGGACCATGGCCTTTGACTTCAGCGCTTGGGCTTTCCACGCGTAAATATTCTGCCGAAAGCTCGAACGCATCGCCGCTATCAAATGTTATGGCCAGCAAAGCGCCTTTGTCTTTAACGCGCAATTCGCTCGGCCATGCTTTGGTTTGTGTCTCAGTCATCTAAAGTGCGGGCTTCTTCGGGCAGCATGATGGGTATGCCGTCTTTAATCGGATAGGCGAGTTTGGCCTGAGGGCTCACCAGTTCTTGTGTTTTGGCGTTATATTCGAGGGGGCCCTTGGTCAGCGGGCAGACCAGAATCTCTAGCAAGCGCGGGTCAATTTTGGGTGCGGTGGCTTTTTTAGTGTCCGTTTTATTCGGTGTCTTGGTCATATCAACAGCCTATCAGGTTTTACTGTAATGTGGGTTTGTGTGTGCCGGTATTTTCTTTCAGCGCCATTTCGGTCAGTGCTATGAGAGTTTCTGCCCGTACTTTAAGGGTTTTAGCCTCAAGCAAAGCTTGTTTTTCGTTCAAGCCATAAGGACTGGCCATGGACAGACCATTGACCAGTGCTAGGGTTGAGGCAGACTTGATAGATTCCCAATCGATGGGCAGTTGTTGTGCTTCAATAAAAGATTTGAAGACTTCGAGCAGTTTTTCTCGATCAACCTCATCTTCTCCCTTGGCCTCATCAAAATCATGACTATAGGTCTCAAAGTCTACCTGAGCCAATCGATATGGATAAAGGCTATCTAATTCTGTTGTCACACGAAACCGGCAGACACCAGTTAGGGTTATAAAAATGCGACCGTCGCCGGTTTCGGAAAATGAGGTGATGCGGCCTGCACACCCAATTGCTTTAAGAGGTGGCTTGGCTTTGGCGTCATCAATGGCGGCTGCGGCGTTAAGGTCTTCGGGCTGGATCATACCAATGATGCGGTCTGAAGACATTGCATTATTGGTCATTGCAAGATAGCGCGGTTCGAAAATATTGAGCGGGAGCTGACCCTGCGGCAACAGCAATACAGCAGTGAGTGGGAAGAGTGGCACCACATTGGGGAGGTCGGATGTTTTTTGATATAAGTTTTGCAATTGTATAGTGGCCTGGTTTGAACTGGGTTTTAAGAAAACAAAATGGAAGATAATCGTCTGCGCCCGCTAACAGTTATTTCGTCCGTTGGTCCCCAGGCGTCAAAGAATTTTAGCAATTGCGCTCGGGCTGCTTGATCATTCCAGTCACGATCTTGCTCTATAATCATCAGCAAATGATCCAGGGCAGTTTCGCGATCGCCTTGTGCATTCAGGGCGATTGCAAGCTCGAGATGGGCTTCATGGTTTTTAGGCGATTTCTCCACCTTAGCCGTTAGTTTTTCTATGTCGGCGTCTCCAATAGGGTTTTGTGCCAATTCAAGGCTTGCTTTGGCGCTAATAATGTCGGCGTGGGTTTCTTTTGCCGGCGGTGTTAAGGCAAGGGTTGCTTCGGCATTTTCAAGATCGCCCGTTTGGATTTGGCATTTCGCAAGCCCTGCAATGGCAGCTGGATTTTCACGATCATGCTGCAAAGCTTGGGCAAAGGCTTGTCCGGCGGTGTTTATGTCGCCTTCGTCAAAGGCTTGCCTGCCTGCATTAACAAGCTCTTCTGCGGGATCTTCAATTGCGCCGCCTACCAGTTTTTCTACAAATTGTTTAACCTGGCTTTCGGTAACGGCTCCCATGAAGCCATCAACAGGCCGCCCATCTTTAAAGGCAAAGACCGCAGGAATTGACTGAACGCGCATTTGGGCGGCGATTTCCTGGTTTTCATCAACATTGATTTTGACCATTTTCAACCGGCCGCCTGCGGTTTGCACAGCACGTTCAAGCTGGGGTGTTAATTGTTTGCAAGGACCGCACCATGGCGCCCAGAAATCCACAATGACCGGTGTTTGCTGGGAGGCTTCAATAACATCAGCCATGAAATTGGCGGCATCTGTATCTTTGATCAAACCGGCTGTGTCAGCAGCGGGTGCACCGCCATTGCCGGTGATGAGGGGTGAGGACATGAAGCGTGCCTTTCTGTTATTTGTGCGCGCGTATTTCGTAGTGTGGCTGAAAACCTTAAAACTAACTTATCTGCATTTTAGCATAAGTTCATGATATGCGGTTTATGGCCGCAAGATTCAATGAATCTCAGCAGATCCTCAGGCGTGACCAAAATTGTCGCATCGTTTGAAAGCGGATGATAGTTTAATAAAGGGGCTGATATCATCTCCTGATCCAAAACAATATTAACGACACATTCACGATCATTCATGACAGCAAAGGGTGTGACCGAGCCTGGGGTAACACCCAAAATCTGGTGTAAGAGATCTGGTTTTCCAAAGCTAAGCCTGGCTGCCCCGATCTTTTTGTTGACACCTTTTAAATCCACTTGTGCTGCTTCTAAAACAACCAAGAGCCACAGTGCGCCTTTCTTGTCTTTCAAAAACAGATTCTTGCAATGTGCGCCAGGAATGTCGCCGCGATACTGGCGAGATTGTTCGACTGTGTGCAAAGGTGGGTGCCGGTAAACCTCATATTTAATATTGAGTTCAGCAAGGCGCGCAAAAAGCTGATCTTGGTTTTTTTGAAGCAATGTCATCAGTGGCGCAAGCGGTTTGTGTTGAAAAACAGGTTAGCTGAAAATAAGTTTGGTTTATTGTTCTATTGCATTTAGGCGCTGGGTGCGCAATAAAACCGCTCGGCGGCAGTTTCAGTGAAACTTTGGCGCTAATATGGAGCATAAGCGGGCGTAGCTCAGGGGTAGAGCACAACCTTGCCAAGGTTGGGGTCGTGAGTTCGAATCTCATCGCCCGCTCCAATTTCTTAAAGTAGAGAAACCGCGGAACACCAGGCCCTTTTGGGGGCCTGGAGTTGTTTTCGCTTGTGGCTTTGATGGGCTCAAAATGTGCCCGAATGTGCCTCGGTTACATCTCGGTTACAAGTTGAGTGGCGAATAGGAAATTTAACTGCCTTTGAGCGTAGTAATTTGTACGTCTCTGGTAACTATCCGGTCATCGTTCGTTGAGGTCATTGTTACAAACGTAACCGGTCCAGCGAGTTAATTTGTCAATATCGGAAGTCTGGCTGCTCTGCTTTTTCAACCGCACACAGCAATCCCCGAAGATGATAGGTGCCCATGGCCGGATCGAACGGCGGCAGATTGCTGGTCAACACATTAGCGTTCGATTGCCAGACCCCATAATCGGGGCCTGCCTGTTCCGGAAACCACCACCCGTGCTGCACATGTATGACGCGGGGGTCAATGCCGGTCCATAGTTTTGCCTTTTGTCGAATTTCACCACGAGGCGTACGGATCCACATCCAGTCACCGTCAGCGATACCAAGATCGTTTGCCGTATCGGGATGGATTTCAGCGATTGGTTCGGGGTTGCCTTTCCTGAGGCGTTTGATTTGCCGGTGCTCCGAGTTGAAAAAGAACGGAATGCGTGCCCCTGTTGTCAGCACAAGGGGATAATCAACGGCCACCTCCGGCGTGCTGATCGGGCTTTCGGGCGGCTCCTCATAATATGGCAGTGGATCGTAACCCATCTCTTCCAGGCGTGTTGAATAAAGTTCGATCTTGCCGGTTGGTGTTTTGAAACCGCTTTTTTCGTATTTTCGATATTTGAAGGGAAGTTTGTAATAGCCGATTTCCTTCAACTGGTCGAAAGTCATGCCGATGCCAGTCTGCAGCTGTTCACTAAGCACGTCTTCTACCGTCTCTGTACAGGTGTCCAGTTTCATGCGCCGCGCCAGTTCGACGAAAATCTCTTCGTCGGATTTGCATTCACCGATTTGCACACATTTTTGCTGGGCCAGCACCACATTGGCAGCCCGCGTTGGCAGACCGGCGATTTGGTTGAGTTCCGGCCAGGCCGCAGCCGGCAGCACAAGGTCGGCTAATTCCGCCGTCGGCGTCATGAACAAATCGGCACAGACCATATAGTCGAGTTTCAGCAAGGACTCGTACACCAGCGAAGTATTGCCATAGGTCGTCAGCGTGTTATTGCCGAAAACCATAAAGGCTTTTACCGGGTAAGGTTTGCCTTCGCGCATGGCCTGCAAAACCGTGGGGATATGGGCAGCTGGCAGGTCGGCGCCCTCGCCGCAGAGCAGTTTAAACCTATCTGCGCCCAAACGCTTTTTATTCATCTCGTCAGACAGGTTTTCGATCAGGCTGGGAAAGCGGCCGATCCCGTTCATGCCGAAAATCCAGCCGCCCGGAACGTCTATATTTGCGGTCAACACCGGGATCAAAGATACGGCACGCACTGTTTGAATGCAGTTAGGGGTCTGCTCGATGGCCACACCCCATTCCATCAGAGACGGCTTGGTGGTGGCAAACAGCCGTGCTGCTTGGCGAATTTTATCGGCAGGTACCCAAGTTATTTTTTCTGCCCATTCCGGCGTTTTATTCTTGACCCGCTCGGTCAGTTCCGCGAAGCCGTGGGTCCATTTCTCAATAAAACCCTGGTCATAAAGCTCTTCTGCGATCAACACATGGAGCATCGACAAAGCTAAAGCGTCATCGGTGCCGGGCCGCAATTGAAGCCAAAGATCAGCCTTTTTGGCAAGATAGGTTTGGCGCGGATCGACGACGATGGTTTTCGGTTTATGGGCAAGCGCTTCACGCACATTAAAACGGGTCTCGCCATCGGGTCCGGAATCGACCGGGTTATGGCCCCAAAAAAGAATGCATTGTGCCGGTGTATCACCTGTGAAATCACTGACCGGGAAATCGCCGAAAGTTAAGAGCGTCGTGTTGATGCGCGGGTGGAAACATTGGGCAAAACCAGGCTCACACCAATTCGGTGTCCCCAAGGCATGGCCGAAGCGCGATACCCAGCGGATATGATGCCGGCCAGTGCCGGTTCCCATGACGATTGCTTCAGGCCCGTATTCATCTTTGATGGCTTGAAGTTTCTCGGCCATTTCATCGAAGGCCTCGTCCCAGGAAATTCGATCCCACTGACCAGAGCCGCGTTCGCCCTTGCGCCGCATCGGATATTTCAAACGGTCTGGGTGATAGACGAGATCCAGGGTAGACCCGCCTATTGGACACAAACGGCCGTGGTTCAACGGTGACGCCGGGTCTCCTTCCACTTTAAGAAGCTCCCCCTCCTTCACCGTCATTAAGGTGCCGCAGCCTCCGTGACAGCTTCGGCAGACACTTTTGAGGACTGTTTCACCACTCTCAACTTGGCCGTTATTTTTGGCAATTTGCACCATAATTACCCTAGGCGGATTGCCGCCAAACTTGACCAGAATGATATGCTTTGCTAGCGGCCATTGTATTGACCCCTGGCACTAGTACCAAACTCTGATCCGTTTCTTTTTCAATTCCTTTTGGCTCGTGACATCCCGGCTGTTAGCTTATTTGCTTTTAGAGATGCATATATGATACTAATTGTGGGACCATTGATCGAAAAATGTTATCAAAAAGAAACAGCTGACTGCAATGAAACTGAACCAGTTGCGCAATCTTATTGCGGTGGCCGAAGCTGGCAGCGTTCGACAGGCGGCGCGTAATATTAATCTGTCCCAATCAGCGCTCACAAAGAGCATTCAACAGCTTGAAGACTATCTAGGCGTGGAGCTGCTGCTGCGGGAATCGCATGGTGTTAGATTGACGCCAGCCGGTGAAACCTTACTCGTGCGCGCCAGGGCGGTTGATGCAGAACTCCGCCATGCCCGCAGCGATATCGAACTGATTAAGGAAACAGTGGTTGGCGAAATTCGAATTTCCGCCAGCCCGAGCGTCGCGGTCGGGCTGTTGCCCCGCGCCGTTGCGGATTTTAAGGAGAACCGGCCAAAGATATCCTTCCGTATCGATGAAGGCGTCTATCCGGAAATTCTGGCCGGGGTTCGAAGTGGTGAAACAGATATTGCGGTCTGCCTACTGCCCGAGCGCTTGATTGACGAAACACTCCAACTCGAGTTCCTCATCCGCGATAGATTAACCCTGGCCGTCAGGGCCGACCATCCTTTGACACGACAATCTGTGCAATCTCTGCGCAAACTGGCAGACCGAGAATGGGTGACTTATCGGAGAACCAGCAGCGGTCGGGATATTTTCGGTCAAACTTTTATCACCAACAATCTGGAAGTGCCGAAAAATCTATTGGAGTGTTCATCTTTTGCTGGTGTGCTGGCGTTGATCTCAAACAGTGATCTTATCGGGCTGCTGCCGCGTCAGATGTTTGCCAATAGCGCAATCGTCGGTCAGCTTGCACCAATCCGAACCAAAGAGACCATGCCGTCCTGGAATGTTGCGGTGATTTACAAATCCAAGCACACCCTGTCGAGCGCATGCCACGCTTTCCTTGATCAACTGAAAGCGACCGCGCTCATTCCGAACCCGATCGATCTATAAAATCGATCAATATCACCCAATATTCCATTATCTATCGAACGATCAAACGGCTAAAGTCACCAGATAAACTGGAGATTGATATTCATGCCCACTATAGACGACGTTTCGATCACTAATATCAACACAGCAGAGGCCAGGCAGGTTGAGTCTGGTTTGGAACGGATCCTTTGCAGTGATGAGCATTGTGGTTCCAAGAACCTGGATGTCTACCAGCGGACCATACTGGATGGCCGCACCTTCGACCTTCAATCAGGTGACGATTACCATCTCGTTTATGTCATGGCGACGGCGGACAATGGTTCCTTTATATTCAACGGAGAAACCCACCCGGTCGAGGAAGGAGCTGGTGTTCTGCTTACGCCGGGTGAATCAGCCCAATTTATTGCCTCCGGCTCGAATATTGAAGTTTTACATATGGTGACACCCCAACCGCCTGCGGCAGTTGAAAATGGTTTGGCCGGAGGACCAGGATATTACTTTAACCGGGATAAGCTTCGCGTGCTCTCAGACGCGAGCGGCGGCCGCGTTCGTCGCTTCTGCGCCGAATCCACCGTGAGGCTGCTTGATGGCAGCCGGCTTACGTCGACCAACGCTATTCAGGCCGGCGAGATGCACTATCACGACGGCGGGGCATCGCCCTACCACCAGCATGTGGGCACCGACGCTAACCCGGAAGGTCCCTACCATTGCTACATGACTTTCACGGGGCGGGGCAAAGTCGAAGTCGGCGAGACATCCCAAGAACTGGAACCGGGTACTCTCGTCTATTTTCCGCCCGGCGTGCCGCACCGGCTCCACGCCATCGGCGGACCGCTCGATTACTTTGAAATCCAGGCCTGGCGAAGTTTCAAAACCAATGTGCTGAGCGAGGAGGCGCTGGGACTCAAGTGGTATTACGATCCCGTGTCTCCAGGTGCCGAGCGGGTCGAGTGGGATCAGAGCTGACGAGGAGCATGATGGTGGCACAACATTTTCGTCAGGCTGGCTCTTCAATTTCGGCACAGATTATTCGGACAGAGTTCATTTTCAATTATTGTTACAGTGAAACATTAAGGGGAATTTCATGGCCGGTGTAAAATTTTCACTGATCCTGTTTGGACTTCGCATGCTGCTGGGGATTTGCGCCTGGCGATACCCGGCCTTTCGAGAGCGCCTTCGCCAGCGCAATTTGACGGCCCAATTGCGCACCAAGGACGGTGGTGTCGGGCGCTGGTTCACGTTTAAAGACGGCAGGCTTAAATCAGGCGCTGGTTTGCATGCCAACCCGGATGTCACCTTGACCTTCAAGACTGCAGAGATCGCGGTCGGTCTTTTGGTGCCGCCGATTAATCAGCTTGACCAGATCAACGCGATCAAGGATTTCAACCTGTCGCTCGACGGTCCCGACGATCTGACGTCCTGGTTTACCGAAACCGTGATGCTGACGCAGTCAATCGGCTGGAAATATGGCATTGAGCTTAAAGATGGCGTTACGCGCTACACCAATATGACCAATGGTGGCCCGGTGTTTATCTATGTCAAGCAGGGCAAGATCATACGCATTACGCCGATTACCTTTGATGACAGCGATCCTGATCCCTGGACCATTGAGGCGCGCGGCCAGAAGTTTACCCCGCCGCGCAAGACCTCACTTGCCCCCCATGGCCAGAACTGGAAGTCCATGGTGTATTCGCCCGACCGGCTGTTATCGCCGATGAAGCGGGTTGATTTTGATCCTAATGGCGACAGAAATCCACAAAACCGGGGCGTTTCCAGCTATGAGCCGATTTCCTGGGATGAAGCATTGGACATAGTTGCCGGTGAAATAAAGCGTTCCAAGCGCGTTCACGGACCCGGTGCCATCGCTAACAGTCACGGCTCGCATCATACCTGGGGCAATATCGGCTATTACCTGTCTGCAAATTTCAAGTTCATCAACGCAGTTGGCATGACCCGCGTGTTGCACAATCCTGATAGTTGGGAAGGCTGGTATTGGGGGGCGGTTCATCATTGGGGTCAAAGCTTGCGGGTTGGGCAATGCGAAACCTATGGCGGTGTTGAAGATTTGCTGAAAGAATCTGAGATGATCGTGTTCTGGTCGGCCAATCCCGAGGCGACCAGCGGATCCTATGGTGCGTTCGAAGGCACCGTCAGGCGTAACTGGCTCAAACGTACCGATATCGAAGTGGTTCATATCGATCCTTATTTCAACGACACGGCACAATTGCTCGGCGGCAAATGGATTGCGCCGAAACCAACGACTGATACCGCCCTGGCATTGGCGATTGCTTACGTCTGGATCACCGAAGATCTATATGACAAGGAGTTCGTTGCCAGCAAGACAACCGGTTTTGATGTTTGGCGCGACTATGTGATGGGCGAGCAAGATGGTGTGCCAAAGACCCCTGAGTGGCAGGAGGCTGAAACCGGTGTTGCCGCCAAAACAGTTCGCGCTCTGGCACGCAACTGGGGCACCAAGAAGACCTATCTTGGTGCTGGTGGCTGGGGCAATGGCCATGGGGGTGCATGCCGCAATGAAACCGGCATTCAGTGGGCGCGTATCATGGTCTGTCTGATCGCTATGCAGGGCATTGGCCGCCCCGGCGTCAATATGGGCAATCTGCAATGGGGCACGCCGGTTGATGTCAATTTCTATTTCCCTGGTTATGCGGAAGGCGGCATGTCGGGTGATTTGCATCATACCGCCATGGCCGTTGAACTTTATCAGCGCATGCCACAGCTGCCTTCTGTTAACACGGTCGAGCAATCGATCCCGCGGTTGCAACTTCCCGAGGCGATTATGGAAGGCAAGGCGGAGGGCTATGCCTGGGATGGCAAATCGATCGAAGCTCAGTTCAACAAGATCACTTATCCAAAGGCCGGTTATTCTCCTGTCAAGATGTTGTACAAATATGGTGGGTCGATCCTGGGCACCATGTCGGATACCAACCGGCATGTGGCCATGTACCGCTCTGAAGAACTGGAGTTTGTTGTCAATCAATCGATTTGGTTTGAAGGCGAAGCCAAATTCGCCGACATTATTCTGCCGGCATGCACCAATCTTGAGCGGTTTGATATCTCCGAATGGGCGGCCCTTGGCGGTTATGCCCACCACGGACAGACCCAACTTAATCACCGGGTCATGATCTTCCAGCACAAAGTGATTGAACCGATGGGGCAGTCCAAATCCGACTTTGAGATATTTGTTGAATTGTCCAAACGCCTGGGTCTGAGCGCCTATTTCTCCGAAGGCATGACAGAGCTTGATTGGGCCAAACGCGAATTTGAAGCGTCCGATCTGCCCAAGATCATCAAGTGGAAGGATTTTATCAAGAAAGGCTATGTTGTGCTGCCGGCAGAAAAGCCAGAGCTGCGCGCGCCTGTGTCATGGCGATGGTTTTACGAAGGCCGAAAGAAAGATACACCTGAGCCGATGCCATTGCCCTCAGACTACACCGAAGAATATCTCAAGGGGCTGCAGACCCAGTCCGGCAAGATTGAGTTTGAATGCGAAAGCCTTAAACGGTTTGATGACAATGATCCTGACCGCCCGCCCATCGTGAAATATCGTGCCGCAAACGAAGGCCCTGCTGACAAACAGCGCTTCAAGCGCTTCCCTTTGCAAATGCTGACACCGCACCCGCGGTACAGTTTCCACACCCAGGGCGATGGCAAGGACAGTTTCCTCAATGATATTGACCAACATCGTGTTGAGATTGATGGTTATCATTACTGGATTATCCGGCTTTGTCCCCAGGATGCAGAAGCGCGCAATATCAAAACCCATGATCTTGTGAAAGTTTTCAATGATCGCGGCGGGGTGTTGTGCGCGGCTTATGTAACACCGAGATTGCCGCAAGGCGTTATCCATGGATTTGAATCTTCAGCCATTTACGATCCGCTTGGCGAACCAGGGAACTCGGTTGATCGCGGCGGTTGTCTCAATCAGCTGACGTCACCGAAATCACAGCTGAAACAAGGACATTCTATGGGGTCGAGCACGGCATTGGTCGAGGTGGAGATCTGGGATGGCTCTACGAATATTGATCGCAAGACAACCGTGCAGCAGAAACCCAAATCGAAATCGCGTGCCAAGGCACCGGCCGAGTAGGAGAAAATCCATGACCAAATGGAACTTGATCGTAGATGTCGACGGTTGCACCAATTGCCAGGCCTGTGTGCTTGCCTGCCGAGACGAATATGTTGGCAATGATTTTCCCGGTTATGCAGCGGAAATGCCCAAACACGGACGCAGCTGGATTGATATCAAAACACAAGAGCGGGGAGGGTCCGCCATGGTCGATGTCGGCTATCTGCCGGTTATGTGCCAACATTGCGACGATGCGCCATGCATTACAGCGGCGAAAAACAACGCGGTTACCAAACGCGCAGACGGCATCGTCATTATCGACCCTGTTAAAGCGAAAGGCCAACAACAACTTGTAGAAGCCTGTCCCTATGGCGCGGTCTTCTGGAATGAAGAAAAACAGTTGCCGCAGCACTGGATGTTTGATGCGCACTTGCTGGATGACGGCTGGAAGGAACCGCGAGCGGCCCAGGCATGCGCAACCGCAGCAATACGTGCTGTCAAACTCAGCGACACAGAAATGAGGACTATCGCATCAGCAGAGCAGCTCGAACATTTTCATCCGGAATACGGAACAAAGCCGCGCATTTGGTATAAAAACCTGCATCGTTTCACCAAATGCTTCATAGGCGGCAGTGTCGAAGCACAACAAAATGGCTCGATCGATTGTCTAGTCGATGCTGCTGTCACTCTAACCAAGGACGGGCAGGAGATTGCAACCACCAGCACTGATCTCTACGGTGACTTTAAATTCGACGCCTTGGATCAGGACAGCGGCCAATATGTGATTGAAATTCACGCAGAGAAATTCAAGAAAAAATCGATGAACGTCACTCTGGGAAAGAGCACCTATCTGGGTGAGATACGGCTTTCTGGCTGAGCAGTTTGATTTTGCCTGCGCGTCTTTGCAGGCTGGCCATGATTGTCTACTTCTGACATCGGGCCGACGTTTCTACTTGAACACCTTTATGTCCGCTGCCCCACACCAATTCGCAGAAAAGCCATCTGAAAACTTAATGAGTTTAATTGGGTTGACAAAATCATGGTAACAATATCATTATGAATGAACAGTCATTCAATTAATAAAGAGCAATTGCTTTCAAACTGTTTTGCCTATGTCGAGATTGTTTCCAATGAAGGGGCAGATCCAAATGTCTTCGATTGTACGTCTCAGTGTGAATGGCCGAAACCAGGAACATCTGGTCTCTGATGGTTTGCTGCTGGTCGATTATTTGCGTGATGAATTAAGACTGACGGGCACCAAGCAGGGCTGTGATGGTGGCGAATGCGGTGCCTGCACTGTATTGGTCGACGGTCGTCCGCGATTGGCCTGCATAACGCTGGTCAAGATGGTATCGGGACAATCGGTCGAAACCATTGAAGCGATGAACGCCAAGGGCAGGTTGTCGCGCCTTCAAAAGGCGTTTCATGAAAAACTTGGGACACAATGCGGCTTTTGCACACCTGGCATGATCATGGCGGCTGAAAGTCTGCTGCGGCGTAATCCAAATCCGAGTGTTACCGACATCAAAGCTGCATTGGCCGGTAATCTGTGCCGTTGTACCGGCTATGTAAAAATCGTTGAAGCGGTGCAGGCCGCAATTGATATTCGCGAGGTTGCCGAATGAGCGAGTCTGCGCAAAGATCCCGTGTTGGTGTGGCAACGCCGCTCATCGATGGTGTTGAAAAGGTTAGGGGCACGGCTAAATACACGGCCGACCTTGCGCCTGAAGGGGCGTTGGTTGGCCGCATTCTGCGCAGCCCCTACGCCCATGCCGACATCGTCGAAATCGACGTTACCGAAGCCCGCGCACTTGATGGCGTTATTGCTGTGATCACCGGCGAGGATTGCGAAACGCCTTATGGCATCGTGCCGATCGCCCAGAATGAATATCCCCTTGCGCGTGACAAAGTCCGCTATTGCGGCGAGCCTATCGCTGCTGTTGCCGCCATAGATGAGGTAACGGCACAGGCGGCTCTGAATTTGATCAAGTTGCAAGTGCGCGAACATGCCGCTTATTACACGGCCCAAGATGCGCGGGAATCAGACGCAACACAATTGCATGATGACAAGCCGGGTAATCTGGAACGCGATGTCCATAACAGTTTCGGTGATCTTGATAGTGCGTTCGCAACAGCCGATCTGGTGGCCGAGGAAACCTTCCACTGCGCCGAGGTGACCCACGCGCATATGGAGCCTCATGCGGCCTTGGCAGAATATGATGCTGAGCGCGGCCATCTCACACTCCAATCAGTCACGCAGGTGCCTTATTATGTGCATCTCATGCTGGCTCAGTGTATGGGCATGGACACGTCGCAAATCCGGGTGATTAAACCCTTTGTGGGCGGCGGTTTTGGAGCGCGGACCGAAACACTCAATTTCGAGCTGGTGTGTGGATTGTTAGCGCGTGCTGCACAAGGACGAGTGCGTATGGTGCTTTCGCGTGAGGAAACATTCCTGACCCATCGCGGACGCCCAGCAGCCGACATCAATATCAAGATGGGTCTTACGTCAGAGGGTAAAATAACGGGTGTTGAAGCTGAAATGGTCCAGCTTGGCGGTGCCTATGGCGGCTATGGTATCGTGACAATTCTTTATTCCGGCGCTCTGCTCAATGCAATCTACGATATCCCCGCTGTGCGATATGACGGCTATCGGGTTTATACCAACACGCCACCGTGCGGTGCGATGCGCGGCCATGGCACAGTCGATATGCGCCATGCTTTCGAGACCTTGTTGAACCGCATGGCGCGCGAATTAGGCCTTGATCCGATTGCCGTCAGGCGGGCCAATCTTTTGCCAGTACCAACTGAGACCCCAAATGGCCTTCAGGTCACATCTTACGGCCTGCCAGAGGCGCTTGATTGGGTTGAGAAGCAAAGTGGATGGCGCAAACGCAAGGACAAAATGCCAAAGGGAAGAGGTTTAGGCATTGGGTGCTCGCATTTTGTCAGTGGAGCCGCCAAGCCGGTGCAGTGGACCGGAGAGCCTGACGCCACGGTTAATCTGAAACTCGATTTTGATGCCAATATCACAATCCTTACCGGGGCTGCTGATATCGGACAGGGATCATCAACCATCGTTGCCCAAGTTGTGGCGGAGGTTTTGGATCTCGATTTTGGACGTTTGCGCGTTGTCTCCAATGACAGTGTTTTGACACCAAAAGATATGGGGTCTTATTCCTCGCGTGTTACCTATATGGTTGGCAATGCGGCACTGGCGGCGGCAAAGAAACTCCGCGGGCGGCTGATTGATGCCGCCGCTCATAAGCTTGAGGCTGCGCCACAAGATATTGAATGTATGGGTGAGGTTTACCGGGTTGCCGGGTCCCAAGATCCCGGTCTTTCCTTTAATGAGGTCGTCAAAGCGGCTCTGGTTGACCATGGGACGATCACAGAGCGTGGCACATTTACGGTTCCAAAACAGTTTCAGGGTGGCAAGCATCGCGGTGGCGCCGTTGGTTCCACCATGGGGTTTTCATATGCAGCTCAAGTCGTTGAAGTCTCGGTCGATAAAGATACCGGTGAGATTACAGTGGAAGATGTCTGGGTTGCCCATGATTGCGGCTATGCGATCAATCCCCTATCCGTCGAAGGCCAGGTGCAAGGGGCGGTGTGGATGGGGTTGGGGCAGGCATTGATTGAACAGACACAATTTCATGAGGGGTTGCCTCTGCACGCCAATTTCGTGGATTATAGTTTTCCAACGATCCTGGATAGTCCCGATATTCACGTTCACATTGTCGAGTCGCTCGACCCTAACGGTCCATTTGGCGCCAAGGAAGCAAGCGAAGGCGGCCTTGCCGGTTTTCTGCCGGCCCTGGCCGAAGCGGTCAGCGAAGCGGCGGGGGTCGAGATCAATGATATGCCGTTGACCCCTGACCGAATCGTGGATGCGCTGACCAAGGCGCGGCGTGCCAGGCAAGCGGTGCAAAAGAAAGAGGCTGCTCAATGAGCCCGAGCCTGAATTTCGATTTTGCCGCGCCTGCCACCGTCGAGGAGGCCGTGGCTCAACGTGCCGCAAATGCTGCATCTCGTTATGTCGCGGGGGGCACTGATCTCGTGCCCAATTTACGCCGGGGCATCGGGTCGCCGGATCTTTTGATCGGACTTGAGGCGATCGCTGATCTGAAAACCATTTCAAAGGTCAAAGGTTTCACAGTGATTGGTGCTGGTGTGACGCTGGCAAATTTGCTTGCCTCTGGTTTATGCGAGCAATATCCAGCCCTGGCCGCGGCCGCCGACATTGCCGGGCCAAGCCATCGCGAAGCGGCCACGATTGGCGGCAATCTTTGTCTCGATACGCGGTGTGTATTTTACAATCAAAGTGATTGGTGGCGTAAGGCAAATGCGTTTTGCCTCAAGCTTGACGGCGAGACTTGCCACGTTGCCCCCCAGGGCAATCACTGCCATGCCGCCTTCAGCGGTGACTTGGCACCGGCTCTTCTGGTGCTTGGGGCGGAGGTTGAGATAGCCTCGCCCGAGGGCCGCCACTGGCAGCCGCTTGGTGATATATACCGCGATGATGGCCGCGATCATCTGACATTGGCGCCGGAGGACCTTTTGGTTGCGGTGCGGATTCCAATCAAGGCCTCTAGATTACGATCGGGTTATCTTAAATCGCGGGTTCGCCGGTCGATCGATTTTCCCTTGGCAGGCGTTGCGGTGGCATTTAAGCGCGAAGGTGATGCGATCAACGATTTGCGCGTTGCTGTTACCGGTACGAATTCCCGGCCTTTCCTGGTGGATGGGATTGAGGCGCTGAACGGGCAAGTCTTGGGTCCCGAATTTCTCGATCAACTCGCCAAGCGTATTGGCCAGTTGATAAAACCGATGCGCACCACAGTGATGCCGGGGCATTATCGCCGTCATGTTGCAGGCATATATGCGCGCCGGCTTATCACAAACCTTTACGAGTAAGGTTGCGTCAAATAGATACCCGTAGATCAAACGGGTTTTCGGTCGGATGGTTAATTTAGGCCGGGTTTTCCAGACCGATTAGCTATCGGCATAAAAAATCCAAGAAAATAGCAAAAAAAGATTGCTTTTTTACAGTGAATGAATAATCATTCATTTATGAATGAATACTCATTCACCGTCCATCCAGGAAAGCATCCGCACTTTTCGCGTTTCCCGGAAGGGTGCGGAGGAACTTAGAAAAGCGGGTATGAGCTATGGATGATGCAGTGCTAAGGGATCAGGAAGCCTTTGAGCCACAAGGTATTGTGGGGATGGGCCTGCAGGACAAGGTCGTTGTTGTGACAGGAGCAGCGTCGGGCATCGGGCTTGCCACAGCTAAATTGCTTGCCTCTGCCGGTGCTCATGTTGTGATGGCCGATATTTCCAAGGAAAAAGGCGAACAAGCAGCCCGGGATATTTGTGCCGAGGGGTTGTCTGCCAAATTCATCTCGCTTGATGTTACCGATGCCACAGCGATTGAGGCCTTCAAAAAGCAAGCCCTTAAGTGGCATGACCGGGTTGATGTTGTTGTCAATGTTGCCGGTTGGGGAATGATTCAACCATTTGTCAAAAATACGCCTGAGTTCTGGCAAAAAATTATCAATCTTAATCTTATGGGACCGATTGCGGTCACACGAGCATTCCTTGATGGCATGATCGAGAGAGAAACGGGTAAAATCGTTAATGTCTCCAGCGATGCCGGTCGTGTTGGCAGTTTAGGCGAGAGTGTTTATTCAGCCGCCAAAGGCGGCGTTATTACCTTTACGAAATCTCTCGCGCGCGAGATGGCGCGTTTCAACATAAACGTTAATTGCGTCTGCCCAGGACCGACCGATACGCCGCTTCTGGCGGGCGAGCCCGAGAAGTTTCGAGAGGCTTTCCAGCGGGTAACCCCTATGCGCAGATTTGCCAAACCGGATGAAATTGCTGATGCAATTTTATTTATGGCCAGCGATCGCGCCAGCTTCATCACCGGACAGACTGTGAGCGTCAGTGGTGGGCTGACCATGGCCGATTGATCTTACAGATCTGTTTTATTTCATAATGAGAGGACGAATATGTACAAGTTGACGGGCAGTGATTTCAAACCGAAGCATTTTGACTGGAAAGTTGACGGTGGGGTTGCAACGATCACGCTTAACCAGCCGGAACGCAAGAACCCGCTGACTTTCGAAAGCTATGCCGAGCTGCGCGACACATTTCACAAGTTGCAATATCTTGATGACGTCAAAGTGGTGGTTATCACGGGTGCTGGCGGCAATTTCTGCTCCGGTGGTGATGTTCACGACATTATCGGACCTTTGACCGAGATGGATATGGGCGGGCTTTTGACCTTTACCCGGATGACCGGAAATCTGATCAAGGAAATGCGCCATTGTCCGCAACCGATCATCTCGGCAATCGAAGGCGTGTGTGTCGGGGCTGGTGCTATCATCGCCATGGCCAGTGATTTCAGATATGGCGCTGAGGATTGCAAAACGGCGTTCTTATTCGTGCGTGTCGGCCTGGCTGGTTGCGATATGGGGGCGTGTACCATCCTGCCGCGGATCATCGGCCAGGGCCGGGCTTCGGAATTATTGTATTTGGGGCGCTCAATGAGCGCTGAAGAAGGCAAAGCTTGGGGGTTTTTCAACGATGTGACAGCCAATGGCGAAGCACTGGAAAAGGCCTTGGCGGTAGCACACAAGCTTGCTAGCGGACCCACTTTTGCCCATGGCGTTACCAAGAAATGCCTGCATCAGGAGTGGAATGTCAGTATTGAGCAGGCGCTTGAAATCGAAGCGGAGGCGCAGGCGATTTGTATGCAAACGCAAGATTTTACTCGTGCCTATAACGCCTTTGTGGCGAAGGAGAAGCCTGTATTTGAAGGCAATTAACCGGTTTTACCCTGTTTCAAGGGGAGCATTATGGCAGATAGCAGTTTCCTCGATTGGCCGTTCTTTAGCGAAGACCATAAGGGGTTTGCCGAAAATTTGAGAAATTGGGCGGCCGAACATGTGGCGCCGCTCGGAGAACCTGCGCATGATGATACAGCACTTGATGCGCATTGCCGCAAGCTTGTTGAAATGTTGGGCAAGGCAGGATGGCTTAAATATTGCGTTCCTGAAGAATATGGTGGGGCAGGCAGTTTGGATGTCCGCCATCTGTGTTTAGCCCGCGAGACATTGAGTTATCAGTCCGGATTGGCTGATTTTTCCTTTGCCATGCAGGGCTTGGGTTCAGGACCCATCTCGCTTTTTGGCAGCGATGATCAAAAGAAAAAATATTTGCCGAAAGTAGCTGCCGGCAAGTCAATTGCAGCTTTCGCCATATCAGAACCCGATGCCGGATCCGATGCCGGCGCCATGACAACCACGGCTGTTCTGGATGGTACGGAGTATGTTCTTGATGGCGTTAAGACGTGGATTTCAAATGCCGGGCTGGCCGATCTCTATGTGGTGTTCGCCCGCACTGGCGAAACGCCGGGTGCTAAGGGGCTGTCGGCGTTTATCGTTGAGGCGGACACGCCCGGCTTTGAGATGGCTGAGCGTATCCAGGTGTCAGCGCCGCACCCGCTTGGCACGATCCGTATGGAAAATTGCCGCATTCCCGCTGAAAATATGCTGGCGGGTCCAGACGACGGGTTCAAAGTAGCGATGGCAACCCTGGATGTTTTCCGATCCACGGTAGGCGCTGCCGCTCTCGGCTTTGCCCGTAGGGCGCTGGATGAGAGCTTGGCGCGTGCCCAAGCGCGGGACGTTTTCGGCCAGAAACTGAGCGAATTTCAAATCACCCAAACTAAGATCGCCGATATGGCGGTGAGTATCGATGCCGCAGCACTTTTGATTTACCGCGCCGCCTGGGCCAAGGATGGCGGTGCCGCGCGGGTGACCCGAGAGGCCTCCATGGCGAAATTATTTGCCACGGAAGAGGCGCAAAAGGTCATAGATCAGGCCGTACAAATATTCGGCGGCCTTGGCGTGGTCGTGGGCAATACCGTGGAAAGTCTATATCGCGAGATTAGGGCGCTGCGCATCTATGAAGGCACCAGTGAAATCCAAAAACTGGTTATTGCCGATGGCATCCTAAAGGAGAGCAGGGATGCAACTTAACTGGACCGCACATAAATCGTTAGGCGAGGACGGTAGCGCTATGATCGGTCTGGACATCACCGGGCATAGGGCGAGCATCCATCTCAACAATGCGCCGGTTAATGCCATAAATGAAGATTGGATCGAACAGTTCAATCGGGTGCTCGATGAGGTGGAGGCAGATAATGACGTCTCCATTGTCCATATCAAAAGCACGCTTAAAACATTTTGTGCCGGGGCTGATCTAAGCTTGATGCGGCAATTATTAGACACGCCTAAGGGGCGAGATGCCATGATCGATGTCATCAGGAAAATTCAAAAAGTCTTTTTGCGTTTGGAGACCATGGCCGCCGTTACCATAGCCGAGATCGGCGGTGCGGCCCTTGGCGGCGGCTTGGAGCTTGCTCTTGCCTGCGACCTTCGGGTGGCAGCAGACAGCGCCAAGCTCGGATTGCCGGAAGCCAGTCTTGGTTTGCTGCCCGGAGCCGGCGGGACACAGCGCCTGCCACGTATTTGCGGCGATGCGATTGCCCGCAGGCTTATTCTGGGCGCGGAAGTCATCGATGGCAGGCAGGCGGCAGAGCTTGGCTTGGTGCAATGGGTGGTGCCTGGCGAAGAGCTTAGCGGCTTTGCGGCCGATCTTACAGTCCGGCTTGGCGCATTGCCGGGTGAGGCCTTGAAGGCCTGCAAGCGCTGCATTGATGCGACAAACGACAGCGCGGTCGATGGCTATGGAAAAGAACTTCGCGAAACCCGAAGGTTGCACGATGTTGCCGAGACGCAAGAGCTGATCCAGGCCTTTTTGGGAGGGACAAGATGAGCGTGGCCGAAATGCGTATAGATCGCCAAACACAATTTTGTGGGGAGGAAGCAGGCGTCTTCCTGGATCAACAGCGTATCGACCATGAGGCGGCAATCGGCAATTGGCCCGACCGCGTGTTGACGGATTATCTCGATGATGCCGTGAGGTCTCACCCTCAGAGTGCGGCCCTTCTGGCGTACAGCGCTGAGGATCAGTCGGAAACAGAACTAAGTTATGCCGATTTGAAGGAAAAAACCGATCTGATCGCAGGTAATCTGAACCGTCTGGGCGTGCGCTATGGCGATGTCGTCTCGTTTCAGCTGCCCAATTGGTGGCAGTTCATCGCGGTTCATCTCGCTTGTCTGCGGATCGGGGCTGTCAGCAATCCGCTGATGCCGATATTCCGCGCGCGCGAACTCGAATTCATGGTCGGCTTTGCCGGTGCAAAAGTGTTGATTGTTCCCCGGACCTTCCAGAAATTCGACCATCAGGGTCTTGCATTGGACTTGAAGCAAAAGCTGCCCTCTTTGGAACATGTTTTTATCGTCGGCGGCGAGGATGAACACGCCTTCGAGACCGCTTTGCTCGGTCCTCAGGACCGGACAGATAATCACGATATGATCGATGTTGGGCCAAACGATGTTGTGCAGCTGCTGTATACCTCAGGCACGACCGGCGAGCCTAAGGGCGTCATGCATACCTCCAATACGCTGCTGGCGTCCGTGCGTCAGGTTTCCGGAAGATTGGGGTTGGGGGCTGGCGATGTCGGCTTCATGCCAGCACCGTTTGCCCATCAGATGGGGTTTTGCTTCGGCGTGATGATGTCCATCGTTCATGGCGTGCCGCTTGTTATGATGGATGCCTGGGATTCGGCGATAGCGGCCGGGCTGATTGAGCGCCATGGTGTGACCTATGCCTGTGCGTCAACCCCGTTTTTGACCGATCTTGCCAATCTGCCCGGCATCAAAGACCGCAATCTGGACGGTTTTCGGATTTTCATGACCTCGGGCGCGCCGATCCAACAAGCCGACATAGACTTGGCGAATGACAATCTAAATCTGAGTATTGTGGCCGGCTGGGGCATGACCGAGGTCATACAAGCCACGGCGACGCAGCCCTTGGCCGGCAAGGTCAAAGTTCTGACAGATGGTAAGGCGTTTCCCGGCAATGAGGTGCACATTGTCAGCCCCAATGGCCGCGAACTTGCCAGCAGCGAGGAGGGAAATTTGCAATGCCGGGGCTCGACCATGTTTGTCGGTTATTTCAATCGGCCCGAGCTTTACGATGTCAATGAAGAGGGCTGGTTCGACACCGGCGATTTGGCCCGGATGGACGGGCACGGCGATATTCGCGTGGTCGGGCGCAGCAAGGACATTATTATTCGTGGCGGCGAGAACATTCCGGTGTTTGAAGTCGAAAAGCTGATTTATATCATGTCTCAGGTTTGTGACGTGGCGCTTGTCGCCATGCCCGATGCGCGGCTTGGCGAGCGATGCTGTGCTTTCGTTACCCTCAATGCGGGATGTGATCTGAGTTTCGAGGAATTGGTGTCTTGTCTTGAAGAGGAGAATTTGGCCCGTCAATATCTGCCGGAGAGATTGGAAATTCTGGATGACATGCCGCGGACGCCGAGTGGCAAAATTCAGAAATTTGTTCTGCGCGAGATGGCGGTGCGTTTTGGGGATGTTGCATGACTGCCATCGGCAAATCTGCGCTATTAGCAATTGAGATAAGATTGATTTTCAGGAGCCTGAAGGGTATTGACGCGGAGGTTACGTTGAACGATTGTTCAGCGGCCGTTCAACATGCTCTGAAAGGATAAGCCTTGCCGAAACATTCCAACCGCATTCTTGATGTGAAAGCCCTGGTAACGGACGAGGCGCTGGTTAAGGAACGGCGCGCACAGATCGTTGCCGGAGCTGTCCAATTATTCTCGGAAAAGGAATATTATCAAACCACGGTGCAGGAAGTTGCCAAGCGGGTGGGGGTTTCCACGGGACTGATCTATCAGTATGTGCGAGACAAAGAGGATCTACTGCTGCTTTCGATCTTGGATGTGGTAGACAGCTACGCCAAGGAAATTCCAGCCGCCTTGGAAGGTGTCGAAGGGTCTCTTGAGCGTTGTTGTGCTGCGTTTCGCGCCTATTGCCGCGTTGTGGATGCACGTCGCGAAGCAACATTGTTGGCCTATCGTTCCACGAAATCACTGCCGCCGAAGCGCCAGCAAATTATCAAAGATGCCGAAATCGAAACAAATGAGTTGATTGGTGCCTGTATCCGGGACTGCATCGATCAGGGCCTGTTCCGTTCCGTTGATATCGATCTCGCCACCTATCAATTGGTTATGTATGCCCATGCTTGGGCGCTGAAATATTGGCATTTTGTAAAACGGACCGATCTGGAAACGTACATCTCACAAGGCTTGGATTTCTTTTTACATGCATTGCTAACGGACAAGGGCGCGAAGCAATGGCAACGGCTTTCCCCCGACAGCTAGGGCATATTCCGTTTTGATCGGAATATGCCCTAGTTCTTTGTTTGCGCGTGTCTTTTATCGCAAAACCGATGCCCATTTTTGCGAGACACACTCTAGAACATGCCAGCTGACTGATTTAATTAAATCCTCTCGGTCATCACGGGTAATTTAACTGCAGGGTTTGTCCCGTCATGTCATTTGAGGCATCGCCAGCAAACAACAAAGTGACCTCGGCAATCCCGGCAGGGACCTCAGAATTCGCTGGCGATGTTGAAGACGTATTTGTTAGGCGCATTTTCTCGCGTGCGTCATGAAAAGATCTGTGCAGTGAGCTGATACATATGCAGTTCACATTTATGCCGTGTTGGGCCATCTCATCGGCAAGTTCTTCAGTATGCACCATCGCGCCACGATTTGCCCATGTCTGAATGGTCTCATGTGCTTCTTTCGGGATTTCAAAGTCGCATGTTACATTAATGATCTTGCCCTTATGTTTGTTCATCATCGAGGGGAGAAAGGCATGAGATACATGCGCCGGCCCCGTGTCATGGTGGGTGACGCTATTGCCGTTTTTACCGGCGCTTTTTGCCTCCTGCTCCCAACCCACGGTGTTCACCAAGATGTCAACGCTTCCGCATGCATCTAAAATTGTGCCTGCGGCTTTGGTGATCGATTGAGTGTCGGTTACATCCATTTGCACGAAATTGAGTGTTTGGAGGCAGTTGCCGTATTTACGCAATTGCTCGAATGCCTCGCGCCCACGCCGTTCGTCTATATCCGTGACGTAAACGAAAGCGCCCGCCAGATACAGTGCATGGGCTGTAATATAGCCTATCCCGGATGCTGCCCCGGTTATGACGGCAATATTCCCGAAAAGTTCCATGACCAACTCCAATGCAAGTTTGATGGCCTGACAATGATGTCGATGGCATCATTAGTGACATCCGGATCGACAAAGATGTTAATGTTAGCTAAATCATATGGGCTTGGAACACGCGAGGTCGCGAGCACCTCTTTGATGAAATGGTCGACCACCCTTGTCTGGGCTGGTAGAGATGAGACTGCAGACACAAATGTCACCAAAAGTTCTGCGAGTTTTTCAGGGCATCTCTTCAAGGCATTGTCCCCACCTAAGGCTGAAAGCAATCCATCGATATTCACCACATAAACCCATCGTAGCTGAAAAATAGTATAGGCAACTAGTCAATCGAATATTTGATTGAGATCAATTTGGTGGCGGTGTTTGTTAACATCGGCTTATGGCACAAAGCAGATGTTTTGTCGCACGCCAGTTAATGCCCGCTTTTAGGAACATTGCAGACAGGCTCGGGTTACCACTGCGGTTACAGTTTCCAGCCTTAGTCGGGTTCCACTGGATTCCATATCATATCACGCTATTCAAATTTGCAATGCGGAATGGTAGCCAGGTTAATCTATGAATTTCTGTGCAATTCTGAGTGGTTGCGAAGAATGGTGTGTACTGCAGTGACGGCGCGGTTTTTGCTTTGCCAAGGTTGGGGTCGTGAGTTCGAATCTCATCGCCCGCTCCAAATTTTTTTTATAATCGCAAACCGTGGAAAACCAGGCCCTTTTGGGGTCTGGGGTATTTTTATGAACCGAATTTTACCGTTAAGATGGGGCCTGCCTCTATTCTGTCGAAATTTTTATTATCTCTGTTTGAGACGCTGTGGAGGAATTCGAAACTTGGTGACAGGGTCAAATAATCATTAATTTTATAGTGAAATGCGAGATGGGTGGTAAAACGCGTATCTTTCCGATTTGCGCCCAATGTTTTATCAAAATATCGGTATTCGATTTCCTGACTAGTCACTATGGTGCCAATATCACTTACACCTTGGCTCAAGCTTAGTTTGGCCGCGCCGGGAATTCGGCTGCGTGCTATTGGGTCAGCAAACCGGCGTCCCCCTTCGAAATCCAGGCCAATTATTGGTGCGCCTTTTTCACCCAATTGCCATTTCCGCCCCAGGTCAATTTCGAGATTGTGCCTAATTTCAGTTCGTAACTTAAAGAATGGCCGGTATAAAAACTCCGAAAGATTGCTCAAAGCAATTCGTTAGGCTCCAGCCTGATGGCTACAGGATTGTCCGAAAAAGAATATATCCTCACTTTCACTGGAAAACTTTTCATGCCGCTCGTGGGATGTACCAATCTCAAGTTCACAAGAGAAATGATCGTTCAATCTGAAGGCCAGGGAAAATGCAGCTTCCGGCTCGGTGAAAATATCGCGGCGCGCCCGTTTTTGATCCAAAGCATTTGTGGTGAAAAAATTTTCCGAGACGATCGTTAACGCCCAATCAAGCTCAAATGGATTGCCAGACAAGGCTTCATCACCATGGGCTGCATTGACCAACTATGATTGACCAAAAAATAAAACGGAAATTATGATACCGAAATAGCGGCACAATGAAGAATACATAAGTTTACAGCCAGGCATTGGAACGACAAACGGCACTATAAACCTATATTCAGCAGGTTTAATCAAGAGTCTGTTTGGTGTATTCAGTGTAAATTATCAAATAAAATTCGCTAAACTATTTTAGTGGGCCCGGTTGATAGATTGATGGGCTAAAGAGAATTGGCGGGCGCTGTTAAATCAACAAACATAATTTATTAGATGGCCGTGGAATTCAGGCTATTCCTTTGCGGGTATGAATTGAGTATGATCCCAGCGGGCTTGATGGCTAACTGGAAAATATCAGTTTTAGCAATATGTCCAATCGCTGTTCTGTTTGGTGTAATAAGGGAGGAAATAATGTACCGAGGAGCAAAAAACTTTTTATCTGCCTGCTTGATTGCAGGAGGGGCTGTTTTTATGTCAGCGCCTGCAATGTCACAAGAGGTAACGCTTAAGCTGCATACTTTCATTCCGCCGCCGTCTAATCCATTCAAGACTTTTCTAAAGCCTTGGGCCGAGCGGGTTATGAAAGCCTCAAAAGGACGGATTAAAGTCGAACTCTATCCTGTGATGCAACTGGGCGGTAAGGCACCACAATTGGCTCAACAGGCCAAGGATGGTGTGGTTGATCTGGTGTTCACTCTTCCTGGGTTCACACCTGGCCGGTTTCCTAAGCTTGAAGTATTTGAGCTGCCGTTCGTGCACACTAATTCTGTGGTAACCACGATGGCAATCCAGGATTATCAGAAGAAGCATCTGGGCGATGAGTTTAAGGACTACAAAGTGATCCTTCTCAACTGCCATGCAGGCTCCATGTTCATGACGAAGAAGGGCAAGCCGATCCTGAAAATGTCGGACCTCAAAGGCGTCAAATTGCGTACGGCGACCCGTGTGGGCGGCTGGCATCTTGAAGCTATGGGGGCTATTCCAGTCGGCGCACCATTGCCGCAAATCCCACAAATGCTGTCCAAGGGCGTGATCGATGGGGCTATGTTGCCGTATGAGATTTCACCCGCGGTGAAGATGCAAGATCTGGCTGCAAATTTCTCGGAACTTGCAGGCAATCAAGCACGCGTTAGCACGTCAACCTTTGCTTTTTTGATGAACAAAAACAGCTATGCCAAGCTGCCTGCTGACCTGAAAAAAGTGATCGATGATCATTCAGGCAGCAATATAGCAAAATGGGCTGGTGAGAACTGGGTCAAGATTGAAGCACCTGGCAAAAAGGTGATGCAGTCCAAGAAAAAGAACAAGTTCCATGTCATTCCTGAGGCAGAAGCTGCCAAGATGAAGGCTGCTGCCAAACCAGTGATTGAACGCTGGCTTAAAGAAGTAAAAGGCAAAGGCATTGACGGCGCGCCATTGCTTGCTGATGCACGGGCCTTGCTTGCGAAATATTCCAAGTAAGTTTCTGGTTTTGGTAAAAGGAAAACGGAGGGCTGGTTATCATGTCCGATGAATTTGACAATGACAGTCAGCCCTCCGGTCCTATTGGCAGGGTGCTTTTTCAGGTATCACGTGCTCTGGCTATTTTTGGTGGGTTTGTTTTATGCGCGATGGCGATTTTGACCACCATCAGCGTTACCGGTCGATCACTGGCGACAGTATCAAGCATGTTTGCGCCCATTCTTGGTGATTTTGAACTAATAGCAGTCGGCACGGGTGTTGCCGTATTGGCGTTCCTGCCTTATTGCCAGATTAGACGCGACAACGTGATTGTTGACTTTTTTCTAGCTAGCGCTCCTGTCCGCGCCAAGGCGTCGCTTGATGCGTTGGGAAGCATAATTTATGGCTTCATCATGGTGCTATTTACATGGCGCACAGCTGTGGGCGGGGTTGATATCTATAAAGCGGGTGAATCAACTTATATGCTGAGCATTCCGCGTTGGTGGACCTTCCCTCTTGCGGTGTTCTGCCTGGCATTGCTGGTTGTTGTCTGCGGCTACACATTGACGCGAAATATTGATGATTACCGCCATAACCGTTTGTCGCGATGACATGCGGCGGGGGCAAGGGGTTGTGTTATGAGCGGTCTTGAAATTGGGTTTACCGGATTTGCAGCGCTGTTGGTGCTGATTGCAATCCGGGTTCCAATCGGCGTGTCTATGCTGGCTGTGGGTCTTACAGGGTATGTGATGATTGCCGGCACGACAGCGCTCATGAGTTATCTCACGGGCGAGATCTATTGGCGCTTCACCTCTTTTAATTTATCTGTCGTGCCTTTGTTTATTTTGATGGGGCAGTTTGCGGCCAAAGCGGGTCTGAGCAAGGCCTTGTTTACAGCAGCCAATGCCTGGCTGGGGCATCACCGTGGCGGTGTTGCCATGGCGGCGATTGGCGGGTGTGCAGGCTTTGGAGCAATTTCGGGATCCTCTTTGGCAACTGCTGCCACCATGGGGCAGGTCGCCTTGCCCGAACTCAAGCGTTACAATTATTCAGGCGCACTTGCGACCGGTACGCTGGCGGCAGGCGGCACGCTTGGCATTTTGATCCCACCGTCGATCGTTTTGATCATCTATGCGGTTTTGGTTGAGGCCAATGTGGCAACTCTGTTCCAGGCCGCTTTGATCCCTGGAATTCTGGCAGCTCTTGGGTATATTCTGGCGATTGCAATTGTGGTGCGGGTCAATCCGGAAGCAGGGCCTGCAGGTCCAAGAACCGCCTGGCGGGATAGGTGGATGGCGCTATACGATGTCTGGCCTGTTTTGCTGATTTTCATCCTTGTTATGGGTGGCATTTATATAGGCTTTTTCACCCCGACAGAAGGGGCTGGCATAGGCTCGGTCGGTACGTTTCTGATTGCTGTCATACGGGGCGGCATGCGGTTACAAGGCTTTATTGATGCCATCCTTGGTACGGCATCAACCACGGCGCTGATCTTTTTGATTGTGCTTGGGGCTGCGGTTTTTAATGCGTTTTTGGGCTTTTCACGACTGCCGTTTTTTGTGGCCGAGTTTTTCCAAAATTCTGGCATGCTCCCCATGACCGTACTGTTGGGAATGGTTGTGCTCTATATTCTGCTTGGCTTCATTATGGATTCTCTGTCCATGATCCTTTTGACTGTGCCGATTTTCTGGCCGATCATCGCCGGTATGGATTTTGGCATGGATGTGGAAGATACAAAAATATGGTTTGGCATTATCTCACTGATCGTGGTCGAGGTTGGCTTGATCACGCCGCCGGTCGGGCTCAATGTGTTTGTGATTAATTCGCTCGCCAAGGATGTGCCCATGATCGAGACGTTTAAGGGGGTCTTGCCGTTTTTGGCCTCTGATGCGATCCGGGTTGCCGTGATTATAGCGCTGCCCACAATAACGCTTATTCTTCCCAGACTGCTTGCCGTTGAGTAACAAGGCGTAGGTAAAGGAATTTGTTTATGGGTGAAACCATTACAACACGTGTCGCTATTATTGGTGGCGGGCCAGCGGGCCTCACCGTAGCGCTGGAACTTGGGCAGCGCGGGATTGATTGTGTGCTTATTGAGGACAACCCCGAAGCGCCCAATTTTCCCAAGGCGAATGCCACCACATCGCGCTCAATGGAACATTACCGCAGGCTTGGCATTGCCAAGGATGTTCGGGCATATGCACTGCCTGAGGGCTATCCAACAGATATTACCTATCTTACCCGATATTCAGGCTATGAGTTGGCACGCCTTGTGGGGGAGAACTTAAAACCTGATGATTGGCGCACGGCGCATGAAAGCCGTTGGCCCACGTCGGAACCTTTGGCACGCGTGCAGCAGATGAATGTTGAAAAGGTGATGCGTGAAGCTGTTGCTAAATGTGAGAGCGTTAATGGCTTGCTTGGCTGGCGGGTGGAAGCTGTGGTGCACAACAGCCGACCTCTTGTGATTACAGCTAAAGATGTCTCAAGTGATGACATGGTGACGGTTGAAGCTGATTATGTTGTTGGTGCTGATGGCCCCCACAGTATTGTGCGCAAGACGCTTGGGATTAAATATGAAGGCTATAGTGATTTTGACCGGGATTTTATGGGCGGGCCGATGCTTGCGACCTATTTCCAATCGAAAGATTTCTATGACGTAACAGGTGAACTTTCCTGGCAGTATTGGGCGATTAATTCTGAGCAGCGCGGGCTTATTTGCGCGCTCGATGGGCACGATATGTTTGTGCTTTACACACAAATGTCTCCCGGCCAGACAGGAGATATAGAGTTAGCCCACAACAGCCTTGAACTTGCTATGGGGCGGCCGTTCGAATTTGAAATCATCGGCTGTAAAGATTGGCAGGCCGGATTGGCTCTTGTTGTGGAGCAAATGGCTGATGACAAAGATGATCCGCGCCTGTTTCTCGTCGGTGATGCGGCCCATTTGTTCACGCCGACAGGTGGTCAGGGTTACAACACAGCGGTTGACGATGGGGTTAATCTTGGCTGGAAACTGGCTGCGGTTTGCGATGGCTGGGGCGGGTCTGAACTGCTTAAAAGTTTTCAAACTGAGCGTCAGTCGATCGCGCGCCGCAACACCGGCTTTGCGCGGGCGATGGCAGAGGAGATTGGGCGTCTTGATATTCCAGACAGGTTGGAAACCGATACGGCGGAAGGCGAAGTGCTGCGGAATGAATTAGGCGCTTCACTCCAGATTTATACGGCCAAGGAATTCGATATTCCCGGCATTACTTATGGTGTGTTTTATGGCGGGTCTGAAATTGTGTGTGGCGATGACAGCCCACCGCCGCCAGACGATTGGAATGCTTATGTTGCAACCACAGTGCCGGGCGCGCGTGCACCGCACATCTGGGTTGATGAAAACACATCCATTCATGATTTATTTGGTCAAGGCTTTACGCTCGTTCGATTTAGCGAAGCTGAGCCTGGTGAAGACGCGCTGCTTATTGAAGCACAAAAGACAGGCGTGCCTTTAAAAGTGATAGATGTGAAGCTTGAGGCAGCGCGCATGCTTTACCAATATGACCGCGTTCTTATTCGGCCGGATCATCATGTCGCCTGGCGGGCAAACAGATTGCCGGATGATTTTATAAGGGTTTTGCAGATATCATCCGGCACCTAAGGCGTTCTAAGAACAGAGATTTCAATTGAGCTATAGTCGCAGCAATTTCTTGGCATTGCCGTTTAGAATTTTGGCCCTGTCTTCTTCGCTCAGCATAACCTTCTCAATCCATTCGACGCCGGGCTCGTTCATAACGAACGGATAATCGATGGCGAACAGCACGCGGTCAGCTCCCATTTCCGTCAGGGTGCATTGGAGTGCCGGGTCTGAAAAATTGCCGCTTGTCGTGATATAGAAATGACTGCAGAAAGTATCGCGGAATGCAACAGGTTGGTTGCCAGGCCGGGAGAACGCTTCATCCATGCGGCGTAAAAGAAACGGCAGGCCTTCTCCAAGGTGGCCCATGATGATTTTAAGGTCTGGATATTCATCAAACACACCTGACAATACCAGCCTGACGCCCTGGGTTGCCGCCTCGACGGTAAAGCCCCAACCCGCTGAGAGAATCCAAGGAAAATCCTTGGCGTAAGTTCCGTAATAGCGGTCCGTCACGGTTTTATCCGGGAAGGCTGGATGGATATAGATCGGCACATCAAGTTCTTGAGCGCGTTTAAACACCGGCCAATATTTCTTTTCGTCCAGGAATTCGCCATTGGTCAACCCGTGCACCATGGCGCCTTTAAATCCGAGCTCATTGATGGCGCGCGATAATTCGTCAGCAGCACCCTCTGGGTCTGGTGTCGGTAAGGCTGCAAACCCAGCCAAACGATCAGGATTTTCTTTAACGGCTTCTGCCAGCCGGTCGTTTGCGCCACGAGCAAGCCTGACAGCGGTTCCAGGATCAAATTGCTGTGTGGCCGGTGCGCCAAGAGACAGCACTTGAACATCAACTCCAGCTGCATCCATTTCCTGAAGTCGTTTTTCGCCAAGATCGGCCATGCGTGCCGCCAAAGGGGGGGGTTGTTTCATACCGAGAGCTTCAGCGATCTCGGCATCCATATAATGCTCTTCGATTGCAATGATCTCGACATTATTTTTGGTTACCATAGCCGTTCTGTCTCCACATATATTATACTGATTATTGTATGTTGGCCGTTGTCGCCCAACAATCGAGGCATTCTTAATCTTGAGGGACAATTTCCCCGTGCTTGGGTCATCTGTCAACTGCTGCGGCTAAAAAAATGGCCGCGTCTTTTTTCATATGGCTCTAAAAATAGTCCTGAAAATAACAGGAATAGCTGTCTGGGAAACCAAAACTTAGGCGAGCTTTTTGTGTTATGGTGATCTAGGGTCAGGACCCTAATTGAGCGGAGATGTTGACATGAGACATACTGACAAATTTGCCACCAGTTTTGTTCTGCTGCTCTTGTTTTGTTTAAGCTCATCCCCCTCAAATGCCCAGGATGCGTCTTTCGAGGCTGCAAAGCGAGTCCCCGTCAGCATTCATACGGCTATGGCAGGTGGATTTTGGACGCACAGCAAGAACGAAGGGTTCTTCCGGGTCATCGTAACTGCCGGTGGTGTTGAGCATGTCGCCCACCGCCTTTATATCCAATGGCTGAGAACTGACGTGAATAAGCAGAATTATGAGCTGATCCGGACAGTAAGTGTCAAGGAACTCAATTTGGGACAGGGTCATATTTTGAAAGTGAAGACCTCGTTTGGTGACTTCAACGCTTTCAAGGTTGATGTGACAGCCAACTCTCGCGGAGGCAAATCCCGACGGTTTGCAATCACGGTGAAGGGCAATGGAGAATATGTAATTCGGTCGCGCTAGTGGCCGTTTGCCGGTCGCGGGAAGAAACCCATGGCAAAGTTTTTTAGATTAATCTGGATCGGTACGATCACCCTCTGGCGGCGATGCCATTTCCGGTAATATTTGTTCGCCTTGTGATGTAAAAGGTGCCAGCAATTGTCCGAGAAAATCACTTGGCATCGGTCCAGAAATGCCGATTTGCGCCGGGGGCCTATGCGCGGGATTAAAGAATGTGGCAAACACAATGTCCCAAATCATCAGGTTTTCACCGTAGTTTTTATTGCCTTCGCGCACGTCCATCGAATGATGCCAGCGGTGTAGCCCGGGCGTATTGAACGCATAGTTGATAGGTCCAAACCGCATCTCAATATTGCAATGGGTCAGGATGCCGATAAAAGCGGTAATGACGCTAATCCATAAAAAGATTTCCGAGGGTGCTCCGGCAAGATACAAAAGCGGCTGGCTTAGCAACACGCTAAAAGTGGTATCGACAAAGTGAAACCGCCCGGTGTTGATGAACCACAATCTGGTCACCGAATGATGGACGGCATGAAATCGCCACAGCCATGCCCATTGATGGGCCAGCCTATGGGCCCAATAAAGCCCGAACTCAGCGATCGTCAGGCCCAGCAGTACCTGGGCTGGCAGCGGCCAGGCGCTTGGCCAAAGTCCTGCTATAATGCCTGTGTGCGGTGCTGTTGCTTGTGCCAGGCTGACCGTGGAGATGACTGCGATGATGACCAGGATAACGCCCTTGTTGAGCACTGTATGAGCGAGATTGACAAATGTTTGACCGTCGTTTTTGAGCCAGGTCTGCTCATGAGGCATCAGCCGTTCCAGCACACCGACGGTTAGGGCAAACCCTAGGTAGATCAGAGCGAAGACCAGCAGCTCATGATCCGTCGTCATTCCAAGGCCAGTAAGTACAAGTGCTGTGGTCACCAGACCAGGCCACAGCAAATATGAGAGCAGTTGTTTCATTCTATATTTTCCAGGGAATCACCAAACCCGGAGGTGATCGTATCCAATTCTTATTCTCATTGGAAACACTTTAGCGTTGTTGGCGTTCGACAGCTCAATTTCGGTGACTTGTTTGATTATGAGTCTCATCTTAGACCTCGGGGTAGGATACGCAAACCGGTTGACTAAAATATTCTCGAACTCTATGCCAATCTTTACGAATTGCCTGGGGAAGTTATAGTCCTTGAGCCTGAACAGTGGGGAGATTTTAAAATGCCGATGGCACAGGTTATTCACGAACAAGGACCGCCAGAAGTGATGTTATGGCAGGAGTGGCCAGTTCCTGAGCCGGGCGAAGGCGAGGTGCGTATCCGCCAAAGCGCCATTGGGGTCAATTTTGCAGATACGTATCACAGGCGCGGCGTCTCCCATCCCTGGCCTGTACCACCGCGCCCTTGCGTCATCGGTTTTGAAGCTGTGGGCGTGGTCGAGGGTGTTGGTTTTGGTGTCACCGACTTTAAAGAAGGGGATCGCGTTGCCTATGGTATTCCGCCGCTCGGCTCTTATGCGGAAGTGCGCAATTATCCCGCTGACAAGCTCCTGCATCTGCCCGACGATTTGGATGGTCGTGAGGTAGCAGCACTGCTCATGAAAGGGATGACGGCGCATTATTTGCTGCATCGCACGTATGCGGTTAAGCCAGGTGACACCATTTTGGTGCATGCGGCAGCGGGGGGCATGGGTCTTATTTTATGTAAATGGGCGCGCGCGCTTGGCGCTACGGTGATCGGCACCGTAAGCACTGAGGCCAAGGCGCAAGCTGCTGCAGATGCTGGTTGTCACTATCCTGTTGTTCGTTCAAAAGAAGACTTTGAGGCCCGGGTGCGCGACATCACGGATGATGAAGGCGTGGCTGTCGTTTATGAATCAATTGGTCGCGACACGTTGCAAAAATCGCTCAATTGCTTGGCGCTAATGGGCGTGTGTGCGGCTTACGGCCATGTCTCCGGCCCGCCTGAGCCAGTAGATATTATCACTGATCTGGGGGCTCGCGGCTCGCTTTTTATCACCCGGCCAGCGATCATGCACTATGTTGCCAAACGCGCTGATCTTGTCGCCACGGCTGACGCGCTGTTTGCTGCTATCCGTGATGGGGTGATCGATGCCAATATCAACTATGAATATCCGCTAAAGGATGCTGTTGCGGCTCATGAGGCGATTGAAAGCGGCACCACGCTTGGTGCAACCGTCTTATTACCTTAATTGGGCTATTGCAGCTGTTCTCTGAAAAAGGCGACATTCGTGATCAGCCCTGGCAGGAGCCATTGAAACAGTTGGCTGACGGCTAATACCTCATTGATTGATGCGGAGCGGTTGGCAGCCTCTTTCAGGTCTTGGACAATTGTTCCTGTGGGGTTAGGCAGTTTCATCGAAGCTTCCACAAATCGGTGGTGTATGTTCGTGACCACAGCGTCATATTCTTGCGTCTTAACAATTGGGGCAAGGTCGCTCCAGACAAGACGGAAATAGGTTGGCCATTGTGCCAAGCCCCGGTAATCGGTATTTACAAATGGCAATTCAAGGTTTTCCCGAACCGAAGCATAGGTGGCTTTTGTTTGATCGTCCGCGTGGTGTTCCTCCATCAAGACAAATGGAACCTGAACGTCAGGTGCGTGACGCTGATCAAATAGAGTTGCATCAGATGGAGGGGGAAACGCGTCCAGCTCAAGAGCAAGCCTAGAAAGTGTTGCCATTAATGTGTATGGAAAGTTCCCGTGGGAAAACACCTCAATGGTTTCTTTGATGTTGTTGATCTCTTGAGGGGCGTATCCTGCCTCTCGCAGCGGATCATAGCGTTTGGGCGGGTTAAGGTTTTGAACCTCTTGCTCTATTTCTAATCGTAATGTTTGGCATGCGGTTACAGCTTCAATGCTCGTCATAATTGGACGAGCGGCCTTCCAAAGCGTTTCATAAAATTCCAGATAATGAGCGAGCGCCATGGTTATGACACCCATCCAGGGAACCTGAAGCACGTTCTTTGTGTCCTCATAAAGTTCTTTAGTTCGACCATCTACCAGGTATTCGGGAACCGGGTTTATGGAGGGGATGGGATTGGGTTTTGTACGTTCCAACATTTCTGGTCTCATGAGCTGAGCAAATCAATAGCTATGAGTTTGCCTCGCCAACCTCTTGAGGTAAAGCTGGCATCAAATAAGTTTACTCTTACCTTAAAAAATAAGCCCGGCTGATGAGCCGGGCTTTGTGTTTCATTGGGCCATGGTGCGTTGTGCTGCACTATTACCGTTGTGTTTGGCGCCACTCCAAGAAGCGTTCAAACATCGCTTGCATCTGGCGCCTGTTATTGACGGAAGACGCAATGCCGTTTGCTCTCATGAAGGCATAGAATTCATCTTTCAAACGATTTTGGCTTACCGGTACTGGCTTTTTGCGTTTCAAATTTTTGTCGAGCCATTCTTGCGCTGCTGGGAACCTGGTCCACCCAGGCATGCTTGCCGCCAGATTGATGTCCCCCCACTTGCGGTGGAAACCTGGTTTTTTCAACTCTTCAAATCGCCCAAAGAAAGCGTCCACAAAACGGGCCACCTTTTTATAGCGGCTACTATCCTTTGGCCAATTGAAGACGGCAAGAACATTGCCAGCTGCTATGGTTTGCACAGTTTTGCCCGGTTCGATCAGGTTTGGATAATCTTTACTGGTAAACTTTGAAGGGAAATAAACACCACGCACCTCTTTCGAATATGGAATGGGCAATATATGCAATTTGCCCTCGCTTTTAATCCGCAGCACTGGCCTGGCGGGCTTTCCCAGCACGTTGAAATGGGCTGCTAATTCTCCACTCTTAATGCGGGCAATGGCGCGGGCTGTGTCCTCATTTATTAAGGTGGCTTTGATGCCAAGACGCTTAAAAAGCAAGGTTCCCACGATGGAAGAGCCAGTGCCCTTGGCGTTGATGCTGATCTTTTTACCTTCAAGATCTTTCAGACTGCGAATGCTTTTATGAGCAATGATGTGAACCTCTTCTGGAAACATCACAGAGATATACCGAATTCTCCGTTTGATTGAGCCCAGCCGTGGGTCATTTTTGAGGAATTGCAAAACGTCGGTTTGAACAAAGCCGATATCAATACCTTTCAGATACAGAATATCCCATAGATTCTGCACTTTCCCGCGTGACACAACTGGGATGATGCGCATCTTTTCAAACCGTTCGCCTTCGTCGAGCAAGGTAGAAAGATCAAGAGCGAGTTTCATGAAAGGCGCGCCAAGATTGCGTGTTGTCATGATGGTGACGGTGCCGGCATTGGCATCGACTTTATTTTGCCCTTGAAGTAATGGTGCTACATCCTGCCTGTTATTGCGGGTATTTAACCGAACTTGGGCAAGTTTTTTGGTGCTATGTTTTTTGGCTTGCGATGTTGCAAAATCCTGTCTTGTAAGCGTATCCGATGAGATATTTTGTGCCGAACTTGCACTCGACCAAAATGTTAATTGGCAAATAGCCAATATGAAAATGATGTTCCTAAGCATGAATTCCTCCCCCGCATCCCTACAGCGCGACTTCAAGAATTTAAAATGAAGCAAAAATACGGTGTCATCAGTTATGAGATGTAGAACCGCTGTAGATTTCTTTGACAATCTTGTGCGTAAAATTTGGAAGACTTGTGTGCAAATCATGGAGATTTTAAGGCAAGCGACTGCTATCTTTGCTTGTGTTTGTAAGCGATTCACAGCAATGTCCTGTTTGAATTACTTTCAAACTTGGTTGTGTTGGGGCTGTATGACGCGTAGGAGTGGCGAGGCAATAGGGTCATAACGCGAGGATATCAGATGGTGGCTGAGCGAGTGGTTGAACAACTCATCAGAGCTGTAAAAAAACACCCTAAAATTGGCAACATAAAAAATAAAGATATTCAATCATTTCTGAGAGCCTTTTTAGAGCGGGCGGCAATTGAAGATATTAAGGGTTTCACGAGCGATCAAATCTCTGGTTTGGTTCAATCAACGTGGGATTTTGTAGCTCAGCGCCAGCCAGGCCGTCATAAGGTCAAGGTCTTCAACGCTGATGAAAAAGGCTACGGGCAGCTTGATGGCTATACGGCTATTGTCCTTCTTAATGATGATATGCCGTTTTTATTCGATTCTGTTCTCAGCGCGCTGACCGAAGGCGGCCTTAACACACATTTGGTTTTGCACCCTCTTCTTACCGTACGGCGCGGTGGTGATGGCATGCTCATCAAACTCGCTTCTGATAAAACTAAGGGTGGTAATGTTTATCGCGAAAGCCTCATTTACATTCTGATAGATAAGCTCGACACAAAAGAGCAATGCCGGGCCCTTGAGGCAGAGCTATCTGGTGTTTACGATGATGTCAGAACCGTTGTGCTTGATTGGCCACTCATGCGCGAACGTGTCCGTGGGGCGATTGTAGAATTTCAAAATGCGCCGCCGCCAATTCCGGTTGACGAACTTGGCGAAGCGATCCAGCTGCTTGATTGGCTGATCGATAATAATTTTACTTTTCTTGGGGTGCGCCAATATAAATTCACGGGCGGTGTGAAAGACGGTCAATTAAAATCGGTTAAAGGCTCAGGATTAGGCATTTTGCGCGATCCGAGCGTTCAAGTTCTGCGCCGCGGGTTCGAGTTGGTTGCCATTACGCCCGAAGTGCGTGAATTTTTAATGCAACCCGCACCCCTGATCATCACCAAGGCGAATGTGCGTGCCACTGTGCATCGGCGTGTGCATATGGATTATGTCGGTATTAAGCAATTTGATGCTGCCGGCATGCTAACCGGTGAGCTGAGGGTTGTTGGGCTTTTTACCTCAACCGCGTATACAAAAAACCCAAGCGATATCCCATTTTTGCGACGCAAGATTGCCGAGGTTATGGAGCAAAGCAAAGTGTTGCCGTCCAGCCATAGCGGCAAAGCTCTGCTTAATGTACTTGAAAACTATCCTCGCGATGAATTGTTTCAGATTGATGTGCCAACACTCACCGATATTGCCCGGGGCATTCATCTACTGGCAGAGCGTCCGCGCACCAGAATATTTATTCGCAAAGATAAGTTCGACCGGTTCGTATCAATCCTGGTTTATATACCTCGTGACCGCTTCAATACGACCGTGCGCCAGAATATTGGGATCTTATTAGCTGACGTTTTTGACGGCATGGTGTCTGCTTATTATCCGAGCTTTCCCGAAGGATCGTTGGTAAGGGTCCATTTTATAATCGGGCGTTATGAGGGGCCAACGCCATCTCCCAATCATGCGAAGTTGGAAGCACAAGTCACCGATCTTGTGCGCACTTGGGCTGATAAACTAAACGGCGCCTTGCATGAAGCCCACGATAATGTATTAGCCGCACGTTTAACGTCACGCTATCTTGATGCTTTCACAGCTGCCTATCAGGAAACCTACAGCGTTGAAGAGGCTTTGGTTGACATTAATCACCTTGAACGTTTAGGCGATGACGATTGTCCCGGTATTCAATTTTATCGGGACGATAGAGATGATGCCGCAACAATACGCGTGAAACTTTATAATTGTCACATCCCGATAGCGTTGAGTGACAGACTGCCAATTTTAGAGAATATGGGGCTCAAAGCGATTAATGAGCGCAGCTATTCAATCGCCCGTGGCGATGGTGGCTCTGCGGCAACATTTTGGCTGCATGATATCGTGTTACACAGTGCGGATGGGGCGGCTATTCAACTGAACAAGGTCAAGGACTGTCTGGAAGATGGTTTTTTGGCTGTCTGGCAAAATCTTGCGGAGAACGATCATTATAACAGTCTAATTATTGCCCAGGCCTTGCCTTGGCGTGATGTTTCGATTTTAAGGGCCTGTTCAAAATATTTGCGGCAGACGGGCATACTTTTCGGCCAAGTTTATATGGCAGATACGTTGGTCAAACATGCTGATATTGCTAAATTACTTGTTGGATTATTTTACAGCCGGTTTGCGCTGGGGGATTTTTCTGAGGTAGATCGTGAGCGCAAACAACAAACGGTATTGAAAAAAATTCACCAGGGCTTAGTCGCTATTAGCTCTCTTGATGAGGACCGGATTGTGCGCCGGTTCACCAATCTTATTACCTCGATGTGGCGTACGAATTATTTTCAAACGGGACAAAATGATGGAGTCAAGCCTGCCTTGGCCTTTAAAATCGATAGCCAGCAGGTGGATGAGCTACCTGAGCCAAGGCCGCACGCTGAGATTTTTGTTTATGCGCCTGATGTTGAAGGTGTTCATTTGCGTGGCGGCAAGATTGCGCGCGGGGGTCTGCGCTGGTCTGACCGGCCGTCTGATTTTAGAACTGAAGTTTTGGGATTGGCAAAAGCCCAACAGGTTAAAAATGCTGTCATTGTGCCTGTCGGCGCTAAAGGCGGCTTTGTACCGAAAAAACTACCGGAAGGTGGTAGCCGTGATGACATCGTCCAAGAGGCGATCAGATGTTATAAAATTTTCATATCAAGTCTGCTTGATGTATCGGACAATCTAAAGGGCAAAAAAGTTGTGCCGCCCAAACAAGTGATCCGTCATGATGGCGATGATCCATATCTTGTTGTTGCAGCTGACAAAGGCACGGCCACATTTTCAGATATTGCCAATGGTATATCCCAAGACTATGGCTTCTGGCTTGATGATGCCTTCGCTTCCGGCGGCTCTGTGGGCTATGACCATAAGAAAATGGGCATTACGGCCCGCGGTGGCTGGGAAGCTGTGAAACGTCATTTCCGTGAAGTGGATATTGATATCCAAACCTCGCCGTTCCGGGTGATCGGTGTTGGCGACATGTCGGGTGATGTGTTTGGCAATGGCATATTGCTTTCAGAGAAGATCAAGCTGGTGGCGGCCTTTGATCATCGCGATATTTTCATTGATCCCAGCCCTGACCCCAAAGCCAGTCATGGTGAACGTGCGCGCATGTTTGTATTGCCCCGGTCGACCTGGAGAGACTATTCAGAAAAACTGATCTCCAAGGGCGGCGGTATTTTCAGCCGTGCGGAAAAATCCATCAAGCTCACACCGCAAATTAAAGAGATAACAGGGCTTAAAGCCAACCAGGTAACGCCCGATGATCTGATCCATGCCCTGCTTAAATCCGAAGCAGATCTTTTATGGTTCGGCGGCATTGGTACTTATGTGCGTGCGAGCGATGAAACAGATAGCGATGCAGATGACAGGGCAAATGATGCCATTCGCATTACCGCGAAAGATCTTAAGGTCAAAGTTATTGGTGAGGGTGCCAATCTAGGTATTACACAACGTGCCCGGATTGAATTTGCGCAATTGGGCGGGCGGATTAATACCGATGCGGTGGATAATTCTGCCGGTGTGAACTCCTCCGATATGGAGGTTAATATCAAGATTGCCTTAGGTGCTGCAGAGACCGCGGGCAAGCTTAAGCGGCCAGCGCGCAACAAATTACTGGCGTCAATGACCGATGATGTTGCGCAATTGGTTTTGCGTAATAATTATCAACAAACACTGTCTTTAACGCTGGCACAAACGCGCGGTGCTGAAGAGTTGGGCTTTCAGGCTCGCTTCATGCGTGACCTTGAAGCAAAGGGTGAGCTTAATCGTGCAATAGAATTTTTGCCTGACGAGATTGCATTGGCCGAGCGCGAAGCTGCTGGTCAGGCGCTCACACGGCCTGAGCTTTCGGTTTTGCTGGCGTATGCTAAAATCGCCTTATTTGATCAATTGCTCGACAGCTCCGTTCCCGACTTTCCCTATCTTGAAGCTGAGCTTTTGCGTTATTTCCCCACTAAACTACAAGAAAACTATTCAGATGTGATCGAATCTCACAGGCTTAGGCGAGAGATTATTTCCACTGTGCTGGCCAATAGTATGATCAATCGGGGGGGAACAACATTTGTTAGCCGGTTGGTTGATGAAACTGGTGCTGATGTTTCAAGCATTGCAGCGGCTTATGCGCTTGCCCGTGATAGTTTCTCACTTGTGGCGCTTAATTCTGCTGTTGATGCGCTGGATAATAAGGTCTCAAGCCATACGCAAATTGAACTTTATTTGATGTTGCAGACATTGCTGCGCCAGCAAACCGTTTGGTATTTGCGAAATATTGATGTTGCAAACAATCTCGAAGCTGAAGTGAAACGTTTTAAATCTGGTATTGATATGCTGGCGCAGGATTTTAACAAGATCGTGCCGAAAACCTTGCTTACTATCGTTGCGAATGAGATTGCAGGGCTTTCCAAACAAAAAGTGCCAATTGAGCTGGCTGAGAAAATAGCGCGATTGCGGTTTTTACAAAGAGCCCCTGAGATTATTATGGTTGGCGAGCAAACTGGCCGCGCACTTGATGTGAGTGCCAGTACGTTCTTTGCCATTGGCGAGGAGTTGCAGATTTCCAGACTTGTTGCCGAAGCTGGGCGCATTGAGGTGTCAGATTATTTTGACCGTTTGGCACTGAACCGACAGGTGGATAATCTGCAAGCAGCACAACGTGGAATTACTGCAGATGTGTTGCGGCTAAAAGGGGCTGATAGTTTGCAGACCTGGCAGGCTAGCAATGAAGATATATTGCAACGAACACAAAGAGCTTTGGGCGATATGTTTGCCAGTGGCGAGGTGACCCTTGCCAAAATGGCTGTTGCAAGCGGTTACATACGCGATTTGCTAAAGAACTGAATTGAGGTCTGCAGTTTTATCTGCACGTTCTTTTATGGCCGCTAGTGGCGAAAATGCCGAATGCCGGTGAACATCATGGCAAGGCCTGCATCGTCAGCAGCGGCTATTACTTCATCATCCCTGATTGAACCGCCGGGCTGTATCACCGCTGTGGCGCCTGCTTGCGCAGCTTGCAAAAGACCATCAGCAAAGGGGAAAAACGCGTCGGAGGCAACAACGGAACCGTGAGCGAGCGGGGTGTCAAGGCCTGCAGCCTCAGCGGCATCTGCTGATTTACGTGCGGCTATTCGTGCTGAATCAATCCGGCTCATCTGGCCGGCACCTATGCCGACCGTCGCACCGTTTAAGGCATAGATAATGGCGTTGGATTTAACATGTTTGCAAACTTTGAAAGCAAACAGGAGATCAGCCATTTCCTGATCTGAGGGTGCACGCTTGGTGACCACTTTTAGATCATCCAGATTTATCTGACCCGCATCCCGAGATTGTACCAACATGCCGCCAGATATGGATTTGAACGCCAGCCCCGGCTCTGCCGGATCAGGCATGCCGCCTGTCAGCAACAGGCGCAGATTTTTTTTAGCCTTGATAATCACTTTGGCCTCATCATCCGCCTCAGGGGCGATGATCACTTCGGTGAACACTTTGACAATTTCTTGCGCCAACTTAGCATTAATCGGTTGATTGAGCGCGACAATGCCGCCAAAGGCACTTACCGAATCGCACAGGAGTGCTTTTTGATAGGCCGCCAATAGATCATCGCCCATGGCAACCCCACAGGGATTGGCATGTTTGATAATGGCAACGGCTGCTGTTTCTTGCGGGTTAAACTCAGCGACGCATTCAAAGGCTGCATCCGTGTCGTTGAGATTATTATAGCTCAGCTCTTTGCCCTGAACTTGTGTGGCACTTGCAACGCCGGGTCTGTTGTTGCCGGTTTTATAAAAGGCGGCCTTTTGATGTGGGTTTTCACCATAGCGCAGGCTTTGGGAAAGTTTGCCGCCGAATACACGCAAGTCTGGCGCCTCAATGTTCAAGGTTTGCGCAAACCAGTTGCTGATGGCGGCATCATAATGGCCGGTACGGGCATAGGCTTTGGCGGCCAGGTGCTTACGGGTTTCAAGCTGGGTTGCGCCGTTATGTGTCTCTAATTCTTCGAGCACGGTTTTGTAATCGGCCGCATCGACCACCACCGTAACGCTTTCATGATTTTTGGCCGCTGCTCTGATCATGGCAGGACCACCAATGTCGATGTTTTCAATGCAGGTGTCGTAATCAGCACCGCGCGCGACGGTTTCTTCAAACGGATAGAGGTTTACCACCAGGAGATCGATATTTTCTATGCCATGCGCGCTTTGTGCGGCCTGATGATCCGCATTGCCGCGTTGTGCTAATAATCCACCATGGACATTTGGGTGCAGGGTTTTAACACGGCCATCCATCATTTCCGGAAAGCCTGTGATGTCGGAGACATCGCGCACGTCAAGTCCGGCGTCTTTGAGCGCTTGTGCCGTGCCGCCGGTTGAAATCAGCTCGATGCCATGTTTCACGAGGGCTTGTGCAAATTCGCTCAAACCGGTTTTATCGGAAACAGACAGCAACGCCCTTTTGATGGGCGGGTTTGATGTGGTCATAAGCTTGAACCTGGTATTAACCGGAAGATTGGCGCTTTATCGGCTTGATTGTGAGAATTTGCAACCGTCTGGGTGTCGCTAAGGCTATTTTGTGGAAAATTTCAGGCAAGCTTGCGGGATAAAAGCACTCTACACATCGATTAAAGGCAGATATCCCGGCTCATCTATTTTGCCATGCTTGGGTTTTTTTGTTTTGTCCAGGCGCTTTAGGGCCCATTTTATCTGGGCGTGTTTTTTCACTGAGCCATGAAGTACAATTTGTTGGCTGCGTTTGGGTGAGTTTTGACCCGTGAGGTATGCGCTTTCAGTGAGTTCAAGCTCGGCCCCTGCCGTTGTAAAGGTCCACCCGGTGCGATCGGGCAGCAGCAATAAAACAGAATGAGTGTTTTGTGACCGCGTCACTTTAACATCGGGATGAATATGAAAACGGATGGCAAATGATTGTGCCTGAGGTTTGCGAGCAAACATGCCTGTATTGATCTGGCGGACAATGTCTTCACCGCGTAAATCATGGCCTTTATGTGAAAGATAAAGCGTGCGTTTGTGGCGCAGGCCAAATCGGTCAAGATAGCCGTCATGTTCGGCCTCAACCATGATGTTGCCGTCGTTATCACTTCTGCTGGATGTTGCTTTTGCGACTGTTGGTTCGGCACTGAGCCATTTGCGCCATAGGGATGTTTTGGTCGTAAAGTTTTGATTGGCCTCATTGAGTGTGAGCGTTGAATGGGCCGCGGTGCTGCAGGCCGCCTCATACCAGTCAGACATCGGGTCGTCCGCCGCTCCGCAATTGACAATGATGCGATTGGCCCCGCAGCTCATTTCAAAAGCCAGACAGCTTGCATGTATATTTTCATGGGGTGAGGATGATGGGGGCTGGGCTGTGTCCATAATTATAATTGTCTTGCCAAGATCAAGTCGTTGATATCCAGAATGACGCGCGTGTCCAAGAGGGCGGCCGGACTTTGGATTGTTGCCAAGAATTCGAGCAACCTCGCGTGTCAGGGGCTCATTATTGCCGTGGAAATAGGCTAGGCCTCGATCGCCAAGCTGGAAAAACCTAAGCATTGGCAACATGCGGTCAATGGCGGATATCAGGGATTTAGGTACGATATAATTGCGGGTTATCATGGTCTCGCGCAATATAATAAGATCGCCTAAGTACTTTAACACCGAGGATGGAGTGCGGCTTACATGACCACCGTCTGGCAAAATTTGCGTATGCAATTCTTGTTTTAGATGCGCCAAGGTCTTGGATAAAAGTTGGGTTTTGCCTTCAAAGCAAAGTGTTGTTATGGCAAGGCCGATCAATGCTTCCAAACGCTCGTCTGCATTGCCGGTGCGATGTGCGGTGAAGGCAAGAAATGTTGTTTGTGTCAATATGCTGCCCAACAGCTTGTCGTTGAAATCTGCGGGCGCATTTTTTAGGTAAAATGGGGCTGCGGTCAGCCAGGACGTGAGCCTGCGGGCAGTAATATGCGGTTGCCAGGCTTGGCTGCGGTTTTGCCGCCGTGTTGTTATCCAATCGCTGATTAGTCTGCGCGCATGCGCACGGGAAATTTCATTATCTGTGGATTGCAGATGGCGTAGCCAGGTGAAACTGTTAAGCTCGCAAGCTAAGGCATCTGATAAATTTGGGACATGAAACGGTGATATAGCGCCTGTTTTCAGTGTGCCTGATTTAAATGCAAATTCTCCATAATAGGCCAGTTTGGCTTGTTCAGGGTTGCCGCTGTGGATCATGGGCGGCACGGCGGCGATGGTGCCGGTCAACTGCCTCTTTAAGAGATTTGCGAATAATTTGGTGTGGTACAGGCGTTCAAACAACAAACACGCCGCTCTACCCATCATGCCTGGTGCTATGAGACCATATCGCGCGTGTGTCTGCATTATGGGCATGGATATATGCTCCATTGTGCTGGACGGGTGTTATGGCAATAAGGTGAATTGAAAGAGTTTTTAGGGTTGCGTGCGCAATTGGGAGATGTTCGCTGCATAAGTGTCGGGGCCGCCAGCAAACACTGCTGTTCCGGCCACCAATACATTGGCCCCGGCAGCAATCGCCAGTTTGGAAGTTTCGGCATTAACGCCACCATCAACTTCAAGGTCGATATCAAGACCACTTGCATCTATTAACTCACGCAGGCGCTTTATTTTTGCGCCCTGACTTTGAATATACTTTTGACCACCAAATCCGGGGTTAACCGTCATTACCAAAATGAGATCGAGATCACCAAGTAACGGCTCGATCACGTCTATCGGTGTTCCCGGGTTGAGCGATATCCCAGCTTTGCAACCGGCCTTCTTGATAAGTTCAATGGTGCGATGGGCGTGAGGCCCAGCTTCAGGATGGAACGTGATAATATCCGCTCCAGCATCCGCAAACGCATCCACATAAAGATCAACCGGTGCGATCATTAAATGTACGTCGAATAATTTATCCGTTGTTCCCCTTAAAGATTTGATAACGCTGGGGCCAAAACTGATATTTGGGACAAAATGACCGTCCATAACATCAAGATGGATATAGTCAGCACCTGCCTGATCAATGGCTTTTACCTCTTCACCAAGCTTAGCGAAGTCGGCTGCAAGAATTGAGGGGGCTATTTTTATGTCACGGCTCATGGGCGTCTTCCTATCAGGTGTGGGCTTTCGACACAAGAACACTCAAGGCTGGTATTTAAGGCGGGTGGCAAAAAAACCATCCATGCCTGTTATGACGGGGTCAAGACGGCTCGTATGATGCGGCAAACTGCGCAGATCGCCATGAGCATTGATAATCAGGGTGAGACCCCCCACTTCATCGGGCTGAATGGGGATGCGGGTTAAAGGATGGTTTTCAAGAGCGGCTTCGATTTGTTGTTCGCCTTCTTCCGGTTCCAGCGAACAGGTGCAATAGATCAATATGCCACCTGGCTTAAGTATGCTTAGCGCATGGGCTATGAGCTTTGTTTGGAGTTCTGCAAGCTCGGCGATCATTTTAGCCGATTTGAGATAGGGAATATCGGGGTGGCGGCGGATTGTGCCGGTTGCTGAACAGGGCGCATCGAGCAGGATCATGTCGGCTTTTTCATCCGGTTTAAAATTAAAAACATCGCTGTGCTCCAACTGGGCGCTTAGGCCAAGGCGGGTTAAATTTTCCTGAAGGCGTGCCAGGCGTTGCTTTGCGTAGTCAACGGCAATGATATTGGCCCCGGCGCTCGCCAATTGTGCGGTTTTGCCACCGGGAGCGGCGCATAGATCAAAGATTGTTTTGCCTGAAACATCGGCCAGCAAGCGTGCAGGCAGGCTTGCTGCCATGTCCTGTACCCACCACTCACCCTCGTTAAACCCGGGCAATTTATGAACGGGTCCGGGGTTTTCAAGCCGTATGGAGCCTGCGCCAATAATTTGCCCGCCTAATTGCTCGGCCCAATGCTCAGGATCAGATTTGATCGTAATATCAAGCGCTGCCTCGCTTAAATGGGCACTGGCAATGGCATGTGCTGTTTCGTTGCCATAGGTCGCTTGCCAGCGTTTCAATAACCATTTTGGGGTGTTGAGCCCGGCTGCGTCCTGGGTCTTTACGATGTCAGCACCCTGCTCGGAAACGCGTCTGAGCACAGCATTTATCAGGCCTTTGAGAGGACGGGCTTTGCGGTCGCTATTGGCCAATCGCACGGCTAAGTCTATTGCGGCATGGGGGGCGATCTCTAGAAACAATAATTGTGCAGCGGCACTTGCCAGAATATGTTTGGCTATGCCTGCCTTGGCAGGCGGTGGTCGCTTGAGGAATTTTTTTAGCACATGCTCAATCTGTCCTTTGCGGCGCAGGGTTACGGCTGCAATGGCATGGGCAAAGGCACGATCGCGAGCTTCCAGGCCTCGAAGACCCGGGCTTTCGAGCGCATCACTGAGCGATTGTTTTTTGTCTAACACATTGCTTAAAATCTGCACCGCCTGGCGGCGGGCTTGCAGACCGGAATGTGAGTTTGCCCCCTTGCTCACTTAAGTCACGCGTAACATGAGATTGTTGCCTGCCTGGGCGAAATCATTCCCATGGGCCTTTTTTTGCTTGGGAATCCCAGGGGCCTGTGGTTTTTGTCTGTGGGACAGATGATTCACTAAACACCTGCCGTTTCTCTCCGGTGGCTCCCCAATCGTGCGCTAGACTTTCAAGAGCGGCAACGCGGTTGTCCGTATTGGGATGGGTGGAAAACAGGCTATCAATGCCTCCGCCTGATAGAGGATTGATAATGAACATGTGCGCCGTGGCGGGGTTGTTTTCTGCAGCTGGGTTTTCAATTTGTTCAGCGCCTTGCTGCATGCGTGTCAAGGCTGATGCCAGCCACAATGGCTTGCCGCAAATTTCAGCGCCCATGCGATCAGCAGCATATTCGCGTGTACGGCTGATGGCCATCTGCACGATCATGGCGCCTAGGGGTGCTAAAATCATCAGGGCAATTGTACCGATGAGGCCAAGCGGGTTATTGCGATTGCCACCGAAAAATATGGCGAAATTGGCGATCATGGAAATAGCACCGGCAATGGTTGCGGTGATGGTCATAATCAGCGTGTCGCGGTTTTTGATATGGGCTAATTCATGGGCCATCACGCCAGCGATCTCTTCCGGGGTCATCATTTTCAAAAGGCCCGATGTGGCAGCAACAGCGGCATTTTCCGGGTTTCTCCCGGTCGCAAAAGCGTTTGGCTGGTCTTCATTCATGACATAAACACGCGGCATGGGCAATTGCGCATTATCGGCAAGTTGGCGCACGATATCGTAATATTCAGGGGCTGTGGTTTGATCGACTTCCTGGGCACCATGCATGCGGAGCACCATTTTGTCGGAATTCCAATAGCTGAAGACGTTCATGACAAGGGCTATGACAAAGGCGATAATGATGCCGCCTTGACCGCCTAACAGAAAGCCAATTGCCAAAAACAGGCCTGTCATGGCAGCGAGCAACAGGCTGGTTTTAAAATAGTTCATGAATTCACCTTGTCTCGATCATCATGTTTATACGCTTTTAGTCATTGCAGCTTTTGTATTCGGCAACAACGCCTTATATATCATGGGAATGATATGGTTTGTCTGCAAGAGGTGAGGCAGATATTAGGAGGGCTTGGAAATGGCAGGCGACGAACTGAAACGGGACAAAAACACAAGTAAACCGGCACAAAAGCGGGAACTCACCGATGCTGCCAAACGCGCGTTGGCAGAGGCTGATATACGCCGGAAACAGCAAAAAGCCAATGATAAGGCCGGTGAAACGGGCGGGCCTGCGGGCCCTGAACCAACACGTTATGGGGATTGGGAACGCAAGGGCATAGTAAGCGATTTTTGAGATCGCCTGTTCGGTTACGTACTGGATGTGATTTGTCTTAAAAAAAAAGCACGAGAGAATGCTCCCTCGTGCTTTGTTTCATCTGATTTTACAGAAAATTTCTAGGTAACGATCACCTTAGCGCCAATGCGCACGCGTCTGTAAAGGTCAATAACCTCATCGTTTATCATGCGGATACAGCCACTGGACATTGCAAGGCCAATGGTGTGCGGCGCATTTGTACCATGGATACGATAAAGCGTATCGCGGCCACCTTCATAGAGATAGAGCGCGCGAGCTCCTAATGGATTGGTCGGTCCACCCTCAACGAATTCGGGAAGTTCGCGGCCATATTTTTCACGCTCACGAATAATCATTTCTTTTGGAGGGCGCCAGGATGGCCACTCCGCCTTGCGAGCAATTTTGGCACTGCCAGACCACTCGAAACCCTGGCGGCCAACACCAACACCATATTCGATGGCTTTGTTAGCGGCGAGTATGAAATATAGCTTCCGCTCTGTGGTGGAAATGATGATCGTGCCTGGCTTGTGTTTAGACCTGTAAGAAACGGTCTTTTTGCCATTATATCTTGCGCGGCCTGTCCATCTGTCAGACGTAAAGTTATAGCGTGTTCGGCCAACATCATCCGCGCGTGCGGTTGAGGCGCCTATTGTAAGTGATGCGAGACCACCAACTGATAAAAGAGAAAGTGCATCTCTACGTGAAAGGGTCATACCTAAATCTCCTTAAACCCCGGTCGAAATATTATCTGGTAGAATGAGACATCTTTTTAAATGTCAAATTTCCCAGCTACATGTGAAAAACTGAACTTCAAAATTTTAAAGTATCAAATCAGCAAGCGGCCCGATTTAGCGAGCATCGTTGCATATCGATGCGGTCGCTGGTTAATTAATTGTGGGCTTGCCCCTTGCGTTATTTTTTCTGAAATCAGTTTTGGCAATGCGATGTGCGCAGGTAAAATCGCTTTTGCAGACTTTACGGGCTTGATGGCATTAGGCTTGCTGCTGATTGCTTTCCAGTCGTTGCAACTAGATAGGCATGGCGTTGTAGACGGTTCTTGGTCTTGCTTATTGGATAGGCTAGCTGCTTTTTGTTCAACATTGTTGAGCGCATCTGCCGTGTCCAAAAGCACTTGCTCATGCATGGCAGGGTTGGAGGATGATGCAAATGCTTTCACGCAGGCAGGCACCACTAGTGCCAGCACAACAAAGAAAACAATGAGCTTATCAGCCTTTAGCAACATATGTGACATCTTCCGTACGGTTCACGCCCGCTCGTATCCGCTTATACTCTCAAACGCTGAACTTAATCGCAATGCATTATAAAACACGTTTGCGTCAATTACATTAACCCGAAAAAGTTATTGAAATATAGAGGTCTCCAATATTTTTGATATGAGTGTTGCTGTTTTCCAACATATTGAAAACAGAATTACCTGCTTGTCTTATCCTGGCTCTTTTATATGAGCTTACGAACCGGCACGGTTCTGCCGATTTTCGATCAAATCGTCGACCACAGCAGGGTCTGCCAAAGTTGAGGTATCACCAAGATTTGAAAAGTCATCTTCGGCAATTTTGCGCAAAATGCGCCGCATGATCTTGCCGGAGCGGGTTTTTGGCAGTCCGGGAGCAAACTGGATGAGATCGGGTGATGCTATGGGACCAATTTCCTTGCGCACCCATTGGACCAATTCTTTTTTGAGATCGTCTGAGGGGCTTTCGCCTGCCATTAAGGTGACATAGGCGTAAATGCCCTGGCCTTTAATGTTATGTGGATAGCCTACAACAGCAGATTCAGACACGAGATGATGGGCTACCAGAGCAGATTCCACCTCTGCTGTACCCATGCGGTGGCCCGAGACATTAATGACGTCATCAACCCGTCCGGTGATCCAATAATAACCGTCTTCATCGCGCCGGCAGCCATCGCCAGCGAAATATTTGCCTTTATAAGTGGCAAAATATGTCTGGCGGAAACGGTCATGATCGCCAAATACGGTGCGCATTTGGCCGGGCCAGCTGTCTGTTATGCAAAGATTGCCAGAGGCTGTGCCCTCCAGAAGATTGCCCTCGTCATCGACCAGGCATGGTTTGATGCCGAAAAATGGCCTGGTTGCCGATCCCGCTTTCAATTTTGTAGCACCAGGCAAAGGGGTGATCATGATGCCACCGGTTTCAGTTTGCCACCAGGTATCAACAATGGGACAACGAGCTTCACCAACTACATTGTAATACCATTCCCAAGCTTCCGGATTGATCGGCTCGCCCACCGTGCCGAGCAGAGTGAGCGAGGCGCGGCTAGTTTTGCTGACGTACTCGTCGCCAAGACCCATTAGGGCGCGCAGGGCTGTCGGTGCTGTGTAGAAAATATTGACCTTGTGTTTGTCTACAACCTGCCAGAAACGTGAGGCATCGGGATAGTTGGGGACACCTTCGAACATTAACGTCACGGCACCATTGGCGAGCGGGCCATAGACGATATAGGAATGACCCGTAACCCAACCGACATCGGCGGTGCACCAATAAATATCACCGTCGTGATAATCGAAAACATATTGATGGGTCATTGCCGCATAGACCAAATAGCCGCCTGTGGTATGCAACACACCTTTAGGCTTGCCGGTCGAACCTGATGTGTAAAGGATGAATAGCGGATCTTCGGCACTCATTTCTTCTATAGGGCAATCGTCTTCCACTAGGGCTGCTGCCTCGTGATACCAAACATCACGGCCGTCTTTCATATCAACTGTGCCGCCCGTGCGTCCGATGACTATGACTTTTTCGTCGCCTTTGCATTTCTCCAGGGCTTCATCGGTGTTGCTTTTCAACGGGATTTTCTTGCCGCCGCGAACACCCTCATCAGCGGTTATGATAAATTTGCTGTCACAATCAAGAATGCGGCCAGCCAGAGCTTCCGGCGAGAACCCGCCAAAGACAATTGAGTGGACAGCGCCGATGCGCGCACAGGCCAGCATGGCATAGGCGGCTTCCAGGATCATCGGCATATAAATGGTGATACGATCGCCCTTTTTGGCCCCTTCGGCTTTTAGCACATTGGCGAATTTGCAGACCTGTTTGTGCAGCTCTTTATAGGTGATGGTGGCGTCATCATTTGGGTCGTCGCCTTCCCAGATGATGGCTGTTTGATCACCTCGTGTTTCAAGATGCCGGTCAACGCAATTGGCACAAACATTTAAAGTGCCGTCTTCATACCATTTGATAGAGAGACTGTCGTATTCAAAACTTGTGTTCTTGACCTTGGTATAGGGCTTTATCCAATCAATTCTTTTGCCATGCTCGCCCCAAAAAGCATCCGGGTCTTTGATACTTGCCTCGTACATCTCGAGGTATTTATCATTATCAATATGGGCCTTTTTTGCCCACTCGCTTGGCACTGGATGAACGTGTACGTCTGACATGGCTTGTAACAGCCTCCCCTTAATTCATTCTGTTTGATGATATTATGCTGATCTATGAGCCAATTGCCAACCAGACAAAAGTTCAGTCTGTCATTGTGTGTTTGAAAAAAAGATTGCAGGTGGGATTTTATATGCCAAAGGCGCCAATCACCGCACCCATGACGAGCAAAACGGCAAGAAAATGTCCTGCATCAATCAGCCATAATTTACTTTTGGCGCCTTGGAAGGCGTAATTAATTGCGATTGTGGTTGCAACAAAGCCTGCCCAAACGAAGGTGCCTGAAATCACGCCTGACCAGAGAGTGACGGCTCCCATGTGGCCGATCATGCCGGCAAGCACATATGCCATGACCAATAATGCGACGGCTGTGATGATGAAGGGGGCCGGTCTGGGTTTGAGCTCCTCTTTGGTTTTGCCAAGGGCTGCCATCCAGGCATTGCCCAACATCATGTACCAGCCCATGCCAACGGCAAAGCCTGCAATGGCTGCGATGATCACGGCCAGATAATTTATTCCTGCAAATACCATTGCTTGCCCTTATGCCGCACTGCTTACAGGTGGGGCCTCCAGTCCACCCATGCGGCAGATAATCTGCCATTCCTGCTCTGTCACAGGTTGCACAGAAAGCCTTGAGTTATTAACCAGCACCATGTTCTCAAGGTCTGGGTTGGCCTTGATGTCGGCAAGCGTAATTGGTGTTGGCATGTCTTCAACAGCGACAACATCGACAATGCCAAAACGGCCTGTCTTGTCGGTTTCATCCGGGTAATGCTCTTTGATGACCCGCACGAGGCCAACAATCCGCTTTTCTTTTACCGAGTGATAGAAGAAGCCTAAATCACCGACTTTCATTTCTTTCATATTATTGTTCGCTGAATAATTGCGCGAACGTTTAGGTGGGCGGCCTTTGTCGCCCAGCGCCTTATGTTGCTCCCAGGACCAATTGCTGGGTTCGGATTTAAACAACCAATATGCCATTTCTAACCTTCTCTATTCTTCAGGGTTTTTAACCGTCCAATTCCACGGTTTGATTTCGACGCTTTTGAACAAACCGGCTTTTGAATATGGGTCATTTTGAATGATCGTTTCCACTTCGTCCAGATTTTCCACATCGAATATAAGCATGCTGCCGATCGGGTGCTTGCCGTCATCGGACATGAAAGGTCCGCCGAGCACGATTTTATCGGAATGGCTTTTGAGATGGGCGAAATGATCGTCACGATTGGCGAGCCGGGTCTCCAATCCATCATCTTTGTCGAAACACATAGCTGCAAATAACATTTCTTACTCCTTGATTTTAGTCATCCTCGGTTCTGAGCGGCCGGTTTAAAAGATCGGAAATGGTTTGATCAATATCAGCCCCCTGGCTTGTGATCATATGCACACTTTCGCAAATGGGCATGTCAATATTATGTGTGTTTGCAATCTCAATCACAACGCCTGCTGTGTGAACGCCTTCTGTTACAGACTGGCGGGCGTTTAGAATTTGATCCAGTGTCTGGCCTTCACCAAGGGCTAAGCCTAGTGACATGTTGCGCGATAATGAACTTGAGCAAGTGAGGATAAGATCACCCAAGCCTGATAGTCCCCGCAGAGTTTCAGGCTTAGCGCCCAAGACCCGGCCCAGCCGTATGATCTCGGCAAAGCCGCGGGTCATCAAAGCCGCCTTGGCACTCACGCCCAGTTTGCGGCCTTCCACAATACCGCAGGCTATGGCGAGCACATTTTTCACAGCACCACCAATTTGTGCGCCGATCATATCATCGGATAAATATGGCCTGAAGGTCGGTCCTTTAAGCGCTTCTGCCAAGGGCTCAACGGCTTCCAGGGTCTTGCCGGCAAGTGTCACGGCTGTTGGCAGGTTGCGTGCAACTTCGGCGGCAAAGCTGGGGCCCGATAAGATGGCAGGTTCTGCAGATGGCAAGGTTTCAGCCAACACCTGGCTCATAAATTTATGGGTGCCTTGCTCAATACCTTTGGAGCACATTGCAACCAATGTGCCGGGTCGCAGCAATGGCTTGAGATCCTGCAAAATAGCTCTGGTGTGTTGTGCTGGGGTTACCACTAATAATGCGTGCTGAGCTGCTGCCTGAGATAAATCATTTGTGGCATTAATCGTCGGGTTTAGTTTAACGCCGGGCAAAAATACCGTGTTCTCGTGGGATTGATTAATGGCTTGTGCGACTTCAGCTTCGCGTGCCCAGATTATCGTGTCCAGGCCCGCCGTCTGTGCCATGATTGCCAATGCCGTGCCCCAGGCGCCGCCACCGATGATGCCAATTGTGCTTATTGCCAAAAGACTAAACCTTCCGCCAGATTGCCCATGTGCCTCGCTCAAATACAAGTGTCGCCGATATAATTACCATTGCTCAGACTTTGACGCCAGCGCCAGATGCGGCTTTGGCCTCTGGGTCAAGCGGCCAGCGGGCACGCGGTGATATGTCGAGATTGTCCGTAAGACCAAGGGCCAATCGTTCAGCGCCTGCCCAGGCAATCATTGCGGCATTATCCGTGCAAAGGGCCAGAGGCGGCATGATCAGGCGAAAATCCTGTGTCTCGCAAAGGTTTTGTAACGTTGATCTTAGTGCCGTGTTTGCTGCGACCCCACCAGCTGCGACCATGGTTTTTTGGGAGGACGTATCATGGGATGCTGCGAAAGCCTCCATGGCAGCTTTAGTCCTATCGACAATAATATCGCAGATGGCCGCCTGAAAGCTGGCGCATAGGTCAGCAATATCACTCTCTTTTAAAGGCGCTAAAGCTTCTGCTTGCCGGCGCAAGGCGGTTTTCAAACCGGAAAAAGAAAAATCGCAGCCTGCACGACCGACCATTGGACGGGGCAAGTCAAAGCGCTTTGGGTCACCATTAATAGCGGCCTGTTCAACGGCCGGCCCGCCGGGAAAACCAAGCCCTAATAATTTTGCGGTTTTGTCGAACGCCTCGCCCAGCGCATCGTCAATGGTTGTGCCAAACCTTTGATAGCTGCCAACACCATTAACACTGAGCAATTGTGTGTGGCCGCCGGATACCAGCAGGAGCAGATAGGGAAATTCAATATTATCCGTCAGGCGCGCTGTGAGTGCATGGCCTTCAAGGTGGTTCACAGCGATCAGCGGCAGATTGTGCACCAGGGCGATTGATTTGGCTGTCATCAGGCCGACAATGACACCGCCGATCAGCCCTGGCCCGGCCGTTGCCGCCACCCCGTTTAGGTCTCCCCAGGAGATGCCTGCCTGTTTGAGCGCTTCAGCCACAATGCCGTCTAAATGGGTCACATGTGCGCGGGCAGCAATCTCCGGCACTACGCCGCCATAAGCTGCATGATCTTCTGTTTGCGACAACACCACGTTCGATAATATCTCAGCTTGGCCGTCGGCTGTGCGGCGCACGATGGCGGCTGCCGTCTCATCGCAACTGGTCTCAATGCCAAGTATTGTCATGGCGGCGTTATTTTGCTGTGCTGTGGTCACGGTTTTTTCTGTTTGATCCTGCGGAACTGGTTATTATGCACCCCATTATGGGCGAGAAGCCTTAGCATTCAACACACACTGAGAGCAAATGTCTGATATTCGCATTGGAACCCGTGGCAGCCCGCTTGCCTTAACACAAGCCACTATGGTGCGTGATCTGTTGGCCAACGCGCATGGGCTTGAAGATAAGGCGATCGAAATCATAGCTATCCGTACAACAGGCGACAAAGTACAAGACCGTCCTTTGTCGGAACTGGGTGGCAAAGGTCTGTTTACCAAGGAAATCGAGGTTGCTCTTGCGGACGATGAAATTGACCTGGCCGTTCATTCCATGAAAGATATGCCGACGGCTTTGCCTGACGGATTGATGATTGATGCGATCCTTACCCGTGAAGACCCGCATGACGCCTTTATCAGCCGATCTTCTAAAACCTTATTAGATCTCCCCCAAGGGGCTTTGGTGGGGTCGTCGTCTCTGCGCCGGGCGGCACAGGTTAAACACCTCAGGTCTGATCTGCACGTGATTGATTATCGCGGCAATGTTGATACCCGGCTTCGCAAGCTTGATGAAGGCGTGGTTGATGCAACCTTTCTTGCCTGCGCCGGTCTAAAACGCTTAGGGCTAGCGCATGAAATCACCAGCATTATGGGAGAAGACCAAATGCTGCCCGCGGTAGCACAAGGAGCTATTGGCCTTGAGGTTCGTGCTGACAATACACGGATTAAGGAGTTGATCACCCCGCTCAATCATCGTGAAACGGCAATTTGCGTTTCTGCTGAACGGGCTTTTTTGGCAGCGCTCGATGGGTCTTGCCGTACGCCCATTGCCGGGCTTGCGACAGTGAAAGATGCTCAATTATCGTTTCGGGGCATGATTATTTCCAATGATGGGGCAATAGTTCATGAAACAAGGAACGAGGTCTCTTTGGAGGATGCTGAGGAAATGGGCAGGCAGGCTGGCCTTGAACTTAAAGCGCGTGGCGGGCCTGATTTTTTTAGAGCTTCTTAAAGGATGAAGCCCATGAGGCTTGTCGTAACCCGCCCTGAACCCGATGGATCACGCTTGGCGCGTCATCTGGAAATGTATGACATTGAATCATTACGTGTTCCCTTGCTTGAAGTTCGTGATCGGCAAAATGTTTTTCTGCCTAATGAACCAATGCAAGCTGTTTTAGCGACAAGTGCCAATGGGGTTCGCGCTCTTAGAAACCACAATGATTTTCGCCGATTTAAGCCCTTGCCGATATTCACGGTTGGTGACGCTAGTGCCGCTCAGGCACAGGCTTCCGGTTTTGGTGAAGTGCATTCTGCCTCGGGAGATATGGCAGCTTTGCAGACACTCGTTAAACGAAACCTTAGTCCAGATGATGGTCCGTTGTTTTATGTCACTGGCAGCAAGATAGCAGGTGATCTTACAGGATTACTTGCTGATGATGGCTTTAAAGTTTTCAGAGCGGTTCTCTACGATGCTATTGCAATTGACGTGTTGCCACAAAGTTTGATTGATGCGGTGGGGGCTAATCAGGTCGATGGTGTTATTTTAATGTCGCCAAGGGCGGCTAAGATCTGGGGTGCGCGCGTGTTGGATGCCTCGGCTGACCATATCTTTGCCAAACTACGCTATTATTGTCTGTCATCTGCTGTTAAAGCAGCCCTGCAAGCAGGCCTCAAAGTTGAGGATACACACATTATCATTGCAGACCAGCCAACACAAAATGCTCTGATAGAGGGTGTTTTGACACAAAAAAACCCTTAAATAAGGTATCGGCCCTTATTTTTGATTGTATTTTTTTCAAACAATCGCGGCAAAGGTCCGTTTGGCAAGATCAAGTTAGGGATTTTGGATTAGGCTTAGTCTATGGCTCGTGAAACTTCCAAACGCAATGGTGGCCGCAATGGCAAGGCCCGCGGTTCTGGCAGCAGCAATCGTAAACGGGCCACGCGCCCGCCAATTATTGATGTGTCAGCCACTGAAATCCCGGTGAGCGAAGCTTCACAATCAAAGCCCCAAGCCGGAGATAGGGCCGCTGGGAGCACTCAAGCCCATAATTTTGCTGAGCTGAGCGCTAATCTGTGGGATGAATTTCGCAATAAGTTGGGCGGCGGTTTTAGCCAGTTTCCCAATATAATGATGTGGCCCCAAAAATATTTTTGGTTTGCTGGTGTTGCTGGCCTTGTCATTATCGCGAGCATTTTTGCGCTCTTATCTGAGCCCGCGCCCAAACCTGACATGGGGCCTAATTTTCAAACGGTTATGCAACAACGCTTGGCTGGGAGCGAAAAACAAATTGCCGATTTGTCACGTCAGTTAAGCGCAATGGATGTGGGCTTGCGCGCTGATATTGCTAAAAACATTTCTCAACAGGACGATCGCGTTAAAGCGCAGACAGATCAATTTGCCAAAATGGCTGTGGGTCAAGAAGCTCTGGCTGCCCGCCTTGGCACTCTAGAGCGGGCCTTGCAGGCGACCAATGATCAGTTTGAGCGACAATTCAAAAGTATTGCGTCAAGCATAGATGAGATGCGCAAGCTTACTTTAGAGGCGCAAATAAACGCAAAAAACGCCGACGCGGCTCTAAAAACAGTTCAACAAAGACTGGCAAAACTTGAAGCAATACCGCAGCCAAAACCTGTGCCGGCTCAAAGAGTTTCGAAAGCTCCCTTAGTCACCCAAGTCGAAAATTTTAAAACGGCTGGGGTAGCCCTTATTATGGTTCTACAGACTCAAAATGGGTTTGCAGACCGGTTAAGCGCATATGCGAAAACAGCACCGGATGATCCAGCAGTGGCACTTCTGAGGCCTTACGCAGAAAATGGTGCGCCGCTGATCGAGCAGTTACTTGTGCAGGCAGAAACATTCGCCAAGCCTACAGATGTTGCAGCGCCTAAAATTGAGAAAAGTGAGCAAACCGGGCTTGCAGACAAGGTTGTCAATTGGTCAAAAACATTTGTCCGGGTTCGCCGGAAATCTGACAAAAGCCAAGATGGTAATATTCAAGCTGATGCTTGGGCTAAGATTGCAGCACATCTTAAGACGGGTCGTCTTGAAGACGGCTTGGCGCTGGCGCTGGCGCTTCCCGGCGGCAAGATGCATGATGATTGGGTCAAACAGGCCGAGGGACGCCTTTTGATCGACCGGCAAATAAAAAGTCTTCAAGCCAAGCTTGACGCACTTCAAACCACTGATCCTCAACCACGAAAGGGTGGGTGAGTATTATGTGGCGTGTGATTTTTTACTTTCTCATTGTAGCGGTCATTGCCGGCGGGTTTGTCTGGCTTGCTGATAGGCCCGGTGAAGTTATCATCAACTGGTTGGAATATGAGATTGAAACCAGCTTGATGGTGCTTGCCGGCGCTGTGATTTTTAGTCTGGGTCTGCTGTGGGCGGTGGGCTCGGTTATAGCCGGGGTTTTGGGCCTGCCGGGGTTCGTTACCGGGGTTTTCAAAATGCGGCGCAGGCGGCTTGGTTATGACGCTTTATCAAAAGGCATGTTGGCGGCAGGGGCGGGGGATGCCCCGCTTGCACAAAGATTCGCTAATCAGGCAGGCCGCTGGCTTGCAGGTGATCCGCTGACCTTAATGCTCAAGGCGCAAGCTGCTCAATTGAGGGGTGATGAGGTTCAGGCTGAGCGAATTTTTAAATCCATGCTGCAAATCCCTGAAGCGGAACTGTTGGGGTTGCATGGGCTGTTTATTCATGCTCAGCGCGGGGGAGATGGCCTGGCGGCCAAGAAATTTGCCGAACAAGCGTTTGCCAGAAAGCCCGGCCTGCCTTGGGCTGCGGGAGCTGTGTTGATGTTACAATCAGCTTCTGGGGATTGGCAGGCGGCTGAAGAAACCCTGGCACAAAGCCGTAATAGCAAATTGATCACCAAAGCTGAAGCGGGGCGCAAGCAGGCCGTATTGTTATGCGCACGTGCGATGGGGCAGGAAGAAAATGACGATGAAAGCGCTCTGCAATTTGCCTTAAAAGCCCATAAATTGGCCCCTGACCTTGTGCCCTCAGCGGTTATTGCCGGGCGCATTTTGGCATCAAAGGGTCAGGTAACAAAAGCTGCCCGTGTGCTGGCAAAAACCTGGCGTTTGTCACCACATCCTGATTTGGCAGAGGTTTATGCGGCAGCGCGTCAAGGTGATGCGCCGCGCGATAGGTTAAAACGCTTAAAGATGCTTATCAGAAAAGCTCCCGGTGGGGACGAAGGTGCCATTGCTTTGGCTCGCGCCGGTGTTGAAGCGCGTGATTGGCGCGCGGCGCGCACGGCGATCGCACCGCTTTTGACCGGGCACTTGAGTGCCAGAGTATGCGCCCTGATGGCTGAAATTGAACATGGCGAATTTGGCGACAGGGGTAAAGTGCGCGAATGGCTTGCGCGTGCCGTTCACGCACCACGCGATCCTGTTTGGACCGCGGATGGGTTTGTGTCGCAAAACTGGTTGCCAATATCACCCGTCACAGGCGAGCTTGACCGATTTGAATGGAAGGTGCCCCTGGAAGCGCTTGAGGATGCATCTGCTGACGCTCTCGATGAAGTGTCAGATCAAGAAGCTGAAATGCCTGCCAGCAACGGCAAAGCGCTTGAAGATTTTGTCCAGGATGATGAGCTTGAGACTGTGACACCGGTTGAAGAGCAAATCGCTGAGCCAGAAGAGATTGCGATATCTGAGGAACAATCTGATCAAGCAGAAAAGCCCGAAGCAGAGCAAGCGATTATTCTTGATGAGACGGGTGAGCCAGGGGCGGTTACAGAAATAAATGAAGATGTACCAGCTGTTGAACGAGAGGTTTTTGTACCACCCCCGCCCCCTGATGATCCTGGACCTAGAGAAGCTAAAAGGGATGTTAAGCAATGGCTGCGGTCGTTTTGGCAGTGATCGTTTTTCAATTAAAACAGATAAAATAAAAAAACAATCATAAGGGTTTGCGCAAGTGCAGGCTTTCAGTTAAATAGCGCATCATTAGTACTCTTAAATTTGGCCGCTTTAGCTCAGTTGGTAGAGCATCGCATTCGTAATGCGGGGGTCGCGTGTTCAAGTCACGCAAGCGGCACCATTTATTTCAGGGCGAGTTCCCTGAAATCATCTCTTTCAAGCGCCCAAGATACGCCAAAGCCGATGACCAGGCCCCAGAACGGGGCGCCGATTGAAAAGATTGGTACATTTGCCACTGTCACGAGAAACGTTACGCATGCCCCAAGCGTGAAATGGCCTTTGAATGATGCCACAAAGGCGCGTTCTAAAATGCGCACCATGGCAAGACCTGCAAGGGTTGCAATAAACACTTTCGGCGTTGCAAACATAAACCGCGTGAAGACCGGCGAGAAAATACCAAATAACAAGGCAAGCAATCCAACCATTACGCCTGCTGCATAATGCTTTTCCTTATCTCCTGAACTTGAAAGAATGGCATTGACGGGTCCTGTAAAACAGGTTGAGACCGAGCCGAACAGGGCGGTGATGAGCGAGCCTATACCGCAGGCGGTTGTAATGGCATTTACCGGTGCTTTATGGCCCGCGGTTTCAAGCACGGCAAAGCCCTGGGCGTTTTGGGCTGCCAGTACAGTGATTGCAAGTGGGATGACCAATTCCACAAGGGCGCCCCATGAAAACTCCGGTGCATAAAGACCGGGCCTTGCAAAAATGGACATTTCGGTGCCGGTCATTTTGAACTCGCCCAATGCAACAACCACAAGAAGACCCGTGACCAATGCACCGATTAGCGGTGGCAGGGTGCGGCTAAGTTTGGGGAATGCTGAAAGGACAAAGAAAACAGCCGTCATTGGGGCAGCAATCAGAAAACCGTCGCGGATGGCAAAGATTAAATTCAGGCCAAATTGCAAAAACACGCCGGCCACCATGGCCATGACAATCGGCATGGGGAGCAGGCTCATGCATTTACGCATCCAGCCGCTCAGCCCAATGACCAGCATTAACAGGCCGGTTGCATAATAGGCACCGATGGTTTGCGCATATGTCAGATGCTCCAGCGCTTGGCCAACCAGAACTGTGCCAGGGATGGTCCAGAAGAATACAAGTGGTTGGCGATAGATCAAACAAAAACCCAGCGAAATCAGCCCATTGATGAAAAAACACGCAAATAGCCAAGACGCGATATCAGCCTCGGTGAGCCCGCCTTGTTGGCCTGCGGTCAAGATAATTGCGACCGGGGCCGAAGCTGCAAAAATGAAAGCAACAATGGCATTGACCAGATAGACACCGCCAAATCCACTTAGCAGATGTGGCAAATCAAATTTTAAAGCCTCCGGCCGTTCAATCATTTTTGCTTAGCCTTATTATTGAAAACGGCAGACGAAGGTGATTTCAACAATCTAGGAATCAATATAGCAAATATTTTTTGCGCCGTTTTTTAAACTTCTCAATGTCAGATTGCCATGAACGAGCGATCTGTTTGCCGCATGCCCCTTGTTTGAGTTTTTGGTAGAGACGATCTGTGCCTGCAAGAGAGGCTAACCATTTGGGCCTTGAGATTAATCTTGCAGGCTTGCCGCGCGCATGTTGAGAAAGGGCGCATAACACCTCAATGCCGGTTTCAACGGGTTGGTAGGTTTGAGGATCGGTTATGACAAGCTCAACGCCGCTGATGTTTTGTCCCTTGAATTTTGGCGGTCGCGCCGAGCCTGGAATTGCCGATGGAGTGAAGCGCGTGGCTTTAAAACTCACGCCGGGCAATTTGCGCGCGTTCAGGGTTTTTGCCAGAGCCGGTCCATTTATCCATGGTGCACCAAATATCTTGAATGGCGATTTTGTGCCGCGGCCATAATTGATGGAGCTTGCTTCGAAAAAAGCCATGCCCGGATAGGTGAGTGCATTTTCAAAACCTGGAATGGCCGGGCTGGTTGGCTGCCAGGCAAGTCCCGTTTGCGGCCATAGCATGTCGCGCTGCCAGCCCTTCATTGGCAACACTTTAAGCTCAAGTGACTTTAAGCCGGGAAGCAGGTTCTCTCCTTTGATCATGCGGGCCAGTTCACCAATTGTCATGCCATGAGAAATGGGAATGGCAAATTGGCCTACAAAAGATGTGTGTTGGCGCTCGAGCATAAAGCCTGAGACATAATTGCCGCCTAGCGGGTTGGGCCGGTCGAGCACATAGAACGGGATGCCTGCTTTGGCGGCGGCTTGCATGGCAAGGCCCATGGTGGTGATATAGGTGTAAAACCTAGCGCCAATGTCCTGGATGTCGAACACCAAAGCATCTATATGCTTGAGCATTTTTGCGGTGGGTTTGCGGGTTTTGCCATAAAGCGAGAATATGGGAACGGATGTTTTTGCGTCTCTCCCGTCTTTGACATGTGCGCCAGCGTCCGCAGTGCCGCGCAATCCGTGCTCAGGCGTTAATATCGCTTTGAGCGTCACATTGGGGGCGGCGTGCAAAAGATCGAGCAGATGAGATGTGCCAACGCGCGAGGTATGGTTGGCAATGAGGCCAATCCTGAGCCCGGCAAGGGCTTTGAACTTCTGTTTGACCAGAAGATCAGCTGCCGGGACAACACGGCGCTCATCGCTTTTAGCCTGTGGCATCAATAATCCAAAAGTCAGAACAAAGACCGAGCACATCAAGACATGAAAGGGAGCTTTGATCAATATTTTCAGTCTCCACTGGAACATACGGGCGGTTTGCAAACGAAACTACGAATTGTAGTGCTTATGGTTAGTGCCCATATAGATTGAACTGGTCAATCCCCTGTGTGTCTTGCCATTAGCACTTTAGATATGGGCTAATCTCGTTATGATGGCGTTTAATTCTAGAATATGGCCTGGTGCGTGACAATGAAGAGCCCATAAATTATGCGTTTGAACATTCTATGCTCAGGCCTTGGCATGATCTTTTGCTTGTTAGCGGTTCAGCAAACGCAGGCTGCATCTCTTAGTTCATGCGTGGCGCGTCTAAAAAGTGCAGCGATTTCTTCAGGTGTCAGCCGTGGTGTTGCCAAACAGGCGCTGTCTGGCGTTAAGTTTGATGAGAAGGCTGTGCGGTTCTCACGCACCCAGCCTGAGCGCACTATTCCGATTTGGGATTATATGGCGTTCCTGGTTGATCAAGAGCGGATCACGGCCGGGCGGGCGATGCTGAAAAAACATGACCGGACTTTAAGGGCGGTTGAAAAGACCTATGGTGTGGACAGATACGTGCTTGCAGCACTATGGGGTGTTGAAAGTAATTATGGTCAGATAAAAGGGGATTTTTTTCTGCCCCATGCGTTGGCGAACGTTGTGTGTGCCGGACGTAAACCAAAATTCTTTCGGCGCGAACTTATCCAAGCGCTTAAACTTGTATCACGCGGTGATTTAAAGCTTAGCGATCTTCGCGGATCCTGGGCTGGCGCCTTTGGTCAAACGCAATTTTTACCATCGACATATCAACGCTTGGCCGTTGATTTTGATCGTGACGGGCGGCGCGATCTGGTGCGCTCTGTGCCTGATGCGCTTGCCTCTGCTGCCAATTATCTCAGGCGTGCCGGTTGGCGTCGCGGGCAGGCTTGGGGCTATGAAGTGCGCTTGCCCGACCGGTATAAAGGCCCTGTGGGGCGCAAAAGAAGGGCATCACTTGCAATATGGGCAAGGCGTGGTCTTGTGCGCGCAAATGGTGGCAAGCTCAAAGGTAAAACACGGGCCGGGCTTATTTTACCCGCGGGTCGCAAGGGACCAGCGTTTTTGGTGTTTGGTAATTTCAATGCGCTTTATTCTTATAATGCAGCCCTTGCCTATGGGCTTGCTATTTCGCATTTATCCGACAGATTGAAAGGACGCGGGCCGTTTTCAAAAGGCTGGCCGACAAATGATCCAGGGCTCACGCGAGCACAACGGCTGGAATTGCAAAAACGCCTCATTAAGCATGGATATGACATTGGTGACGCGGACGGCCGCATTGGACCTATAACGATGTCTGCCATAAAAAAGGCGGAACGAAAATTCGGCATGCGGCCCACGGGGCGCCCAGGCACAAAGATTTTTAAAGCCCTTGGTGGCAAATAAAAGAAAGGTTGTTTTTATGCTGAGTAAATTGCGCAATCTGTTTACCCCTGATGAGGGCGATGAAGCTTCAACCCCTCTGGTGGATAATGAATTGCAATTGGCAACAGCGGTATTATTGGTTCGGGCCAGCGTTATTGATGGGGAGAAAGACCCTGCAGAGACAGCAAAACTTTCAAAGCTACTGAAAGACCGCTTTGAGCTATCGAGTGAAGACGTTGATGAATTGATCGTACAAGCAGGTCAGAAAGAAGAAGAAGCTGTTGATCTTTACAGCTTTACCCGCGTTATCACCAAGAAACTTGATCTTGACGGGCGCAGACGTGTCGTGGAAATGCTCTGGGAGATGGCCTTTGCTGATGGGGTGCTGGATGACTATGAGGCCAATTTAATTTGGCGTGTTTCAGAGCTTGTCGGGGTTAGCACGCGCGAACGGGTTGAATTGCGCAAAGCGGTTGTGGCGCGGCGCGAAGATAAAGCCTGAACTCGTTTAATCGCACAGATGGTTAGAGTGTTCGCGCGTTTTGCAATGCAATTTGCAACAGGTTGCAAAGTGATACTCCGCAACTATCCATATGTAGTAGATTTAAGTCAAAACTCTTCTATATATAGTGGGTTGAGGGCGAGGATTAATTGGCATGCGATTTGCTGATCAATGGTCAGAGCTGGCTATTGTTATGCGTTGGTCAGTCTTGTTAAGGCGGGGAGAGGCTGAAACGACCCCTTCGATATAGTCTTTCCCTGCCCCCCACATCTGCAGATCTGAAATTTAGCTGAAATGTAACGTGTTTGAGCTGGTTAATCAGTTTGCTTGCAATTTAACCGATGAATTTACACGCGGTTAAATCTTGTCTGTTATTTGTAAATCATGAGCATTACAGCCATTTCAACAGCATTGGGCGGTATGCAGGCGGCCTCTGAGCGGCTTGAGCAGGCTGCTGGACGTATTGTACGCGCCGGCGCTTCTATTGAGCCAACATCTGCAACGACGCCGGCAAGCACCCCAAATGCAGCGGCAACGGCCAATCAACCGGTTGCACGCCTGTCTTCTCCCGCCAGCCTGAATTCAGACGATCTGGTGGGTGGCATCGTCGATGCCAAGCTTGCTGAGATTAGCTACAAAGCCAATCTCAATGTGGTGAAAGTTGCCAATGAAATGCTAGGCGCTCTGCTCGACATTACATCATAAACTCCCTTCCCTTATCCAGTAGAAGCTTGAGCGTTTATGAGCTTAGACTGCTAGGCCACTGATGCCCCTTTCTTGAGAGATTTGTGTTTTTCCATCCAGCCGACAGTTATCGACATCATTGGGGGCACAACGGCCATTGTTAAAACAGCTGAGAGAGACAGGCCTCCCAATACGACAGAGCCAAGCCCTCTGTACAGTTCAGCTCCAGCACCAGGAAACACCACCAAAGGGAGCATGCCAAAGACCGACGTTAATGTTGACATGAAGATCGGGCGAATGCGGTTTTGAGTGGCGAGTTCAATTGCTGCATCGGGCGCCATTTTATCTTGCCGAATGTGGTGCAAAGTTTGATGCACCAGAAGAATGGCATTGTTTACAACGATGCCAATGAGAATAACAAAGCCCAACATTGTGAGCATATCGAGCGCCTGGATGACGAATATGTTGAGTATGACCAGGCCCATCAAGCCGCCGGCTGCTGCAATTGGCACTGATAGCATGACAATGAGCGGGTATATGAAACTTTCAAATAAAATCGCCATGACCAGATAAACAATCACCAATGCCAGCAAGAGATCCAGTACGAGTTCATTCCATGTTTCTGCCAGTTTGTCGGCAGCGCCTGAGATGCGCAAGTTTACACCATTGGATAGTCCGGCTGCCTGCATCGGTGTAATGACCTGCGCCTTAATAATGTCAATAGCCTCTTCAAGCGGCATTGATTTTCTGGGGGTCACTTGCATGGTCAGGGTTCGCACCCTGTCGGTCCGGCGGATCGATGAAGGGCCGGTGGTTACAATAACTTTGCCGACACTTTCAACGGGAATAATCCGGCCCTCACTTGTGACCACGGGCAGCATCGCTATGGTTTGGGTGGCTTCGGTTTTTTGTTCTGGACCCTTTACGGTCAAGTCAATGCGCTTGCCATCAACTGTAATCTCAGCAACACGAAGGCCATCGTTAAACGCGTCAATAGATTGACCAAGGTCGCTGGCAGAAAGGCCATTGTCGCTTAATTTTATCCGATCCGGTATAACCCGCACTTCGGGTTCGCCTATGGTTAAGGCCGGAAGTGGTCTTATTCTATGGCCTTTGCTAGGAGGCAATGCCTCTCTTAAGCGGAAAAAAGTCTGGCGGCCGGTTTTGTAGATTGTTTCAAGATCGGGTCCGGTAATGTCAACTTCAATGGCACGGCCCGACCCTATTGACCGGCCAAAAAGCGAGGGTTGGAACATAAAGGCCAGTACGCCGGGTTCTTGGCGCGCCGGTTTTTGGATGATGGGAATGAGTTCTTCCGCGCGTTGCGGGTCTACGTGGGTTGCCCCAACAAAAGCGCGTCCGCGCAAAGCGACAAAGAAAAATCTGTCGATCTTCTTATCTACCTTTTGCTCTCCGGGCTTTTGAGGCTCTCTTTTCCAATATGTTTTGGTGGCATTGCTAATACGCTGGCCAATCGCTTCTATTGTGTCGAGATTATAGCCTGCTGGAGGTTGAACGAAGCCTAGAGCAAAATTGCGGTTGCCGGTGGGCAAATAGTCAATCTTTGGCAGGAAGGCCAACGTAAAGACGCCAGCCAGTACGGTGATGATGCCAACAACACTGAGGGCTAGAAGCTTGCTGCGGACAACGCGTCTTGCGAAATTTTGCCAAAACAAGGTGAAACCCTGGCCGATATGATCTACGACCGGCAGTCTTATAGCTTCGCCTTGCTTACCGGTTTCACCGCCCAATAGCCGGTTTGAAAGAGCAGGGATAAGAGTTATTGATACGACAAGAGACAGAGTGACTGACACGGAAATGGCAACGGCAATGTCGCGGAACAATTGGCCTGCTTCAAGCTCCATCAGCAATATTGGAATAAACACCATGACGGTCGTGAGTGAAGAGACAAGTACTGCCGGCCAAACTTGAGCGGCCCCTTGATATGCGGCTTCGGCTTTGGCCAAACCTGTTTGCCGTAACCTGAAAATATTTTCCAGTACCACGATGGCTGCATCAACAACCATGCCAACTGCAAAGGCTATGCCGGCAAGGCTAATGACATTAAGTGAGCGGCCCATAAGGGCCATGGCAACAAATGACCCGATGACAGACACGGGGATGGCCATTGCGATAATGAGTGTTGGGCGCCAAGACCTTAAAAACAAAAGCAGAATGATGACCGCTAAAGCCCCGCCGTAATAAATATTCTGCATGACAAGATCAATTGCAGAATTGATGTAACGGGTTTCGTCATATACGTTTTGGATTATGAGGCCCTGTTCTTTCAGAGGGCCAGCTTTCAGTTCGGCAACGGCCTTTTTGATTTCGGTGACAGTTAGAAGGACATTTGAGCCTTGTTCCCGGGTCACGTTGAAGGCCATAGCACGCTCGCCAAGTTGCGTAATGCGTGCTCGCAGCTTTTTATAGCCAAGCTCAACGGTTCCGATATTTCCGACCGTTACGTGCCCCAGGCCACGGCTGTCTGAACGCAAAACTATATCGCGGACCTGTTGCGTGGTTTGCAGGTCGCCCTCCGTGCGCACAACATAGCGGCGTTTGCCTTCGGACACATCACCGCCGGTTATTGATGCATTTGCTGCGCGCAGGCGGTTGACGACTTCCTTTATCGTCATTTTATATTGTGCAAGCTTGATTGGATCGATGATGACACGCAACTCGCGTTCGGTGTGCCCGAACATATTAACGCCCGCCACCCCTTTAACGCGCTCTATGCGTTCTTGTATTACGTCGCGTAAGAAATCGCCATATTGGGATATGGCAGTGTCATTGCCTTTCTCACGGGTTAAAAGGTACCAGACGATGGCATTGTCTTCCGTTCCAGACGTGCTGAGTGTGGGTTCATCGACCTCTTCGGGGTAGCCCGATACACGGTCCAGCCTGTTTGCAACCAGCAGAAGAGCACGATCAAAGCCGACTCCAGGCGAAAATTCCAACGTGATCTTGCCCTGGTTTTGGGTTGCCTCGCTGGTCATTTTCTTGACGCCTTCAAGGCCTTTAAGCTCATCTTCCTGTTGGGTGATGATTTCGCGTTCAACTTCGGCGGGGGCTGCCCCTCCCCAATTTGTGGTGATGATAATCACAGGCTGGCGCACGTCTGGCGCCATCTGAATTGGAATGCGCAACAGGGCTACCCAGCCAAATAAAATGGTCATGAGTACCAAGGCAACCACTGCCATGGGCCGTTCAATGGAGAGCTTGATAATGCTGTTCATTGGGACGCTGCTTTTTTGGCGGGCGGGGCTTGAATGATTGTGACCTTGCCGCCACCTCCAAGTCGTTCATTGCCACGTACCACAACCATGTCGCCGGGCTTAAGGCCCTTATGAACAACAAAACGTGTGCCGGTACCGCGGCCAAGCTCAACTTGCCTTGCAAAAGCTGAATTCTCTTTTACCAGGAACACGATTGCATTTTGGCCGCGCCGTGTGATCGCATCTTTATGAACAGTAATGGCAGTGCGCCCGGCCATAGGCACTTGAACGGTTACGGTTTGGTCAGCTGCTAATGGTTTGCTTAAAGATTTGAAGGCTGGTGTGAACCGAACTGTGCGGGTGCGGGTGCGCAGGTTTTCTTGGGGAACAATGGCACGCACATGGGCTGAATGCGTTAAGCCATCATCCAGTTTGATGGTTATTTGCAAACCAGTTTTGAGGCCGTAAATTTGTTCTGTCGGCACTTCTGCCTCAACTTCTATATCGCGATCATTCAATAGGCTGACAATGCGATCTCCAACTTTTAGATAGGAGCCAACATCAATATGTTTTTCCAGAATGACGCCGCCAAACGGTGCACGCACCTTGGCATCTGCGAGATCGATATTGCTTCGCTGAAGTCGAGCTTTTGCTTCTTTCAGCTGAGCTTCGCGTTCAAAAAACGTACTTTTTCTCGCTGCTACATCTTGTTTGACATCCTCCAGCCGGGCACGTGAAAAAGCAGCGGATGTGCGCAAGTCGACTATCCGGCGTGCTTCTTGTGCCGTTTTGTCCAATTGAGCTTTTGCTGTTGTAACCATTGCCGTGTGCTGATCAACTACAGCAGCCAGGCGGTTTCGCTCGGACCGCAAGCGGTCATCATCAATCAGAGCAATAATGTCGCCTTTTTGGACACGGTCGCCAACATTAACGCGCATTTCGCGCACGGCACCTACGACCTCAGCGGCGATGACGCCCGATTGGCTTGCCACAAGACGGCCTATGACAGGATAGGTTTGGCCAAGCACCTCTTCAACAACGCGGTCGACTTGAACAAATGGTGGGGCGCGCGTGCCTTTTGGCTTGGTGCCGGGTTTGGGACTTGTTGCTGCTTTTTGGGGTTGTGCGTTTCTTTTGGTGAAAAAGTTCTTAAGCTCAAGCCCATCTAATGTGCCGCTTTTATCGGCATCGATCGTTTCAAAATTGGCGAGCAGCGGTCCGCCAGCTTCATCACGGTCAATAACGCCATTGTTATTGGCATCAGCCGCCTTGCCGCGCGGGTTAAGCTGTTTTGGATCGCGCGGTTTGGTTTTAGCTTGAGTGCCTGGCTTGGGACAGCCCTCGCCGGTGAAAAAGCCTCTGATTTCTCGGCCATCCAACCCATTATTTTTATCGCAATCCATAGTGTCAAAATTTTCTTGCAGCGGCCCGCGCGCTTCGCTGCGTTCAATGAGATTGCTATTATTGGCATCAAGTGCTTTGGCACGTGACGACAGGGCAGTGTCTTGCGCTGCGGCATAAAACCCATAGGCCATTATGAAACTTGCAACCAAGGTATAAAGTGCTAGATGAAAACCACGCATTGGCACTGGTAACCAATTTTTAAAACCCGACATCACACTCAAACACCTTTTCTTCACACTTTAATATGATTTGACGAAAGCCTAATATGTTTGTTCCTAAACTGCCAGAGTGGTTTATGAGTAAAACACCTTTTTGTGATGCGCTGGAAAACAGGTCAAGACAGTTAATTTAGTGGTTTTGATTATGCTAAATCGCCCCCTTTATCGTACGGATATTTGTTGTTTGGATGAGGCAGATGGGGGCCCATATTATGACCTAGTGCTTCATGCCTTTTTTATCCATATTTCCATGACCTGAATGATCCATAGCTTTGGCTGATTTTTTCACCACAAGCTCCATTTTAACCGGACCAGCTTTATCAAACACAACGGTTAGCGGTAATTTACTGCCTTGTTTAACTGAAGGCTTCAGGCCAAAAATCATTAAGTGAAATCCGCCTGATTTAAATTCAACACTACCCTTTGCAGGAACATCCACATGTTTTGTGGCCCGCATGCGCATCACGCCATCCTTCATGGTGGTGGTATGCATTTCAATGCGGTTCGCAGCAGGTGAGCTTGCTGATATAATCTTATCTGCATCTCCTTGATTATGGACAATCATATAACCGGCTGCTGGCCTGCCGGGAATGGTCACGCGCGCCCAGGGGTGATCGATTTTGAGTTTGCCGTGCTGATATTCTTGAGCGTTTGTTGCTGTGATGATCACATTAAGGATGGTGGCCATGGCTAAGATGGTTGCTGTGAGAAATTGAAACTTGAGTGTCGATACTTTCCGCCAGCTGTGTGCTCTGAGCATATTCATGCTTAACTCTCCCGAATTAATAATGTTTGGACGTGCAAAATGATAGCTAAACTCGCATAGCGCCAAGTTAGGATAATATGCGGCATGGCGCCGCATAATATTATCTCATAACTACGTGAACAGACGATAGGTAAAATCATACCCCAATAGCCTTGCGAAATGTGTTGCTGGGCGTTACATGTTGAGCGGTTGTAACTTATTTGATCAGACAGGCGAGCAACACTCATGCAATCAATCCTTATATTTATTTCAACCTTAATTACTCTCTACATTTGGATCATCATCGCCGGAGCGATTTTAAGTTGGTTGATTGCCTTTAACGTGGTCAATATGCAAAACCGGATCGTCTACATGTTAAGTGATTTCATTCATCGCCTAACAGAACCAGCCCTAGCACCAATCAGGCGATTCTTGCCCAATCTCGGCGGGATTGATATTTCACCTATCATTCTCATTTTACTTTTGATTCTGGCCCGAAACCTGCTGTTTGAATTTTTTGGCGCAGGTGTTCTCATTCGATAGGGGTCCTGACCCTAAGCCTTATCGTGAAACGGAAGAGGGGTTGGCTGTTTTTATTAAGATAACGCCAAAGTCTTCTAAAGATGCGATTGAAGGTTGTTTTGAAGCCAGTGATGGAGTTTGGTGCCTTAAAGTGCGGGTGCGGGCGCAACCGGAAAAAGGCCGTGCCAATAAAGCTCTGATTAAATTGATGGCAAAACAGCTTGGTGTCCCGCAATCTTCGCTTACCATCATCACTGGGACAAAAGACCGCAATAAAACGCTCTTGGCGAAAGGTGAAAAGCAGCCTATTAAACTATCCATCAGTCGTCTGTTGAGTTAACCGGGCCGGGAGCCAAACTATATGACACCGCAGTTGCAAGCGAAAATTATCGATGGCAAGGGGTTTGCCGAAGGTCTGCGGGCTCGTGTTGCCAAGGCTATTGAGCAATTGAAATCTAAACATGATCTCACCCCGGGCCTGGCCGTTGTGTTGGCTGGTGAAGACCCGGCAAGCCAGGTTTATGTGCGCAATAAAGCCAAGCAAACAGTTGAAGTGGGGATGAACTCCTTTGAGCACCGGCTGGATGTTGATGTCACCCAAGACGATTTACTGGTTTTGCTTGATAAGCTCAATAATGATCCAACAGTCCACGGCATATTGGTGCAATTGCCGTTGCCTGATCAAATTGATGAAGATGAAGTGATCAGCAGAATTAATCCCGATAAAGATGTTGATGGGTTTCATGTGGTCAATGTTGGCCGGCTTGCCGCTGGTCAAGAAGGTCTTGTGCCTTGTACGCCCACGGGCTGCGTGATGATGGCCAAAGATCAACTGGGCGATCTTTCAGGCCTTGAAGCGGTGATCGTGGGGAGGTCCAATATTGTCGGCAAACCACTGGCGCATTTACTGCTGCGTGAAAATTGCACAGTGACGATTGCCCATTCGCGCACGCGCGACCTGCCGGAAGTGTGCAAGCGGGCCGATATTTTGGTGGCAGCTGTTGGCAGGCCACAAATGGTCAAGGGAGATTGGGTCAAGCCCGGTGCCTGCGTTATCGATGTTGGTATCAACCGCATTCCAGCCCCAGAACGGGGCGAGGGCAAAATGCGATTGGTCGGCGATGTTGATTTTGACGATGCGGCCAAAGTTGCAGGCTCTATCACGCCTGTGCCGGGTGGTGTTGGCCCGATGACGATTGCTTGTTTGCTCTATAACACAGTGCATGCGGCTTGTGCGCTTGAAGGTGTGCCGGTTCCTGAGATGTAAGATTAGAGCGCATCCGGCCTTTATTGAACCATTTGATGGAACCAAAGGCTGGGTTTTCACGCCCGCTGGATATCGTTATTCACCCCTTGTGGTCAACCAGACCACGGCGGGGCGCCTGCCTTGCCAGCAGACGTGAAAACCCAGTCAAATGACGCAATAAAGGCCGGATGCGCTCTAGGCCGGTTTTGGATTGGCCAGGGCTTGTGTTTCCACGCGGATGCGCAATGTCAGCATCAGGGCATTGAGAATACTGAAGACGAGGGCGTGCTGCCATAAACCAAAAACCAATGGCAGGCAGGCGATTTCTGCAATCACCACCGCATAATTTGGATGGCTGATAAAGCGATAAGGCCCTTTTCGGACCAGTTGTTCGCCAGGCACAATAATAATGCGTGTAGTCCAGCGTTTGCCGATGCTTGTTAGCACCCAAAGGCGCATGACTTGCAGCACAATATAAATAGCCAGAAACAAATAATTAATAGGCTGGTTCCAAGCCAAGACAAACAGGCTGATGAGCCAAGTTGCATGCATCAGGACGATCAATGGGTAATGATTGGCGCCGACTTCATAGCCGCCTTGTTGCAACAAACGTTTAGTATTGCGCTTGGCAATGACAAGCTCGCTTAGCCTTTGGACAACGACAAAAGCGAGTATGAGAAAACCTAAAGCGGTCATGCCTGCAGTGTGGCAAAACTTGCAGTGAAGCCAGGCCCTAGGGTTGACAGGAAACTGCGCCCGGCAATGCCTTTGGCCAATGTTTTTTTCAAAACAAACAGCACGGTTGGCGCTGACATATTGCCGTAATCGCGCAAAACTTCCCGCTCGGTATTCAGCGTGCCCTGACCAAGGTTGAATGTTGTTTCCAAAGCATCAATAACTTTGGTGCCGCCGGGATGAAACACAAAGCGGTCAAGATCCTGTCTTTCCAGCTCGTGATGATCGAGAAAACTTTCAAAGACTTCACCAATTTCTGTTTCAACCAAATGGGGAATGCTTTTATCAAAAATTGCGCCAAAGCCTATAGGATCAATATTCCAGCCCATAATGTTTAATGTGTCGGGCCAGGTGTGCTCATAATTATATTCTACTTCGGCAATCGCACCGGGCTGCCTGGTTGAAAAGATGGCGGCAGCGGCACCATCGCCAAACAAGGCCGTGGCAATAAGATTGGATTTGCTCAATTCATCCTTGCGGAAAGCAAGTGTGCATAATTCGATCACCACCAGCAGGACGTTGGACCCCGGTTCGGCTGTAGCCAGGCGGGATGCGACGCCCAGTCCGGTGACACCACCAGCACAACCCAGGCCGAAGACAGGCACACGGTGTGCGGTTGCGCGGAACCCCATTTCATTCATTACGCGCGCTTCAATGGTTGGGGTTGCAATGCCGGTTGATGAAACCGTAACAATGGTATCAACTTCTTTGGCCATAAGGCCTGCCTCGTCTAAAGCTTGGCTTGCGGATTTCTTAAACAAGTCGGTTGCGCCCTCGATAAACGCTTGTGTGCGGTCCGGCCAATCATGGTCCTCGTTAAACCAATCTGGTGGGCACACGGAATGGCGTTTTTCAATGCCGGTATTGGTAAATACGGGAAGCAGTTTTTCAAAACTCTCCATGCGATCGCCAAATATGCGCGTGGCTAATTCTTTCACGTAATCTTGTGCGATGACATGGTCTGGCGCTATCGTTGCTAAAGAATGCAATGCTGCCGGAGTGATGTTTGAAGCTGTCGTTTTCATTATTTATCCATAGCTGCCTGAGAAAACATCCGTGTTCATACGCTATTTATGCATGCTTAGCCAAGCATTGCCATAAGCTCATGGGGTTTGGATGGATGCGTATTGGTGATAAGTGACAGTTATGCAACAACATATGCGAGGATATGCAGCGAAACTGCCAAAAATCAGTCGTTGCGGGTTAACACACTGGGTCATGCGGGTCTGCTCTAATGATGGTTTGACCTGACTTATTTATTACGCCGTCCCAAGAGCCTGAGGCGCAGCGCATTGAGTTTGATAAACCCTTCTGCGTCACGCTGGTCATAGACTGTGTCTTCTTCAAAGGTCACATGTTCTTCTGAATAAAGCGAGTTGGGCGATGAGCGGCCAATGACCGTGGCTGAACCTTTATAGAGTTTTATCCGCACCGTGCCGCTTACAGGCTTTGAGGCGTGGTCAATGGCAGCTTGTAGCATTTCGCGTTCAGGCGAAAACCAAAAGCCGTTATAGATCAGCTCAGCATAACGTGGCATGAGTTCGTCTTTGAGGTGAGCCGCCCCCCGGTCCAGGGTAATTGATTCCATGCCGCGATGTGCTGCCAGCAAGATTGTCCCGCCGGGTGTTTCATAAATGCCGCGCGACTTCATGCCGACAAAACGATTTTCCACCAGGTCCAGTCTGCCAATGCCATTGGCGCCTCCCAACTCGTTGAGCTTCGTTAAGAGGTTTGCCGGGCTAAGCTTTTCGCCATCGATTGAGATGGCATCCCCTGCCTCAAAACCGATTTCGATTATGGTCGGCTGATCTGGGGCGGCCACTGGTGATACAGAGCGCTGGTAGACATATTCAGGCGCTTCTAGTGCAGGGTCTTCAAGTGCTTTGCCTTCAGAAGATGTATGTAACAGGTTGGCATCAACGGAAAATGGTGCTTCGCCGCGTTTGTCTTTTGCAATCGGGATTTGATTTTGCTCAGCGAACTCAATCAGCTTGGTGCGGCTGTTGAGGTCCCATTCGCGCCAGGGGGCGATCACCTTGATGTCGGGGTTGAGTGCATAATAGCCAAGCTCAAACCGCACCTGATCATTGCCTTTACCGGTGGCACCGTGGCACACGGCATCAGCACCCGTCTCAGCGGCAATTTCAATCTGACGTTTTGCAATCAAGGGTCTGGCAATGGAGGTGCCCAGCAGATAAATGCCTTCGTAAACCGTATTGGCGCGGAACATGGGGAAGACATAATCGCGGACAAATTCTTCGCGCAAATCCTCAATATAAATTTCCTTGATGCCCAGCATTTCGGCTTTTTTGCGCGCAGGTTCAAGCTCCTCACCCTGGCCAAGATCAGCTGTGAAAGTGACTACCTCGCAATCATAGGTCGTTTGCAACCATTTCAATATAATGGAGGTATCAAGCCCGCCCGAATAAGCGAGTACCACTTTGTTGACTTTTTGCGCGTTTGCCATGTTTTTATGCCTGTCGTTTGGATGCTCGCGCATAATAGGCAAGACGAGGACGCCCGCAAGAGATAAAGCGCTGACAAGGTAAGCTTTGTGTCAGCCTGTGATTGCGGCAGGTTCAGCCTGTGTCTTGCGGTCTCGTGCGCGCAGCTTAACGCTTTCTGATTTTAGCTGACCGCAGGCTGCCATAATATCGCGTCCGCGCGGGGTGCGCACAGGACTGGCATAGCCCGCCTTGTTTACGATGGCAGCAAACCGTTCGATTGTCTCCCAGTCGGAACATTCATAATTGCTGCCGGGCCAAGGGTTAAACGGGATCAGATTTATTTTGGCCGGTATGCCTTTGAGTAGACGCACCAGGGCTTTGGCATCTACAACGCTGTCGTTCACATCTTTGAGCATGACATATTCAAATGTAATACGTCTGGCGTTGGACAAGCCTGGATAATTGCGGCACGCGTGTATCAATTCCTTGATGGGGTATTTCTTGTTGATCGGCACCAGCTTGTCACGCACTTCATTGCTAGCTGCGTGCAAAGATATGGCGAGCATTGTGCCGATCTCATCACCGCATCTGGCAATTTCGGGCACCACACCTGAGGTTGATAATGTAATGCGGCGTTTGGAGATTGAGATACCTTCATTGTCTGAAATGATGTCACAGGCGGTTTTGACATTGTCAAAATTGTACAACGGTTCGCCCATGCCCATCAGCACGATGTTTGAAATCGGGCGTCCCTCTGGCAATATGGCATTGCTTGGGGCCAAGTCTTGCGCATCGGGCCAGTCATTAAGAGCGTCTTTGGCAATCAGAACCTGGGCGGCTATTTCGCCTGAGGTTAAATTGCGCACCAGTTTTTGTGTGCCGGTATGGCAGAAACTACAGGTCAGTGTGCAACCGATCTGACTTGAAATGCACAATGTGCCCCTTGTGTCTTCCGGGATATAGACACATTCAATTTCTGGCGCATTGATTGTTTCGCTGCCCAGGCCGTCCAGGCGCAGGAGCCATTTACGCGTACCATCTTTTGATATTTGCTGCTCGACAATATCAGGACGGGCAAGTGAGCAGTGTTGGCCAAGAATTGCACGCAGCTCTTTGCTGATTGTGGTCATGGTCGAAAAATCAGTGGCGCCGCGCAGGTAAATCCAATGCCAAAGCTGGTTGGCGCGCATGCGCAGCGATTTTTCCGGCACGCCAAGTGGCCGCAAAACAGCGCTAATCTGATCGCGCGACAAGCCGATCAGGGTTTGCTTATTTTGGATTGTCTCTATCGTCTTACTCCAGCATTTGCCTGCCCAGGCAAGCATGAATGCACCTTAGCACGCTAAGTTAATACGAAAAAAGCGCGTTTAAAGTTTAGGGTTATTTGCAGGCTTCGTTAATTTGAGTGAGCGCTGCGGTGAATCCTGCCAGCGAATATGTATCTGTCGTTAGCGTGCCACGGGAGGATGTGCCTTTGACAATTATAGTGTTGCCGTTTTTCATAGTGGCAACCATGCGCTTTTGCAGGGGCGCACCATCAACCCAGGCACCGTCGGCATTGGTATACATATTAAACTTGGCACCACCAATGTTTGCGGTTGTGGTGCTGTTCTTTTTATAAGGATAGCCGGTAATAACGCTCACTTCATTATTTACGCGCGGCTTAAGCTTATTGGTCACAAGCAAATAAATTGGATCGCGGCGTACATTTTTAGGCAGACTGTTGGTTGGCTGCGACAGAGCGTAGCAAGTCTTTGAGCCTTTTTCAGCGAAACTATAAGCCTTCCATGAGCCATGCTCACCCAAGAGTTTAGGATCATCGGCAAAAGCTTGCGATCCGGTGCTCATAAAAGCTGCTGTGGCTATAAAGCCAGCTGATAGTAACAAGTTGATTCGCATAATGATTCCAACATACTCATTTGGACGCTAAATTTCCAGATGTCGATTGCGGTTTATCAACAAAACCATGTGAGAGCTGAGGATTTAATACGAGCGGCAAAATCCGCCCTATAGCATTGCTTAGTGCGCTAAATTGCAGGTAAACCGGGCAAAAATGAGGTCAAATTGATAATTCTCACAGCCAGAAACGGCGCTTTTGGGTGGCGAAATTATTCTTGCGAGTTGAAATTGGCCTAAATTTAAGCTGAATCACGGTATGATTTTTTTGGTTTTCTAATGCGTTGCACACCGTGGGTGTGCGCAGGCAGGGGACGTGTTGGGGGGCCTGCGCTCACCGGACGGTCTGCAAACCTGCCAAAACAAATCATCCTGTCATACATAATGATTGCTCCAGCTGTGGCAACGTTAGTGCAGAAGGATGTCGGTATTTTTACAATATGATCACAAGATGATTGCAGTTCTGGCGACAAGGATCCTCGTTCCGGCCCCAACACATAGGCTGCGCGTACGGGGTGACGGAAACTGGGCAAATCTATCGCATCATCAAGCAATTCAACGCCAACCAACTGGCAGCCTTCCGGGAAATTCATATCCTCCAGATTGTCCCATTGATAATAGGGCAAATGGTCAGGTGCCTTTGAGGTGTCGGATTTGACTTTGGCGATGTTTTTATGGGCATCGATTGTGAAGAAAAAACTGGCGCCAAAGCCATGTGCCGAGCGCATGAGGTTTCCGACATTCATCGGTTTACTGATCCGCTCAACACCTATGGCAAAAAACCCACGCATATTATTTTGTCTCCAATAACTACCTTATCTCTGTCGTTATAGGCTGAGTTAGGGTCTATGTTAAGGGCGGTGAAGACTGGGATACTTGAGGATGTAGGTTTATGCGCGCGCTATTATGTAAACGACATGGCCCCCCTGAAACGCTGGTGGTGGAAGATATTGCAGCCGATATGCCGGGCCCGGGGGAGATACGGGTTGAGATTAAAGCGACGGCGTTGAATTTCTTCGACACGCTGATCATCGAAAATAAATATCAATATAAGCCTGATTTGCCATTTTCCCCCGGTGCCGAAGTGGCCGGCATTGTTGAAGCTGTTGGTGAGGGGGTTGATCGGTTCGCTGTGGGTGATCGTGTCGTGGGGTATCTGGGGTATGGTGGGTGCCGTGAATTGGTTGTAGGGCCTGTCGGTAAATTCACAAAAATACCTGACGGATTAGATTACGCTCAAGCGGCCTGTCTGACGGTAACTTATGGCACGACATTGCATGGATTGCAGGATAGGGGACAGCTTCGACCTGGCGAGACACTTGTGGTTTTGGGGGCCGCTGGTGGTGTCGGGCAGGCAGCCCTTGAGCTTGGCAAAATTATGGGGGCACATTTGATTGCTTGTGCTTCGAGTGATGAGAAGCTTGAATTTTGCAGATCGCTTGGGGCAGATGAGGTCATCAATTATCAAACTGAGGACCTTAGAGCACGACTTAAAGAGCTTACAGGCGGCAAAGGGGCTGACGTGATCTATGATCCGGTAGGTGGTGCTTATTGCGAGCCCGCTTTGCGGGCGATTGCCTGGGAGGGGCGTTATTTGGTTATTGGGTTTGCTGCAGGAGAAATCCCGCGGCCACCGCTTAATCTTGTGCTGCTTAAAGGGTGTGAGATTGTTGGGGTGTTTTGGGGCTCTTACATTGAACGTTCGCCCGCACGACTTCATGCGCAGCTTGAGCAATTGATGAGCTGGTGTGCTGAAGGCAAGCTTGTCCCTCATATTCATGACACTTATACACTTGACGAAACCGTTGAGGCGCTCCACGCCATTGCCAATCGTGAAGTGAAGGGCAAGGCAATCATTGTTCCTTAAATGATCAGCTTTCCAGTTTTCGGCTTTAAGTGTCTGAGTTTGTCTGACCCAAAGCTTTATCAGCTGCTTGGCGATGGCGAAGCTTGATATGGGCTGATACAATGCCAATGGCTGTTGCAAGCACTGTGGCATCATCGCTAAACCCGATGGCTGCGATAAAATCCGGGATCATATCCACAGGCATAACAAAATAAGCCAGAGCCGCCATTAACACAGCGCGTACTCGCATGGGCGTTTGCGGATCTATGGCGCAGAAATAGGCTGCGGTCAGATCGGTGGCAAACGGAATACGCGCAATGTAATGGCGTAATTTGCGCCAGAAGCCGCGTCGCACCGTGCTATTATTTTTGGCAATGGTGGCGGGCAGATGAATATCCGGATCGCTGAGATCACCCGTATTTTGATCTTTAGAGGCCATAAATTTTGCCCGTTATTGCACTTGCAGTCATTCTTTCACATGGGGTTTTTGAATTAAACCTCAAGTGAGATAGCGGTTTTACTTGGCCAGACGGTCCATATGTTGTGCAAGCTCAATATCCTTCTTCGTTACACCGCCAGCGTCATGTGTCGCTAATGTTACGTCCACCGTTTTATAGACATTAAACCATTCTGGGTGATGGTCCATTTTCTCCGCAATCAAAGCGATTTGTGTCATCCAACCAAAGGCGTGATTGAAATCTGCAAAACTAAAGCTTTTGGTGATGGCGTCGCGATTGTCGGCGTTTTGCCAGCCGGAAAGTGCGCTAAGCGCTGCTTCTCGTTTTGCTTGGTCTAATTTTTCAGCCATGATCTGCTCCTGTGATGATTAACTGATCTCTTCTAGAGGGTAAGTTTGTTCTGCAACATAAGGTCCGCCGCCGCGTGAGGGTTTTGAGGAAAACAAGATAAAGCGTGTCACGTCGAACGGGTCTGTGCGGAATAGATTATGACTTGCGGTATAGGCTTCGACTTGTCGCCTTATGCCGTCTTTAAGCCGCGCAATCGTGACATGGGGGGTGAATTTGCGTTGTTCCGGCTCAAGACCGGCCTTAATGCAGGCGCGTTCTATCGCTTCTTGCAAGTGGTAGAGTTTTTCATTTTCCGGAACACCGGCCCAGACAGAGCGCGGCTTGCGATTGCCGAACGAGCTAATGCCTGCCAGGCTTATTGAAAATGGTTTGGCTTTGATTTGACCCAATGCGTCATGGATGGTTGCTTCTTGTACGCCGTCTGCTTCACCGATAAATCGTAACGTGACATGAAAAGCACTGCGTTCAACCCAGCGGGCATTTTCCAGCCCGCCTTGCATGAAGGCAAGGTCCGTTGAGATGTCATCTGGAATTTCCAGGGCAATAAAAAGCCGAGTCATTTACCCCCCTCAAGGACACGGGTTTGAATGAATTTGATGAATCTCAAAACAAGCCTGTTCCAGCTCATCGGTCCATTTTACATTCACACTATCAATGTTTTCCTTGAGCTGATCCATTGATGTTGCCCCTATGAGATTAGAGGTCACAAACCAGCGGGTGGTGACAAATTGAAGGGCCAATTGCGCCGGGGTCAGTCCGTGATCGCGGGCGAGGGCTATATATTTGGTAAAGGCTGCTGCTGCCCCCGGTTTCTCATAGCGGCCAAGCTGGTTGAACAAGGTTTTGCGCGTGCCTTCCGGTAGAGCGCCATTTTCATATTTGCCGGTAAGGTATCCTTGGGCCAATGGCGAATAGGCAAGCAAGCCAACATCTTCGTGAAAGGTGATTTCTGATTGGCACACTTCAAAGGATCGATTGGTTAGATTGTAAGCATTTTGGATAGATTGCAGCCGTGGCAGGCCTTTGGTTTGCGCATATTTGAGAAATTCCATCGTGCCCCAGGCGGTCTCGTTCGATAAGCCGATATAGCGAATTTTGCCCTGGGCCACCAATTCACCCAAAACTTCGAGGGTTTCTTCAATCGGTTCGCCAATGCGCTCGTGGCGGCCAAATTCCAGAGGTCCAAAACGTTTGATGGGCCTGTCGGGCCAATGGATTTGATAAAGATCGATGACGTCGGTTTGCAGTCGGTGCAGTGAGCTTTCAACGGCTTCAAAGATTTGTGCCCGCGTTAATGTGCCGGTTGAGCCGTCTTTGCGAAACCAGGTGGCATCTGATCGGCCGATGATTTTGCTGGCTAGAAAAACTTTATCCCGTGTGTTGCGCGCCTTAAACCAGGTGCCGATAATTTCTTCGGTGCGGCCCTGGGTTTCAGCCTTGCGGGGAATGGGGTAAAGCTCGGCTGCATCAAACAGATTGATCCCCTGGTCAAGCGCGTAATCCATTTGCTCATGGCCTTCAGCTTCGGTGTTTTGCTCACCCCAAGTCATTGTGCCAAGGCCAATGGCGCTTAGTTTTTCGTCTGTTCGTCCCAATTGGCGATATTCCATGGCGCATTCTCCACTTTCTTATGTAAAGCAGCCCGACTAAGGGTTGATCTGTTTGATTGGTTGGATTTGGGTGTGTTACTTGCGTTGCTTGATTGTGTGAATTAAGCCTTCAACCAAGGGCAGTATATTTTTTATGATAACGAGAACCCCTTTGTCGTTTGGATGGATACCGTCTGCCTGGTTAAGTTCGGGCCGTGCTGCAACGCCTTTTAAAAAGAAGGGGTAAAATTTAACGCGATATGTTTTCGCAAGGAAGGGATAAATTGCGTTAAATTTTTTCTCGAAGGTTTTTCCCATATTGGGCGGGGCACGCATACCAGCCAGCAAGACGGGGATGTTTTTTGCCTTTAGTTGCTGAAGGGTTTGGTCAAGGGCTTTTCGGGTTTGTCCCGGGTCAACGCCGCGCAGGGCATCATTGGCGCCAAGCTCCAATATGACAGCGTCGGTTTTTTTTGGTAGCGACCAGGTGAGACGGGAAAGACCGGCTGTGGCCGTATCACCTGAGACGCCGGCATTGTGGACCGTAACATTGTGGCCACGCGCCTTAAGGGCTTTTTGCAATTGAGCAGGGAAGGCTGCTGTTGTTTTTAAACCATAGCCAGCCGTTAAGCTGTCACCAAAGGCGACAATCGTCAAAGCTGTTTGGGCATTGGTTTTGGTTTGCAGGTTCAGTTGAAACATGAGGACGAGTGAGCAGATCAAAAATGCTTGAGTGGCTTTCACGTCTAATCCTCAATTAGCTTGGCGCATCTTAAGCTGTGAGATAAGCATAAGCACCAGTTCAAACAAGTCTTGTTAATAACAAATGGTCATTTCATTTTGTCCCACCCACTGATTGATCTCAAGAATGTTGAAGTCAGCCTCGAAAGCGGGGCCGGCATGGTTGATATTTTACGCGGCATTGATCTTGAGATCATGTCTGGTGAAACCTTTGGTCTTGTGGGTCCAAGCGGGTCCGGCAAATCAACCTTGCTCATGGTGATGGCGGGCCTTGAGGCGGTCACTGCAGGTTCTGTTGCCATATCGGGTCATATGCTAACAGATATGGATGAAGACGAGTTGGCGATATTTCGCCGCGACAATATCGGTATTGTGTTTCAATCCTTCCACCTGATCCCCACCATGACCGCTCTTGAAAATGTCGCTGTTCCGCTTGAATTAGCCGGTGCGGACGATCCCATGAAGCTTGCAGCCCAAGAATTGGAGCGGGTCGGCCTGGGCCATAGATTGGAACACCACCCCTCACAGTTATCAGGTGGAGAGCAGCAGCGTGTGGCGATTGCAAGGGCATTGGCCGCGGGGGCCAAGGTTATTCTGGCTGATGAGCCAACCGGCAATCTTGATAGCCAGACAGGCAAGGCGATTATCGATTTGATCCTGTCATTGCAGCAGGAAAAAAATATCACTTTACTGCTGGTAACCCATGATGAAGCCCTGGCGGGTCATTGCGACCGTGTGGGCTTGCTGGAAGACGGCAAGTTGGTGAAAATTACCCAAAAGCGCAAGCTGCGTGCCTCTAAAAAACGGGCAAAAGCATAATGGCGCTGGGGCTGGCCAGAATGTTGGGCGCAGCACAGCAATGGCGCTTGGCCGCACAATATGCTCGATGTGAAGCGCGCGCAGGATTTAGTGGGTTTCGGGTTTTTCTCCTGTGTCTGGCATTGGGTGTCGGCGCGATCGCTGCTGTAGGTTTGATGGCGTCAGCCTTTCAACAAGGCCTTGTGGTTGAGGGTCGCTCTATTCTCGGAGGCGATGTTGAGCTGACACTTACCCAGCGCAAAGCCGGATTGCAGGAACTGCAATTTCTAAAATCACAGGGAACGCTGAGTGAGGTTTCCAGCCTGCGTGCCATGGCGCATAGAGTTGACGGTGTTTCAAGTGCGCTGATAGATATCAAGGCCATTGATCAGGCTTATCCTCTGGTCGGCAAAATGGGGTTTGCATCTAAAAGCTACAGCCTGGATGATTTACGCACATCCAACACGGCGGCTGTCGATCCTATTTTGCTGGGCAGGCTTGATTTAAAGCTGGGTGATGAGATTAAAATTGGTGATGCCAGATTTCGCATCGCAGCTGTGATTGAGGCCGAGCCTGACCGGATTACCACGGGGCTCACGTTTGGTCCGCGGGTTATGTTGTCCAAAGAAGCACTTGCTGTAACCAATTTGGTGCAACCCGGCAGCCTGGTGCGCTGGCGTTATAGGCTAAGGTTTGAAGTAACAAAGGATGCGACAGACCGGCCGGAGGCCTTTCGTGTGGCCGCAAATGCGGCTTTTCCCGATGCGGGCTGGCGCATTCGGGATCGCTCGAACTCGGCGCCGCGCATCAAGCGGTTTGTTGACAGATTGGCCATGTTGCTGACCTTTGTGGCGCTCACCACTTTGGTGGTTGGTGGCGTTGGCATTGGCACGGCAACCAAGACCTATCTAGATGGACGGGTGAAAACCATTGCCATGCTCAAATGCCTGGGCGCGCCCGGGGGCTTTATTTTCAAGCTTTATCTGATCCTGCTTTTGCGTCTTGTGATTTTGGGCAGTGTGGTTGGGCTAATTTTAGGCTTGCTGCTCACGGTTGGGTTGGGGCCAATGTTGCAAACACTGGTGCCTTTGCCCGCCAAGTTTGCATTTTACTGGCAGCCGCTAGCGGTAGCGGGGCTTTATGGATTGCTGGTCACCTTGATGTTTGCCTTATGGTCGCTGGGGTCTGCGCGCGCTGTTCCTGCAGCGGCATTGTTTCGTGCGCATATTGCCACTTTGCCTGCCTGGCCTGCGGCTCAGTATATGATTGCCACGGTGGTATTGCTAGCAGTCCTCGTAGCCTTGACATTCTGGCTGGTGCTCGATCCGCGGTTTGCCGTTATCTATACCGGTGGTGTGATCGGCAGTTTCATCTTGTTTTGGGGCATTGCCAAATTGATTGTGTGGGGGGCGCGTAAGGGCACCCATGTTAAATTGCGCTTGGTGCGTTTGGCGTTGATCCAATTGCGTGGGGCGGGACTTACAACGACCAGTACCGTAATATCCCTTGGCTTGGGCCTGACCTTGCTGGTGTCGCTTGCTTTGATTGAGGGCAATTTTGTGCGGCATTTGGTCAAGGAATTACCAAAAACGGCTCCATCCTTTTTCTTTGTTGATATTCAGCGCGACCAACTAGCGTCTCTTGAAGAGATTGTTCAAAAAACCAAGTCCGTTACCAAATTTGACCGGGTACCGATGTTGCGCGGGCGGATTATGCGGCTTAACGGCATTGATGCTGAAAAAATAAAAGCGCCTCCAAGTGTGCAGTGGGTTTTACAAGGCGATCGCGGCATTACATATGCCGCTGCTAAACCCGACGAGATTACGTTGACCCAAGGTAAGTGGTGGTCCACGAATTATGACGGCCCGCCGTTGGTGTCTTTTGCGCAAGATATTGCCTCAGGACTTGGGCTTAAAATTGGCGATGAAGTCACGGTAAATGTTCTGGGTCGTGAAATTACAGCCAAAATCGCCAATTTGCGTCATGTTGAATGGGGCTCTTTGGGCATCAATTTTGTTATGCTGTTTTCCCCTAATCCGGTTTCTCAAGCACCGCACAATTATTTGGCAACACTTGCGATGGCGAAAACTGATGAAACCAGGCTTATGCGGCAGGTTGCGGGAAAATTCGCTAATATCACTATGATTAATGTTCGTGAAATTTTGCAATCAGTGAATTCTTTGATGGAAAAACTACTTTTCGCGGCTTACGTGGCAGCCGGGTTGGCCTTATTTGTGGGCGTTATTGTTCTTGTTGGCGCCCTGGCCTCAAGTCAGCGGGCACGGCGCTATGATGCCGTTATTCTTAAAACCCTTGGGTTCACCCGGCCCCAGCTTTTGCGGGTTTATGCGCTGGAACATGGGTTTTTGGGGATTGTAACAGGTGTTATCTCGGCTGTTTGCGGCAGTATTATTGCTTTTTGCCTGCTAGAGTTCGTGTTCCACGTGCCGTGGAATTTCTTGGGCTTTGCTGTCGTAATAACGGTAATTGGCGCTGTTTTTACCACAATTACCCTTGGTCTTGGCGGCACATGGCGGGTTTTGGGGGTCAGGCCTGCGCGAATATTGCATAATGAGTAGTATCCTTGCGAAAAAGCTTAACCAGTCGACGTCTTTGTGACTTGCAATCCCCAATAGATTTACCCATATTGAGCCTAGGTTTATTAGCGATCAGAGGAAGTGAAAATGGCTGATTTCGGAAGGTCTGGCATGAGACAGGCTCAGAGCACACAAGCCCGCACGGATGCTCATCTTATTGATGAGGGTCTGCGGTCTTACATGTTGCGGGTTTATAATTACATGGCGATTGGTCTTGCGATCACCGGTTTGGTGGCGCTTGGCACGTTTATGATGGCTGTAACGAATGATCCATCAGGAGCTGCGGCACAAGTCCGTAGCGGCATGTATCTTACAGATATTGGTGTGGCATTATTCACCAGCCCCTTGAGATGGGTTGTGATGTTAGCCCCCTTGGGCATGGTGTTTTTCTTAGGGGCCAAGATCTCTAAGATGAGTGTCAGCAGCGCTCAGATGACATTTTGGATTTTTGCAGCCCTAATGGGTTTGTCATTGTCCTCAATCTTTTTAGTCTATACCCATGGCAGCATTGCCAAGGTATTTTTCATCACATCAGCCTCTTTTGGTGCGCTTAGCCTGTTTGGCTATACCACCAAGAAAGATATTTCCGGCTGGGGTTCATTTTTGTTTATGGGCTTGATCGGCATTATCATTGCGATGGTTGTCAATATTTTCTTGGCAAGCTCCGCTCTGCAATTTGCCATTTCAGTGATCGGTGTGTTGGTGTTTGCAGGCCTCACGGCTTATGACACGCAACAGATCAAGGAAATGTATCTTGAAAGTGATGACAGCACCGCATCTGGCCGTAAGGCGATTATGGGTGCCTTGAAGCTCTATCTCGACTTCATCAACCTGTTCATTATGCTGTTGCACCTGTTCGGCAATCGCGAATAGATCGGCTGAGATATCTTGATTAAAAACCCCCGCTGGCATCCAGCGGGGGTTTTTTAATTCCGAAATCGTTTATTTATCCAATCTCAAGCTGTTACGAGCTTTGGTGTCCGGTCAATGGCTCTTAGCACCTGCAGCAGATTTTGACCCCGGCGCAAGATGAGGCCGGTTGGCGTGAGCACTGAATATGCGCCTTGTTTACGCGATAATTTGGGTTGTTTGACAATGCGATAGAGTGGCATCTCGCTTGTTCTGCGATAAATTGAAAAAACAGCCCGTTCTTTCAAAGTATCGATGGCATAATCACGCCATTCTCCTGCTGCAACTCTGCGGCCATAAAGCCGTAATATTTCATTTAATTCGCGTCTGTTAAACGCAACAATATTTGTCTGGAATTTATGGCCGGAATGGCCTGAGGGTGGGACAGATTTTTTAGTGTTACCTGCCCCAAATAGATTTATGGGTTCGCTGTCGCTCATAGGCTCCTCCCGTTTTCAGCTTTATATTCAGATGTTTGGCGCGATATGGCAAGGGTTTGATGCTCTAAAATGGCTTCTGACAGGGACATTTTTCTAAAAAGACGGGTTGGGGAATACCTTAATTTTGCCCATTTTCAGCCTATCGGAGGCCTTATTGCAAAGCGATATTGATCATGTTGCCTCTAGCGCCCGACTTGTATGAAGTATCCGGATTTCTTAGCCCCCCAGCCCCCCGGACCTTCAATTTTACAAGTCGGGCCATTTATTTAAAAACCCAACTTCATTTCAAATCATTATTGATCTCGCTGATGGAGACATGCGCTTTGGCGTTTTGTGTTGTCTATTTGTTTCAGCTTCCGCGTTTGTCCTCTTGAAACATTGATCATGATGGTCAATATGATGGCCTAGAACAGCTCATTATTCGAGAAGGTGCCTTATGGCAAAAGCAAAGCAAAAAACCACTAAATCGGCAAAGCCAGAACGGCATGAATTTCAAGCGGATGTCTCACGGCTGTTGCAGCTCATGGTTCATTCTGTTTATTCGCAAAAAGAGATTTTTCTGCGCGAGTTGATCTCTAATGCCGCTGATGCGTGCGACAAGCTTAGGTATCAGGCAATAACCAAGTCCAAGCTGCTTGGTGACGACCCGGAATTTAAAATCACCATCACGCTTGATAAGAAAGCACGCACACTGTTTGTCTCTGATAATGGCATTGGCATGAGCGGGACGGAGCTGACCGAAAATCTCGGCACGATTGCGCGCTCGGGCACGCGTGCTTTCTTGGAAGAGCTTGATAAGAAAAAAGCCCCTGATGTTTCACAAATCGGCCAATTCGGCGTTGGGTTTTATTCAGCCTTCATGGTTGCCGATCAGATTGATGTCATAAGCCATCATGCCGGTGAAAAAGACTGCTGGCATTGGGCGTCTGACGGGGTTGGTGCTTATACGGTTGAACAGGCTTCTGAAAAGGACGCCAAAGCCTGCCTGCGGGGTACGCAAATAAAATTGCAGCTCAATAAAGAAGCTGATGAATATCTTGAAGCACAACGGATCGAAGGGATTGTGCGCAGCTATTCAGATCATATCGCCATGCCGATCGAGCTGGTTGAAATTGAAGATGGCAAAGCCAGCGAGCCACGTCAGATCAATTCGGCGCGTGCGCTATGGACGCGCCCAAAATCAGAGATATCTGACGAGCAATATAAAGAATTTTACGGCCATGTTGGCGGTGTGTTTGGCGAGCCTGAACATATTATTCACTATAAGGCTGAAGGGCGGCACGAATATTCGGTCTTATTATTTGTTCCCAGTGACAAACCTTTTGATTTGTTTGAGCCCGATCGGCGTGGGCGAACCAGGCTTTATGTCAAGCGCGTGTTCATTGCTGATGATGCTGTAATTCTGCCGGCCTATCTACGGTTCATGCGCGGGGTGGTTGATTCAGAAGACATGCCTTTGAATATCAGCCGTGAGATGTTGCAAGACAATCCGATTGTTGCGGCTATTGGCAAGGCTGTGACCAATCGGGTTTTAACCGAGCTTGAGAAGCTTGCCGATAAAAAGTCAGATGATTATGCAAAAATCTGGGGCAATTTCGGCGCGGTCATAAAAGAAGGCCTGTATGAAGATTTGGAGCGGCGCGATCAATTGCTCTCGCTTGCCAGATTTAACACCACCGGGGCTGAGGATCAATTGCGCAGCCTGAAAGACTATGTGGCCGCGATGCCGGAAAACCAGACGGCGATATATTATATTGCGGGCGAAGATGCTGACCAGATTGCAGCCAGCCCGCACCTTGAGGGATTTAAGGCGCGCGGCATAGAAGTTCTCTTACTGTCAGATCCGGTTGATAGTTTTTGGACGACCAATGTTTTGGGATTTGACGGCAAGCCATTTAAATCTGTGACACAAGGCGGGGCTGATCTTGATCAGATCAAGCCGGATAAAAAAGACGCCAAGGCAAAGGATGAAAAAACTGACGATCCGGCTTTTGGCAGTTTGATTGCGTCGCTTAAACAAACGCTTGGTGATAAGGTTTCGGAGATTAGAAAATCGGATCGCCTGATCGATAGTGCAGTGTGTCTTGTCAGTCCTGAGGGTGGGATGGACAAGGGGCTTGAAAAAATTCTCAGCCAGACAAAAGAGGGCGGTTTTCCCGGCGTTCCACGGATAATGGAGCTTAATCCAAGCCATACGCTTATCAAGACCCTGGCCAAGCAGGCCAAGAATAAAGGCACCAATAAAGAGCTGGAAGATGCAGCCTGGCTATTGTTTGATCTGGCGCGGATTGTGGACGGTGAAACTGTTGATACGCCCAATGCATTCGCCGAACGGCTGTCACGGGTTATGGGTCAGGCGCTATCTAAATAAATTGTGTTAGTTTGTGGTACTCAAGTCGTTGAGGGCTGCAACGCCTAAGACCCTGCCGCCGTTGTTAACTTGCAGAAGTGCTATACAGCCGTCATAGCCCTGAGCGATCAGTTCGGCCTTTGGCAAGGTGACTTTCATAGGCTTGCCCGTCCATTTGCCCAAGGGGAGCATTTGGCGTGCGACATTATAATAGCTGATTGTCTGACCTCTATTCTCCCCGCGTTTAATGGGAATGGTCACTTTTTTCTTGAACATGATGAGCCATAATGTGGCCTGCTTGCCCGCGAGTTTGCTTGGCGGTGTGCCGGTTTTGACGGTAATGGCGTCTTTTAGCGAGGATATGTTTACCCGGATATTAGGTGTTTTTTTAGCTTTGGATAATTCGTTGATTTTTCCGAACACTTGAGAGCGCCGGTTGCCGATCACATGATGCTGGCCGTTCAGCACCATTTGTGGTGTGTAGACCTGGCGATCACGGCGTGCTTTTGCATAGGCATGTTGACGCTTGGTATTTGCGGGGCTTGCAAGCGTGTCTTTCCATCCCAGATAATCCCAGTAATCAACGGGAAAAGTCAGAGCTATGACGTCTTTGCGTTTTGTCAATTCACCCAAAATCGCATCTGCCGGTGGGCATGACGAACACCCCTGGCTGGTGAAAAGCTCAACAAAGGTTGGGCTTTTTGTCTGCGCATGAACGCTTTGGCTTGAGACTATAAAAGCCACGATCCATGAAAGCGCAAAATAAAGAACAGAGCGGGGGTTTGATTTTTGTAAAATAGCCATATCTAATTTTGAAAATAGCGCATGTTTGTTTCACAAGCGAGTAACGATGGGTTGAGGCGGAGGTGTTTACAACAACCTCCGCCTGTTCATATTACGCCGCTAAGTTGTTGAGAACATATTGCAAAATACCGCCGCTCTTAAAATAATCAAGTTCATCAAGCGTATCGATCCGGCATAACAGCCCTATTGTTTTGCTGTTACCGTCGGCATAAGTGATTGTTGCATTGAGCTTCATGCGTGGTTTGATTTTATCCAGCCCACGAATGGTGACTTGCTCATCACCCTTGAGTTTGAGTTTTTCCCAGGATTGCCCTTCTTCAAACACCAATGGCAAAACGCCCATGCCGATCAGGTTTGAACGGTGGATGCGTTCGAAGGATTGGGTAATTACTGCTTTGACACCTAAAAGATTGGTGCCCTTTGCAGCCCAGTCGCGGCTAGAGCCTGAGCCATATTCCTTGCCGGCGAAAATCACCAATGGTGTGTTTTTCTTTTTATATTCCATTGCCGCATCGTAAATCGGCATTTGTTTGCCCGATGGGTAGTGAATTGTCACGCCACCCTCAACACCCGGTACCATTTGGTTTTTAATGCGAATATTGGCGAATGTGCCGCGCATCATCACTTCGTGGTTGCCACGTCTTGAGCCATAGGAGTTGAATTCTGCCTGGGGCACTTTTTTGGCCGTTAGATATTTACCTGCCGGGCTGTCTTTTTGAATGGCGCCTGCTGGCGATATATGATCGGTCGTGATGGAATCGAGGAACAGGCCCAATATGCGGGCGTTTTCAATATCACCGCTTTGGGCGTCACCATCAACACTTTCAAAATAAGGAGGATGTTGAACATAGGTTGATTTGGCGTCCCACTTATACGTCAGGCTTTTCGCGGTCTTGATTTTGCGCCATTGCGGATCGCCTTTGAAGACATCGCCATAACGCTCACGGAACATGGCTCTGGTGACCGATTTGCGGGCGACATCGGCAATTTCCTGATTGGTTGGCCAGATGTCTTTTAAGTAAACCGGGTTGCCCTTTTTATCTAGCCCGAGCGGGTCTTTGGTGAGATCAATATTTAAGGTGCCTGCCAAGGCATAGGCCACAACAAGAGGTGGTGAGGCCAGGAAGTTGGCGCGAATGTCTTGACTGATTCGGCCTTCAAAATTGCGGTTGCCGGATAAAACTGAGCATGCCACCAGATCATTTTTGTTGATGGTGTTCGATATCTCTTCGGGCAAAGGTCCTGAATTGCCGATGCAGGTGGTGCAACCGTAACCTACCAGATCAAAGCCTAGTTTATTGAGATCTTTCTGCAGACCAGCTTTCACGAGATAATCGGTTACCACTTTACTGCCGGGTGCGAGAGAAGTTTTAACCCATGGTTTTACCGTTAATCCACGTGCTACCGCATTGCGGGCAACAAGGCCTGCGCCAAGCATAACGGAAGGGTTAGACGTATTGGTGCACGATGTGATGGCGGCAATAACAACGTCACCGTCTCCCAGATCATAATTGGCATCTTTTACCTTGTGGCGTTTAGCAGCGCCGGGTTTTTTGAACTCCTGCGTGAGCATATTGGCAAATGCTTTATCAGCCCCTTCCAGGTCAAGACGGTCTTGTGGACGCTTGGGCCCGGAGATGCTTGGAATAACTTCGGAGATATCCAGTTCCAATGAGCTGGTGAATATCGGGTCAGGTGTTGACTTGGTGCGGAACATGCCTTGAGCTTTGGCGTATTTCTCAACCAGTTCAATGCGGGTCGATTTGCGATTGGTTGATTTAAGGTAATTTAGCGTGTCGCTATCGATCGGGAAAAAGCCGCAGGTGGCGCCATATTCCGGTGCCATATTGGCAAGGGTCGCCTGGTCTTCCAGGGTTAGATGGTCAAGGCCTGGACCGTAGAATTCAACAAATTTACCAACCACGCCTTTGGCGCGCAGCATTTCAACAACTTTGAGCACAAGATCCGTGGCGGTGACCCCATTGTGTAATTTACCGGTCAGTTTGAAGCCGACAACCTCGGGGATCAGCATGGAAATCGGCTGACCAAGCATGGCTGCTTCTGCCTCAATGCCACCTACGCCCCAACCCAGAACGGACAGGCCGTTGATCATTGTGGTGTGGCTGTCTGTGCCTACCAAGGTGTCTGGATAAGCCACTTCAACCGATTTGCCGTTGCGGCGTTGTTTTTTTGTCCACACGGTTTGGGCGAGATATTCAAGGTTCACTTGGTGGCAAATGCCGGTGCCTGGCGGCACAACACGGAAATTGTCAAAGGCTTCGCCGCCCCAGCGCAAAAATTCATAACGCTCGCCATTACGCTCATACTCACGTCCGACATTGGCTTTAAAAGCTTTAGAGTTGCCGAAGAAGTCCACCATGACGGAGTGGTCAATGACCAGATCAACTGGTGAGAGCGGGTTAATCTTTTCGGGATTGCCGCCGCGTTTTTCCATGGCGGTGCGCATGGCGGCCAAGTCAACCACGGCAGGGACGCCTGTGAAATCCTGCATTAGAACGCGGGCCGGTCTGAAGGCGATCTCACGGGTGGATTTGCGCTTGGTCAGCCATTTTGCCATCGCCTTGATGTCATCGGCTTTGACCGAGCGGCCATCTTCGTGGCGCAACAGGTTTTCGAGCAGAACTTTTAATGAAAAAGGAAGTTTAGAAATACCTTCCAGGCCGTTTTTTTCGGCGGCTTTCAGGCTGTAATATTCATATGTTTTAGTGCCAACTTTAAGTTGACGACGTGATTTAAAGCTATCACTGGAGCTAGGCGTTGATTGTGTCACGGATTGCCTCATATATGAGAGTTGATTGTGTCATTTCTATTGTCTGGGACGTTTGTCTCTTTGTGCGGCATATTAGGCCGCTAGATTTAAGAGAACGTAACGGCTGATGGTTAATTCGAATGATGCAGGTTCACATGCGATCTTGAGCATATTTAGTATCATTCAAAACTCTGTTGCCGCATATATAAGGGCTTTTGGTCTGGAGCGCTAGTTGGAACGCTCCAGGTCACGACCTGGAGTATTTGTTTTAAGGGTATTATGGCGTTTTGCTTGGCAAGGTAGGACTTCTTGCCTTAGATGGGGTCTTGGTAGCATGAGTTTTGGAGATTTTAAGTGACGCGACTGGTGGCGCAGGATTTGAGCTGTGAGCGGGGAGGCAGACATGTCTTTTCCGGTCTCAGCTTTGCTGTGGCCGAAGGTGAAGGCTTGGCGCTCACCGGACCGAACGGGTCGGGCAAAACCTCTCTATTGCGGCTTATTGCAGGGTTTCTGGCGCCAGCGGCAGGCTCAATTCAGCTTGAGGGGCAAGATGATGAACTTACCATTGGTCAATATTGCCATTATGTTGGCCATCTTGATGGGCTTAAACATGCGATGAGCGTTGCTGAGAACCTGGAGTTTTGGGCGCAATATTTAGGCCAAGGTTCTGTGATAGAAGCGTTGGAGGCATTTGAGCTTGAGCGGCTTAGTGATTTGCCAGCAGGGCTGTTGTCTGCCGGGCAAAAGCGGCGGTTGGCATTGGCGCGGCTTGTTTTAGTGTCACGGCCCGTTTGGTTGCTTGATGAGCCATCTGTGTCGCTTGATCAGAATTCATTGAAGAAGCTTACACAATTGATGCGCGCGCATCTTAAAGCGGGCGGCATTGTACTGGCCTCAAGCCATACGGATATGAACCTTAAATTCACCCATCAACTTGATCTTGGCGAGTTGGTCTCATGAAGATCTTTTGGTCATTGGCCAGGCGTGACTTAACTCTTGCCATACGCCAAGGTGGCGGGGTTGGTTTGGCGATCGGGTTTTTTCTGGTGGTGATTTCGTTGTTGCCTTTGGGCCTTGGGCCTGATCCTAAATTATTGTCAAAAATTGCCCCCGGCGTGCTTTGGGTGGCTCTATTATTGGCCATGCTGCTGTCGGTCGACCGTATTTTCCAGCCTGACTATGAAGATGGTTCGCTTGAGCTGATGATGCTGGGGCCAATGTCGGTGGAAATGATTGTGGTGGCAAAAACACTGGCTCATTGGGTGACAACCGGTCTGCCTTTGGTGATTGCGGCCCCCGTGCTTGGCCTTTTGCTAAATCTTGAGCCAGAGGGGTTTGGTGCTTTAATGCTGACGGTTTTAGTTGGCACGCCAGCTTTGAGCTTCATTGGCGCCATTGGGGCTGCGGTTACTTTGGGCATTCGTCGCGGTGGGTTGTTATTGTCTATCCTGATTTTGCCGTTATATATTCCTATTTTGATTTTCGGTGTGCTGGCCACAAATGCAGCTTTGAGTGCGCAGGCAAAATTTGGCCCACCCGTTATGATGTTATGTGCTTTGACGCTGGCGGCCCTTGTGTTGGCACCGATTGCTGCGAGTGCGGCGATCCGTGTGCATTTTCGTTAGGAAACCGGCTCGCAGTTTTGAGTTGGATTGTGTAGATTGGTTCCAAATGCTTCAACTTCAACAAAATATTTGATGTGCCTCTCATGCTTGCTTATGCCAATCCAACCCGGTTTATGAAACTTTCCAGCATTGTCTTGCCGTGGTGCATTGCCCTGACGATTGGATTGCTAGCGGTGGGGCTTTATCTTTCACTGTTCGTTGCCCCTCCTGATTATCAACAAGGCGAGACCGTGCGGATCATGTTTATTCATGTGCCGGCGGCTTGGATGGCCGTATTTGTCTATTCGATAATGGCCCTGGCGTCCTTGATAGCCCTTGTGTGGAAACATCCATTGGCTGATATGGCGGCCAAGGCAGCAGCACCGATTGGGGCGTGTTTTACATTTCTGGCCCTTGTCACCGGCTCGCTGTGGGGCAAACCCATGTGGGGCACATGGTGGGTCTGGGATGCCAGGTTAACGTCGGTGTTGATATTGTTTTTGCTCTATCTTGGCTATATGGCCATTTGGCAAGCGATAGAAGAGCCGGTTCGGGCCGGGCGGATTGCGGCTATTTTGGCCCTGGTTGGATTTGTTAATGTGCCGATCATTAAATTTTCTGTTGAATGGTGGAATTCGCTGCATCAATCAGCCAGCATTTTGCGGGTGGGTGGACCGTCTATTCATTCCTCGATACTGACGCCACTCCTGGTTATGATTGTGGCTTATTCAATGCTGTTTTTGGTGTTGCATCTGATTAATATCCGCCGTGAGATTCTCAAACGCCGCATTCGTTCGATGCGGTTGGCACAAGTGGACGCTGTATGATGACACATGGATTTTTCATTTGGAGTTCATATTTGATAAGCGGGGCCGTGTTGATTGGGCTAACACTATATCTGTTATTTGATGGCGTGCGCCTAAACCGTCTTTTGACACAGTTGGATGCTCAAAAGACACCGCGGCGGCCACGGGGTCCCTCCAGAAAAACCAAAGTCAACCGAAAGTCAAAATGAACGTAAAGTCAAAAGATCAGTCGGATAGTTCCCCGCGCTTGGGTTTGCTGGTGGCTTTGCCGGTTGGCATATTTATTGTTTTGGCGGGCCTGTTTTATGTGTCCTTGTATTCCGGCGACCCTAAAACAATCCCTTCGGCTCTCATTGGAAAGCCGGTACCGGAGTTTAAGCTTGCGGCTCTTAAAGACTTGAAACAAGAAAATGAAACTGTTCCGGGCATAAAGACCGCAGACCTAAAAAAGGGTGGTATGACCATAGTAAACATCTGGGCGTCATGGTGCGGGCCATGCCGGGTGGAACATCCGTTTCTCATGCAATTAAAACAACAAGGCAAAGCCCAAATCTTTGGGATTAATTACAAAGATGTTCCTGAAAACGCCCGCCGCTTCCTAGGTGTATATGGAAATCCATATCATGCGGTAGGCGTTGATACTGCAGGACGCACATCAGTTGACTGGGGCGTTTATGGTGTGCCGGAAACATTTGTGGTGGATGGCGCGGGCAAAATTGTTCTCAAACATGTGGGACCGTTAACGCAAGCCATCGTTAAAGATAAAATAGAGCCCCTTTTGACCCAAAATAAGACACATCGTTAATCGTTTCATAACCGCGTCTTAACCCCCGGTTAACCCTAACAAGACCTTAATGGGCGTTAGAACATGACTGTGATTCGAAATCTCTAATGACACAACCGATCTCTCCAGCACTGGTTGCACGCGCTGCTTCAAGCTATCTGAAGCCTGCCGCTAATAAACCAAATGCGTCTGCAGCAATTGACCGCAGCCCCTCTCCGTTGCCTGGTCGTGCTTCGGGGACAGATTTTGTTATAGAGCTTAGTGCTGCTGCCAAACAGCATATGAATGGCCGCAGTGGGGACGTTGGGCGCAATCAAACCCAAAGGTTAAATGGTGGGCATGCTGCCAGAAATGCTGCTGCTGATGATATCGCTGTTGATAATATTCATGAAACGTCACTTGATATTTCAGTCGGGGAAGACGGTCGTGGTCGCCGTGAGGCTCCTTTATCAAAACCTGATGGATTCGTGGTTTTTAAACCACCCGGCAGCATCATTGATGTTCGGATTTAGACTTAAGCGCGGTCCCATGTTTTAAGAAAGTTATAGGCATTACCTGGTAGAGCGTTGCGGCTTTGTTTTGCGCTTTTTAGAGTTCGCGGCAGTCAAGGCTTTGTCCAACTCTTTGGAAATGCCTTCAAGCCCGGCTACAAAACTTTTTCTGCTTTCAGTTGGCAGGGCTGCAAGCAAACGCTTGTTGACGTTTGTTGCTCCAGAATGTGTCGCCTCTAAGACGCGTCGCCCGGCAGCTGAAAGTCTGATGGAATTTGCCCGGGCATCCTCCTTGGTTCGTCTGCGTTGGACATGACCTTTGCGAATAAGGCGGGCCACAAGATCTGCCAGTGTTGAGCGGTCAATGCCGGTTTTTGCCACCAGTTCGGTTTGGCTCATGCCTTCATTATTGTCGATAGCGAGCAGCACGATGAACTGACGGGGGGTTAGCCCCTTGGGACCGACCTCTTCAGCATAAAGGTCAACAGCATATTGTTCCGCGCGGCGCAACATATGCAAAAGGGATTTGTTGACGGTTGCTATTTTCTTTGTGCTCATGAATAACAGCCCTTCAGACTTACGACAGATAATAAATGCAGCCTGTACGTTTGTTTAAATAATCACGTGTACAGACGTATTATTGATATAGGATCGCCCAAGAATAATGACGATACAAAATCGCGCAAGTGCTGCAGTGATCACGTTTGCTTGTGTTATGGCACTAAAGAAAATTATATGAATTCGAATGTATCCAGGAGAGTTCTTCAGTTCTTTGAGAAAATTTGACGCTCTCGTTTGATGTTGAGATATTTATAAATAATTTCAGGATTTTTTATTTTCTTCAGGCGCCAGCTGGTGGGTGTTTAACAAGCTAACTTGTGAAAGTGCGAAAACCATGGTGAGCGGCATGATGCCGAAGACTTTAAAAGTCACCCATGCGTCTGTGGAAAAATTACGCCAGACAATCTCATTCAGTACGGCGAGGACTAAAAAAAAGCACGCCCAACGTATTGTCAGTTTGTGCCAGCCGAGTAGATCAAGCTGAATAACCTCGCCCATGACGATCTGCAAAAAATATTTTTTCAGGGCGAGGCCGGTAAATAAAATGCCTGCGAATAATATATTTATGATGGTTGGTTTGAGTTTGATGAACAGATCATCATTGAGCCAGAGCGTCAGCCCGCCGAAAACAAGGACGAAGCCGCAGGTGACCAATGGCAGAATGGCCAGCTTGCGGACCAGCATGTAGCTCACAATGAGGCTTGCAACCATGCAGACCATGAACACGCCCGTTGCTGTGAAGATGCCATATTTTGCATTGGCAAAGAAAAAGGCCGCAATAGGGCCTACCTCTGTTGCCAATTTTACCAAGGGATGCATTGTACGTTTTACTGGTTGGGGTTCTGTCATGGAATTCTTATGCTGCTTCTTCCTGGCTTTCGGCATGGCCTGCTATTGCTAAAGCAAAATCTGTTGCATTAAACGGTTGCATGTCGTCAATGCCTTCACCAACGCCAATAGCGTGCACGGGCAGGCGATATTTATCAGCAATTGCTACCAAAATGCCGCCGCGTGCTGTGCCATCCAGTTTGGTAACGATCAGCCCGGTGACGCCAGCTACTTTTTGGAAGATTTCAACTTGGTTGAGCGCGTTTTGCCCTGTTGTGGCATCCAGTACCAACAGTACGGCATGGGGTGCTGTATCATCTTGCTTTTTTAACACCCGAATTATTTTTTCAAGCTCTGCCATGAGATCGGCTTTGTTCTGCAATCTGCCTGCCGTGTCGATAATCAGGACATCACTATTGGCGTCTTGTGCTTCATTCATCGCGTCAAACACAAGGCCTGCCGCATCAGTGCCAACATCACGTGAGACAATAGGAACATCGGCTCGCTCACTCCAGATTTTAAGCTGATCAATGGCGGCGGCACGGAATGTGTCGCCGGCAGCCAGCATGACGGATTTGCCTTGCTGTTTGAAGTTTGAGGCAAGCTTGCCAATGGTTGTGGTCTTGCCGGTGCCGTTAACACCGACCACCAAAACAACAAAGGGTTCTTGTTGATCGTCTATCGTCAGTGGTTGTGCTACGGGCTGAAGCACGGCTTCAACTTCTGCCGCCAAAAAGGCGCGGACTTCGTCGGGGGACACTTCTTTGTCAAAACGGTCTTTGGCAATGGCTTGTGTGATGCGCATGGCGGTTTCAATGCCAAGGTCGGCCTGAATTAAAATATCTTCCAGGTCTTGCAAAGTTTCTGCATCCAGCTTGCGCTTGGTGAAGATGCTGGTGATGTTCTCTGTGAGAACGGTCGAAGATTTGGTAAGACCGTCTTTGAGGCGCGAGAACCAGCCTTTCTTGTTGGGCTTTTCTTCCTGTGCTGTTTCAGGCTCAGGAGTAGCTTCAGGCGCAGGGGGCGTGACTGGTTCCGGCTCGGGTTCAGGTTGTGGTGTTGGTTCTGGAGCTGGGGGTGGCGCTGTTGCAATCTCAGGCTCAGACTTAATTTCAGGTTCAGTCCTGGCTTCAGGTTTTGGTTCTTCTGTCGGCTTTTGTGCTTTGGGCTCGGGTTTGGCCTTTATCTGTTTGGCGGGTTTTTCTTTAGATGCTGGTTTTTCAGTAACAAGCTTGGGCTTAGCCTTAGGCTTTGGTTCAGCCTTAGGTGCGGGCTTATCGGCCTTGGGCTCAGCAGCTTTGGTTTTGGGTTTTGCAACAGCTTTGGGCTTGGCTGCGGCTTTTGGTTTTGCCGCGGCTTTTGGTTTCGCCGCCGGTTTTGGCTTAGCAGGCGCTTCAGCTTTAATCGGAGCTTCTTCAACAACTGGTGTTTCAACAACTTCCGGTGTTGGTTCTGCTTCGGGGTTTTTCTTTCTGCTGAAAAGACGCCTGAAGAAGCCCAGTCCCTTTTTCCCTTCGCTCATAGAGTTGGCCTCGCAAATAATTCATCGCCGTTTTGCGATAATATTTCGGCTTCAATGAGCGTGCCGGGCTGTTGTTCGGTTTCAAAACGGGTTTTGGCAAAATGTGGCGTGCGGCCGATGTGTCCGGTTTCAACTAGAATTGGACTATGTGAGCCGATGGCGGCGTTTAAATGTTGCTCAAGGCGTTCGGCCCCTTTGGCACGCAGACGTTGGGCGCGGTCACGTATTATCGTCCCGTCCAATTGCGGCATCAGAGCGGCTGGTGTTCCTGGCCGTGGTGAAAACGGGAAGATGTGCAGATGGGTCAGGTTGCACTCATCAACTAGCGCCAGGCTGTTTTCAAACATCTCATCAGTTTCGGTTGGAAAGCCCGCAATAATATCGGCACCAAAGACAATATCCGGTCTGACACTTTGTGCCTTGGCACAAAAGGCTATGGCATCCGCGCGCAAATGCCGCCGCTTCATGCGCTTTAGGATCATGTCATCGCCTGTCTGAAGTGAGAGGTGCAGGTGTGGCATGAGGCGTTGTTCGCTGGCTATGGCTTCAAACAGCGCTTCATCGACTTCAACGGAATCGATTGAGGAGAGACGCAGGCGCGGCAAATCAGGCACCTGGGTTAAAATGGCCTGTACCAGGGTTCCAAGCTTGAGCTCGCCTTCCAGGTCAGCGCCATAGGCTGTGATATCAACGCCGGTGAGGACCACTTCCTTATAGCCGTTTTGTGTGAGCGCTTTGATCTGATCCACAACATCACTCACAGGTACCGAGCGTGACGGGCCTCGGCCAAACGGGATGATGCAAAATGTACAGCGATGATCGCAGCCGTTTTGAATTTGCACATGGGCGCGTGCACGGGCCTGGAAATTTGCGACCGTATGGTTTTGCGCTTTATGCGCCGTCATAATGTCAGAAACCTGGACGCGTTGTTGGTCATCGGTGTTTGTTAAACTGCTCGCTTCAAGCTTTTCGCGATTGCCCAGCACGCGGTCGACTTCCGGCATGGCGGCAAACATTTCCGGTTCGGTTTGAGCGGCACAGCCGGTAACAATGATCTGTGCGTCGGGATGATTGCGTCTGGCCTTGCGCACGGTTTGGCGTGTTTGGCGCACGGCTTCGCTGGTGACTGCACAGGAGTTGACGATCACAGCCTTATCAAGACCGCCCGCTGTCGCGTGGGCACGCATCACTTCACTCTCGTACGTGTTGAGACGGCACCCCATAGTGATGAGTTCGACCTTGTTTATGTTATCGGCTCCGCCTTGGCTCATATGCTTGCCCCTGCGTTTAACAGGGTCTCACTCAATACATCTTCAAATTCATAAGCAACAGGGCCGGTCATAATAATGTGGTCGTCGCTTTCACGCCATTCAATGCGCAGGTCTCCGCCTGGCAAGGTAACAATGACATCACGCTCCGTCAGATTTTTGCGGGCTGCTGCAACAGCTGTTGCACAGGCGGCTGTACCGCAGGCTTTGGTGAGGCCGACACCGCGTTCCCACACTTTCAATATGATAGCATTAGGCGATGTTACTTGCGCTAAGGAAATATTAGCACGCTCGGGGAAGATTGGGTGATTTTCCAGCATGGGGCCAAAACGCTCAAGATCATAGGCATTAACATCTTCCACCCAGAAAATCGCATGGGGATTGCCGACATTAACGACACTTGGGCTGTGCAAGATGGGATCGTCTATTGGCCCGATTTGTAACTCGATCGTACGTGTGTCGCGAAACTCTTCGCTTAAAGGAATATCGCGCCAATCGAATTTGGGCGTGCCCATATCGACTTTAATGGCATTGGCTTCAGCATGGCCACAGGTAAGCAAACCGCCGGTTGTATCAATTGTTGCGGCATCTTCATGTGTTTCGTTCATCAGAATATCGGCTACACAGCGGGAGGCATTGCCACATGATTCCACCTCGCCGCCATCGTGATTGTAAATACGCATAAAAACATCGGCCTTTGTTGAAGGCTCGATAATGATTAATTGATCACAGCCAACACCATTTTCACGGTCAGCAATGGCGCAGATTTGTTGTTCTGTGAGCTCGATTGCATCCGCGCGCGCATCAAGCACAACAAATTCATTGCCAAGGCCGTTCATCTTGCGAAACGGAATATTTGTGTGGTTTGCAGACATAATGAGGCTTTATATGGTGAAAAGATGAATTTTTGCTAGTCTTTTGCGTAATATCGTAAAGTCCGATGGAATCTTTTAAATTGAAAGTTAAATGCCGTGGCTGATATTGCTGAAAATATTCAAAGGTCTGAAGCAAAGCCTTTGTTTGATCTAGGCGTAGATGAAACCGAGTATCGCCTGCTTACCCGTGAAGGTATTAGGATTGAGGAAATTGGTGGTCGCCGGTTTTTAATTGTTGAGCCTGAGACAATTTCCAAGCTCACGGATGCGGCATTTTCGGATGTCTCACATTTGTTCCGCACAAGCCATCTCAAACAATTGGCTTCGATATTGGATGATAAAGAAGCGTCTGAAAATGACCTGTTTGTGGCGCGCGAGCTGTTAAAAAATGCTGTGATCTCGGCCGAAGGTCAGTTCCCTTCCTGTCAGGACACAGGCACAGCGATCGTTGTCGGCAAAAAAGGGCAGAATGTTCTGGTTGATGGCAATCTGGAAGCGATCATCTCAGATGGTGTTGAGCGCACATGGGCCACCAAAAACCTCAGGTTTTCTCAATTGGCCCCCTTGACCATGTTTGAAGAACGCAATACCGGCACAAACCTGCCAGCCCAGATAGATATTGAAGCGGTTGAAGGTGATGCTTTTAAGTTCCTGTTTGTTGCCAAGGGTGGCGGTTCGGCGAACAAGACGTTTTTATTTCAGCAGACCCCCCGAATTATGGATCCTGTACGCCTGCTTGAATTTCTTGATGAAAAGATCAAGACGTTGGGCACGACGGCGTGCCCACCCTATCACCTCTCGATTGTTATTGGTGGGCTCACAGTTGAGCAAACCATGAAGACGGTAAAAATGGCGAGCTGTAGGGCCTATGATAATCTGCCATCAACAGGCTCTCCTGAAGGCCGTGCATTTCGTGACCATGAGCTTGAAGAAAAAATTCATGCGCTTACCGTATCCAACGGCATTGGGGCGCAATTTGGCGGCAAATATTTTTGCCATGATGTGCGTGTCATTCGCCTGCCGCGCCATGGGGCATCTGTACCGATAGGCATGGGTGTCTCCTGTTCGGCTGACAGGCAAATCAAGGCAAAGATCACCTCTGAAGGGGCTTTTCTTGAGCAGCTTGAAACCGATGTGGCGCAATTTTTACCTAGCATAGATTTTGAAGATCGTGAGGCGGTGCGGATTGATCTCAACAGGTCGGTTGCAGATATCTGCAAAGACTTATCGAAACTTGAAATCAAAACCCCTGTGCTCTTATCAGGCACGGTGATTGTGGCGCGCGACATGGTGCATGCGGAAATGTCAAAACTCTTGGCACAGGGGAAACCTTTGCCGGATTATATCAAGGACCATCCGATTTATTATGCGGGCCCAGCCAAAACACCAGAGGGGTTTGCCTCTGGCTCATTTGGCCCAACAACGGCAGCCCGCATGGACCCTTACGTGCCGGAGCTACAGACACATGGCGCAAGCCTGATCACCATTGCCAAAGGCAATCGCTCAAAAACAGTTGTTAAGTCTTGCGAGAAACATGGCGGGTTTTTTCTAGGATCCATTGGCGGAGCGGCCGCAGTGTTTGGCCGCGATGTCATTAAAAGTGTTGAACCGATCGCCTTTCCGGAATTCGGCATGGAAGCTGTTTGGAAAATTGAGGTTGAAGATTTCCCGGCCTTTGTTGTGATTGATGACAAGGGCAATGATTTTTTCAGCTGATCGGTTAAGCCTGCTAACGCGCTTTGACTTGACTTAAAACCTTGAAATGCATAGGTTTCAGGCAATCCTTGAAGCGCAATACGTTTCAAGGCCGCTGCGCACATGAAAAGCCTTATGAAAACATAGGCTTGCCGGGAGGCGCGGGGGTCAACACCCGTCAGCGAGGTTTCGCCCGCGGGTGCGTTTGTCGTTGGAATAATGGTTGCCTATATTAAGTGTGATGCTTGGTAACCGGAAGATTGAATGAATGTTTGAAACCCTATCAGATCGCCTGTCAGGTATTTTTGATAAACTCACTGGCCGTGGGTCGCTGTCGGAAAGTGACGTCGATGCCGCCATGCGCGAAGTGCGCCGGGCGCTGATTGAGGCGGATGTTGCCCTTGAAGTGGTGCGCTCATTTGTTGAGACGGTGAGAGAAAAGGCTGTCGGCCAGGACGTGGTTAAATCGATCACGCCGGGCCAGATGGTGGTCAAGATCGTCAACGACCAGCTGGTTGAACTTTTGGGCTCTGAAGCCGAGCCAATTTCACTGTCGGCGTCCCCGCCGGTTGCCATTATGATGGTTGGCCTGCAAGGCTCAGGTAAGACTACCACCACAGCTAAAATTGCTAAGCGATTGGCCGAACGTGACAATAAAAAAGTATTGATGGCGTCGCTTGATGTGCACAGGCCGGCTGCCCAAGAGCAGCTGCGTGTGCTGGGCGAACAAATTAATGTTGAGACCCTACCCATTAAATCGGGCCAAATGCCAATTGATATTGCCAAGCGTGCGCTGAAAGACGCCAAGACCGGTGGCTTTGACGTGGTGATCCTGGATACGGCTGGCAGGTTGCATGTTGATGACGAGTTGATGGAAGAATCAGCGCAGGTTCACAAACTCACAAGTCCACATGAAACCTTGCTGGTGGCGGATGCGCTGACCGGTCAGGATGCCGTCAACATAGCCAAAGCGTTTGACGAGAAACTACCACTGACGGGCATTGTGCTGACCCGTATTGATGGCGATGGCCGCGGCGGTGCTGCACTTTCCATGCGCGCTGTGACCGGCAAGCCGATCAAGCTGATGGGCACGGGCGAAAAGATCGACGCGCTTGAAGATTTCCATCCAGAGCGGATAGCTAATCGCATTCTGGGCATGGGCGATATTGTCAGCCTGGTTGAAAAAGCTGCTGAAACGATTGATGCCGAGAAGGCTGAAAAGATCGCTGCCAAAATGAAAAAAGGCACGTTTGATCTTGAGGACCTCGCAGATCAGCTCAAGCAAATGCAAAAAATTGGCGGCATGAGTTCAATTCTCGGCATGTTGCCCGGCATTGGCAAAATGAAAAAACAAATAGAAGAAGCCAATGTTGACGACACTATCTTCAAGCGTCAGCAAGCGATCATTTCATCGATGACACCGAAAGAGCGACAAATGCCGAAAGTGCTGAACGCATCGCGCAAGAAACGCGTGGCGGCGGGCTCAGGGTCATCGGTTCAAGACATAAACAAACTTTTGAAAATGCATCGGCAGATGGCCGATATGATGAAGAAATTAGGCAAACGCAAGGGCGGGCTTGCCGGCCTGTTTGGCGGTGGTGCACCGGATATGTCCGATATGTCACCGGAAATGTTGCAAGGCGGCGAATTGCCGCCGGGCTTGGCGCCTCCACCGGGCGGTTTGCCTGGTTTGGGCGGAGGTCTGCCGGGGCTTGGCGGGCCACCAACGAACCTGCCGCCGTTACCGGGCAAAAAGAAATAGATAATTATTAACTCATCGGCCGTGAAGGCTGCACACAGACATCTAAATATCAGGAGTAAATTACAGATGGCATTGAAAATTAGAATGGCGAGAGGCGGGGCGAAAAAACGTCCGTTTTACCGCATTGTGGTGGCGGATGTTCGCAGCCCCCGCGACGGTCGCTTTATTGAACGGCTGGGGACTTATAATCCTTTGCTGCCAAAAGATTCCGACGAGCGTGTGAAGCTCGACGCAGAACGTATTAAGCATTGGTTGAGCCATGGTGCCACGCCATCAGACCGGGTTAATCGCTTTCTGGATGAGGCGGGTATTTTAAAACGCGAAGCCCGCAATAATCCCAATAAGGCCAAGCCCGGCAAAAAACGCCTTGAGCGTGAAGCCGCCGCTGCTGAAGCTGCCAAGCAGGCAGAGGAAGATGCAAAGCAAGCAGAAGAGAAAGCTGCTGAAGCACCCGCAGAAGAACCTGCCGAGGAAGCGCCTGCTGAAGAACCCGCTGCTGATGGTGATGATGAGAAAGCTGAAAAGGCTGAGTAATCAGGCTCAGTTTCCCCCCTTGCAGGCTGGCTGCTTATGAGTGCGGCCAGGGATGATTTCATTTGTCTCGGTGTTGTCACGGGTGCTGCGGGGATTAAAGGCGAAGTGAAGCTTAAAAGCTTTACCCAAGAGCCACTCGGCATTGGCGATTATGGCCCGTTGTTTGATAAGACCGGGGACAAGTCCTTCAAGATCAAGTCGCTTCGGGAAACCAAAAAAGCCATCATCGCCAAGTTTGCCGGCATTAATGATCGAAATGGGGCTGAGGCACTTGTTCATCAAGAGCTTTATGTATCGCGTACAGCTCTGCCGGAAGCTGAGGATGATGAATATTATTATTCTGACCTGATAGGACTTGAAGCACGCACGCCTGAAGGCGATGTCATCGGTTTGGTTGAAGCTGTTCATAATTTTGGGGCGGGCGATCTGCTTGAAATTAAGCTTGCACGCACACAGCAGACCGAGATGATAGCGTTTACCAATGAAACCGTACCCAAGGTGGATATTGCCGCCAAGCATGTTGTCATTGTCTGGCCTGATGAAATTGTGGCAGATGTTGAGCGGGAATAAGACAAGGCTCTAACCAGCAAAGGCCAAGGTTATGTGGCGCGCCAGCGTATTGACGCTTTATCCTGAGATGTTTCCAGGCCCATTGGGTCAAAGTCTCGTCGGCCGCGCACTGGAAGACGGACGCTGGGCGCTGGAAACTGTCAACATTCGAGACTTTGCCACCGGCAAACACCGCAATGTTGATGACACACCTGCCGGTGGCGGGGCTGGCATGGTGATGCGGGCTGATGTTGTGGCGGGAAGCATTGATGCTACGCTGGAGGTAAATGATCCAAGACCACGGCTGTTTTTATCGCCGCGCGGTGAGCCTTTGGTCCAAGAATCTGTGAGTGAATTGGCTGATGGTCCCGGCGCTGTATTATTATGCGGGCGGTTTGAAGGTATTGATCAACGTGTGATTGAGGCGCGTAATTTTCGTGAAGTGAGCCTTGGGGATTTTGTGCTCAATGGCGGTGAAATTGCCACCATGGCTTTGATTGAGGCTGTTGTGCGGCTGTTGCCGGGGGTAATCGGCAAGGAAGCCTCGCATGAACAGGAGAGTTTTGCGGACCATTTGCTGGAATATCCGCACTTCACCCGCCCGCGCGAGTGGGAGGGGCGTGAAATCCCAGAGGTGTTGCTGTCGGGTGATCATGGGGCGATTGCCAAATGGCGGCAGGCAGAGGCTGAAAAACTCACCAAGACACTTAGGCCTGATTTGTGGCAAAAACACCAGAAAATGCTCAAAGATAAGTGATCTTAAAACCAGCTTAAATATTGTATAGTGATGACGTACTCAATCCTGAGGAGTGCTTGCTATGTTGCGCGGGTTTTTTAAGGCGGCTTTACTTGGCGTAATTTTATTGGCGATGAATAGTGGCGTGGCGCTGTCGCAAACGGACCCACGGCTGGTCTCATTCTTGAAACAGTTTGATGTGATCGCCCAAAATGGCAAGCCTGTTTATAAATGGGTGGGCTCAGACAGTCCCTGGGCGCCATATCTGAAAAAGCAATCTAGCGAAGGGCTTGTGGGCCGGGAAATCACTCTTTATATGGCAGCTGAAAAAGACGGCAATTGTTTTGCTCTGCGGTTTTTTGAAAGAATAGGATATTTGCAGCTTTATCCTTTTTTAAAGCCGGCCTTCTCGCGTGAAGATGTTAAAGAAGTTTTTGAAAAGAGGATCCTGTCCATACAATCTGCCGGAAGCCGGAGATGTCTTGCGTATAGAAATTTGAAGAAATATCGTAAAAAATTGGATGCTCAAAAATTAAAAATCAAACCATTTGATTTTACTCTCGAGTATCGAGATCGGAAATTAGCACGCGGTCACACTCTTTTGCAGAACCAAAATGAAAGAAGTCGAAATTGGGCACTGGAGGGGCTGGCGAAAATCGGATTTTGTTTGAGCTATAAACCTGCATTGGCCGATATTTTGAAATATATCAAAAAGCCGCAATTGTTGGCTCTTACTCCGGAAGAAAAAGTCTATTTGTTTGCGAAAGCCAAAGTTTTAAATATTGAGTATCATGGCGATACGTCATGGATTTATGCGCAAGTCACATCAGACAAACGCGCTCAGCTTGAACGCTCTGCTTTGTCTGTTTCCTTAAAACCATTGATAAAAGTGCTGCCGTATTTTCATAAAGTCTGCGGTAGTTTTCCATGGACCCATGATTGGCAAGATTGGCCAGGTTGAAATAGTGAGCCTGATTTAGCAATTAAGTTGTGCATAGCGGATTTCGGCGAAAGAAAGATTAAATTCTTCTGTGCCCAAGTCAGACTCAATTTCACCCAATCTTGTTTGGGATAAATTCTGCTCAAGTTCAAGGTTCTCGATTTGATGGGTGAGAATTACTTTTGCTAATATCTTGTCGGCGGCATTTCGTATTTGATCTTTCAGCGCTCTGATTTCTCTGGATATTTCAGCAATTCTTGTTTTGAGATGCGACACTTCGCCTCTTAGTCCGGAAATTTTTTCTTTACGTGCGATAATTTCATCGCTCAGCCTTGCGCATTCTCTGTTATGGCTTTCTTGTGTCATGATTGCCATCATCACTGCTCCTGCTAATTTAAAACGCTTTAGCTAGGATAAATCACCGCTCTAAGGCGGGTATAATTTGTTATGGCACCAGGATTCGACGGTTTTGCTCATGCAAAAAAGAAGGTGTTGATTGCAATAGAAGAATCGACAAATGCGCCAGAGTGCGATATGGAAGGCGAAGAATTTCCAAAACGCCGCTATAATGAGATGCGCGCACGAGTTTATGGCGCATTTTTTCGGCGTCTTGATGTTATAGGAAGCTTTAAGAAAATGAACGTGATTGAGCAATTGGAAAAGGAACAGGCGGAAAGCCTTCTTGAGAAGCGCGCCGTTCCAGAATTTGCCCCCGGTGATACGGTTCGGGTGAATGTTAAAGTGGTCGAAGGCCAGCGTGAACGTATTCAGGCCTATGAAGGTGTCTGTATAGCGCGTGGCGGTGTGGGCCTTAATGAAAGCTTCACTGTGCGTAAAATTTCGTATGGTGAAGGGGTTGAGCGGGTGTTTCCGGTTTTCAGTCCGATGATTGATTCCATTGATGTTGTTCGCCGCGGTGACGTGCGCCGGGCAAAACTTTATTATTTGCGTGGGCGTCGAGGTAAATCAGCACGTATCGCTGAAAAACAGGACTTTACCCGCAAAAAAGGGAAAGATGATACAGCGGTCAGCGATGATAAAGAAGCACCGGCTGTTGAAGCTGAAAAGGCAAACGAAGAATAATCGTTTTCTCCGCTGTTTTGGCGTTTTGCCTTTTATAATGCCGCCCTTGGCATTTTCCCAAAACTAACGAGCTTAGAACGTCATGTCGAAGCCTAGAACTCTCTACGATAAAATTTGGGATGACCACCTGGTTTCTGAGCAGGAGGATGGCACCTGTTTGATCTATATTGATCGCCATCTGGTTCACGAAGTTACCAGCCCGCAAGCCTTTGAGGCTTTGCGCGTAGATGGGCTTAAGATGCGTGCGCCAGCAAAAACCCTTGCTGTTGCTGATCACAATGTGCCGACATCTGACCGCTCTCTGGGCATTGAGGACGAAGAATCGCGCATTCAAGTGGAAACGCTGGAAAAAAATGCTCAAGATTTCGGCGTTCAATATTTGCAAATGTCAGATAAGCGCCAAGGCATTGTTCATGTGATTGGCCCTGAACAGGGCTTTACCCTGCCTGGCACAACAATTGTGTGTGGCGACAGTCATACCTCGACCCATGGCGCTTTTGGGGCGCTGGCCCATGGCATTGGTACGTCTGAGGTGGCACACGTGCTGGCAACGCAGACTTTGATCCAGAAAAAAGCCAAAAATATGCGCGTTACCGTAGATGGTGTTTTGCCCGAAGGGGTTGAGGCTAAGGACATTATTCTGGCGATTATCGGTGAGATCGGCACAGCAGGCGGCACAGGCTGTGTGATTGAATATGCCGGTGAGGCCATAGAAAACCTGTCGATTGAAGGCCGCATGACAGTGTGCAATATGTCGATTGAGGGTGGCGCTCGTGCCGGTCTCATAGCGCCTGATGAAAAAACCTATGTCTATTTCAAAGACCGTCCGATGTCGCCCAAGGGCGATGATTGGGACAAGGCACTGGCGTATTGGGAAACATTGCGCTCTGATGAGGGTGCTCAATTTGACATTGAAATTAAACTTGATGCAGCTTCTCTGCCGCCGATTGTAACCTGGGGCACAAGTCCGCAGGATGTGGCCAGCGTCACAGGTATAGTGCCTGATCCTGCGAAAATTGATGATGAAAATCGTGCAAATGCCATTACGCGCTCACTTGATTATATGGGCCTTGCCCCTGGTACTTTGATCACCGATATTGAGCTTGATCGTGTGTTTATCGGCTCTTGTACTAACGGCCGGATAGAAGATATTCGTGCCGCCGCCAAGATTGTCGATGGTCAAAAGGTTTCCGACAGGGTTACGGCCTGGGTTGTGCCGGGTTCCGGCCTGGTGAAAGAACAAGCTGAATCAGAAGGCCTAGATAAAATTTTCACAAATGCCGGGTTTGACTGGCGCGAGCCTGGATGTTCCATGTGTTTGGCTATGAATGCCGATAAGCTTGAGCCGGGCGAGCGGTGTGCTTCCACATCAAACCGGAATTTTGAGGGTCGTCAGGGCCGCGGAGGACGCACGCACCTGGTCTCGCCTATCATGGCAGCGGCCGCCGCTATTGCCGGTCGCTTTGTTGATGTGCGGGAGTGGGGCCACTCGTAATACGTAGAGGGGATAGGTGTGACGCAGCTCTGCCCTTTTCGCTCACGGCTATTCCAAACGCTACGCGTTTGGGCCTGCGCGGGCGCGGCGCATAAGTGCCGAGGGCCAGTCGGCCCTAGTCCTTGCAGATAGTGAAACCTTCGGTTTCACGTGCTCGTCCATGTGCCATGCGGCTGTTCGGTGTCTTTGCGCCTCCAATACAGCAACAGGCCTCTCGAAAGAGAGGCCTGTGCTTTAGGGGAGGCTAAGAGGGTTGCTAGCTCTTAGTAGTAAGGGTTGTAGTGCCTGCGGCAATGGCGGATTTTTCTCCAGCGCGGGCCATATTTCGTCCAAACCTTGCGTGTGTGGTAATGGCAGCGGCGATATCCGCGATAGCCATAACGATAGCCATAATGAGGAGCGTTCCAGCCATAACCAGGGCCATAAAAGCCAGCATTAAAATGAAAGCTTGTTTTGGCAGAAGCGGTAGAGGGAGCCAGAGCAGCCATTGAAAGGGCGGCAGCAGCGGCAATTGCGAGTGTGGTTTTCTTTAACATGTGTTTTCTCCTAAGAGTGTTTGTTTCAGTGTTTGATAATTTGTTTGGTGTTGATCACCATGGCTAGAGTTTTAGCTGTTGGGCCCTGAACCCATTGTGAGTCTGATGTTCATATTCGGTTCATATGGCTGGAAATGGCCGTGTTTGGCCTAAAAACCCCAGAAAACTGCGGAATATCATTTGAGAAAAAAATGTAATTTTTTCGAAAAAAAGTGAAATTAGCAACGAGGCTTCCAATTTGTCTTGTGCTCGGCTAAGACAAGGGCTGCATTTTTACCAAAATGATGTTGGACAGTGAGATGGAAAAATTTTCAACCCTGACAGGTGTGGCAGCGCCCTTGCCGATGATTAATATCGACACGGATATGCTCATCCCCAAGCAGTTTCTTAAAACGATTAAGCGTACGGGACTTGGCAAGAACCTGTTCAATGATATGCGCTATACGCCTGATGGTGTTGAGGTTGAGGATTTTGTGCTCAACAAGCCTGCTTATCGCAAAGCCGAGATTTTAGTAACAGGTGAGAATTTTGGCTGTGGGTCCAGTCGCGAGCATGCCCCTTGGGCGCTGGTGGATTTTGGCATCCGGTGTGTGATAGCCCCAAGCTTTGCCGATATCTTTTATAATAATTGCTTTAAAAACAGTATCCTGCCGATCAAACTGCCGCAAGATCAGGTCGACAAATTGATGGATGATGCCGAACGCGGGGCAAATGCCACATTGACGATTGACCTGGAAGCCCAGGAAATAACAGGCCCTGATGGTGGCGTGATCAGTTTTGAGATCGACCCCTTCTTAAAAAAATGTTTGCTTGAGGGTCTTGATGATATTGGGCTTACGATGCAAAAAGCCGATCAAATATCGACTTTTGAAGAAAAGCAAAGCCAAACCCAATCCTGGCTGTAAATTCGGCCTTAAAAAATTTTGGTGCCTGTCCAATTTGGACCTGTGCCTGTTTCAACGTGAGAGATGAGTTATGACAACAAGAAATCTGCTTTTATTGGCTGGTGATGGCATTGGGCCCGAAGTGATGGCTGAAGTGAAACGCCTTATTGAGTGGTTCAACACTGACGGCGGCGCTGATTTTAGAATCGACGAAGATTTGGTTGGTGGCTGTGCATATGATGAACATGGCGTGGCAATAACTGACGAGGCCATGGAAAAAGCAATGGCAAGTGACGCCGTGATTTTCGGCGCTGTTGGCGGCCCTCAATGGGATGATGTGCCTTATGATGTTCGGCCTGAAGCAGGCTTATTGCGCTTGCGCAAAGATTTGGAGCTTTTTGCCAATTTGCGCCCGGCGATTTGTTATTCGGCTTTGGCGGATGCCTCTTCCCTTAAGCGCGAGCTGGTTGAAGGGCTTGATATCCTCATTATCCGTGAGCTTACCGGCGGGGTTTATTTTGGCGAGCCAAAAGAAATTATAGACCTTGGCAATGGTCAAAAACGCGCAATTGATACCCAGGTTTATGACACTTATGAGATTGAACGGATAAGCCGGGTGGCGTTTGATCTTGCACGCACGCGGGATAATCGCGTTACCTCTGCTGAAAAGCGTAATGTGATGAAATCTGGTGTGTTCTGGAATGAGGTGGTCACACGGGTTCACGCTGAAGAATATCCTGATGTCGAGCTGGAGCATATTCTGGCTGACAATTGTGCCATGCAGCTTGTGCGTAACCCCAAGCAATTTGATGTTTTGGTAACGGACAATTTATTTGGCGATATTTTATCGGACGCCGCTGCCATGCTCACAGGCTCGCTTGGCATGTTGCCGTCAGCCTCTTTGGGCGCACCGGATGAAAAGACCGGGCTGCGCAAAGCCATGTATGAGCCGGTCCATGGCACAGCGCCTGACATTGCAGGCCAAGGTCTTGCCAATCCGATTGCCATGATTGCCAGTTTTGCAATGGCGCTGCGCTATTCGTTTAACATGATTGCGGAAGCCGACATGGTTGAAGCAGCGATTTCCAAAGCGCTTGATGATGGCTTGCGCACGGGCGACATTATGCAAGATGGCATGAAACAGGTCTCAACACAGGAAATGGGCCAGGCAATCATTGATAATGTTGCAGCCCTTCATCATTGATTTTTAAGCTATAATGGTTAGATAGAGCGCATATAAGCGTAAATTTTGGAGTGGTCCCAATGGGCTATAAAGTTGCAGTTGTCGGGGCGACCGGCAATGTTGGTCGTGAAATGCTCAATATATTGTCTGAGCGCGGGTTTCCAGCGGACGAGGTTGTGGTGCTGGCTTCTAGCCGCAGCCAGGGCAAAGAGGTTTCATATGGCGATGAGACGCTAAAAGTCCAATCGCTTGAGAATTACGAGTTTAAGGACATTGATCTTGCCTTGTTTTCGGCAGGCTCTGCCGTGTCGAAAGAATATGGTCCGAAAGTGGGGGCCACAGGCGCCATTGTGATCGATAATTCATCACAGTTTCGCATGGAACCTGATGTGCCTTTGATTGTGCCTGAAGTGAACGCTCATGTGCTTGAAGACTATATGGCGCGTAATGACCGGCGCAATATTATTGCCAATCCGAATTGTTCAACAGCGCAATTGGTTGTCGCACTTAAGCCCTTGCATGATGCCGCCACCATTAAACGTGTTGTGGTGGCAACCTATCAATCTGTCTCGGGTGCCGGCACAGAGGCTATGGATGAGTTGTTTAATCAGACACGGTCGATTTTTGTGAATGATCCGAGCGAGCCTGATAAATTTCCCAAGCAAATCGCGTTTAATGTCATTCCGCACATTGATGTTTTCATGGATGATGGCAGCACCAAAGAAGAATGGAAAATGGTGGCCGAGACCAAGAAGATTTTGGATAAGAAAATCAAGCTCACCGCGACCTGTGTGCGGGTTCCGGTGTTTGTCGGCCATTCAGAGGCGGTTAATATTGAGTTTGAGAAATCACTTTCAGCGGATCAAGCGCGCAATGTCCTTCGGGAAGCGCCGGGCTGCCTGGTGGTTGATAAGCATGAGGATGGCGGCTATGTGACGCCGGTTGAATGTGTCGGCGATTATGCAACCTTCATTTCCCGGGTGCGTGAAGATCCGACAATCGACAATGGCCTCAACATTTGGGTGGTGTCGGATAATTTGCGCAAGGGTGCAGCCCTTAACACCGTTCAGATTGCCGAAACACTGGTGAACCGCAAACTTCTGAAAGCCGCCTAGGTCAAAGTCTAAGACGTTTCCAGGTTTATGGGTGAACTCAGAGAGATTGTTTTATGACAGAGCTGTTTCGACCGCGTCGTAGTCTGCTGTATATGCCTGCGTTAAATGCCCGTGCTTTGGAAAAAGCCAGGACCTTACCGGTTGATGGTCTCATTATTGACTTGGAAGATAGTGTGGCGCCTGAGGCCAAGGCACAGGCTCGCGCACAGATGCAAGATGGCGTACAAGAAGGTGGCTATGGTGCGCGCGAGGTTATCGTTCGTGTGAATGCGCCCGGCTCAGACTGGGTTGATGAGGACTTTGAGGCAGTTGCCAAAGCAGTGCCTGACGCGGTGCTGGTTCCTAAAATCAACACGGCTCAAGACATTGAGGCGATCTTTTCAACGCTCGATGCTATGGGCGCGCCTGAAACCCTGCGCATCTGGGCGATGATTGAAACGCCTGCGGCAATCATCAATGCGCCTGAAATTGGCGCTGTTGTACAAGACCCCGCAAACCGGCTGGAAGCGTGGGTGATGGGTACCAATGATTTGGCAAAAGATATTGGCTGTGCACTTGAGCCGTTTGAGCCGCCTTTGGTGGTGGCACTCAGCCGGGCTATATTGGCGGCACGCGCTTGCGGGCTTGTTATTCTTGATGGGGTTTATAATGACATTGCCGATCTGACAGGTTTTGCAAAAGCCTGTCAGGCCGCGCGCAATATGGGGTTTGATGGTAAAACGTTGATCCATCCCAAACAGATTGAGCCTTGTAATGAGGCATTTTCACCTTCCAAAAGTGAGATTAGCGCTGCACGGGCGATTATTGCGGCGTTTGAATTGGCTGAAAACCAAGGAAAAGGCGTGATTATGCTTGAAGGCGCGATGGTTGAACGCTTGCATTTGGCACAAGCCCTGAAGGTTATCACAGCGGCGGATGGGCTGAGCGAGAGTTAGGTGTCCAAGGGCCGTGGGCTAATTAAATTAAGCTTTGGTGAGTACAGTATTTATCATTTGTAAGATTTATCCATCATATATTGCGCTTTTGGTGTTCAAGTTATAAAACCACTGCACCTGACGATTTTCTAATAATAGTCAGTTATATGATTCAAAAAGGACGGCTCTATGTCAGACGTCAAAATATCTCACCCAAGACCGCTTTCCCCTCATTTACAGGTCTACAAGCCTTTGTTGACCATGATGATGTCGATCGTTCATCGCATTACCGGGGCGGCGCTTTATTTTGGAACTTTACTGCTTGCCTGGTGGTTGATCGCGACTGCCAGTGGGCCTGGGTCTTATGAGGTGTTTCAAAATTTCATCGGCAGTTTTCTGGGGCGGTTGATCTTGTTTGGCTATACCTGGGCTTTGATCCATCACATGCTGGGCGGGCTCAAACATTTTATATGGGATATCGGCCGGGGCTTTGAGCTTACGACCGCCAACTGGATGGCGCGCTTGTCGCTGGTTGTGTCGGTGGGACTTACCATCATTATCTGGTTTCTCGGCTATTCAATTCTAGGGGCATAATCATGGGCATGCGTACACCGCTTAGCAAAGTCCGCGGACTTGGCTCGGCAAAAGAAGGCACGGAGCATTTTTGGCGCCAGCGCATGACAGCGCTTGCCAATGTGCCGCTGATCATCGCTTTTGTGGTTCTGGTGCTGGCCAATATTGGTCTTGATCATGCAAGTGCCAAAGCTTTCCTGGGCCAGCCTTTGGTGGCCCTGACCATGCTGCTGGTTGTTGGCTGTGGTGTTTATCATATGAAGCTCGGTATGCAGGTCATTATTGAAGATTATGTTCATCACGAATTGCTCAAAGTGCTGTCACTTATGGGCAATGTATTTTTTTCCGCAATCATTGCTTTGGCAGCGGCACTGGCGATATTGAAACTCGCCTTGGGGAGCTGACACTAAATGGCCAAACAAGAGATAGATGGGTCAGCAAACAGCTTTAGCGTTAATGGGCGGGCTTATGACATTATCGATCACACATATGATGTGATTGTTGTAGGCGCCGGTGGTGCAGGATTGCGGGCAACGCTTGGGGCATCACAAGCAGGTCTTAAAACAGCGTGCATTTCAAAAGTGTTTCCAACGCGCAGCCATACGGTTGCGGCACAAGGGGGTGTTGCCGCATCGCTTGGCAATATGGGCCCTGATGATTGGCGTTGGCATATGTATGACACGGTCAAAGGCTCTGACTGGCTGGGCGATCAAGACGCTATTGAATATCTCTGCCGTGAGGCACCTGAAGCGGTTTATGAACTGGAACATTTCGGCGTGCCGTTTTCGCGCACTGAGGAAGGCAAGATTTATCAACGCCCATTTGGTGGCATGATGCAGAATTTTGGTGAGGGTCCTGAAGCACAACGCACTTGTGCTGCTGCAGACCGCACGGGCCATGCCATGCTGCACACGCTTTATGGACAATCGCTAAGGCATTCAGCTGAGTTTTTCATTGAATATTTTGCCATCGACCTAATTATGGAAGATGGCGCGTGCCGTGGTGTAATGGCCCTTAATATGGAAGATGGCACGCTGCATAGGTACCGTGCGCATAAAACCGTTTTGGCAACCGGCGGCTATGGCCGCACCTATTTCTCGTGCACCTCTGCACATACTTGCACGGGAGATGGCAATGCCATGGTGTTGCGTGCAGGCTTGGCACTGCAGGATATGGAATTTGTGCAGTTTCACCCAACCGGTATTTATGGGGCCGGGTGTTTGATCACCGAGGGTTCGCGCGGCGAAGGTGGTTATCTCGTTAATTCTGAAGGCGAGCGTTTCATGGAGCGTTATGCGCCTTCGGCCAAGGATCTGGCATCACGCGATGTCGTTTCTCGCTCGATGACAATTGAGATTCGCGAAGGCCGCGGTGTCGGTCCTGATAAAGATCATATTTATCTTCACCTTGATCATCTTGATCCGAATATTCTGGCAGAACGCCTGCCGGGCATTTCAGAATCAGCGCGCATTTTCGCAGGCGTTGATGTTACCAAAGAGCCAATTCCGGTGCTGCCCACGGTTCATTATAATATGGGCGGCATTCCTACCAATTATCACGGTGAAGTGGTGTGTCCGAAAAAGGGTAATCCCGATGCCATTGTGCCGGGTCTGATGGCCGTTGGGGAAGCAGCTTGCGTGTCTGTGCATGGTGCCAACCGCCTGGGTTCCAACTCCTTGATTGATCTTGTGGTGTTTGGCCGGGCTGCCGGTCAACGCTGTGCGGATACTGTGGAAGCGGGCCAATCTCACGCCGAGCTTAATTCTGATGCCGGTGAGCTTGCCGTATCCAGGCTTGACCATTTCCGTTATGCCAAAGGCAAAACACCAACGGCTGAGCTCAGACTTAGCATGCAAAAAGTAATGCAGACCAATTGTGCTGTATTCCGCACAGGTGAAATTCTTGAAGAAGGTCAAAAGCTCATCAAGGGTATCTGGAAGGCAGGTGATGATATTAGTGTGTCTGATCGTTCCTTGATCTGGAATTCTGATCTGATTGAGACACTTGAATATGACAATCTGATTGTTCAAGCGGTTGTGACCATGGAAGGGGCTGCCAAACGCAAGGAAAGCCGTGGTGGTCATGCGCGTGAAGATTTCCCTGATCGGGATGATAAAAAATGGATGAAGCATACGCTGTCTTATGTAAATCAGGACAAGAGCACGGTTAAGCTTGGATACCGTCCGGTGCATGATTTTACACTCACCAATGAAGTGAAATATATCAAACCAAAAGCGCGGGTTTATTAAAACACGCGCATAATGGAAGACGAAGGACGACATTTAATATGGTCCAACTGACACTGCCTAAGAATTCTAAAATTAAACGTGGCAAAAGCTGGGATAAGCAAAAGAGTGCCAAGAACACTCGCAAATTCCATGTTTACCGCTGGTCGCCGGATGATGGCGAAAATCCGCGCGTTGATACTTATACGGTTGATATGGATGCCTGTGGGCCGATGGTGCTTGATGGGTTGATCAAAATTAAAAACGAGATTGATCCAACATTGACGTTTAGGCGGTCATGCCGGGAAGGTATTTGCGGGTCATGCTCCATGAATATTGATGGCACCAATACGCTTGCGTGTACCAAGGGGCTTGATGAGGTTAAGGGGGACGTTAAGATTTATCCCCTGCCGCATCTGGAAGTGGTGAAGGATTTGGTGCCGGATTTAACAAACTTTTATGCCCAACACCGCTCGATTGAACCTTGGCTGCAAACAACAACGCCTGAGCCGCAACAAGAATGGCAGCAATCTCACGAAGATCGCGAGAAGCTTGATGGGCTTTATGAATGTATTTTGTGCGCATGTTGTTCAACTTCGTGCCCCAGTTATTGGTGGAATGATGACCGTTATCTGGGCCCTGCCGTGTTGTTGCAATCTTATCGATGGCTGGCCGATACGCGTGACGAAGCCACGGGCGAGCGGTTGGATAATCTTGAAGACCCGTTCAGGCTTTATCGTTGCCACACCATTATGAATTGCACGCAGGCTTGTCCCAAAGGCCTTAATCCGGCCAAGGCAATTGCCGAGGTCAAGAAAATGATGGTGGAACGACGCTCTTAAGCACGGCGATGTTTTGCTTTTGAGTTTCACTCAAGCTGTCATTTTTGTCTTTTATTTTGGTAGTGTTCTTCTGCCGATTTGTGACCAATACTACCTCAAATAAGTTTTTTCTTTATCCTAAAGCTGTATTTGTCTTAGACTTTTCCCAACAACGTAAAGAATATACGTTGCGGGGAGGCTGAAATGCGGGTTTCAACTGCGATTAGGATATCATCCTTAGCAATAGCGCTTGTTATACTTGGAGGGTGTGCCACACCTGACAGTGCACTGCCTGGAATGCAGGGCACGGCTGTGACGGCGGAAGCTAAGCATCAACAAAAATTCACGCTTGTGCGGCGGTTACGAGATTTGCAACGGGTTCAAACAGCAGGTTATCACGTGCTTAGGGCCAATAGATTGGAGTGTGGGCAAAATGTAGCGCGATCTTATGGCTTTTATGTCGTCAATGCCGACACAATACCAAAAGCTCTAAGGCCTTCTGCAGTTGAACTTTGGCATCTGGATCATCGCCTTGTTCTGTTATATGCGATTTCAGGTTCAGCGGCTGACAAAGCCGGTCTGCGTGCCGGCGACAAGCTCATTCAGGTGGGGGGCCAGGCTGTGCCTACCGGACGTGGAGCCCTTCAAGGGCTGGGTGCTTTGCTTAAGCAAAATGCAAAACAAAACAGACGTTTCAGCATAAGTGTTTTGCGGGATAATCAGCAAAAGACGGTTCAGATCACGCCGGATGTCAAATGCAATTACCCAATTGTTATGGCATATAATAACGCTGCAGGTGCACATACTGACGGTAAGCGTATTGTTATCCAGCGCGGGCTATTACGGGTTGCAGAAAGTGATGATCAGCTTGCCTTGGTCATCGGTCATGAGCTTGCTCATATTACCAAAGGGCATTTTGGCAAGAAGAAGCAAAATGCGATGATGGCCGGGGCAGGTGGTCTTGCTGTTGATATTGGCCTTGCCCTCTTGGGTGTTAATTCCGGTGGGGCTTTTACCAAGCAGATGACAAATGTTGGCGCGGGTGCCTTTTCTCAGGAATTTGAAAAAGAAGCTGATTATGTCGGCATGTACTATACCGCGCTAGCTGGATACCGAACTGATAGCGTTGGTGATCTCTGGCGACGAATGGCCGATGAAGATCCTAAGCAGATTACATATTCTGGCTCTCATCCAACACATTCCGAACGATTTATTCTCATTGATAAGACGCACAAGGAAATTCAAGCAAAAAAGCAGCAGAACCTGCCATTAACACCCAATAAGAAATCAAAACGAATAGCTCAAACTCCCGCTCAAATGGCTGATGATACATCGCAGTGATTGAAATTCGTTTTCATAAATCAGGCTAAATTTGGCAAGCCTAACGCCTTATTGCTGCTTGCCGTGTGCGACTGTGCCCGGTAGTCTTCAAACCAAATGAGATTATATTTTCAGTCCTGTTTAAGGGGGTAAGTTATGGCGAAGGAAATTGGTCATTTTATTGGTGGCAAGAGCGTTAAAGGTACAAGTGGCCGGTTTGCCGATGTGCTTAACCCGAATACAGGTGAGGTTCAGGCCAAAGTGTCTCTGGCGAGTGCGCAAGAAGTGGCCTCAGCCATTGAGAATGCTAAAGCAGCTCAGATTGGCTGGGCTGCAACAAACCCGCAAAATCGTGCGCGCGTGTTGTTTAAGTTTCTCGAGCTGATCGATAAGGAACGCCAATCTCTTGCGGAAATGTTGTCGCGCGAGCATGGCAAGACCGTTCCTGATGCGGCCGGTGATATTCAACGCGGCATTGAAGTGGTCGAATTTTGCTGTGGTATTCCCCACCTTATGAAAGGTGAATATTCAACTGGGGTTGGCAAGGGCATTGATGTTTATTCCTTGCGCCAACCCTTAGGCGTGGTGGCGGGCATAACCCCGTTTAATTTCCCCGCTATGATCCCTATGTGGAAATTTGCACCAGCCATTGCGTGCGGCAATTCATTTATTCTGAAACCATCAGAGCGTGATCCATCCGTGCCGATGAGGCTGGGCGAACTTATGGTTGAAGCGGGTCTGCCCGAAGGGGTGCTCAATGTGGTCAATGGTGACAAGGAAGCTGTTGATGCGCTGCTGACACACCCAGATATCCAGGCTGTTGGGTTTGTTGGCTCAACGCCAATTGCCGAATATGTTTATTCAACGTCTACGGCGCACGGCAAACGCTGCCATGCATTTGGTGGTGCTAAAAATCACATGATTATCATGCCTGACGCTGATCTGGATCAGGCAGCTGATGCTTTGGTCGGCGCGGGCTATGGCTCTGCGGGTGAGCGCTGCATGGCGATATCGGTTGCGGTGCCTGTGGGGCAGGAAACAGCGGACCGGCTTGTTGAAAAACTCATACCGAAGGTGGAAAACCTCAAGATTGGTCCCTCTACCGATGATGGGGCAGATTATGGTCCGCTGGTTACAGGTGAGCATTTGCAACGGGTGCGCGATTATATTGATCTGGGTGTTGAGGAAGGGGCCTCACTAGCCGTTGATGGCCGCGACTTTAGCTTGCAAGGCTATGAGAACGGCTTTTTTATGGGAGGGTGTCTGTTTGACAATGTCACAGCTGACATGCGGATTTACAAAGAAGAGATCTTTGGGCCGGTGCTTTCTGTTGTGCGCGCGAAAGATTATGAAGAAGCTTTGAGCCTGCCGAATGATCATGAATATGGCAATGGTGTTGCGGTGTTTACGCGCGATGGTGACACGGCGCGTGACTTTGCCGAGCGGGTTCAGGTTGGCATGGTGGGTGTTAATGTGCCGATACCGGTGCCGATTGCGTACCATACATTTGGTGGCTGGAAGCGTTCCATGTTTGGTGACCTTAATCAGCATGGCCCCGAGGGCATCAAGTTTTATACCAAAACCAAGACCGTGACGTCGCGTTGGCCAACAGGCATCCGTGAGGGCTCATCTTTTGTTATGCCGACGATGTCATAAAATGCGTTCAGCCTGGCGGAGATACCGTCAGGCTGTTTGTCATTATGCTTGAAATATTCTTCTCCCCGTCGTAATCCGTCTCCAATATTCGCCCGGATTTGTACGGGCTTAACTGTTTTCCCCTAGATTGGGTTTGAAATAAGCTCACCTTCAAAGAGGTTTGCCGGTGGCAGATGATTTTATAACGCGATATCGCGCCCTAGTGGAGCAGGGCGAAATCTATGCCGATGCTGCCCAAGCGCATGTGGCAGACGCCCTGCAGGCTTTGCACGACCAGCTTGAGGCATATCGGCCCGGTAATGGCGGCCTGCTTTCATACCTGCTTGGCAAACGAAACGGCAAATCAGTGCCGCAAGGGCTCTATATCCACGGCGATGTTGGGCGCGGTAAATCCATGCTGATGGATTTGTTTTATGAGACGGCCCCGATAAAGCTTAAAGAGCGGGTCCATTTTCATGAATTCATGCAGGATATTCATGAGGCTATACATGAATGGCGCCAACAGCACAAAAAGGGTGATGTTAAAGGCGATGATCCGATTGTACCGGTTGCAGAGCAGATTGCCGCAAAATCTGTGCTTTTGTGTTTTGATGAATTTCATGTGCACGATATAACAGATGCCACGATCCTGGGTCGGCTGTTTACGGCCTTGTTTGATTTTGGCGTGGTTGTTGTCGCAACTTCAAACCGGGCGCCTGATGACTTGTATGAAAATGGTCTCAATCGTGGCCTGTTTTTGCCGTTTATCGATTTGCTTAAGCAGTGCACGAAAGCTCTGACCCTTGATGGTGATATAGATTTCAGGTTGAACAGGCTCAAAGGGCTTGAGGTTTACTACGCACCGCTTGGGGCTGAGGCTGATAAAAAAATGCAGCAGGCCTGGATGCGCTTAACGAATGTAAAGCAAGGTGCTTCGAGCGAACTACCTTTGAAGGGTCGTGTGGTTGTTGTGCCGCAAGCCGCTATGGGGGTGGCGAGGTTTAGTTTTGCAGAGCTTTGCGAGCAACCACTGGGGCCTGCTGATTATTTGAAAATCGCGCATAATTTCCACACTTTGTTGATCGATCGCGTCCCAATTCTTGACAAGGATAATCGGAATGAAGCCAAACGATTTGTGACCCTGATTGATGCGCTTTATGAAAATAAGGTGAAATTGATTGCTTCAGCTGAAGCTGAGCCAGAATCATTAAATCCCAAAGGCGATCATGCCTTAGAGTTCAAAAGAACGGCGTCCCGATTGCGTGAAATGCAATCGGCAGACTATTTAGCCCTTGGCCATGGCTTGTGACACAGCCCTGTCCGGGTGGCAATCCAGGCACCTGGACAGGTGGTAAGTACTCACTCTTACTGCTGTGTCACTGCTTCAACCATTCGTCCATGCCTTACAGGCTGTGGCGTTGCAACTTGAGACGGTGCAGGCTGTTCGGCTTGGCGTTGAGCTGTTTGGCTCACGCCTTTATTGCCGCCCAGTTTGATCGAATAGCCGCCTTCCTCGCCGGACAGGAGACCTGGCCCGGCAGGAATTTCATGGAGCTCGGTATAAGCGAATGGTTTTCCACCTGAAATACATCCGCCAAGGGCTAAAGTGAGCGCCATGATGGCCGCCAGATTTTTGGTTTTTGCAGTGAAGATTTTCATCTGATCTCTCCTGACTAGAATTTGATGCGTGAGCCTACCATGGCAGCGAAGATGCCATCGGGATCCGGCACGCCGGTGAGGTCAACCTCGTGCCAGCGAGCGGCGCCGTAAATTTCGACGCCGACACCTTCGAAATTCTGAACGATAGCCGCGCCGTAGGAATGGAACTTGTCGCCCTTAACATCGAAATCGTTCGTTTTCTGATAATCGACGGAAAAGGCTGTGTGGCCAATATTGCTGAGGTCGGCAAGCCAGCCGAGCTTGGCGTAATAAACCTGGGCATCATGTTTTACGCTGGCTGCTGCACGAAAGCCGGTTTCGCCACCATTGTAATTATTTGCGTTACCAGCGGCGACGGTCACGTTCAGGCCGGTCGGCGCATGGCGTATCGATAGTGAACCGGCATAGATATCTGCGAAATCGAGGCCGTCACCGCCTTGTGGGTCTGGGTTGGCATAGCCGATAGCACCGGCGACGCGGAAATCGCCTAGGGCTTGCGCATATTTCAATGCGACATCCCAGAGATTATTGTCGCTATAGCTGGTCGACAGGGTGAAACCGGCAAATGTCGGCGTGTCGTAACGGACCCGATTCAGGCGGCCTGATCCGTCAAGATTGGGCGAGACATCTTTGATTTCGAGACCGGTTCCAAAAAACAAAATACCGCCTGCCATAGAGGCAACACTTGAATGAGCGGCCACGCCGGTCTTGGAGAGGTCGACCTCGGCGATACCGTTGCTTGCCGCGTCGCCTTGGCCGAGCGATAATTTGCCAAGCGGACCCTTGAACCAGAGCTCCACTTTGCGTTCCTTGAGTTTACCATCAACCGAATCCTTTTGGCCGATCTTGATATCTCCCGTGCTGTTGGATTCCCATTCAAACTCTAATGTGGTACCGACTTGCCAATCGCAATTGATCTGGCCCTTGCCCACAAAGCGGAACCGGGTGGAAGAGTTGTCATTATCGACAATGAAAATATCCGATTCATGACCGTCATCGGCATAGAGCAAGGCCTGGTTGATTTGGCCCGATACCTTAAGGTCAACGCCTTTCCGGCAATCATGAATTACTTTGTCCAGATCGGCTGCTTGCACCGGTTGTGATAGCCCTGCTGCACTGCCGAGTGCAAACAGGGATATTGTTAATCCCAAATTTGTTTTAGTCATTTTTAGCCCTTCTCTTTTTCTACTTAGAAGATTTATGTCTTTGTTTTACGCATTGTTTTATCGACGGTTGAATTGTCAGGCGCAACAGGCGATTGCATGTTCACCACAATCCAAGTTGGTGGATCGACGGGCAATGTGCATTAATCTATAGAGAGTAGGCTAAGGTAGGCCAACCTGGATTTTGAGAACGAGCGGGCTTCGCTAAAGGATTGTTGCGGTTAGGCAATATTATGTCTTTGAACTGTAATATCGCTGTAACAAAACTGTAATATTGGGCCATGTTGGCCAGAAAATCAGGTGGCATCGTCAATTGCGCGAAGGTGCGCAACAATAGGCGGATATGGTAATTACATGCCGGTTTTGAGATAAATTAGGGTGCTTTTGCGCGGGCGAGTCAGGGCAACATGGCCTGACGCGGGGCGGCCATTGTTGATTTATCGGAAACATCCGCGCTGGGGTGTGGGTTCAAAATACCATGCGTAATCTGAGGCTGCCGACCACGACAGTGTTGAACATTGTGGTCAAGGAGGGATCAAAGATCAATTGGAGGTCAGGGGTAATGTGTGCGTCGGGGGTCAGCTGGATGCGATAATAGCCCTCCACAGAATATTGATCGCGCATGCTGCGGTTCGCCGGCTGTCCCCAGGTTGCCGCCAGCCCGATAATATCGGAATTCCGGCCCCAAACCTCGTCGAATACAACGCCTGCAGACACGGTTTGGCGCACGTCGAGCCCGGCGCGATGGCCATAACTATAGCGTAGAAAACCCGAGATATTACTTTTAGAGCCGAACTCCTGTTCAGCGGTGAAAGCAACACCATAGCCACTAGGAATGCCGGCCTTGTCGCGCTTGTCTTTGTGCCAAAGGGTCGCGTGATAATTGCCTGCCCCCGGCTTGCCGTTCCCGGGCTTGGCTCCCAATTCCAAAGCGTAAAAAAATTCACCGCGATCGATATGTCCGATACTGATCTTATCGGCATTGGCGTCGTGAATGCCGGCTAATACGTAAAAATTATCTGGCGTGACTAAACCGCCTACGGCGCCAAGCCCCGAGCTTGGAACCGACATGGCCATTGTGTGCGAGTAAGAGCGGCTTAAAAACGATGTATTGGAGCTGGCAAATCTGTAGCCGTCATATATGTCGGCGGGTTTCATTTTGCCGATCCGGTAGCCTCCTCCGTCCTCGGCCGAGCCTTGCTCCCAATAAAACTCGATCAAAGAGAATTTCTGAACGTTAAAGCCAGAGGTGGTTTTCCAAAGCGATCCGATGCTGGCGCCCAGTTCGTTGGGCGTAAGTTTGCCGATCTTGTAGCGGCCCTCTGCCGCAAAAGAGATATTGCCGGTCCAGGCCTTGTCGACATTGAGCAAGGGCCACTGGCCGAAAAAATCAACATCGCCGGAAGAAGCGTTTTTCTTTGTTCCGGGCAGGGCCTTGGAGGCATGCTGGCCCAACATTGTATGATTTAAACCAAGTGCGAGGCCGGTCTTTTGTTCGATTTTGTTTGCCAGCTTTCGCCACGCTGAATAAAGCGGGCCCAATAGGTTGCTTGAAAATAGCGCATCCTTTGTTACATCTTCGGTTTCGTCCAGGCTGGCGGACACACTATTTGGCTTGCTTGTGATGGCAGTCTTGCGCTTGCGTTTTTTTTGCGTGGCCTGAACCGGTTTTTTCTTTTTGTCCTTGTCGTCTAAGGATGCGTCATCCGCCTGGGCGTCATCGGATGGCGGCGTAGATGGATCGTCAGGATTTTTCTTTTTGCCGGCGTCTTTGGCGGCCTTGCCCGGCTTAGCGGGTTTTACCTTGGCGTTTGGCGTTTTGGGTTTTTTATCCGGATTTCGCTTTTTGTTGGCGCCTTGAGCGGCCTTGCCCGGCACTGTGGTTTTAACCTTGGCCTGTGGCGTTGCAGGTTTTTGATCTGATATCTGCTCCGCGGGTTTTTCATTGGCTGATTGGGCCCACACGGATGCATTCGGCACCGCACCAGCAATTAAGCCAATAACCGAAGCACCGATACTTGGCCTAATTTTAGTTAACCCAAATACCATCTGTTTATTTTACCACTGCTCGATAGCGGATTGTCATTAAACGTACTTACCGCAAAACGGATAATATTCATAGCTGGTTATTGTTATAAGAGGACAGGCTGATGAGTAATGCGCTTTCGCTATAAGATGGTGAAAAAAACTGGCCAAGCCGGACTCGATATCCCAAAATACTTTCCCAGGTAGATTGTTGCTCGTGCGCAATAATATGACTTAACATTTGTAATATTTATGTCATGAAACTGCGAATATTTGAATTTCACCCCCTGAAAGCTGGTCTGTTATGCGAATTGTTTAAGCACCGGAAATAGCGGAGCGTTACCGCGTTAAAGGGGCATGGGTCAGGCGGCCCTTGCGTGGGGGGGCTATTCGCGATACACCCCGTTGCAAATTCGAATTCTTTATATTCGCATCACAGCTAATCCAAGGGGGCCTTTATGGCACGTAAAAAAATCGCACTTATCGGCGGGGGTATGATTGGGGGCACATTGGCCCATCTGATCAGTCTGAAAGAACTCGGCGATGTTATTATATTTGATATTGTTGATGGTTTGCCCCAAGGAAAGGCACTTGATCTGGCGGAATCCTCTTCGGTTGAGGGGTTTGATGTTTCACTATCAGGCACCAGCCGTTATTCAGGGCTTAAGGATGCTGATGTGGTCATTGTTACCGCCGGTGTGCCGCGCAAGCCCGGTATGAGCCGCGATGATCTGCTGGATATTAATCTGAAAGTCATGAGCCAGGTTGGTGCAGGTATTAAAAAATATGCGCCTGATGCTTTTGTCATCTGCATTACCAATCCACTGGATGCTATGGTGTGGGCGCTGCAAAAAGCCTGCGGGCTGCCCAGACAAAAGGTTGTCGGCATGGCAGGTGTGCTTGATTCCTCTCGGTTTACCTATTTCTTGTCGCAAGAATTTGGCGTGTCGATTGAAGATGTCTCATCTTTTGTGCTGGGCGGGCATGGCGACACGATGGTGCCCTTGGCACGTTATTCGACGGTGGGCGGCATTCCTCTGCCCGATCTTGTTAAAATGAAATGGACCACACAAAAGCGGCTTAATGAAATTATTCAGCGTACCCGTGATGGCGGTGCTGAAATTGTTGGATTGTTGAAAACGGGTTCAGCCTATTATGCACCGGCAAGTTCAGCCGTTGCTATGGCAGAATCTTACCTCAAAGATAAAAAGCGGGTCTTGCCTTGTGCGGCCTATCTCAGCGGTCAATATGACGTTAAAGGCCTTTACGTTGGTGTGCCGGTTGTCATCGGCGCCAAGGGTGTTGAAAGGATCGTTGAAGTATCGCTCAATCGTGAAGAAAAACTTGCTTTTAATAAGTCGGTAAATGCTGTTAAAGGTCTGGTTGAGGCGTGCAAACAAATTGCTCCAGGTCTTGGAAAAAGTTAAGTAGGCAGAGTGAAAAAGGTGCGTTCTTGATCAGGTTTGTTTTTTGCAGAGATGCTGTTGCGTCATTTCAATGCGATGATATAAGTCAAAACATCACGCCCGGATAAATTGGGTGCGGGACTCTTTCCTGCCTCATTAAAGCGGAACTTTCATATGAACATTCATGAATATCAGGCCAAAGCCGTATTACAAGAATATGGCGTCCCGGTGCCTAAAGGCAGCGCTGTGTTTAGCGTTGATGATGCGGTTAAGGCTGCTGAGGACCTCGGTGGGCCGGTTTGGGTTGTCAAAGCGCAGATACACGCAGGCGGCCGCGGCAAGGGCGGCGGTGTTAAAGTGACCAAATCTTTGGACGAGGTGCGCGAGCATGCCGGAAATATTCTCGGCATGCAATTGGTTACCCATCAAACAGGACCAGAAGGCAAGCAGGTCAACCGGCTTTATATCGAAGATGGTTGTGATATTGCACGTGAGCTATATCTTTCTGCTTTGGTTGATCGTGAAACTTCCAGGGTTGCTTTTATAGCCTCTACTGAAGGCGGCATGAATATTGAGGAAGTTGCTGCTGAGGCGCCTGAAAAAATAGTCACGATCACGATTGATCCGGCAAGCGGGTTTTCTGGCTTTCATGGCCGCGATATTGCTTATGCCCTTGGGCTTGAAGGTGATCAGGTTAAGCAGTGCGTCAAACTGATCAGCAATCTCTATCGCTGTTTTGTTGAGAAAGATGCAAGCCTGCTTGAAATCAATCCATTGGTTGTCACAGGCGCTGGTGATTTATTGTGTCTTGATGCCAAAATGAATTTCGATTCCAATGCGCTTTACCGGCACAAGGATTTGATGGAGCTGCGTGATCTGGATGAAGAAGATCCAGCCGAAGTGCGCGCTTCTGAATTTGATCTGAATTATATCCGGCTTGATGGTGAAATCGGCTGCATGGTGAACGGTGCGGGGCTTGCCATGGCAACCATGGATATTATCAAGTTACGCGGCGGCTCGCCTGCAAACTTTCTTGATGTTGGTGGCGGGGCTACCAAAGAGAGGGTCACGGAAGCTTTTAAGATCATTTTGTCGGATGAAAATGTAAAAGGTATTCTGGTCAATATTTTCGGTGGCATTATGCGCTGCGATATTATTGCAGATGGTATTGTGGCAGCCGCCAAAGAGGTCAATCTTGATGTGCCTCTGGTTGTTCGTCTTGAAGGGACAAATGTGGAGAAGGGTAAAGAGATTTTGGCAAATTCAGGCCTGCCGATTATCTCTGGCGATGATTTGGGTGATGCAGCTACAAAAGTTGTTGCTGCTGTGAAGGAGGCGGGCTGATGGCTGTATTAGTTGATCGTAATACCAAGGTGATCTGCCAGGGCTTTACGGGATCACAAGGCACGTTTCACTCAGAACAGGCCATTGCTTATGGCACGAAGATGGTGGGCGGTGTGACGCCTGGCAAAGGCGGCACCAAGCATTTAGATTTGCCGGTGTTCAACACGGTTGGCGAAGCTGCGGGCGCAACGGGTGCCACAGTGAGCGTTATTTATGTGCCGCCGCCATTTGCTGGCGATGCAATTTTAGAAGCTATTCAATCAGAAATGGCTCTTGTTGTGTGCATCACAGAAGGCATACCGGTGGCTGATATGGTCAAGGTCAAGCGTGCGCTTTCAGGCTCCAAAACACGGCTTGTCGGACCCAATTGTCCAGGCGTTATTACGCCTGAGCAGTGCAAGATTGGTATTATGCCCGGGCATATTCATAAACCTGGCTCAGTGGGTATTGTTTCACGGTCGGGAACCCTTACGTATGAAGCGGTTGGCCAGACAACAGCAGCGGGTCTTGGTCAGACGACTTGTATCGGCATTGGCGGTGATCCGGTCAATGGCACAAATTTTATTGATTGTTTGGACATGTTTTTAGGTGACCGCGAGACAGAATCCATTGTGATGATCGGTGAAATTGGTGGCTCGGCAGAAGAAGATGCGGCTGATTTTCTCAAACAATCAAAAGTTAAAAAGCCGGTTGTTGGCTTTATTGCAGGGCTAACAGCGCCTCCGGGCAGACGCATGGGCCATGCAGGTGCGATTATCTCTGGCGGTAAGGGCGGTGCTGGGGATAAGATCGAGGCTATGCAGTCGGCAGGCATTGTGGTGGCAGATTCGCCCGCAACGCTGGGCACGACTTTAGTGGATGTTTTAAAAGGATGATCTTAACACTATGATCGGTATAACCCGTAACATATACCGGTTAATTTGCGGCAAGAAAGGCGGCAGGCGGCCTAAGCCGTTTGTTGAAGAGGCCCATGGCGAGAGATGAGCAAAACGATGTTTTTGCCCAAACGTCGTTTCTCTATGGCGGTAACGCCAGTTTTATTGAACAACTTTATGCACGCTATCAGGAAAACCCATCTTCAGTAGATCTGGAGTGGCAAGATTTCTTTGAAGCACTTGCCGATGACAAAGAGGCTGTCATTGCCCAAGCACGAGGGGCGTCTTGGCAACGCCCTGATTGGCCGCAGCCGGCCAATGGCGAGTTGGTCTCAGCGCTTGATAGCGACTGGGGTGTGTCTGAAGTAGAGCTTAAAGACAAGATAGACGCGCGCGCAAAAAGCACGGTCGGCGGCTTGTCTGATGAAGAAGCGCGGGCCGCAACGCTTGATTCCGTGCGTGCCTTGATGATGATCCGGGCCTATCGTATCCGCGGCCATCTTTATGCTGACCTTGATCCGCTAAAGCTGACAAAACCTGAAATGCATCCTGAACTTGAGCCAAGCTCTTACGGCTTTACAGATGCTGATTATGATCGCGAAATTTTTCTTGATCATGTTTTGGGTCTTGAAACCGCAACTATGCATGAAATACTCGCTATTTTGCGACGGACATATTGTTCGACCCTTGGCATTGAATTTATGCATATCACCGAGCCTGAGCAGAAGTCTTGGTTGCAGATGCGCATAGAAGGGCCTGATCAAGAAGTCTCGTTCACGCCTGAAGGCAAGAAGGCAATTCTCAATAAGCTGATTGAAGTTGAAGGGTTCGAGAAATTTCTCGATGTTAAATATACCGGTACCAAGCGGTTTGGTCTGGATGGCGGTGAATCCATGGTGCCGGCGTTGGAGCAGATCATCAAACGTGGCGGTAATCTGGGTGTTGATGAGATTATTCTGGGCATGCCGCACCGTGGCCGGCTCAATGTCCTGGTTAATGTGATGGCCAAACCCTATAGCGCGCTGTTCCATGAGTTCAAGGGTGGTTCGGCCAATCCGGAAGATGTTGAGGGCTCAGGTGACGTTAAATATCATTTGGGGACCTCGTCCGACCGTGAATTTGACGGCAATAAGGTTCATCTATCTTTGACGGCCAATCCGTCGCATCTGGAGATTGTTGATCCGGTTGTGCTTGGCAAAGTGCGCGCCAAGCAAGATCAAAAGAGCGACAAAGACCGCACTTCGGTTTTGCCGCTGTTGCTGCATGGTGATGCAGCCTTTGCCGGTCAGGGCGTTGTTGCTGAATGTTTTGGCCTGTCGGGCTTAAAGGGTCATCGCACAGGTGGGTCCGTTCATTTTATCGTAAATAATCAGATTGGCTTTACCACAGCCCCGCACCATTCGCGCTCATCACCCTATCCTTGTGATGTGGCGAAAATGATCGGTGCGCCGATTTTTCACGTTAACGGCGATGATCCCGAAGCTGTGGTTTACGCGGCAAAAGTGGCAACCGAGTTCAGGCAAAAGTTTCATAAGCCTGTGGTCATTGACATGTTTTGTTATCGCCGGTTTGGGCACAATGAAGGCGATGAACCCTCTTTCACGCAACCGCTCATGTATAAAGCAATACGTGAGCACCCAACGACGCTAAAGATTTATGCGGACAGGCTTATTGGTCAGGGATTGCTCACGGAAGAAGAAGTGGACAATGTGAAAAAGGAATTTCGCGCCTTTCTTGATAAAGAATTTGAATCCGGTGAAAGCTATCGTCCCAATAAAGCAGACTGGTTGGATGGCAAATGGTCAGGCCTTGGGCGTGCCGAAGAGGGCCCCAGGCGCGGCAAGACGGGTGTTGAGTTGGACAGGCTGCGCCGAATTGGGTTGAAACTTACCGAGATTCCCGAAGATTTTAGTGCGCACAGAACGCTGAAGCGTGTTTATGCCAACCGTCAGAAAATGATTGAGGAAGGCAAGGGTATTGATTGGGCTATGGCTGAAAGCCTGGCTTTTGGCACATTGGTTGAGGGCGGTCGTGCAGTGCGTTTGTCAGGCCAGGATTGTGAGCGAGGTACATTCTCGCAGCGCCATTCGGTGTTAACAGACCAGGAAACCGAAGCATCCTACGTGCCGCTTAATAATCTTTCTGAGGATCAAGCGCGTTTTGAGGTTATCAACTCCATGCTATCAGAAGAGGCCGTGCTAGGGTTTGAATATGGCTACACCACGGCTGAACCAAATGCGCTGACAATATGGGAAGCGCAATTCGGTGATTTTGCCAATGGTGCCCAGGTGGTTATTGACCAGTTTATTTCTTCCGGCGAGCATAAATGGCTGCGCATGTCCGGCCTGGTTTTATTGTTGCCCCATGGCTATGAAGGCCAGGGACCGGAACATTCTTCAGCCCGTCTTGAGCGTTATTTGCAAAGTTGTGCACAAGACAATATGCAAGTGGCCAATTGCACCACACCGGCCAATTATTTCCATATCTTGCGCCGTCAGCTTAAGCGTGATTTTCGCAAACCGCTCATCTTGATGACCCCGAAATCGTTATTGCGCCACAAGCGTGTGGTCAGCACATTTGATGACATGGGGTTTGAGTCTACGTTTCACAGGGTTTTGTGGGATGATGCTCAAGCCTTGCCGGATCAGAAAATCAAGCTTGTGGACGATGATAAAATCAGGCGCGTAGTGATGTGTTCCGGCAAGGTCTATTATGATCTTTATGAAGCTCGCGAAGAACAAGGCATAGACGATATTTATCTCATGCGGCTTGAGCAGCTTTACCCATTTCCGGAAAAAGCTTTAATTGAAGAACTGGGGAGGTTCAAGCAGGCTGAGATTGTCTGGTGTCAGGAAGAGCCTAAGAATATGGGTTCATGGAGTTTCGTTGAACCTTGCATTGAAGAGGTGTTGGTCGGACTTGGGGCGGCCCATACACGTGCGCGCTATGCAGGGCGTCCGGCGTCTGCTGCAACAGCAACGGGGCTCATGAGTAAACATATGGCTGAGTTACAAAGCTTTTTAAATGAGGCATTATCACAAGGCTGACCAAGAAACCTCTCGTAGGGGCGGCGGTTTATATTCTTGGCAGTGGAATTTTTTGAGAGGGCATGATGGCGACCGAAATTCGCGTTCCTACACTTGGGGAATCTGTTACTGAGGCCACAATTGCGCAATGGTTTAAAAAAGCCGGCGATAGCGTTGCAGCTGACGAACCTTTAGTTGAACTTGAAACAGACAAGGTGACGATTGAGGTGCCAGCACCTGCTGCGGGTGTTTTGTCCGATATTGTTGTTGAAGATGGCGCCACAGTTGAAGTGGGTGCGCTTTTGGGCTCGATTGGTGAGAGCAATGGAGCTGCTGTTACAGCTCCCGCGCCTGCTGCTGAACCGAAAGCGGCAGAAGCACCGGCCTCAGCACCTGAGGCACCAGCCCCTGAAACAAAAACTTCGGGGAATGAAGATCAGGATTTATCGCCTGCTGTGCAACGACTTGTTAGCGAACATGACCTTGATCCCGCAGCGATTGCTGGTACGGGCAAAGATGGCCGTGTGCTCAAGGGAGATGTTTTGGCCGCTCTTGAGAGCACTGATAAACCGGCGCCAGCGCCTGCGCCTGCTGCCCCACCAGCCAAAGCGCGTCCACCTGCGGCGGTTGAGGGTGGCGCACGCGAAGAGCGCGTGAAGATGACGCGGCTGCGCCAAACCATCGCCAAGCGGCTCAAGGATGCGCAAAATACGGCAGCCATGCTGACCACTTTTAACGAAGTGGATATGGGCCAAGTCATGGCCTTGCGGACACAATATAAAGAGCTTTTCGAGAAAAAACATGGTGTGAAGCTCGGCTTCATGGGCTTTTTTGTGAAAGCCTGCATAGCCGCTTTACGCGATATTCCAGCAGTTAATGCTGAGATCGACGGTGACGATCTGGTTTACAAGAATTATTATCACATTGGTGTGGCGGTCGGCACAGACAAAGGGCTGGTTGTGCCTGTGGTGCGCGATGCTGATGCTTTGAGCCTGGCGGGTGTTGAAAAGACGATCGGTGCGTTGGGGGCCCGTGCGCGCGATGGTGCACTCACCATTGATGATATGCAGGGCGGTACATTCACAATCTCCAATGGCGGGGTTTATGGTTCTTTAATGTCGACCCCGATTTTGAACGCACCGCAATCGGGCATTTTGGGCATGCACAAAATTCAACAACGCCCTATGGCAATTGATGGTGTAATTCAAATTCGCCCAATGATGTATTTAGCACTTTCCTACGATCACCGGATTGTTGATGGCAAAGAAGCGGTCACTTTCCTGGTGCGGGTAAAAGAGGCACTAGAAGATCCACAACGGCTGGTATTGGATCTTTAAAGACGTTTGCCTTTGGGCAAATGATATGACTGTGGTTTTAGATTGTGGCAGGGGCCCATGGCAGATGCATTTGACGTTGTTGTAATTGGAACAGGGCCTGGCGGCTATGTTTGCGCCATTCGCGCAAGTCAGCTGGGGCTTAAGGTTGCTGTGGTGGAAAAACGCAAAACCCATGGCGGCACGTGCCTTAACGTTGGCTGTATTCCCTCAAAAGCCATGTTGCATGCCTCTGAACTTTTTGAAGAAGCGGGCCATGAATTTGGCGCCCTTGGGATAAATATCGACAAACCCAAGCTCGATCTTGATGCCATGATGGGTCATAAGGACGAGACCATTAATGGTAATGTTGTCGGCGTTGATTACCTGCTCAAGAAAAACAAGATTACAGCTTTTCACGGCACAGGCTGTATTACGGTACATGGCAAGGTGCAGGTGAGCGCTGACGATGGCTCGACACAAATGATTGAGGCCAAATCCATTATTATCGCTACCGGCTCTGATGTGGCGCAATTGCCCGGCATTGAGATTGATGAAAAGCAAGTTGTGTCCTCTACCGGGGCGCTCGCGTTCGATGAAGTGCCTGGCCGATTGATTGTGATCGGCGCGGGCGTCATTGGTCTTGAACTTGGCTCGGTGTGGCGCAGGCTTGGTTCTAAGGTGGTGGTGGTGGAATATCTCGACCGGATATTGCCTGGTATGGATCTGGATGTTGCAAAACAATTTGAACGGATTTTACAAAAGCAGGGGATCGATTTTAAACTTTCCTCGAAAGTCACCGGCGTTGAAAAAGTGGATGGCGCTTTGAAAGTTATGGTCGAACCCGCTGATGGTGGCGATGCGGCATCGCTTGATTGCGACGCGGTTCTGGTGGCCATCGGGCGCACACCTTACACCCAAGGTTTGGGTCTGGAAGATGTCGGCGTCAAGCTTGATAATCGTGGTCGGGTACAAACGGACGAACATTTCAAAACATCCGTTGAGGGCATTTATGCCATTGGCGACGTGATCGCAGGCCCCATGCTGGCGCATAAAGCCGAAGACGAAGGGGTGGCTTTGGCCGAACATTTGGCGGGCCTGCCGGGCCATGTTAATTATGATGTGATCCCCGGTGTGGTCTACACCATGCCGGAGGTGGCGTCGGTTGGTAAAACCGAAGAGGAACTGAAAGAGGCCGGCATTGCCTATAACGTTGGCAAGTTCCCTTTTACGGCAAACGGTCGGGCCAAGGCGATGAAAAAGTCTGACGGTTTCATCAAAATTCTAGCAGACGCTAAAACCGACCGGGTGCTGGGTGTGCATATGGTTGGCGCAAGTGTTGGCGAAATGATCCATGAAGCAGCCGTGCTCATGGAATTTGGCGGCTCGGCTGAAGATTTGGCCCGGACCTGTCATGCCCATCCGACGATGTCGGAAGCGGTGAAGGAAGCCGCCATGGACGTCGACAACCGCGCCATCCACATGTAGAAAAAGCCTGCTTTTGGTCTATTTGGGCGTTGCATAAATGCTTCCGGTGCTCATGCACCAAAATGTGCATTGCGCTCCGGGTCATTTATGCGCCTACAACTTGACTCAAAATCAAACTTTTAGTGATTTGCGCGCCTAGCACTCGACCAAAATATGGCTTTTCCGGTCATCAACATCACGGTTCAATAGGGGGGGAATCCAAGACTCAACGGCGCGGGTGGGCTTTATCATATTGTTTTAATAGGTGTTCGCGGTCGACTTCGGTGTAGATTTGTGTGGTCGACAGGCTGGCGTGGCCGAGCAATTCCTGGATGGCGCGTAGGTCGCCACCGGCACTTAGCAAGTGCGTTGCAAAAGAGTGCCTTAGTGCATGCGGCGTGGCGGTATCGGGCAAGCCAAGTGCTGAGCGTAAATGCTGCATGGCAAGCTGGATGTTGCGGGCGTTTAATCTGCCGCCTTTAACACCGACAAATAATGGGCCATCGGGGACAAGTGTCTGAGGACACAGTTTAAGGTATTCAGCAATGGCATCGTGTGTCACGGGCAGTGTCGGCACCAGCCTGACCTTGCCGCCCTTGCCCGTGATTCGCAAAACATCCTGGCCGCTTTTGGGTGCGTCGCTCAAGTTTAGCCCTAATGCTTCTGATATCCGCAAGCCTGACCCATAGAGCAATGTCATCACGGCAATGTCGCGGGCCTTAACCCATGGTGGGACCTGTGTCTCCAGGCCAGTATCATGTTGAACGATGCGGCGCGCAGCTTTGGTGTGCAGAGGCTTTGGAACAGAGTGCGGCAATTTGGGCGTGCGAATGCCATCAAGCGCTGAGTTCTTGACGAGACCCTGTTTGCCCCAAAACCGGAACAATGAGCGCAGCGCCGACAGGCTGCGCGCCAGCGTGCGGCTGGAAGCACCCTCATTTCGCCGATATGCCAGGAAGCTTCGAAAGTCAGCTGCTTTCAGCTCCGACATGGTTTTAAGATCAGGCGCACCACCAAAGTGGTCCATCAAAAAGTTGAAAAATTGAAAAATGTCCCGGGCGTAAGCTTCAAGCGTCTTGTCGGCCAGCCTGCGCTCGGCGCGCAAGAAATCAAACCATTTCAAAACCGCTTCAGCCATGCCGGAGGCCTCTAGGCTTTCGAGTTTTGCTGTAAGGTCTTCGTCCATCAGCCTCTATGGGTCTAGGTGATTGATTGGCCGGTTTTTTTCCAATCTGCCAGGAATGCCTCCAGCCCCTTATCGGTTAGCGCGTGCTTGATCAGTGCTTCTAAAGTTTGCGGTGGAATGGTTGCAACATCAGCCCCAATCATCGCGGCTTCCTTGACATGGTTTGGTGTGCGGATGGAGGCCACCAGGATCTCGGTTTCAAGGGCATCGTAATTGTCATAAATCGTGCGGATTTCTTCGATCAGTTCCATGCCGTCAAGATTGATGTCGTCCAACCTGCCGACAAATGGTGAGATGAAGGTGGCACCAGCCTTGGCAGCGAGTAAGGCCTGATTGGCGCTAAAGCATAGGGTGACATTGACCATCGTGCCGTCATCGCTCAGCGCCCTGCAGGCTTTCAGCCCATCCCAGGTGAGTGGTACTTTTATGGCAATGTTTTTTGCAATCTTGGCCAAGATGCGGCCTTCTTTGATCATGCCGTCGGCATAAAGAGCTGTGACTTCAGCACTTACGGGGCCTGGCACAATCTCGCAGATTTCTGCGGCAACCTCTTTAAAATCGCGGCCCGATTTGGCAATCAGTGAAGGGTTGGTTGTTACCCCATCCACCATGCCGGTTGCGGCTAGCTCTTTGATCTTTTCAACATCTGCAGTGTCGACAAAAAATTTCATGCGGTTTCCCAATACACGTTGAATACAATTTGTTATCTTGGCCAAGACCGCACCGAATCAGCGATCAAGGGCCCTGCTATAAAGGCAAACTCTCATATGCGGCGATTAAGATCAATCATGCAGGCTAGCGCTCTATAATTCTGTGCTAAGCCAACTCCTGTTAGAGTGCGAGCCAATATTACCCCAAGAGCGTCTTAAATGTCTTTATTGCCAACAGCACGATCAGACCAACAGCATCGATGCGTTGATGTTTTGCTGCCATTGGCATTGCCCCAAGCGTACAGCTATTTGGTGCCTCATGACATGATGCTGGTACCGGGAGATTATGTGCGGGTGCCGTTGGGGCCTCGTGCGGTAATCGGGGTGGTGTGGGGCGAGGTTGGGGCACCAGACGATAGTGTAGACCCTGCAAAATTGCGCGAAATTTCTGAGCGGTTTGACAGTCCGGCCATGAATGCTGATCAGCGTGCGTTTGTCGATTGGCTAGCTGATTACACCTTAACGCCTCCAGGCCTCGTGTTGCGCATGGGGTTACGTGTGCCATCAGCGCTTGGGCCTGAACGCCAGGATGTGGGCTATGTGGCAAGTGGCGATGTTCCTGAAAAAATCACCGCGCAGCGCACGCGTGTGCTTGAGATTGCTGCCGAGGGTGGTGTGTGGAAGGCTAGTGAGCTTGCGCGCCAGGCCGGGGTGAGTGCGGGTGTCGTCAAAGGTCTGGTTGAGCTTGGCGCTCTGATGCCCAGACCAATACCGTCGCTCTTGCCGTTTGATGAACCCAAAATAGACGCCCGCGTACCCGTTCTGTCTGGCGAGCAGGCAGAGGCGGCTGGTGTGTTGCGCGCGCAAGTTCAAAAAGAAGATTACAGCGCTATTTTGCTTGATGGGGTGACGGGATCGGGCAAAACCCAGGTTTATTTGGAAGCGGTGGCTGCCGTTCTTGCCCAAGACCGTCAGGTGTTGATCCTGTTGCCGGAAATAGCGCTGACCTCACAATTCCTCGAAGCGCTGGAACAGCGGTTTGATGCAGCGCCTGCGCCGTGGCACTCAGCATTAAGCCCGCGGGAAAGAGAGCGTGTGTGGCGGGCTGTGGCGCGCGGCCAAGCTTCGATTGTGGTTGGGGCACGGTCTGCCTTGTTCCTGCCGTTCGCCGATCTCGGCTTGATTGTGGTTGATGAAGAACATGATCCGGCGTTCAAGCAAGAAGAAGGTGTTATGTATCACGCGCGCGACATGGCGGTGGTGCGGGCTTCAATCGGTAAGTTTCCTGTGATCTTGTCCACGGCAACCCCTTCGATCGAAAGCCATGTGAATGCCGAGCGTGGGCGCTATATCCGCGCCATGCTGAGAGAGCGTCATGGGCCCGCGCAATTACCTGACATTGATATTATCGATATGCGGACGTCAGCGCCGGGCACCGGCAAATGGTTGTCGCCGGAGCTGATAGAGGCTGCAAATGTAACGCTTGAGCAAAATGAGCAGGTGTTGTTTTTTCTTAACCGGCGTGGCTATGCGCCGCTCACCTTGTGCCGCAAATGCGGGCACAGGCAGCAATGTACGCAATGTGATGCCTGGCTGGTGGAGCATAGGTTTGTCCAGCAAATGATGTGTCACCAATGTGGCTTTACAATCTCAACGCCCAAGATGTGCCCTGAATGTGGCGAGGCTGATAATCTGGTTGCCTGTGGGCCCGGTGTTGAGCGCTTGGCGGAAGAGGTGAAAGAGGCGTTCCCCGATGCCCGTCTGGCCATCTTGTCCAGCGATCTTATGCGCAGTACCGCCATGTTGCGTGAAACGCTCAAAGACATAACTGACCATAAGTTTGATATTATCATCGGCACTCAATTGGTGGCCAAAGGGCATCATTTCCCGCAGCTCACGCTGGTGGGTGTCATTGATGCCGATATTGGTCTGAACAATGGCGACCCTCGTGCGGCTGAGCGCACCTATCAATTGTTATGGCAGGTCTCAGGCCGGGCGGGTCGGGCCGATCAACCAGGTCGTGCTTTGGTGCAAACATATTTGCCCGAGCATTCTCTCATTAAGGCGCTGGTGGCAAAAGATCGCGACCAATTTTATGATCATGAATGCCGCGCACGCGAAGAGGCCGGATTACCGCCTTATGGGCGGCTTGCTAGCCTGATCATTTCAAGCCCTGATCAAGCCCAGGCCAATCACTATGCCAATGGGCTGGCACGGATAGCGCCTGGGGCACGAGATGTTGTTGTGTTTGGCCCAGCGCCTGCACCACGTGCGCTTATTCGCGGGCGGTACCGCTATCGTTTGCTGGTGAAGACAGCACGGGATATAAACCTGCAGGCCTATTTGCGCTCCTGGCTTGATCAAGCGCCAAAACCCAGAGGCAAGTTGCAGCTGGCGGTTGATGTTGATCCACAAAGTTTTCTGTAATTCTCGTATGAGGTTTGGATGATTGATGCGCTGATGCTGCTGCTACCGCCTGATGTTTCACTTGATGTGGCGTTGTTATTGATCGTTACCTCTTTGGCGACATCAATGCTGACGGCAGCGTTTGGCTTGGGTGGCGGCATGGGTATGCTGGCGGTTATCGCGACCGTGTTGCCGCCTGGTGTGGTCATTCCCGTGCATGGCTTGGTTCAACTTGGCAATAATCTCATTCGAACCGCCATGTATTGCCGTCATATCAATTGGCGCATGGTCTTGTGGTTTTCACTAGGGGCAGTAATTGGTGGCGCTATGGGCATCAATATCGTCATGACCATGAGCAAACCCATGCTGCAAATGACTTTGGGCATATTTGTTTTGTATTCGGCTTTGGCCCCTAAACATTTTCGCAGGCCATTTGGCAAGATAGGGCAGATATTGAGCGGGATTACCACGACATTTGCCACTTTGTTCGTCGGTGCTACTGGGCCGTTTGTCGCGGCGTTATTGCCAACGCGACATATGGCGCGCCAGGAAATTCTTGGCACCCATGGCGCCCTTATGGCTGTGCAACACGGGCTCAAGATTGCTTTGTTTGGCGCTTTCGGTTTCGCTTATGGGCCCTGGTTGGGGCTTTTAGGGGCGATGTTTGTTGTAGGAATTGCCGGGAATTTTTTGGGCCGCGGGCTACATAGAAAATTGCCAGAACGGTATTTCCGGCGAGTTTTCCAAGTTTTGTTAATATTGTTAGCCTTGCGTTTAATTGCTGTGGCACTCATGAGTTGGGTGTAGCATTGTGTTTAGCTCTTTAAGTGCGGCAAAATGGCTAAATTATGGGAAATCTTTGCCTATTTGTTGCATGGGCTTAGGGAGTATGTTAGAGGGAGGCGCGGCTTGAGGAAGGTCGGGTTTTGGCATTTACCTCAACAAAAAGAATACGAATAATTTCAAGGGCATTAGCTGTCGTTTGGATTGCATAATGTCCACTAAAACAGGTGTGAACGGTGTCTGATCAAGGTGAACATATATCTGGAATGCCGGGGCGTTATGCCCGCGCATTGTTTGATCTTGCCCTTGACGGCAAGGCAATTGACAAGGTGGCTAAAGATCTAGCCACCCTTCAGGCGATGATAGATGCCAGCGACGACTTTAAGCGTCTGGTGATATCTCCAGTGTTCACAGCAGATGAGCAAAAGAGCAGTATTTTAGCGGTTCTGAAAAAGGCCAAAATCAAAGGCCTTGCCGTAAATTTCCTGGGTCTGGTTGCTGAAAACCGCAGGCTGTTTGCGATCGAGGCTATGATCAAAGCTTACAATGGCTTGCTTGCGGAGCATCGCGGCGAGATATCAGCCGAAATCACGTCAGCGCAGGTGCTGAGAGCAAAACAGGTCAAAGACCTTAAGGCCTCGTTGAAATCTGTGGTTGGCCGCGATGTGAACCTTGAAACCAATATTGATGAAAGCCTGCTCGGCGGGCTGGTTGTGAAAGTCGGCAGTCGCATGGTCGACAATTCACTTAGAAGTAAACTCGACAATCTGAAAATTGCCATGAAAGAGGTTGGCTAATGGATATCCAGGCAGCGGAAATTACCGCTATCCTCAAAGAACAAATTAAGGGCTTTGGTAAAGAAGCCCAGGTGTCAGAAATCGGACAAGTGTTGTCAGTTGGTGACGGCATTGCCAGGGTTTATGGCCTTGATAATGTGCAAGCCGGCGAAATGGTCGAATTCCCCGGTGGAATTAGCGGCATGGCGCTGAACCTTGAGGTTGATAATGTCGGTGTCGTGATCTTCGGGTCTGACCGCGACATTAAAGAGGGCGATACTGTTAAACGCGCCGGGTCCATTGTTGACGTGCCGGTGGGCAAAGGGCTGTTGGGTCGGGTGGTTGACGGTTTGGGCAATCCGATTGACGGCAAGGGTCCGATCAAGGGCAAGGAACGCCGCCGTGTGGATGTCAAGGCGCCGGGCATTATTCCGCGCAAATCAGTGCATGAGCCGATGCAGACCGGGTTGAAGGCGATTGATAGTCTTATTCCAATTGGCCGTGGTCAGCGCGAGTTGATCATTGGCGATAGACAAACAGGCAAAACGGCTGTGGCACTTGATGCCATTCTCAACCAAAAAGAAATTAATGCTACCGGTGATGAGAGCGAAAAACTCTATTGTGTTTATGTGGCCATCGGCCAAAAACGCTCAACGGTTGCGCAATTTGTTAAAGTGCTCGAAGAAAATGGTGCAATGGAATATTCCGTTGTTGTGGCAGCCACAGCTTCTGACCCGGCACCTTTGCAGTTTTTGGCACCGTTTGCCGGTTGCGCCATGGGCGAATATTTCCGCGACAATGGCATGCATGGCCTGATTGTTTATGATGATCTCTCAAAGCAAGCTGTGGCTTATCGGCAAATGTCTTTGTTGCTGCGCCGCCCACCTGGACGTGAAGCTTATCCTGGGGACGTGTTTTATCTTCACTCACGTTTGCTGGAACGTGCCGCTAAGTTGAATGAAGATAATGGTGCTGGTTCACTAACCGCATTGCCGGTGATTGAAACCCAAGCAAATGACGTGTCGGCTTATATTCCAACCAACGTGATCTCTATTACTGACGGTCAGATCTTTCTTGAAACGGACCTGTTCTATCAAGGCATCCGGCCTGCCGTGAATGTTGGCTTGTCGGTTTCTCGCGTGGGCTCGGCTGCTCAGGTGAAAGCCATGAAGCAGGTTGCGGGCGCTATTAAGGGTGAGCTGGCGCAATATCGTGAAATGGCCGCCTTTGCACAATTTGGCTCTGATCTTGATGCGGCAACTCAAAGGTTGCTCAATCGTGGTTCCAAATTGACCGAATTGCTCAAGCAAGCCCAGTTCTCACCGCTTGCTATTGAAGAACAAGTGGTTGCGATCTATGCGGGTGTGAACGGTTATCTCGATGATCTTGATCTTAGCGACGTTAGCCGATTTGAAGAAGAATTACTGCGCCATGTCAAAGATGCAAACAGCGACCTTATGGACACAATTCGCGACGAAAAAGCGCTCAGTGACGAAACGACTGAAAGCCTCAAACAGGCCGTTGAAGCATTTGCTAAATCATTTAGCTAAGGAAACACCACTTAATAAAAGTGGCATAAGGGACGGCCATGGCGAGCCTTAAAGACCTTAAAGATCGGATCACAAGCGTTCAATCGACGCAGAAGATCACGCGCGCCATGCAGATGGTGGCAGCGGCTAAATTGCGCCGGGCGCAGGAAGCAGCCGAAGCTGGGCGGCCCTATGCTGAACGTATGGGCGTTGTGTTGACTAATTTGAGCTCGGCCCTTGAAGGCCGCGATGATGCACCGGCTTTAATGGCAGGCACGGGCAAGGAAGATGTGCACCTTCTTATTGTTGCCTCATCTGAGCGTGGGCTGTGTGGTGGGTTTAATTCATCGATTGCGCGTCTTGCGCGCGGGCATGCTGAAAGCCTTTTGGCCCAGGGCAAGACGGTCAAGTTTCTTTGCATTGGCAAAAAAGGCTTTGATCTTCTTAAGCGGCAATTTGGCGCTGATATACTTGACGTGATTGATTTGCGGTCAGTAAAAAACGTCGGCTTTGAGAACGCTCATGAGATTGCCAAGCAGGTGCTTGATCTGTTTGACGAAAAGGCATTTGACGTTTGCACGTTGTTTTATTCCGAGTTTCGCAGCGTGATAGATCAATTGCCAACAGCGCAGCAGATTATTCCAGCTAAGCTCTCTCAAGATGACGGCGTGGCGGATGATCAGGCATCGATTGAAACAAGCCTGGCGTCTTATGAATATGAGCCCGATGAAGCAGAAATTTTAGAAGAACTGTTGCCGCGCAATCTTGCGGTGCAGATTTTTCGCGCACTTCTTGAAAATGCAGCCTCTGAACAGGGTGCACGCATGAGTGCCATGGACAATGCTACGCGCAACGCCGGTGAGATGATCGATAAGCTCACGATCACCTATAACCGGTCGCGCCAAGCTAAGATTACAACGGAATTGATTGAAATTATTTCAGGCGCAGAAGCGCTTTGATGATGTAAGGACGAGGGTATTAAGATGGCCAAGAAAAAGCTTGTCGGACGGGTCGCTCAGGTTATCGGCGCGGTTGTCGATGTTCAATTTGATGAACATCTGCCGGCAATTTTGAATGCGCTTGAAACTGATAATGCCGGCAATAAGCTGATATTGGAAGTTGCACAGCACCTGGGTGAGAACACCGTGCGCACCATTGCGATGGATGTCACAGAAGGCTTGGTGCGTGGCCAAGAGGTGATTGACACTGGCGAGCCTATCATGATGCCGGTGGGTGATGAGGTTTTGGGCCGGATTGTTAATGTGATCGGTGAACCGGTTGATGAAGCAGGCGCTATGAAGACCAAATCCAAGCGCGCCATTCACCAGCCAGCACCAGAATTTGTTGAGCAGTCGACGGAAACCGAGATCCTTGTGACCGGCATTAAGGTTGTTGATCTCCTGGCACCATATGCCAAGGGCGGCAAGGTGGGTCTGTTTGGTGGTGCCGGTGTGGGCAAGACCGTTTTGATCATGGAACTGATCAATAATATTGCGAAGGCCCATGGCGGGTATTCGGTGTTTGCTGGCGTGGGGGAGAGAACCCGCGAAGGCAATGACCTTTATTGGGAAATGATTGAATCCGGCGTGAATGAAGAAGGTGGCGGCGGCAACTCTAAATGTGCACTGGTTTATGGCCAGATGAATGAGCCTCCCGGAGCGCGTTCACGTGTTGGCTTATCAGGCCTCACCGTTGCTGAACATTTCCGCGATCAGGGCCAGGATGTTTTGTTTTTCGTTGATAATATTTTCCGCTTTACTCAGGCTGGTTCAGAAGTGTCCGCTTTGTTGGGTCGCATTCCTTCTGCTGTGGGCTATCAGCCAACGCTTGCAACCGACATGGGTGCTTTGCAGGAACGTATTACAACCACCCACAAAGGGTCGATTACATCGGTGCAGGCTATTTATGTGCCGGCCGATGATTTGACTGATCCGGCCCCTGCAGCATCGTTTGCTCACCTTGATGCTACCACGGTGTTATCGCGTGCGATTTCGGAAAAGGGTATTTATCCGGCTGTGGATCCGCTTGATTCCACCTCTCGTATTCTTGAGCCACGCGTTGTTGGTGAAGAGCATTATGCGATTGCCCGCCGAGTTCAGGAAATCTTACAACGCTATAAAGCGCTGCAGGATATTATTGCCATCTTAGGCATGGATGAGCTGTCAGAAGAAGACAAGCTTACGGTTGGGCGTGCGCGTAAAATAGAGCGTTTCTTGTCGCAACCGTTCTTTGTGGCTGAAGTGTTTACAGGATCTCCGGGGATACTGGTTGATTTGGCAGATACTATTAAAGGCTTTAAAGGCCTATGCGCCGGTGATTATGACCATCTACCTGAAGCAGCTTTTTATATGGTAGGTACCATTGAAGATGCGATTGAGAAAGCTGAGCGTTTGGCTGCCGAAGCTGCTTAAGACGGTTTAATTGTTGTTTTATGGGACTTTAGCTGATGGCTGATGAGTTGCATTTTGAATTGGTGTCGCCCGAGCGTCTGGTCCAATCAGGCGGTGTTGATAGCGTCACTGTGCCGGGGACGGAAGGTGATTTTACTGCATTGCCTGACCATGCCCCTGTTTTGTCTACGATGCGACCAGGTGTGATCACTGTTAGAGATGGCGGCCAAGACAAGCGCATTTTTGTGCGTGGTGGTTTTGCCGAGGTCTCTCCTGAAGGACTTACGGTTTTGGCGGAAGAGGCAATCTCAATTGAAGATTTGAACCAGGATCGTTTAAATCAGGAGATCAAAAATGCGCAAGAAGATGTGGCCGACGCCAAGGATGATGCAACCCGTGGCCGCGCTCAGGAAAAACTTGATCATCTGCGCGAAATACACGCGGTTCTCTAACCGGTGATTTTCTCATAATTCACTTTTTATAGAGTGCTGTTTTGAATATGCTAGCACTGACGCTGCCCATGGGCGGTGATAGGCAGTCTGTGGAGTGTGGGTTTTAGCTTATGCGTTGGACATTAGATAATATCAACTGGGAAGCGTTTGAGCCGGACAAGGTCGATCCGGAAACACTTCAGGCTGTTAAGGCAGCCTCACTGGTTGAAGCCAATGCGCCGGATTATGTCAGTTATTTATGCAATGTTTTTAGTGACAATCCAAAACTACAGGAAGACATTCACCAGTGGGGCCGCGAAGAAAGGCAACATGGGCTAGCGCTTGCCAAATGGGCCAAGCTTGCTGATCCTGATTTTGATTTTGAGGGGAGCTTTGAGCGGTTCCGTAAAATTCAGGCCATCCAAACAGATGCCATTGAATCTGTGCGTGGTAGTCGCGCTGGCGAGATGATTTCACGCTGTGTGGTGGAAAGCGGCACATCATCATTTTACACAGCCATTAAAGACACCACACAAGAGCCTGTGTTGCGGCAGATTGCAACCTATCTTGCGGCTGATGAGTTTGCCCATTACCGGCTGTTTTATGAAACTTTCAAAAGTTATCAAGGCGAGTTGCCAACGGTTTGGCAGCGCTTGCGGATTGCGGTGGGTCGCGTTAATGAAGCAGATGATGATGAATTATCAGGGGCTTATTACTGCGCTAATTACCCGGCTGGGTCTGAAACAGCCTATGACCGAAAAACATTTGCCAATGCCTATGAGCGCCGGGTGTTGAGCGTTTATCAACGCAAACATATTGACCGTTTGATCTCGATGGTGGCAAAGGCCAGTGGGCTGAAACCACAAGGCAGGCTGGTACGTTTTATTTGTGCGCTAGCATGGCATGGCTTGTCGTTTAAGCAGAAACGACTTCTACGTACCGCTGTTTGAGGGCCTATTGTGTAAGGTGTATGAAGCTTGTCACCACCTGTTCATAAACCTCACGTTTAAAGGGTACGACAAGTTCTGGTAAATAGCTCATCTCAACCCATTTCCAATCATCAAATTCCGGCTTGGCGCCATAATCGGCATTGATATTTATGTCGCTGTCTTGGCCTTCAAAACGCATGGCGAACCATTTTTGTTTTTGCCCGCGAAATTTTCCTTTAAGGCCTTTGCGCAGCATTTCTTTCGGTAGGTCATAATAAAGCCAATCAGAGGTTTCGCCTATGTGTGAGGCTTTATTTGTGCCAACTTCTTCGCGTAGTTCCCTTATCGCCGCCTGCTGTGGGGCTTCACCTTTATCTATGCCACCTTGCGGCATTTGCCACATATACGGAGATTTGTCATCGCGACGTTTTGGCAATCTATGGCCAACCCAGACCAAACCGTGCCTGTTGAGCAGCATGATGCCGACGCAAGGCCGGTACGGTAAAGTTTCTGGATTGACCATTATGCATGTGCCATTACTTACGCGCCTGTCTGGCTGCACGAGGTATTGTTGCACTAACGGGCACAAGAATAATACCTTTTTTGTTTAATGTTTTGGCCCATTGGGCAATGGATTTAATGGTAACAGGCAGGCCGGACCCAACGCCAATGGCCATGCCGCGCTCGACTGCCAGCTTTTCCAGCCGTTTTAAATTTGCCATTATGGCCGTTCTGCTGTGTTCAGCGTCAATGACAATGTTTGCCTTGGCGTGGCCAATACCAACTTGTTGGGACACCGCTTTTGAGCGGCTGCGAACAGACGATCCATCATCCACAAAGACCAGTCCACGATTATTTAATTCCTCTAATATTGGTCTTAGAGTATCGGCGGACGCCGTAAATTTAGCGCCCATATAATTGGTTACACCAAAATAGCCGGTAAATCGGCCCATCAACCATTTAAGCCGGAGTATGTTTTTATGAACGCTGAGGCGGTTGAGCAAAGTGTATGGACCAGGATCATTGTCTGGATAATCGAACGGTTCCATTGGAATTTGCAACATGACTTCATGGCCATTTTGCTGGGCTTGGGCGCGCCAATTGTTTAACCCCTTGGCATAAGGTGCAAACGCAAGGGTCACAGCACCCGGTAACTTGGTGATGGCTTGCGTAGTTCCTGATCCGCTAAGTCCCATGCCGCCGATGAAAATGGCTATGCGGGCTTTGCGGCTCCTAGCGGTTCTGGGGCTAAGTTTGCGGGCATAGGCAAGCGAAGGTTTTTGGCCGTTGGGCCCAATTCTGGGCAATGAACCGCTGGTGGTCTTCTCCACAAGCGCCTTCAACGTGCCTTTTGGCCTTAAAGCCTTCGACTTATTAGAATTTTTTCTACCACTATCGTCATTGATCTCACTGGGGATTTTCTTGCGGGCGTCGCCGGTTACGTCTTGTTCATCGATGTTGGCGGCCATTTGCGTCTTGTCTTCAGGGCGCAAGCTTTCTCGCATGTTGAGATTTGTGGTGTCACCTGAAATCTCGGCAGCCTTCTCAGAACCATCTATGGTGAGGGTTATATGCGGCTCACCGCCAAGCGGGTTATTGGCAAACATAAGCCATAACAAGAGGCCTAGTGCGGCGATTGCGAAGGCTAGTGAGGTTCGGCCCAACCATCCCATAGTCTTTAATTGACCTATGGTTAGTGCTGGAGGCAGAGATATGTTTGAACCACTAATGGCCATAGACCAAGTTCCGGCAAAATGATGGCGTTGTGTGCGAATCAATGCGCATGACACATGATGGGCTGGGGCTTGTTAAGACTAAGTTTACGATCTCGAAAAAATGGCTATATTTTCACAAAAACCAGGTGGGCTGAGGCACAAATAAATAACGCCACAAGGCTCAAGTGAACCTTGTGGCGTTGAATACGACTAGGGCTGCGTCAGCTTGTCCTTCCTAATTCGGAACTGGCGCTGGTTTTTCATCCTTAGATTTGGGATCAGCAATTTTCTGGTTGATCTTAACACCACGCAAGAGATCGAGTGCGTAAGCCAGTTGTTTGTCATCTTTCCGGTCTGGTGGGATGTAAGATGAAGATCCTGATTTTTCTTCTTTTTTATCACCGCTGCTTTTGAGGTGTCCGCGCAGGCTTGCTTCGCCTCGTTGTGTGGTGCGGGCCTTCAATTTTTCAGGAATGTCTTGTTCAACCACGATATCAGGCGTTATCCCCTTGGCCTGAATTGAGACGCCGGATGGGGTGAAATAACGCGCGGTGGTTAATCTTAAGGCACCATTGCTGCCCAGTGGAATGATGGTTTGTACAGAACCTTTGCCAAATGAACGTGTGCCCAACACTGTTGCTCGACGATGGTCTTGCAATGCTCCGGCAACGATCTCAGATGCTGAAGCCGAGCCGCCATTGATTAGGACAATCAGTGGTTTGCCTTCTGTCAGGTCGCCGGCGCTTGCTGTGAAACGTTGTGTTTCCTGAGGATTACGCCCGCGGGTTGAAACAATTTCGCCGCGTTCTAAGAACGTGCCGGATACTGATACGGCTTGGTCAAGCAGGCCACCAGGATTGTTGCGCAAATCAATAACATATCCGCGTATCTTACCGCCGATCTCTTTTTTCAGCTTTTTGATCGCCACGTTGAGATTGTCTTGGGTTTGTTGATTGAATTTGGTAATGCGAACATAACCAACATCACCCTCATTGCGATAGCGCACCGCGCGGATCTTAATTACATCGCGGACGATTTTCACATCAAACGGGGCGTCTGTTCCTTTGCGTATAATGGTTAGCGTCAAAGGCGTGTTTACAAGCCCACGCATTTTACCCACAGCTTGTTGTAAGGTAAGGCCCCTTATCTGTTCACCATCGAGGTGAGAAATAAGATCGCCCGAAAGCAGGCCGGCTTTTGAAGCAGGTGTGTCGTCAATCGGGGAGATCACCTTGACCAAACCGTTTTCCATTGTCACTTCAATGCCCAGGCCGCCAAATTCGCCACGGGTTTCGACCTGCATATCTTTATGCCTGTTGGCATTCATATAGCTTGAATGCGGGTCGAGAGAGGTCAGCATGCCGTTAATGGCTGCATCCATGAGTTTGGTTATGTCAGGTTTTTCAACATAATTGGCCCGGACGCGATCAAACACGCTGCCGAACAAGCTGAGTTGCCTGTAAATATCTGAATTAGCGGCGTTTGCCGAACTTTGCGGTCCTAAATTATATAGCAAAGTTGTTGCTGCTATAGCGCCAGCTGCCGCACAACTAATTCCTGTAATCCATGTCCTGCGCATTATCCACGTGCCTTCTTTGCAGTGCCTGCCCACCATGGGCTAGGGTCGATAGAAGTTCCATCTTTTCGGAACTCAACATATAAGATCGGTCGTCCATTACTTTCAAGGTCAACAGCTGCAGAATTGTTAGCTGCCGTCTTGCTCATGATCCCGACCGGTTCTCCTGCCAATATAAATTGTCCTACAGATACATTGACCTTATCTAAACCAGCAAGCAATACATGATACCCCTCGCCGGCACTTATGATCAAGAGGCGACCATAACTTCTAAATGCACCGGCATAAACCACACGACCGTCAACCGGGGTGGTAACTTGGGCATTTGCGCGTGTCGCAATTGACATTCCTTTCGTGGTGCCGCCGACTTTATCATTCGTGCCAAATTCAGCAAGCCTTATGCCCTGTGCTGGAAAATTCAATGAGCCTTTGGCATTTGAAAACTTTTTTGATGGATGTAATTTTTCTGCCTGGCGTCTAAGGGCTATTCTTAGGGCTGCACTTTTTACTTCGTTGGCTTTGAATTTTTGTAAATTAACAGTGGTTGTGGGCCCGAGTTTGGCGATCAGTTCTTTCAGGTTTTTGGTGCTTTTGGCAAGTTTTTCTGCGTGCAGACGCTCAGCTTCCACTTCAGCCAGGGTGAGTTGAGATGCTTGACGCTTTTTGAGCAGCAAAGCGCGAACGTCACGACGCTCTTTTTCAAGTTCTTGTAGATGTGTATTAAGTGTTTTTTGTTCGGTCACAATGGTTCGGCGCACGGCGATGAGCCGGGCGAGGTTTTGTGCTAAGCCATTGGCTTCGCTGCGAATTTCTGGAATTATTGTGCCAAGTAACATAGCGCCTCGCAATGCTGATACGGCATCTTTCGGCTTGACGGCGAGAGCTGGCGGCGGGTTTTGTTCAAGGCGTTGAAGCCCTGCCAGAAGTTCAGCTAAAACTTTACGCCGCGCTGAAAATTTGGTGCGCAGGGTCTGTTCTTCCAGCTCAAGTTTTTTGACACGCTCTTCGATAAAACTTGCTTGGGCTTCGCGGGTTTGAATTCTTGTGGCCGTGGCAACCAACGTCTCGCGCAATTTGGCTATGGTGATGGCAAGCTCTTTGACTTCTTTTGTTAAGTCCTGCGTGCGCGTAATGGATTGTCTGAGCTTACCCTGCACGTCTTTGAGCTGATCTGAAGCGCCTGTTTGTGCTTGAATTGGGGTTTGCGTGAAGAGACATGCCATGCCTGCGCAGATCAACGCTTGGCAGCGAAACCATTTTGATGTGTGGGGTTGCAACGGTTTGGCTCTACGGGCTTTCACGATATTTTGACACTCCAAATTCAAACTTTGGGATGATTATGTGGAAAAACGTCCCTTTTAAGGTTTGGTCAGCTCAATAATCTTAACCCATAATCGTTTAATTTTTTATGCTCTGTGATAGGGGTGATTGGTTAATATTGTCATTGCGCGATAGATTTGCTCGGCAATCATAACTCTTGCAAGTTTATGTGGCCAGGTCATGGCGCCTAATGACAAGGCAAATTGACAGGCCTGTTTGACGGCTGATCCATGGCCATCAGCTCCACCCAGTAAAAAGACCAGTTCGCTTGATCCCTCGTCGCGCCAATGTGCCATGTGATTTGCCAATTCTCTGCTTTGCAATTGTTTTGCGCGTTCGTCAAGCATGACGGCCATGGCACCTTGGGGGATGGCTGTTAAGAGTTTTGTTGCTTCCTCATTGCGTCTATCAGTAAGATTTCTTAAGCGAGATTCGGGGATTTCTTTGATTTCAATGCCGCTCATGCCGCATAATTTGCCTTGTTGAGCACATCTTTCGGCATATAGCGTTACAAGTTCCAGCTCAGGGCCTGATTTTAGCTTGCCGATGGCGGCGATCGTCACATGCATGAAGGTTTCTGCTCAAATGCCCGGATTTGCTGTCAAATGATGTTATATTGCGCGTTTTTCATCTGGCGCATCAACTGACCAAAGCCGTTCCAGATTATAAAATTCGCGTACCTCTGGACGAAAAACATGGATCACTACATCGCCAGCATCAAGCAGCACCCAATCACAATGGGGCATGCCTTCAACATGTGCTTTGCCGTAGCCCTGGCTTTTAAGCTTTTTGACGACTTGATCGGCAACAGCACCGACATGGCGCTGTGAGCGGCCGGAGGCGACAACCATGTAATCGGCCATGGGAGTTTTATTGCCCAGGTCGATTGAGACCAGATCAAGTGCTTTGGCGTCTTCCAGACATTCGATGATGGTTTTGTGGAGTTTTGTGGCAGCAGCCTTGCGCGTGGCAGGCTTGCTGGCAGAGCCCGTTTTTTTACGAGATCTTTGCGGCTTTTTAGCAGTCAGGACGATATTCCTTTTTGGTATATGTAAAGGGCAGCAGTTTGAAGCAATATATCATGCTCAACACTTTGTGTTACCCCTTTCATACATTCGGGTTAATCACATGGATTTATGACAAGATAATGACTGATAATAAATCATATGCGCCTTAAAGTTCAATAGCTGTGGTTTATTGTTGTGTTCTGAGCGCGGTTGAACTTTCAGGATGCTGGCAGCCATGAATAAAACACCAGGCCGGGGCCGTTGCAGTGGCAAGTCCGGCCGCGTCGCTTTCATCCCATCGATTGTCTCTATAGCGCTGTGCGGCGAGGGAGCTAAGCGCTTGCAGGTCATATCCCGGCCGGTCAAAGATGGCTATGGGCATGATTTCCATAAGCTGTGTCCAATTTTTCCATTCGGGTAATTGCGGCAAGATATCAGCGCCCATCAGCCAGACAAATCGTGTTTGCGGCCAACGGGCCTTAAGGCGGTGTGCTGTGTCTATGGTATATTGTGTGCCCAATTGGTGTTCGAGGTTGGAGATGAAAATACGCGGATGTTGCGCATAATAGCTGGCCGCCTCAAGTCGATCTGCAAGCGGCTTTGTCTCTTTCTCAGCTTTAAGAGGGTTTTGTGGAGAAACCAACCACCAGACCCAATCAAGTTCAAGCCTCTTTAGAGCCTCAAGTGATATTTGAAGATGGCCCTCATGTGCCGGGTTGAACGACCCGCCGAGCAGGCCAATGCGTAGGCCGGGCGTTGCAATGGGTAAGTTATGGTGGGCCATAACAGTCAGGGCCGGGTTTGGCCGGTGCCGCGAACGACATATTTGAAACTGGTCAATTGCTCTAACCCAACCGGACCACGGGCATGCATTTTACCGGTTGCAATGCCGATTTCAGCACCCATGCCAAATTGCCCACCATCGGCATATTGGGTGGAGGCATTGTGCAATACGATGGCGCTGTCGACAGTGTTCAGGAATTTTTCGGCCGTTGCCGCATCCTCGGTAACGATGCTATCTGTGTGGTTCGAGCCATAGCGGTCGATATGCTCAATGGCACCGTCCACACCATCCACGGTTTTAAGCGCTATGATGTTGTCGAGGTATTCTGTGTGCCAATCTTCCTGGGTGGCGGGTTTGACATGTGCACTTAGTTTTTGAGCTGTCTCATCACCACGGACTTCGCAGCCCGCCTCATGCAAGGTTTCAACTAGGCTTGGGATATTTGCTTCAGCGCTCGCGCTATCTACAAGCAATGTTTCAGCCGCACCGCAAATACCAACCCGGCGCATCTTTGCGTTGAGAACAATGTCCCGCGCCATCTCAGGGTCTGCTGCCTTATCGACATAGACATGGCAAATGCCTTCCAGGTGGCTGAAGACAGGAACCCTGGCTTCTTCTTGGACGCGTTTTACCAGGCTCTTGCCGCCGCGTGGGACGATCAGGTCGATGGTATTATTCAGCCCGGCCAGCATCATACCGACCGCGAGACGGTCCGTGGTTGGTACCATCTGAATGGCTGTTTTGGGCAGGCCAGCCTGTTTGAGGCCTTCTTGCAGACACACCAGAATTGCCTGGCTTGACTGAAAGCCATCCGAGCCGCCTCGTAAAATAACCGCATTGCCGGATTTCATACACAGTGCTCCGGCATCTGCTGTTACATTGGGCCTGCTCTCATAGATTATGCCAATGACGCCGAGTGGTACCCGCACACGGCTGATTTTTAGCCCGTTGGGGCGGTCCCATTCAGCAATGACATCGCCGATGGGATCGGGCAGGGCCGCTATCTCCAACAAGCCTGTTGCCATGGCATTTATGCCGTCTTCATCCAGTTTTAGGCGATCGATAAAAGCTTCGGTCTGACCATTTTCCTTGGCGCGCATTATGTCGGTTTTATTGGCATCCATAATCGTCGGTATATTTGCCAAAAGCTGCTTGGCCATGGCTTCCAGGCCTGCGTTTTTTTCTGCCGTACTTGCGTGCGCCAGCGCATGAGCGGCTTTCTTGGCGCTTGTGCCAATTTTTGCCATTTGCGCTTCAATCGCCTGAGCTGAGTTGATGTCTACTTTTACTTTGTTTGCCAAACTCATGAGATTTTAGCCTTTGGTTAAATGGAGGTCATCGCGATGGACGATTTCATTGCGTCCACGGTAGCCCAGAATTGTTTCAATTTCACCGCTTTTATGACCAATGATGCGCCGCGCATCTTCATAATCATAGGCGCTGATACCGCGTGCAATTTCAGTCCTTTCAGGGCTGAGAATTGTTACGGCGTCACCACGCTGAAAATTACCATCAACTTTGACAACACCAGCGGGCAGCAGGCTTTTGCCGGACTTAAGGGCTGTGATGGCGCCTGCATCAACGGTGAGCGTACCATGAGCTTCAAGGCCGCCGGCAATCCAGCGCTTGCGGGCAGCAGCGGGGCTTGCCTTTGCCAGAAACCATGTGCAATTGGCCCCATGCTCCAGGGCTTTGAGCGGATGGTAAGGCTTGCCGTCAGTGATCACCATATGACAGCCTGCTTGTGTTGCAATGCGGGCGGCTTCCAGTTTGGTTACCATGCCGCCAGAGCCTACGGCACTTTCCGATTCGCCCGCCATAGCCTCAATCTCAGGCGTGATCTCAGCAATCTCAGGTATCAGCTTGGCTGATTTATCCTTGTTGGGGGCTGAGGTGTAAAACCCATCGACATCTGATAACAGCAGCAGGCAATCTGCTGAAATCATGCTGGCAACACGAGCGGCCAGTCTGTCGTTATCGCCATAACGAATTTCATTGGTGGCGACCGTGTCGTTTTCATTGATGATGGGAATGGCACCAAGCTTCAACAAAGTGGACAAGGTGTTGCGGGCGTTTAAATAGCGTCTGCGTTCTTCTGTATCCTTGAGTGTCAGCAGTATTTGAGCAGCGTTGAGATCATGTTTGCCGAGCATGTCCTGATAGGCGTGCGCCAGAGCAATTTGGCCAAGGGCGGCGGCTGCCTGGCTTTCTTCAAGTTTAAGTGGGCCGGAGTTGAGCCCCAATGTTTTTCTGCCCAGGGCTATGGCACCTGATGAGACGATGAGCACTTCTTGGCAACGGGCACGAAGACTGGCCAGATCTTCGCCCAAGGCTTTAAGCCAGGGGCGCTTGATCTCGCCGGTTTCAGGATCGGCCAATAGGGCGGAGCCGATTTTGATAACGATGCGGCGCATATCTGCAAGCTGTTGGCTCATGGCTGCCATCCCGCAGGCGTTACGGGAGCTTCGGCTTGCGCTTTTTCTTGCAAGCGGGTCTCATCAATGATGTGCAGCAATTGTGCTGTTACATCACGAATGCCATCGCCGGTGGCTGCTGAAATCACCAGGGGGTCTTTGTTTGCGGCAATGGCGAGTTCTTGGCGCTTGGCGTCAATTTCATCCTCGCTTAGTGCATCGCTTTTGTTCAATGCCAGCAGCTCAGGTTTTTCGCCAAGCCCGTTGCCATATTGTTCAAGCTCACCGCGTATTGTTTTATAACTTGCAACAACGTCTTCTTGCGTTGCGTCAATCATGTGAAGCAAAATGGCGCAGCGTTCGACATGTCCTAAAAACTTGTCACCAAGGCCCAAGCCCTGGTGGGCGCCTTCGATGAGGCCTGGAATGTCGGCCAGCACGAATTCGCGAGTGTCCAATGCGACCACACCGAGTTGAGGGTTGAGTGTCGTGAACGGATAATCGGCAATTTTAGGCCGGGCAGCACTGGCCATGGATAACAAAGTTGATTTGCCGGCATTGGGCAGGCCGACAAGGCCTGCATCTGCAATCAGTTTGAGTCTGAGCCAAATCTCATCTTCAACCCCATCCTGGCCGGGGTTGGCTTTGCGCGGGGCCTGGTTGGTTGAACTTTTAAAGCGCGTATTACCAAAGCCACCATTGCCGCCCTCGGCCAGGCAAAACCGCTGGCCGATTTTGGTGAGGTCATACAAGACAGTTTCATTGTCTTTGTCTAATACCTGCGTGCCTTCGGGCACGCGCAATATGACGTCTTCGCCCTTGGCGCCTGATTTATTGCGTCCCATGCCATGGGTGCCGGTTTTGGCCTTGAAATGCTGGTGGTATCGAAAATCGATCAACGTGTTCAAGCCTTCGACGCATTCGACCCATACATCGCCACCACGGCCGCCATCACCACCGTCGGGGCCACCGAATTCGATATATTTCTCGCGGCGAAAACTCACAGCGCCCGCGCCCCCATTGCCGGAGCGGATATATAATCTTGCCTCGTCGAGAAATTTCATAACCGTCTAATCTTACGCTGTTGGTGTCGTGTTTAGCTTAAATTTAGTGCCAAACCCTAATGTAATGCCCATTTTGCATTAAAAAAGGGAGATGAAAATCATCTCCCCGCCAATCTAATGATAATCAGGCGGGATGAGCCGCCTGAAATTGTGCTGTCAGGCCACTATTTTGCGCTTGCCTCAGCCGGGACTATAGAAACATATGTCCGTCCGCCACGTGATGTCTTGAAAGCCACAGTGCCTTCGGTCTTTGCGAAAATCGTGTGGTCTTTGCCCATGCCGACATTGTCGCCGGGGTGCCATTTGGTGCCGCGCTGGCGGATAACGATATTGCCGGGGATCACCTGCTCACCGCCAAATTTCTTAACGCCCAAACGGCGGCCCGCTGAATCGCGACCGTTCCGGGATGAACCACCTGCTTTTTTATGTGCCATCGGTGTTGGTCCTTATTTCTTAGCTGCGGGCTTTTTTGCCGCTGGCTTTTTAGCGGGGGCGGCTTTCTTATCAGATTTTTTCGGCTCCGCCTTCGTGGCTTTTGCCTTTGCAGCTGGTTTAGCCTCGGCTTTTGTCTTGGCGTCAGCCTTTTTTGCAGCAGTCTTAGGCTTGGCCTCTGCTTTTTTCGGCTCCGCCTTATCTGCTTTTTTCGGCTCGACTTTCTTGTCGTCCTTTTTCGCAGCGGCTTTGGCTTTGGACGGCTTTTTGCCACCGGTTAAAATTTCTGTCACGCGCAACACGGTTTGGTCTTGCCTGTGGCCGTGGGTGCGGCGATATTTTTTACGGCGTTTCTTTTTGAAAACGATGATCTTGTCGCTGCGCGATTGATCAAGCACTTCAGCGGCAACGCTTGCGCCGGACACGGTCGGGGCGCCAATTTCAGCCTTGGCGCCTTCGCCAACCATGAGGACTTCGGTCAGTTGAATGACGTCGCCTTTTGTGGCATCGAGCTTTTCAACTGTGACGATATCGTTTTCTGCGACTTTATATTGCTTGCCGCCGGTTTTGATAACTGCGAACATAAAACTTATCCATTATTCATAGGAAACTCGCCGGCTGCACGCATGCTGCCGGGTGATCCGCGCGCACTATACGCGTAACGCTGTCGCTGTCAAGAAATTGCGCTTGATTTCACGTGTTTTGTTAATGTGGCTAAAGTTCGTGCTGTAACAGCAATTTTTTGGCCTTTAGACAAAACAAACTTGGCAAAATGTGTGTGAGAGTTGTATCAAGGCCGTCTTATACCAAATGGGTCAATAATTGCTTCCTTTGGTATTACATATTTGGTTTCGCGGAGAGGTGCCGGAGTGGTTGAACGGGGCGGTCTCGAAAACCGTTGAGCGCGCAAGCGTTCCGAGGGTTCGAATCCCTCTCTCTCCGCCATTTATATGTCGTCTCAGCTGCTGTCATGCTCAAAATTTGCGCAGTGTGTTGAAGATGAGGTCGATGTCTGGGCGGCTGCTGTAGTCGGCGCCTTGCGAGAACCGGTGTTTGATGATCCCGTTTGGGCCCACCACAAAAATGATGGGGTGTGGAATGCCATAGGCAAAGCTTCCCGGCTCATGGGTTTTATTTAAAATGCCGAAGGCGCGGATGATTTTGGATTTGGTGTCAGACAAGATCGGGTATTTGATGTTTTGCCGCCTGGAAAATAAGGCACTTCTGGCCACACGATCATAGGTGACAATGGCGACATTATAGCCAAGCGCCTTGGCATCCTTGAGCCGGGTGTTCCATTCAACCGCTTCTGCCTTGCAATAGACACACCAGCCAACAGACCGGCTGAAAAGCAAAATAAGTCCGTGCTTGCCTGTGATTGAGCGGAAATTTCGCTTGGTACCCGTTTGGTCTTGGGTTGCCAGATTATGCGGAATTTTACTGCCGACTTTAGGGCCACTTCTGAGCTTGTCATATGAGGGTGCTGCCATGACGGCCAGAGGCAGGGTCAGAATGGCTATGATAACCAGAAAATAATGGACGTAAAATACGTGTAGGCGTGGCCAAAAAAATCTCGTGTGCATGTAACCCTCCTGGCTCATGAAATTGCTGGCTTTCCCTTAGTTTAAGATGAACTCAAACAACTGAGAAGAGCTGCTTGTTCAAAACTCCTTGAAGGAATTTTGAAGGGGTGCAGTGTGCTGAACCTGCTTTAGTGAGCTACGGCTCATTTTTCATAATCACTTTCATACGCTTGCCGGTTCCTTGAGCCAGCATTGTCAAAGCTTCTTCAAGTTTGCTCATGGGCAAGACATGGGTGATCAGTGGTTTTAATTTCACCACACCATCGTGGACCAAATCGACGCTGGCGGGAAAGGCCTCGCCTTTCGATGCGCGCGCATTGAGGATTTGGATTTCCTTATAATAGAAATAATAGAAGGGGAGCTTGCCCTCGGTTTCCGTATAGATGCCAAAAGGCAGCACACGTCCGCCAATGCGCACAAGTTCCATGGCCTGTGCCAGGGTTTCAACTTTACCGGCGGTTTCAATCACAAGATCGGGCCCGATGCCATTTGTGGCCTCGAGCACCTGGGCTTTAATGTCATTGTTTTGATCCAGCGTCAGGTCGGCGCCAAATTCTTGGGCAAGGTCTCGTTTCCACGCACTGCGTGTTATGCCGATGATCGGTTTGGCACCTGCGGCTTTTGCCAATTGGGTGTGAAGCTGACCTGAGACGCCAAGGCCGATTATGACGACGGATTCCTCAGGCGCAATAGGGGCCATGCGCTGGGCATGCACGCAGGTCGAAAACACTTGTGTGAACGCGGCCTCTTCGTCTGACACCTCATCTGGCAGAGCAAAGACGTTTTGCTTGGGGGCTGTGACATATTCAGCAAAGCCGCCATTGCGCTCGCGGCCTAGCAGTTCGCCATTGGGGCACAGATTGGTCTGGTTGCGCTGGCAATGATAACACGTACCGCAAAACACGGTGGGGTCAACGATCACCCGTGTGCCGGGCTTGATGCCTCCGGGGGCTTGCCCTTCAACGATGGTGCCGGTGATCTCATGGCCCATAATGACGGGGTAAATGGCTGGCATGCCGCCGCCATAAATTTTAAGGTCCGTGCCGCAAATGCCGGAATGGCTGACCTTCACCAATACCTCATTGTCTGCGGGTACAGGGCGGGGCACGTCTTGTAATTCAACATGCCCCGGTTTTGTCAGCACCATGGCTTTCATGAGTTCTGCCATCTAAATGCGCCTAAACGGGATCGGCAACTCTAAGCGCGGCCCTGCCTGTCACCTTGCCGAGTTCGACTTGCTCGTGAACCTCTTCAGCTTCGGCCAACGGGCGTTTGAGGCCAACGATCGGCCAGATTTCGCCACGGGCGCACAACTCAAGCGTTTCGAGAAGCTCAATGCGGCTGACATACCGGCTGCCCAGAATTGATTGCTCGTAAAACAAAAGCTTGCGCGCATTGGTGGTGAAATCCTCACCAGCGCCGCCTAATGTCACCACGCGGCCGCTTGGCCCCAGCGCATTGATGCCCGCTTCAAGCGTTGCCTTTGTGGAGACATAATCGACGGCGACATCAATGCCGTTGCCATTGGTTAAATCCATCAGGGCTTGTGTGACGTCACCTTGTGAGGCATCAACCACTTCATCCGCGCCCGCCTTGCGGCAGGCATCGAACTTGTCTTTGTCAATATCAACGGCGATGACGCGTGCGTGGGCCCATTTTGCCAAAACCAGCTGATGGATGCCAAGGCCACCACCGGCACCGAACACGGCGACGGTTTCACCAGGTCTGATGTTGCCGCGTTTGAGCACTTTGTAAGGTGTTGCCAGCGCGTCGGTGATGACACCGACTTCTTCAGGATGGTTTTTATAATCCAACCCGTCGGGCAGTTTGACGAACACATGGGCAGGCAGTTTGATATATTCCGCATATCCGCCGTCACAATCCTTGCCGACCATGCCGGCGAGATTTTCGCACAACGGCTCAAGGCCCTTAATGCAATTGCGGCAATGGCCACACATTAAATAGAAATTGCTGGTGACCGCATCGCCCACTTTGACATTGCTAACCGCCGGTCCGACATCGACGATTTCAGCGGTGATTTCGTGACCGATAATGCGGGGGAACTCGGCAGGCATGCGGCCCATTTTAATGTGTTGAATGGTGAGCCCTGCGCCAACGGTGAATACCTTGGCCACGGCCTCGCCCGGTCCTGCTACGGGGTCGGGAACATCTTTCATAACAAAGGCCGTATTGGGGGCCTCAAGAACCATTGCTTTCATTTTATATTTTCCCCGTCGTCAAAGTTTAATCTTCAAACATGAAATTGGCAGCTTTCAAGAACAGGGTGCGGTTTACGCCGTCAGAATGCAAGAAGGCAGCGGAATCGCGCACGAGTTTCTCAACGCCAAACTCTTTCATATACCCGTGCCCGCCGTGGATCTCGAGGCACCAGGTGGCAATTTTCCAGGCGGCTTGCGAGGCCATGGTTTTGGGCAGAACACCCAATGTTTTATCCCAACCTTGGTCTTGATGATCAGCCAGCCAACAAGCACGGTGAATGTAGGAACGGGAGGCATCGATCAGCATTTTCATCTCGGCCAATTGCGCTCTGATGCCGTCATGCTCAATAATTGGCTTGCCGCCTTGAACTCTGATTTTGGCCCATTCAACGGACTTTGCAAAACAAGCTTCAGCGACGCCCAAAATGCTGGCTGCGGCATAAGCATTGGATTGCGGGAAAAATTCGGCCAAGACCTGAAAACCTTTGCCGGAGGTGCCGACAACATTTTCATCAGGGATAAAACAATCCTGGAAAATCAGTTCGGCATTATTGGCCAACCGTTCGCCCATTTTGTCATGCACGCGGCCGATGGTGAAACCGGGACGGTCGCGTTCCAGCAAAAAGCAGGTGGAGCCTTCGGCCAGGGGCTTGTCTTTTTCGGTTTGCACGAACAACAAATAGAAGCTTGATCTGTTGCCGTTGGAAATAAAATGCTTCATGCCGTTGACCGTCCAGCCGCCATCGGTTTTTTCAGCAGCCGTGCGAAATGGTGTTGGATAGGGCAAGAAATAATTAGACGCATTGTCCGGCTCGGTGATGCCTATGCCGAGCATGCCGTGCGGGTCTTCCACAAAGGCTGGGATCACACGCGCTTTTTGTTCATCGTTCAAGGCGTTTTGCATGATCTGAGCAATTTTAAGCGTTTGGGCAAAAATCACTGAAACGCCAAGATCACCTTTGCCCAATTCCTCGATCACCATGGAGGTGGTGAGTGAATCCGTGCCCAATCCGCCCCATTCATCGTTCAGCGTCATGGTACGGATGCCGAGTTCATGAGCCTTTTCGACGATTTCAAGCGAATAGCCGTCTGCCGGATCGGTCTTGGCATCAAGCTCGGCAGCGCGTGGTTTTACTTCATCCTCAACGAAACGCTTTACCGTATCAAGAATAGCGCGCTGGTCATCTGTTTGAATAAATATCTCTTCCATGTGTCCCCCCGAGCGGCGAAAGCGTTTAATTGTACGTCTACAGATTAATCTAGATAGTGTGTTGCGGCCAAGCTGTTTTGATCAAGGGTGATGTTATGCCTGCTGCTTTGGTGCTGGAATCCAGCGCACAACACCAGCAATGCCATCCACCCCGACGGTAGAGCCATCCGGGATCTGGTTGGTGGCATCCAGCACACCCAGCACCATGGGAATGCCGCGCTCGCGGCCAAGGGACGCCAAATGGGATGTTGAGCCGCCAAGTTCGGCCACAACGCCTGAGACCTTTGGCAATATGTGGGCCAAGGCCGGGCCTGCCACTTTGGTGACCAATATATCGCCTGGGGCTACCCTGCCGATTTCACATTCGCAACTGACCACACAGGCACGGCCTGCGCCCCAGCCAATGCCACCGGGGTGACCGCGCATTGAGGGTCTGCCGGAAAAGATTTCATCTGGAATGATTGTGTCTTCTACATGAAGGGGCCGTGCTTGCAACATTTTGATGCCGGCCTCATCCATTGCCCATTCGACTTCAACGGGCATTTTCATCATGGCTTCGGCCTGTTTCATATATTGGCTGAGTTCCATGACCTGGGCTTCATTCAGGCAGGGTTGGTCTATTTTACCAGCCGGGACAGCTTGAGCTGTTGGTGTTGTGCCACCATGGTGATGACAGTTGATGGAATGTTCCTTGCGCCCCATTGTGATTTCTTTGAGCGTGCCGTCGGCATCCAAGTCATAGCGGTCTGGTACGATTTCACCTTGAGCAATGGTTTCCCCAAGTCCCCATGTGGCGCTGACCGACATGCCGCCATCGGCTGTTTGGCTTAAACCACCGCCGGAAGCTATGGCTTGCACAAGCGGTTGAACAAGAACGGCCATAGCTGTGTCTGTGGGATTGATGTCTTTACCATCCATGTAACGCATGGCGCGCGATGACCACAGCGCGCCCCAACAGGCGCGGACGCAGGTTAAGAATTCTTCTTCCTTGTCTACGCCTAAGAAAGTCTGGAATTGACCTGCAAAGCTTGAGCCTTCCGTGTCTTCCATGAGAGAGGATGAGCGCACGGCCAGCATGTTGCCGCTTTTTTCAACCAGATCGCGATAGGCTGCAATTAGGGGGTCTAGAATTTCCGGCACGATGGGTTTTGAAAACAGGGCAATGCGCACTTCGGACACATAATTGCGGGATTCCATGAAATCGAGTGTCACCGCTTTTTCAGCAGAAGCGAGCAGCCCCAAGCTTTCAAGCTGGTGATTATAGGCGTCAGCACTCAGGCAAAAGCCGCCCGGTGTGGGCAGGCCACCATGGGCAAGCGCTGCCTGATTAGACGTTTTGGGGCCGCACAGCATTGGGTCGGCCGCTTTTGGATCGCCAAGAGAAATGATGAAATTACTCATAAGCACACTCTTTAAAATATTCTTTCCATAACAAAGGTGGCCGGACGATGAAATCGCCCGGCCGATCCAATTTGTTTAAAGCCTAAACCTAAGTTTAGTGAGGCATTGGGTCGACGACCGTGATCTGATTGACCGGGAAGTTTGTCACAACCTCGGTTTCGTCAGCATGCACAATCTGCATTTCCTCAATACGCACGCCATATTTAAATGGAATACCGTGTTGGGTTTCCAGTGCGAACACCATGCCTTCCTTGATTTCAATTGGATGGTCAAGCGACCAGATGCGTGAAATCACAGGAGGGTCATATTGCGCCAGACCAAGACCGTGGCCCCAGAGGTTAGCTGCGGCTTGATCTTCTTCCTCATAGCCCCAGGCTTCTTTGGCTGATGGCCATTTCAAAGCGATGTCGCGGGTGGACGCGCCGACTTTCACAGCTTCCATTGAGCCTTGCAGCCAATCAAGCGCTTCGGCATAAATGCCCTTGATCTCATCATTTGGCTCGCGGCCAACACTATATGTGCGGTAGTAGCAAGATTTATAGCCGTTCCATGTCAATGCTGCCAAATCCATGAACACAATATCGCCGGGTTGTATGATCCGGTCAGTAAAGTTACGCCAGTTTGGCCATGTGTTGGGGCCGGAGGAGACAATCACGTCTTCAACATCTTCCATGCCTGGGATGTTGTAGAGGAAGTGCATGATGTGAGCTGTCACCTGATTTTCGGTGATACCAGGTTTTAGGAATTTCATGCATTCCCAGTGTGCCGCATCGCCAATGGCGCCCACAATGCGCATGCATTCTTGCTCATCGACGTTTTTAACAGCGCGGGCTTCCATCATGGGTGACATGCCGTCAGCCCATTCAATGCCTTCTTCCTTGAAGTGCTCCAGCATGTTGATGTCCAAGAAGTCGACGCCAAGCTTTTCGCCGGCAACGCCAAAGCGTTTCATTTCTTCTTTAATGGCGTTGGTAAATTTCGTTACCTGCTGTTTTGATGCGCCACCTGCGGCACCTTTAATCCAGGCATAAGAATAACGGACATTGTCTTCTGGAATCCACGGTGCGTGGCGTTGGATTTGCATGCCGATGTCGCCTTGTTCAAACAGAACAGGTGCTGCATCACCACACAAAAGGGCATAGCGTAGGCCTGGCTTTAGCCGGTTCCAGCCTGGTGTCAATGTGCCGGTGATGTAGCGCACGTTTTCATCATACATGCACAACATGGCGCCAAGGCCGTGTTCTTTCATGCGCGCACGCGCGCTTTCCAAACGGTAAGTGCGCAACCGGTCCCAATTGACCTTTTGCTGCCAGTCTGTGGCACCCATGCCGAAATTTGCGGTCCCGTATCTCATTGTGTTTGTTCTCCCGTAATCGGTGGTTTGCCGTTGCAAACTCAATTTGTAGATGGGCCATGCTGCGCCCAACAATTCAACAAGCACAATTAAAGGAGATGGGGACAAAACACAAGGAACACGTAAGGCATGTTTGATAAAATTTAATGAGTGATCTGATTAAAAACCTTTATTTTCCGTATGATAGGGCGATGATGGTTGCCGTGTGCGGTCGGATGATTTAAAAGAATGAGAAAATGTACTTTGGCTGTTTCTAGCAGATTGGAATATGGGGTTAAGCATTGCCTTGGATGTCATGATCGCCGTCATTTTGACGTAACGGGATTTTTCTAGCATAATTTAGGGCTTATGGCTTAATGAAGAGGTGTTGCGTCACCTCTGCACCACAATCGATCTGTCGAGGAAATTGCGCCTAATTGGGTGCAAAATGGGCCAAAGTGATAAGTAATAGAGGTTTGAAGTGAGAGCATTTGATTTTGCGGCCCCAAAAACCGTCGATCAGGCGGTGGCCTTGCTTGCGGAACATAGTCCCAATGCCAAACCGCTTGCCGGTGGCACGGATTTATTGGTCGAGATTAAACATGATGCGCCTGTGCCGCAGGTTTTGGTGGATGTGTCGCAAGTCGAAGAGTTGCGCAACATTGAGTTAAGCGATGACGGCTTGCATATCGGCAGTTGTGTGACGCATACAGAGATTATGACATCGCCATTGGTGGTGGAGCATGCGCCGGTGTTGATTGATGCGGCACATACGATCGGTGCGGTGCAAACGCGTAATCTTGGCACGCTGGGTGGTAATCTCGTAACGTGTGTGCCGTCTATGGATAGTGGACCGGCTCTGCTGGCGCTTGAGGCGGAAGTAACCGTCGCGGGTGCTTCTGGCTTGCGCAAAATGCCGCTTGGCGAATTTTTCGTTAGCCCCCGCAAAACAATCCTTAAGCCCGATGAGCTGCTGATTGATATTATTATCCCTAAGAAAAACCTTTGTAAACCGTGTGACTTTATCAAATTCGGTCTGCGCAAGGGCCAAGCTTTGGCCCTGGTCAATGTGGCGGCTTGTTTATGGGTTGATGACAAGAATTGCTTCAAGGACGTGCGTATTGCTTTGGGGGCTGTAGCACCCGTCGTGATCCGTGCCGAACAGGCGGAAGCTGCTTTGGAAGGTAAGGAAATCACCGAAGCTGCGATGGCTGAGGCCGGAAAACTTGCTGTAACTGCAGCAAAACCGATCGACGATTTTCGTGCCTCGGCGGAATATCGCCGTGATTTAATAGAAGTGTTGACCCGGCGCGCTGTGGAACATGCCGTGGCGAAAGCCAGCTAATTTGGAGAACCCCTCGTGGATATTACCCTGACAGTAAATGGCGAAGAACGCACAGCAAGTGTGCCGCCCGAGACGACCCTGCTTAAAATGTTGCGGGAGGATTTGGGGCTGACAGGTGCCAAGCTTGGCTGCGATGTTGGCGATTGTGGGGCCTGCACGGTTCTGGTTGATGGTAAGTCGATCAATGCCTGCTTGATGCTTGTGGGCCAGGTGCAAGGCCGCGATGTGGCCACGATTGAGGGTCTGGCGGATCTTGAGCATCTTCATCCGTTGCAAAAAACGTTTGAAGATCTGGCAGCCCTGCAATGCGGGTTTTGCGGGCCGGGTATAATATTGTCGGCCAAATCGCTGTTGGATCAAAATCCAAATCCGACGGTTGACGAAATCAAGGATAATTTGTCGGGCAATTTGTGCCGGTGCACGGGTTATACCAAGATTATTGAAGCGGTTGTTGATGCAGGCAAGCTGATGACTGCGTCAGAAAATGCGCCAAGCAGCTGATGCGAAACGCGAAAGGTGTGAGATATGGATGATGATGCCAAAATTACCGAAGCTGAAGCCTTAGGGCAAGATTTCGCAACAATCGAGACCATCACGGAAACCCAAGAAAACCTCAGGCTTCCGGCCGTACCGCGCACGAAGGATTTCCCGCTGATACCGGTAGTGCCCCAGGCACGCGAGCAAACGCCGGCGGTTGGCCAGCGCACGCCGCGCTATGATGCCCGGCAGCATGGTCTTGGACAGACCAAATATATTGACGATATTTCGATGCCTGGAATGATCCATGCCAAGATTTTACGCTCGGAACATTCACACGCCAAAATCGTGAGCATTGATGTCAGTGAAGCAGAAGCCATGCCTGGCGTTCTCGCCACGCTGACGGGCGATGAAATACCGGTGAATTCGTTTGGACCGTCGTTGCAGGATCAACCAGTGCTGGCATATGAAAAAGTGTTTCATGCTGGTGATGGCGTGGCTGCTGTTGCTGCGGTGACCGAACAGATCGCCGAGGATGCGCTTAAAAAAATCAAGGTTGTCTATGAGCCGATCCCTGCGGTTTACGATCCGCTGGAAGCGATGAAGGATGATGCTGTCAAGGTTCATGAGCCTGATAGTAATATTTATGCGACCAAAACCATCAAAAAAGGTGATGTGGACAAAGGCTTTGAGGAAGCGGACCATATTTTCGAGCGACGCTTTACAACGCAAATGGTCGAACATGTGCCGATGGAACCTCATGCCAGCATTGCTCAATGGGATCCTGATGGCCGGGTGACAATTCATTCGTCTCTTGGCCGGATCACAATGGGCCGGGTTGATATAGGGCGGACATTGAGCATGCCGATCAATAAAATCCGCATCATTGGCACAATTGTCGGCGGCAACTTCGGGGGCAAGAACGAAATCACCCAAGAGCCGATTTTAGCGCTGTTGTCACGCAAAACAGGCAAGCCGGTGAAAGGGATTTATTCCAGGCCTGATGAGTTTATTTCATCGACCACACGTCATCCCTTCATCATGGATTACAAGACGGGCGTTACCAAAGAGGGCAAGATTGTTGCGCGCAAAGTGCGGCTGGTTTGCGATGGCGGGGCTTATTGCTCCTGGAGTGAGACAACATTGGGCAAGGCCTGCATCTTGTCGGCTGGGCCATATAATATAGACAATCTCCATGTTGATGCTTTTGCGGTTTACACCAATAAAACCATGACCGGGGCGATGCGTGGCTTTGGCGCACCGCAAGTGTGTTTTGCATATGAATCACACATGGATGATATCGCCCATGAGCTGGGCCTCGGCCCGATGGAAATTCGCATGCTCAATGCTTTCCATGAAGGGTCTGCGAGTCCGACGGGCCAAGAGCTGCAGAGTGTTGTGGTCAGCCAATCATTACAAACAGCGGCCGATCGTTTCGGTTGGAAGGGAAATTGAGTTATGAAGCGTCGTGGAAGTGGCATCGGCTGTATGTGGTATCCAATTGGCTTTACGGTAATGGCCAATCCGAGTGCGGCAACCGTCAAGGTCAATGAAGACGGCACGGCAACGCTGCTGACCGGCACGGTGGAAACAGGCCAAGGTGCCTTGACTGTGCTTGGCCAGATTGCGGCCCAGGCATTGGGGATATCAACCGAGGATGTGCATGTGGTCTCAGCCGACACTGACACTACACCAATGGATACTGGGGCGATTGCCAGCCGGACAACATATGTTACCGGCAATGCCATTAAGTTGGCAGCGGAAGCCGCCAGGGACATCCTATTTGAAGTGGCTGCTCCCATGCTTGGGGTCAGGCCGGACCAGCTGGAAGCGGTTGACCGGAAAATTCAAGTGCTCGGTTTCCCGCAGAAACATCTGCCGATTAGCGAGGTGGCGCATCGGGCGCAATTTGTTGATGGTCGGCCACCGATCGGTAGTGCGTCTTATAATCCGCCGACCGTTGCTATGGATCCCGAAACCGGCCAGGGCAAGCCATTTTCGACCTATGTTTATGCAACCCAAATCGCCGAGGTTGATGTTGATGACGAGACCGGAGAAATTGAGGTGTTGCGGATTTCTGCGGCCCATGATTGTGGCACGCCCATTAACCCGATGTTGGTTGAGGGCCAGGTTCAAGGCGGCATTTCCATGGGGATAGGTTTTGCCCTGCAAGAAGAGATGCTGTTTAACGATGAGGGCAAGCAGCTCAATCCCAATCTGACCAATTACATCATGCCCACAAGCCTGGACATGCCGGATATTGATGTCGATATTGTCGAGAATTATGATCCGACCGGCCCGTTTGGTGCCAAGGGCGTGGGCGAGCCGACCTCTGTGCCAACAGCGGCGGCTATCTTGAACGCGGTTTTTGACGCGGTCGGCGTTCGGATCACGTCTTTGCCTGCGACGTCGGAAAAAGTGCTGATGGCGATCAAGGAAAAACGGGCTAACGAGACCAAGCAAATCCCGGCTGAGTAGGGTCCGCGCTGGCTGCGTACCACAATACGGATAGGGGCTGGTTTGCCTAGCCTCGGCTCTTTTCGCTCACGGCTATTCTTCGCACTGACGTGCTCAGGCCTGCGCTGGCGCGGCCTGACCGGCCGGGGCGCAGTCGCGCCCAGTCGCAGCTAAAGCTGCTCCGAGTGTGATGCGGTGAGTTTTTATTTTTCGATCGGAAAACCAACTATAGATCCCCATTCGGTCCAGGAGCCGTCATAGATTTTCACATTGTTGAACCCGGCGAGAAAGTGCATGGCAACCCAGACCAGGGTAGCCCGGTGAGACAGGCGGCAATAGCAGACGATTTCGTCCTTGTTATCCTGGCCAACGATGGATGAGAATATCGCCTTAAGTTCATCGGGGCTTTTGAATGTGTCGTCTGGATTGATCAATTCCTTGAAGAATAAATGTTTGGCCCCGGGGATGCGGCCGGTGCGCTCGGCGCCATGGTCGAACTGACCATATTCCATAACTCTTTGACCGGAATATTCTTCCGGTGAGCGAGCATCAATAAGCATGCGACCAGGGGAGCCAAGTTTATCGAGCACATTCTTGCGGCCCAACCGCATCGAGTGATCAGGTTTGCTAGGCTTGTAGTCGACGGTGTCGTACCGCGGGATGTTTTGCGTCATCGGGCGGTCTTCGGCTATCCATTTTTTGCGTGATCCGTCCAGCAGGCGCAGATCCTTATGACCAGCCATGGTTAGTGCCCAAAACGCATATGTGCCATATTGCACGGGATCACCGTAGAGCACGAGCGTTGCGTCGGCTGCAATGCCGATGGCTCCTAAACGTTTAGCCAGTTCGTCCGGGGTTACAAATTGCCGGTCACTGTCGTTCCAGCACAGATCTTTCCAAAACCATCGCACAGCCCCTGGAATATGTCCCTTGCGATAGGTGGCGTCATCTTTTTGGGCAGAGATTTCAAGGATGCGGACTTTGGGGTCATCGAGATGGTCTTCGAGCCAGGCTGTGGTGATGAGCGGCGATGACATAGAAACCTCTTATAAGTTAGCTGTGATCCAAAATAATTTTAATGCAAGATGAGTCACCCTGATCGAGCATGTCTAGCGCCGTGCTCATTTCATCAAGGGCGATTTTATGGGTAACAAGCGGATCAAGATCGACCACGCCACGGCTTACGAAATCAATTGAGGCCGGGTAGTCTTCCGGCTTGGCAACGCGCGCGTTGATGATCTGTATCTCTTTAAAATAAAGATCGTAGAAAGGCAGGGATGCTTCCTTGGCTGTGTAAATACCAAAGGGGAGGATGCGCCCGCCCAGACGGACAATGTCGATGGCCTGAGCCAAAATGGGCAATTGACCGACCGATTCAATGATCAGATCAGCGCCGCCCTTCTCGCCTGTGATTTCAAGAATTTTTTCCTTGAGATCGTCGCTTGGGGCAAATGTATAATCAGCGCCGAGTTGTTCTGCCAGTTCGCGTTTCCATTGGCTGCGCGTCACGCCAATTACTGGATAAGCGCCATGGGCCTTGGCAAGCTGGACATGCAACAGGCCGGTAACGCCAAGACCAAATACGACCACGGCTTCGCCGGGGAAAATTTTGACTTTGCGCTGGGCATGCAGACATGTGGTCATGGGTTGAATGAGCGGCGCCACGCCCATGTCCATGTCATCGGGCAGCGGATAAACGTTGCGGGTGGGCGCTGTCATATGTTCGGCAAAACCGCCGTCCACATCGCGGCCGATTAATCCACCATTGGGGCAGAGATGGGTTTGGCCATCGCGACAATTATAGCAATTACCGCAATAATAGGCCGGGTCCACAATGACCTTGGTGCCGGGGGCAAGTGTTCCACCCGAGACCACTTCGCCGACAGATTCATGGCCCATAACACGTGGGTAAGAAACCGGTATGCCGCCCTGGAAGATTTTCAGATCAGTGCCGCAAATACCGGTTTTTGTGACCCTGATTAAGGTTTCATCGGCTCCCGCTTTTGGCGTGTCGATGGTTTCAAGCGCTGCAAGTTTTGGCGCGTTCAACACCATTGCTTTCATCGGGTAAGCCTTTCTTGTTCACACCTGATCGTTATTTCAAGTCTTTGGCGTTGACCGGATATTTAGGCTCTTTGCCTGCCAGCACGGCGGCCACATCGGTTGCGACCGTGGTCTGCAAGTCCAGCAGGGCATCTTCAGAGTAAAACGCCGTATGTGGCGTTAAGATCACATCATCGCGGCCCACCAACGGATTGTCTGCTGCGGGGGGCTCGATTGGCAAAACATCAAGGGCAGCACCGGCAATCTCGCCATCATCAAGCGCTTTTGCCAGAGCCTCAATATCCACAAGAGGTCCGCGGGCTGTGTTCACCAAAAGCGCGCTTGATTTCATTTTCTTGAACGCTTGCGTAGAAAACATGTTTTCGGTTTCAGGCGTTAGCGGCGCGTGTACGGACACATAATCCGATTGGGCCAGAACGTCGTCCAGCGACACTTTCTTGACATTGAGTTTCTGGAACACATCATCGGGGCAATAAGGGTCGGAGGCTATCACATTCATGCCGAAGGCTTGTGCTTTGCCAACAACTGCTTGGGGAATATTGCCCAGGCCAATCAGGCCAAGCGTTGAACCCCGGTAACGCTTGATCGGCACAACAGCGGGCATTTCCCAGCGGCCTTGTGATACCAGCTTGTTGGAATAGGGAATTTTGCGCGCCAGTGAAAACAGCAATGACATGGTGTGGTCAGAGACTTCATCCAGGCAATAAACGGGTGCATAGACCACCATGATGCCGGCTTTTGTGGCAGCTGGAATATCAATATTATCAATGCCAATGCCAAACCGGCCAATGACCTTGCAGTTTTTGAGGCCCGCAATAACGTCGGCTGTGATTTTGCTGTAGGTAACGAACAGGGCATCGGCATCTGTTGCAACGTCGAGAATGGCGCTCTCGCTTGAATCTTTAGCAATTTGAAACTCCTGGGGATCAAGCTTGCTCAAGACTTCTTTGGCGGGGTCGAGACTTGGAAACACGGTGTCGGCGATAGCTATTAGCGGATTACTCATCGCTTAAATCCTTATCGGTTGTAAGTTTAAAGTTTGGCTAGTTGTCGCAAGAAACCGTGCTGGTCTGCAACCAAAATTTAGTAAGACGTCGCGTAATCCAACCTGAAACTATCAGGTTGGATTTAGGTTTTGGGTCGCGTTTTACGCTTTCCGCTTCAACCCGGCCATGTCTTCCAAGACGCGGCAGACGGCTGCTGTGTCCTCATCACCGAGGCCTTGGGCCAAAGTTGCCCGATAAATATCAACACAGGCTGAAAACAAGGGCGTTGGGCAATCAAGTGATGTTGCAAACTCGCCGATCACATGCAAATCCTTGCGATAAACGTCGTTCTTCATGGTGGCCGGCAGATATTCGTCCTTGACCATCATTGGTGCGCGCAATTCAAACACGCGTGAGGTGGCAGCGCCTGCGCTGACGACATCGAAAATGACTTGCGGATCAAGCCCCGCTTTCATGCCCAGCACCATGGCTTCGGCAGAGGCAACATTATTGATGGTGACCAGGTGATTGGCGATAAATTTGAGCTTGGAGCCATTACCGAACGCGCCGACATACATATCCAACCTGGAGAAGCCCTCGAATATGGGTTTGCATTTTTCGCAAGCGCTCTCAATGCCGCTGGTATAGACCACCAGATCCTTGTTGGCGGCTTGCGAACCCGTGCCGCTGATGGGGCAATCGAGCAATATTGTGCCAACCTCTTTAAGTGCATCATGAGCGGCTTGTTTGTCCTCCACCGGCATGGTTGAACACTCGATTACAATCAGGCCGTCTTTTGCAGCAGAGGCTATGCCATCATCGCCGGTCATAACGTCATGCAGGGCGCTGATGGCGGGCAAAGAGGTGATGACAATATCGGCTTGCTGCGCAACTTCACGCGCTGTGCTTGCGGTTTTGCCTCCTTGGGCTTCAAGAGCCAACTTTTTTTCTTTAAGAACGTCGCACCCAATGACCGGAAATCCGGCCTCAACCAGGTTTTTGGCAAAAGCGCCCCCCATGATGCCAAGGCCTATAACGCCGATTGTGAGACTCATTTCATTTCCCCTGTCACTAATAGATTGAAATTTGTTTTCGTATGTCTGAAAGGACTAATTATTGCCCGCGCCCTGTGTAGCTTCGAGGAAGACCAGCTCGACCTCGCCTGAGCCGTCACGCCTGAAAGCAGCGATTTCATTATATTCATCGGATTCAAAACAATTGACCGCATGTTCCATCGTGGGAAACTCGATCACCACGAAACGTTCGAAATATTCCGGACCCTCCATGATTTTGAAATTGCCGCCGCGCGACAGCACTTTGGCTTCATATTTCTCCAGAATTGGTGCCAGGCGGCTGGTGTATTTTGTGTAATTTTCCGGATTGTTGATTTTGGAACGGGCGATCCAATATGCCGGCATAGCTTGAACTCCTTAATGAGATAATGGTTTTAAAGGTTAAGTTTGGCTGGAAGGTAGCAATTTGTGGGAAGATTGCAATCGCGATCATTCGGATTAATGCGGACGCTAAAAGTAGCGTGTGCAGAAAAATATTTCTTAAAGTGGAAATAATGATGTACAGCGCACTGAATATTGATAATGGTATGCTTCGATTTATCGCGGTAAACTCTTAACAGCACCAATGAGCCACTGGGTTTAGTGACTTACAAAGCGTGTGAATGAACAGGGGAAAAACATGGCTAAAGACGGAAAAGTAATTATAACCTGCGCTGTAACAGGTGCCATTCACACGCCGACAATGTCACCACATTTGCCGATTACGCCCGATGAAATTGCCAAGGATGCCATCGCTGCTGCTGAAGCCGGAGCGTCGATTTTGCATCTGCATGCCCGCAATCCAGATGATGGCAGCCCTACACCTGATCCTGATGTGTTTATGGATTTTTTGCCGCGGATCAAGCAATCAACCGATGCTGTGGTCAATATCACCACAGGTGGCGGTCATGGCATGACATTGGAAGAACGTTGTGCGGCGGCGTTAAAAGTCAGCCCGGAAATGACCTCACTGAATATGGGGTCGATGAATTTCGGGCTTTATCCGATTTTGGACAAAGGGCTTGATTGGAAGCACAAATGGGAGCCGGAATATTTGGAGATGACACGCGATTTCATCTTCCGCAACACGTTTAAAGATATTGAATGGGTGCTCAAAGAGCTGGGCGAAGGCCATGGCGTGCGTTTTGAGTTTGAATGTTACGACATGGGGCATTTGTATAATCTTGCGCATTTCGTCGACCGGGGTCTTGTTAAGCCGCCGTTTTTTGTACAGACAATTTTTGGCATATTGGGGGGCATTGGCGCTGACATTGAAAACCTGACACATATGCGCCGCATGGCAAACAAATTGTTTGGCGAAGAAAATTACGAATGGTCGATCCTGGCTGCCGGCCGCCATCAGATGAGTTTTGTGACCACAGGTGCCATTTTGGGCGGCAATGTGAGGGTTGGTCTTGAAGATTCACTTTATATCGGCAAGGGCAAGCTTGCAGAATCCAATGCTGATCAGGTAGCTAAAATCAGGCGCATTGTTGAAGATCTATCCCTTGAGGTGGCAACACCTGCTGAGGCGCGCAAGCGGCTTAATTTGAAAGGTGGCGATCAAGTTAAGTTCTAATTAGCTCCTGGCAGTGTAGCGTTTAAATTATGGACCCACTGCTACAATTACTCATTATCTGGCTTGGGGTTTTTGTTGCGGCTTTTGCTGCACAAAAAACCAGGCTGACGTCGGTGCTGTATTTTCTGGCGATCGGGGCTTTGCTTGTCAATCTGGACGTACTGCCTGAGAAAAGCGATCCCTTTATCCGTGGCTTTGCTGAGATTGGCATCATCGTGATTATGTTTGCGCTGGGTTTTGAAGAAAGCACGTCCAATTTTTTAAAAAGCATTAAACGCAGTTGGGGCATTGCACTTTTTGGTGGGATTGCCCCCTTTGTTACAGCATATGGCGTGGCTGAGTATTTCTGGTCTGATACCGGCATTTCGATTATGTGCGGCCTTGCCATGACATCAACGGCTGTGTCGCTCACTATGGTCTCACTCAAAAGCGAAGGACTGCATAGATCTCCGGCGGCAACTGGCATTATGACGTCTGCAGTCTTGGAAGATATCAGCTCTTTGGTGCTGGTGGCCATTCTTGTGCCAATTACGACAGGTGGTGGTTCGGTGTCCGCAGCGGATGTTGCCTGGATTGTTTTCAAAGCCATCGGGTTTTTTGGGATTGTCACTTTAATAGGGTCCTGGTTGCTGCCTCACAAATTAGAAGGTCTGGCAGCCCGAATACCCTTTATTCGTAAATATGGTATCAGGCATTTGCTTCATATCGCGGAAGGTGAGCACTCCACATTAATTGTGCTCACGCTGGCCTTATCGGTTGGACTTATTGCCCATGGTCTTGGGTTTCATCCAGCTGTGGGCGCGTTCATGGCCGGTCTGGTGCTTAAGGAAGAATATTTTCATCTCAAGGGGCGCGTGCGCGGAAAATATTATGAGCAAACCAAGGCGATTGTTGATAATGTTGCGTTTTCCTGGATCGGGCCTGTGTTTTTCGTCAATCTGGGCACAAAGCTGATATTTGACTGGGATATTTTCGTCTCGGTTATTCCCCACACATTCGTGCTCACAACCGGCATGATATTAGCGCAAGTGAGCTCTTCTGGCTTGGCGGCCCGCTATACAGGTAACTTCACTTCTGGGGAAAGTCTTATGATTGGCTTTGGCATGCTTGGCCGTGCCGAGCTTGCATTTGTGGTGTTAGACATTGCCTATGTGCAACACCAAATTCTATCAACACCGGCTTTTTATACGCTGATGTTCACGGCATTTTGGCTCAATGTTGCCGTGCCGGTGACGATTGCCTGGTGGAAGCCATATTACACGGGTGAAAAGAAATTTCTTGGTCTGAGTGGCCCCGCTACAGAGAAATAGCAGTTATCTTGTTTTGACCTTGGCTCATCACACTTTCGGCATGCTTACGCCAACCAGGTGGTCGCGCGAGATGATGTCAGTGAGTTGTTGTTCACTCATTTTGTCGGTGCCCTCGGGCCGCATGGGGATCACCACATAGCGCATGTCGGCATTGCTGTCGTGTACGCGGATGGTGACATCGTCGGCCAAGGTGGTGCCGAATTCTTTAAGTACGGCGCGCGGTTCATGAACTACGCGGGAGCGGTAATTGCGGCTTTTATACCAGGTTGGCGGCATGCCGAGCAGGGCGCGCGGATAGCATGAGCACAAGGTGCAGACGATGAGATTGTGGGTGTCGGGTGTGTTTTCGACCGCAATCAAAAGGTCGGTTTCAAGATCGATGCCCATCTCGGCACACGCGGCTTTGCCGTCTTCCAGCAGATGAGCTTTAAAGGCCGGATCGCTCCATGCACGGGCGATGACTTTGGGGCCGCGATAGAGGTATTCTTCTTCATACAACTCCATAGTTTGGCGGATGGCGTCTGCTGTCACATGGCCTTTTTCCTCCATTAATTCTTGGATGGCCCGGCTCATGATTTCGAATTCACCGGGGGGTCCGTCATCATGTTCATTTGTGGGCGCGTGGTCATGATCGTCATGCATTGCATCAGTCCTTCTGCGGAGGGTCTGGTTGCGGCTTAGATTTGTCTGCCGGCTCTAGCCAATGTTCAAAAATTTCCATCTCGAGAATATCATGATCAGGGCCGTCGTAAACTGGCCACACATGATTTTGCTTGAAGCGCACCCGGTATAGCACTCGTGCTGGCTCACCATCAAAGCCATAAGCCAATTCTTCCGGGTTTGGGAAAGTTCCGCAAATGCGCTCGATCACGCCGGTTTTGCCGCGAATATAATAGGGTGTGCGCCGGTGTCCCGGTGGATTGGTCTGTTTGATGACGACGCGGTCACCAACCTCGAAGTTGTGATGAGGGGCCGGCGTATAAGTTGAGACAGTTGATTTGGTGTGTGTGTCGCTCATTGGGCTTTATTCTTTTTAACGTCAGAGAGCATTTCATCGGGCACATCGAAGCGGTTTCTTATTTCGGCCATTTTCTCTTTGAGTTCTTCACCGGTAATAAAGCCATTTTCAATCATAGCATCGCGCAATGCAGAGGTGGTGCGCTCGAAATAGCTGAGATTATAATATTCATCGCCGAGATCTTCAGCTGTCCGTCTTAATTCGTCTAGCGTGATAAGCCCGGACTGGAAAATCGCATTACGCAGGCCATTGGCTTGTTTTTCCCAAAACTTCATGCCGTGGTCGGTGGTGTCGATTGGGCCGGCATCATCACCCCCCATATCATGGGGTCCTTTGCCGGGATGTTGACTTGAGTTCATCGCCTATTCCCCTCTTCATGCACGACCTTGAGGATAATTCAATTTGTTCGTCACGTCATCATAATTGCTGTAAGTTTATGAGTTCATGACCTCGTCTTAAAAATTGTAATTCATGAAAAAATGAAGGTGATATCCGGAAAAAGGGATATTTGTGTTTTGTGTAAATTATGTTGATTTCGATGATTTTTGACAAAGGGACTTGCAAAACCCGTCCGGGTATCATTTGATGTTCACAAATTTTGGGGTCTTGAGGGGAAGTGTATGGCTACCAGTATTAATGCTACAGAGCAGCGAATTGAGAAAATTGTTGGTGTTTTCTCTTCTTGGTTAAATGTTATTTCCGCTGTTTGGCTGGCTTCAATTGCCTTGCTGATTTTATATGATGTTACGGGCAGGGAGTTTTTTGATGCTCCGTTTCATGGCACCAATGAAATTGTTTCCAACTCCGTGCTGTCCATTCTCTTTTTGCAATTGCCGTTGTCGATCTTGTCTCGCAACGCTTTGCGAACCACTATTTTCTATGGCACCGTCAGTGCCAAAAGCAAAGGGTATATAGACGCTGTATCATATTTCCTGGCGGGAATATTGTTTTTGGCAATCGCTATCGGCAGTTGGGACAATATGATCGAGGGGTGGGAAATTCTGGAACAAGAAGGATCGGGCATTGTTAATATCCCGGTCTACCCTATTCGCACTTTGGTTGTCGTTGTCAGCATAATCAGCGTTGGTGTTTGTTCGCTTTTGATTTGGCATTCGCTCGCACGACCTGAAGATTTCGACGATAATTAAGATCAATATTCTTGGCTCAAGCAATCCGGTCAATGTCACAAACTTTGTATGGGTTTTCTGTGCTGTTTAGAAACACAAATAAGAGGGGCGATTGAGTAGTCTTATGGAACTCGATCAAAATACAGTTTTACTGCTGATGTTCGGGCTGATGTTTGTCTCGATCATTGCCGGTGTTCATATCGGTTTTGCGTTCGCGGTTACAGCGTTAATCGGAAACATTTTGGTGTTTGGTGGCATCGACGGTGATTTTGCCGGAGGGTTTGATATCGCGTTAAGCGGTGTTGGCTCTGTGGCATATGAGTACCTTAGAAGTGAGGTGTTTGCGGCTATTCCGCTATTTATGCTGCTGGGAGATTTCGTCAACAAGTCAGGCTCGGCGCGCGATCTTTATAATCTCATTAATCGGGGTTTTCGCATCATTCCCGGCAGGCTTGCTGTAGCAACGGTTGCCGGTAATGCGGTGTTTGCTGCGGTAACCGGGGTCAGCATTGCAGCGGCTGCGGCGTTCAGCAGGATCGCTTATCCGCAAATGCGGCATCATGGCTATAATAAAACGTTTGCGCTGGGTTCTGTTGCCGGTAGTGCGTGTCTGGGCATGATTATCCCGCCAAGCGTGCTGCTCATTGTCTGGGGTATTATTGCAGAGAAATCCATCGCGCAATTGTTCATCGCGGGCGCCATTCCTGGTCTGATCCTGGCCTGTTTTTTTATGACCTATATTGCGATAATGGCGACATTGAAGCCTGAATTAGCGCCTCAATATCATGATGAATCTGATAGTCAGCCGATGAGCAAATCGGAGATTGCCAGCGGGTTAGGTATTGGCGCGCTCATCCTGCTTGTCCTGGGTGGTATTTGGGGCGGGCTTTTTACACCAACGGAAGCCGGTGGTGTTGGCGCTGCCGGCGCTGTGATCCTGGGCGTTTTGAAAGGCATGGGTGTTCGTGATCTTGGCCGTGCTGTGGTTGACAGCGGCAAATCGGCAGCACCTGTCATGTTCTTGTTATTGACGGCGAATATGTATGCCAAATTTATGGAAGCTGCCGGTGTGTCCGAACTGATCCGCGACACGTTTGAAACCTATCATATGGGGCCTTTAGGCATCATCATTGTGATTGTCATTATCTGGCTGTTGTTGGGTATGATTTTGGATTCAATCTCAATCATCTTGATCACGGTTCCGATTTTTGTGCCGCTCACCGAGCCGTTCTTTGATCCAATAGCTTTTGCGCTGTTTGGCATTTTAGCGATTGAAGCGGGGCTGTTGACTCCGCCCTTTGGGCTGCTGGTATATACGGTGAAAGGCTCGGTTGAAGATAAGTCGGTTCAACTGAGTGAAATCTTCAAAGGGTCGGTGCCGTATTGGATATTAATGTTGGTCGTTATGATCATGATTGGTGTTTGGCCGGAAATTGCGACCTGGTTGCCATCGAAAATGATCTGATCGGCGTTAAGGGTAAATCATAATTAAGGTAAAGGATGTGCTACTTGTGGTTGCCCAAGGGGCCAATTTATGAAAACCTATATCTAATGGTACTAATTTTATAAGCGACCAGAAATGAAAACAACCACACAGGGAGGATATAAGGTGAGTAATCTTATAAAGAGGTTTGGTGTCGTTAGTGCATCTGTCGCCGCTGTTGTCATGATGAGCAGTGCTGCAAATGCTTTATCCATCAAAGGCAATGAAATTACCCTTAGGATGGGCTCGGGCCACCCGCCTTTCATTACTTATGTGAAACAGATGTCAAAATTTTTCGCGCCCAGAGTTAAAGCGCGCGTGGAAAAAGAGACAAAATATAAAATCAACTTCAAGGAGCATTATTCCGGCACGATCGTGAAAGTGTTCGACACGCTGGAAGGTGTGCAAGACGGCCGTTTGGATATTGGCGGTTGGTGTGTGTGTTTTGATGATGACAAGGCCATGGCCATGAACATCTCTTATTACGTGCCGTTTTCTCATCCTAACTCCAATACCAGCCGTCTTATCATGCGCCGGGTGTTGAAGGAATTTCCGGAGCTTTATAAGGATTATGAGAAACGTTATAAGCAAAAGCTGTTAGGCTTCACCGGTTTTAACAATTATGGCTTGTTGACGGCGTTTGACTGGAAAACCTTCCAAGATCTCAAGGGTCATAAAATACTAGCTGCTGGTCCAAATCTTCCATGGGTGAAGGGCGGCATTCCGGTGCGCACCACGATTCCGAAAGCAGCCCAGCAATTGCAGACGGGTGTTGGCGAAGGCATTGTCTTGTTCCCAGATACCGACTTCAAGCTGAAGCTTCATGAGGCCACAAAAGGCGGTGTCTATACGGTGACCGATTTTGGTGCCGTGGTGCAGATTAACATGACCATGAATCTTAAGACCCGCAGTAAGTTGCCAAAGGAAGTCGTTAAGATTATCGACGAAGTTGCGGCAGATTGGGAAAAGGCAACGTCAGCTGCGGCGCAAAAAGATCATGATTGGGGTCTTGGCAAGCTGAAAGCGGCTGGCATCAAGATTAAGACAATCGATCCCGCCGCCAAAAAAGCCTGGGCGATGGCACTCAAGGATTGGCCAAATGAGCGCGCCAAAGCTGTTAAGGCTAAAAAAGGTATCGACATGGCGAAGGCCATGCGGGCGTTCATCAAATATAATAAAGAAGCCGGACATAAATTCCCGGTTGATTATGTGATCAAATAGGCTCCTGTAGTATCTAGTGACAGGAATTGTGAGGCGGCCGCATTGTGGCCGCCTCTTTTTTGGCTGATTTCCAAGCATGTGCGTATATTAAGGTTATTTTGCATTGAGGTTAAACTCGCATAACTAGCGGTTGTTTAAGAATGCGATATATGAAAATCTATATCTAATGGTACGGATTAAATAAGCGACCAGAAATGAAAATAACCACACAGGGAGGATATAAGGTGAGTAATCTTATAAAGAAGCTTGGAATGGTTGGCGCGTCAGCTGCTACTGTTGTTATGATGAGCAGTGCTGCAAATGCTTATTCTTTGAAGGGTAATGAAATTACCCTTCGCATGGGCTCGGGCCATCCGCCATTTATTAACTATGTTAAATTTATGGACAAGTTCTTTGGCCCAAAAGTCAAAGCACGCGTCGAGAAAGAAACCAAATATAAAATCAATTTCAAAGGCCATTATTCCGGCACGATCGTGAAAGTGTTTGACACACTGGAAGGTGTGCAAGATGGCCGTTTGGATATTGGCGGTTGGTGCGTATGTTTTGATGATGACAAGGCCATGGCCATGAACATCACCTATTTTGTACCTTTCGGTGAACCAGATGGTATGAAGCAGGTTAAAACCATGGCACGCTTGCTGAAAGAATTCCCAGAGCTCTATCAAGACTATGAGAAACGCTATAAGCAAAAGCTACTGGCGCAAGGCGGTTTTGGTAATTATGGCCTGTTGACTGCATTTGACTGGACCAAATTTGAGGATCTAAAAGGTCATAAAATTTTGGCTGCTGGTCCTAACCTGCCATGGGTTAAGGGTGGCATTCCAGTGCGGACCACGATCCCGAAAGCAGCTCAGCAATTACAGACCGGCGTTGGCGAAGGCATCGTGCTCTTTCCCGACACTGACTACAAACTGAAATTGCATGAAGCTACCAAAGGCGGTGTTTATACCGTAACGGATTTCGGCAATATCATTCAAAACTCCATGACGATGAACCTGAAAACCCGGGCTAAGCTTGATAAGCTTGATCCGAAGATCAACAAGATCATCGATGAAGTCGCTATTGAGTGGGCTGTTGCGCACACGAAAGCTGCTGTGGACGATCATCAATGGGGTCTGGACAAGCTGAAAGAAGCTGGCGTGAAGATCAAGAGAATTGACAAAGCCGCACAAAAAGCCTGGGCCATGGAACTTAAAGATTGGCCAAATGAGCGTGCCCAAGCTGTTAAGGCGAAAAAAGGTATTGATATGCCGAAAATCATGCGTGCTTACATTAAGTACATGAAAGAAGGCGGACACACATTACCGGTTGATTATGTGATCAAATAGATCGCTTTAATCAATGTGCGAAAATTAGAGGCGGCCTAAGGGCCGCCTCTTTTTTTATCCAAAATGGTCTGGATTGGGTTTAGTTGTTTTTACCACCATAGCGGCGCACCCGAATATTGGCTTGTTCAGCGTGACCCGCAAAGCCTTCCAACATGCAAAGCCTTGAGCAATATTCACCAACCATGGCGCTGGCCTCATCGGTCAATACTCTTTGATAAGTGTGGGTTTTGATAAACTTGCCGACCCAAAGGCCGCCCGTGTAACGCCCGGCCTTTTTGGTGGGCAGAGTGTGATTGGTGCCTATCACCTTATCGCCATATGCAACATTGGTGCGCGGGCCCAAAAACAAGGCGCCGTAATTGGTCATATTGTCCAAGAAATAATCAGGATCCTTGGTCATTACCTGAACATGTTCTGAGGCAATTTTATCGGCTTCTTTGACCATCTCGTCATAGCTGTCACACACGATCACCTGGCCATAATCAGCCCACGCCTTGCCAGCCAGTTCTGCTGTGGGCAGGGTTTCAAGTTGCCGCTCAACCTCGGCCATGGTGTCTTGTGCAAGCTTTTCAGAATTGGTGATGAGCACGGCAGGTGACGTGGGGCCGTGCTCTGCCTGGCCTAAAAGATCGGTTGCGCAAATCTCACCGTCTACGGTTTCATCAGCGATGATCAGCGTCTCGGTGGGGCCAGCTAACAGATCGATGCCGACGCGGCCGAACAATTGCCGCTTGGCTTCGGCAACATAAGCATTACCTGGACCGACCAGCATATCCACCGGCTCGATTGACGCTGTTCCCAGCGCCATGGCACCGATGGCTTGTACGCCGCCCAATACATAGATCTCATGTGCACCACCCAAATGCATGGCAGCCACGATGGCTGGATGTGGTCCGCCCTGGTGGGGTGGCGCACAGGCAATGATGCGTTTGACGCCTGCAACCTTGGCGGTCAAGACACTCATGTGAGCAGACGCCACCATGGGATATTGTCCACCAGGCACATAACAGCCCACTGAATTTACCGGTATGTTTTTATGCCCCAAAACTACGCCTGGAAGGGTTTCCACTTCTATGTCTTGCAGGGCATCTTTTTGGTGTTGCGCAAAATTGCGCACCTGGGTTTGGGCAAACTTAATGTCGTCCAGGTCGCTCTTGTTGACCTTTGACATGGCGTGTTCGATTTCGACCTCTGTGAGCCTGAATTTTTCGGGTGACCATTTATCGAACTTTTCCGATAATTCGCGCACGGCGTCATCGCCGCGCGCGTTAATGTCAGCCAAAATGGTTTCAACGGTTTCCCGGACTTTAGCATCAGCTTGTTCAACGGCCTCTGCGTCCATGCCCCGTTTCAGATATTTAGCCATTAGGCTCTGCTCCCGATACTGCTTACTTAAATGCTTGAGGATTAATAGGAGAGCCGGTGCCACCTGTGATGATCAGGGGTGGGCCACAGAAGAAGAATTCATAGACCTTGTCTTTGGCACAATCTTCAGCAAGTTCTTTCAGGAAGAAAATCTCACCCATGCACAGGCCCATAGCAGGGATAACCACCCAGTGCCAAGGCTGGTTTGCCTCTGTGGTTTCATTGGGGCGTACTTCAACACCCCAAGTGTCGGTGATGATTGCTGCAATATCTTTTTCATGACACCAATAGCAATTTTCAAACTTAACGCCGGGCGCATCACCACCGGCATAACCGCCCCATTCGCCTTCCTTCATGCAGCGTTCCATTTGGCCTGTGCGAACCAGTACGAAGTCGGCGCGGCCAATTTCAACCCCTTGAGCTTCAGCGCATTCATCAAGCTCGTCATTGGAGATGGATTGGCCATCTTCAAGCCAATCAACACCACGATGTCGTGCTATATCCAGCAAAACGCCTCTGCCCGCCATCATGTCGCGGGAGTGCTCAATGCCAAGCACACTCAAGCCACGGCTGTCGATGAGTTTGGCATCATGGCCATTGTAGGCTTTGTCTTCAAAAAAGATGTGGCCAAGCGCATCCCAATGGGTGGCACCCTGGACGCAGAGGTTGAGGGTGTCATCTGCATAGCGGATTTTATTCCAATCTTGCTGTCCGGCAATGGCGTCGGTGCCGGTGGCAAGCATTTGATGGATCGGGTTGAAGCGTCCGCCAAATAGCCCATTTTGCGGGCCGTCCTGGTCTAGAGGAATGCCGAGCGCAAATACCTTGCCTGTTTTGATCAGTTTTGCTGCATTGACACGATCTTCGGGCGTTACGATATTGAGCGTGCCGCTTTGGTCTTCTTTGCCCCATCTGCCCCAGTTGGAGAGCTTTTCTGATGCTTCTTCAATTGCTTTCAAACCAACTTTTATATCCATAATTTCCTCTTTTTCTTACCTGAGCTCGCGCCCGTTGATCAAATGATTGATTATCACTATATCGAATGTAAATTGATTATTGTAGAATTATTGATTATTGTAGAATTATTGAGCTGTCCAGCCCCCGTCAACTTTCAGGCTTGTTCCGGTGATCATGCGTGCTGCAGGAGACGTTAAAAATAACACAGCTTCAGCAACGTCGTCCACGGTTGCAACCTTGTGAAGAGGAATAGAATCCAGGACGAAATTCTTGAACGCCTCGTCTTCCATCATGGGTGCTGTCATGGGGGTTAAGACAAATGTTGGTGCCACCGCATTTACGCGCACGCCTTCCTGGGCGAGTTCCAGAGCCAGTGCTTTGGTAAACCCTTCAACCGCGTGTTTGGTCATGCAATAGACCGTGCGTTTAGGCCCGCCGACATGGCCCATTTGCGAAGACATGTTAACGATAGAACAAGGCTCTTTGGACCTTGTCATAACCCGGGTTGCGGCTTGAGCTGTTTTATACATGGCACGGACATTAAGCGCCAATGCGATATCAAGTGTTTCATCATCGGTATCGACAATCAGCTGAGGATTGTTGGTGCCAGCGCTGTTGACCAGGATATCGAGCTGATCAAGCGCTTCTATTTGTGCATAGAAATGACTTTTGGTGATATCGGCTACCCAAGATGTTATTTTGCCGTCGGCTTCTTGTTCCAGGGTTTTGAGGTCATCGGCGGTGCGTGCGACAGCTATGACATCAGCGCCGGCCTTGGCTAGGTGCAATGCGCAGGCCCGCCCAATGCCTCGACCGGCCCCTGTTACCAGTGCTGTTTTATTCTCAAGCCAGGTATGTTCCGTCATCGGATTTTTTTCTCCTACCAGGATCTGCTCACAATAGAGCTTGTGTAATTGTTAAATACATTCTTTAGTTTCACGCTAGAAATGACAATGGAAAATTGGATTTTAAGGACTCTTTATGTTGAAGACAGCGATCGTTGGACTTGGCTGGTGGGGTACGCGTGTGGCGTCGGTTTTGAAAGATAACAGCAAAATCGAAATTGTTGCAGGTGTTGATATTGATCCTGGTGTGCGTGATGTTTGGGCGCAGAAGAATGGCTATCAGGTTTACGATGATTATCAAAGCGTGCTTGGCGATGAGGGGATAGATGCTGTGATTTTGACCACGCCGCATTCAACCCATGAAGCTTTGGTGTTGCAAGCGGTTGAGGCAGGCAAACAGATATTTTGCGAGAAACCAATGACGCTGAATAGTGCGAGTGCACAGCGTATGGTGTCAGCGTGCAAGCAGGCTGGTCTGGTTTTGGGCCTGGGCCATGAGCGTCGTTACGAACAAGGCGTTGAGGAAATAGCCCGCCTGGTCAAATCCGGTAAACTGGGCACTATTATGCATGTGGAGGCACAGCATAGTCATGACAAGTTTTATGGCTTAAGCCCGGATAGCTGGCGGGGCGATCCAGCGGAAGCACCGGCTGCAGGCTGGACCGGCATGGGCATTCATCTCACCGATTTATTTATGGCGATGGTGGGCCCGATTGTTGAGGTTTTTGCCTATACGGCAAAGCGTGTGCTGGAGTTGCCAACGGGTGATGTGGTAGCCGTTCAATTACGCTTTAAAGACGGGACGACGGGATCTATCAGCGCTATTTCGGCAACGCCGTTTTATGGCCGGATCGCTGTGTTTGGATCACAAGGCTGGGCTGAGGCGCGCGAAACATCTCATCCGGATGATCCTGATATTGTGCATTTTTTCACCAAGTTTCATGGCGATGAACGCCAGGAAATGCGCGTACTTGAGCCCTATGACGGTGTTGTGGCAAATTTTGAAGCCTGGGCAGATGCGGTTGCTGGAACAAGCGAATATCGCTTTAGCGACGAAGAACGGTTTGCCAATGTTGCTGTTTTGGAAGCCATTGAGCAATCAGCAAAGAGCGGCAAGCCGGAGGCTGTTGTGCAATATCAGGCAGGGGATTGAGATTTGACCCTTCTGAAAAAGTGACACTTATACAGTACTCTGATAAATAAGAGCCCAATGATAATTATCGAAAAATAACGGTTTAAAATTATGGATCTGAAACACGAATTTGAAATTTCGACAAACCTTGAACATGCTTGGAAAGTGCTGCTGGATGTACCGCGCATAGCGCCTTGCCTGCCGGGTGCCGAGCTTACCGAAATTGTTGACGAACATAATTTTAAGGGGCTGGCCGCAATCAAAGTTGGGCCGGTGGCGCTCAAGTTTGCCGGTCAGGCGGAACTTGCTGAGGTTGATGATGCCAATCATTCAGCCGTTATCAAAGCCAAAGGCGCTGACAATAAAGGCCGCGGGCAGGCGCAGGCCAATGTGGTGTTTCGGCTCTCTTCAGCCGGGGACAATGCTACTCGTGTTGATGTGACAACCGATCTCAATCTGACAGGCACCGTGGCGCAATATGGCCGCGCGTCCGGGTTGATTGACGAGATCGCAAACCAGCTGATAGCGCAGTTTGTCAGCAACCTTGAAGGGGTTTTGCAAGAGGATCAGCCAGGAGCTACAGCTACAGGTGGTGATACGGAAGGGGCGCCTTCAGCTCAGCAAACTGCAGCGCCTTCTGCGCCAGCCCCTGCCGCAAAACCAGTTTCAGGGATAAGCCTTTTGTTTCGGGCTTTGAGCGCCATGATTAAACGCTGGTTTGGCGGTGGCTGATAGTCCTTGAGATGGGCTCGCAACGGATTTGTGAATTGCTTGATAAACATGTTGATGCTTAAGCTTGCTTATCTGGCTTTTTAATTCTCGAAAATTTGGAAGACAGATTTTTTAACACAGGATGGATTTATGACGGATCAATTACAGTTTTACGGGTTTTGGCGTTCACTTGCGGCCTTTCGCGTGCGCGTTGCAATGGCGCTTAAAGGGATTTCATTTTCTGAGGAAACAGTTGACCTCCTGGCAGGCGAACAACATTCTGCTGATTTCAAAAAAATGAACCCGCAAGCCCGTCTACCGGTATTGATTGTCGAGGATCAGGTTCTTACGCAATCTTTGGCCATTATTGAATATTTGGAAGAGACCCATCCTGAACCTTCGCTGTTGCCGAGCGATCCGATCCTGAGAGCCAAAGCACGCGCTTTTGCGTTGATCAATATTGCTGATACCCATCCGCTTGTGATCCCAGCGGCGCGCAAGCAATTGGCCACACAATTTGGTGCGGATGAAGACGCCATTAAAGAATGGGCGATTTATTTCCATGAATTGGGCCTTGGTCAGATGGAGGGTTTTCTGGACGACCATCGGGCGAATGGATGGAAGTTTGCCTTTGGAGATAAGCCGTCAATTGCTGACCTGGCATTGGCGTCTCATGTGGCCGGATCCAATTTCTTTGGGGCATCATTGGATGCAGCTCCAACTGTTGCGAAGATATTCGGTAACTGCATGGAGCTTGAAGCGTTTAGTGCGAACTCGCCAATGGCCTTAAAGGCGGCTGCAGAGGGATAGATAATAGCTCAAGGTGATTGCTATGATGCACAAGCTAAAGCTAACAATTATTGGGGCAGGAGCGCTGCTTGCATTCTCCCCGCAGTCTGCCTGGGCAGATGCGATTGACGGTGATTGGTGCTCCACTCAGGGCAAGCATTTTACGATTGATGGCTCAAAATTCACCACCCCCGGCGGCAAGCATATTACCGGAAAATATGACAGGCACGCCTATGCCTATACTGTGCCTGAAGCAGAGCCGGGCGCGGGCTCGACGGTGGCCATGTCACTCGTGGATGATAATACTATTCATCTCACACCTGGCCTTCCCAAGAATACAAAGATGCAGGTTTGGAAACGATGTGATCTAACCTCGTAGAGGGGTTTTGATTTGAATTTGTCCAACGGTGCACCCTAATTGATGTGTTTTCTTGTGTGATGTTGGTGCGGGCTGTTCTTGACCTGAATCAAATCCCATTGGTTTTCAAGGCGTATATTCAACATAAGGAGAATTCTAGGAGCTCGCGTGATGCCCCATGTGTTGGACATGTTGAAAAGCGAACATAAAACAATGTCACGCCTTCTCACTTCTCTTGAGTGCCAAGTGGATTTGTTCGAAGAGGCTGAGCATCTTGACTATGAGTTAATGAAGGAGATCATAGATTATTTTCTGACATATCCTGACCTTTGTCATCATCCCAAAGAGGATTTGGTTCTAGCCACACTTGCCGAGCGCAATCTCCATGCTGCTGAACAGGTTGGCGCTTTGGTTCAAGCTCATCAAGACATATCCCGTGAGCTGCATGAGTTTGCTCATGCATTATCCAATGTGTTGTTAGAGCTAGATGTGCCGCGCGAGGCATTTGTAAATCTTGCACGCACGTTTATCGACCGGGAGCGCAGACATATGGACCAAGAAGAGAAAATCTTCTTTCCCGCAGCACAACAGCATTTAACCGATGACGACTGGGCTGCTCTTGAGCGTCAAGTCTTCAGAGTGACCGATCCGCTTGGCGATTTGGCAAAGGCTAGACGTTTTGAAAAATTAGCAGCGTTGTGATTTTTCCAAAACGTGCTGTAGCTTTATTGCGCGGCGTTTTGCTGTGGTGTTTTACTGATTGCTGAATTGACGAGGGGCATTGTTTTTTCCGCCAATAAAACCATCGACCGGCGTGCGAGATCCCGGTCGACCCAATCATGACCCGCATAGGTTAAAATCCCAAAATCGCCAACCTCTTCGCGAAACGCCAATATTTGATCGGCGACTTTGTCGGGCGTTCCATAAAACACCAATTGATCCATGACAGCTTCAATATCAATGCTGTCATCGGGCGCTGATGGGTCTTGTTTGATGAGATCGCTGCGTCCGGCATTGATGAGCTTCAATACGAATTGCTCGAAATAATAGCGGTATGGGCTGCCGGGATCACGGGCATAGGCGCGGGCTGTTGCTTCATCATCAGCCACAAAAATGCTGCGTGCAATGCGCCAGTTTGCAGGATCAGCGGTGCGGTCAATGCGGGCGCACCCTTCAACATATTTAGGCCAATGGCTGGCGGTCCATTTGGGTAGCAGGAAATTTGCAGAAATTGGATCCCAGCCGCGTGCGGCCGCTTCCGTGACACCTTTGGAGAAGGGGGCCACCACAGCAACAATGATCGGCGGATGGGGGCGCTGCAACGGTTTGGGCATGATGCCTTGGCCGACTTCGGCAAACAGGGTTTTTTCGGTTGAGATATTCCAATAGTTGCCCTTGATATTATAGGGTGGCTCGCTGGCCCAAATTTCCAGAACCTGATTGATGCCTTCGAGAAACATTGCGTTGCGATCGGCATCGAGATTGTCATAAGCCTCGGCATCCGACAAAAGGCCGCCGGGGCTGATGCCAAATAGCAGGCGACCATCAAGCAGATGATCGAGCATGGCGATTTGGGAGGCAATCGTTACAGGGTGGCTGTTGGGCAAGTTAATTGTTCCGGTACCAAGTTTGATCTGTTTGGTGGCGTCAGCCAGACTTGCCAGAAACATGGTGCAGGACGTGACGTTTTCAGACTTGTCAGTTGCGTGCTCACCAACAAACGCTTCTGCAAAACCCAGTTCATCAGCCAGGATGAAAGCTTCCCTGTCCTCTCTAAGACAGGTGCGCCAATCTTTGTTCATCGGGTGGATCGGCATGGTGAAGAAGCCAAGTTGCATATATTTGTCCTTTGATTTTTTGTGGCAAGGCTTCACCATAATGGGAAATACGCATATGTCATGCAATAGCTTATATGTCGCTTATGATATGATGTATTGAGGTGCAGGGATGAAGGTGGATAGAGGGCTATAAAAAGCCCCCTATCCGGCAGGCACACACCCTGGCGAAGGGACGCCTGCCATTCATGATTGGAAGACAATCATGGTGGCAATTAAGCCTATTTGGGTGCGGCGTCAAGATAAACCAAGCAAAACAGTCAAGATTAGAACTGTAATAAATTTAGATATATCAATAAGTTACAATTGTTCTAATTTTAAGATGACCTTGAAGTCACCATTGGTGGATTGAGTTTGAAATGCTCTTGTGTCATGGCTGTATTATCAATGGATGGCACATATGAGATTGAACATTTGATGTGATGGTGACGACACAAAAATCACAGGCGCTGCGGGGCCAGGTTTTACGCTTTAAAGCCGATCCATTTGTGGCTGGGCCTGAACAAGCAGTTGAGTTTTTCGCCGATGGCCTTGTTGTCATGGCTGATGGCCTGATTCAGGAGGTTGGTGTGGCTGATCAATTGCTGCAGGACTTGCCCGATGATCTTAACATTACGCATTACCGTGATGATCTGATCATGGCGGGTTTTGTTGATGCGCATGTGCATTATCCGCAAACCGAGGTGATTGCTTCTTATGGCAGCCAGCTGATCGAATGGCTCAATAAATATACATTTCCTGCGGAACTTAAATTTTCGGACCGGGAGTATGCCAAAGCTGCTGCACAATTCTTTGTGCAAGAATGTTTTCGCAATGGGGTCACCACCGCATCGGTTTATTGCACGGTGCATCCGCATTCGGTTGATGCGTTTTTTGAAGCAACACAAGCCTATAATCTGCGGATGATTGCGGGCAAAGTGCTGATGGATCGCAACGCGCCTGAGGGTCTGTGTGATACAGCTGAAAAAGCTTATGATGATAGCAAGGCTTTGATTGAGCGATGGCATGGCAAGGGCCGCGCGCTTTATGCCATAACCCCGCGGTTTGCGCCGACCAGTTCACCCGCGCAATTGGAAGCAGCCAGCACTTTATGGCAGGAGCATTCTGGTACATATATGCAGACCCATGTTTCGGAGAACAAAGCTGAAATTGAGTGGGCCAAAAAGCTATATCCAAATTCGAAAGATTATCTGGGCGTTTATGAAGAATATGGCCTTTTGGGCCCGCGGATGATTTTGGGCCATGGCATTTATCTCTCAGAACGTGAGAAAGCTGTTATTGCAGAGACCGGTTCTGCAATTGCGCATTGTCCAACATCCAATCTGTTTATCGGATCGGGCCTGTTTGATATGGAAGCGGCACAAGACAGTGCGAGCAAGATGCTCACCGGTCTCGCAAGTGATGTAGGCGGCGGTTCCAGCTTTTCGATGTTTCACACCATGAAGGCGGCCTATGAAGTGGCCCAGCTTAAAGGCTATTCGCTAAATCCTATTTCGGCTTACTATCTGGCAAGTCTGGGCAGTGCCAAAGCGCTTTACCTTGATGACAAGATCGGCAACCTTGCGCCTGGCTTTGAAGCTGATCTGATCGTTATTGATTTAAACTCAACGCCGCTTATTCGCGAACGCATGAAACATGCCGAGAGTTTGAGCGAAGCTTTATTTGTTCAAATGATCCTTGCCGATGACAGGGCAATTAAGGCAACCTATGTTAATGGCGCAAAAGCCTATGAGCGCAAGTCTTGAGTGAAATAATCCCATGAGCCCAAATCCGTCCCAAGCCAAAGTTGTTGCCGGCAAAGCCAAGCCTAGAGGGGCGTTTCCACATTATAAGCGTGCGGGAAGTTTTATCTATGTGTCGGGCACAAGCTCGCGATGTGCGAGTGATGAGATTGAAGGCGCACATGTTGATGACAAGGGTGTGGTTCAGCTTGATATAAAAAAACAGACAAGAGCTGTGATTGAAAATATCCGGGACATTCTGGAAGATGCGGGAGCTGGTCTGGACGATGTCGTCGAGATTTCAAGCTTTCTGGTCGATATGGATGATTTTGCTGATTATAATGATGTGTATGCGGAATATTTTGATTATGATGGGCCCGCCCGCACAACGGTTGGCGTCAAGCAATTGCCACATCCTCATTTGTTGATTGAGATCAAGGCTGTGGCCTACAAAGCATGAGAGTTTTAGCGGCTGCTAAAGAAAGGATCGCACATGAATATTCATCCCTCATTGACACCGTTTAATTTTCCGGCCTGGATCAAAGATAACCAGCACCTGCTCAAGCCACCTGTGAGCAATAAGCAATTGTTTGACAATAAATCGGACATGATTGTGATGATTGTCGGGGGCCCGAACACGCGTGTTGATTTCCATGATGACCCGGTGGAAGAATTTTTCTATCAGCTGAAGGGCGATATGATTCTCAAAATTGCTGATGGTGGTGAAATTTATGATGTGCCGATCCGTGAAGGGGATGTGTTTATGTTGCCTCCCCACACGCGCCATTCGCCACAGCGGCCTCAGGAAGGCTCTATTGGGCTTGTTGTGGAAGCGCCACGCATTCCCGGTATGGTGGATGGTTTTGAGTGGTTTTGTTTTGACTGCGGAAATCTGTTGCACAGAGTGGAAGTTGAGCTCCAGGACATTGTTAAAGATCTGCCGCCCTTGTATGAGATTTTTTACGATAGTGAAGAGTTTCGGACGTGCGATAAATGCAAGGCGGTACATCCCGGCAAGGGCACACCGCCTGAAGGCTGGGCTAATATATGAAGATACGCAAGAGCAAAGGACAAGAGTTCGTTTATGACCACAATTGATATGCATACCCATTTTTTCCCTGAAAACTGGCCAGATCTCGCTGAGAAGTTTGGCACGCCCGATTGGCCTTCGATCTCACATACTGAGCCTGGCAAGGCCATCATCATGCTCGGCGACAAACCGTTTCGCCCGATTCAATCTGCGTGCTGGGATACGGATCTGCGTTTGGAGAAAATGGACAAAGACAAGATTGACCTGCAAATACTTTGTGCAACCCCTGTTTTGTTTTCCTACCCCCGGCCTGGGGAACATGCAGCGGAAGTTGCAAAAATTTTCAACGATGCGGCCTTGGAGATTTGCTCAAAGGGTAAAGGGCGATTGAAGGCCATGTGCCAGGTGCCCTTGCAGGATATTGACCTTGCCTGTGCTGAGGTGTCGCGCGCCATGGATGATGGCCATATTGGTGTTCAGATCGGCAATCATGTGGGTCTTAAAAATCTTGATGATGAAGGCATTGTCAGCTTTTTTGCCCATTGTGCCGATATTGGCGCACCGATCCTGGTGCATCCTTGGGACATGATGGCACGCGAGCGCATGGATAAATATATGCTGCAATGGCTGGTGGCGATGCCGGCTGAAACACAACTTGGGCTGATGTCGCTGATTTTATCGGGTGCATTTGAGAAATTGCCGCGCACACTCAAAATCTGCTTTGCGCATGGTGGTGGTAGTTTTGCCTATTTGCTGGGGCGGGTGGAAAATGCCTGGAGAGAACGGGATATTGTTCGTGAGGATTGCCCTAATCCACCGTCGAGCTATACGGATCGCTTCTATGTGGATTCTGCGGTATTTGATCAGGGCGCGCTAAATTTACTGGTAGATGTAATGGGGGCTGATCATGTGATGTTGGGCTCAGATTACCCCTTTCCTTTGGGGGAACAAAATATCGGCAGCCTGGTTCGGGAGAGTTCATTAGACAATCAGGCAAAAAATTGTATTCTTGGGAAAACAGCCGAGCAATTTTTTAGTTTCTAGTTGTCATTAATCACTATTGCAAGGTGTGGTTGACGGGTAATAACAATCCATGACATGAAGTATAGTGCGTGTCGTGAAGTATAATGCATTTCAAAAAAGTGTCATAAAAGGGAGAGTATATATGACTTGGAAAACAAAGATTTTTGCAGCCTTGCTGGGCACGGCGTTGCCGCTGGCAATGGCGGCCCCTCAAGCCACTGCGGCTGAGGTAAAAATTGGTGTTGTGCTGACCTATTCAGGTGGTGCGGCTCAATTGGGTGAGCAAATAGATCGGGGTATGAACCTTTATCTGAAGGCTCATCCTGAGGCTTTTGGCGGCCACACAGTTAAGCTTATCAAGCGCGATTCAAAGCGTCCCGGTGGTGACATAGCTAAAAATGCCGTTCAAGAGCTCATCGTTAAAGAAAAAGTCAATCTTTTGACGGGTTTTGTGTTCTCACCGAACGCTATGGCCAGTGCATCTTTGGCAACCCGTGGCAAAGTGCCTATGGTTATTATGAATGCAGGTACGGCCTTTATTCCTAAAATGTCGCCTTATATTGCCCGCGTGTCATTCACCATGTGGCATTCAGGTTATCCAATGGGCATATATGCCGCCAAGAAGCTTGGCTGTAAAACAGCTGCGGCTGGTTATACCGATTATCCTCCAGGCAAAGACAGCCGGAATGCGTTCAAAACAGGTTTTGAAAGTGTTGGTGGTAAGCTTGTTGAAAATATCCCCATGGGTGGCCCACGTGAAGTGCCAGATTTCACACCATTCTTCCAACGTGTGAAAAATGCCAAGCCCGATTGCCTGTATGTATTTGTGCCGGCTGGAAATCATGCTTCTGCTGTGATCAAAACTTTTGCCAACCTGGGCATGAAAGATGCCGGCATTCGTTTGATCGGTCCTGGCGACATTACGCAAGACACGAAACTTCAAGGCATGGGCGATGATGCAGTTGGTCTTATAACAATGCACCATTATTCAGCTGACTATAAGAACACTGAAAACCAGGCTTTTGTTAAAGCGTGGAAAGCAGCTTATGGCGCAAAAACAACACCTGACTTTATGGGTGTTCAGGGTTGGGATGGCATGGCGGCAATCGCACATGCGATCAAAACCCAAAAAGGTAAAGTCACAGCTGAAGGTACCATGAAAGCGCTCAAGGGCTGGAAGTTCAATAGCCCACGTGGCAACATTATGATTGATCCTGAAACTCGCGACATCATCCATGATTCTAACGTTCATAAAATCGTTAAAAAGGATGGCCGTCTTGCGGTTGAAGTGGTCGACACAATTCCGCAAGTCAAAGACCCATGCAAGGCGCTTAAAATCGGCAAATGTAAATAGGCAGATTACACGTTTGCATGTTTAGAAAAATCACCGGGCGGGAGAGTTTCCCGCCCGTTTTATTTTGCTGGTGGTACCCGGGGGCGTCGTTTAGAATTTAGTGCAAGGCACAAACGGCAAGAAAGATCGTTGGGGGAAGGGGCGTTTATGGAACAATTCGCTAATGCTACGATCAGTATTCTGTTCGACGGTTTAGCTTATGGCATGCTGTTGTTCATTATCTCTGTCGGGCTTTCAATTACCATGGGCCTCATGGGCTTTGCCAATTTGGCTCATGGCACATTTGCCATGGCAGGAGGGTATGCGACTGTTACGCTCATGAACGATTACGGCGTGCCGTTTTTACCCGCCCTGGTTCTTACGTTTTTTATTGTTGGTATTGGCAGCATTGTCTTTGAACGCACAATTTATGCGCCGCTATACAAAGCTGACGAGCTGGATCAGGTGCTGCTCAGCATTGGCCTGGTGTTTGCTTCAATTGCTGTTATCACGTTTTTTTACGGCACCAACCCGCCATCAATTCAATTGCCGGCCTATCTTAAGGGTCAGGTTGATTTTGGCTTTAGCAAATTCCCGGCCTATCGGGTTTTCACAATCATTGTTGGTTTTACAATGATTATCGCCCTTTGGTATGGCTTTGAGCGTACTATTATTGGCGCTAAAATCCGTGCTGCTGTGGATAATCGGCAGATGGCGCAGTCCGTTGGGATTGATGTTGATAAGCTTTTCATATTGGCTTTTGCGCTGGGCAGTGGGCTCGCTGCTGTGGGTGGCGGCATGGCAATTGAAATTGTCGGCATGTCGCCAACCTTTGCAATTGGCTATCTCATCTTTTTTCTCATTGTGGTTTCCGTTGGTGGCCTGGGCAGTATTCGCGGCACATTTATCGCTGCCATCATCTTGGGCACCATTGACACGGCGGGCAAATATCTGTGGCCGGAAGGTGGGGCTTTTTTCATCTATGCGGCAACTGTGATTTTATTGTTGATTAAGCCGGATGGACTGTTTGGTAAGGAACAAACGTCATGAGCAGGACTGAGAGTTTCGCCCAAGCACGTGATTTTATGCGCACGCGGGATCGTTGGCAGCTTTGGGAGGCTTTCCCCTGGCTGTTTGCGATTGCAGCTTTCTTTGTGCTGAGCGATCATATGATCCTTGGGTCGCAAATTTTGATCATGATCCTGTTTGCACTCTCGCTTGATTTAATTTTGGGTTATGCGGGTATCATCACTTTGGGCCACGCAGCGTATTTTGGTGTGGGGGCGTATGCGACCGGCCTGTTGTCAGTTCATCTGGGATGGAATGAACCTATTACAGGACTGATTTTTGGAGCTTTAGTTGCCTCCACCATTGGGTTTTTGTTTGGTTTGATACTGCTGCGATATGTCGGTCTGACATTGTTGATGCTGACGCTAGCAACCTCAATTTTGATGCAAGAGCTTGCCAATACGGCGGAACCCTGGACCGGCGGGTTTGATGGGCTGCAGGGCATTGTGATTGATCCGCTGTTTGGCATGTTCGATTATGATCTCGCAGGATTTACCACCTATTGGTATGGGCTTGTTGTGCTGTTTGTGTGTTTTCTGTTTTCCAGGCGGCTGGTCCGCTCGCCGTTTGGCCGTGGGCTTGAAGGCATAAGAGAAAACACCAAAAGAATGCACGCGATTGGTTCGCCCGTTCATTGGCAATTGGTCAAAATCTATACGATCTCTGCTGGCATGGCAGGCATGGCGGGTGCCTTGTTTGCCCAGGCCAATGCCTATGTGACCCTGGAAGTTTTGAGTTTTGCAACCTCGGGCACGGTCTTGATTATGGTGATCCTGGGCGGCACAGGCAGGCTGTATGGTGCCTTCATAGGTGCGATCGTCTATAAAATTCTGGAAGATGAGCTTTCAAAAGTCAGTCCGGAGTTTTGGGAGCTGGGCGTTGGCTTAACACTCATATTGGTTGTGCTGTTTTTCCGCGGGGGCCTGCTTGGGGCGTTCGATAGCTTGGTGAAAACCATCAAGAGGGCAAGAGCATGAGTGCCGTCCTTGAAGTTACAGGTGTTAACCGGAATTTTGGTGCGCTGCATGTGACCCAGGATGTCAATCTAACACTTGAAGCGGGTGCGCGTCATGCGTTGATCGGGCCAAATGGGGCCGGTAAAACCACATTGATCAATCTGATGACGGGCATGTTGAAGCCTAATTCCGGCAAGATTGCCATTAACGGGCGCGACATTACATCCATGAGCCCCGAAGCCCGCGTTAAAATGGGACTTGCACGCACGTTTCAGATCAACCAGCTGTTTAAAGGCCTTACGGTTCTTGAGAATGTCTCGCTTGCAATTGCTGAGCGCACCGGCAGAAGTTCCAATTTCTGGAGCATTGCCGGCCTCAACACGGTTGTGATTGATGAAGCGATGGAATTGCTGCATCAGCTCAAACTGCAGGATGATGCGCTGACCGTGATTAAAGAGCTGCCATATGGCCGCCAAAGGCTGGTGGAAATAGGCATAACACTTGGGCTTAAGCCAAAAGTGCTGTTGCTTGATGAACCGGCGGCCGGTGTGCCATCGGCTGAAAGCCATATCATTCTTGATGCAATTGATTCCCTTCCGGACGATATTGCGGTTCTCATTATTGAGCATGACATGGATGTTGTCTTCCGCTTTGCTAAGCGCATAACAGTTTTGGTGGGTGGAGCGATTTTGATCGAGGATGTGCCTGAGAAGATTGCAAAGGATAAAAAAGTGCGGGCGGTATATTTGGGTGAGGCTTTTGATGGCTGATGCGTTGTTAGAATTGGTTGGCGTTTCAGCTGGTTATGGCGAGACGGTTGTGCTGGAAGATATCAATATTAGTTTGGCGCAAGGTGAGAGCATCAGCATCATCGGGCGCAATGGTGTTGGCAAATCGTCTCTTCTTGCAACCATTATGGGTCACACGAACCTGCATGGTGGGCAAGTGCTTTTGGGCGGGGAAGATATCAGTAAGCTGTCAATCCACAAGCGATGTGCCAAAGGTTTAGGCTATGTGCCACAGGAGCGGGAAGTTTTTCCCTCGCTGAGTGTGCAGGAAAACCTTGATGTTGCCCGCCAACCCGGGCCATGGACGAGAGAGCGGGTGTTTGAACTGTTCCCGCATCTTGCAGAGCGGCGCGACAATAGAGGCAATCAGCTGTCAGGCGGTGAACAGCAAATGCTGGCAATCGGCCGGGCTCTTATGGGCAATCCAAAGGTCTTGTTGATGGATGAGCCATCAGAAGGCTTGGCCCCTGTGATCGTTGAAGAATTGAGCCGGGTGATTGGTCAATTGCGTGATGCCGGAGAACTGTCAATCATACTGGTGGAGCAGCATATTAAATTTGCTCTTGGGTTTTCCAAGCACACAGTGGTGATGGATCGCGGGCAGGTGGTCTATAGCGGTGCCAGCGCTAAGCTGCGCGATGAAAAAACCCTCCAGAAATACATTGGTCTTGCCGCTTGATTGGTCATTCTGTCCTTTGTGGCAATGACTTGCTCTACTGCGGCGAAATATGTAATAATATAACATTATTAATTCCGCAGCCTGCCTTTCCTTATGGTCAGACAGGTTTTCGGGCATTGGGCAAGGCGAATGTCACAGCTTATTTTTCCTCCAAAGGGCCATGACCATGCGGATTGTGTGGAAGATGTTCTGGTGCGCGCCGACAAGGTCTGTGCCAAGCAAAATGTTCGTCTGACAACACAGCGTCGGCACATCCTTGAGATTATCGCCGCTAGCCATAAAGCGATGGGCGCCTATGATATTCTGGAACATATGACGGTTGGTAAAAAACGGCCGGCACCGGTGACGGTTTATCGTGCGCTTGATTTTCTCATGGCCCAGGGATTGGTGCATCGGATTGCCTCTGACAATGCCTATATTGCTTGCCAGCGCGACCATGGCGATGAAGAAACAGTGTTTTTGATTTGCTCAGCTTGCGGCACAGTGGGCGAGATTGAAGCCGCTCCGGCAAATAAGGCTGTGGCACAAGGGGCTGCCAAACAAGGTTTTGTAATCGACGCCCAAGTGCATGAAGTGTCAGGGCTTTGTCGAAATTGTACGGATGAGTAAGCTCAGATGAATTTGCCGAAAACAAACCTGAACGCGGTTGAGCGGTCGCTCTTGCATAATGAAGCCTTGGTGGAAGCAAGAGACTTGGTTTTTGCCGCTGGCGGTCAGGACCTGCTTGAAAATATCAACCTGTCATTACAGCCTCGGGAAATCGTCACAGTGATTGGCCCTAATGGGGCTGGCAAGACCACACTGGTCAAGGCCCTGCTTGGCATTTTAACGCCGGTTTCGGGTTCTGTTACAAGGCGTCCCGGTATCAAGGTTGGCTATGTGCCCCAGAAGTTTGCTGCCGACGGCCTGGTGCCGCTGACTGTGGCGAGACTTATTACATTGACGCAGAAGGCCTCAATAGAACAGATTGATGCAGTGTTGGAGGAGACGGGCATTGACCATCTTAAAGAGCGCGAGGTCGCAGCCCTTTCTGGTGGCGAACTTCAGCGTGCATTATTGGCGCGTGCGTTGGTAAATAATCCCGATCTTCTGGTCCTGGATGAGCCGGTGCAAGGGGTCGATTTTGCCGGTGAAATAAAGCTCTACAATCTTATATCTAAAATTCGTGACACACGCGGTTGCGGCATTTTGATGGTGTCACATGATTTGCATGTTGTGATGGCAGAAAGCGACCGGGTGATCTGTTTAAACCGGCATATTTGCTGTGAGGGCAGGCCTGAAGCTGTTCAGCATCATCCCGAATATGCCAGGCTATTTGGTGCAACGGCGCAGGCTGTTGGCGTTTATCGCCATGCCCATGATCACGACCATGATGTTTCAGGCGCTGTTAAGCCCACCGAAGACGATCCAAATAAGCGTGGCAGCTCTCATGGATGATTTTTTTGTACGCGCACTATTGGCGGGTATTGGCGTGGCCCTGCTTGCCGGACCTTTGGGGTGTTTTATTGTGTGGCGGCGGATGGCTTATTTTGGTGATACAATAGCGCACAGCGGTCTTTTGGGTGTCGCCCTTGGTCTGGTTGCCAGTATCAATGTTATGATAGCTGTAGTCATCACAGCACTGATTTTATCGCTATTACTGGCTGGGTTAGAACAACGCCGATTGTTTGCAACAGATACTTTGCTCGGCATTTTATCTCATGCAGCTTTATCGATCGGTCTTGTGATTACAAGCTTTTTGACCTGGGTTAAATTTGACCTGATGGCCCTGCTGTTTGGCGATATATTGGCCGTATCACGCACAGACCTTGTCATGATTTATGGCGGTGTGGCTCTGGGGCTTGTCGTTCTGGCCTGGCTTTGGCGGCCCTTGCTTGTGGTCAGTATTCACGAAGATATTGCGCAAGCCGAAGGCATTGCGGTTGCCAGGATCAGGTTTATATTCATGCTGTTGATCGCGTTTATTGTGGCTGTTGCCATGAAGGTCGTCGGGATCGTTTTGATCACGTCCTTGCTGATTATTCCGGCTGCAGCCGCGCGGGCGTTTTCGAAAACGCCGGAACAGATGGCAATATTGGCCGCTGTGATTGGAATGATAAGTGTGGTGTTTGGACTTGGCGCGTCATTGCAATTTGATACGCCATCGGGTCCTTCGATTGTGCTGGCGGCGACATGTGCATTTTTGGTCAGCCTGATGTGGCATGGCATTGCACGTGGCTGGCGGGGCAAGTGGTTTGTGCGGCAGTAAGCAGGATTAAGTCATGACGATCAAAAGACGCATATCAACTTGCGTTGACATTGGCGGCCTTAAGATCGGTGCTGATTATCCGGTGATGGTGCAATCCATGACCAATACGGACACCGCAGACGTTAAGGCAACGAGCGATCAAGTGTCCCAATTGGCCCGTGCCGGATCAGAAATCGTGCGCATCACGGTGGATCGGGCTGAGGCTGCTGAGGCTGTGCCACATATCCGAGATAATCTGGCAGCACAGGGCTTGGACGTGCCTCTTGTGGGTGATTTTCATTATATCGGTCACAAATTGCTCAGCGATTATCCAGCCTGTGCCGAGGCACTTGCCAAATATCGCATCAATCCCGGCAATGTTGGGTTTGGTGACAAGCGTGATAGCCAGTTTGCCACCATGATTGAGATTGCGCTTAAAAATGACAAGGCGGTGCGGATCGGCGGTAATTGGGGATCGCTTGATCAGACCTTGCTGACCAGATTGATGGATGAAAATGCCAAATCTGTTGAACCCGTAACAGCTATTGAGGTGACTCGCGAAGCTTTGGTGCAATCTGTATTGATCAGTGCTGAACGCGCCGAGGAACTTGGCCTGGGGCGAGATAAAATCGTGCTATCCGCCAAAGTCAGTCAGGTGCAGGATTTGATTGCGGTTTATCGCGATCTCGCCAAGCGCTGCGAATATGCCCTGCATCTGGGGCTTACCGAAGCGGGCATGGGGGCCAAGGGTATTGTGTCATCGTCAGCTGGTCTGGCGATATTATTGCAAGAGGGCATTGGCGACACTATCCGAATTTCACTGACGCCTGAACCGGGTGGCGCACGTGACAAAGAAGTGATGGTTGCTCAAGAGCTGCTTCAGGCCATGGGACTGCGCGCCTTTATGCCATCAGTTGTGGCGTGCCCCGGGTGTGGCCGCACAACGAGTTCTGTGTTTCAGGAATTGGCGATGGACATTCAAAGCTATGTGCACGAGCGCATGCCGCATTGGCAGGCGCAATATTCAGGTTTTGAAGATTTAAAACTGGCCGTCATGGGCTGCATTGTGAACGGGCCGGGCGAGAGCAAGCATGCTGACATTGGCATTAGTCTGCCAGGCACAGGGGAAGAGCCTGCCGCTCCGGTTTTCATTGATGGTAAAAAAGCCATGACCTTGCGCGGCGCTGAGCTTGGCGCACAATTTCGTTCAATTGTTGAAGATTATATCGCCCAGCGTTATGGCAGCAATTGAGCTAGCTTTTGCGGCTGGTAATAAACCGGGCGGTGTCGCGCAAGATATCGGCTTGGGGGCCGAAACGCTCAAGACGGTCAAGTGCATTTGCAATCAGGCCTTCTGCTTTTGCGCGGGCACCGTCTGAGCCTAGCAGAGCCACGAATGTTGCTTTGCCCGCTTCAGCATCTTTGCCGGTGCGTTTGCCGACATCAGCGCTTTTACCTTCTGCATCGAGCAGGTCATCAGTAATCTGAAAGGCCAGGCCAATATCGCCTGCATAGGCTGTAAGTGCTGCACGGTCCCCCTCTGAGGCGCCTGCCAATCTTGCCCCTGCCCAGCAGGCGTATTCAATCAGTGCGCCGGTTTTGAGCTTTTGCAGGGCAATGGTTTCTGCAAGGTCAGTTGATTTTGTTTCAGCTTCAAGATCGCGCATTTGTCCGGCAATCATGCCCGCACCACCTGCGGCTTTTGCCAGCTGAGTGATCAGTTCGGCTCTGATATTGGCATCTTGATGTGTCTCGGGGTCGCCCAAAATCTCAAAGGCGAGTGTTAATAAGGCATCGCCCGCCAGAAGGGCTGTGGCCTCGTTAAAGGCTATATGCACCGTTGGTTGGCCACGGCGCAAATCGTCATCATCCATGCACGGCAGATCATCATGGATAAGAGAATAACAATGCACACATTCAAGGGCCGCTGCGACATGTAGCGGGCCTTTGCCTTCCAATCCACACAGTCGCGCTGTCTCAATCAGCAAAAAAGGTCTAAGCCGTTTGCCTGCTCCAAGCGCGCCATGCCGCATGGCTGCAATCAGGCGCGGCGCTGGTGCCCCCTGTTCGGGCATAAGCTTGTCTAAATGTGCTTCGAGAGCGCGTGCGGTCTCTTTGAGTTTGTCTTCAAACGGCATGGAGTTCATTCTGTTGATGCAAGGTTCATCATCCTGTTTATACTGGGTTTGGGTGCTAAGGTGAATGTTGCTTTGAAAAGAGCGTTAAGCTCGCTTGCGGTTTTTCTTTCATTTCTGTGCAAGTCGCAGTATAAGAAGCGCCAATTGAACAGATTTTGTTACCGCTGCACCTTAAATCCTGTGTGCAGCCTTATGAGGAGTTTTGAACATGGCAGTGCCAAAGAGTAAGATTACGCGTTCGAGGCGTGGGCATCGCCGCTCAACGGACGCTTTGAAAGATCCATCTTACGTGGAAAATAAAGAAACGGGCGAGCTTCACCGGCCGCATCATATCGACCTTAAGAGCGGCACCTATCGAGGCCGTCAGGTCTTGCCACCTAAGGGTGATTTCTAGATTTATCTAAAGCTCGATTATTTAAAAACGGATCGCTTGTGCGGTCCGTTTTTATTTTATCTGTTCGCACATGATTTTGCGGCTTAAGATGCGCTAAGCTTGTGATGCTGGCGAAATAGTTGGAAGGGACTTCCCGATGTTGCTCAAATTTCCACTGCTGATCTTTGCTGTTATTGTTTATAATGTTCTGGTCTTTGCAACTGGGTTCTCTCTGCAGGATCAATTGTTTAGCTTAAACATGATGTCGGGTGGTGTGTGGTCGTTTTCGGTGGCGGATGCGGTTATTAGTTTCGCGCTGGCTTTATTATTTATCGAGATCCTGAAAGCCACGCGGACTGATTCAAGCTCAATCATTGATCATGCGTTGTCGACCTTGGTGTTTATCGGCTGCCTGGTGGAGTTCATTCTGGTGGGCAAGGCTGTGACCTCAACCTTCTTTTTTATCACGGTGATTTGCCTGATTGATGTCATTGCCGGTTATTCGATCACCATTCGCGCGGCCCGGCGTGACTTTGCCATGGGCGGGCGAGGCGATTACTGATTTGTCTGGCTGATGCGGTAAATAGCACCGGCGAGATCATCCGTGACATAAAGCGTGCCGTCTGGGGCTTCCAGCACGTCGACGGGGCGTCCTATAACATCGTCGTTTCGTTCAAACCCAGTGAGGAAAGGCTTTTGGGTAATTTTGCCTTCCGTGTCCCAATGCAGCGAGATGACCTCATAGCCAGCTTTTTTTGAACGGTTCCAGGAGCCATGCAAAGCCACAAGCGCTGCATGGTGAAAACCTGGTTTGCGGGCATGGTGCAAAAAACGGATGCTTAGGGGCGCAACATGTGCGCCAAAGGCATAGGCCGGTGGTATGGCAGTTTGTGTTTTAGCGCCGCCTTTGGTGCCAAAATCTGGGTCGGGCTTATTGTTGCCATTGCGATAGGGCCAGCCGTAAAAACCTCCTTGCCTGATTTGATTAAGTTCATCGGGCGGGAAATCATCGCCTAACCAGTCCCGACTGTTTTCAACGCCATAAAGACGTCTTGTTCCCGGGTGCCAGTCAAAGCCGACCGTGTTGCGCAAGCCGGAGGCGAAAATGCTTAATTGCGAGCCGTCAGGTTTAAAGCGCAACATTGTAGCCCGCCATTTATGTTGCTTTTCGCAGACATTGCAACTTGAGCCGATGGAGAGATAGAGCCAGCCATTTGGGCCGCGCTTGAGGGTGCGGGTTTTATGACCGCCATCATCAGGAATGTTTTTTACGATCACTTGCGCGTTGGATGAGATGGTGGCGTTTTCCTGATCAAAAGCATAGCGCACCACGCGATGGTATTCTGCAATGTATAAATAACCTTCATGAAGCATGAGGCCATGTGGCCGTTTGAGACCTGAGATCAGTGTTTTAATTTTATCAGCCCGGCCATCATTATTGGCGTCCCTGGTGATCAATTTGACTTTGCCCTGCGGAGGCACGCTTAACAAAATATCGCCTTTGGAGGTCATGACCATGAGGCGCGCTTTGCCGAGGTCGGTTGCATAGATATTAAGCTTAAAACCTCGGGCGAGGTTCAACCGTTTTTGCAGCCTGTCTGCATCGGCATATTTTACTGAGTAGGACAGCGCCATTTTGCCAAGCGGGATATTGACCGGTAAGCGGTCGATCACTAATGCGGCGATCACAACAATGAGGCCCAGAGCAAGGCCGATTTTAAGCAGGATATTCGATTTGATCTTCATGACATTTCCCAAACGGCTATTCCTCTAACAAAGACTGGGTACGTTTATTGATCAAGGGTTTGCTAATATTTTTGCTTCACATATTGGTGTGCACCTGCGCTTAAGGCAGAATGAGAAAGCTATTTGTATTAAAGGTGTAGTTTTAATATATATTCTCCCACGTTCTTAAACTTCTCATAGCCCATTTGTTATTGGAGAGCATCATTCGTAATTTTCATTTTCCAGGCCGCTCCACAGTTCATGCTGTTAACGGCATTTGTGCGTCGTCCCATCCATTGAGTGCCAGTACGGCTGTAAATGTCTTAAGGCTAGGTGGTAATGCGATTGATGCCGCTGTGAGTGCCGCTGCGGTTCATTGTGTGGTTGAGCCTTATATGATGGGGATTGGCGGCGATAATTTCACCATTCTGAAAAAGCCCGGCAAAGCGGCAATTGGCTATAATGGGTCTGGCAGAGCAGGCCAAGCCGCTGATGCTGATTGGCTTAAAGCCAGCGGGCTTAATGAGATTGCTGCAGATAGCGTGCATTCGGTCACTGTGCCCGGCGCTGTTGATGCCTGGGACAGGTTGCTGAAAGATCATGGCACGATCACGCTGGGGCAAGCCTTGCAGCCGGCCATAGAATTTGCTGAAAAAGGATATCCTGTCTCACCACGGGTGTCTTGGGATTGGGTCGGCCTGGTTGACAAGCTCAAGCGCGACGAGGGTGGTACCAAACATTATCTGATTGATGGCAAGGCGCCTAAATTAGGCCAGGTTTTAACTGCCCCCGCCCTGGGGGCGTCCTTGCGCGAAATTGCAGACAAGGGCCGTGATGCGTTTTATGCGGGCCGGCTGACAGATGACATTGTCAAAACCTTACAAGCAAAGGGCAGCTTGTTGACGCATGAGGATTTTGCGACAGCACAAGGTGAATATGTAACCCCGATCAGCACGTCTTATGGCGGTTATGATATGCTGGAAAACCCGCCAAATGGTCAGGGTGTTACAGCGCTCATTCTACTCAATATTTTCAAGCATTTCGATTTCAGCAAGCTTGATCCCTTCGGCGGTGAGCGGTTTCATTTGCAAGTTGAAGCGGCACGACTGGCTTATGAGGTTCGTAATCGCTATATCGCTGATCCCAAGCTTGCCGATGTGCCGATGGAAAAATTACTTGATCCGGCTTTTGCCGAGAAATTGGCGGCACAAATATCCCCTGAAAAGCGTTTGGCTGATCCTGTTGCTGCTGTTAATGGGCTGGACAGCAATACAGTATACTTAACCGTGGTTGATAAAGACCGGATGGCGGTGTCCTTTATCAACTCACTGTTCCAATGGTTTGGCTCAGGGATTGTAACGCCGGAGACGGGCATATCCTTGCAAAACCGCGGGCACGGGTTTGTAACTGATCTTGATCATCCAAATTGCATAGCCCCTGGAAAACGGCCCATGCATACAATCATTCCTGCCATGCTGGAACGTGATGGCGACGCTGTCATGCCGTTTGGCGTGATGGGCGGGCAATATCAAGCCGCAGGACACGCTCATCTGCTCAGCAATATGATTGATTTTGGCATGGATATACAAGAAGGGTTGGATTGCCCCAGAGCTTTTTATTTTGGCGATCAACTCTGTGTGGAAGAAAGCATGCCTGAAGCGACGGTCAGGGACTTACAAACGCGCGGGCATGAAGTTGCTGTAATTGCACAACCCCATGGCGGCGGACAGGCGATTATGATTGATTGGCGAGCTGGGTCGTTAACAGGGGCGTCTGATCCGCGCAAAGATGGCCAAGCTTTTGGTTATTAGGGGTTGTGCGATCACGCTCGGATATACGGAGAGGGGATAGGTATGCCGCACCGCTGCTATTTCGCTCACGGCTATTCTGGCCTTCGGCCAGGCCTCCGCGGGGGCGTGCCTGACCGGCACGAGGGCCAGTCGGCCCTAGTCGCAGCCAAAGCTGCTTCGGCAATTTTGTCTAAATAAATAAATGTTTTTCCCGATATGTGTGTGTTGCAGAACGAGGCAGGTTTGCGGCATGGCCATAGGCATGTCTTGCGCGGTTTGCTGTGCGCTCAAACCGGCCGTGGCGCATTGAATTTTGCTTATTTGTGTTCAGCAATTGCGTGATGAAGGCTGAGGAATTGCGGGCATGAATATGCTGGCCTGAAGCTGAATAGGGGCCGGACCTTAAGGGAACAGGTAAATTGGCGGCAGGCGCATTATTATCAGCGGCCTGATAATCATGCGTTATTTTATATATTTTCCTAGGCGTCATTACGCAAACCTGCTGATACTCTAATATGTCCAGAAATGGAACACTCACCCTACTATCATGCAAAACCCCGGCCAGTTGCTATAGATTTTGTTAACCCTGTTTTAGATTTCCACAGCTGAATTAGGCTTGAGAAGTCAATTTAGACCTCATTTCTTCTGTTTAAACCGTTGTTTTCAGGTTTTCTTTAATACTTACACCCTAGACTCTCTGAAGGTTACAGCAATGGTTCAACGCAACCTACTTTAGTGGGTGTAAGTCGTTCCGTAATATTTATTAAGGCAGGGGGTTAACAGCGTGACGTCAGTTTTTACACCCGGCGAGGCCGCTGAAAACGGGTTGATGCAACAAGATATTACAACATCCAATTCGCATGAAAATCATGCAAGCCAACAAGCAGGTGAGAACAAGTCACAAGCTGCCTTGGAGCGTATGCGCGATGTTTTGTTCAGCGTTGGCGATGTCGTCTATGAATGGACGATAGAGAGTGACGAGCTGGTATGGGGTGAGAATGTAGCCCAGGCGCTTTCGATAAGTGATCGAGACGTTCTTTCTACAGGCCGGAAATTTGCCTCATTGCTTGATTCTGAAAATATGGTCAGCCGTTATGATGCCATCATGAACACCACACAGGTTGATGAAGGCGAAGGGGTTGCTTTTCAGGTGAGCTATCGCATTTTGACCAATGGCCGTGACAGTGAAGAGGGTTGTTGGGTTGAAGACACAGGCCGTTGGTATGCGGGCAATGATGGCCGGCCCACTAAAGCGGTTGGCATTGTGCGCAAGGTTGATGAGCGCCATGAAAGAGAACAACAGCTTGCTTATTTGAGCTACTATGATCCGCTCACAGGAGATTTGAATCGCACACGGCTGAGCGAAGCGCTTGGTCATGCGATAAACAATATTGAAGAGACCCAGCAGCCAGGTGCCTTTTTGCTAGCTGCGATTGACAATCTTGCCATGATTAATGATGCATTCGGGTTTGATGTCGCTGACCAAGTTATTGCGGCTGTCAGCAAACGGTTGAAAAGCCGGATGCGAACCGGTGATACGATTGGGCGCTATGCGGGTAATAAATTTGGCCTTGTTCTGCTTGATTGTGATGAAGAACACATGGAAATTGCCGCCAATAGGATATTGGATGTGGTGCGCCAATCTGTGATCGATACGGCTGTTGGTCCGGTGGCTGCGACGGTTTCCATTGGCGGTGTGTCATTGCCCAAACATTCGCGCAATGTGCCGGAATGTTTGACGCGTGCAGAAGAAGTTCTTGAACAGGCAAAAAACCGTCATTTGGAAGGTTTTGTTGCTTACCAGCATTCAGAGCGACGCGAATCTATTCGCAAGCGTAACATTATGCTGGCCGATGAAATCGTAACGGCATTGAACGACCGACGGTTGAATATTGCCTATCAGCCGATCGTTGATGCAAATACATCCGAACCGGTTTTGTATGAATGTTTGCTTCGGATGACGAATGCTGACGGCGATGCTGTGTCAGCAGGGCATTTTATCCCTGTGGCGGAGCAAATTGGTCTTGTGCGGATGATCGACCATCGGGTTTTCGAGTTGGTGCTAAATACGCTCACGCAAAATCCTCATTTGCATCTGACCTTTAATGTTTCCGGTTTCACGGCAAATGATTCCGAGTGGCTGGCAAATTTCAAGGCATGTATGCGGGCGCATATGGATGTTGCGGAAAGACTAACCGTTGAAATTACCGAAACAGCCGCTATCCAGGAAGTTGAAGAAACTGTGAGCTTTGTGAATTCGGTGCGGGATTTGGGCTGCAAAGTTGCTATTGATGATTTTGGTGCTGGCTACACGTCGTTTAGAAACCTGAAAACCCTTGATATTGACATGGTCAAGATTGATGGCGCTTTTGTCGAAAAATTACATGAAAGCCCTGACAATCAGTTTTTTGTGAAAACACTTATTGATCTTGCGCGGAACTTCAATATCAAGACGGTTGCCGAATGGGTTTGCGATGAGCGCGATGTGGCTCTTCTTCGGGATATGGGCGTTGATTATATGCAAGGCTTTTTATACGGCGCGGCTAGTTTGGAAGTGCCTGGCAATACCCTTGATGTGCCTGCCAATACATTAGATGTGCCGACAAACTCTGATTTGGCGTCAGGTTGAACGCCAGCCTGAATTTCAGTGTTTTTAATACGTTTAGCAGAGCCGATGCTATTAGGTTTGCATCGGCTTTCTCATGTGGCCAGCATATGTTTGTCTAAAAATTATCCTTACGGGTGCGCACTTCAGCAAACACATCTGAAGGATCAGCGCCTTCAAGCCCCAAGCTTTTTTGCAGGCTTGGCTCCTCGGCACGCAAAAATGGATTGGTCTTGAGCTCAAGGGCAAATAGCGATGGCACCGTTGGCTCACCACGAGCACGCATGGCGTCAATTTCCTCACAGCGTGCCTTAAGCTCCGCATTGTCAGGGTCAACGGATAAAGCAAATGCGGCATTGCCTTGGGTATATTCATGGGCGCAATACATGGTGGTATCGGGTGGCAGAGCATTCATCAGCTTTTTGATGCTGTCCCACATCATCGGCAATGTGCCTTCGAACACACGGCCACAGCCAAGCGCAAAAATAGTGTCTCCAACGAAGGCTACTTTGTTTTCGGGAAAATAATAAGAAATGTGACCTAATGTGTGTCCCGGTGTCTCATAAACCTGGATTGTTTCACCGCCAAATTCATAGGTCTCACCATCGCCGACCTCAACGTCGATGCCGGGAATTTTTGCAGCCTCACCGCGCGGGCCAACAATGGTGCAGTTAAATTCGCCTTTCAGCGCCATATTACCATCTGTATGATCGCCATGATGATGGGTGTTGAGCAGATGGGTGAGTGTCCAGCCTTTGGTTTTCAGGGCTTGAAAGACGGCGTCTGCAACCGGTGCATCAATTGCGGCGGTGTCACCTGTTTGCGGGTCATGAATGAGGACGCCGTAATTGTCCGATAAACAGGGAAATTGATATATTTCTAGCTTGTTATCCATTGCTTCTTCATACTTCCATATTGTGAGCGTTCACCTGAGTGCATGATTGTTTTGAGTAGAGTTTTTGAAACTGTTTTGCCGTTTTGTTCAAATGAGATCCGATACCTATGGATGTTATAGATTTAAAGGATTTCTATGCAAGTGATTTGGGAATAATTGCCAGGCGCTTGTTGGGCCAGAGATTGCGAAAGCACTGGCATAATCTCACAGGCATGAATTGTGTCGGGATTGGTTATGGTGTGCCATATCTTGGCGCGTGGCGCACAGAAACTGAATTGGCGGCCTGTTTGATGCCGGCCAGACTGGGCGTTACGCACTGGCCGGAAGAAAGCCAAAGCGCTGTCTGTCTGATTGATGAGATTGATATGCCCCTGGCGGAATCTTCCATCGACCGGGTTTTGATTGTTCATGGTCTTGAGATGACGGATGCGCCTGAAGAAATGCTGCAAGAAGCGTGGCGTATTCTCAAACCCGGAGGGCGGTTGTTACTGGTGGTGCCTAACCGGCGTGGCATGTGGGCCAGGTTTGATAAAACCCCGTTTGGTCATGGGCGGCCGTTCAGCCGCGGGCAAATGACGAAATATTTGCGAGATGCTGCGTTTAATCCTGAAGCCTGGTCCACAGCGCTTTTTTTCCCACCTTCAGCAAAAGCGTTTTTTCGCAAGTCGGCGATTGCTTGGGAAAAAATGGGTTTTCGCTTCTGGTCGGGATTTTCAGGCGTGTTGGTGGTTGAGGCAACAAAGCAGGTCTATGCTTTGACGCCTGCAAAATCTCAACGGAGAACGTTCCGGCGGCTTAAACCGGTTATGTCGCCAGCGCCGGTGAGTTTTGACGGGCTGAGCCGGATAGATAAGGTAATCTGATTGAATCGCTTTGCCGTTTATGTCGGCTATTTCGCTCACGGCCGCACCGCGCTACGCGCTGGCCTGCGCGGGCGCGTGCCTGACCGGCACGAGGGCCAGTCGACCCTAGTCGCAGCTAAAGCTGCTCCGTGAGTAATACGGTAAAGGCTTTATTTCAGTCATCTCTTTAAGAGAAACACGGCCTGCTCGCCAAATAAATTAGCAAGCCGATCATGAGAAAATAGGCTTAATTGCCGACCTTGCGGATCGAGGATAAGGCGCTTTTCAACCCCTATATCCATTTCCTCGCATAAAGCGACAAAATCAAGAATGGTGCAAAAATGAATGTTTGGCGTTTCATACCAGCTTTCCGGCAGATGGCTGCTGATCGGCATGCGGCCTCTTAAAGCCAGAGAAAACCGCAATCGCCAATAGGCAAAATTTGGAAAAGAGATGATGGCATGTTTGCCAATGCGCAATAATTGCTCTAGCACTGCGCGAGGTCGCTGGGTGGCCTGGATGGTTTGGGTCAACACAACATAATCAAAAGCATCATCAGGGTAGTCTACAAGGTCTTTGTCGGCGTCGCCTTGAACCACCGACAGACCCTGGGCAACACATTGGTTCACCCCTGCTTGTGACAGCTCGACACCGCGGGCATCAACATTGCGGGTTTCAGCCAACAGCTTGAGCAATGAACCATCACCGCAGCCAACATCGAGCACGCGGGTTCCCGGTGCGATCATATTTGCGATTAAGAGCAGGTCGGTGCGTTGTATATTATTGGGCATATCAGTCTATTTCGGCAAATCGCCAGGCGTTATGCCGCGTGCTTTAGCGGCGGCATTGAGAAAGCCTGAAATGGTTTCAAACATTTCGGGTTCATTAAGCAGGAAAGCATCGTGACCCTTATCCGTGTCGATCTCAACAAAACTCACATTTGCAGCGGCAGCATTTAGGGCATGGACCACTTGGCGGTTTTCTTCGGTCGGGAACAACCAGTCACTGGTGAAGGAAACAACGCAAAACCTGGTTTTTGTGCTGGTGAAAGCATGAGCTAAAACACCATCATGTTCTTGTGCCAGATCAAAATAATCCATGGCGCGGGTAAGATATAGATAAGAGTTGGCGTCAAAGCGTTCGACAAATGTGATGCCTTGGTGGCGCAGATAGCTTTCGATTTGAAAGTCGGCATCAAACCCATAAGTCAAGCGGTCGCGGTCTTGAAGATTGCGACCAAACTTGCGATGAAGCGCTTCATCAGACAAATACGTAATGTGGGCTGCCATGCGGGCCACGGCCAGACCCTTCGAAGGGTTTGATTTCTTGGCAAGATAATCGCCCCCCTTCCACTCAGGATCCGCCATAACGGCTTGGCGGCCAACTTCGTGAAAGGCAATGTTTTGTGAAGAATGTTTGGCAGCAGTTGCAATCGGGATTGCGGTAAACACGCGGTCTGGATAATCAGCCGCCCATTGTAAAACCTGCATGCCACCCATGGAGCCACCGATGACGCAAAACACACTCTCAATTTCCAAATGATCCAGCAACATGGCCTGGGCGCGCACCATGTCGCCTATTGTTATGACCGGAAAATCAAGCCCATAGGGTTTGTCGGTTTCCGGATTTGTTGAGCCAGGACCGGTTGTGCCCAAACAGGAGCCAATGACGTTGGAGCAGATGATAAAATAACGATCAGGGTCGATCGGTTTGTCTGACCCTATCAAATGCCGCCACCAGCCGGATTTGCCGGTTAGAGGGTGACGGTTGGCAACATATTGATCACCTGTTAAAGCATGGCACACAAGGATGGCATTTGATTTGTCTGCATTCAGTTTGCCATAGGTTTTATACGCTATGGTGAAAGGAGACAGCACGGCACCGGAATCAAGCTTGAGCGGCTTGTCTTCCTCAAAATGTGCATATTCGCAAACAGGCTTTTCTGTTTTAGCCGTCCGCTTGCTTTTATTTTTCGTTCCTGGGGCCATTGTTATAAATTAGCTGCCAATTGGTTATTAAGCAAAATGATGTTTGATCACTTGCCAAACGAGATTTGCTAGGGTTGTTCAGGCATGGTGTCAATGTTTTCTTTGATTTTAGCCGTTCTGGGATTAGGGTCAGGACCCATTAATAGCATGCAATTCTGTTTGTCCAGGAGGGTCGAATGTTGGAAAATAAGCGCAAGATAAGGCTTATGCCTTATTGAGCATTGTTTGCCCACAGGCGACCCTCCTGGGCAAACCCTGCGGGCGCGACCTATTTGGGGGCTGCATGCGTTGGAAAGACTTGAAAACCGGATGGTTTCCTGCGTCTTTCCGCCTATTCAGCCCCCAAATATGCCGCGCAGAATTATATGTTATTAATGGGTCCTGACCCTAAAGCTACGCGCGCATTTGTTTCATATGGTTAAAAAGTAACAAGTTAAAGGTTTTAAACGTGGATAAGACAAATCAGGAAAGTGCTGCTTTTGAAAGTTTAGCCGATGTGCGTGCGCGCATTGATGCGGTTGATGAAGCACTATTGCAAAGCCTGATTGATCGTGTCGGGTTGATTGAAGCTGTGCATACGTTTAAATCTAAGTCCAGCGAACCACACTCTAACGCTATGCGGCCAGGCCGCGAAACACTAATGCTGCGGCGGTTGATTGCCCAGGCTGAGGGCAAATTGCCGCCTGAATTGATCTTGCGGATTTGGCGTGAATTGGTCAGCTGGGCAACACAAAAACAAAGCCCCATGGGTGTGCATATTTCTGGGCCCCACGAAAATGATGCGCTATGGGATTGTGTGCGTGCTCATTTTGGCGGTTTTGCAGAGATTAGGCGGCATGACACGATGGATGGTGTTTTGGGCGTAATTGCTGACAAGCCCGAAGATGTCGCTGTTTTACCCGCAGGTGTTGGAAAAATTGAAACTTGGTTGGGCGCTTTGATGTCGGATATTGCAGGCGGTGCCAAAATAGCCGGTTGCCTGCCTTTGATCGGGGCTGAACCTGAGGCTTATCTGTTGGGTACGATGGCGGTTGAGGAAACGGGCGATGATCGTTCACTGATTTACATGGTGGCTGATCCCAACCAGAGTGAAACGAATGTGAAGGCAGCTTTTGAGGCGGGGGGCCTTGAGGTGGTGTCTTTGCTTCCCTCAGAGATCATACCACTTGATGGCAGTAAAATCTGGCTTGTCACTCTTGAAGGTCATTGTGATCAAATTTCCGGCGGGCTTGAGCTGCTGGCTGCTGGCGATGGCATCAATGCTGCTCATTATATTGGCGGTTATCCAGCACCCATAGATGTGGGTGACAGCTAATGAGTGATACAAAAAAGAGCCTTGAGCCAAGCGCTGGCATTCTTGATATAGCACCTTATGTGCCTGGCAAGGATGGCGGAGATGTTTCCGGGCGGGTTATAAAACTATCTTCCAACGAGACCCCTTTGGGCCCAAGCCCAAAGGTGATTGAGGCTTATAAAGCTGTTGCTGACAGCCTTGCGATTTATCCTGATGGCAGTGCCGGTGGTTTGCGTGAGGCAATTGCCAAACGCTTTGGGCTTGATGCTGGCCGGATTGTGTGTGGGGCGGGCTCTGATGAATTATTGTCCCTGCTCGCCCAAGCTTATCTGGAGCCAGGCGATGAGGCGATTTTTACCAAGCATGGTTTTCTGGTTTATGAAATTGCCATTCGCACCAATAGTGCTGTGCCGATTGTGGCAGATGAGGTTGAGCTGACCGCTAATGTTGATACGATCTTGTCCAAGGTGAGCGATAAGACCAGGCTTGTATTTTTGGCCAATCCCAATAATCCGACAGGTACATATTTACCGATTGATGAATTACGCAGGCTTCATGGAGGCTTGCGGTCTGATATTTTGCTCGTGATTGATGCGGCGTACGCGGAATATGTCACGCGTAATGATTATGAAGCGGGCATTGAGCTTGTTGCCACCAACGATAATGTGGTGATGACGCGGACGTTTTCAAAGATTTACGGTCTTGCCGCCTTACGGCTTGGTTGGTGCTATTGTCCAGAACAGGTGGCGGATGTTTTGAACCGGATTAGAGGTCCGTTCAATATAAACAGTGCTGCTATAAAGGCAGGCATTGCTGCCATTGAAGACATTAATTTCCTGGAAGGGGCTGTTGCCCATAACACCAAATGGCGTGACTGGCTGGAACAGGCTTTATCTGAGCTTGGCCTTGAGATAACGCCGAGTGCGGCTAATTTTGTGTTGATTCATTTCCCGGAAAAGCCTGGCCTTAGTGCTATAGACGCTGATCAATTCCTCACTCAACGCGGATTGATTTTGCGCCGGTTGGAAAACTATCACTTGGGAACATGCTTGCGCATGACGGTTGGTACGCAAGAAGCCAATGAAGCTGTGGTGGCGGTGCTCAAGGAGTTTCTCAATGGAGCAAAAACATGAGTTCTCCCATGTTTGAAAAAATTGCCCTCATTGGTCTGGGCCTCATCGGCTCATCGCTTGGACATGCCATTAAGCGGGCTGGTTTGGCGAGCCATATATCTGGCCACGCGCGCAGCGCTGAAACGCGCGATGCTGCTCTTAAAATCGGCTTTATCGATAGTGCTCATGAAAGCGCTCAAGAGGCGTGTGAGAACGCTGATCTGATTATGCTGTGTGTGCCGCTTGGCGCCTATGGAGCGGTGGCGCAAGAGATAGCATCTTCGCTTAAACCGGGCGCTATATTAACGGATGTTGGCTCTGTTAAAGTGGCCGCTATTCGTGACATTAAACCTCATCTGCCCGATGGTGTTCATCTTATCCCCGGACATCCAATCGCGGGCACTGAACAATCGGGACCTCATGCGGGCTTTGTTGAGCTGTTTGATCAGCGTTGGTGCATTTTAACGCCGGAAGAGGATGCGGATAAACAAGCGGTCCAAAAGCTCTCAGATTTTTGGCAAGCGTGCGGTAGTGATGTTGAAATTATGTCGGCAGAGCATCACGATCTTGTCTTGGCGATCACCAGCCATGTGCCGCATCTCATTGCGTATAATATTGTTGGAACGGCCGCTGACCTTGAAGAGGTAACGCGGTCTGAAGTGATAAAATTTTCCGCAGGCGGCTTTCGCGATTTTACCCGGATTGCAGCCTCTGATCCCACAATGTGGCGGGATGTGTTTTTGTCTAATAAAGATGCTGTGCTTGAAATGCTTGGGCGGTTTAATGAAGATCTATCTGCTCTTCAACGCGCGATCCGCTGGGATGATGGCGACGCCTTGTTTGACTTGTTCACGCGCACGCGCAAAATTCGCCGCGGTGTTATCGAGGCCGGTCAAGATGACGCCGAACCTGATTTTGGCCGCAGCCATGCTGCAAAACCTGATGATTAAAACTCGACACAGAACACAATGACGGCAGATGATATTTGGGTGTTTGGCTATGGGTCGCTCATGTGGCGGCCGGGCTTTGATTATCTCGAGCAACACCCCGCAATCTTATTTGGGGCTCATCGGCGCCTGTGCGTTTATTCAACACTTTATCGTGGCACGAAAGACAAGCCGGGTCTGGTGTTGGGGCTTGACCGTGGCGGGTCGTGCCGCGGGGTGGCCTTTAAAGTTTCGGCGCATCATTGGCCCGATGCATTGGCTTATTTGCGAGAGCGCGAGCAGCGCATAAACATCTATGATGAAGTGTGGCGGCAAGTGCGTTTAACCGGTGCTGAAAACAAACGGGTTTCTGCCATGTGCTACGTTGTGAACAGGGATCATGAGCTTTATACCGGGGTTTTGGGTTTAAGGCGTTTATCTGAGCTTGTGGTTCAAGGCGTTGGCGATATGGGGCCCAACCCGGAGTATGTTGCCAACACCGTTGAGCATTTAAAAGAGATGGGTATTCACGACCATCACCTCATGAGCGTTCACGATGCGGTCACAGACAAGCTTAAATAGGTGTGCGGATAAAATGATCAGCCTATCTGTCAGCTCGCAAGGGCTGCGGGGTGTACATGCCGCTGCTTAAGGTCGGTTACAACTTGTGCTGTAGCACAAGGTGTTTGCGCCATGAGATGAAGGTGGATTTCATTGGCACCGGCAAATCTGTGATTTACCGTTTTGCGCCCCGGCTTGGTGTTTTGCTGTCTTGTTTCCAAGAGGCCGACATCCAGCACATGGCGCGTGCCATATGGATCCCGGTAAACAGCAATGTAGCTTGCATTTTCCAAGGCCGGGCAGGCATCGGGGGCAAAAACAGTATGTAAGTAACTGTCCCCGGACAGACCGAACCAATAATGGAACTTTTCACCAACAGCGGCCTCAAGAGAGATACGCGCTGACTTATACCCTAAAACTTGTGCTTCACTAGACATGAGAACAAAACTAGAACATTTGTTCCGATCTGTCAACCATAAATTCAAATAAGTTGTATCAGGTTGTAAATTAATTTGCAGCTGGGCACCAGTTTTGGGTTTTAGCCACATTTAGAATAGCCGCAGCTTAAACATGTGTTGCAGCCTTCTTGAAATACCAGGCTTGGGGCATCACACTTGGGGCAAAAGCGCATGTTGTTGAGGCTTTGGGCCTGTTCAGGCCTATCAGAGTTGTTCAATGGTGTTTGTTCGGCTGAAACAAGAAAGCCAATGTCGATCATATGCTTTTCAATAATGCCGCCAATGGCTGCCAGCAGACTTGGCACATAGCGCCCTTGCATCCATTGACCGCCGCGCGGATCGAACACGGCTTTAAGTTCCTCGACAACGAAAGAAACGTCGCCACCGCGGCGAAACACAGCTGAGATCATCCGTGTCAATGCCACGGTCCAGGCGTAATGTTCCATGTTTTTGGAATTGATGAAAATCTCAAACGGACGCCGTCTGCTATCTTCAATAATATCGTTCATGGTGACGTAAATCGCGTGATCGGAGTCCGGCCAGCGCAGCTTATAAGTAAAGCCCGGCAAGACGTCCTGGCGCTCAAGCGGCTGTTTCATATAAACCACTTCATGCTCGGCATCTGGATCTGTTGATATGGGTGCTGCAGGAGCCTCAAGTGGTAAGGTCTCTTGCGTTTGGGCGGGTTCTGTATCCACGCTTAAGACAGAGCCTGTCACCTCGTTGGGGCGGTAAGTGGTGCAACCCTTAAGGCCCAGATCATAGGCCTCAAGGTAAATATCCTTGAAATCGTCAAAACTGATGTCAGCCGAGCAATTGATGGTTTTGGAAATTGAACTGTCAATATGCTTTTGCACAGCCGCTTGCATCACAAGATGGTCTTTGGGGCTAAGCGTTTGGGTTGTGACAAAATAATCGGGCAAGGCAGCTTGTGTGCCAAATTTCTCCTGATATTTGCGATACGCGTAGTCAGATACGATCTCTTCGGTTTTAGAGCCGTCGGGCAAAAGGATTTTGCGTTTATAGCTCAGTGAGAAGGCAGGCTCGATGCCGCTTGAGACATTGTCTGCAAACAGTGAGATTGTGCCGGTTGGGGCAATTGATAAGAGCAATGCATTGCGAATGCCGTGCTTGGCAATGTCATCCTGGATGTCTTTGGGCAGGCCTGCGATAAATTCAGACTTAAGATAGGCCTGTTTGTCATAAAGCGGGAACGCCCCTTTTTCCTTTGCCAGAGCAATGCTGGTTTTATAGGCAGCCTGGGTGATGTGTGCTGTCCACTCATCTGCCGCTTTCACAGCGTCATCACTGCCATAGGTCAGCCCGCACATCATGAGTGCGTCAGCCAAGCCTGTTATGCCAAGGCCGATGCGGCGTTTGGCGTGCGCTTCCTTGCGTTGCTCCTCAAGCGGGAAGTTTGAGGTGTCGATGACATTGTCCATCATCCGCACAGCTGAGGTTACCAGGGTTTCAAGCTCGGCTAAATTGATCTGACCATTGTCTTCGAAAGGGTTCTCAATCAGGCGTGCCAGATTGATCGAGCCCAAAAGACAAGCGCCATAAGGCGGCAGAGGCTGCTCGCCGCAGGGATTGGTCGCGGATATTGTTTCGCAATAGGAAAGATTGTTAAGCGCATTGATGCGGTCAATGAAGATCACGCCAGGTTCGGCATAATCATATGTGGCCTGCATAATCTGATCCCACAATGTGCGGGCTTTGAGGGTTTTATAGACCGTGTCGTCAAATTTGAGATCCCAGTCATCATCGGCTTTAACGGCTGCCATAAAGGCATCACTTACCAGGACAGATAAGTTGAACATGCGCAAACGGTGTGCTTCGTGTTTGGCGGCAATGAAAGCTTCAATGTCTGGATGATCACACGCCATGGTGGCCATCATGGCGCCACGTCTTGAGCCTGCCGACATAATGGTGGCGCACATGGCATCCCAAACGTCCATGAAACTCAAGGGGCCGGAGGCGTCAGCGCCAACCCCTTTTACCGGCGCGCCCTTGGGTCTTAAAGTGGAGAAATCATAGCCGATACCGCCGCCTTGCTGCATGGTGAGGGCGGCTTCTTTCAGGGCCTCGAAAATCCCGCCCATGGTGTCGGGAATTTGGCCCATGACAAAGCAGTTAAACAAGGTGACATCGCGTTTGGTGCCAGCCCCTGCCAGGATGCGGCCCGCTGGCAAGAACCGGAAATCTGCCATGGCGTCATAAAAGGTTTGTTGCCACTGCTTGCGCTTGTCTTTTGGTTCAGCGGCAGCACAGGCCTTGGCAACGCGCCTCCAGGTTTCTTCCACGGTTTTATCGACGGGCGTGCCATCAGCCTGTTTGAAACGATATTTCATGTCCCAAATTTGCTCGGAAAGTGATGTTAAAGGCTGATTTTGTGCCATGGGATGCTCATAAATAAAAAGAAATTTGCTCAACTATCATAGGGGAAAGCTGTTAGAAGTGCAATTGAATGTTCTTGTTATGTACTCTATTGAATTTTATGGTAAACAGGTTGTTAACGGCTATTTTCTTTGCGTTCCAAAGCGCGGGTTGCCGTCTCGATGCTGCTTTCCAATCTGGCCATGAAATCAGCCCGTTTGAGGTGAGGCTTGATCGGGGGCAGAATTTCAATTGTGATGGTGCCGGGATTGCGGATGAATTGCCGTCTGGGCCAATAAAGCCCTGAGTTTAGCGCTATTGGAACACATGGCAGATCAAGGGCCATATAAAGCCCTGCGGCACCTGATTTGTAATCGGGTTCAGCGCCCGGATTTGAGCGTGTGCCTTCTGGAAAAATAATGATTTGACGGCCATGATCGCGTGCAACCTTGGCTTGCCTGATCATGTCTTTCAAAGCTTGCGTGCGTGCGGAACGATTAACAGCGATCATTTTAAACTTAAGCGCAAACCAGCCAAACAGCGGTATCCAGGAAAGTTCACGCTTGATCACCATGGCGGGATCATCAAACAGGGGTAACAGCGCAAAGGTCTCAAACAGGGATTGATGTTTTGCGGCCACCAGCAGGGGGCCTTTAGGAATGCGCTCTTTATGTTTTAGCTCAACGTGAATGTTGCAAATTATGCGGAGCAAAAATTGCGATACTCGAGCCCAGGCCTGCAAAGCCCTGATAGCCCAAATTCTAGGCGCAAACATAAAGGGGAAGCCCACCACCAGGAATAAAACCAGGTTGGCGTAAAAGGCAATGTTGAACAAAATTGAGCGCAGAATAATCACGGCAAACCCTTACATGCGCAAGATGTGAATGCGCAGCAGGGCCAATAAAAATTTGGCATATTCTATGGCCAGTAATTTAGCCGTACCGGGATAAGCCCACCAACGGTTGATGTGGATATGCTTGGCAATAACAGGCAGGCCTTGCAATTTCACATTTGGCATGGTGTTGGAAAATTCAGCCAGAGTGCGCGGTATATGATAGGTGCTGGTCACTAATATGAGTGACTTAAAATTATGGCGGCGGGCCCAATTTGCTGAGTGTGCGGCATTGCCTCGGGTGTTTAAGGCCTGGCGGTCAAGGTCAACACAACAGCCAAACATGGCGTCATGGCCCTTGAACATGCGGCGCAAACTGTTTTTTGAGGTTGTTGCATTAACGCCCGAGATGAGCAATCGCTTGCCCTTGCCAAGTGCCAGCAGGTTTATGGCTTCGCCGATTCTTGACGCTTTGCCGGTGACCACTACGATTGCATCTGCGTTCTGCAGTGTGGCCGGTGATGATGAAGCAATGGAGTATGTGAACCATAAGAAGCCCGCGCATAAAAAGATAAATGCAGCTCCCATACAAAGGCCCGCAATGCGCAAAATTTTCATATGCATGAGGCCTCCTTTCAAACCGAAACGGCTATTTTGTGCCTAACAGTATAAGGAATATACGGTTTAGAGTACCTGCACCAGTATTCGTAAGATCGCTAGTCTGGCTGTGACCATCACAATCAACGTGGCGACGATGGGTACGAGAAGAAATATAAGGTAATCCAAGATCCCTAAGGCGGCCGGGCCGGATATTAATTGTACGCCAGTGTCTGCCAGTTCCGGGCTGCCGGTAGTGCTGCCAAACACAGTTAGGGCATAAAGTGTCAACGCCCCACAGATCCCTGCAATAAAGCCTGAACGCAAGCCTAATTTTAGAAAACGCCATTGTATGAGGCGGGCAATATAATTGTCATGGGCACCGACGAGATGCAGCACTTCCACCGTGACACTATTATTGGCCATGGCCGCCCGGGTGGCGAACACAATTATGGCGGCTGTGGTCAGGGATAGAAGGGTTAGCACAGCATATCCAATAAATTTTAACGTGCCGGCACTTCTGGTGATCTGATCTTGCCATTGGCGGTGCGTGTCCAGGGTGGCGCCCGGAATATTTTCTTGTAACGTTTTGGCAAGACTGGCCAGATTGGGTGGATTTTTCTGATCGAGATTGACAGCAATGAGGCGCGGTACCGGCAGGTCTTTGAGGAAAGCACCGGTGCCGAGCCATGGCTCCAGTAATTTGGCGCTGTCAGCGGCCGAGACGATCTGCGCGCCTGTGATGCCGCGGGTTACGCGCAAAATAGCCAGTATTTTGTCTATGTCCTGGTTGATATTTCGATCGACGTCCGGTCTGACCTGAACTGTAACTTGACCAGAAATATCTGAGGTCCAATTATTGACCGACTTGTTGATGACAATGACGGCGCCCAACGCAAGGCTGCCCAAATAGCACATAACAGCAATTACTGCGGTCAGTGCTGAGCCGGCAACGCCTGATTGCGGCATGATGCGCACTGGCTTGTCCTGCCTTTTGAACAGCAGTGATTTTGCACCCTCAATAGCGGCTGTTTGTTTTGGTGCTGGTACTGCTTCGGTTTCTGTCATCGTTCTATGGTCAGTTCGTTGCGCTCTAAAATCATCCGCGGGATTTGGAATTGCCCGATCAGATTGACATCGTGGGTGGCGATTACAATGGTGGTGCCCAATTTATTAAGCTCGATGAATAAGCGCAATAGACGGCGTGCCAAAGCCGGGTCAACATTGCCTGTGGGTTCATCAGCCAACAAAAGTTGCGGGCGGCCAACAACAGCGCGGGCAATGGCGGCACGCTGTTTTTCACCACCTGAGAGTGTTGGCGGATAACTGTCTCTGCGATCGCCCAGGCCAACCCATTCGATCAATTCGCTGACATCATGTTTATATTGAGCGGATGTTTGTTCTCTAACAATGAGCGGCAAAGCCACGTTTTCGAATGTGGTGAGATGATCAAGCAAGCGGAAATCTTGAAACACAACGCCTATGCGCCGTCTTATGGAAGGTAAGCGGTCGCGCGGCAGGGTTGCGACATCTTGGCCAAATATGGATATAAGCCCGCGGGTTGGTCTGTTTGCTAAAAACAACAGGCGCAGCAACGAGGTTTTGCCTGCCCCTGAAGGGCCGGTCAGAAAATGAAACGAGCCTGGTTTCAGGTGAAGGCTAATGTCGCGCAAAACCTCCGGCCCCATGCCATAGCGCAATCCTACATTTTCAAAACGAACCAATTCGCTATTTTCCTTTTATTGGTTGTTGTTTTCAATTTGCTACATTTAACCGTGTTTTAACACTGAATAGGTTTATCTGATGAATAGTTAAGGTTTTAATTTTTTTAAATCGATTATCACGCCTTTTTTTATAGTGATGATCTCTTCGATAGGCTTATTGCTTGATGATAGTCACATGTCCAGATTGTCAAACGCGCTATCAGATTAATGGTGCCTCTCTGAAGCCGCCAGGTCGGCGCGTTCGTTGTCAAAACTGCGAGGTGGTGTGGTTTCAGGAGCCGGAGAAAGATAAGGTGCAACCAACGCCTGAAGAGATATCGCCGACAATTTCTGAAGATACGCCACCGCCAACGCCTGATGATGTTTCTGAACAGGCACCTGAAGGTGTGCCGGATGTTGCAGCTGAAGAACAATCTGTTGAAAGCGATACATCTCCTCAAATAGATGTCGAAACTGAAGCCGCCAGGCTCATAGCGATCTCTAAAAATGCACGGCAGCAAAGACGGCATAAAAAAACGCAAGTGAAAACGGCCCTGGGTGGCTGGATGATGCTGGCTGCTTGTGTCTGTGCATTTATTATCTCTGGTGCTATCTGGCGCAAACCGATTGTAAAACTATTCCCTGCCGCCGCTGACCTTTATGCTGCAGTTTATCTGCCGGTCAATATTCGTGGTATTGAATTTAAAAATATAACTTCGGATAGAAAGTTTGAAAACGGCATACCCGTTCTCACCATCCGCGGTGAGCTTGCCAATATCACGGACGAAAAAATCACTGTTCCAGATCTTAGATTTGGTTTGCAAAACGCCTCAAATCAAGAGCTCTATCACTGGACGATGAAAATTAAACTTAAAACATTACCACCAGCAGGCCAGACTAAATTTGTAACGCGGCTTGCATCTCCACCGGGAGAAGCCCAAAATGTGCAGGTAAGATTTGTACAAACAGATGGCTAAAGCGTGTCGCGCCCGGAGATAATTTATGAAAACTGTTGAAGTGGCCGGTAAGGCGCTGGATATTTTATACAGCGAAAAAGTCATTGCCAAACGTAATTTAGAGTTGGCCAAAGAGATCGCCGACATGAAGCTTGAGCGCTTGCTTGTCATTTCGGTGTTGAAAGGCAGTTTTATTTTCGCTGCTGACTTGTTGCGCGCCGTTCATGGTGCGGGACTGGCGCCAGAGGTGGAGTTTTTGAGCCTCTCAAGTTATGGCGCGGGCACAACATCATCCGGTGATATTAAAATCCTGCGCGATATAGAAAGCGAAGTTGCGGGGCGTGATGTCTTGATCCTTGATGATATTCTGGAATCCGGCCGCACGCTAGCTTACGCCAAAGACCTGATAGCAGCGCGCGGGGCCAGTAGCGTAAAACTTTGTGTCTTACTCGATAAACCTCTCAAACGTGCCGTTGACATACAGGCTGATCTCGTCGGCTTTGATTGCCCCGATCTGTTTGTTGTTGGCTACGGCATGGACATAGGCCATGGGTTCCGGCAATTGCCCTTTGTTGGCGTGATTAAGGAATGACCGGCAGGGTTTAAAACCTTCTAAGCAGGCGTTCTATGTAGTCCAGCTCAAGCAGGGGGCGGGCGCGATCGCCGAGGCGCTGTTGCAACTCACGCATGATACGCCTCGCGCGTTGAATTTCAATTTCAGAGGGTACTTTGGTCGTGTCGCCAAAATCAGGGCCTGTTGTGCGTACCGGACGGCCCAGCGGGTCGCGGTTCTGTCCGCGTACTTGCCCGCGTCCACGTCCGCGGTTTTGTCCCCGCGTCATACGCTTCATCATTTCTTTTGCCAGAGCTTGTGCGCCCTGGCGCAATTGATCAATTGCACGGCCTTGATTTGACAGCGCCTGTCTGCGCTCATTGCCCCTCAAGTTACCGGCAGCGCCGCGCATAGCCTCACCGGCCCGGCCAAGTGCTGAGGGTGGTTTGAGGCCAGATCGGCCCAAGCGCCTTCTAATGGCGTCCAAAGCTTTGGCAAGAGCGTCTTGATCATTGGCGAGCCCCTGGCCTTTGCCATTGCCTGGTTGACCCTGCTGGCCTTTTCCTTTTCCTTGGCCCCGTCCCTGGAAGGTCTTGTCCATCAATTGTTGCTGTTTGGCAATCAGACCGCTGAGACCATTGAGCATTTTTGATAAGCCCGATTGCCCTTGCCGGCCTTGTTGACCGCCTTGCTGCCTGCCAGCCTGGAGGTTTTCCAAGAGATTGCGCAATTGAGCCAGCAATTGTTGGGCTGCATCGCGCGCGCCGGTTCGGGCCAGATTCTCAAGCTTGTTCAGCAATTTGTTGAGGTCTAATTGTGACACGCTGCGTTGGTTATTATTTTGAGCTCTTTGCTGATTGGGGTTGCGCCGGGCCTGTTCTGCCAGGGCCTGAAGATATTTGTTAAGCGCCTGGCGCAGCTTGCTCATGAGCTGTTTGATTTCTTTATCAGTTGCATTGCTGGACAATGCCTTGGCGAGCGCTTCCTGGGCGCGGCGCAATTCACGCTCAGCCAAGGAAAGATCGCCATCTTCCACGCTGAGCGCTATGTCCCATAACACGTCGACAATTTCTCTAAAGGTTTGCATGCCACGTGCGCGTGACAATTTGTAAAATGTCGTGCGCAAAGCCAGATAGACGCCCGTGTCCTTGGCCAGATCCTGAGAGGCCAGGCTTATGGCATCAAGGGCTACTGTAATTTTAAAGCGATCATTGGTGTCATAGACCAGCTTGCTTCGCTGCTCGATAATGGCTTTGGCGAGGGGCTTGCTGAACGGGCGTGCGGGCAATTTGAAGGTCACTTTGTTGGAACGGCCGGTTTGCAACGCTTCATCACGCGCTGTTATATGCATGCGCACGGCCAGACCTGCCCATGGGTGAGCTGTCAGATCGCGGAATGATTTATGCTTGAACGAGGTTGTTCTGGCGTTCGGCAAGGTGAGGGCAAAATCAGGGATTTTGACGTTTAAGGGAGCGACCGGCTGGTTTTTCTTGTTTTTGTCAGGCACAAGCTCAAAATGGGTTGCCGCTTGGGTTACGCCATAATCATCCGTGATTTTAAATTCAAATTGCAAAGCATGATTGACGCTTTTACCGATCGGTTCGGTGATCACAATTTGCGGTGTTGCGTCGGGCAAGATTTTAAACCGCCATTTGGTAACATTCGCACCGCTTGATTCAATGCGGATATCTTGCGATTTCATCAAGGTATGTTTTGCTTCGCGGGTGGCATCTGACAGCTGGCCGAACTTAATGCTCTGTTCGTCGGGCTTGTCCGGTGTGGTGCCCGGTTGTGCAGCGATCAGCTTTGGCTTTGCTGCATGGCTCACCCGCACCGTTAGCTTGGAGCCTTCGGGCACTTCAATCAGGCCATTATCATCGGGCGTGATTGTGTGGCCTTTGCCGGCAAGAAACAATGGCGCTTTGCCGGTATAAGTGGGTGGTGAGACCCAGGCTTCCACCCAAATAGTCTTGCTGGTTTTATCTACCGGGCTGACGGCATTGGTAAGCCGCGTTTGCCATTCAGCTTTGCCCAGGAAGAAAGCGGCAATAAGTCCCAATATTAATGCTGAGCGCAGGGCATATGGATCGCGCCGCATGAGCTTTGGGTGCGGCCAGGAAAGTTTCAGCTTGGCAATGAGCGCTGCCAATCTGTGCTTATGGGCTCGCCAAAGCGCCATGCTCTGGCTGTCGTTTGGATTGGTCCCTAAATTATCCGTGTAGGACGAGGCCGGCCTGTGGGCGAGGTTTGAGGTTTTTTCCAAATGCCTGAGGGCGGATTGATCATCGGGAATGCGCAGGTTGAACAGATTGCGCGCGGCCCAGCCGGCGCAAAGGAAGAAGCCCGCCAGGACGGCAATGTGAAAATCACGCGGTAGAATTTCAAACAGGCCGGCAAATGCCAGCAGAAAAAACAGGCCGCCAAGCCCCAGCAGCGGCCACATGGCAGGCCACAGGGCTTCCCAGAATAAAACGGCTTTCGCGAGCCTGATTTTACGTTTTAACGGCTTCATGTCTTCAAATTCCACACTTGCCAGTTAATTTAGCATGATTTGGTGGAAACTGGGGTCACAAATTCGAGAATTGGGGGTTTTGATTGATATGGGGGATACGGCACATCATCGACGGGTTAGTGCATGACCAATTGAAGCCGCGACGGCGGCCTGCCAGATTACGAACAGCAGCAGAAAACTTTTGTCATTGGGCATCTGCACTTCAGGTCCTACCAACAGCCCGGCGAGCGCGCCAACACCAATGGTGAGCAACCAATCGGGCAAACGCCTCAGAGCGGGCACGGTGATGGCTCCCCCCAGCATGGTTCCAGCAGCCCCGATGGCGCCGGCCATAATGCCGCCGAGATAAATGTATCTCGCCCCATTATCGGTTAGCGCATGAAAGCCGCGCATGGCTGCAATCCAGGCTAGGACCGTTATTACAAGCGCTAACGCTGCGGCCCACCAGCTGGCCTTTCCCCACCGGTAGATGCCAAACGCTATCACTGCACCAAACAGCGGACCGGGATAGATCGGCACGTCGAACAACTTGATGTGTTCGGCTGCATCAGGCGCCATGCTGCTCGCTAGCCCTGAAATTAATCCAAGCCCGAATAGCCAAAGAACAGGGGGGCTAATTTTGAATGATGTCATTAGATTATCGCCTGCAATTTGCAATCATGCTTGATCGGTGTGATCCGGCCTGATTTGTGTATCCCTCACAATGTTAGTCTGTTTTTGGTTGAATCTCCAGGGGTGAGCATCGGTTTGGCAAAGCCAAATCAAACGATCCTGTGTTGCGTTTGAAGATGCGAACGCCCGAAGGGTTTCCCTGAGGGCTGCGCCCAGCACAAAACTTCCCGTCACTTTCAAAGAGCGGGGGATCACGGAGCGCCGAGAGGTCGCTTATGTATTTAGTATGAGCAACCCATCGGCGCTCCATGGTGGCGTTTTCGCATGCCCGCTGGCGAATATAACGAGAGGGCTCTACCTCACGCGCCTGAATCATAGTGTTCAAGCCCCTTAGCTTTGGCAAGACTCGCCTTACGCAGACGGCCTTGGGCCGACATGCCCCGGGACGGAGGACACGTTACTTACCTCCGGCGCAGGGCGCCACGCTTTGCTTCACATGAACAGACGGTCTGCAGCACGCTTCCCCGTGAGGCAAAGTGGGAGGAGTATATGGGAGGAATGAGCTACGAGGATAAGTTTTTCTGCCCATCCGTATCCAAGGCGGAGGCTCGCGCGAAGCCTTTGGCTTCGCTCCCGAGCCGACTGGGCGCGACTGCGCCCCGGCGTGAGCGCCGCGCCCGCGCAGGCCCGAGCGTAGTGAGGAATAGCCGTGAGCGAGATAGCAGCGCTGCGGCAAGCTAGCCCCTCTCCGCATTGCGGGGTGCGGCATACACTAACCCCGCCATCGTCATTGCCGGGCTTGACCCGGTAATCCAGGGGCGAAACATACAGGCGGTGCCAGATAACCCTGGATCCCCGGGTCAAGCCCGAGGGTGACGAAGTGCGAGTTGATGGGATAAATGGATTCCCGCCTTCGCGGGAATGACGAGAAGATTGAGTATCTTATATCTTACTGATTAGTAACATTCTGTGAGTATTGAAAATTGGAGAGATTATATTTGCTTTAGAAGTCTTTGTATTTTTTGATTTAATTCCCCCTCCTCTTCGTAATCCTTATCGGCTCTGGCTATAGTTGCATATTTTTGTAATATTTCGATCTTTCTATCTATAGGGAGATTGTCTATGTGATCTGTCGTTGACTCTTCATTCATAGAATTTGTTTGATTACGTATTTCGTTTATTTGTTTTTGGACCTCTAGACGAACCTGTTCGTTCTCAATCTTTTGAACTTCAGCATCCTGTTTGGCAGACTCAATAAGCGAACCTACTGCCTTGTTCTGCTCCTCGCGTAATTCATTCTTGATTTTGCTAACTTCATTAGCAGCTTTAACCGCGCGGATTCTTTTCTTGTTTGTAGGGCTTTCAGCCCATATTGCACCCCAAAGTGAAACCCAAGGTGCTGCAAGCGCGGCCAGAACGCCAAAAAACAACGGGAGTACAAGTAGTGCCCACCAACTAGTATTGGTATCAAGATACGTGAACTTCGCAGAAGCAGGTTCGCCAGAAAACAAAAGGAAAAATACTGGTTTCCAATTCACAGCCAAAAAAGCCAATATCACATATCCAAAAATCGGCGATTTTATGCGCTGCGAAAAGGCTTCAAAAATTTCTTTAATACCGTCCAAAGTAATCCCCAAGTATCCGCTTGTATCATGATAGTCTGATGCTTTCCATGAGGATAATCAACATGCAAAATTATCTTTGTCCCATACTTACAGAGGGAGATTTTATGCTTATAGGGCTAATTAGCCTTATGCTTGTTTTTATATATTCATTGATAGTCACGATGCTTCACATAAAAGCGGCTATAGAGCATTTTAATCTCGATTATCAGGCAAGATTTCCTGTGAAAGGATTCTTTCCCACCAACTTTTTTTCACAAAAGCATCAGAGGATACACGGGGTTGGCTACACCCCAACGGGCCGAATGTTTTGGTGCTGGCCGCTTTTATCTTTGGCATCCATTCTTGCTTTGACTTTTTGGATCCATGCATCTCAACATCTGTGCAAATAACCAAATTTACGATATCTGCTATGGGTCATAAGCAGACTCTATTCCGTCATTCCCGCGAAGGCGGGAATCCATTTATAGGCTCGGCAAGTAAAGGCGCTAGTTGCGCATAAGGTGTCTGCGACACTTGTCACGCTGGATTCCGGCTCTCGTGATGTGGCTGCGCCACACACGGTCCGGAATGACGAGAGGGGATAAACTGAGTTCTACCCCGCCTCAGTCTTCACAATCAAATCAAGCAGGGCGTTGTAGCCTTCGGGCAGGGCGTCGGCCTTGTCAATTTCCATATCCGCCAGCCAGGCCAGTCTTTTACCGGTGGCGGTGGCGGTGATTGGTTCAATGCCGATTTCTTGCAATGTCTGGGCGACGGATTTCATTTCGCCTGATTGTCTGCGCGCATGCTGGATCAGGCGTGGCAGGTAGTAATTGGCAAGACCCTTCCAGTCCATTTCGGGGAACGTTGTTTGCAAGGAAGACAAGACAGCGTCTTCTGCATTGAGCTTTTTGGCGGATACCAGGCTTTCAAGCAATATCGCCGTGAAGCCTTTCATGAAAACCGAGCGCACCATTTTGACCGACGAGGCGTCGCCGATCTTGTCGCCAAGGGCGGTTACATTCATGCCGTAGGTGGCGAGTGCATCTGTAGCCTGTTGGGCGGCTTTGCCCGCAAGCAACATGGGCACCTTGTGGCCGTGGGGCGGCACGAGGTCCATAACGGCGGCCTCCACAAAATCAGCACCGCTCGCCTCAATCACTTGGGCTGCTTTGCGCTTTATCTCAGGAGAGGTTGAATTGATATCCAGATAGATTTGGCCTTGGGCTAAATGCGGGGCAACATTTTGCGCGGCCTCCAGCGTGTTGCTGGTTGTGACAGCGGAGATCACAATATCAGCACCTGCAACCGCTTCTTGTGCTGTGGCGGCTGCTGTAACACCAAGAGCCTTGGCTTTGTCTTTCAGCGCCTGTGCGGTTTTCGGATCGTCGATCAGAATGTCGTAGCATGCGGGCACCTGCGCCCCGGCTTCGATCAAGCCTTTGGCCAAGAGTGAGCCTGCCTCGCCAAAGCCGATGAATGAGATTTTGTGGTTCATTAATCTTGCCAATCGGCCAGTGCTTCTGCGCCAAGCATAGTCTCATAAGTCTGGCGCGGGCGAATGAGTGCCCATTGGTCGCCATTGACCAGAACCTCGGGCACCAGCAAGCGGCTGTTGTAGGTGTTTGACAAGACAGCGCCATAGGCACCGGCTGACATGATTGCGATCATCTCACCTTGCGCGAGTTCTGGCACCTGGCGGTTTTTGGCGAGGAAATCGCCGGTCTCGCAAATGGGGCCCACAATGTCGGCTGTGATTTTATCCGCTGTTTCAGCTTGCTCGGTAACTGGCATTATCTCGTGGTGGGCATCATAGAGCGTCGGCCGCGCCAGATCGTTCATGGCGGCATCCACAATGAGGAAGCTTTTGGTGTCGCCAGGTTTTACATAGAGCACCTTGGTGACGAGAATGCCCGCATTGCCCGCGATCATGCGGCCGGGCTCGATCAGGATTTTGCACTCAAGGTGAGACACCAGATTTTTGATGGTGTTGGCATACTCTTCCGGGTGCGGCGGCAGCTCGTCGTCGTTGTTGTAGGGAATGCCCAAACCACCGCCAAGATCAACATGGGTGATCTCATGGCCTTCGGCTCTGAGTGTTGAGACAAGTTTGCCAAGCTTTGCAAACGCCTGTTCATAGGGGCCAAGCTGGGTGATCTGGCTGCCGATATGCATGTCAATGCCGGTGACCTGAATGCCGGGCAGGGTGGCGGCTTGTGCATAGAGCAGGCTTGCGTCCCCCCAGGGAATGCCGAATTTATCTTCTGCGCGGCCTGTTGAAATTTTATGGTGGGTTTTAGCATCCACATCAGGATTAATGCGCAGAGCGACGGGGGCCGTCATGTTCATTTCAGTTGCAACAGAACTTAAGGCCTCAAGCTCGGCTTGGGATTCAACATTGAAGCAATAAATGCCTGCGTTAAGCGCTGCTGTCATTTCATCGCGGGTTTTGCCAACACCGGAAAATACTATGCGTTCACCTGGAATGCCGGCTGCTTGCGCGCGCAACAATTCGCCCAGCGAGACGATATCAACACCAGCTCCTTTGGCGCCCAGGGTTTTCAGGACCGCAATGTTGGAATTTGCCTTGGCCGAATAGCAGATCATGTGGTCGAGGCCTTTGAAAGCCTCTTCCAAAACCATGTAATGACGCTCTAAAGTTGCGGTTGAATAGACATAGAACGGGGTTTGGACCTCGCCTGCTAGAGCGGTCAGGTCAACGTCTTCGGCATAAAGCGTGCCGTTACGGTAAGCAAAATGATGCATGGGGCTGTGCCCTTAGCTATTTGATGAGTTTGTCGAGGATAAAACCATCCTGCGACGGTGCCGGTTCGCCCGGTGGGTCCTCAAGAGGTCCGTGCCGTCCACACGCCGTGAGCGCTGTGGCCAGCAATACAATACTCAAAACTGCAAACTTTAACTGGCGCACGCGTTAAATCCCTAAATTCGTTTCCAACCTGGCCCCTAGTATTGAGGCGAATGACGGTTTTGACAAGTCAAAGCTTTAAGGCTTTGGGGCTGGCCTATCAAGTTTTTTTAACCAGTGTTGCACTTGGGTACGCACATTGTCTGGTGATGTGCCGCCAAAGGATGTGCGCGAGGCAACAGAATTCTCGACACTCAGGACAGAATAGACATCGTTTGTGATGCGGCTTTCAATAGCCTGCATGTCTTCTAATGACAGCGCATCGAGCGTAATTTGCTGCTTTTCGGCTTTGGCAACCAGCGTGCCGGTAATATGATGCGCCTCTCTGAACGGCAGGTCTAAGGTGCGCACGAGCCAGTCGGCAAGGTCCGTTGCGGTTGAAAATCCCAGCGCTGCTGATTTGGCCATTTCGTCAGCATTGACAGATAAATCATCAATCATGCCGGTCATGGCGGCCAGCGAGAGGCTCAAGCTTTCAAAGGCATCCATGGCAGGTTCTTTATCTTCCTGCATGTCTTTTGCATAGGCCAGCGGCAGGCCTTTAAGCACCATGTGAAGACCTGTGGCAGCGCCCAATATGCGGCCTGCCTTGGCGCGGATGAGCTCGGCTGCATCCGGGTTACGCTTTTGCGGCATGATGGAGGAGCCTGTTGAGAACTTATCTGACAGGGTTACGAAATTAAACTGAGCTGATGACCAGATCACCAGTTCTTCAGCCAACCTAGATAAATGCACAGCCGTGATGGAGGCAGCATTGAGCGCTTCGAGCACAAAATCACGGTCTGAGACCGCATCAAGCGAATTGCGCGCCGGGCCATCAAAGCCCAGAGCGCTTGCCGTCATGTCCCGGTCGATCGGGAAAGAGGTGCCGGCCAGAGCGGCGGCTCCCAGAGGTGAAACATTCAATCTTTTGCGGGCGTCAGCAAACCTTCCATAATCACGCTCAAACATTTCCACATAAGCCAGACAATGATGGCCGAATGTGACCGGCTGGGCTGATTGTAAATGGGTAAAGCCCGGCATGATGGTGTCGGCATGGAACTGAGCTTTGGTAAGGAAAGCTGTTTGCAAATCTGTAATCTGTTCACACACACCATCGATCATATCGCGGATATAGAGTTTGAAGTCGGTTGCCACCTGATCATTGCGCGAGCGTGCTGTGTGCAATTTACCAGCTGCCGGGCCGATCAATTCGGTAAGCCGGGCTTCGATGTTCATATGAATGTCTTCGAGTGCGCGGGAGAACTTAAAGTTTCCGGCTTTTATTTCTGACAGGATCGTGTCTAGACCGTGAGCAATCTTATCGGCATCTTCACGCGGAATAATGCCGGTTTTGGCCAGCATGTTACAATGAGCAATTGAGCCCTGGATGTCCTGGGCAAAAAGCTGCTTGTCGAAATCGATGGAGGCGTTTATCTCCTCCATTATGTCATCGGGGCTTGATGAGAACCGTCCGCCCCACATTTTATTGCTCATGGTATTACAACCCGGTTTAAGATTTGGATTTTCACAGACATGGCTCGGCAAAAAAACAAACCCACAAAACGCATCACCGCGCTGTCGCTCCTAATTGGTGCAGCGCTGGTTATTCTTATAGGCGCGGTATACGTGATCTTGCAGCCTTCTGGCAATGGGCAAGGCAATTTAGCGCAAAAGCAATCGTCGGGTGATGCGCCGTCAAAGCCATATAACAGCGGCAAAATGATAACGTTTGTGATCAAGAAACCTCTGGCCTTGCCTGATTTGAAATTCAAGGACGGCACAGGCGCTGATCGCACGATGGCAGACTGGCGGGGTAAAACCGTTTTGATCAATCTATGGGCAACCTGGTGTGCGCCGTGCCGCCATGAAATGCCTGCCCTTGCCCGGCTTGATAAGGCTTTGGAAAAAGAGCCGTTTGATGTGGTCGCCATATCAATCGACAGAAAGGGCTTGCCGGCGTCGAAAAAATTTCTCACCGAAATTAATGTGGCTGAGCAATTGGGACTTTATGTCGATCCAACCAGCCGGGTATCGCAAGCTTTGAAAGTCTATGGCCTGCCGGTGAGTGTTTTGGTTGACCCACAGGGGCGCGAAATTGGGCGGTTGACGGGGCCTGCCGAATGGGATTCACCAGATGCACTCCGGTTGATCAGGGCTGCTATGGCGGGGCGATTGAAGCAGGGCGGCTGATTTTGTGAATTTGTGACGAGTTTTTGTCTTATGCCAGCCTTGTATAGGCTCGCGTGACATCTTGGGGTGTCGGCTGCTGACTGATATCTGGCGGCAGAAGTTGCTGCAAGTTGATGATTGAGCTTTCAAGTTCGGCGACCCGAATGCTGTCTCTGCTTGAGAGTTGGATTTCAACGCCTGCAGTCTCATTGATGAGGTCTGCTAAATCATCATAGGCTTTGCGTTCGCTCAATGAGAGTTGAGATATGGGACGGGGTGGCTTTAAAGCATCTACCTGTGCTGTGATATTCTGGAACTGAGCCCGCAGGGTGTCACTTTCTGGGTTGGCTGCAAAACTCGCTTCAATGGTTTCTTTAACACGTAGCAACTGCTCATAGCGTTTTTCCAGTGCGGGGCTTAATTTGGGTTCCAATAGGGCTTCCAATATGCCTGCCTGTTTGGCCAATTCATCGGATATCGCCTCATCTTCATTAACGTTCGCTATGGGCTTGCCGATGATTGCATCGGCTTGCGCAAGCAGATCAAGGCGATCCTCAAGCTCATCTTCCCTAACGGTGCCGTTTTGTGCCTTGGCTTCGATCTCTTGAACTTTTACCTGGATATCAGCCAGTTTTTTGTTATCAGCAGGTGTCAGTTGAAGTTTGTAGCCACGAAGGCGGTTGATTTCACGCTTTTGCGCCTGGATTGTGACACGTGCTGTTTCTTGCTCTTGGCTTGCAGGTGGGGTCGTTCCAGCCGAAAAGACGGAGTCCACCGAAGGTGATCCGAAAAAATCCGTGGCTTTTGCGCCGCCAATTTCCATGTGCGCAATCCCTGCATCACAACAGTGAAGATATAGTGGGCGTTATTGTGTCATTGCAGTGTTTAAGACTTTGTTAACTAGATGGCGCTGAAACCACTGCAATCTGCTCTAGCGGGTGGGCACGGGCTCATCGCCGCGATAATCATAAAACCCGCGCTGGGTTTTACGGCCAAGCCAGCCTGCTTCAACATATTTTACCAAAAGAGGGCAAGGCCGGTATTTGCTATCAGCTAGTCCTTCATAAAGCACCTGCATCACGGAAAGACATGTGTCCAGCCCAATGAAATCAGCCAATTGCAAGGGCCCCATCGGGTGATTTGCCCCTAAGCGCATGGCTGTGTCGATGGCATCTACTGTGCCGACACCTTCGTAAAGCGTGTAAATAGCTTCATTGATCATTGGCAATAAAATGCGATTGACGATGAAAGCTGGAAAATCTTCCGACACAGCGATGGTTTTATCCAAGGTTTTGACGAAGGTTTTTATGGTTGTGAATGTGTCGTCAGCTGTCGCAATGCCGCGGATCAGTTCGACCAGCTCCATGATCGGCACGGGGTTCATAAAATGAATGCCGAGAAATTGTTCAGGACGGTCGGTGGCGGCAGCCAGTCTTGTGATTGAGATTGAGGATGTGTTGGTTGCGATAATCGCGTCTTTTTTCATATGAGGACAGAGTTCAATCAGGATTTGACGTTTTATTTCCTCATTCTCCGTGGCCGATTCAATCACCAGGTCGTAATCAGCGAGCCCATCAAGCTTTTCAACAATCGCTATTCTGTCCAGTGCGGCCTCGCGATCTTCCTCCTTGATGCGATCAGATGATACTTGACGGGCAAGATTGCCATTGATTGTGGCAAGGCCCGCTTCGATACGTTCAAGAGAAACGTCGCTTAAGCCAACATTATATCCAGCCAGTGAGCATACATGGGCAATCCCTGATCCCATTTGGCCAGCCCCGATGATCCCAATTTTTTCAATCTTCATAATTTTATTTCCTAGGGCCTCCCGGCGCAGCTTACTCAGTCATCATCTTAACTGTTCCACATTTTGGGGCAATTCAAAAGCGTATCTCCCAAAAGTGGAACCCGGTTTCTATTGCGATAGTTTGGGATGAAGATGCGCTTATGATCTATAGACCTGCCTTTTCCAATTCTGCTTCCAGTTCCGGCAGGGCGTTAAACAGATCAGCCACCAGCCCGTAATCGGCCACCTGAAAAATCGGCGCTTCTTCATCTTTGTTGATGGCGACAATGACTTTTGAATCCTTCATGCCTGCCAAATGCTGGATGGCACCGGATATGCCCACGGCAATGTAGAGTTCGGGAGCAACAACTTTGCCGGTTTGGCCAACCTGATAATCATTGGGCACAAAACCTGCATCAACTGCCGCCCGGCTGGCACCAACAGCGGCGCCCAATTTGTCGGCGATTTTCTCCAACAAAACAAAATTATCGCCCGATTGCATGCCACGGCCACCGGAAATAATCACCCGTGCTGAGGTCAGTTCCGGCCGGTCGGATTTTGACAGTTCTTCGCTGACAAAAATTGACTGACTTTGGGCCGACGGGGCGCCAAGCGTTTCAACGGAAGCACTGCCGCCTTCTTCGGTTGCAGCAAAGGTTGTTGTGCGCACTGTGATGACTTTTTTGGCGTCACTTGATTGAACGGTTTCAACGGCATTGCCGGCATAGACCGGGCGCTCAAATGTGTCCGGTGACACCACAGCTGTGATCTCCGAGATTTGGGCACTATCCAGCAAGGCTGAAATGCGTGGCATGAAATCCTTGGCAGAGGTATCGGCAGATGAAAGCAGTGCATCATAGTCAGCCATTAACGGCACAATCAGTCCGCTCATGCTTTCTGCTATCGGGTGGGTGAATTGATCATCATCAACATGGAAAACCTTGGCAACGCCGCTCAATTTTGCTGCTTGGTCCGCCACAGATTTGCAGTCTTTGCCTGCTACCAGAATATGTGTGTCCCCGCCGATTTGAGTTGCTGCGGTGAGCGCTTTTGCGGTGGCTTCGCTCAGGGTCTTATTGTCGTGATCAGCTATCAGTAAATTGGTCATTATATTACCCCCGCTTCTTGCTTGAGCTTGCCGACCAGTTCGGCGGCACTTTCAACGATGACACCGGCTTCACGGGTTGGTGGCTCTGTGGTTTTCAGCACTTTCAGGCGAGGGCTTGTGTCCACGTCATAATCGCTGGGGGCTTTTTCATCGATGGGCTTTTTCTTGGCTTTCATAATGTTGGGCAAGGATGCATAGCGCGGCTCGTTTAAGCGCAGGTCCGTTGTGACGATGGCGGGGCGTTCGAGTTTTACTGTCAGCAGACCACCATCAACCTCGCGGATGACTTCGAAATGATCATCGTTGACCGTCAGTTTGGAGGCGAATGTGCCTTGCGGCCAGCCAAGCAAGGCTGCCAGCATCTGACCGGTTTGGTTGCAATCATCATCGATCGCTTGTTTGCCGAGGATAATCAGCTCGGGTTGTTCGTCTTTGGCAATGGCGGCCAGAATTTTTGCAACCGCCAAAGGTTCAACAATATCATCGGTTTTAACCAGAATGCCGCGATCCGCCCCCATGGCAAGCGCTGTGCGTATGGTTTCCTGTGCCTGGGCTGGTCCAATAGAAACAACGACAATCTCAGAAGCCGTCCCGGCTTCCTTGAGCCTGATGGCTTCTTCGACCGAGATTTCATCAAACGGGTTCATCGACATTTTGACATTGGCCAGATCAACCCCTGTGCCATCTGCTTTCACCCTGATTTTTACATTGTAATCAACGACCCGTTTTATGGGCACCAGTATTTTCATCGTCATCGTTTCCTTAAAACCCCATCGGCAAATTGCCTATATGAGGTAACAGATATTACAGGCCAGTTTGTAGTCGTCTGCGACATTAAAGTGTGAATGACCCTTATTCAATTATGAATGTGCTCTGCTTATTTAATAGAGTTTGAGCTTGAGAAAGCAACCGTGCCCCCATGCGTCATGTTAGCTCATGTCCAGGAGTTTGAGTGATTTGCGACGTGCGAAAATAATCAAGATAACACCGGACACAAAGCCGCCAATATGTGCCCACCAGGCGATGTTGTCTTGTTGCGCCATAAAGGCACTTAAAATCTGTAAACCGATCCAAAGCCCAATTGCTATGAAGGCGGGTAATGGCAACGGAAGCCGCCAGAATAATAACACCCAAACACGCACCTTGGGATGCAGCATGAAATATGCCCCCATAACGCCAGCCACTGCACCGGAGGCGCCAACGAGTGAGGCATCTGATGTTGAAACGGCCACGGCATGGGTAAGGCCAGCTAAAACACCGCATGCCAGATAAAATACAAGATAGCCAAAATGGCCAATAGCATCCTCGATATTGTCGCCAAAGACCCATAAGAACAGCATGTTTGTTATAAGGTGCATCCAGCTGCCGTGAAGGAACATATAGGTGAGCAGGGTGAATTCTGATGGAATTGCCACAACAGCCATATCAAGCTTGACCGTGCCAAATAGAGTTGCGGGTGTTATGCCATAGCCACCGACTGCAACCGAAGATATGTTGACAAGACCGCCTTGTAATATCGCAAATATCAATATGTTGATAGCAATCAATGTCCAGTTGACATAGGCATGGCGTATGAACTCGAGCGGATTAGTGTCTTTAAGGGGAATGAACATGGGAGTGTGTTCCCGGTTTGGTTGTTGTTGGCGGGATGGCAAACCTTGCTTGGGTTAGTGCTCAAGCTTAGGGTTCTGACCCTAGATATTTTCTCCCGGCGTCCACAAAACATCTGCGGCACCATTATCATTGGCGCTGCGTGCCGCCACAAAGAAAAAATCAGATAAGCGGTTGAGGTAGTGTAGCACGGGTTGAGTGATGTGCTCGCCTTTGATGTCAGCAAGCTCGATCGCCAGACGTTCAGCGCGCCGGGCCACCGTGCGCGCAAGATGCAAATGGCTGGCGGCTGGCGTGCCGCCGGGCAGAATGAACGATGTTAAAGGCTGAAGCTCAGCGTTGAGCGCGTCGATTTCTGTTTCAAGTCTTGTTACCTGACTTTCACTCACCCGCAGTTTGTTGTCTGCGAGTGCGGTATTTTCGTCCGGCACACAAAGATCAGCCCCTATATCAAACAGGTCATTTTGGATGCGCGCCAGCATGTCATCGAGCGTGCCATCTATCATGCTTTGGGTGTGCAGGCGGGCAAGACCAACATGGGCATTGGTTTCATCAATTGTGCCAATAAGATTTATGCGCGGCGCATTTTTTTTAACACGCTCGCCAGAGCCAAGACCGGTTGTGCCGTCATCACCTGTGCGGGTGTATATTTTGTTGAGTTTCACCATGGGGTCGACCCGTTTGCTGTTAGGTGTCTACAGAAAAATACAATGCGATCATAACCACGGCAATCACTATGAATTGCAGACCAACACGCCAGCGCATGAGGGTTTGCGATTTGGAGGCTGAGCCGCCTCGCATCATGTTCCATAATCCCATAAACAGAACAATAGTAACCGCACCAAGCGCTATAGGGATAAAATAAGGCATGAACTGGCTCATGGCATGGGCCTTTTAAAAAAGATCGATGATAGTGTGTATGCGCGGGGGCTTTTCAGGGCAAGCGCAAATACGCGGCAGCTCTCTATGATTATTTTCTGCTTGCCAGCATAACGCCGATTGCCGTTATTGCCATGCCGGTTAGTTCAACGAGCGTGAGTTGTTCGCCAAATATGAGATAAGCAAGCACGGCTGTGGTGGGCGGTACCAGATAAAACAGGGTGGCAACTTTAGACATCTCGCCATGGCGGATGATTTGTAATAGCAAAAATACGGCCCCGAACGACATGGCCAGAACCAGCCAGCTCAGAGCCAAGACAAATTCAGGTGTCCAGATGACTGTTTGCGGCTTGATAAACAAAGCGATGATGGCCAGGAACAAGAATGCGCCCAGGTATTGCAAAAACCCCGACGTGCGCAAATCTTGGTTTTGAGTGTATTTCTTGTGAAGAATACTGCCGAGCGTGATACCGATTAAACCTGCTGTGGCAAAGGCCAAGCTGCCCCATTCCAAAGCCCAGCCAGTGTTGGCACCGCCAAGCCCGGCACGGTCAAACAGCACGAGCACAAGTCCGCCGAACCCCAATACAATGCCGATCCATTGTTTGAAAGTGACGGTTTCATTGAGCAATGATTTGGCAAACATTGCTGTGAGCACGGGTTGCAAGCTCACAATAAGGGCCGACAGGCCTGCCGGCATGCCACGATCGATTGCACTGAAAACGCCACCGAGATAAATGCCATGAAGTAAAACACCAACCAGCATGCTTTGGCCTTTGGCAGTCCATGTTGCAGGCCATGGCGCGCGCATTGCCAGTGCTAATGCGCCGATCAGCACCATGACAATGGAAAACCGCAAAAGCAGAAAGCTCATGGGATCAGAATCAGGCAGCCCCAGTTTGGCAGCAACAAACCCCGAACTCCACAAAAACACGAATATGGCAGGTGCAAGCATGAGCCAACGTTGGGATGTGGGATTGGTCATGCAGTGGTGGTCCGATTGTGTATGAGCTTAAAACGGCTATTGGAAAATATAAGCTATGAGTTCTGCCATAGCATAGAGGCTGTGTCAGCCCCGACTTTTTTTCTTAATAATGGTTTAGGGGAGTGGAATGGCTAGTATGGCACATGAATTTGAGCTAATGCCCAGGCTGGTAGTAACGTTCAGGTTTCCCTGCTGATGATGCGCCGGTCTTTATGGCCGATCATATCGCATAATGTTTTATAGAGCACATCAGGTTTGATCGGCTTTGGGATATATCCATCAAAGCCCAATTCAGTGTATTTTTCCTGTGTCTCTTCTGGATCGCCGGCGCTGAGCGCTAAAATGGGAATGGTATTGTGCGGAGATGACAGCGCCCTGATTTGTGATGTTGCCTCGATGCCGGTCATTTGCGGCATGTAAATATCCATCAAGACGGTATCGAAACCACCTTGTTGGACAAACTCCAGGGCGGTTTTGCCGGTGTCGGCAAATTCAAACGAACAGCCAAACCGATTTAGATATGTGGAAATTAAAGTGCGGTTTATTCGGTTGTCCTCAGCAACCAAGATACGGGTGCCGTTCAGGCCAATCGGTGCATTGTCTGCGCTTTGCTGGTGTACCTGTTCGCCCCGCTCACTCTCGGATAGGGTATCAGCATCGGCGGGGAGACATTTTATCTTCACCCAGAACTTACTGCCAACGCCCACCAGGGACTGACAGCCCACATGACCATCCATAAGGGCAGCAAGCTTCGATGCAATGGCAAGGCCAAGGCCGGTGCCGCCATATTCTGATGCGGTTGAGACTTGTGCTTGAGAATATGGTTTGAACAATTCTTCTTGTTCGTCACTCGATAAGCCGATACCGCTATCTTCAACCATGAAGGTAAGCTGAAGTTGACCATCAGCGCCGGGGCTGATGTCGAGTTGCAGGTTTATGCCGCCGGTTTGTGTAAATTTGATGGCATTATTGACGAAATTTGTCACAATTTGGCGCAATCTATGAGAATCGCCAATGACAGGCCCAGGCATATCAGCTGGAATTGTGTGCGTTAGCTTTAGTCCTTTTTGCGCACACATGGGGGCAAACAAGGTCTCAAGTTCTAACAGAAGCGTTACCGGATCAAACGGTTTTAAATAAAGTTCAACCGCACCGGTCGATAATTTTTCATGATCCAATAGATCATTGAGAATGATTTGCAGGCTGTTGGCGGTCTCTTTTAAAGATTGCACATATTTCACTTGCTGTTCGTCAAGCTCGGTTGTGCCCAAAAGATCGGCGAGCGATGCCATCGCCCCCAGAGGCGTGCGAATCTCATGAGCAATCACCGCTAATGGGTCTGCTGATATTGTCTCACTCTCACGGAGAGCGGCATTAATATGCTTTATTCCATCATTCATGTGGTTTTAATCTCGCTTACGCTTAGCGCCCCCCAAACTTGATTTGAGCATACATTGCCATGCAGTCCCTTAATGGTTCACTAAATGCATTGTGATATTTGAGTCTAATATTAAATATTTATGGTCTGCTCAAGATAGCCCAACTAATTTGAATATATCTTGATGGGTACAGCCTTGATTGCGTAAGGCTTGGAGGCTTTGATCTTGGGCGCTTTTAGCAAGTCTTCGACCGGTTTCATCGCGGATCAGTCCATGATGGTGATAAATCGGCTGTGGAAGCCTGAGTAAAACCTGCAATAAACGGTGGATATGGGTTGCATAAAACAGGTCTTGCCCACGGGTGACATGGGTGATGGCCTGCAAGGCATCGTCAACCACAACGCTTAAATGATAGCTGGTTGGAACATCTTTGCGGGCAATCACCACGTCACCCCAGATGTCAGGCGTTAGGGTGAGTAAGCCGGTCTCATTATCGGGCCCTTCGCCCAATTCCATGAAATTGAGGGCTCCAGTGTTGATCTGCTTTGCTTTAGCAATGGCGTGCTTCATGTCAAGCCGCCAGGCGTGGGGCGTGTTCATGGCCCCGGGAGCGGTTGCTTTTTCTTGGTCTTGCGCTTTGCAGGCCTCTGGATAAAGAAATTGTCCGTCGGGGTCATGGTCTATGCCTGCTTTTTGGGCTTGGGTTTTAATTTCGCTGCGGCTGGCAAAGCTTGGATAGACCAGCCCCATGTCGATCAGTTGATCTAGGGCTTGGCGGTAATCGTTGAAATGTTGAGATTGACGGCGCACCGGTTGTTCCCAGCTTAGGCCGAGCCAGGCAAGGTCATCATAAATTTGTTGCTCATATTCCGGTTTTGACCGCTCTAGATCAATGTCTTCAATGCGCAGCAAAAACCGGCCGTTGTGCTGCTTGGCCATTTGCGCCGTGAACAAAGCCGAATAAGCATGGCCCAGATGAAGTGCGCCATTGGGGCTTGGGGCAAAACGAAAGGTGGCTGATGTGGAGGTCATTATTAGCTATATTGCTTGCGGTTTATGAACATGGCCAAGTTAAATACCAAGTCAAACACGGACAGATGAACGAATGGTGCAGAGCAGTATTACCACAGATGATGATGTTAAGGCGGGGTGTGATTGGCTGGTTGCAGCAGAGCCTGTTTTTGGCTCTGTGCTGGAGGTTACAGGCATACCGCCTTTGCGCCGGCGTGCGGCAGGCTTTGCGGGTCTTGCTCAGGTTGTTGTCTCCCAGCAATTGTCGAACGCCAGTGCCGCGGCGATTTGGGGACGGCTGGAGGCTGCTGTTGACCCCTTCACTCATGGTACTTATTTAAATGTGTCCGACGATGTCTTGCGTGGATGTGGCTTGTCTGGGGGCAAGGTTAAAACCCTGCGCGGGTTGGCTGGTGCTCTGGATGGGGGCGCGTTATTGCTCGATCAATGGGATAATTTTGATGATGATGAGGCGTGCGCCAAATTAACGGCACATTCGGGCATTGGTCCCTGGACAGCGGAGGTTTATTTGCTTGCCTGCCTTGGGCGAACTGACATTTGGCCGGTGGGGGACCTTGCTTTGCAAAAGGCTGTGCAGGATGCTTTTGGTCTTGAGGCCAAACCAGGACCAGATGAGATGATCTCCATAGCTGAGCCTTGGCGGCCGTGGCGGGCGGTTGCCGCCCGCCTGTTATGGGCCTATTACTCGGCACGTTTGCAGCAGGCAAAAGATAATAAGGATAAGTAATTATGGTTGAGCTTGATGGCCCTAGACTGGCACCGGCCTCAGGGGTTGCGCCCCGCCAATTAGTTGTCTTCTGCCATGGCTATGGCGCTGACGGTAATGATCTGATCAGCCTTGGTCAGCAATTTCAGGGGATATTGCCGGACGCAGCTTTTGTCAGTCCGCACGCGCCAGACGTTTGCGCTATGTCGCCGATGGGACGGCAATGGTTTCCTATTACCCGGCTTGACCCGGACGAATATTGGACGGGCTGTCAGGCTGCTGGTCCTGTGCTGGACAATTTCATTACAGCTGAGCTTGCGCGTCAAAACCTGACAGAAGCGGATGTTGCTTTGGTGGGGTTTTCGCAAGGCACCATGATGGCGTTGCATGTGGGCTTGCGTCGTGCCAAGCCCCTGGCTGTTATCATCGGCTATTCAGGCGCACTGGCGGGGCCTGAATTTTTGCCTTCTGAGATTAAATCAAAGCCGCCTGTCTTATTGGTGCATGGCCGCGATGACGATGTTGTCCCTGTTGCAGCCTTGCCTTCCGCGGCAGGTGCCTTGGGTCAACTGCAAGTGCCGGTAAGCTCGCATATCTCTGAGGGACTTGGTCACGGCATTGATCAGTCAGGCCTTGAGTTGGGCGCTAGAGCGTTGGTTGAGGCTTTTAAGAGTTAGGCTGGCGTGATGGCTCGCTTAATATTGATGGGGCCAAACTGACATATGGTCTTCACAGGGCTGTTTAAGACGATATAGTGTGTTTCATCGCGCTTGGGAGATTTGCTATCGGGCAGTTAACCCAAGTGTGTGCAAAGGGAGAGTGATATGCAGGCCGCCTCGGTCTCATCGGGTTCCTGTCCAGTTCTTGTGCTCAATGCTGATTACAAGCCCTTGAGCTATTACCCCTTGTCGCTTTGGCCCTGGCAGGCGGCTGTTAAAGCTGTGTTTCTCGATCGGGTGAATGTGGTGTCGCACTATGATGAGGTCGTGCACAGCCCGTCTGTTGAATTTGCCTTACCTTCCGTCGTGTCGCTTAGAACATATGTGAAAGCCAGGCGTTATCCCGCCTTCACACGGTTTAATGTTTTTTTGCGCGATTGTTTTGAATGCCAATATTGTGGTGCGCTCACCGAGTTGACGTTTGACCATCTGGTCCCGCGCTCAAAAGGCGGCAGAACACTTTGGGACAATGTGGTCACGGCGTGCTCGCCCTGTAATCTCAAAAAAGGCAGCAAGCTTGCCCGTGAAGCCCGCATGTGGCCGACGCATAAACCAGTGCGCCCGACCATTTATGACCTTCATCGCAATGGTCAAAAATTTCCACCCAATTATCTCCATGAGAGTTGGATGGATTATCTGTACTGGGACAGCGAACTCCAACCCTAATTCAAAACGGTTCTTTTGGCCGATTGCGTCGTCGACAGCTCCCCTGCGGTCCTCATGAACATTAAGTTCATTCCGGTCCTCGTGAACCAGTCTCCTAGCACTCGACCAAAATCATCCGTTTTGATCATCTGCCGGGGCATGTGTTGCCGCTCATGTTATGAAGTTTGTTTACGTCGGTTATTGGCGGAAGCGGACATTGACATGGAGGTGAGGTGACGTCTGCAAAGTGCCAGAAGGAGACATAAGGTTGCGAAGCGGCCTAACAATAAAACTTTGTGACCAACTGGGTAGTTAACACAGATCGGAACGTCGGATTCCATGCTGGGAAGCTATTGATCGAAATCAATGCCTTCTCCTACGAAATTTTGGAGCATTAAAATGCAATTTACTCAGAAGGGGCTCCGTTAACGGGCTCGATGAAGGGAGGAGTTATTATGTCGCTCCGATTCCAGGGTCTTAGTACCAGATGTTATTTGTCCTACACCTTGCATGTTATCGCAATTACGGCGGCGGCGGCGCTGGTGTCACTCACACTGGGCCGTGCCGTCCAGGCTAAGTCCATCATTCGCAATTATTTATGTGCCCCCGGGGCTAAGATCATCACAGTTGATCGTACGGTTAATGAAATAAAATTCAAAATAGCAAATTGCGTGTGTGGGGCTTCTGCTGAATCAATAAAGGTTGTTGCAAGAAATTATGCGTTGTCAAGGTTGCGGGGACGTAGGTTGGAGGGACCAGGACCACCTCATAGAATGAATATGAAGTTTGGGAATAAGGACGAAATCAATATTAGACTATTTTGCTATCGCTGGGAGACGATCCAAAAGTTTTACCGTCCCAGACAATAACGCCTTAGTTGTTTGCCAAGGTAGTCGTGGTCATGCAAAAAAAACATACACAAGGGAGATTGCCATGGGTCGTGGTGCTTCTTTCAATCGTCCTTGGATTTGTACCGACCAGGTTTCACACAATCGTCACTGGCCCAATCGCCTTAGTGGCCCTTGCCGATGACCGTACATCAAAACCATCTCAGATCCCCGAACCCTTCCCCCTAACCATCACTGCCAGCCGCCCATCATTGCCTGAACCATTCAGCATGACCATCAATGCCAAACGCCCATCATTGCCTGAACCATTCAGCATGACAGTGACGGCCGTGCGCAAGAAGCTGCCCGAACCGTTCGCAATTGAGCTCAAGGCAGTGCGTCCGAGTTTACAGGAGCCATTCGCCCTAAATATCGTCGTACAGCGTGAGCGACAACCTGTTAGCCGGTTTGTCGGGAGCTGGCGTTGGAGTGCACTGTGCCCGACTGGTAAGTATAAGGGGAAATATAAAGGCCATTGGGTCATTTCCAAACATGATGCAAATGGGAACATCTCAGGGCATTTCGGCAATGGGCATCGCGGTGAGTTTAGCGGCCGCATCAGCGGGACAACCATTCAATTCATTAGGTCGTTCGGGCGTGGAACAAAAATTCGTCAAAATTGGACCGGCACCTTTTGGCGCGAAAAAGCGGGTAGCCAAAGCAAGATTACCGTCACGGGAACTCTGAGTGACCCCGAAGGCAGTTGCGGCTTTGGGGCCGAAAAGCCATAATCACAAATATCGTCTAACCAAAGCTTGTGAGCCGGTAAGCATACTTGCTACGCCGGTAAGGTGGCGGGCGACCCTGGTCAAACTTCTGATCGCTGCCAGATGTTGAATTCGACCGTATCCAAGCACAATGTCCGCTTAGGGTCATAAGCTGACGTTCAGAGCACAGGTCTAATATGTCCACTTAACCTCCGAAAGCGGAGTATGATAGGCATGCCCTACGTGTGGCATGCCGCGCTTTCTGCCCTTCTTGATGATAAGGGTGTTTTTTGGATTACCGTATTTGTTTTCTGTGTGTAAAATGCGTCATGGCTACATTTGTTCTGATACATGGTGCGTTCCACGGCGGGTGGTGTTGGGATCGTGTGAAACCGCTGCTGGAAGCCAAGGGTCACACTGTCTTCGCCCCTGACATGCCGGGCCATGGGCAAGACCCAATGGATCCAGCGGACGTGACTTTGGATGATTATATGGCCCGTGTTGGCGAGGTGCTGGCACAAGCCTCAGAGCCGGTGATCCTCGTGGGGCATTCACTAGGCGGCATCACCATCACCCAGGCGGGGGAGAATTATACAGACCAAATTTCAAAGCTGGTCTATCTCACAGCCTTCATGCCTGCCAATGGTGAAAATCGGTTTGACGTGGATGGCGGCGGCGGCGAGAAGTCGCTCACCAATCAGTACCGCCAATTTTCGGCAGACGGCAAAACCATGACGGTTGCTGACGAAGGGGTTAAGCCTACTTTTTATGCTGATTGTGATGATGAGACTGTGGCCTGGGTAAAGCAACATTTGTGTCCTCAGGCCATTATAATCGCCAGAACCAATGTCAGTACCTCGGATGCAAGATGGGGCAGCCTGCCAAAAGCCTTCATTGCTTGTGCGCAAGACCGTGCCATTCCGCTGGCGGTGCAACGCGCCTGTTTTGAACGCCATGCCTGCGATCCGGTGATCATTATGGAGACAAGCCATTCGCCGTTTATGTCCCAGCCGGAGGCTTTGGTAGACCATCTTGCGAGCCTAGCTTAGCCTGTTCGATGAGACACCCTCCATCACGAGACATAGAAAAGGCTTCGATAGGTCAAACCGGTTCCTATTTTTTCGGAAGCATTCGGCGTTCAACCAAAATTAACCGCTTTAGATCACCTGCTGGGGCGTGTGGAGCCGCGTAAGTTATGAACCTTGCTCGCGCCCATTATTCGTAGAAGCGGACATTGACATGGAAGTGTGATGGTGTCCGCTAAGTGCCAAAAGCAGACACGACAAAGCATTCGGTTATCGAATTGTGGGCCCAAACTGAAGTGACTATTGTGCTGTCCCTTCTTATAGACGAGGACATCTGTTAGTCTTCATCAATACTATGGGTATGCGTCGGAACAAATTATCAATATGCTTCGCAACAAGTCCAACAATCATAGCTTAGACCCTGTTTGGAAGGGGCGGGTGAGATTAGGCTGCGTCTTGCTTCTGGTTACAGTGGTTGTCCAAAACATTTCTGCCGTGGCGCAGATAAACACCAAACCACTGGAGCCCAAGCCGCAAACCACACCAGGAGAGATCCACCCGCTGAAACCTGAGCCCAAGGCAACACCAAAGCAGCAGAAAACGAGCCCCAAGAAGAGCACTAATGACAAGATCTATCTATATCGGCGCGGGTCAGGCGATGAAGCCGATATTTTCATTAAAAGTAAAGACACAGGCATAAAGCTTAAAATAGATGTACCTTTCTAAAGGGAATGCCACCTATAATCCTGCGTTCTTAAAAGCGGTAAGGCCGTCTGACATGTCTGTTGAGATTGCCTGTACTTGCCGTTTATGCTTGTTAGATGACATCGTAAATCATCATAGACATGAAGGTTATCCGTGAGATGTCGGGCAAGGGAGATATGCATGTGCTTTTCCGCTACAGCCAGTTTTACAGTTGCAGCCATACTACTCCCTGCCGGAACATATTGCGTCACGACAGCACAGTGGATTGATTCTAAATGGTTGCTACTCGCCATTTATCCGATTGTATTTTCGATCCAACAGGCAACTGAGGGTATAGTTTGGCTTGGCGTCAATTCCGGGGATCAGACTGTTATAGCGGTGGCATCGCGTGGTTTTCTATTTTTCTCCCACTTCTTCTGGCTCGCCTGGGTTCCGTTCTCCGTGTACTGGCTTGAGGACGAACCGTGGCGCCGAACACTGCTTCTCACCCTGACCGGGATTGGAGCTTTTTTTGGATTGTCTATCTTCTTGCCACTCCTACTCGTAGCAGATTGGCTGTCAGTTGAGTTGGTGCGGCATTCCCTGGAATATAAAACAGTGCTTATCTATGACAGTATCGCCAATCGCACAGTGCTACGCGGGCTTTATGCGCTATTAATCGTATCCACGCTGTTTCTTTCATCAAACCTGCGGGTTCGAATTTTCGGCGGGCTCATTGTGGTCTCGCTCCTGGTCTCTTATCTGTTCTTCGCCCATGCCCTTGTCTCTGTCTGGTGCTTCTTCGCGGCGATCCTATCCGCCTACATCATGATTATACTGGCCATTGAGTATCGGCAGAGGCTAACTCCCGCATGAGAGATTAACTTTCCCCGATTGATCTCTTGCGTGCAGCAAATCCTAATCGGATAAGCAATTGTAACTTCCGCTTCGGGTCATAAGCGGACGTTTAGCGCGATGGTCTATTATGTCCGCTTAACCTCCGATAACGGAGTTTGATCGGTAGGCTTCGAGGCAGCTAGCTGCCTAATCGCTTTTGCGGGCGGCGTAATAGCTCAGCACTGCGAGGGCTGCTGAGATCAGGGCGTTATAGCCTGCCAGTGAAATGCCGAAAATGCGCAAGGCGGCTTCATTGCACGGCACCACCCGGCGCGAGAGATCTGGCAACACACTTTTACTTGTCTCCAAAGCACCTGTTCGCGAGCAGTCTGAGGGGCCTTGCCACCAATGCCATTCGATGCCGGCATGATCAATTCCAAGGCCCGTGCTAATGACCATAATGGCTGCGCAAGCAAACATGAGCCATTTGACCATTTCTGGCAGTGAATTGGTCGCGCTCAAGATAAGGGCCGCTAAGCTTAAGGGAATGACGGTGTAGTAAGGAACGCGTTGTTGCAAACACAATGCGCACGGCTCATAGCGCCCGATGATCTCAAATCCCCAAGCGCCTGCAATGGTGGCAGTGGTCATCAAGAAAACAAGGCCGATCAATAGAGTTTGGTTGTTTTTGGCTGTGGCTGTCATTTCCTGGCCTGCTCAGTTCATCGCGAAAGCGTATTTGATAAAGACAAATCCACCTATAAGTAAAATCACAAATAGGATCGTTATGAGGCCTAAATAGCGCTCTAGCAGGGCACGGATTGGCGGGCCAAACCAATAGAGCAATCCGGCGACTGCGAAAAATCGCAGGCCGCGGGCGACAAGACTGGCCACAATAAACACCCAAATGTTCAAACTGGTTGTGCCGCTGGCTATTGTAACCACTTTAAAGGGGATTGGGGTGAGGCCCGCTGTAAACACAATCCAGGCGCCATATTCATTATAGTTTGCCGCAAATTTTTGAAAGGCATCGATAAGCCCATAAAAGTCGAGCAGGGGCTGACCTATCAGGTCGAACAGGAAAAAGCCGATGATATAGCCAAACACACCGCCTATTACAGAAGACAGCGTTGTGATGGTGGCAAAGACCCAGGCTTTGGCGCGCTCAGCCAATACCATGGGCATGAGCAAAACATCCGGCGGGATGGGAAAGAATGAACTCTCGGCAAAGGATAGCATGCCGAGCACATAGGCCGCCCTTGGGCGGCTGGCAGCTTCCATTGTCCAGTTATAAAGTTGGCGCAACATAAGCGCCTCATAGCAGGGCGCATTTGGCTTGTCTATGTAATGTGGGATTAAGGTGAGATTCTTTGTTGACGCACACGCAACGGTGCTTATGATCGCCCACGTTTCCACCCGGGAGCCCCTGTGGCGGAATTGGTAGACGCGATAGATTCAAAATCTATTGTCCTTAGGGCGTGCCTGTTCGAGTCAGGCCAGGGGCACCAAAATGCTTTTTAGCATCTTGGGTTATCCATTTAGCCGCCGGTTTCTGGCTACTTTCTTAAAATGTATGCGGGATACAGAGTGGGCATTGTGGTGTGCTCTGAGCTTGAACTTATACAATTTATGCATGTATTATCTTTTAAAATAAAACTATCGCATGTTTGGATTTTCTCTAATTTTTTTTCAAATTACTCGTAAGTATGTATCTGTTATGAAGTTTATCTTTCGATGTGAATCCAATAACTATCTGTTTTTAAGTAATAATTTCACTAAATAAATAAGTATTTTCTCTTTAGCCCTGTAAATTATAGGTCTATTAACCAAATGATATTAAATGATATTGGGTAAACTTTAGGTTGAATATCATGAAGGTTGTGGGGCTAAATGACCAAAAGAATTTCCATATCTCTTTGCAGTGCCGTGGCTATGTTTTTGCATATTGGGCCTGGCCAATCCGTTGAGCTTGGTCTCACGCCAAGCCATGTGGTTGGGCTTTGGTCTAATGTGAATGACTGTGTGGATGCGGCGGTTAAGTCGGTTGCAAAAAAACAAGGCTTGGACGCTCAAGTCTCGGCAATTTCTCTGGATTCTTTTGAAGGTAAGAAGCCGAGCCATGTTTTGGGGAAAGTTGCAGTCGTGCGCGATAAGATTGACAAGTTGCGTAAGAAGGCTGGACTTGGCAAGGTTGCCGTCTTTAAAAATCCTGATGGCAAGATAACGCCAAGCGTTGTCTATTTGAATTCAGGCCATGTTCTGGATGGGTTGGCTGATTGGGTGGCGCGCAATGCGTCATCTGGCCAACTTGTCGCTGATTGCTATCGCGCCAAAAAATTCTCAGGCAAAACACCAAGCCACGCTTTTGGCATGGTTGACCTTGCGAATAGACGCTTGGATCTGGTCTTGGCAGCTTTGGCTCATTGAATATGAGGCTTAGGTCGTTCTTATAAAAAACTTGGCAGCGGGTAATGTTAAAATGACTTTCTTGAAAAACATTAAAATTAAATTTCTCTCAACAGTTATCGCGGGAATGTTGGTTATTGCAGCGGTTGGTGCGATTGCCACATCTGTCGTTTCTATTCAGGGCATCGGCAATGTTGGCGAGACCTGGTCTGAATTTGAACATGGGGCTGCCGCTAAAAGTGATGTTTTGAACAATCTTCGCAGTGCAATGGGATTTGGCGGCGTGGTTCATCAATTTAAGAACTATTTGCTGCGTCGTGATCGTCCACGCATTGTTAAGGTGCAGTCGAAATTTCGCGAAGCCCAAGTCGCGCTCACCACGTATCAAAGTCTCGGCGTCAATGATAAAGAAAAAGCGGCTCTTGTGACAATTGGCGAAGTTTTGACACAATATGACAACGCTTTGGCTAAAGCTGAAGCCATGGTTAGAGATGAAAAAGGGGCGGCTGAGATTGATGGATCCGTTAAAATTTCAGATGGACCGGCTGTTGTAGCACTCGAAACGCTCACAGCAGAGCTGACCACAGCGCGAAAGCTCAGTGCATCAAACGTTTATGGCTCCGTTAACAGCGTTACAAGCATGGTTACCATTGGATCATCGGTCGTTGGTGTCACGCTGATTACAGCGATTGTGATGTTAGTCTCTTTTATGCTGTTTAAGATCGTTCGGCCGCTTTCAAGCCTGGGCGGTGTTATGGAAGAACTTGCGAGTAATAATAATGAAGTCGATGTGCCGGTCACAGACCGCAAAGATGAAATTGGTGATATGGCGCGCACGGTTCAGGTCTTTAAAGAAAACGGCATTGATCGCAAGCGTCTAGAAGAGCAAGGGGAAACTGCGCGCAAAGCCGCTGATGAGCGTGCGCAAAAAGTTGATGGCCTGCTCAAGGGATTTGATGCGGACATTAATGTAACGCTTGACGCTGTGACCAAAGCATCCGGCACACTTAACGATACTGCCAATGTTATGACAGGTGCTGCAGAAGAAGGCAGCACGCGCACGGCAACGGTGGCCACAGCATCAGAAGATGTTACATCAAATGTTCAAACAGTTGCGGCCGCCACTGAAGAACTTGATGCTTCTATTCGCGAAATTGCCCAGCAAATTACGCAATCACAAGAGATTGCTTCGAAAGCCATGCAAGAATCACAAGGTGCCGCTGAAAGCATGAACGGTTTGGCAGAGCGTGCGCGTAAAGTATCGGAAGTTGTTGAGCTGATTTCCAACATTGCCGAGCAAACCAATTTGCTTGCCCTTAACGCTACGATAGAAGCAGCACGTGCAGGTGATGCCGGCAAAGGCTTTGCTGTGGTTGCTGCCGAAGTGAAGGAACTTGCTACTCAAACGGGAAGTGCCACAGAGCAAATATCTCAGCAAATAACGGAGTTGCAATCTGCGAGTGACGATGCGACAGGTGTGATTGGGTCTGTAAGTGAAATCATCAGTACAATGAATGATATTTCAATGACGATCGCGTCTGCCATGGAAGAACAATCCGCTTCTACCGGTGAGATTGCAAGCAATGTTCAAAAAGCAGCCGATGGTACGTCGCAAGTGGCAAGCAATATTACCGGTGTCACTGAAACTGCAGCACAGACCGGGACCGCTGCGAACCAAGTGCAAGAAGCTGCGGGCGATTTGTCTCAACAGGCAACGGGACTTAAAAAACGGGTCGAAGATTTCCTATCGCAAATTAAGGCAGCTTAATTGCAATATGGACATAAATATCTGAAAAGCCCGGCATGTGAACCCGGTTCACATGCCGGGCTTTTTTTCATTTGAAACTTGAAGATTAGCTATATCCCGCCCTTTTCAACTATACACTTAAAAATTGTAAATAACTTTTTCAACTTCCTTTGTGGTCTCTGAGAGGGTGCAAAAAAAATGTGCAATTTTAACGAATTTGAACTCAATAAGACGTGTTTATTAAGGCTTTGTTAACCATAGAATTGTTAATAAATACAAACAATTAATTGAAATGCAAAAAACTGAATAAAGGCGGCTGAGAAATGAAATATGGGCTTAAATTTTCACTAACCGTATGTTCTTTAGTCATTTCATCTACAACCTTTGCGCTAAGCGCGGAAGCTGAGCAAGCAGCAAATCTCGTTGAAGCTTTTACCAAAGGCACACCGGATATTGCTTTTCGCTATCGCTATGGACACATAGATGATGCGGGCTTTGCGCAGAATTCAAAAGCATCCACTTTGCGCACCATGATTGGATATCGCACCAAGGAATTTCATTACACGAGCGGGTATATCCAGTTCCGAAATGTTACGGTTATCGGTAAGGAACGGTATAATGATACGCTCAATGGGCAAGTCACACGGCCACCAGAGGCGGATCCTGAGGCAACAGAGGTTGATCAGGCCTATGTTAAATTTAACGGCATTCCGGACACATCCATTACAGTCGGCCGGCGCAAGCTGAAATTGGGCAATCAGCGCTTTATAAGCGATCTTGGCTGGCGCCAGAACAACCGGTCTTTCGATGGTGCCGTTATTGAGAACTGGTCGCTTCCCGATACGAAATTGACCTATGCCTATGCCTATAATGTTAATCGCGCTTTTACGGATAAATCACCCAATGGGAATTTTGATAGCGGCACGAATGTGCATTTGTTCAACGCGGTTTATAAAGGTCTGCCCTATATGCGGCTTGAAGGGTATAGCTATTTGCTTGATTTGGAGGGCACAGTGGCCCCGCCTCCACATGCGTTTTCCAGCGCTACTTTTGGTGCCAATATTAAGGGGTCGCACAAATTTTCTGACGGCCTGAAACTGCATTACACCGGTGAATATGCCCATCAGGTCGACTATGCAGATAATCCGCGTGATTACAGCCTTGATTATTACCGCATTGAAGGCGGGCTCAAAGCATATGGGTTTGGACTGAGTGCGGGTCTTGAAGTTTTTGATAGTGACGGCGTTGGCTCATTTGCAGCACCGCTTGGTCTGTTGCATGCGTTTGGCGGGTGGGCAGACAAGTTTTTGCCCGCACCAGCGACTGGCATGGAAGATTATTATTTGAAAGCCTCATATAAAGTGAAAGGCACGAACACGCCATTGGATGGCACTAAACTCATGGTTCATTATCATGATTTTAAAGCTGAAAATGGTGGTGCTCATTATGGTGATGAATGGGATGCAGGTATTGTGAAACCCTTTGGGCCGCATTATATGGTCGCCCTTCATTATGCCAATTATAACGCCAAGGCTTTTTCGACTGATGCTGAAAAAGTATGGCTAACATTGCAGGTAAAATACTGAGACCAATGTGAGCGCTGTCTAAGCGGGTCTTACCCCTCAGTTTAGACAGCGTTGATTTTTGGTGTTTTGATATCCCAGAATTTAAAGCCTCACAGCCATGGTTTGCAGCCTATCGTCTGATCCGCGAGATTTTTGAGCCTTCCAGGGTCAGATTATACATGAGGCCCTTGGCGTTAAAGATGAAGCCGATGATGGGTCTTTTGATATTATTGGTGTCAATTGTGCCGCCGGCTCCCAAGGTGACAAGGGTGACCGAGCCATCAACGCCTGCTTCCCAGCCATCGCTTCTGCGGAATTTGGCCAAAGCCCTGTCGGTCATAAACATGATGACAACAGAGCGGGCCTGCGCGCCGAGTTGAAAGCCGATGGAGGCGGAGATGGTGTTGTAATAAGCAGCTGTTCTTCCGCGCACACGCAAGGCGCCTTCGCCATATTCACCGCCAACGCCAAAACCAGCTTTGATTACGCTTGGAAAAACCAGAACGCCTGCGGCCTGCCTTGCAAGTTCTCTGGCGGGACCAACTTGCCGGTAAAATTTGGCAAGGGTTGCGTTTACACCCGCCTCAATCTCTCTTGCTGAATCAGCTTGTGCCAGTTGGGGTGCAAAATAGCTTGCCATGACGGTTATTGCTAAAGCGATCCCAAGCAGTTTGTTTTTGCTAAACATTCTCATGTCCTAACGTTAAGTGATCGGTTTCATGGTGCTTCAATATATATAGATCTGGCCGAAACTGTGGCCTAGTTTGGAATGTGGATCAATTCAACCAGGACGCCATTTGGGTCATCGAAAAACAATTGGCGCATATTGGTACCCGGCACCGGCATGGCATGGTATGAAATGCCTTGGCTGTCGAGATGTTTCATGGTTTCTTCAAAGTTAGAAACACGCAGGGCAAAATGCGATATGGCGGCATCGTGTGATCCGGTCAGCATGGCATTTTTCGGGTCAGGGGTAATGAGGTGGATAACGGGCCGATCAGCCAGATACATCCAGTGACCGGGACGCGGGAACACGGGCCTTTCACCGGAGGTCATGCCTAATATCTCTGTGTAAAATTTTGCTGTCTCATCGACATCCTTGCACTCGATGTTCACATGGTCTAAGGCGGTCACATTTATGCTCATATGCTTTGTCCTACTGGCGTTGGGATGAGGTAGATCTGATGTTGCTGCGAGCATAAAAGATGAGGCGAAACTTGACTAGCCTGTTTGTCGCATAGTCTTGATTGAGAGAATGGATTACAAAGCCTGGTCAAGTGTTGCGTTCAAGAAAGTTGTTCACCAACAGCCAAGACTATGTTGCCGCAGGCGTTGTGGCGGTTTATGGTCTGATGCTTAAGGGGCGGCGCCTGATGTGAAGGAGATGTAAGTGCGTAGGTTTTATCTTTTTGCGCTAGGGTTTGCCTTGTTAATCGGGCTGGCATTGCCAGCTGCCGCAGGCCCCAGTGTGGTGTTCGATGTTAAGACCGGTGAGGTCCTTCACTCTGACAACCCAGGAAAACATTGGTATCCCGCGTCCCTTACCAAACTCATGACAGCTTACCTGACGTTTAAAGCGATTGATGCAGGGCGCATAACACTAGATACAAAAATTGTTGCATCCTCTCTGGCGCGCGCGCAGCCGCCAAGCAAAATTGGCTTGCCCGCAGGGGCTAAAATAACCATCAGAAAAGCTTTGGAAGCACTGATTGTACGCTCGGCTAATGACATTGCTGTTGTGCTTGCAGAAGGGGTTGGTGGCGATCTCGAAACATTTATGACGCAGATGAACCAGGCCGCCAAACGGCTTGGCATGACGGGGTCTTATTTTGCCAATCCTCATGGGCTGCCTGATGTTCGCCAGATGACAACCGCGCGTGATATGGGGTTGTTGGCGCGCGCTTTGATCCGTGAGTTTCCAGAACATAAAGCGTTATTTTCCAAACCCTTTGTGAAAATTGGCCGCCGCCGTTTGCGCAATCGCAACTCCATTCTCAAAAAAATGAAAGATGCTGACGGTATGAAAACCGGCTTTGTGTGTGCCTCAGGCTATAATCTGGTAGCAAGTGCCACACGCCATGGCCGCAAGATTGTGGCGGTTGTGCTTGGCGAGAAATCCGGCGGGATACGTTCGCAAAAAGCACACAGGCTGCTTGAGAACGGTTTTTCAAAAGGGCCGGAAGATGATTACACGGAAAGTTCTTCTCATGGTTCATTGATGGGACTTGCCAATGCGGATTGGAACTCAGCGTCCGGAAATATGCATAAAGCAGTGTGCCGGCGCACAGCACAGATCAGATTGACCCGCCCCAGCAGGATCAAACGCTGGGCGGTTAAATTGGGTGAATTTGGCAAAGCGAGTGAGGCCAAGGCGGCTCTGGATAAACATCTGCTGGCCGCGCGTAATGTGGTTTACGCGGGCGATGGGGCCATCGTCAAAAACTATTCCAATGGCAAACTCAGGGTCATCATAGGGTCTTTGACCGAGGATCAGGTCAAAAAAACCTGTGGCATGCTGGAGGGAAATGGTGAGGTTTGCGTTACGCTTAAGCCAGGCACATTGAAAGATCCTCCCGAACTTATTGCCAAATTGAAAAGAGCTAAGAAGAAACGCAAGCGCGTTACGCGAAAGCGGCGCAAGAAACGCAAAAAAGTTGCCAAGAAAACCCGTTCTGTAAATTGGGGTGAAACTAAGAAAAAAGGTGTTGGCGCCCGCTAGCATAGTTTAAGTTCCAAGACTTAATATATAAACCAAAACGAGGGTAGTTTATGGTTGAACGTTTGCTGCCCGGTCTCATCTTCGGTGTGTTGTCTGCTTGTTCGTTTGCCTTGGCGGCACCGTTCGCACGGCTGGCATTTGAAAATGGTGTGGCGCCGGTTGATGCGGTTGCTGTCCGCGCTTTTGTGGCATTTATCGTTTTGAGCGTGATTATCAAGCTGAGCGGTAAAGCGTTCCATGTTCCACGCGAAGCCCGTTTGCCCCTGATAGGCCTTGGTCTGTCCACGACATTGATAAGTTGTGCTTATTTGTCATCAGTTACCTTTATTCCGGTCGGCGTGGCTGTGATCATTTTCTTCACGTTTCCAATCTTTATTCTGGTGCTTTCGCCATTTGTTGAAAAAACCCGCTTTGGTCTGGACCGGTTTATCATCGGGCTTATTGCCTTGTTTGGGCTTTATCTGGCGGTGGGGTCGAATTCAAGTTTGGAAAATCTGGATTGGCGTGGGCTGGTGCTTGCAGGCATTGGAGCGTTGGCAGGGACCGGGCAGATCTTTTTCGGTCGGGCTGTGGCCAGCAAGGCGCATGGGCCGACAATGGTTTGGGGCGCACATTTTATCATTCTGCCGGCGACAATTCTGGTCTCTCAGATATTTGGCGGGGCATTGTTTTCACAAGCCGGATTATCATCGGTTATGCTCCCGGGGTTTGTGGCCATCGGGGTGATTTGTCTGGGCTATCTCAGTGGATATTTGTTTCAAATACGCGCTTTGGCCAATGCACCCGCGTCTTATATCGGATCGGTGTTTAATGTTGAGCCGATTGTTTCGACAAGCCTGGCGGCTTATCTGTTCGGCGAACGGCTTGCCAATGTGCAATATGCCGGGGGCGCACTTGTTCTAACAGCGCTTGTGCTTTCCAGTGCCTTGTCTTTGCGTAACGCAAGATTGGTTGTGGCAAAGTGATCTCGGTTTACGGATTGAAGAACTGCGACACATGTCGCAAGGCACTTAAATGGCTTGAGGCTGAAGGTGTACCGCATAAATTTTATGACTTGCGCAAAGATGGTGTAACGCGTGACCAGATCGCTCATTGGGTGCAGGCGGTTGGGACAGATCATCTCATCAACCGGCGTGGGACAACCTGGCGCAGTCTTGATGAGGTTGAAAAAAATAATGTTGATGAGGCTCACACGACCGATCTGATTATTGAACATCCAGCCCTTATAAAGCGGCCGTTGATTGAATATGACGGTGGGGATGTTTCGGTTGGTTTCAGCGATGCTGTGAAGCAGGCGCTGACAAAGTAAGCCTGCTATTTTCGTTCAATTTCGTAAGTAAAAACGCCGTCTTGCTCGTCATGGCTCAGCAGTGTGTGGCCTGCCTCATTGCAATAATGCGGTACATCGATCACAGAGGCCGGATCGGTTGCTACAAGGCGCAAAATGCTGCCCGGTGCCAGGGCCTTTAAAACCTTCCTGGCCTTCAGTACGGGTAAAGGACAGAGCAGTCCTTTGACATCAAGATGTGTTTTATTATCAGTCATCTGCTTAATTTGATATTGTGTTCAGTATTTGGTATAGCGAATGGTCTGAGTTGAAAAGAGTTTATTGTTTAAAAATATAGGTTTGGCAGTATAGTCCCGCATTATTTTTTCACCTTGTCGAGGGATTGTGCCGGTGACATAGTGCGCCTCAAAATAATCCAGCAGGAAGCCAAAAAGTTAGATGTCCGATAGTGTAGATACGTCGCCCAAAGTAGCATTCAAGCGACCGGGTGCCAGCAAGTCAAAGGGTAAACGCAAGGCCCGCGCCTTTCCGAAGGGCCGTCAGGTTGATCCTCAGGCACGCGAACAGGTGCGCGATCTTCTGGGGGCGGGCGCTATTCAGCGCGATCTTCTAATAGAATATCTGCATCTCATTCAAGACAGATATGGTCATTTGTCCGTGCAGCATTTGGCAGCGCTTGCGTCTGAAATGAAGTTATCCCAAACAGAGGTTTATGAGGTGGCCACTTTTTATCATCATTTTGATGTGGTGAAGGAGGGTGAGGTGCCACCAGCGCCTGTGACGATCAGGGTGTGTGACAGCCTTTCCTGCCAGATGGCGGGTGCACAAGCGTTGCTTGAAAATTTAAAGTCCAAAGCGCCTGATGATGTGCGTGTGGTTGCAGCGCCGTGCATGGGACGGTGTGATACAGCGCCTATTGTAGAAGCTGGTCACAATCACATAAGCCATGCTGAGGCTGATGATGTTCTGGCGGCCGTGGCGGCAGGCAATATCAAACCGATTGTTCCAACGATTACGAGTTTTGCTGATTATAAATCAGATGGCGGCTATGAAATGCTCGGCGAATGCCGTGATGCCAAGTGCAATGTTGATGATGTTATCGAGAGCCTTAAGGACGCTGGTCTGCGCGGGCTTGGCGGGGCTGGTTTTCCATCTGGTCAAAAATGGGGGTTTGTTCGGGCTGAGCCGGGGCCGCGGTATCTGTGTATTAATGCCGATGAAGGTGAGCCGGGCACGTTTAAAGACAAGCATTATCTGGAAAGCAACCCGCACCAGTTTTTGGAAGGGGCGTTGATTGCTGCCTGGGGCGTTGAGGCTAAGGCGGCTTATATTTATCTGCGCGATGAATATCCCGCCGCGCGTGAAATCTTGCTTGCAGAAATTGCTGTGCTTGAGCGCGAAGACATTGTGCCATCTGGTTATATCAATCTCAGGCGGGGTGCGGGCGCATATATTTGCGGTGAAGAAAGCGCCATGATTGAGTCTATTGAAGGCAAGCGCGGTTTGCCGCGCCACAGGCCGCCCTATGTGGCCCAAGTGGGTCTGTTTGGCGCACCAACATTGGTACATAATGTTGAGACGGTTTATTGGATCCCGAAAATCCTGGAAAAAGGCGCTGACTGGTTTGCAGGCCAAGGCAAGCCTGGCCATAAGGGGCCGCGCAGCTATTCGGTCTCTGGCCGTGTTAAGCAGCCGGGCGTTAAGTTGGCACCAGCAGGTATTACCGTGCAGGAATTGATTGATGAACATTGTGGCGGCATGGCTGATGGTCACACATTTAAGGCCTATCTTCCGGGCGGTGCATCGGGCGGTATATTGCCGGCAACCATGGCTGATCTGCCGCTTGATTTTGGCGCATTGGAGAAACACGGCAGTTTTGTCGGCTCACACGCGGTGGTTATTTTATCGGACAAGGATAATGTCGCTGATGCCGCGCTCAACCTCATGCGGTTTTTCGAGCATGAAAGCTGCGGCCAATGCACGCCGTGCCGGGTTGGTTGCGAGAAGGCGTCTGTCTTGATGGCAAAAAAAACCTGGGATCAGGGTCTGTTGGAGGAATTGTCGCAAGCCATGATGGATGCGTCCATTTGCGGTCTCGGCCAGGCAGCGCCTAATCCATTACGATCTGCGATCAAGCATTTTGCCGATGATATTGCCGCAGAGAGATGAAGTTGAAGTGATATGAGCGAAAAAATTACATTTTCCTTAGACGGCCAGGATGTTTCAGCCGCGCCGGATGAGAGCATCTGGCAGGTGGCCAAGCGGCAAGGCACTGAGATCCCGCATTTGTGCTGGAAGGATGCTGAGGGTTATCGCGCCGATGGTAATTGCCGAGCCTGCATGGTTGAGGTTGAAGGCGAGCGGGTGCTGGCGGCGTCGTGTTTGCGCAAGCCTTCTGAGGGCATGGTCGTTAAGACCGCCTCTGAGCGGGCGCAAGCTTCGCGCAAGATGGTGATGGAATTGTTGGTGGCCGACCAGCCGGAAAAACAACAAGCGCATGATCAGGCAAGCCCGTTCTGGCATTGGGCTGATGAGCAAAATGCTACAACAAGCCGGTTTCCCTCGCGCGCTAAAGTGCTGGCGGATTTATCGCACACCGCTATGTCTGTGCAGCTTGATGCCTGCATTGATTGTAACCTGTGTGTGCGGGCGTGTCGTGAAGTTCAGGTGAACGATGTGATCGGCATGGCCAATCGCGGGGCGCATTCCAAAATCGTATTTGATATGGATGATCCGATGGGGGCAAGCACGTGCGTGGCCTGTGGTGAATGTGTGCAGGCGTGTCCGACCGGTGCGCTGATGCCATCAAATCTGGTGGATGAAGCAGGTGTTGGCACGCGCGGCTCGGACCGCGATGTTGAAAGCATTTGTCCTTATTGCGGGGTTGGCTGTCAGATTACCTATAAAATCCGCGACAATAAAATTGCTTATGTCGAGGGTGCCGGTGGTCCCGCCAATGAAAACCGGCTTTGTGTCAAAGGCCGGTTCGGGTTTGATTATGTGGATCATCCAGAGCGTCTGACAGTGCCGCTTATTCGTTTGCCGGGCACCCCAAAGGGGCCTGCGGATAATCTTGATCCGGCCAACCTGAAAGAGCATTTTCGAGAAGCCAGTTGGGAAGAGGCTTTGGCTGTTGCTGCTGAAGGGCTCAACGTGGTGCGCGAACAGCATGGGCCTAAGGGTCTTGCAGGGTTTGGCTCGGCAAAATGCTCCAACGAAGAGGCCTATCTGTTTCAAAAGCTGGTGCGCACCGGATTTGGCACCAATAATGTCGATCACTGCACCCGCCTATGCCATGCGTCCTCCGTTGCGGCCTTGATGGAGACCATTGGCTCGGGCGCTGTAACAGCACCGTTTAATGCTGTGGAAGATGCTGACGTTATTATCGTTATCGGCGCCAATCCGACCGAAAATCATCCGGTGGCGGCAACCTATTTTAAACAAGCCGCCAAACGTGGTGCCGAGCTGATTGTCATGGACCCGCGCGGCCAGGCGCTCAAACGCCATGCCACCCATATGCTGCAATTTAAGGGCGGTGGTGATGTTTCCATGATCAATGCCATCATGCATGTGATCGTTGAAGAAGGCCTGTATGACGAGCAATATATCCAGGCGCACACAGATGGGTTTGAAAAACTGAAAAGCCATCTTGCCAAATTCACGCCGGAGGCCATGAGTGAAATCTGTGGCATTGAAGCGGAAGAATTGCGAACCGTGGCCAGAAAATATGCAACAGCCAATGCGGCGATTATCTTCTGGGGCATGGGGGTGAGCCAGCATGTGCATGGCACGGATAATGCCCGGTGTTTGATTTCACTGGCTCTGATGACCGGGCAAATCGGCCGGGATGGAACTGGGTTGCATCCTTTGCGCGGGCAAAACAATGTGCAGGGCGCTTCTGATGCCGGGTTGATCCCCATGATGCTGCCTGATTATGGCCGTGTTGGGGAAGATGATATCCGGGGCAAATTTGAATCTCTCTGGGATGTTGAGCTTGATGACAAACCAGGTCTAACTGTGGTTGAGATCATGGGAGCCATCCATGATGATGAAATCCGCGCCATGTATGTTATGGGTGAAAACCCGGCCATGTCAGATCCAAATGCAAATCATGCAAGAGCCGCTCTTGCCAAGCTGGAGCATCTTGTAGTGCAGGATATTTTCCTCACTGAGACGGCTACCTATGCTGATGTGATCTTGCCCGCTACGGCTTGGCCTGAAAAAGACGGTACGGTGACCAATACCAATCGTCAGGTGCAGCTTGGCCGCAAGGCGCTTGATGCACCTGGTGAGGCCAAGCCCGATTGGTGGATCACCCAGGAGATTGCCAGGCGGATTGGCCTTGACTGGAATTATGCTCATCCAAAAGAGGTGTTTGCTGAAATGGGACAGGGCATGTCGTCGCTCGACAATATTACCTGGGATCGGCTGGAACGCGAAAATTCAGTTACTTTTCCCTGCGATGGGCCAGATGTGCCTGGCAATGATATTGTATTTGGTGATGGGTTTCCGACCAAAACCGGTCTTGGGCTTTTTGTGCCTGCTGAAATTATACCGCCCGATGAGCAGCCGGATGATGATTATCCCATGATACTCACGACGGGCCGCCAGCTTGAACATTGGCATACGGGGGCTATGACCCGGCGCGCCAGCAATCTTGATGCGCTGGAGCCTGTGGCAGTTGCAAGCCTTAATCCCCAAGAGCTGGAAAGACTCAAGATTGAACCGGGTAGCAAATTACGAATTGAAACCCGGCGTGGTGCTATTGAGCTGACCGCACGGGCTGATGAAGCGATTGCCATCGGTGTGGTGTTTGTGCCGTTTGCTTATGTAGAAGCAGCTGCAAATCTTTTGACAAACCCGGCGCTTGATCCGTTTGGTAAAATTCCGGAATTCAAATTTTGCGCAGCCAAAGTCACGCCTGCTGCTGTGCCGGTTGCTGCAGAATAGGCATTAACTCTGTCTCTCATTATATGGGATTAGCTTAGAGTTTGATTGCACTCGGGCGTGGATTGGGGGACCATGTGGCCAATGAATGGTCCTGGATGGTAAAGTCAAGTCTATGTCAAAAACCCTAATGCCCAGCCCTGATGATCCGGCCTTGAGCCGGTTGGTTGAAGGGCTAGATCAAGATGGTAATAAAGTTGAAACGCCTGTGGTTCACGAGCGTGCGCTGACGCTTTATTTGAACCGACAAGAAATCGTCACGATGATGACGATTGGGGATCATCCTGATCTGTTGGCGGTCGGCTATTTGCTCAACCAGAATATGCTTCTTCCCGATGATGAGATAACAGCGATCGATTATGATGAAGATTTAGAAGTGGTTGTGGTGCGCACAAAGCGTGAGACCAATTATGAAGAAAAGCTCAAAAAGAAAGTGCGCACATCAGGCTGTGCTCAGGGCACGGTGTTTGGCGATTTGATGGAAAGTTTTGAAGGTGTTGAGCTGGCCAAAGGGGCGGAGTTGCACACCTCATGGCTATATGCGCTTACCAAGCAGATTAACACCATGCCGAGCCTTTATCTTAAAGCCGGGGCTATTCATGGCTGTGTGTTGGCGCATCAAGATAAACCGCTGGTCTATTTGGAAGATGTCGGGCGGCATAATGCGGTTGATAAAATTGCGGGCTACATGCTGCTTAATAAAATTTCCGGTCACGATAAAATTTTCTATACCACCGGGCGCTTGACCTCCGAAATGGTGATCAAATGTGTTCACATGGGCATTCCCATTTTGGTGTCACGATCAGGCTTTACCGCATGGGGGGTTGATCTGGCGCGCCAAGTGGGCTTGACACTGATTGGCCGGGCGCGCGGCAAACGGTTTACGGTTTTGTCAGGCGAGGATCGCTTGGTGTTTGATGTTGATGCCGCTCACGTTGATGATGAGCCCCGCCACGTACAGCGCAAGGCGGGAGCGCGCAAATGACACGCCCGAGCAATGTGCTGGGCATGATCCTGGCCGGCGGGCTTGCCCGTCGCATGGGCGGTGGTGATAAAAGCCTGATTGAGCTTAATGGCAAGCCGTTACTTGCCCATGTGATTGACCGGCTTAAATCGCAGACAGATCATCTCATCTTAAATGCCAATGGGGAGGCAGCGCGTTTTGCCGAATATCATTTGCCGGTTGTGCCTGATCCGATCGATGGGGCTCAAGGCCCGCTTGCCGGTGTGCTGGCGGGGCTAGACTGGGCGCAAGCAAATACGCCGCAATGTGATTGGATGGTGAGCGTTGCCTCTGATACACCGTTTTTCCCCGAAGATCTGATAGACAAGATGATGGCAGCTGTTGGGGCCTCAGGTGCTGATATGGCATGTGCTGCGTCCAACGCACGCGAGCATCCGGTGTTTGGCCTTTGGCCAGTGAAACTAGCAGGTGATTTGCGTATTGCCTTGATAGATGAAAATATCCGCAAGGTCGATGTGTGGACCGGGCGGTATAAATGTGAGGTGGTTGATTTTGAGGCAGAGACATTTGATCCGTTTTTTAACGTCAATCGGCCTGAAGATATTGAGCAGGCGCGTATGATTGCACAGAGAGTTTTGTCATGAGCGCTCCTGCTATTGTCGGCATCACCGGCTTTAAGAATTCCGGTAAGACCACCTTGGTTGCAAATCTCGTCGCTGAGATGACCAAGCGGGGTTATGTGGTGTCAACTGTGAAACATGCCCATCATGCGTTTGATCTGGACCAACCGGGCCGCGACAGCTATCGCCACAGGGAAGCGGGTGCGCGCGAGGTGGCAATAGTCTCAGGCAATCGCTGGGCTTTGATGCATGAGCTTAACGGTGAAGACGAGCCAAGTTTTGATGATGTGATTGCTCGCCTGGCACCCTGCGACATTGTTTTTGTTGAAGGGTATAAAAAGGAAAGCCAACTTAAGATTGAAGTGCGCGGGCTGGGGCTTGATCATCCCCATCTTTGGCCGGAAGATAAGTCTGTGATCGCGATTGCGTGCGATGAGCCTTTGGAAGAAGACATTCCCGTGTTCGCGCGCGATGGTGTTCAAGAGATTGCCGATTTCGTTGAAACGCAATTTGAATTGAGAAAAGGCAAATGAGCCAGAAAATTACTCCGGGCACACGGCGTTTGCTGGATGATTGTTTTTTGCATGACAAAGACCGATTGGCCCACAATGAGGCGCTGGCTTTGTTGCGCGAACGTCTTGTGCCTGTGGTGGAGAGAGTTGAAGTTGAGATTGCCCATGCGCGCGGCTTTGTTTTGGCACAAGAGATTGTCGCCCCGCGTAATATTCCAGCGTTTGATAATGCTGCTGTTGATGGCTATGCCTTGGTGCATGGTGACCTTGAGGTTGATGCAGAAACCTGGCTTAAGGTGTCTGCGCGCATTCCAGCAGGCGAGGGCTCACCCCAACCTTTAACACCCGGTACAGCGGTGCGGATATTTACCGGGGCTGTGACACCTGAGGGTGCTGATACAGTGATCATGCAGGAAGATGCGATCGTTGAGCAGCGCGATGGCGACACCTGGGTGCAGGTTCCAGCTGGTGTTAAGCCCGGCATAAATTTGCGCCATGCCGGGGAAGATCAGGCCCAAGGTGATGTGGTGCTCGCTGAAGGTACATTGTTGGGACCGTTTGAGCAGGCTGCTATTGCCTCAACAGGCCTTGATCGTGTGATGTGCTATGCGCCGCTTAAAATAGCGCTTATCTCAACCGGTGATGAGATCGTGCGTCCCGGTGAAGATTTAAAGCAAGGCCAAGTTTATGATGCCAATCATGTGCTGCTCTCCAGCTTGCTTGAGGGGCTAAATGTTGAGGTAACGGACCTTGGCATTCTTGCTGATGATGGCACACTGGTGAAAGACACATTGCTTAAGGCGGCTCAGGATCATCACCTGATTATTTCTTCAGGCGGGGCCAGCCGGGGTGAGGAAGATCATATTGTGGCAACGCTTAATGAGCATGGCACGTTGCATGCCTGGCAATTGGCGATCAAGCCTGGCCGTCCACTTGCGTTTGGGCAAATTGGCGACGCTGTGTTTTTGGGCCTGCCGGGCAATCCGGTGGCGGTAGCGATTTGCTTTTTACTATATGGGCGGATGGTTTGTTCGACCCTTGGCGGTGCACCCTGGCGGGAGCCAAAACGGTTCCGGGTTAAAGCCGGATTCGAGATGAAGAAGAAACCATTGCGGCGTGAATTTCTGCGCGGCTGGCTTGAGCAAGATGAGGGCGGCGCTTGGCTGGCTCAAAAATATGCGCGCGATGGATCGGGCCTTATTTCTTCTCTGGTCGCTGCGGGCGGCTTGATCGAACTCGATGAAGATTTGCAGCAGGTTAATTTGGGGGATGAGGTGGGTTTTATCCCGTTTAGTGAATTTGGCATTGTTTCAAGCTAGGAGAACAAGCTGTGGATCGACTTGAGCCTCAAGATGTTATCGATTTCTGGCAGGCTGCCGGGTTTGATAAGTGGTATAAAAAAGATGACGCCTTTGATGCCGAAATAGCTGCAAAATTTAGCGCAGCACATGAGGCTGCAAAAGCGGGTCAATATGATGAGTGGCAAGAGACACCCAAAGGTGCTTTGGCTCTGCTGATCCTGCAGGATCAAATGGCGCGTAATTTGTTCCGTAATTCCCCAAAAGCTTTTGCTGCGGATGCCAGAGCTTTGGCGATTGCGCACAGTGCGATTGATCGCAAATTCGATGAAGAATTCGAGGGCAGCATGCGTCAATGGTTCTATATGCCTTTGATGCACTCAGAGAATATGAGCGATCAAACCTTGTGTTGTGACCTTACCAAGCGGGCCGGGCTCGATAAAACCTATGACTATGCTGTCCTGCATGCTGACATCATCAGGGAATTTGGCCGTTTTCCCCACCGCAATGAAATCTTGGGCCGGACATCAAGCAAAGAAGAGCTTGAATTCCTGGAAAATGGCGGCTTTTCAGGTTAATAAACTGTCCGTTGGTTTGAGAAAATTAACCAAAATTTAACCCTAAAAATATGAATGGTTGTTGTACCGGGTTCGCATTGATTTTTGCGGCGTGGCTGGCTTGGTTTTTGCTGGATTGTGCTTATAGAGGCAATAAGCAGTAGGCGGTGATCCAGAATGAAACAAACCCAAGTTAGTTTTACGCGCAGATCGACACCTTTAGGGGCGACCGACGTGATGACAATGGCAACTTTGCTGGTTGGCAAGCACGGTAAACACGCGATTGGTGTTGCTGATTTCATGGTGCAAGAGCACACAGCCTATAAAGATTTTGCGCGCGCGCAGGCCTGGATTGCGGTGACATCGGTTGCTAACGACATGTTGGCAGGCAGAATGTCTCAGCATAGATTTTTGATTCATTGATGCATTCTGGCACACCCTAAATATGATTTTAGAGAGAATGATATAGTTTAATGTCAAAGCTAATGCCCATAAATCTAACGCAGATCATGATTAAAATGACGGATCTGCTAAAAGCGCCTGGCGATGACGCAAAAGCGCAGCGCAGTGCTTTTTTTGCGTTTGCCATTAGGGTGGCAAGTGCCGGCATTGCTTTTTTGTCGCAAATTCTGCTCGCGCGCTGGATGGGCGTGTTTGAATATGGCGTGTTCACCTTTGTGTGGATTGTCATTCACATATTGGGGGCGGTCTCGTCGTTCGGTCTCAACACATCCGTTTTGCGGTTTGTGCCGCAATATCGCGAAACAGGTGATCATGGATTAGCGCGCGGGTTTTTGCGTGGCTCTGTTGTCTTTACGCTTGGTTTCAGCACGTGTTTGGCGCTTTTAGGCGCGGTTCTCGTTGTGCTGTTTGACGGCGTGATTAATGATATTTATTTCATACCGCTGCTGCTGGCGTTTATCTGCCTGCCAATGTTTGCGTTAACTGACGTGCAAGACGGGTTATCGCGGGCGCATTCCTGGATCGATCTGGCTTTGGTGCCGCCTTATATTATTCGCCCCGGCTTATTGCTGTTGTTTTTGGCGGGCGCTGTGTTGTTTGGGGCTGAGCCTACTGCCAAAACGGCTTTGCTGGCGGCTATTGGTGCCACCTGGGCCACAGCGCTTGGGCAAACTTATTATCTGCGTCGCAGGTTGAAGAAAACCGTGATCCGGAAAAAGCCAGTTTATCAGCTGAACTTCTGGCTAAAAATTTCGTTTCCGATCCTGCTGCTTGAAGGATTTTATTTGCTGCTGACATACGCGGACATTTTGATCATGAATGTGTTTATGACGCCCAAGGATGTGGCGATTTATTTTGCGGCTGTTAAAACAACAAGCCTGATTGAGTTTGTCTATTTTTCAATTACGGCATCGGCAACGCACAAGTTTTCGGAATATCATGCGGCAGGCCGCAAAGATGATCTCAAGCAGTTTTTGGCTAAAATGATTAGCTGGACATTCTGGCCATCACTTGGCTTGGCATTTGGTGTTCTGGCACTTGGCTGGCCGTTGTTGTGGTTGTTTGGGCCGGAATTTACCGCGGGCTACCCCCTCATGTTCATTCTGGTGATCGGCCTTTTGGCGCGCGCTGCCACAGGCCCTGTTGAAGCGTTGATGAATATGCTTGGCCAGCAAAATGTGTGCGCGATGGTTTTGTTTGGTGCTGTTGTTTTGAACGTTGCGCTGAACTTCTTGTTAATCCCAAGTTACGGGCTTGTGGGGGCAGCTAGTGCCACAGCTATCTCACTTGTGATGGTTTCTGTTGCCTTGTTTGTTATGGCAAAGCGCAGGCTTGGGCTTCATTCGTTTGTGTTTGGTGGTTTGGCTGGAGTGAAAGCGTCTAACTAAACTTGTTTTATCTGTAATGCGTATTGAGTAAGTATGATTGATATTGAAAATATAGTAGCCACGCGTAAACCCACAGCTTTGGAATGGCAAAGTTTGTGCGGTCATGACCACGTCCACACCTCATTGGCTGGTGATCGTCCTGCGGTTATGCATCGCGGTGATAGCCATGTTCGCATTGAAGAAATTGACAATTTCGCGGCACTGCACCGGCACAGATATGCTTGGCGTGGCCTTGCGGCCTTTGCTGTTTGTGCAAACCCAGGTCATGAGAGTTTTTTGATTGAACCTGTTTTACGCCATTTGCAGGACGATCTGAACAATCTGAAATTTATTCTGATTTGGCTTGAAAAACCGGACGATGACACCTCAAAGCTGATCGGCTTTTTCGCCATTCAACGGCAAACATGGCGTTGGGGCGTGCCATTTCGGTTTGCCAAATCATGGTCGCATTTTTTCACCTTCCTGGGCACGCCGCTCATTCATAAATTACATGCGCCTGCTGCACTCGATGGGTTTTTCACCTGGGCGCGTGATCATGGAAAGCTGAACTCGTTTCTGTTTTCCGGCATCAATGGCGAGGGCCGGTATTTTGAAGCCCTTAGGTCTTATTTGAAAGACACAGGCAAGAGGTATCAATTATTTGATCGCCATGACCGCGCGTGTCTGAAGACCTCCTTAAGCGTGCAAGATTATTTATGCCAGTCGCTGCCGCGCAAGCGGCGCAAGGAATATCGCAGGTTACGCACGCGCTTGAGCGAGCAGGGCGATGTCGTCAGCAGCTTTACCGATCAAGCCGACGGCATTGATGTCTGGATCGAAGATTTTTTGACCCTGGAGGCCAAAGGCTGGAAGGGTCAAGCAGGCACAGCATTTTTAAGCAGACAGGATTGGGCATCCTCACTTCGCGAGGCCTTGAGCCAGGCATTTCAAGACGGCCGTGGCTTGTTTTGGAAACTCACCCTGGATGGCAAGCTGATCGCCATGAGCTTTGGGTTTAAGGCAGGCCGCCGGGCCTGGCTTGCAAAGATTGCTTATGATGAAAATTTGAGCCGGTTTTCGCCAGGCGTGTTGTTGATTTTCGATGTCATGGAAACTTACGCCGCGCGCGATGATATTGATGTGATCGATTCCTGTGCCATGCCGGATCATCCCATGATCAATCACATTTGGCGCGAACGACTAACTATTACCGACATGCTGGTTGATGTGGGCGCAGCGTCATCATTGCATTTTCACGTGGCGTGCAAGCTCGAAGAGTTTCGCCGCCAGGGGCGCGCTGCTTTGAAGAAGGGCTATCATTTTATCAAAAACAAAGGATGGTTGTCATGATGCAATATCTGCAATTTGATCGGGTCATACTAGCAAACAAGTTATTGCGTGAGCCGTTTTCCGTTAAGCACACGCTGGCTGATCATCGGTTATTCTCATTGAGGCGGCTGGTTGAATTGGCCAATTCGATAGATCGCGACCGGGTGGAATATAGCTCCGGTAAAGTTCAGCCCAATCAGAAAATAGAAGAAACGCCCAAGATTGATCTGGGCATTGCTGAAACAATAGAGAATATCGAAAATTGCGATGCCTGGATGGTCATCAAGAACGTTGAGACCGTGCCTGAATATCGCGGCTTCCTTGAAGAGTGCTTGAGTGAAGTTGCTGATGAAAACGGCGCAGATATGGACGATTTTCAAGGCTTTATTTTTGTGTCATCCGCCAATACCGTCACGCCGTTTCACGTTGATGCTGAAGAAAATATTCTGCTCCAGATTAGGGGTCAGAAATTCATGCATGTGTTCAATAATGAAGACCGCGCTTTGGTGAGAGACCAGGATATGGAAATCTCACCATCCAATCATCGTAACCGCAGTTACAGACCTGAATTTGAAAAGCGTGCCAAGGTGTTTGAGCTTAACCCCGGTGATGGGGTGTATGTGCCATATCTTTGGCCCCATTGGGTGCGCACGGGGGATGAGCATTGCATTTCAATCGCGATCACTTGGAAGACGCCGCAGGTTTTGCGCAACAATAAGCTGCTTGCCGCTAACGCCCTGTTTCGCAAGATCGGCATGCCTCAATCAGGACCCGGTGCTTATCCGCTGTGGGACAGCGTCAAAGTGACCGTTTACGGATTGGCGCGGGTGATGGTTGAGCCTTTGCGCAAGTCCGAGCAGATGCGCAAATGGCTGCGTGGTCTCTTGTTTGGCCGCAAAGCAAATTATTACTACCAAGACAGTGTTGAATCCCGGGATTAGGCCTGCTCTCGCAGCAGGCGGCGGATGACTTTGCCGCTTGTGGTCAGCGGCAGACTGTCGACAAAGGCAATCTCGCGGGGATATTCGTGCGCTGACAGGCGTTGTTTGACAAAGGTCTGGATTTCCTTTGTCAGATTGTCACTAGGTTCATAGCCGTCTTTTAAAACAATAAAAGCTTTGACGATTTCGGTGCGCAGGTCGTCGGGCTTGCCGATGGCTGCCGACAGGGCAACAGCCTCATGGGCAAGCAGACAATCTTCAATTTCACCGGGTCCGATGCGAAAACCCGCGCTGGTGATGACATCATCATCGCGGCCTACAAAAGACACATAGCCGTCTTCATCCATGATCCCCTGATCGCCGGTGGTAAGCCAGTCGCCGATGAATTTATTCTTTGTTGCTTCCGGGTTATCCCAATATCCCAGGAACATGACAGGGTCGGGTCGCTTCATGGCAATCTGGCCCTGCTCGCCCGGTGGCAGAATATTGCCCTCCTCATCAATCACACCGACAATGTGACCTGGCACGGGGCGGCCAATGGCGCCGGGTTTGGAGATGCCGAGTTTAGCGCAAGATGCCAGCACATAATTACATTCGGTCTGGCCGTAAAACTCGTTCACCGTCAGGCCCAACTCCTGTTGGCTCCATTCATAGACCTCGCGCCCTAAGCTTTCACCGCCTGATGAGATGGTTCGCAGATTGAGCTTGAAGTGTTTGGCGGGTGCCTCCACCACACGCAGCATTTTCAACGCGGTTGGGGGGATGAAGCAATTGCGAATGTTATATTCTTCCATCAGGCCAAAAGCTGCTTCGGGATCAAACCTGCGAAAATGATAGGACACAACAGGGGCGCCGTATCTTAAGCCCGGAAAAAGAATGTTGAAGATGCCGCCAGCCCAGGCCCAATCAGCAGGCGTCCACATGACATCTTCTGGTTGGGGAAAAAATTCATGGCTGAACTCAACGCCCGGGCAATGGCCAAGCAAGACGCGGTGACCATGAAGCGCGCCTTTTGGCGGGCCGGTTGTGCCTGATGTGTAGACCATCAAGGCCGGGTCGTCGGGGCTGGTGATAACAGGTTCGAAATATTGGTTTTGGGCTGCGATGAGGTCATCAAATCCCAAAACGTCACCATCAGGCCCGTCAACGGAGATCACAATTTCCAGCCCTGGCAATTTGCTGCTTATCTGGCGGATTTTCTCCAGGCCTTGAGCATTGGTCACCAGCGCCTTGGCGCCGCAATTGTTCAGCCGATATTCCAGGGCATCAAGCCCAAACAACAAAGCCAGGGGCACTACAATGCCGCCAAGCTTATAGGTGGCAATATGGCACAGCGCTGTTTGAGGTGATTGCGGCAACAGCAATGCCACACGATCTGTGCGCGTCATCCCTGCTTTCGTGAGTGCATTGGCAAGCTGATTTGATTTGGCGGCAAGCTCGCCATAGCTGAGTTTTGTCGTGCTTTGATCTTCACTGTTTTTGTGGATCAGTGCAATGCGACCCGGCTCTGTCTTGGCCCATCTGTCGCAAATATCAACGCCGATATTGTAACGCTCAGGCAGGCGCCATTGGAACTTTTCATACAGGCCTGAATAGGTTTTCTCTTGGGGTAATACCTGCATTTTGTGCCCTATCTTTGTGTTGTTCATTTCAGGCTAGCAGATGGCATGTCTTGCCGGAAGGACCAGTTTTGTGTGGTGGGGATTAGCTAAGATTTAGATCAGCTGCGCTTTCTGGTTGAGCCCAAGGGCCAACTCAAGGTATCACTATCATCATGGTCCCGTAGCTCAGTTGGATAGAGCACAAGATTCCTAATCTTGGGGTCGCGCGTTCGAATCGCGCCGGGATCACCAAATTTATTTGGGTTGCCAGATTTATCTGGTCACCATTTTGCCATCGCGTTTCGGGGAGACTGCATGCAAAAAACCACGCTTGGGCGAACCGGGCTTGAAGTTTCGGTTGCGGGACTAGGCTGTGGTGGACACAGCCGCCTGGGGCAGGGAACGGGTGCGAGCGAAAGCCAATCGATCAGGCTGGTTGAAGCAGCGATTGATCTGGGCATCACGTTCATTGATACGGCGCAAGCCTATGGCACAGAAGAAATTGTTGCGCGTGGCATTAGGGCCAAACGCGACCAAGTGGTGTTGTCAACCAAAGCGCATATTATACAAAAGGGCACGTCTCCACTTGGCGATGATCTGATTTCAGCTGATGAATTCAAGCAACGTGTTGAGGCATCGCTCAAACGTCTTGGAACAGATTATGTTGATATCCTCCACCTTCACGGAGTGTTGCCCGACCAATATGCGCATTGCGCAAAGGAGCTTGTGCCAGCCTTGCATGATCTGCGCTCTGAAGGAAAGATCCGGTTTCTGGCATTGAGTGAGCGGTTTATTTATGACACTTCACACGACATGCTAAAGCTGGCACTGCCAGACGATTTTTTTGACGTGATTATGGTGGGTTATAATTTGATAAACCCGTCAGCGCGCAAAGTTGTTCTGCCTTTGTGCGATAAAAACAATATTGGCGTTTTGTGCATGTTTGCGGTGCGCCGTGCTTTATCAAACCGAGAAGCGCTTAAACAGCTCATGGCTGAGCTTGCTGATGAGGGTATTATTGATGCAGCAATGCTAGATAGGGATGATCCGCTTGGCTTTTTACGCGAACAGGGCGGTGCTGAAAGCGTGATTGACGGGGCTTACCGGTTTTGCCGGCATACACCCAATATTCACGTTGTCTTGACCGGCACGGGCAGCATTGAGCATTTGCAGCAAAATATAGCCTCGATCAATCGCGAAGCATTGAAACCCGAATGCCTTGAACAGCTTGAAGCTATTTTTGGTGATGTCGAAAGTGTTTCAGGAGAATGAGGTGCGCTGACAGGCACTTTATTTGATTACAGTGATCTGTTTTTCGAACCGAAAGATCATATCCGTCTCATCTGAACTTTCTGGATTTCGTGCGGTAACAGTTAGGTTCCAATTACCCTTTTTTAGGCCCAGCTTATTAGAGCGATATTCGCCATCAGCCGTTTGTTTGAGCATATTATTATAGACCAGCTGCGAACCTATATTTGAATGGACCTGTGCGGCAACGAATATACCGTTGATTGGTCTGCCGACATAATCGATTAATTTCATAACAAGTTCATTGTTTTTGTTCTCATGGGCAATATTTCCGCGCCAGCCTGCAGATGTTAAAACGTCAAAGTTTTTGTGCAAGTCAGCCATGTTTTTTGCCTCATCAGACTGGAATTTCGTCCGCGTTACCCAAAATGAGTTTTCAAACGCATCATTATTGGGTTTGAAAATCATAAATCCATAGGACAGACTAAAAACGAGCCCCAGGGTCCCGCCTAAAAACATCCAGCCTTCGCGGCGTCTTTTTTGGATATGTTGTGTCATGGCTTTAATATACCTATCGGGCCGTCCCGCATGGCTTATTTGGGCACAAAAATCACTTTATTTAACCTGTTGCTGAAAAAACTATATAGGAGACCGCCTAAGCGTGATTTAAATTGAAACTTATAATTTTAATAGATTGCCAGGTTTTATTTGTCTTACAAGGGCGTTGCTATAGGTAAAAAACCGTTGATATCTGCCAATTATTTGAAATAAGCATAAAGAGAAGTGCTTTGCTTTGCATTTTAATGGAAAATATTTTGCGTAATGTGGGGTCAAGCTGGTTTGGAATTACACTTGCCATCTACCTGAAGGCATTTGGGGTTGTGGCTATTCTCATCATTACGCTGGCCGATGTTTCTGCCATGGCTGCGTGTTATTTGACCGGAAGTGAGCGCGGTAGTGTTGCCCGGGTACTGGATGGTGAGACGTTCGTTCTGGCAGATCACCGCCAAGTGCGATTGATAAACGCTGGTTTAGTCAAAATGTCACTTGTGCCCAATCAAAATAATGATCGCGTGTTGGCTGATGCAGCTAAGGCTGCTTTAACAAAGCTTGTTATAGGCAAAACAGTTGTTTTGCACTATGGCGGGCGCACAAAAGATCGCTATGGCCGAATATTGGCACAGGTTTATCTGGCAGATGGCCAATGGGTGCAGGGTGCTATGGTTTCCCAAGGACTTGCCCGGGCCTACTCGTTTTCTGACAATCAGGCCTGCATTGAAAACCTTCTAACCCTAGAAAAGCAGGCACGGCAGGTCCCAATTGGGCTTTGGGGCGTTGGGGCATATCACATTAAATCGGCACAGAAGGTCAAACAGCTTAACGGCGTGCCCAACAGCTTTCAGCTGGTTGAAGGGCGCGTTAGGAAAGTCGCTAAGGTTGCCAAGCGTATATTCTTGAATTTCGGCGAAGATTGGAAACGCGATTTCACCATTGCAATTCCACCGGTAGCTGTAAGGCTTTTCACTAAAGCCAAGATTGATCTGAGCGCTTTGGAAGGTCAAAAAATTCGTGTTCGTGGATGGATTGAATTGCGCAATGGCCCGTTAATCGAAGTGACACATCCAGGTCAGATTGAGATGTTGAACGGGGGCACTTTAAAATGAGCTTTGAGGGGAGCACTAAAAAGGCCCGGCACTAATGCCGAGCCTTTCAATAGGTTTAGTCTATTTAGATTTAAGCAGCTTCTATTGCTTCGGCAGCTTTCTCATTTTTCTTTGAGGTTGTTTCCAATATTTCCTCAAGTTCTAAGACTGCAGCAGCGTCGTCTACTTTTTTGGCTGCGGCAACTTCACGGGCCATGCGGTCTAAAGCGGCTTCATAAAGTTGGCGTTCAGAATAGGATTGTTCCGGTTGGCGGTCTGAGCGGAAAAGGTCGCGTACAACTTCGGCAATAGAAATGAGACTACCGGAATTGATCTTGGCTTCATATTCCTGGGCACGCCTGCTCCACATGGTGCGCTTAACGCGCGCCTTGCCTTTGAGCGTTTTCAGAGCTTGTTCAACGGTTGCCTGATCAGACAGTTTGCGCATGCCAACCGATTCTGATTTGGCTGTTGGGACGCGCAAGGTCATTTTGTCTTTTTCAAAATCAATCACATAAAGCTCAAGTTTAGCCCCTGCGACTTCCTGTTCTTCAATGCGGGTGATTTTGCCGACACCATGAGATGGATAGACAACATAATCGGTTGCTTTGAATTGTAGTTTGCTTTTTTGTGCAGCCATACTCTTAAAAATACCTCTTATCTGTTGAGGCCCTCAAGAAACAGGTTGCCGTGATCGCTGGATCATAGCGTGGATAAGCAATAAAAACACAGCCGCCCTGTTTGAGGCCTTGTGCTCGAAAGTTCGCCGGTCAGGCATTCGAGCTGATTTATTTTTGTCTTATGTGCTTAAACATGTTCATGCTTAAGCAGGCGAATAGCTGGCATTAAGTTCTTGTGAGCGCCATTTTTGTCTTCAACGCTAGAATTCTAAGCCGAAGCTATTCTCCATGTATTTATGGTTCGTCTATGATTTACGACGCTTGTGTTTGTAATTTCAGAGCAAAAAAAATCCGAACCCCGCAAGGACCGGCTGTTTTCAAGCTGAAGACGAACTCATCAATTCAAATGTACTATAGCACATTTTTTGCGTTTTGGAAAGTTTCGTTAAGGAAAGGGCCCCTGAGTGGCGCAATCACTTATGCTTATGGTTAACGGAAGGGCACTTACGCGCACGGTCCAGATAGGGGCTAGCTTGCAGAGAGTCTGCTATTTCGCTCACGGCCGCACCGCGCTTCGCGCTGGCCTGCGCGGGCGCGCCCTGACCGGGCGAGGGCCAGTCGGCCCTCGTCGGCGCTAGCGCCTCCGGGCGGATTACGGAAAGTCGGTACTGTATTTCTAGGTGCCCCAAGCGCCCACTTTTCAGGAAAGCGCTCTAATCACCTTCGCCGGGTTCGGCTGAGAAATATTTTTCAAATTTGCCGGCTTCACCGTCGAATTTTTCGGCATCCGGCAAAGCTTCGCCCTTCACAGTAATATTAGGCCACTTCTCGGCATATTCCGCATTGATCTCAAGCATTTTTTCCAACCCGTCTTCCGTGTCAGGTTTGATAGCTTCAGCTGGGCATTCGGGTTCGCACACACCGCAGTCAATGCATTCATCAGGATGTATGACAAGCATATTTTCACCAACGTAAAAGCAGTCTACGGGGCAAACCTCGACGCAATCTTGATATTTGCACTTGATGCAGTTTTCCATCACTACATATGTCATAAACCACTCCGTTAACGTTATGGGGCCGGGTTTGTACCAGCCTGTTGTGACCCGTTGGGCCAAGTGTTCAATTACGGCGCCTCCTATATCATATAATGCCGGATGTTTTGCAACTTATTTTCTCTCTAAAGAATGATCGATCACGTCTGCCTGAAACCGGCTCTTAAAACCGGTCAAGATACCGGCAACAAGTAACATTAGATATCAGTTGTGGTCCATGCTGTCAGGTCGCGGCGTTGTTTCTTTGTGGGGCGGCCAGAGCCTTTTTCTCTGAGAGCGGGTGTGAGCATTTTTTCTGCATTGGCCTCGCTCGGGCTCGGTTTGGGAGGGGTTAGATCTTCATATAACAACTTGGCCTGTTCATACGGGCCGCGCTTGGGACTAAAACCGTTCACTCCAAAAATGCGAACATCGCCGCGTAGCACAAATGTGATGACGTCGCCGATTTGAATGGCTTTGCTGGGTTTGGTAACGCGAGCGCCGTTTATGCGCACAATACCGCCAGAGACAGATTTAGATGCGAGCGTGCGGGTTTTGACAATTCGCGCCGCCCAGAGCCATTTATCTATGCGCTGGCTCTCGCTCATGACTTAACTGCCATCAGCCGATTTAAGATCATCACGCAAGGCCTTAAGGGCCGCAAAGGGTGAATTGGTAATGTCCGGTTTTTGTTTGGGAGGTGCTTGTTTGGGCCGTGGCTTTTTGTGTTTGGCATTTGGTTTTTTTGCAGGCTTGTGACCTTTTGCGGATTTGCTGTGCTGCCGCCTGGCTTTGGGGTTTGTTGGTATTTTTTTACCCGGCAACCAAACTTCCAGCACTGTTGGAACAGCGGGCTTTACCTCTTGTGGGGTTTCTGTTTCACCAGAGGGTGCGGTTTCACTAGAAGGTGTGATCTCAGCTGGGGGTGCAACCTTATCATCGACAGTTTCAGGTGTTGATGCCTGGCTGGCTTCAGCTTTCGGCTCTTCGGTTGATGGGCTTATCGCATCGGTTGGTGTTGTTGATTTTTCTACGGGTGCTTGGGGCGCCTCATCAATGAGGGTCTCCTCATTCGCTGTTTTCTTGCTTGCCAAGGCGGGTTTGATTTTACGTTTTTGGCAGCGATACCCAAGTGTGCGCAAAATATCGGCAAATTCTTCGCCTGAGCAGCCCACCAATGACATCATGTCGGGGATCACCGAAAAGCCGCCGCCCTCAACTGATCCGTCGGGCCTGGTATCATCTTGTTTTTCAGACTTCCAGAAAATGCGCGGACGAATGAGGTCCGCCAGCCGTTCCAGCATATCAATTCGCACACAACGTTTGCCGCAAATTCTAAACCCAATTATGCGGTAAAATCCTTTGGGGGTTGTGTTGTCAAAGGGTGCTGAAGTTAGCCCTTGTCCGGGCAGTTCCGGCAATGTCTTAATTTCATTGCCATCAGCTTTTTGTTTCAGCGCCCAAAGATTAAGCGCCATTTGAGCGGCGGCTGGTTTGAGCAATGCGGGTTGAAAAATGTGAAAGGCCCCAAAGCGGACGCCATATTTGCGCAAGCTCTTGCGGGCATCCTGGTCAAGCTGGCGGATTTCATCAGCAACCGTATCACGCACCAGAATGCCGAAGTCTTCGACCAGGCGGAATGCCAATCCGCGCGCTAGGCCCGAGATATCATTGGCAGCATCAAGCTTGACCAAAGGTTCCAGATCCTTAGCGATTATTGCCGTGATAAATGTCTCAAGCCGTTTTTTAACAGCTTCGCGCGGTGGGCCTGATAATTGTGCATCAGCTATTAGAACCAGCTTTGGCTTTAGAATATGATCGCCAATTTCCAGACGGGCAACCCGGTCCTCTCCCCAAAAAATGCTGTCTGGGGCTACAAGTGTGAGAACACTATCATCGGCTTGTATCAGGGCTTGTGCGCGCTTTTCTATTTCACGTGTAATGACTTTAAAGGCTGCTGTGCGCAAAACTTTGGTATCGGTGTTTTCATCGCCGGTATCAGGCACAAAATGAAAGCCGTGCAAGCGTCCTAAATATTGGTCTTCCGCGTACAGAGCACCATCATCAGACAGGCTTGACATCAGGTTTTCCTTTTGGCGCAGCCGTTTGGCCAAAACGCTGGTGCGTCGGTCAATAAAACGCTGGGTGAGTTGTTTATGCAAAGCATCTGATAATTTGTCCTCGATTGCGCGAGTTTGTTTACGCCATTGTTCCGGATTATCCAGCCAATCGGCACGGTTTGCAACATAAGTCCAGGTGCGAATATGGCTTATGCGATTAGACAATGTGTCTATATCACCTTCAGTGCGGTCGGTATAAGTGAGTTCTTTTTGCAGCCAGTCTTGCGGGATGACGCCTTTGTCACTCATCAAGAAGCGGTATATTTGGCCCACGAGAATTGCATGTTCATTGCTTGAGAGATTACGGTAATCGGGCAATTGGCACACGTCCCACAGCCTGCGCAGGCTTGCGGGGCTTGATGCCATGGCAATTATTTCCGGATCTTTGATAAGACTTTCAAGCGCTAAAACATCATAACTGGAACGGTTGCGCGCTAAGCTTGGCTGATCGGGCGGCTGGTTTAAACCTTTCAGCAGGGCTTGCGGCGATTGGTAATCGAACACGTGATTGCGCCATTGCAAAACCCGCTCAGGTTCAAAGTGATGGTTTTCGATTTGCTCAATAATTTCAGCATCAAACGCTTCAGTATTGGCGGTGACGCCGAATGTGCCATCGTTCATATGCCGTCCTGCGCGCCCGGCAATTTGGGCGAGTTCAGCAGGTTTCAGCGCGCGGTGTTGTGCGCCGTCAAACTTTTGAGTAGCAGCAAAGGCCACATGATTGACATCCATATTGAGGCCCATGCCAATGGCATCAGTGGCTACCAGAAAATCAACTTCGCCGGATTGAAAAAGCTCAACTTGTGCATTGCGCGTGCGCGGGCTCAACGCGCCCAAGACCACGGCGGCCCCACCTCGTTGGCGGCGGATCAACTCGGCAATGGCATAGACCGTATCGGCGCTAAAGGCGACAATGGCTGAGCGTGGCGGCAGGCGGGTGATTTTTTTGCTGCCTACATAGGTCAATTTAGAAAAGCGCGGTCGTGAGATAAAATTGGTGTCGGGCAGCAAGCGTTCTATCAGGGGTCGCATGGTTTCAGCGCCCAATAACATGGTCTCACTTAGGGCGCGTCTGTGGAGTAAGCGGTTGGTGAAGATGTAGCCGCGGTCGGGATCTGCTGAGAGTTGAACCTCGTCGATCGCTAAGAATTCCACCTCGAGATCTTGGGGCATGGCCTCGACGGTGCAGACATAATAGCGCGCATGTTTGGGGACGATGCGCTCTTCTCCAGTGATAAGAGCAATTTCGGCAGGATTGCGGATTTTGATGATGCGGTCATAAATCTCACGCGCCAGCAAGCGCAAAGGCAGGCCGATCATGCCGGATTGGTGTGCCAGCATGCGCTCAACGGCAAGATGCGTTTTGCCTGTGTTGGTCGGGCCTAAGACCGCGATTGTTCGTTGCACGCAATTCCCCTTCGCGTCGTTATTCTTGAAATCAGGCGGAGTGATCGGATGTGTGAGGACGGCTAGCCCTTGGTTTCCTTATGCTCGTCTTGCTGCCTTAACAGTTTAGCACATTGCAGCTTGATTGCGCCAATAATGAAGCATGATTGACGTCCGTTATGTGTTTCACTTTGGCACATTTTAGAGGCCTGCTTTAATTTTTAGAACGTGAGGGGAACAAAGGCTGACCGAATCGCTGACTCGGCAAGGTTTCTAAGTTTGTTCACGTCATATCTTGTGTGCTGGCCACGTCGCATAACAATTGATTTTAAATGTGGCCGATTTCAGAGTGGCAATTGTTAATGTCCACAGCCTCATAACCTACCAAATTCTTAAACGACATCTCCCATGAAAGCTGGTCTTGGTAACACTTGAACCAATAGGGGAACAAGACGTGTACGAATCACTGATAGCGCCTTGTTCGGGTTTTGTCTGCCCCAGATATAGAGGTTGCAGAGATTGCTGGCACAAATTCAATATGGTTCAGACAGCTTAAAGTCCGTATGGGTGCCATGTTTGTTAAATTTTGTGTCTCAATAAGGGACTGCCAGTGTTCACTGGCGGATGCGCTGTGGGCAGGTGCCTGATTAATTGCTCACCAGTGACAGGCTCTTGAGCGATTTGCCGTTAATAAACGCTTTGGTCAGCCGCACGGTGATGTCGGCGAAATTGGTTGAACCTGTCACAAACAAGGGCACTAAAAAATTACGTTTGAGGCTTTGCTCTTTAACGGGGGCCAGCCAAATATTGAAGGGCTGTTTTGGTTTGGAGATAATTTCGGCCATTACTTTTTTTGAGTAACCGGCAATTGGCCGGTCTTTGATGATGCAGTGAAAAGCTTTGCCTTGGTAGAGCTTACTGTCTTTGGGCTTTACATCTACCTGCTTGGAATATGAAAATTTGAGTTCAAATATTTTCCGGCCGTCCAACACAAGCCTGGTGAATTTGCAGGGGGATTTGCTGCCGTTAAGCATGAGGATCAGCATGGTTGTTAACGGGTCCGGCATGCCTTTGCGCAATGTTTTTAAAACTGCTTTTTCTCTGCCTTCTTTAATCGGAGGCTTTACCACCATTTTGGGCATGCCACGCTTGTTCCACGATACAGTGGCGCTGCGCTGTTTCTTTTTTTTCTTTGTGTTCATTGTGAATTGTGTGGGCTTGAACCTGGTTTTTGAAAATGTGCCCTTAGCTTCATATTTCGCTTTAATGGCTGAGAATAATTTAGCAAAGCCTACGGTGTTGAGGTCAGATTTTGCCGCATATTTATCTCCATTGAGCATGATGTCGATATCGACCGTCATGAGTTTGAAGCCGGCACCATGAACGTCATATGACAATTTGATTTCGTTGGCATTGTTGTTCTTTGCAGGCGCTGCTTGGGCGGGCGAGCTAAGCGCACCTGATAGGCTTACGGCAAAGCCCAAAGCCAGAAGGAATATGCTTGCAGGTGCTTTTTTTACAAAGGTGCCAGGTTTCATATGCACAGATATCCTTGCTCGTTGCCCTATCCTTCACAGCGCTGGCGCAAATTGTCAATATTGAGCATACCAAAGTGTAGATAATGAATGGGGCGGTTGTGCGGCTGTTGCCTTGCGGCTTGGGGTGTCCTCTTTCTTAGTGTCTTAGTGTTGCCACAAAAGGGGCAGAATACGTCGTCGGATCAACGGTGTGTTTCGAATCACTTAACGAGCCTTGTTTTCGTTATGAAATATGGTGTTGGTTCGATTGCATCACCTCACGCGCAGCATGAACGCTGCGTGAACAGGCCTGTCAAATTAAGTTCAGTTCGCGTCCTGTAAAATCCGCCATGAATCGGTCTGAGGGATTTGTCCAACGGTCCGCATATTGTATTTGGAAAAATAATAACAGGACGCATCGACATGGCCCGCATTTTCACAAAAATCACACTTGCAACCGCTTTAGCACTTGCGGCAGGTGTGCTTTTCGGCCCGGTTTATGCCGTGCCTACTTCAGATAATAAGACGCCGCCAAGTGCACCGCTTAAGGTTAAAGGTGAGCTGACATTGGCGGAAAAAGCTGATGCGCCCAAGAGCAAACTGCGCGTTGGTGCTGTGGTGTTTAAGCTGTTGGCGAATAAGCCCGGCGATACATCATATAAGCTGACCTGCACAGGTGGGCGCAAATGGACGGGTACGCTCAACACTCTCAAGAAGGGGCCGGGCAAATATGAAGCCAAAGGACAGCGTAATTTTCAGATCACAAAAACCGAGTTGATCGGGTGCGCGCTACGCAGCATGTCCATGACCAATAATGCGGTCGTAGCCCTTGCCTCAAAGCAGTTTCTGCTGACCGGCAAGGCCCTGCCTAACTAGACTAACAAGACAGGGATGTAGCAGCTTTCGCCAGCAGTCTTGCAAGCTATATTTAGTAATGCTTGGCATGGGCAGGGTCGGGCCTCAGGCTTAAGGCTTTACTTGACCTTAAGCTGTGATCTCTATATAGATTTCGCGCGCGGTCAGGCTTATGGCTTTGACATGCTGCTTAGCGAATTTAAAATCACGACAGGCATAAAATGTTGAAGGCTATGGTCTGTTGGGTTGAAGTTTAGGAGAGATCAATGTCCAGGCGTTGCGAATTAACCGGCAAAGGTGTTTTAACCGGCAATAATGTTAGCCATGCACATAATAAGTCGCGGCGCAGGTATTTGCCAAATCTTTGCAATGTTAGCTTGATGAGTGAGGCTATTGGCCAATCCTACCGGTTTCGCGTATCTGCTAATGCGTTGCGCACGGTTGAGCATCGCGGTGGGCTTGATGCCTTCCTGCTCAAAGCCAGAGACAGCGAGTTGTCACTCAAGGCGCGGCGTGTGAAACGCACACTGCAAAAGACACAAGCAGCTAGCTAGAAGCGCTTTAGCTTTTCATTTTCTGATTATAGATTTGGGCTGCACTTTTTGTGTGGCCTGAATTTTGTTTGCTTCACGCTTACTAGAGTGCGTCAGCATTTCAGAGAAAAGCTGACGCGCTCTAGTTTTTTTGTTTAAGCGTATCTTTATCTCAAAACCGGTTTCCACTTTTGAGAGATACGCTCTAAGTTGTGATCAGCATTGGTCGTGTATTAGCGCTATCATTGTGCGACCGGACTAAAACCAGAGTGTGTCTTGAAAGATTTTGTGCACGCGTGTCTTAGGCGCGCCATTGATGTTGAAACAAAAGAAGTGGCCGCTCTGTTGTGGGCGTTTGCTTATTTCTTTGCTATTATGTGCGCTTATTTTATTTTGCGGCCCGTCAGGGACGACATGGCCATTGCCGGTGGGGTGCGCGCGCTTCCCTGGTTGTTCACCGGAACCTTTATTGTCATGTTGTGTGTGGTGCCGTTTTTCGGCGCACTTGTGAGCAGGTTTCCGCGGCGCAAATTTATCCCCATCGTCTATTGGTTCTTCATTGCAAACCTGTTGGTGTTTTGGGCTTTGTTGCAATCTGGCGTGAGCACGGTTTATGTGGCGCGGGCGTTCTTCATTTGGACCAGCGTGTTTAACCTGTTTATCGTTTCAGTGTTTTGGAGCTTTATGGTCGATCTGTTTTGCGAACAGCAAGGCCGCCGCTTGTTTGGTTTTGTCGCTGCGGGCGGCACGGCGGGCACGCTTGTAGGGCCATTGGTAACACTCAGCACTGCGGCTGTCATTGGAACGTATAATCTGTTGCTGGTGTCTGTTGTATTTTTGGTGTTTGCGCTCTCGTGCGTAGGGCAATTGCTCAAAAGCGTTGATGAGCTCAATGGCAGGTCTGCGTCTAAAACCCTATCTGCGCCAAGCGATGAACACGGGATTGATGGTGGTATATTTTCAGGTGTCACTGAAATTGCGAAATCGCCTTATATGATCGGCATCGGTATTTTTATTGCCTTGTTCACCTGGACATCGACATTTTTGTATTTCCAACAGGCAAATATTATTGCCAGTGCGTTCGACAATTCGCTCGAGCGTACCCAAGTGTTTGCCGCTATTAACCTGGCCGTATCAACGCTGACCATCTTGACGCAGATATTTATTACCGGGCGCTTTATGAAAGCCTTTGGGGTTAGAATCGCTGTGGCGTTTTTACCGGCGGTGACCATGGTTGGTTTTGCCTTGTTTGCCTTGGCCCCGACATTGGCGATGCTGATCGTCTTTCAGGTCATCCGCAGGGCGTCTAATTTCGCCATTACGCGTCCGGGCCGTGAAATGCTGTTTACGGTTGTCACAAAAGAGCAGAAATATAAGTCTAAGAATTTTATCGACACTGTTGTCTATCGCGGTGGTGATGCGGTGAGTGGCTGGGCTTTTGTTGGACTGAACCGTGGGCTAAGCCTTGATCTTTCTGTAATTGCAGCTATCTGTGTGCCCATTGCTGCAGCTTGGATGGGCTTGGCCTGGGTGCTGGGGAATAGACAAATGCGTTTGGCAAAGACGGATAGAGATTTTGTGATTTCACCAGCCCAATGATATTAGATATTTATGTATAAGTTGCTTGAGGGAGTTTAGCTATGGATTACAAAAAGGATACGGATATTTCGCATCTCACAAGAGCTGATTTTTTAAAAGGCTGCGCTGCAACCCTTGCTGCCGGCGCTTTAGCACCACTATTACCGCAAACAGCACTGGCTGCTGGACCTTTGATCAAGCGTAAAATCCCAAGCTCCGGCGAGTTGCTTCCTGTGGTGGGACTTGGCACGGCACGGGCCTTTGGCTTTCCGCGTAATGAAGCAGATTTTAAGGCACGTAAAGAAGTGCTGCGCCTGCTGATTGAAAGTGGCGCTAATGTGGTTGACACATCACCCACTTATGGCCGCGCTGAACCTGTTTTGGGCCGCGCGCTTAAAGAATTGGGGATGAGGGATAAAACGTTCATTGCCACTAAAATCAGTATTTACGGCGAGCAAGCCGGGATTGCGCAACGTGCGCAATCGGTCAAAGATTTGCATACGCCGAAATTCGATTTGCTCCAGGTGCATAATCTGAAAGATACAAAGGCGCATTTGCGCACCATCCGTAAGCTGAGAGATCAAGGCCAGGTGCGCTATGCGGGCATAACGCACTTCTTTTCCTCAGCTCATGGAGAGCTTGCAAGTGTGTTGCGCGCAGAAAAGCTTGACTTTGTGCAGTTCAATTATTCACTGACCGACCGCAAGGCTGAACGTGAGTTGTTGCCTTTGTGCAAGGATTTGGGCGTTGCCACTTTGATCAATGTGCCGTTTGACCGGGGCAATTTGTTCCGCCGCGTGCGCGGTCAGAAATTACCGGCCTGGGCCAAAGAGTTTGACGCTGAGACCTGGGGGCAGTTTTTCTTGAAATTCGTGCTTGCCCATGAAGCGGTTACAGTGGCCATTCCCGGCACGTCGAAGCCAAAGCATATGCGCGATAATATTGGCGCTGCTTTTGGCAAATTGCCAAATGCAAAACACAGAAAGCAGATGATCAGCCTGATTGAAAACCTTTGATTTATACGCCATCGGTCAATCTTCCACATGGGTTTAAGCAAAACCTTGTTCGATACAGATTTTTCGGCTGTCGTTGCCTGATAGGCCAATGATGAGCAGCTCACAACGATTGGCTATTTCGTCAAAAGCCCGGTCAGTTCATTTATCAAACAGGTCGTGCCATTAGGGATTTATAGGGTTGTGCACAGCCGCGATCATCACCGATTTGAGGTAAGGGGCCTGCTGGCTGGGAAATGCCGCAAAGAGCACTGGCGGCTTCAAACAAATGACTGGGATCTTCAATCATCGCTTCATAAGTGATAACCCGGGAGGTCTCGGGTAGACGCTCAGCGAGGGCATCGATCATCGCATGGTACCATGTGATGTAATCGCGAATTTCTTTCAAATCATAGGCATAGGAATGTGTCGAGCGGTATTTTTTCATGAAGATCCGCAATGCCAGATCGTCTGGGTTTCGTTTGACGAATATAAAGCGGGCGCTTGGCTGGGTGACCGCCAACCTGAGGGCCGAGTGAATATGGCCAGGCAGCGTGTTTGTAAATACGCGAGCATCCGGCGCTCGCCTGGTAATATCGGCTAGATAAAGCTTGCGCCAGGCGTCGTCCAGCACAGGCGGCAGTTCGATCAGGTTGACGCGGGTCGGCAGGCCTGCCTGGCGGAACGTCTGGCCGACGGAATGTTCGACAATCGGGTTTTCATAACCGCGTTTGACGCCATCGCATGCTGCCAGCAAGCGCTCGACTGTGGTCTTGCCCGATCGCGATGGCCCTAGAATAAACAGGGATTGTGTTTCACCATCCGGTGCTGGCTCAATTTTGGTGGGTATTGGGGTTTTGCGAACGCCGTCAAGCAACATGTTTTCAAATGCACGGCCTTCTTGACGTTTCCGGCCGAGCTTTTCGTGTTCGGCGGCATTGGCCTTGAGCAGATCGTGCCAGGCCTCTTCATGACGACCTGCCTTGTCCAGTGCTGGTGCGCGGGTAAACAGCAACGCACTCTCAAATGATGCCTTGTCTTCGCCCGGATCGGGCTTTGCCTTGTCGATCAGATTAAGCAAACCTGAGTTGAAGAATGATGCTGGAAGCTGGGTGAGGCCATGTATCACCTTGATCGAACGAGCCCCGCGTTTGAGCAGCTTGATAAAACAGGCGGCTGCTTCTTCAAGCTCCCCCATATCGTCGCATACCAGGCCAAGTCCCATGTCAGCTGCAAACAGAGTGTTATCAAGGGCTATCGCCTGCCGGTAGGCTTGAGCGGCGGCTTCATATTCCCGATCCTCGCGGTAAATCTCGCCCAGGGTTGCGAGAATATTGGCGTCATCGGGCTTGAGCGCGCGCGCCTGTTCAAGTGTTCGGGCTGCGAGAATTGGGGCTTGCAGCCTGAGGTATACGCCCGACAGCGCTGTCAGCGTTGCATAGTCATCGGGATTGAGCATGGAGGCGCGTGTTAGATAGATCAGCGCCTGATTGTAATTATGCTTGTCCGCATAGATTAGCCCCAGAGTGTGCATGGCACCGGTGTAGTCATCATGCTCTTTTAGTAGGGCCTCGCAAATACGCTGGGCCTTATCGAGCTTGCGTGCTTGGCGCAATTGCTCTGCTTCTTCAAGTTTTCTGCGCGCTTCCATGAAAGTCTGGGCCGGGTTTTGCATGCTGGCGGTCTGCATGGATTGATGTTGAGATTTTCTCTTCTTGGCCATTACTGCGCCCTACTGCCTGATTCTCTTAATTATATGTCTCATACAAATCCATCCGGCATGGAAATACATGGAATATTACGCTGCTCAAAATTTATTCACTATACGTTGCATATTAGTCACGAGTGCGGACCAGTAGAATTCTGACGGCTTTCCCCTTTAAGTGTTTGAGAATATTGCATTATGACCATGTTGCAATATCGAAATTCTGAGCCAGTTGTAACCATGAGGCTTTTCCCTCTGATGGCTTCTCGTATAGACCCCTGTTTTCATAACGGGCTATACTTCTTGTTAACGAATGGCGGATGTTAAGGCATTCCGGTTGGGGAGGGTACTCATGAAAGCTAAACTATTAGGCAGCGCAACGGCGATGGCACTGTTTGCTGCAGTCTGCAGCCCGGCGCAAGCGCAGGGTATAGCATCACCGTTTGCCGGATTTTATGGTGGCGGACATTTTGGCTATGGTGAGGCTTATTATAAGGGTACTTTTAGCAGCGTACCAATCAGCATCAATGATCTAGACCTCAATGGTATTGCCGGAGGCGGGCAGCTTGGTTACAATCATCAAGTGACCGATTTCTTTGGTCCAGGCCAACATCTCATTTTGGGTATCGAAGGTGATATCAGTTTCACAGACTTCAAAGATTCCAATTATGTATTCAATGGTGGTTCATCTTTGACCATCAAGGGCGATGTAGATCTACTCGCCTCTATCCGGGCACGGCTTGGCATGACGTTTGATAATGCCATGGTCTTTGTCACCGGCGGGATCGCTTTTGCTAATGCAGATTTTACGACACGATTAGAAGCCAACCCTGTTAATAAAAGTAGTCTTGATGCCACCGGTGGCGTGGTTGGTGGCGGCTTTGAGTTTATGGCATTCCAGGGTGTCAGTATCGGTGCGGAAGGGCTCTATTACTTCTTCTCTGAAAAAGACGGTCTGTCAGGCAATTTTGGCGGTGTTGCAGGAGACAGGGTGAAGTTCGATGACGCTTACGTCATCCGCGCCCGGGTCAATGTGTTTTTCAACACTCTGTTTGGCGGTTAGCTAGACTATTCATCTGCCTAGTGGATGCTGCTAAGTGGGCAGCGTGATTATACTGTGTCACTCGCCAATAACCTCATAACCATACGGATATCGCGTCGCGTTGATCGAAAACCTTTGATCTGTTTACAATCGGCCGTTTCTATCTGGGATGCAGCCAGGTTGGCAGGAACGAGTAGGGGTCGATATTGAGGCCCTTGTCGTAATCTACAGCGCTTTTTTCCAATAGTTGCTGCAATTGGCCATCCTTATAGGCATCGAAAATATCGGTGCAGCCGCCGACGAACTCACCGCCGACAAAAATCTGCGGGATGGTTTTAAACGAGGTCTTGTCAATCAGGGCTGCACGGATTTGGCCGCCCTTATTGTCCTTTTGATATTCGACCGAATCCAGATCGATTGAACGATAGGGGATGTTGAACTTGCCGAACATTTTGCGTACCGACCAGCAGAACTCGCACCATTCGAGCGCGAACATGACCACGGGCTCTTGCTTGTCCTTTATGGTTTTTTCAACGAAGGCTGCAATTTCCGGGCTGACATCGGCGACTTGCTCTTCTTCTTCGTCTTGTTTGGGGGGCGGTGGCGGAGCTGAAACATCGAAACGATATTTCGGCGTTGATTTTGAAATTTCAATTTCTTCCGCCGTCATGTCTTCGGGGACATCTTCAAACAAGGGGGTTGAGAGATAACGCTCGCCGGTGTCCGGCAACATGCACAGGATATTGCTGTCTTTGGGGACTTTTTTGGCGATCTCCAAAGCACCGGCAAAAGTTGCGCCCGCCGAGATGCCCACGAAGATGCCTTCTTTTTGCGCGAGATCTCGTGCGAACTTAAGACTTTCTGCGCCATCAACGGGCAGGATTTCATCGATCAAGCTCATGTCGACGGCGTCTTCTGCCAGTTTTGGAATAAAATCCGGGCTCCAGCCTTGCATCAAATGAGGTCTGAACTCCGGATGGCTTTGTGCAATAGAACCATCGGCGTTGCGGTCTTGTTTGATGCCGCTGTTGAGAATTGCTGAATTATCCGGTTCGCACACAATGATCTTTGTTGTGGGAGATTTCTCTCTTAGCACGCGGGCAACCCCTTTGAGCGTGCCGCCGGTGCCAAAGCCTGTGACCCAATAATCAAGGCTGATGTCGCTGAAATCGTCGAGAATTTCAGGAGCGGTGGTTTTCGAATGCATATCCGCATTGGCTTCATTCTCAAATTGCTTGGTCAGGAGCCAGCCATGCTGCTTTGCCAATTCCTCGGCCTTGGCCAGCATGCCGCTGCCTTTTTCAGAGGCGGGTGTGAGCACAACCTTGGCGCCCAGAAACCGCATCAGCTTACGCCGCTCGACGCTGAAATTCTCTGCCATGGTGACAACCAGTGGATAGCCCTTTTGAGCGCAGACCATGGCAAGGCCGATGCCGGTATTGCCACTGGTGGCTTCCACCACGGTTTGTCCGGATTTGAGCTTGCCGGATTTTTCAGCGTCTTCTATGACGCCAAGCGCCAGCCGGTCCTTGACCGAGCCCATCGGGTTGAACGCTTCGATTTTAACGAAAAGATTGATGCCTTCGGGGGCCAGTTTTTCGATTTTGACAATTGGTGTGTGGCCAATGGTTGCAAGTATATTGTCATATCTGTTCGCCATGCCTTGTCCTCCCAAGCTGCGTTTGTCCCGTCCATCGGCTTTATGTCGCAAGCTGTATGGTGACTTCAATGGTTCGTTTTGAAATAAGCATTATAAGTCTAGTCGGGGCTCAAGGCTGGCGCAAGGCGTGGTGTGGGGATGATCAAGCGGACTTAGTTAGTTTTCGTCCACTTTTAGCCAATGTCCTGATAATGTGCAGTTATGATAGGTAAAAAATCACAAGCCGGGCTTGTCTCAATATCGCTGACCTTGGTCACAAGCATTGGGCTGCTTGTGGCGGTGGCGGTCGGCAGCGTGTTTTGGATATTGTGGTCGATAGCGCAGGATAACACTGACAAGCTGGTTCGCCAGTCAGTCAACCTGATTGCCGAGAAGATCATTCAGGATCTAGACAGTCAATTAGCGCCCGCGGTTCATCAACTGGATTTCGTGGCACGAAATTTGGAGAACGACACCGTCGATCTTGAGAACAAAACCGAGCTTCAAACCGCACTGCTTTCCTCAATGGCAGCCGTGCCGCAGGTTTTCAGCATCAGCTTTATCAATACAAATCTCCAAACCACCGCAGCGCGCCGGATACGCGATGGCCAAGTGGTGATCCAGCTGTTAGATCGAAGCAAGGTGGCAAATGTCGTTAAAGAATTTAACAAAAGCCGCACTGTAAAACATGCTTTTTGGGGTGATGTGGGGTATTTCGACGGCAATGTGCTGGTCAACAGACGCAAGGTGATCAATCGCGCTGGCGTTTTTGTGGGAATTTTGGTTGTCACCGTTTCGATTGCCCAAGTATCCGAATTGATCGAAAAATTCGGAAAATCCGTCAATGGCAATGGTTTTATTCTTTACGGTGAGGATAAAGTTCTGGCGCATTCGTCCCTGATAACTGGTTATGCCTCGCAAACAACAAAAACACCACTGGTCGGTCTTGATCAAATCAAGGATCCGGTTTTAAACGCCTTAGGGGGCGTACTGGGAAAGCCAAACGATGCGCCAGTGGCATTTGCGGGCGGTTTCGAGCGCCGTCCGGTTGACGTTGGTACGGAAAAATTCTTCACTTTTATCCGGTGGATTGAAACCTATGGCCGCCCCAAATGGGGGGTCGGCGTCTGGCTTGCCGGTAAGGACGTCGATTTGGCCAAGCGGCAGCTTCTCAATGCGGGCTATATTGCCCTTGGGGCTGTTTTCTTGGCGTTGCTGGCCGCCATTTTGGTCGGCCGGTCAATCGCCCGGCCGATTCAGAAGATCACCGCGATCTCTGTCAAGATCGGTGATTTTAACCTTGATGACATCGAAGATTTGCCACCTAGCCTAATTAGCGAACTGAACGATCAGGCAAATGGTTTCAATAAAATGCTGTCCGGTTTGCGCTCATTCGAGACTTATGTTCCTCGAACGCTGGTTAGGAAGCTGATCGGCAAGGACAAGCTGGATGTGACTGTGTCACAAGACAAGGAACTGACGGTTATGTTTACCGATATAGCAGGTTTCACCGCGATGTCGGAAGGCCGGCCCGCCCAGGAAACGGCGGCGCTCGTCAACGAACATTTCGCTATTCTCGGAAAGTGTGTCGAGGACGAAGGCGGTACGATCGACAAATATATCGGTGATGCGCTTATGGCGTTCTGGGGTGCGCCGGACGACCAATCGGATACTGCTGCCAGAGCCTGCCGCGCTGCCATGGCGATCCAAGCGGCATTGCGCGAAGATAATGAGCGGCGTGTTCAAGCCGGCAAACAGCCTATTCGCATTCGCATCGGCATTCACACCGGGCCGGTGCTGGTCGGTAATATTGGCACACCGGGACGGGTCAATTACACAATTATTGGTGATACCGTCAACACTTGCCAGAGGCTCGAAGTGCTCGGTAATCAGTTCAATGAGGACGAAGATGCCATCATCTTGATCAGCGATGCGACACGCCAACAATTGCCCAAGAAGATTAAGACGAAACCCGTGGGCACATTCGAGGTCAAAGGCAAGTCGAAGAAAATCGATGTTCACAAGCTGACGGGGTCTTGACAACGCATGGCGCACAATTGGTTGGGCCCGATAGCTCGGCACTCCGGGCGAGGGCCTCAGCGTGGTACCGGCCAAAACGGCCACGGCCGCTTATTTCCGTAAATTGAAACCCGCCGGGAACCGGGCACGCCATCGCCGCGTCGGTGAAAACCAAGCGTGTCGGCAATGACAAGTGTGTTGCCCACAACCGGCATGGCCTTTGGCTCCGGCAGATCGAGTTGTGTGAGTTCTTTTTCTTCGATACGAAATGAGCCATTGGTCTGCCGCTTAGGCGCAAAGCGGGATTGACTTGCAACAAGCGCTTTATCTTGTTCCCATTTAAGCCTTGGCCGGGTCAATTTATGGCTGCCAGGCACGTAGACAAATGGGCCTTCTTCCAGTGTGACGGGCTTGAAATAAAACCAGAATTTTATGCTGGAAAAGAACGTATCCCGATGCAGCGCTTTTTGGATATCCGGATTGGCTGTCTCGTCGCCGTGAACGGTTGTATAAATCCAGTAATGGTTAGGTGACATTGTGATCCCAACCCCTTTGCGGACCAGGTGCGATAAGCGCGCGTTGCGTTTGAATTCAGCTATTGCCGGCATAGCGGCATCATCAATATTGACGAAACGATTGAGCGTGCCGCCGTCATAACGCTGAAACCCCCAGTTAAAATCCTGCTTTTGGCCAAAGCCGGGTTTATCATTAAAGCCGATCGGGGTTGCTGCTTCAGCTTTTTCCAGTGCGCGCCCGGCTTCATCAGCAAGGCGTTCAAACAGGTCTTGGGGCAGAAAATTTTTAACGACAGCATATCCGTTTTCCGACAGGGATTTGACCGCCGGATCGGACCCGCCGCGCACTTGAGCACAGCGAAATCGGTTCAACCAATTTGCGATCCGCATACGATTGGCGTGTAACCCAAGGCGATTGAGCGCAACATTGCCAAGCACCGGATCGTTGAAATTCTTATAAGCGGTAAGTAGTTTTATCACAGGGCGGTTTCCTAAGCTTATAGATGATGCAGATTGGATCAGTTTTTCCGTGCAAAATCAATATTGGGGATTGCACCTTCATAGACCCAAGAAACACCAAGGATTATAGCCAGCAATCATCTATAGATTTCTGCTGTTGCGGCCATACCGGCCTAGTGCAAAGTTTTGCTGATTTTGGTTTTCTGCCTTCGATCAATCCGTTGCAAATTAACAATCCTTAGTGTTCTATGCGCAAATGCAAACTGTCGTTGACCTGCCCGACTTCCATACATTATGTGCGCTGCCGTCTGAACGCGCTGATGCTGCCGCCAACAGACAGGCCATTTTGGATTGCGCCCGGAAAATGCTGGCCTCTACAACCATTCAAAATATCTCGATGACTGATTTAGCTGTAAATGCGGGTGTGGGAAAAGGAACGCTTTACCGTCGGTTCGAAAACAAGACAGATCTGGCCAAGGCGCTGGTCACAGAAGATATGATGGTGTTGCAGGACAAGCTAACCGCTCACAACGACTTAAGCGAAACACCGCGGGAACTGCTGGAATGGTTTGTAAAAAGTCTGACCGAATTCATTGTCACCAACGGAAATCTGGTCTCGGCAATCATTATGAAAAGCGACCGTCACGCAAACTGGTGGTATGACACCCCTCATGTACGCTGGATCAGTATCAATCTGGAAAAAATGTTCGTGGCGGCAACCGGTGCCAATACCGGTGCAGATTTCGCCAAAACACTGATCCCGGTGATCTTTTTTCTTGGTCCGTTGGATTCACCTGATGACGTCTCAACGGCTCATAATCTGGTAGAGAACCTGGTGAAGACACTGCTGGATCCCTATAGCCAGACACAACTATAAACTACGTCATACACTCAACTTTACACTTTTTTACTTGCAGGCTCTTGTAATTACTGCTAAGTGGACTCGAGTCCGATTACAGGATCTCCGGTATCATATTCGATTCTATCTTGGGAGAAGTTTTGCATGAAAGTGTCATTCAAACTCAACAATCAGGACGTGTCAGTGGATGCCGATCCTGACATGCCTCTTCTGTGGGTTGTGCGCGAACGTTTTGGATTAACCGGCTCAAAGTTTGGCTGCGGAATTGCCGCCTGCGGTGCCTGCACAATGCATGTGGATGGTGTTCCCAAACGCACATGTGTGTTGCCGGTTGAAAGTGTTGCAGGAGCTGAAATAAAAACCATTGAAGCTCAGGCGGAAAATGAGGAATTTTCTGTTGTTCAGAAAACATGGGTAACTCAACAGGTACCCCAGTGTGGCTACTGCCAGTCTGGAATGATCATGGCCGTGGAAGCGCTGCTGGATAAAAATCCCCACCCCACCGATGATGATATCGACAAGGCAATAACCAATATCTGCCGGTGCGGCACCTATGTTCGGGTACGCGAGGCCGTGCATATTGCAGCGTCTGCACGCCGGGAGGTTTCCAACAATGGCTAAAGAACAAAAACAACGTTCATCTCTGGCAAAGTGGACCAGAAGATCATTTCTCGCTTCAGCCGGTCTGGTCGGCGGGGGGCTGGTTCTGGGTTTAACGCTGTCACCGAACCGTTTGAAAATTTTCAGTCCCGAAGCCGTGAGCGGTGATGAAGTATTATTGAATACCTGGGTGAAAGTAACGCCGGACAATAAGATCACTGTTCTTATTCCCCATTCAGAAATGGGACAGGGTTCGGGCACGGGTCTTGCCCAAATGTTGGCAGAGGAACTGGAAGCGGACTGGGCGCAGGTCTTAATCGAACAGGCTCCTGCAACAGATGAATATGCCAACAGCGACCTGGGCCGCGGCTATACCATCGGTGAAGGCGCCATGATTCCCGCCATGATGTACCCGATGATTGATTTTGCCTTCCTTAAAATTGCAGCTGAAAAGATAGGGCAATTAACTGGTGGCAGCACAGCCATTCGTGCCACTGGACAATATGGGATGCGGCGTGCTGGTGCGGCGGCTAAAGAAATGTTGCTGAAAGCCGCAGCGGAAAAATGGCAGGTTTCCCTGTCCTCCCTTACAGTTGAAAAAGGGGTTGTACGGCAAGCTGGAACACGACGTTCTGCCACTTTTGGCGAGCTTGCCACCAAAGCTGCAACGTTTGAGCCGTCCTTGAAACCGGCACTCAAAGACCCGCAAAAATACACCATCGTCGGACAACCTAAACCGCGTCTGGATATACCAGAAAAAGTCAATGGATCTGCAGGCTTTGGAATTGATGTAGTGGTGCCCAATATGCGTTATGCAGCCATTATGATGGCCCCCATACGAGACGCTAAAGCAACAACCATTGACGACAAAGCAGCTCTGGCCCGATCAGGTGTTGAGAAGGTCATCAATATTGGCGATACCGTATCCGTTATCGCCGACAGCTACTGGACGGCGACCGTGGCCCTTCAGGATCTGGATATCACCTGGGAAGGAGGACTTAAGACATTATCGAGCGCTGGCATCCGTACAACCCAGGAAACAGATCTGGCCAATAAAGACCTGGATCTGATGACAGATGATGGTGATGTCACAACACTACTGAAGACCGCTGCATCGAAAGGCAACCTGGTAATATCAGATTATGACGTGCCCTATCTGGCGCATGCAACAATGGAGCCGATGAACTGTACCGCCTGGGTGCGATCAGGTATTTGCGATATTTGGGTTGGCCATCAAAATGCTTTGTTTGCTCGAAGATCCGCGGCAGAGGTCTTAGGAATTGCCCCTGAAAAAGTGACGATTCACAATCAATATCTCGGCGGTGGATTTGGCCGTCGCAGCAGAATGGATTTTGTAACGTCTGCCGTGCGCATTGCCAAAGAAGCTAAAGTTCCGGTGAAGATCATTTGGAGCCGCGAAGAAGACATCGCCAACGATAGCTACAGACCGGCAGTTATCAGCAAGATGCGCGGTGTGGTTGATGGTAAGAAAATCAGTGCTTTAGCTCACCATTTCATTGATCCACTTACTGGCATGCCTGATAGTGAAGGTGCTGCGTTAATTCCCTATGACATCGCCAATAAGCAGATTGGCCGGGTAAAATGTCCACCACCTATCAGAATTGGTTCGTGGCGAGCGGTGGATCATACGCAAATGGGATTTTTCGTCGAAAGCTTTATTGACGAACTCGCTTTTGCGGCCAAGGCAGACCCTCTCGATTTTCGTCTTGCCCACACTAGCGATCCGCGCCGACGCGCTGTATTGGAAAAGCTGAAAACGGCCTCAAAATGGAATTCACCACTGGGAGAACGCCGGGCGCGTGGCATCGCCATAGTTTTCAGTTTTGGCACTATCGTAGGTCAGGTGGTCGAAGCGAGTGTATCGAAAGACGGTGGCATTAAGCTCCACCATGTTACGTCTGTTGTCGATTGTGGGCAGGTCATCAATCCCAATGCAGCTGAAGCACAAATTCAAGGTTCGGTTATTTATGGTCTGACATCCGCTTTGTTTGGCGAAATCACCCTGGAAGGCGGCGCAATCCAGCAGAAAAATTTCCCGGATTACAATATGTTGAAATTGGCCAACGCCCCTGACCAGACAGTGATCTTTATGCAAAACGATCACGCGCCGGGCGGGCTGGGGGAACCGGGAGTGCCACCGGTAACGCCAGCATTGACCAATGCCCTGTTTGCTGCAATTGGCAAAAGGTTCAGATCACTGCCACTTTCTAAAGCGGGGCTATATGTTCAGTGATAATGAATGCTTGACCAGTAACCGTTTTTGTATGGTCGAACGGGAGGGAAAATCATGATTTCTAGATACATCGTGCAGTTTGCTGCTTAAACGGCTTAGTGCAAAGTCCTGCCGGCTTTGGCTTTTTGCCTGCGGTCACGGCGTGTGGTTTTTTCCGGCTTTGCTGTTTCATCAAACAGCTCGGTGAGCTTGTCGGTCATAGCACCGCCTAGTTCCTCGGCGTCAACAATGGTGACAGCGCGATTGTAATAGCGGGTTACGTCATGGCCGATACCGATGGCGATCAACTCAACCGGTGAGCGGTTTTCGATTTCATTGATGACTTGTCGTAAATGCGCTTCAAGGTAATTGCCGGTATTGACCGACAGGGTTGAATCATCCACCGGGGCGCCATCTGAAATCACCATTAAAATGCGGCGTTGTTCATGGCGGCCCAACAGTCTTTCATGCGCCCAGGCCAAAGCTTCGCCGTCGATATTTTCCTTCAACAGGCCTTCGCGCATCATCAATCCCAAATTGCGCCTGGCACGACGCCAAGGCGTATCAGCGCTTTTATAAATAATGTGACGCAGATCATTCAGCCTGCCTGGATTTTGCTGCTTGCCGTCGGCCAGCCATTTTTCACGCGACTGGCCGCCTTTCCAGGCCCGTGTGGTAAAGCCCAATATTTCAGTTTTCACACCACAGCGTTCCAATGTGCGCGCCAGAATATCTGCGCACGTGGCCGCCACCGTAATGGGCCTGCCGCGCATTGAACCCGAATTATCCAGCAACAAGGTGACAATCGTGTCGCGAAACTCTATGTCGCGCTCATATTTGAACGACAGCGGATGCATGGGGTCGGTGACAACGCGCGAGAGGCGTGCTGTGTCGAGAATGCCCTCTTCAAGATCAAAATCCCAGGAGCGTGTTTGTTTCGCCAGCAATTGACGCTGTAGCTTATTGGCCAGACGGCTTACAACGCCTTGTAAACTGGCAAGCTGCTTGTCGAGATGATCACGCAAGCGCTGCAATTCTTCCGGTGTGCAGAGTTCTTCCGCCGTGACGATTTCATCAAATGTCGTTGTGAAGACCTGATATGAAGGACGTTTGTCGTTGCGTCCGTCCTGTGCGTTGGGGCGCATTGGCTCTGTGCCATCAGGGGTGTCGCCCAATTCACTGTCTTCGCCAAATTGGCTGGTGTCTGTGTCGGAGCTTTCACCGTCAGTTTCCTGGGTGTCGCCATCTGACATTTCAGCTTCTGCGGCCGACATGCCTTCTTGTTCTTCAGCCTCACCGGTAGCATCGGTCTCATCATCTTCCGATTGGGACTGATTATCTTCAGCATCGCTCTGGTTTTCGTCTTGCTCTTCGCCCAGCTCATCTGCCATATCCAGCGCTGCGATTATCTCGCGCACGGCTTTGGCAAATAGATATTGGTCATCAATTGTCTCAGCCAGTTGGCTAAGCTCGTCTGACGCCTTATCTTCAATCCAGGGCCGCCAAAGATCGACAAAATTCTTCACCTCTTCAGGCGGGGCTTTGCCGGTCAGCTTTTCGCGCACAAGCAAAGCCAAAGCTTCTTCCAAAGGCGCTTCGGAGCGCTCTCTGGCATCGTCAAGCCCCAGCCGGTGGCATCTGTCTGTAATCATGGCGTCAAGGTTTTGCGCCATGCCCGCCATGCGCTGGGCGCCGATGGCCTCAACGCGGGCTTGTTCGACGGCCTCAAAAATAGCGCGCGCCGTTGAGCCTTCCGGTATCAGGCGTGCATGGATGGCTTTGTCGTGGGCGGCAATGCGCAAAGCGATAGCGTCTGACAAGCCCCGCGTGATGGCGACAGCCTCTGGGTCAAGATCACGGGGGACTTGCGGCAAGCTTGCCGTGTCGCCTTGCAGGCCAGGTGTGTTGGCACCAAAACTGACGGTAAGTTCGTCATTACCGGCAATGGCACGCGTGGCTATCGTTAAGGCGCGTTTAAAAGGCTCTGATGGATCTTCCTTGGGCACGTTTATGTCGCTTTTATGCTTGCTTACGCCAAACTCACATTGGCTGTGGTATCAGGTAATTCCTCGCCAAAGCAGCGTTGGTAAAACTCTGCCATTGTGCCGCGTTCCAATTCATCGCATTTATTGATGAAGGTCACTTTTAAAGCGAAAGCGATATCTTCAAAAATTTCGGCATTTTCAGCCCAGGTGATGACGGTGCGCGGGCTCATGACGGTTGAGAGGTCGCCATTGATAAAGGCTGAACGGGTGAGGTCAGCCACGCGTACCATTTTGTCAATATTTGCCCGGCCTTCTTCGGTGTCGTAGGATTTTGACTTGGCCAGAACAATCGCTGCTTCATCATCATGGGGCAGATAATTCAGCACTGAAACAATTGACCAGCGGTCTAATTGGCCCTGGTTGAGTTGTTGGGTGCCATGATATAGCCCGCTGGTGTCGCCAAGACCGATCGTATTGGTGGTCGAAAACAGGCGGAAAGCAGGATGGGGGTGAATGACCTTGTTTTGATCCAGCAAAGTCAGCTTGCCTGAAACCTCAAGCACACGCTGGATGACAAACATCACATCGGGCCTGCCAACATCATATTCATCAAACACAAGCGCTATATTATTTTGCAGCGCCCAAGGCAAAATGCCTTCGCGAAATTCAGTGACCTGTTTGCCGTCTTTGATGACAATGGCATCTTTGCCGATCAGGTCGATACGGCTGATGTGACTGTCGAGATTGACCCGCACGCATGGCCAGTTGAGCCGGGCGGCAACTTGCTCGATATGGGTTGATTTGCCCGTGCCGTGGTACCCTTGGATCATGACCCGGCGGTTATGCGCAAAGCCTGCTAGGATCGCTAAAGTGGTTTCGCGATTAAACAGATAGTCCTCATCAATTTCCGGGACATATTCATCGGGTTCAGCATAGGCCGGCACCTGGAGATCACTTTCGATCCCAAATGTCTGGTGAACGGAAATTTGCATATCCGGCTCGCCAGCTGTTTGCTCACTTTGTGTCGCTGTCATGATCTTTTTCTTTCAAAACTCAATATCTAGAAGACATATATGGGGATATATGGGGATATATATGCTTTTTGTCACCTTTTCATATCTGCAGAGTGGGAAAAAGCAAAGCGGAGATTAGGGTCAGAACTCATTAATAGCATGCAATTCTGTTTATCCAGGAGGGTCGAAAGTTGGATAAACCCTCCGGGCGCGCCATATTTGGGTGCTGCATGCGTTGGAAAGACTTGAAAACCGGAAGGTTTCCTGCGTCTTTTCGCCTATTCAGCATCCAAATATGGCGAGCAGAATTATATGCTATTAATGAGTTCTGACCCTAGCAAAAACCGGCACGTTTAAGATAGTCATAGGCTTGAATAATCTCGCGCAATTTCTCTTCAGCAGCCTTGCCGCCACCATTGGCATCTGGGTGATGGCGTTTTACAAGGACCTTATATTGCTTTTTTACGTCAGCAGCTTGTGCCGTTACATCAAGCCCTAAGGCTGTCAATGCTTTGCGTTCGGCATTACGAATAGGCCGACGTTTGGGTTTTTGGGCTTCGCCGTCTTTAGAAAACAGACCGAATGAATCGTTAAAGTTACTGCCTGGTTTCCCCGGCGTTTCGTCATCCGCTCGGCCATGCGCTGCCGGGTTTGCGCCCATTGACCAGGTAGGCCTGTGGCCTGTACGTGCGTCTTTTTGAAAATCGCCGATATCCTGGTCTTTCATACCGGAGAAATAATTATAAGATTTGTTATACTGGCGTACATGAGCCACGCAATACAGATGATATTCGCCATCATGATTGCGGCCTTTGGGTGCTTTATTGGTGCCGGGATTGGTGCAGCCTTCCCATTCGCACTCCGGGTGCTCATTGCGTAACAGACGATCCTGATCGGGTTTTACCCGAATACTGTCGAATATTTTTGAGTTTATTTTCATGAGTTAAATTTATGATGCTTAGTTTGGTAAAAACAAGACCATCATGGTCTAATATCCCTAACATTTTTCGAACAATGGTCATATTCATTAATTAGGAGGCAGATTTGTCACAACAAACCGTCGCAAGTATCATCTCAGACAAGTTACAGCAAGCTTTTGTGCCGGAGCATCTGGAGGTGATTGATGAATCACATCTCCATGCGGGTCACTCTGGTGCTCGTCCTGAAGGTGAAACTCATTTTCGTGTGGTCATTGTCTCCGATAAGTTTGTTGATCAAAATCTCGTTTCCCGCCATCGTATGGTAAATGATGTATTAAGCGATGAATTAAAGGGGCGCGTCCATGCGCTCGCGATTTCAGCGCATCCACCCGAAAGTTAATCTCATTGATCCTTTGTGCTAAGATGGTCTGATTAAAAGCGCTGTTAATTGATTGCGTTGGCGTTTGAGCACCTCAAATTTAAACCCGTAAAATGTAAACACCTGGCCGGGCTCCGGGATGGTTTGCGCTTCATGGATTACCAAACCGGCAATCGTCGTGGTTTCTTCATCGGGAAGCTGCCAGCCCATGGCACGGTTCAAGTCTCTTATCGGCAGCGTGCCTTCAACCTTAATAGAGCCGTCTGGTTGTTGCTCGATGCCGCTGGTATCAACATCATGTTCATCGGCAATTTCGCCTACGATTTCTTCGAGGATGTCTTCCAGGGTGATCAACCCCATGACCTCGCCATATTCATCAACCACAAGGGCAAAATGTTCTTTGCGCGTTAAAAAGGCGGTCAATTGATCCGGTGCGCTGGTTGTTTCAGGCACGAACCATGGGTCGGTGCACAGATCGATGATATTGATTTTGCTAAGATCGCCTTTAACCTCATTGAGGGCGCGCAACAGATTTTTGGCATGTAGAACGCCGATGATATTGTCCGGCTCGTCCTGCCATAAAGGAATGCGTGTGTAACCGGATTTCAATACGTCAGCAACGATTTCCTCTATGGGTTTATCTGCTTCCAGAGACTGCATATTGGTGCGGTGGATCATAACCTCGGAGACTTCAAGATCGCGCAATTGCAAAATACCGCCCAACATGTCGCGATCATCTTTGACAACCCCGCCTTCTTTATGGTGCAGGTCAATGGCTCCGCGCAATACCTCATGGGCGGATAAAACTTCTTGATGCGCGTCGATATTCGCCCCAAAAAGTGCCAGGGTCTTGCGCACAAAAATCTGGATGGCAGCCGTTATCGGTGCGAACAGGGCAACACATATTTTAACAGGCGTTGCAACCGCCAGCGCCATGCGCTCGGTACGCACAATGGCATAGGTCTTGGGCATGATTTCAGCGAACACCAGCACAATGGTTGTCATGACGGCTGTTGCATAGAACACGCCAATTTCACCGAAGTATTTTAAAAACAGGCCGGTTGCCAGTGCTGAGGCTAAAATATTGACCAGATTGTTACCAAGCAAGAGCGCGCCGATCAGCCGTTCGCGAGCCTCAATAAGGCGGCCTGCAATTAAAGCGCGTTTGTCGCCACGGCGTTCTAGCTCATAAATCCGTGCGCGTGAGAGGGCTGTCAGTGCTGTTTCGGAGCCTGAAAAGAAGGCAGACAGAATGATAAGCACGAAAATGGCCCCGATTGTAATCAATAGGCCCATCGTCATTTCAGCTCCAATTGTTTGCCCAAGAAAGTTTTGAGTACATCTTCTTCAACGTCGCGTGTGCTGAAGGCATCCCCAATTTTATTGATCAAGATGAGCGCCATTTCCCCGGCGACCGCTTTTTTATCTTGCCGCATGATATCTAGCAGGTTCTCGGCATTGGGCAAATCGCCTGGAACATCGTTTAAGCCAGCTGGCAGGCCAACTTCTTGTAAATGGGAGACGACGCGATCAGCCGTTGCTTGGGGGCAGAGTTTTAATTGCTCCGATAATTTGCATGCCATCACCATGCCGATGGCAACGCCTTCGCCATGGGTAAGGCGGTCTGAAAAATTGGTTGCAGCTTCCAGGGAATGACCAAAAGTGTGGCCAAGATTGAGTAGTGCTCTAACCCCTGCTTCACGCTCGTCAAGGGCGACTATGTCGGCTTTGGCCTTGCAGCATGTTTCAACCATTTTGATGCGGGCTGATTTGTCGCCATCCATAATTTTTTGCTGGTTATGTTCGAGCCAGGAAAAGAAATCGGCATCTCCCAAAACGCCATATTTCACAACTTCAGCATAGCCGCTTAAAAACTGGCGCTTTGGTAATGTGTCCAACAGGCTGATATCGGCAAGTACCGCCAGGGGCTGGTAAAAGGCACCGATCAGGTTTTTGCCGTGTTTTGAATTAATGCCGGTTTTGCCGCCAACGGATGAATCTACCTGGGCCAGCAAAGTGGTCGGGATTTGCACAAATTTCACACCGCGGCGCAAAATGGCGGCCGCAAAGCCCGCAAGATCACCGATCACGCCACCGCCAAAAGCAATCAGCGTGTCATCGCGCTCTATGCCGGCAACAAGCAGTTGATCGCATAATTGCTCCAGGGCGCTAAAGCTCTTGGTTGGCTCACCAGGCTCTAGAGTGATTTCATCACATGTAAACCCGGCAGTTTTAAACGCCGCAGAAAGCGTGTTTAGATGTGCCGCAGCCACATTGGCGTCTGTGATAATCACCGTTTTTTTGCGGGCAAAGCAGTCTGACAATAATGCGGGTGCTCGTGCGAGCAGGTTTTGACCAATATAAATTGGATAGGATCGATCATTCAAGCCAACATTTAATGTTTTCATGTTGGCGGTTTCAGCTCCGTCTGAAGTGCCGGAAATTTTGGGTTTTGGGGCGGTCATCAAGTTTTTCCATTGGCCGTTCTTAAAACGGCACTCGTTTAGAATATATTTCTAAAAACCTTGGTTTCAATGTTCAGCCTTTATGAGGCTGCTTTTAAAGGACCCAAAGCGTCTAATATGTCGCGCACGATGACATCGTGGGGAACGTCACGGCTTTTTACCACGAAATCGGCTTGTTCGTAGACGGGATAGCGTTTTTTGATTAATTCGCGGATAATTTTTTCAGGATCGCCCGCCTTCAGCAATGGCCGGATGGATCGTTTTCCCAGCCGTTTTGTTAATAATGCGAGGTCGGCTTTGAGCCAAATGGAGAGGCTGGTTTTGGTGATCTCGCCGCGGATATCATCGTTCATAAAAGCGCCGCCGCCGGTTGCTAACACTTGAGGGCCGTTTTGCAGCAGACGGATTATGACCTTTCGCTCACCATCACGAAAATGATCTTCGCCATAGGTTTCAAATATTTCTGCCACGGTTTGACCGGCTGCTTTTTCAATTTCAGCATCAGCATCAACAAAGGGCAATTCCAAGTGTCGTGCCAACCTGCGCCCAATCGTTGTTTTGCCAGCCCCCATGAGGCCTACGAGGACGAGATTGCGCGAACCTAAGTTTTTTACAATCGCTGGAATATCGATGTTCGATGAGGCCATGGTGTGAATAACTTTTTGCAAAATAAAGCGGAATGAAATTTAGCCTGTTGAGTTTTAGCGCGCAGATGCATGGGTTCCAAGAGAAATTCCATGTTGGATTTGCTTTCGCGCGCCACAGCATGCACAATGGGCATAAGCGGCGGCGGGGTGTTACATGAACAGTGCAGGGGGCCGATTTTTGCACGAGGTTTGTGAGAAGCATCTTTCTTCGGCATAATATTTATATTGATTTACGGATGCAGCGATGGTTTTGCGATTGCTAATATGGCTCATTATGGGGGCCGGGGCGCTCTATGTTATTGCATTTGCGGTGGCGGATCTTATGGAGCCTCCCCAAAAAGAAATTGTAAGGCCTGTGGCAACCGATAAATTTGGCCGTTGAAATGACGCGTGTTGTTTCAGATTTGCGTCATTTAGAAGCCTTTCTGGAAATGCAAAGTGCTGAACGTGGGGCCGCGCGCAATACGCTTGAAGCCTATCGGCGCGATCTTATGAGTTTTGCCAATTTTTGTACCGACATGGGCCGGGCCTATGTGGAGGCGGGGCCGGAAGATATCCGAGCTTATTTTACATCGTTGCAGGCAGAGGGCCTGGCGGCGTCTACCACAGCGCGGCGGTTGTCAGCTTTGCGGCAATTGTTTTTGTTTTTATTTGCTGAGGGTGTGCGCACAGATAACCCTACAAGCTTGATTGATGCGCCACGCACGGTGCGTGCCTTGCCAAAAACCTTGTCTGAGGCACAGGTTACAAAATTACTCGATTATACAGCCCAACAAGCAGGCACCACTAAACCCAAATCAGGCGCTGTGCGGTTTCATTGCCTGTTGGAGCTGATCTATGCCACGGGCCTTAGGGTCTCGGAGCTTGTGAGTTTACGGTTGGGTGTGGTGCAAGGGGATGACCGGTTTTTAACAGTACGGGGCAAAGGCGGGCGTGAACGTCTCGTCCCTTTGGGACAAAGCGCGCGCCAAGCTTTAGATGCCTATCTAGAAATGCGTCTTGCGCAAAATAAGGCTGGGATAAAACCAAGCCCCTGGTTGTTTCCCTCATCAAGCAAACAAGGTCATTTAACCCGGCAACGGTTTGCCCAAGAGCTTAAGGTGAATGCGGCAGCAGCGGGTCTTGATAGTGCTAAAATTTCACCCCATGTGTTGCGTCATGCGTTTGCCAGTCATTTGCTGGCCCATGGGGCGGATTTACGCTCGGTACAGCAAATGTTGGGTCATGCGGATATTTCCACCACACAGATTTATACCCATGTGCTGGAAGAGCGGTTAAAAGCCTTGGTGCATGATCACCATCCTTTGGCCAAGGCTAAAACGGTCAGAGGCGGCTAACCATTGGGCGGCATTTTAGTTGACATGAACGCTTAGAACGGGTCAATTTCGCCAGGTTTTTTTGACGTATGCCATAAAGGGGCTAGGCTGCGTAATATCAGTTAATTATTTTGGGTTGGTTTCATGCGCACATATCTTGATTTCGAAAAGCCGATTGCAGAGCTTGAATCAAAGATCATGGAATTGCGTGAAATTTCCGATGATGACGCCGAAGTCAGTATTGCCGATGAGGTTTCCATACTCGAAACCAAGGCTACGGAAAATCTTAAAAAAATCTATGAAAACCTTGGGCCATGGCAGAAAACCCAAGTGGCGCGCCATCCCGACAGGCCGCATTTTTCGGACTATATCAAGGTCTTGATCGACCAGTTTACGCCGATGGCGGGGGACCGTAAATTTGCGGAAGACCATGCCATCATCGGTGGCCTTGGCCGGTTTGAAAGCCAATCCGTCATGGTGATAGGCCATGAAAAGGGTAATACGACGGAAAGCCGGCTCAAGCATAATTTCGGCATGGCCCGGCCTGAGGGCTATCGCAAGGCTGTCCGGTTGATGGAATTGGCCGACAAGTTTGATATTCCCGTCATCACACTGATCGATACGGCAGGGGCTTATCCGGGCATTGGGGCTGAAGAGCGCGGGCAGTCTGAAGCCATTGCCAGATCGACCGATTGTTGTCTTGGTCTCGGGGTGCCTTTGGTATCTGTGGTTATCGGCGAAGGTGGCTCTGGTGGTGCTGTGGCCATTGCCAGTGCCAATAAAGTCTTGATGTTGGAACATTCTATTTACACGGTGGCGTCACCTGAAGCATCAGCCTCAATTTTATGGCGCGATTCTGCCAAGGCGCGCGATGCAGCAATCGCCATGAAAATCACGGCTCAGGATTTAATGGCGCTTGGGGTGATCGATAGTATTATTACCGAGCCTATTGGCGGCGCGCACCGCGAGGCTGAAACAACCATTAAGGCCACCGGCAGAGCGATTTCTCAGGCTTTAAAAGTGTTGGGCGGCATGGACCGTGAGGCCATTCGTGCCCAGCGCCATGAAAAATTCTTGAGTATTGGCAAATCGCTCTAAGGCCTTTTTACAGGCATTGTTCACATAAAAACCGTTTTTCATCACCAGAGTTTGACTTTGGGTGAGTGATTCTATTGATTATTCTTTGTAAGATTTAACTTGTTAGGTTTTCACTTATTTGTGGTCTTCCAATTAAGAACTTTGTAAGACTGCTCAGGTGAACTAGGCCCAGTTAAATTTCTACCGAGGGGTTTTATCTGGATGGTACGGGCATTTTCATATCGCATGCTGTTTAGCATTGTGCTGGCACTGTTGGTCTCTGCTTGTTTGTTTGACAGCACACCCAAACATCTCAAGCCATTATCTGAAGATGCCAAGAAGCTTCTTGCCGCAAAAGGCATCAGGTCCGGGTCTTCCATGTTTGTGCGCATTTTTAAGGAAGAGGCTGTGTTAGAAGCCTGGTTTGCGCGAGATGACGGCACCTATACGCTGTTTAAAAAATACGAAATCTGCAATTGGTCGGGCAAGTTGGGCCCTAAACTGAAAACCGGCGACCGCCAAGCCCCTGAAGGGTTTTATGTGATTACGCCTGCGCAGATGAACCCCAAGAGCAAATATCATCTGGCGTTTAATTTGGGTTATCCCAATGCCTATGACCGCTCTTACCAGCGCACAGGTGCATATTTGATGGTTCATGGTGGTTGCAAATCGGCTGGGTGCTATGCCATGACGGACGATAATGTGCAGGAAATCTATGCGCTTGCCCGTGATGCCTTTATGGGCGGGCAGCGAGAATTTCCGGTTCATGCCTTTCCGTTTCGTATGACGGAACAAAACCTGCAAAAACATGCCGCCAATAAATGGTCAGGCTTCTGGCGCAACCTTAAAGCTGGCCATGATTATTTTGAATTTAAGGCACGGCCTCCGGTCGTGGCTGTGCAAAATAAGCGCTATGTCTATTTTGACAGTGTGGACCAGGTGCCTAAGGTCTATGCCAGCCGCTCGAAAATACGTGCGAATTCAAGAAACCCGGTTTTGATTTCCGGCTGGGCCTCAACGCCAGCGTCTGCTTCGGCATTGATGAGGTAGGCTTTTCAACTGTCATTGCCCGGTTTAACCGGGTAATCCAGTAACCACCGAAGATGTCGGCTTGCTCAAACTGACGACATATAAACCCAATAAGCTCTGCTGTTTACTAGATCACCCGGTCAAGCCGGGTGATGACGGTGGGGCCGGGCGAGGGCCAGTCCTCGTAGGGCGGATTAGGCGAAGACGTAATCCGCCTATTGCAACACCGCCTCGTGCGTCCAAGCGGCGTAATACGCTTACGCTATTACGCCCTACGCGCTATGTCTATTTTGATAGTGTGGACCAGGTGCCAAAGGTTTATGCCAGCCGCTCAAAAATCAGAGTGCGCGCCAGCCAACCGGTTTTGATTTCCGGTTGGGCCTCAACGCCAGCGTCTGCTTCGGCGCTGCTTAAATAAGATTTATTTTGCAGGCGGTTATTTGGCATGCACCCTGCATACTAGGACTGGAAACTTGGTGTATATAATACAAGTGCAATAAAGATTGCTATAAGTATTGATAATAAAACTCTATAAAAATGGAATAGTTTATTATATGTATTACTGTAGTTATTTATTATTCTTAAGTTAAGTTTGTATGATTTCTCCCATGTGAACCCTTTCCTCCTATATCTGAATGTTTTGTCATGAAACATAATTAATGCAGCAATAGCCATTGCAAAAATAACAAAAAATATTAAACCCACATTGCTTTTGTCACAAAAAAATTCCATCAATCTAATCCTGCATCACCCTTCACCACTGCTTTACTGTCTTGCTGAGCTATATATTTAATGCTTTGGACTACAAAGGCCAGACCCATAGGATTGTGGGGATTGAGACGGCGATAATTATGATCTCCAAAGGCAGTCCCATGCGCCAGTAATCGCTGAATCTATAGCCGCCGGGGCCCATGATTAGCGTGTTGTTTTTATGACCGATGGGGGTCAAGAACGCACATGACGCTGCTACCGCCACCACCATTAAAAACGGATCAGCGCTCACGCCCAGCCGATTGGCGATGTCGATGGCAATGGGGGCTGCGACCACCGTTGTGGCGGTGTTGTTGAGCACGTCTGACAAGGTCATGGTCACGATCATCAATATCGTGAGCACCACCATGGGGGAAAACCCCTGGGTGAGGGTCACAATGTTCGAGGAGATCAAGGCGGTGCCGCCGCTGGTTTCCAAAGCCGCGCCTATTGGGATCATTGAGCCCAACAGCACTATCACCGGCCATTCGACGGTTTCATAGACCTGGCGAATGGGCACGATGTTGAGCAGGACCAATAGGGCACAAGCTGCTGCCAAAGCCACGGGCAGATATAATATACCAAAGCTTGCGAGCGCTATGGCGCCTGCGAAAATCGCAACGGCTTGTAATGCCTTGTCGCGCTGGACAAGTTGCAGGCCGCGTTCGGCAAGCGGCAGGCAGCCTAGCCAATTTGTGATTTCGGGCAAGCGTTCGCTGGGGCCCAGTAACAGTAATATGTCGCCAGGCTTGATTGTCAGGTCCCTTACTCTGTCGAGAAACCGTCTGCCCTGGCGGGAAACACCCAGCAGAGTGACGGACTGGCGATATAATAAGCGCAAAGACTTGGCCGAGCGGCCTTCGATGCGGGCACCTTCGGGCACAACAATTTCTATGAGTGCCATGTTGCCGATACCTTCGGTGGCATGTTTTTCAGCGCCCGCAAACTTCAGACCTGCGGCGCCTACAAATTTTTCAATGGCCTCGGGGTTTGCTTCCAAAATCAAAATGTCGCCTTTGCGAATTTCAACCCTGCGTGCCATGCCGGGCTGGCGCTGGCCCTGGCGGATAAGACCTATTATGGCCACATCGATTTCATCTGCCAATTCATCAAGATCGCTGACCTTCTGGCCGATGACCAATGAGCCCTCCGGCACATTGGCTTCAGCAATATAGCCTTCAAGCTCAAACAATTCTTTAGAGGTGTCGTGTTCGCCCCGAGCAGCTGGTATCAGCCGCCAGCCGATCAGGGTAATAAAAAGAACGCCGACAATGGCGCAAACAAGACCGACAGGGGCGAAGTCAAACATTGAATAGGCTTCACCAAGCGATTTCTCGCGGAACGCGGCAATAATAATATTGGGCGGGGTGCCGATCAGCGTGATCATGCCGCCAAGGATTGAGGCAAAGGACAGGGGCATCAAGGTGAGCGCCGGGCTGCGTTTGGCCTTGTTGGCAGCCTCAATATCTACCGGCATGAGCAATGCCAGGGCTGCCACATTATTCATAATGGCTGACAGACCCGCTGCCAAAGCAGACATGATGGCGATGTGTGAGCTTAATTTTCGGCTTGCGTCGATGACATAGCGGGCAAGCAGGTCAATGGCCCCTGAAAGGGATAAGCCGCGGCTGACAATCAACACCAAAGCGATGATGACGGTGGCTGGATGGCCGAACCCCGAAAACGCCTGGTCTTTAGGAACAACACCTGTGATGAGTGCTAAAATCAGGGCCACGAAAGCGATCAGATCATAGCGCCAGCGACCCCAGAGCAGGAACACAAACACAAAAATCAAAATTGCAAACAGGATAATTTGATCAGTGTTCATCTCTTAAGCCTCAATCATTTCACCTGCTTCATTAGCTGGTTATGATCGATTTTAAAAGAGTGATTTTGGGTGGTCCGGAGAGGGGATAGGTATGCCGCAGCTCTGCTTTTTTTCGCTCACGTCCGCACCGCGCTGCGCGCTGGCCTCCGCGGGGGCGGCGCATAGGCGCCGAGGGCCAGTCGGCCCTAGTCGCAGCTAAAGCTGCTCCGGCTATTTCGCTCACGGCTATTCCGGCCTTTGGCCGGGCCTGCGCGGGCGCGCCCTGACCGGGCGAGGGCCGGTCGGCCCTAGTCGCAGCTATGCTGCTCCATGTGCAATACGGGAAGTTTGAGTTATGCCGTGCGTGAATTTAAAAACCAATTAAGCAAATGTTCCGTGGCAATGTTTGTATTTTTTGCCTGAGCCACAAGGACATTGGGCATTGCGTTGAATTTTGCCCCAGCTGGAGGGATCATCCGGGTTGGGCGCTTCGCCTTTTTTGCCGCGCTGGCCGTCTCCAAACAGCGCCATCTCGTTTTCGCCGGTCAGCGGATCTAGATGAGAGATATCGAAATCTCCAAAATCTTCATCCGGCAAGTCCATTGGCGTGTTTTCATCCGCAAGCTCCACATGCATCATCTGGCCGGTTACATCTTCACGCAATTTTGCAAGCATGTCCTCAAACAGATTAAAACCATCGGTTTTATATTCGTTCAGTGGATCTTTTTGAGCATAGCCACGCAAGCCAACCACCTGCCTTAAATGATCAAGGGTTACCAAATGCTCGCGCCAAAGATGATCCAGGGTCTGCAACAATACGGCTTTTTCGATCTGCGGCATGGTTTCAGCGCCGATATCGGCAGAACGTTTCGACATGGACTCATCTGCGGCCTTCATCAAGCGCTCATGAATTTCCTCATCCGCAATACCTTCTTCTTGCGCCCATTTATCTACGGGTAAATCGAGCCCCAGAATGGTTTGGATTTTTCCTTTCAGGCCCGCTATGTCCCATTGTTCGGCATAAGCTTTTTCCGGGATATGCTGGGTGATTAAATCGTCAATAACCTGATGGCGCATATCGGCGACAGTTTCGGCAACTTCTTGATCTGCCATAATCTCGATGCGTTGCTCAAAAATCACCTTGCGTTGATCGTTCATCACATCATCATATTTCAGCAGGTTTTTGCGGATGTCGAAATTGCGTGCCTCGACTTTTTGCTGAGCTTTTTCTAGGGCTTTGTTGATCCAAGGATGAATGATGGCTTCACCTTCTTCGAGGCCGAATTTTTGCAACATGGAATCCATGCGCTCAGACCCGAAGATGCGCATGAGATCATCTTCAAGACTCAAGAAGAATTTCGATTGCCCGGGATCGCCTTGGCGGCCCGTGCGGCCACGGAGCTGATTATCAATGCGCCTGCTTTCATGGCGCTCGGTGCCAAGCACAAACAAGCCGCCGGCTCCCAATGCCTGTTGTTTTTTCTGCTCTACATCGGATGTGATTTCAGCAATTTTTTTGTCGCGTTTTCTGCCCTCTTCCATATCAGCCGTTTCGGCTTCAATCCGCATTTCCAGATTGCCGCCAAGTTGAATGTCAGTGCCGCGGCCGGCCATGTTGGTGGCAATTGTCACAGTGCTAGGCACACCTGCTTGGGCTATGATCTGGGCTTCCTGCTCGTGATAGCGGGCGTTGAGCACATTGTGTTTGATTTTCTTTTTCTGAAGCTGCTCGGCTAAAAATTCTGATTTTTCGATTGATGTTGTGCCAACCAGAATAGGTTGACCGCGCTTTTGACAATCTGTTACGAGCTCGACAATGGCGTTATATTTTTCTTGGGTGGTCCGATAAACCTCGTCATCATCATCTATTCTTGAAATGGGCAAATTTGTCGGGACTTCCAGCACGTCGAGCTTGTAAATATCCATAAACTCTTCGGCTTCGGTAACTGCGGTGCCGGTCATGCCGGCAAGCTTTTCATATAGTCTGAAATAATTCTGGAATGTCACGGACGCAAGCGTTTGGTTTTCCGGTTGAATGGTCACATTTTCCTTGGCTTCAAGGGCTTGGTGCTGGCCTTCGGAATAACGCCGGCCCTCCATCATGCGGCCAGTAAATTCGTCAATGATGACCACTTCGTCATTTTTGACAATGTAATCCTTGTCACGGCTAAACAATGTGTGGGCCCGCAGAGCCTGGTTTATGTGATGGACAATGGTGACATTGTCGCTGTCATAAAAGTTTTCACCTTGCAGGAGGCCCGCGTCTCTCAGCAGCTGTTCTACATGTTCATTGCCGGTTTCGGTGAGGGAAACAGTGCGTTGTTTCTCATCGATCTCATAATCTTCCTCGACCAGCATGGGGATAAATTTATCGACGGTAACATAAAGGTCCGTCTTGTCTTCGGTGGCGCCTGAAATGATAAGGGGTGTGCGGGCTTCATCAACCAGAATGGAGTCCACCTCATCGACAATCGCAAAGTAATGGCCACGCTGAACCATGGTTTCCAAATGGTACTTCATGTTGTCGCGCAGATAATCAAAACCGAATTCATTGTTGGTGCCGTAAGTGACGTCAGCGGCATAAGCCTCCTTGCGCTCTTCATCTTCAAGGCCATGAATAATGCAACCGACCGTCAGGCCCAAAAATTCATAGACCTGCCCCATCCAGCCGGCATCACGGCTGGCCAGATAATCATTGACAGTGACCACATGGACGCCGCGTTGGGTAATAGCGTTGAGGTATACCGGCAAGGTTGCTACCAGGGTTTTGCCTTCGCCGGTTTTCATCTCGGCGATATGGCCGTCATGCAGCACCATGCCGCCGGTTAGCTGAACATCGAAATGGCGTTGGCCGAGCGTGCGTTTGGCAGCTTCTCTTACGGTGGCGAAAGCGGGCACAAGAAGATCATCAAGAGATGTCCCTTGGGTAAATTGTTCGCGAAACATGTCCGTGCGCGCGCGCAAAGCGTCATCAGACAAGGCTTCCAACTCAGGTTCAAGAGCATTGATCGCGTCAATGCGCTCTTGATATGGCTTCAATTTGCGGTCATTTGAGCTTCCGAAAAACTTTGAAGCCAGAGCCCCTATTCCTGCCATCACAAAAAATCCTTATTTAGAGCCTATCGGCTATTCTTAACCGCACTTTGTGGTGCGTGTGTGATGCATAAATGCATGCTATTTATGAACGAGCATTGAACAAACAACCAGATATTCATTCATATGTCATGTGAGTATTGGAACAACCCGATGGAAACCCAAGGAAAATTCACATTTAAGTGTTTTGGAGAGATAAGCGCACCAGCTTAGCTTGTCAATATGATGAGCTTTGTCAGGTTAACGTATTGACTTGATTATTAAGGTTAGTTGCAGTGAAGGCTTGCATATTAAGTGATCCTGACACATTTATGCCAGATAATGTTGCCATGAGTGCTTTCCGGTTGCAGGTTAGACCATTGCATGAAACAAATAGGCGAATAATTGCGCATTCCTGCGCACGAGAAGCGTATTTCCCTAAAGTGGGTTCCGGTTTTGGGATAAAGATACGCTGTAAAAACGAGTTGGAGACAATCGATGAGTTGTTTTAAGAAAAGCGCTGTTGCGGGCCTTGCTGCAGCATTTGTTTGGGTTTCTGCTGGTGCAGCACTAGCACAAAGCAAGCCAGATAAAGTGGTCGCCAAAGTGAACGGTCATGAAATACATGAATCCGATATTGCGGCTGCTGCGAGTGATATTCTGCCGCAACTCACACGCGTTTCGCCAAAACAGCGCCTGTCTTTTCTTGTCCAATTTCTGGTCGAACGCTATTTGATCTCTGAGGCAGCGGAAAAGTCAAAAGTTACAAAAACAGCCGATTTTAAACGATTACTTGCCTTCTATCGTCGTAAAGCTCTGCGAGATAGCTATGTGAATAATGTCATAAGTTCGCAAGTGACTGAAAAAGTTATGAAGGATACCTATAACAAGGCGGTTAAAGATTTTAAACCAAAGCCAGAGGTTAAGGCGCGGCATATTTTGGTTAAAACGGAAAAAGAAGCCAAAGGGCTGATTGTTCAAATCAAAAAAGGGTCAGATTTTATAGAGCTCGCTAAAAAACATTCTATTGGGCCGAGTAAGGTATCGGGAGGCGATCTTGGCTATTTCAGCAAAGAGAAAATGGTGCCCTCGTTCAGCGAAGCTGCTTTTAAACTGAAAAAAGGTGAGGTTTCACCGCCGGTTAAATCTGAATTTGGCTGGCATATTATCAAGGTAGATGATCGCCGCACGGTCGAAATACCGCCATTTGAACGTGTGAGCAGCACGCTTCGCAACCGGCTGGTGCGCGAACGTGTTGAGAAACTGGCAAATGAATTGCGCGCAAAAGCCAAAATCGAAATTCTCTATGAGGGTGCCAAGCCAAAACCAGCCGCCAAGTGATCTTCAGCTGCGTAAGTTCATGACCTGGACATTTAAAATTCAACAAGCTGACCCGTTTGGTTGACAACAAGGGCTTGTAGAGATATCCGCATGTTTCATGTTTGAGCACAGCACGTGCCAGCTTATGTGCCCGCGTTGTGCATGGAAACAAGGATGATCTATTATGGCTTCATCTAAGATATCGCCGCTAGCCCCAAAAGCTGTTGTTCAATTACCACCTGTTGCCGGTGTTAAGCTTGCAACAGCAGCTACGGCAATGAAATATCAGGGTCGTGACGATATTTTTCTTGGCCTTATGGTGCCTGGAACCGCAGTTGCCGGGGTTTTTACTCAATCTAAAACAGCGTCCCCTCCAGTTGATTGGTGCCGTAATGCGCTTGGTGCGGGAAAGGCGCGTTGCGTGCTTGTGAATGCCGGCAATGCGAATGCGTTTACAGGAAGCATTGGTGTTCGGGCAGTTGAAGAGATTGCTGCGACACTTAGCGGGCTGGTAGATGCAACTCCTGGTGAAATCTATCAGGCCTCAACAGGTGTTATCGGTGAGACCTTGCCGTTTGAACAAATTGTCGAAATTTTAGCCGACACGGTGGCATGCGCGGGTGAGGCTGATTGGTCTCAAGCAGCGCAGGCCATTATTACCACCGATACGTTTGCAAAAATGTCCAGCCGGACCGCTGTGATCGATGGCATTGATGTTGTGATTAACGGCATTGCCAAAGGCTCAGGCATGATAGCCCCTGACATGGCAACCATGCTGGGGTTCATTTTTACCGACGCGCCAATTCCATCTGACATTTTACAAAACCTCCTGGCCCCAGCGGTTGATAAATCTTTCAATGCAATCACGGTTGATAGCGACACCTCAACCAGCGATACGGTCCTGGCGTTTGCGACCGGACAGGCGAAAGGTGCTGATCAGATCAAACCTATCGAAGCGCCATTAGATGAGCGGCTTAATTCATTCAGGGAAGCACTTGGGGCTGTGTGCCTGGACTTGGCGCACCAAGTGGTGCGCGATGGCGAGGGTGCGCAAAAATTTATCTCAATTTGTGTTCAAGGTGCCGAGAATGACGAAGCCGCTAAGATTATCGGCCTGTCTATTGCCAATTCACCATTGGTGAAGACGGCTATTGCCGGGGAAGATGCCAATTGGGGCCGGATTGTTATGGCGGTTGGCAAGGCTGGTGAAGCGGCTGATCGTGATAAGCTTGGTATCAAGATTGGTGGTGTGCAGGTGGCGCATCTTGGCGCGATTGACCCAGGCTATACAGAGGATCAACTCGAAGACCACATGAAAGGTCAAGAGATTGATATTGTGGTTGATGTCGGGGTAGGCCAGGGACAAGCCCAGGTGTGGACGTGCGATCTCACGCACGGTTATATCAGCATTAATGCCGATTACCGCAGTTAGCGCCTTATGGTTAAGCAAATTGTGCCAAAATTGGACAAAAGCAGCGGGCTCATTCAGGCAATCGTTAACATATTTAAGCTAGGATTCGGGGGTAAAGCGTCATGGAGCTAGTGTTGGTTGCCGCTTGCGCGCTGGTTGATGTCGATGGCCGTGTGCTTATTGCACAACGTCCGAAAGGCAAGTCCATGGCAGGATTGTGGGAGTTTCCTGGCGGTAAAATTGAGGGCAATGAAACCCCTGAGAAGGCACTTATCAGGGAATTGCATGAGGAGTTGGGCATTGATGTAACGCAGGCATGTTTGGCACCGTTAAGTTTTGCCAGTCATACCTATTCTGATTTTCACCTGCTGATGCCGCTTTATATTTGCCGTCGTTGGGAGGGGTTGGTTGAGCCACTGGAAAATCAGCAGCTTGCCTGGGTTAGGCCGCAAAAATTGCGGGACTATGACATGCCGCCGGCAGATGCGCCGTTAATTGCGCCCTTGATTGATGTGTTGTGATGATTGAATTTTTGAGATGAACGGGGAGTAAGTGTTGATGAATGCTTTAATGACATACGCCAGAAGGCAACAGACTTTTGCTCGTTTTGCCAAAAATGACAATGGTGCCACAGCAATAGAATATGCCTTGATAGCCGGTGGCATTGCCATGGCTATCATCACGACGGTTTATACATTTGGTACAGATACGTTGCTGCCGATGTATCAATCATTCGCGAATTTGTTTTAGAAATTTTCCAACAGAGTTCCTCATCTATTTTACTGTTTTGGTTTTGGTGCCTCTCGAGGGAGTATCACCTCCTCAACGCCTAGAGCGCACTTCATTCTGATTATTACGATTTGGCGTTCTATTTCTTGAGGCCGCATAATCTTATCCAAAAAGTCTACAACTTTTTGGGATTATGCTTTAGGGCATCAGCCAGCCTGGTTTTAGCGCTACCGGGTTTGAGCGGTTGCTGTTGGCTTTCGTGCGGTGCCCATCCACTCATGTGAATAATTTCGAAACTGGCGGGGATGCGCCCGTCATTATCTGCGAACTGATCATGATAAATCTCCACGGCGCGGGTCAGGACAGAACGCTTTAGCGGTGTGCGGCTGCGGTCGCGTAACATGTTTGTCGCCCCCATGGCGCGCAGATCGCTCATGAGGTCTATGGCTGAGGCATAACGCACATTAACCAGATCGCGATCGACCACCGGCAAAGCCAAGCCTGCGCGTTGCAACAATGCGCCCAAGGCCCGAATGTCGGCAAAGGGGGCAACGCGCGGTGTGGCGCCACCCATAATTTCTGTTTCTGCGGCAAGGAAGGCATGGCGCAATTCGTGCAAACTGTCGCCGCCTAAGAGAGCACCCATAAACAAGCCATCAGGCTTTAAGCTTGCACGGATTTGTGTGAGTGTGCCGGGTAAATCATTGACCCATTGGAGGGTGAGGGGTGAGATAATAAGATCAAGTGTTTCTGGTTTCAGCGGTAAATATTCTTCATCAATCGCTATTCTTGGTCCCGATGTTGCTGCCAACAGAGCTGGGCAGGCATCGGCACTGATCGCGAACCGGCATTTGCCGGTCGTGGTTAGTTTTGCCGCCAGGTCGCTATTGTGGGCGCCCAAAATCAAACCCATATCGAATTGACGTTTGATCAGATCGAGCCGGTCGATAAAATCTGCGCAGGCGCGCTCCAGCAAGAAATCGCTTTTGTCTTGTTTTGGGGCTGCGCGTGCGCGCCTTACTTGCAACAAGGCGCGGTCGAAAATTTGCGGCGGGGTTGGCGCATTTGGTGCTGGCCTGCTGGATGGTGATTGTGTCATAAGCCCATATGGACTGAAATTTGTGCTCTGGTCAAAAAGAAGTGGGGCCGGTCGGCCCTTTTCATTCATATGGCTAATTGTCATACTACCTAGCTATGAGCTTGATCGATACCTCCCTTGCGCGCGGGCTTGTGCATATGATTGCGCAGGGACGATCTCGTCTGGTCGACTATATCCTGCCGCCGCAATGTCTGGTTTGCACAGCACCAACTGATCTTGATGGGGCTTTGTGCCCTGCATGCTGGCATGAGCTGGACTTTATCGAAGCGCCATTTTGTTCAACGCTTGGGACTCCATTTGCCTTTGATCCTGGTGAGGATATGTTGAGCGCGCAAGCCATCGCCAATCCGCCAATCTTTGATCATGCGCGTGCGGTGGCGCGTTATGAAGGTCCGGCACGCGGTTTGGTTCATGCGTTGAAATATGGTGATCGCATGGAAACAGCGCCTCACTTGGCGCGCTGGATGGCGCGTGCGGGCACTGAATTTTTGGCGCAAGCTGATTTGATTGTGCCGGTGCCGCTCTATCGTGCGCGACTTTGGCGGCGGCGTTATAATCAATCGGCCATTTTGGCCAGCGCCATTGCTAAAATCAGCGGACTTGCGTGTGATACGCGCCTGTTGCGCCGGATTCGTCCAACCCGCACCCAAGTTGGCTTAACGCACACACAAAGGCTGCGCAATGTAGCGGGCGCTTTTAAGGTTGATGCAAAATCTGCCACCCTCATTTCAGATGCTCATATTGTTTTGGTCGATGATGTGGTCACAACAGGGGCTACGGCAAATGCTTGTGCTAAGGCCTTGTTAAAGGCCGGGGCTGCCCGAATTGATGTATTGGCTTTTGGACTGGTTGTTGACCCTCAAACAATGCCCATATAAATAGCCATAACGAAATTTAATCCTTCAACCCATATTTGGGGCAAAACATGAGTGATATTACGATTTATACTGGAATGCTTTGCGGGTTTTGTTCTGCAGCAAAACGCTTGCTCAAACAAAAAGGCGCTGAATTTACAGAAATTGACGTGACGTTTAGCCCGGCCAAGCGGTCTGAAATGGCCCAATTGGCAGGCGGTCAGAGCAGCGTACCGCAGATTTTTATCGGCAAAACCCATGTTGGCGGGTGCGATGATCTTTATGCGCTGGATCAGGCCGGCAAACTTGATGGGTTGCTGGGTCAATAAAGCATGAGGTGATGATGGTGGCGTCGGACACCCAAAATTTCAATGTTGCCTGTGTTCAGCTCTGCACGGGGCGTGATGTTGCGGCAAATGTGGCAACAGCGTCCGACCTGATCCGCGAGGCAGCTGGCCAAGGGGCAGACTTTATTATCACGCCGGAACAAACAACGTTGATGGAGCTTAAGTCCAAAGACCTGTTTGCCAAGGCATTGCCACAGGATGAAGATGTTAGCATACAAGCGTTTCGCGCCTTGGCTCAGGAGCTTGAGCGTTGGCTTCTCATAGGTTCGCTCGCGATCAGGCTCAGCGCGGATAAAGTTGCCAATCGTTCGTTTTTGATCGCCCCTGATGGGTCGCTTCAAGCGACTTATGACAAAATCCATATGTTCGATGTGGATTTGCCCAATGGCGAGAGCTATCGTGAATCCAAGAATTACAAGCCGGGCGCAGAAGCTGTAACGGCTGATATCCCCTGGGGACGGTTGGGCTTGTCGGTTTGTTATGATTTGCGGTTCCCAAACCTGTATCGGAGCCTGGCGCAGGCGGGCGCTGATTTTCTGGCAGTGCCATCTGCTTTCACAGAAACGACCGGCAAGGCACATTGGCATGTGTTGTTGCGTGCCCGCGCCATTGAAAATGGTTGTTATGTGTTTGCCCCAGCACAAGGCGGCATTCATGAAAATGGCCGGGCCACCTATGGGCATTCGCTGATTGTGTCGCCCTGGGGTGAGGTTTTGGCCGAGGCTGGAACAGAGCCCGGCTTTATCATGGCTGAGGTTGATCGTGCCCAAGTGGCTGCTGCCCGCGCGCGCGTCCCGTCATTGCAACATGACCGGACGTTTTCAATGGCGTCTTCTGTTGATGAGGTGCGTGCCTCATGATCCATTACAATCTACAGTGTGATAAGGCCCATGATTTCGATGGCTGGTTTAAAGACAGTTCTAGCTTTGAGCAACAAGTGCAAGCCGGAGAAGTTACCTGTCCCGCCTGCGGCTCTGTCTCGGTGAGCAAGGGCTTAATGGCACCGAACGTTGCAACGTCCAAGAAAAAGCAGACGGGTCCCGTCCAGCCGGTTGCCGTTCATGGCGGCAAAACCCCGGCCGAACTGATGGACGCCATGCGGCAATTGCGTAGCCAAGTTGAAAAAACCTCCGATAATGTCGGTGACAAATTTGCCGAAGAAGCTCGCAAGATACATTATGGCGAGGTTGAAGAGCGCGGCATTTATGGCAAGGCTGAGGTCAGTGAGATTAAAGAGCTTGCCGAAGAAGGCATTGAAACCTGCCCGCTGCCGGTGCTGCCGGAAGATAAGAACTAGCACTCACTGATGTGGGCCGCTAATGACCCAAAGCGGTCATTCGCCTCCAGGTCATTCGGTGATTTAAGGCGATCCAGGAGAAATTCGAGGACATGGCCTTGGGAAGCCAAATCCTTCAGGTCCAGGAAATCTGCAAGGGCGGCACCGTCACCTCAGTGCTCATTCAGGCTGCTTGTAAAGCCACCACGCCAAGGGAATAATCGCAAACTCCAACGCGGCGTAGAAAGTTAGCAGCGGCGAAGGGAGACCATCAAGGGCAAAGCTCAGCAGCCGTCCAACGACCAGTCCGCCCGCGAACACAATTGTCGTCAGGATCGCAGCACTTTTGTGCCGATCCTTCAGCGCGCAAAAGAGCCAAAAAGCCCCGAGCGCCAGATAAAGACACATCACGGCTCTCAGGATGTGGGCGAAGTTTACGCTCAGATCGGTGACACCTAGGAACGTTCTGGCAAACCACGAAGGATCGATGCCGTACAGAAGTGCGATCACCGAAACCATGGCGAAAGCCAAAATCAGGAAGCCTTTCTTTAAGTCCATCGTTCTACCTCGCATTCCGAGCGAAAGGCTCTTTCGTCCGATGTATACAGTTTTATCTGAGCTGGAACAAGCCGCTCGCTATGTCTGCAATTGGTTGCCATCTCAACCGGTCGCTGCAACACTTTAATCTTTGAGGAAAAGATTAAAGTGTTGCGTCGACCTGTTGAGACCGCCACCCAAAGCGGACATAACCTAGTTTTGCTCATTGCCTTGAAACACTTAGTGGCATTGCAACCGACAACAAAAATACCTTAGCCGGCATTCGGTTATTAGCGCTGAAGTCTTCAAAATATCTGAGCTTTGTGCTGACCGGACGACTTCCGAGTTGGAAGTTGTAACTCAGGACAGGCCCGATGCCGCTAACTTGACCTTTGAAGCTGCCCAAGACCGCGCCAGCCCCGCTGTCGCCTGTCAATTGTTCATAATGATAGGCTCCCACACCAATAGCGAACTGCTTCGAGAGGTGAGCCATAGCCGTAACGTCAACATGGAACTCAGTACCTGTTCGATAATTAGTGTCAGAGTTCTTTCCGTTGAAGGTCACGCCCGGGGCGGCTGTGATTTCAATTCCATTCTTTGGATCAAAGTAGGTAAACCCCGTCGAGACATCGAGGATCCACCGATTAAAGCCCATATTCACCAATTGCCCTGCATCATATTGTCCAACAGGGATGTTCAGGATCGAACCAATGTTCCAATGGAACGGACCATTGTGCCAACCCAATTTGGCGATCAAGACAGGGTCGCCAAATGCTGTAACTTTATCGTCCAAATCGGCGCTCGACGATTTGATCGGAACAATTGAGCTAAGAATTGCATTAACCTGAGCGTCAGCTCGACCTGCGATCATACCAGCACCCAAAGCGAAATTGCCGCCAAGAACCTGCTTAGGTGCAACCCAGATGACAGACAGAAATTCGGCTAGCGTATCGCCTTGGAGACCCACCGTTAGAAGGCCGGCATCTGGGATTACTTCGCTGGCGCCAGCTTTGGCAGAAGCGATGATCGTATCGCTTGCTATGTAAGTGCCGGGCGGTGGAAGTACTCCTGACATCGGTCCCGCTAAGCCGCCTATAAAGAAGGACTTGCCGTCCTCGGCTGCATGTGCACTCGTGATAATGAAGCCAGCCCAAATTGCTAGGCAGGACAACATCGCTGCCCAAACCAAATACCTCGCCGAATTAGGGCTTTTGGAAATCGAAAATATGAATATAAAAACTTCAGCCAAAAACGATCTCAACATGTCTTGACATCCTTTGCGTTGTCCTGACGAGGTCAAGACACGGGTCGTATCATAATCATGTGGCAATTGATCTCTGTCAAATGGGTTGTTCGTATTGGCCAGTATATTTACCACACCCTGCTTTTAGTTTCTATGAGGACCGAAAGCTCTTATGTTTGATTAAACACGGGGGTTGTCCCATGCTTATCTCAAAGGTTTTGAGCAAGAATCTTCAGCTAGATAGACCGATAAAACGAACCCTGCTTCATAAAAATAGAGTATTGTTGCTCATTTCGCTGTGTCTTTTGACTATTTTCTGTGCGTTGTCCGCTGTGTCTATTTTCAGCTCCGCTGCCGAGGCACAGGGTGAGAAACCACCCAACATCTTGCTCATCGTCGTGGACGACATGGGCTATTCAGATGTCGGCGCATTCGGTGGAGAGATCAGAACACCTAACATTGATGCTTTGGCAAAAGCGGGGCTGCGATTGACAGATTATTATGTGTCCCCAACCTGCTCGCCCACACGGTCCATGTTGTTGTCCGGGACCGATAATCACCTAGCTGGATTGGGCAACATGAAAGAATCTATGACGGAAAACCAGAAAGGTAAGCCTGGTTACGAAGGACATCTCAATAACAGTGTTGTGTCTGTTGCTTCACTGTTACAGGCTGGTGGGTATCATACCTACATGGCAGGCAAGTGGCACCTCGGCGACCAGGTTGAACACGACCCGTCAAAACGCGGGTTTGAACGCGCCTTCACCATGTTGCAGGGCGGGGCCAGTCATTTCGGTGATGAATGGATGATGTATGCTAATTACACGCCTATCTATCGTGAAGATGGCAAGCGGGTGCATTTACCCCCGGATTTCTATTCCAGCAAGTTCTACACCGACAAACTCATGAGCTACATCGACAGTGCGAAAGACAGCAAGCCTTTCTTCGGTTACCTAGCATTGACCGCGCCGCATGATCCGCTGCATGTTCCAGACGCTTGGCTGGATAAGTACAAGGGTCGGTATAAAGCCGGCTACGATGCCTTGCGCACCGAACGCCTTGCACGCATGAAGAAGCTGGGCATTGTCTCTAGGAACACTCAGCTCTCGCATAGTTTGCCGAAAAAGTTCATGCCGGACTGGTCTTCACTCAGCCCCGATAAAAAACGCGTTCTGGCTCGAAGCATGGAGCTATACGCTGCAATGATAGAGAACTTGGATTTTCATATGGGCAGATTGTTTAAGCACCTGAAAGAGAAAGGTCTGTATGACAACACACTGATCTTTTTCTTTTCTGACAATGGTTCCGCACCGGTACACATCCATAATTATCCTGCCACGAGCAAGGAATGGGTCGAAAGGAATTCAGATAACCGTTATGCGAATCTGGGACGGCGTGGTTCCCGTATTTCTATAGGCCCCGCCTGGGCTGTGGCCAGCAATACGCCTTTGCGTCTGTTCAAATCCGTCGTATCGGAAGGCGGCATACGGGTTCCATTCATTGTCTCGGGGCCTGGCATTGCAAGAAACGGACAAATTCAACGCGTCTTCGCCCATGTCACCGACATTGCACCTACCATGCTTGAAGTCGCCGGGATTTCCCATCCGTCAAAATTCAAGGGACGCAAAGTGCTTCCGATACGTGGCAAATCCATGATGCCGTTTTTCTCCGGCAAGACTGGCGTCGTTCGCAATATCAGCAATGGTGTCGGCTGGGAATTTCTTGGCGGACGGGCTTTTCGACAAGGCAGCTATAAAATTACCTGGGTTAATAAACCGTTTGGGCCGGGTGCTTGGGAGTTATTCGATCTGGCCGCCGATCCGACCGAACGCAACAATCTGGCAGGCACCAATAACAAGAAGCTTCGTGAACTTGTTCAGCAATGGAAGAAATATGCAAATGACGTCGGAGTGGTGTTGCCCGAAGGGCCGACGGAAGGCATAGGAAAATGAGCCTTGGTGACCTGACCTCTCTTCTTTTGGGCCCAGGACTAAATCTAAATCTGCATCCGAATGAGCGGCGCATGTCACCCATCACTATCGATCAATCCGAAACGCCCGCTTATGGTACTTAGCGGACGTTTCCATCAATGCGGATGTGCGGCCGGTATTGCCTCTAAAGCAGACATCAGTCCTCCCGTTCTCACTCAGACTTGGTCGTGGCCAGCATGTAATTTACGTCCGTGTTGTGCGACAGGTTCCATTTATCAGCCAGCGGGTTGTAGGTGGCACCCGCCCGGTCTGTCTCGGTGAGCAAGGGCTTAATGGCACCGAACGTTGCAACGTCCAAGAAAAAGCAGGCGGTTGCCGTCCATGGCGGCAAAACCTCGGCCGAACTGATGGACGCCATGCGGCAATTGCGTAGCCATGTTGAAAAAACCTCCGATAATGTCGGTGACAAGTTTGCCGAAGAAGCCCGCAAAATTCATTATGGCGAGGTTGAAGAGCGCGGCATTTATGGCAAGGCTGAGGTCAGTGAGATTAAAGAGCTTGCCGAAGAGGGCATAGAAACCTGCCCGCTGCCGGTGCTGCCGGAAGATAAGAACTAGCACGGGAGCATCTCCCAATACGGAGAGGGGCTAGTCTGCCGAAGCTCTGCTATTTCGCTCACGGCTATTCCGGCCTTTGGCCGGGCCTCCGCGGGGCGCCCTGACCGGGCGAGGGCCAGTTGGCCCTGGTCGCAGCTAATGCTGCTCCCTGTGCACTGAATGTCTGCTTCTGATCCAAAGCGGTCATCAACCACTTTTTAGACAGTGCTTAGGTGTTACCGGCTGCTGCCCAGGTCCAAGGTGGAAACGCCCTTGGTGCCTTTGGTGCTGGTGCTCGTTGTGGTGCTGGTTGACTTGCCCTTCTTACCGGATCCCGCTTCGGCGGGCGCCGTGGTCCAGGTCACGCTGGCGCCGGCCAGTGCTACGGTGATCAAAGCGATGGCGAATGTCGTGGCGATGGTCTTCATGGGACAACTCCTTCATTTCGATGTAAGCAATATAGACGTTGTTGAGGAAAAAATACAACCTGTGTTCCAAAACACGGCTGCCGGTCCGGACATTCAAAATTCCGTGAAACAAAACATATAAAGCTGACAAAATTCTGCAATCTGCCCAATATGCGGTATTTTTCGATAATCCATAAAATAAGGGAAATACCATGGTTCAGATCGATCGACGCACGCTGCTTGCAGGTTCGGTGCTTGGTGCCGCCGCCGCGGCGCTGCCTGCGACACCAAGCCTGGCTGCCGCTCCGCTTGCGGGCAAACAGGGGCCCGGCTTTTACCGCTTCAAGCTTGGCGATTACGAGATTACCGCGATTACCGATGGCGTCTGGGTGGTGCCGGTCAAAGAGCAGATGGTGCGCAATGCCTCACTTGAGCAAATCCAGCAGGCCTTGAGTGATGCCTATTTACCGAAGGCCAAATTGATGATCACGTTCACGGTCTTGCTGGTCAATACCGGCTCCAAGCTGATCTTGATCGATACCGGCACGGGCGGCAAGATCGCCCCGGCCGCAGGCGCGTTTGAGGGTAATCTGGCGGCAGCCGGTGTTGACCCCAAAGCGATCGATACGGTGTTGATCTCGCATCTACATTTCGACCATATCAACGGTCTTAAGACCAAAGACAATAAGCTTGCCTTCCCCAATGCCGAGATCATGGTGCCGGTGCCGGAATGGAAGTTCTGGATGGATGACGCCATGATGAACAAGGTGCCAGCGCACGCCAAGCGTTATTTCCAAAACGTCAGGCGGGTGTTCGGCAATATCGGTGATAATACCAAACATTTCGAGCCGGGCGTGGAAGTAGCACCTGGCATTAAATCTATTGCCGCTTTCGGCCACACACCGGGGCACACGGTTTTTCAAATCTCATCGGGTAAAGACAGCCTGATGGCGTTGTGCGACACATCGGGTCCACCGGCCTTGTATGTGCGCAATCCCGATTGGCATTCCATGTTCGATACCGATCCCAAAGCCGCCGCGGTCACGCGCAAGAAATTGTTTGACCAAGCAGCTAGCGAACGCATGCTGGTCTACGGTTTTCACTACCCGTTCCCCGGCACCGGCTATATCGCCAAGGACGGCAAGGGCTATGATTTCGTACCGTCGCAATGGTCGCCTTTGCTTTGATTGATTGTGGAATGGATTGCCCGTCGAACGGCGGGCGTGACGGTTGAGGGGATGGCGTATGCCGCACCCCGTAATACGGAGAGGGGCTAGTTTGTTGAAACTCGGCGCTTTTCGCTCACGGCTATTCCAAACGCTTTGCGTTTGGGCCTGCGCGGGCGCGCCCTGACCGGGCGAGGGCCAGTCGGCCCTGGTCGGCGCTTTGCGCCTCCGGGTGCTACTGATGGACTTTCCCCTCAATCGTCACCCCCCGGCTTGACCCGGGGGTCTAGGGTTGTTTTGCACGTTTTGTGTCCGGGAGCGCCTGCTTATGTGGGTAAAGCGGACGTCAGACGCCATGGCGATTTGAGACCGCTAATGACCCAAAGCGGACGTCAGATCAGATTGGTCAGGTAGATTGCTGATGGACCTAGAAGTGGCTAATGCTGTTCGTACACAATTAATAAAAATATTTTATCTCCCAGTTAGTCTCAGAATTCTGTGAGTTGGAAAGATACTCTGGGGATTGAGTGATGCCAGATAATACAATTGATTTACCGTTCGGTGACGATAGGAGTTCTGATGCCTTTGTTTCGTTTCCAGTGTTATTTTTGACCGGGTATCGATTATTCACACGCCTGCATAACAGCATATGTGTCAAAGTGTTCCATGAACTGGGTGGCCTTGCCGTTCTCAAACATCCAAACATCGACTTTGGGGATCGTGACTGTCTTGCCAGTTCGTTTGTGGGTGAATGACACTTCGCCGAGCGCTACGACCCGGTTACCTTGAGCCACATACTCGTTAATGTGATAGAACTCCATGCTCCAATCGTTAGCAAGGCCTTCAAAATATTCGGCTACCTCTGCCTTTGAGGCACGGGGTTTTGTGAACTCCATGCCAGGTCTGCCGTCGGCAAGCGAGCCCCAAGCGACTTCGTCGGCGAGAATATCGTAAATGACTTTGGCATCGCCCTTGGTCTCGTGCCAGTCGGCATAAGTATTGCGTAGGATGGCGACGTTTGTTTCTTCTTTTGTCATGCTGATTGCCCCTGGTTGCACCGTCTATCGCAAGAAACTCATTCTAACACGATTTTACATAACCGCGTAGCGCGGCTTGCGCGGGGTTCCTTTGCATTTGCCTGGGAAGTCTGCTGTTGGCACTTAGCAGACGTTCAGCTAAATGCCGATTTTAGTCCGCTGATGACCCAAAGCGGACATCTAACTGTAAAACGATAGTGGTCTGCTAGTCACCCGAAGCGCAATGGCGAAAACACATTGCAACACCAAGGGGCTCCACTCAGCACTGGTTTGCCGTCCGCCAGACCCCGAAATAATTATTACCTTGCTGACAAACTCGATCATAAACTAACATTCAAAGTAGACCAATCAGATGGGGTGGCTCGACAAGTGCCTTTTGGCTTCAAGAAACCATACGGCGCTTATACAAAGGGGGGAAAGACAATGAATTTATCCAAACTGGCATTGGCAATGATGGTGATTGTTGTTGGGATGAGCATTACTCTTCAACTTCCTGTTGGTACAAAAGCCGGATATTTCACCATCACTTTTGTAATTGCACAAGAAGGCGAAGGGGGTAATGGGGGAGATAATCCTCGGCAAACCAAGACCATTACCTTGAATAAAAAGACCTATACAGTTCAGGATCTCAAAAAAGCGGCCAAATCTGTTTTCGAGGACAAGGACACTGTTATCATAACGGGAACCAATGGTTTTGGAAGTTCCTATAACACCTTTGGCGGCAGCTTTATTTCATTGGCGCGTTATGCGCCTGAGCTTGCCACTGAGCTTTTGAACAAATGGCTGAAGGCAAAGACATTTGATCAAAAACATAGGATCGTCCGGAAAATCCAAAAGAAAATATTAAAGCTATATGCAGTATCCCAAAAATATGGGTCGAAGGTACAACAAAAAATACTCAAAAACGCAGCCGAGGTAATGATATCAATTGAACATGATGTTCGAGAAGCAGCCGACGAGGAAGATAAAGCGAAAAAACAGAAAAAGAAAAAACAGAAAGCGAAAAAACAGAAAGCACCTAGTGGTGATATCTTTCGGTCTGACATTCGTTCAAAACGCGACCTAAGACTTCTTGCAACCCTGTCCAACGGGCTCGCTGTCTACAGATACCGGTACATATGGAGTGACCAAGAACGGATCGGCGTTATGGCTCAGCATGTCCAAAAGATTATACCCGCTGCAGTTAAGAGAATTAATGGTTGGCTTTATGTGGACTATCGCCTCTTGTTTGCATCACAAGAATTGCAAGCCGAGCTTAGACTAATTGGTCTAGGCCCAGTGTTCTGGCGGGCAGGATATGCCTCCTCGCCTTTGCAATAGAATACTTAGGCTGGGTTGCTTCGGAAACATATTGGGCACGTTCCTGTTCCGACCGCACTGGCCTTAGGCAAATGTCCGCTTATGGCACTTAACGGACGTTTCCATAAATGCGGATGTGCGGCCATTATTGCCTCTGAAGCGGACATTGGCCTCTCATATTTTACTCACCTTTTGTCGCCGCCAGCATGTAATTGACGTCTGTGTTGTGCGACAGGCTCCATTTATCGGCTAGCGGATTATATGTCGCCCCTGCACGGTCCTTGATGGTGAGGCCGGTTTGTTCGAGCATTTGGGCAAGCTCGTCGGGGGTTATAAATTTCTCCCATTTATGCGTGCCCTTGGGCAGCCAGCCCAGGACATATTCAGCGCCGACTATGGCCAGCGCATAGGCTTTTAGCGTCCGGTTGAGCGTTGCCATGATCAAAAGCCCGCCGGGTTTGAGCAATTTGGTGCTGGCTTCCAGAAACAGCGGCACGTTGGCGACGTGTTCGACCACTTCCATGTTGAGGATAATGTCGAACCTGGTGCGTTTTTCGGCCAGTTCTTCGGCTGTGATTTGCTGATAATTAATGTCGAGGTCTTGCTCGCTGGCATGTTGTGCAGCAATTTTAATATTTACGTCAGAGGCATCAATGCCGGTCACTTGTGCGCCAAGCCGCGTCATGGGCTCGCACAACAGGCCGCCGCCGCAGCCGATATCAAGCAGCTTTAATTTGTCCAACGGGTGTCTTGCGTGTTTATCGAGGTTGAAATGGTTGGTGGCATGCGCGCGAATATAGTCCAGCCTCACTGGGTTGAGCTTGTGCAACGGTTTGAATTTTCCCGATGGATCCCACCATTCAGCGGCCATGGCGGAAAATTTAGCCACTTCTGCCGGGTCTATTGTTGAGGCTTTATTTAGTTTGTTTTTAGTATTTACTGTGGCGTTCATGCCATATTGCTCCAAAATCCATGGTCTCAATTACTTTCGGCTACTCCCATCACAGTTGCAAGACCCTTAAGATTTAGAGTATGACTTTGCTCGTGAAGCTCAAGAGCGCTTTGGCAATTGGCTGGGCGTGGCAACATGTTCTTGAAAAGATACAGGAAATGGCCTGTCAGAAGGTTGAGCTGACGGGGTAAGGTTACAAATGCGATTGGTAATGAAATTCGGTGGCACGTCGGTTGCTGATATAGAGCGCATCAAAAATGTGGCAGCTCATGTCAAGCGTGAGGTTGATGCAGGTCATCAGGTGGTTGTGGTGCTGTCTGCCATGGCGGGTGTAACCAACCAATTGATCGATTGGACCCGCGAGGCTGCCAAGATGCATGATGCCCGCGAATATGACGTGGTTGTCTCAACCGGCGAGCAGGTCACGGTGGGCATAATGGCGATTGTGCTGCAAAGCTTAGGCATTGCTGCGCGCTCCTGGCTTGGCTGGCAAATTCCGATTGAAACCAATGATGTTCACGGGAGTGCGCGAATCACGCATATTGATGAAACCGAATTGGTTGGACGTCTTGAGCGTAACGAGGTGGTGGTTGTGCCGGGGTTTCAGGGCATTGGGCCTGATCACCGCATAACAACTTTGGGCCGTGGAGGCTCAGACACAAGTGCTGTTGCATTGGCGGCTGCCGTTAAAGCTGATCGGTGTGATATATACACCGATGTTGATGGTGTTTACACCAGTGATCCCCGTGTTGTGGCCAAAGCCCACAGACTTGATAAAATAGCCTATGAGGAGATGCTGGAAATGGCATCTTTGGGAACAAAAGTTTTGCAGACCAGGTCGGTCGAACTTGCCATGGTGCAAAAAGTGCGTTTGCTGGTGCGTTCCAGTTTTGATGAACCTGATGCGCCTCAGAAAATTGATGGTCTGGGAACGCTGGTATGTGATGAGGATGAAATCGTGGAACAACAACTCGTCAGCGGTATTGCTTATTCCAAAGATGAAGCGAAAGTGACTTTGGTTAAAGTGGCTGATAAGCCGGGCGTGGCAGCGGCAATCTTCAGCCCGCTTTCAGATGCCAATATCAATGTTGATATGATCGTGCAAAACGTCTCCGATGACGGCAAACATACTGATGTGACTTTCACGGTCTCTAATGATGATCTGGAACGTGCCATTAATGTTGTAAGCTCTTTAAATGATGAGATCGAGTTCACCGATATTATCGGCACACCGGACCTGGTGAAAATCTCGGTGATTGGCTCTGGCATGCGCAGCCATGCCGGGGTTGCCTCAACAATGTTTAAAACGCTTGCCGAACGCAATATCAACATTCAGGTCATTACGACATCGGAAATTAAGGTCTCCATACTGATTGATGCCGAATATGCCGAGCTTGCTGTGCGGGCTTTGCATGCAGCCTACGGGCTTGATGGAGACTAGAGGAGGCCTGGCTAGCAGGCCCATATTGCTCACATTGGTTGTAGTTCGGTCTTTGCGCCTGCGAGGTTTATTAAAGAGGAAGGTTTGAGCTTATGCCGCTTTCTGCAAGTGGACCACGTGTGCTGTTGCGGCAATTGCGCGAGGTTATGGCCGGTGGTGTGAGCGCGCAAGAACGCCTCGATGAAATCGTTGTCATGATCGCGGCCAATATGGTTGCAGAAGTGTGCTCGATTTATGTCATTAAAACGGGCGGCAGGCTTGAGCTGTTTGCGACCGAAGGCCTCAACCCCAAGGCTGTTCACGAAACCAGGCTTGAGGTTGGCGAGGGTCTGGTGGGTGTCATTGCGGCCAATGCCGATCCGCTCAATTTGTCAGAAGCGCAAAACCATCCAGCTTACGTTTACCGGCCGGAAACCGGCGAAGAAATTTATCATTCGTTTCTGGGTGTGCCGATTTTGCGGTCGGGCCACACACTTGGCGTTCTGGTGGTTCAAAATCGTGCCAGCCGGCATTATTCCGAAGAAGAAGTTGAAGCGCTGCAAACAGCCGCCATGGTGCTGGCTGAGGTTGTGACGTCAGGCGAGTTGCTGGATCTTGGTGTTGATGACGATGATGATATCGGCCACTTGCGCTCTCACAGGCTTCAAGGTGCTGTGATTGCCGAGGGCATAGGGCTTGGCATGGTGGTTTTGCATGAACCGCGCGTCATTGTTGAAACGCTCATTGCTGAAGATATGGACAGCGAATTGGCACGTCTGAATGTGGCGATTGAAGCTTTGCGCGATGCTGTCGATCAAATGATGGAAAACGATGATATGGCCCGGTTTGGCGAGCACCGTGAAGTGCTTGAGGCCTATCGGATGTTTGCTTATGACCGCGGCTGGAACAAGAAGATGCGCGAGGCTGTTGAGACCGGCCTAACCGCTGAAGCCGCTGTTGAGCGGGTGCAAAGTGACAATCGTGCCCGCATGTTGCGCTCGCGCGATCCCTATCTGTCTGAGCGGCTACACGACCTTGACGATTTGGCCAATCGGCTGTTGCGGGTTCTGACCGGGCAAGAGGGCACGGCAGCTGCGGGAGACTTGCCGAAAAACGCCGTCATCATTGCGCGCAATATGGGGCCGACTGAACTGCTCGATTATGATATCGAACGGTTGCGTGGATTGATCCTGGAAGAAGGCAGCACCAATAGCCATGTGGCAATTGTGGCCCGTGCTTTGGGAGTAGCTTGTGTTGCACAAGCAGCGGACGTGCTTGATTTGGTCGATCAGGGCGATCCAATCATTGTTGATGGCGATATGGGTGAAGTCCATATCAGGCCGTCGAATGATATTGTTGATGCTTATCGCGATAAAGTGCGGTTTCGTGCCCGCAGGCAGGCGCGCTTTAGCAAATTGCGCGACAAGCCCGCCATTACCAAGGATAAGGTGCGCATTCAGTTGGGCCTGAATGCCGGATTATTGGTTGAGTTGCCGCATTTGAAGGAAGCGGGGGCTGATGGTATTGGCCTGTTCCGTACTGAATTGCAATTCATGATCGCGTCCAGATTTCCACGAATGGATGAGCAGACCGAATTTTACGGCTCCGTGCTCAAAGCGGCTGGAGACAAGCCCGTGGTGTTTCGCTCACTCGACATTGGCGGCGATAAGGTTTTGCCTTATCTCGCGCATGCCAAGGAGAAAAACCCGGCACTGGGCTGGCGCGCGCTTCGCATCTCCCTTGACCGGCCTGCCTTGTTGCGATTGCAGATGCGGGCTCTCTTGCGGGCCACAGGCGGTAAAACGCTTAATGTTATGTTTCCGATGGTGGCGGAAGTTGCTGAATTTGAGCAAGCCAAGGCGTTTGTGGACAGAGAGATCAGTTTTATCGGCGCGCAAGGCTATAAATTGCCTGAAAAAATCAATCTGGGTGTGATGCTGGAAGTGCCTTCTTTACTGTGGCAGATGGATCAACTGGCCCAAGTGGTCGATTTTATCTCCATCGGCAGTAATGACCTGTTGCAGTTCCTGTTTGCCAGCGACCGGGAAAACCCGCGTCTTGCCAGCCGGTATGATCCTCTCAGCCCAATCGTTCTCAATGTCTTGCGCTCTGTTGTGCAAGCTGCTGAACAACATGATGTGCCGCTTACTTTATGTGGTGAAATGGCAGGCCACCCCCTGGAAGCGATGGCTCTGCTGGGGTTGGGTTTGCGCTCAATATCAATGACGCCGGCGGCTATTGGTCCGGTTAAAGCCATGGTGCGCAAGCTTAATCTGGGTGAGCTCGCTGATGAATTGCAGGATCGCCTGGGCAGTTCGCAGCACAGTTTGCGCCCATTTTTGCAGGAATATGCAGAAAAACGAAAACTGTTGACTTAAAATATTGCCGCCACCTTACAAACTGGTTTAAGCCTTATTACACAGGGCTAAAGTGATTCGTCTTTGATTCGTTGGGCTATTTGAGTAAATCTTTTGTTTTTGAGACGTAAAGCTTTGTCCTGAAAGTGGCCGAATTGGACCCTGCAGGAACTGGACATGGTGGCCGAGCGCACGCTATCGGTAGGCAATGAATTTATCGCACAGCCCCCGCGGAAGGTGCGCGCTAAACCTGATCGGGAAGCCGATGCGCTTGGTGAAGTTGGATGGTATCTGCAAAGGGAACGCGTTAGACGCCAAGAAATATTGGCCGATATTGCCAAGACGCTAGAGCTCCAGCCGGTTCATTTGGCAGCTCTTGAGCATGGCGATTTCAAATATCTTCCCAAAGGTGCTCAAGTTTTTGAAGTGCTTGCGCGTTATGCAGATTATTTAGGTTATGAGCCAGAACCATTGGTTACGCATTACGAAGAGGTTTTGCGGGCACGATCACTGCATCTTCGCGCACCATCCAACAAAGATGAAACCGTTGTGTGGTTTGGAGATTATATGCAAAAGGCGCGCAATTTTGCCCATATGGCGACAGGACCCGGCATGCTGGGTGTGGTCATCGCCGTGATGATTGGCTTGATTTCGTTTTATACGCTGGGTCCGATAGATAGCGGGCTGCAACGCATAGCGGAAATGCGAGGTGCTGTTAAGCCTCAAGGGAGCAACATAATAACCAGCACTGTGCCCAAGCAGGTACAAGGTTCGCGCCAAGCGATCAAGCGTACATCGCCGCCGCTTCAAGACTTGCAAGCTACGGTAAAGGTGGCACCACCTTCTGCAAAACAATCTGTAGCGCTGGCCCCGGTTCAGCCGGAGCCTCGCCAAGTAGCTGTTCCTGAACCACCGAAACTAGACGTGCCGGATGTTCAGATACGCGTAAAACCTTTAACCGATAGTGGTGCTGAGGCGACCGCTTTGCCCAAGATGGCGCGTGACCGTCTTGCGGCATTGATTGATCGCGACATTCGCGACGCTGTTCAATCAGCCCCTAAACGCATAGCCGGTCCAGCTCAGACAAATCAGACATCCAGCAGCAAGCCGCAAACCGGCATTGCGACCGCGACAGATAAAAAGTCGCCATCGGCTTTTGCCACCAATAGTGTTTATGGCAACACGGCAAAGGATGTCCGCGTGGTTTTGAAGGCCAAACAGCAGGTTTGGATCCGGGTTGAAGATAATAAAGGAAATATTATATTTACTCAGACATTGGGTGTCGGCGATAGTTATCGTGTGCCCAATCAGCAGGGTCTCATGCTTGATGCGCGCAATGCCGGTTCTTTGGATTATACGGTCGATGGTTTATCAAGAGGCGCTGTGGGCAGTCCCGGAGAAATTGTCATTGGCCTGCCGCTTGATGTCTCAAAACTTGCGACCCGCAGAAACTAGGGTCAAAGCCCTAGCCAATTAGATTTTTTATTCCAATATATGACGATTATGGTTTGCGGCTGTAAGCTCACATTTGCGCTTGGCTGCATAAGCGGTTATTGAGACGGGGAACATGGCTTTAGGCCTTCAACAGATAAGATGATAAATGCTTAATCAAGAACGACTGGACAGCTTGCTGGCGCGCTTTGAAGCCTTGGAGAGTGAGATGTCGTCTGCGCCCGATCCGGATCAGTTCGTTAAATTGTCAAAAGAATATGCCGACCTTAGCCCGGTTGTTGAAGCTGTTCGTGATTTAATGGCGTGTAAGCAGGAAGAAGATGGCTTGCACGAAATATTGCAGGATCCGGATGCCGACGATGACATGAAAAAGCTTGCCATCGAAGAGGCCAGCCAGATTACGCCTCGCATTGAAGAGCTTGATAAAAAAATCAGTGTTTTGCTTTTGCCGAAAGACGCGGCAGATGAAAAAAGCGCCATCCTGGAAGTGCGTGCCGGCACGGGTGGTGATGAGGCCGGCATTTTTGCCGGAGACCTGTTTCGCATGTATCAGCGCTATGCTGATATTAATGGCTGGAAAGTTGAGATAATTTCAGCCAGTGATGCTGATATGGGTGGTTATAAAGAGGTTATCGCCAGCGTTACCGGTAAAGGCGTGTTTGCCAAGCTCAAGTATGAATCCGGTGTGCACCGTGTGCAGCGTGTGCCGGAAACTGAATCAGGCGGGCGGATACATACCTCAGCTGCAACGGTGGCTGTGTTGCCGGAAGCTGAAGACGTTGATATTCAAATCGAAGATAAAGACCTGCGCATTGATGTGTTCCGCGCCAGCGGACCTGGTGGGCAGTCGGTCAATACCACAGATAGTGCTGTGCGCATAACACACTTGCCGAGCGGCCTTGTGGTATCCCAGCAGGATGAAAAATCGCAACACAAAAACCGCGCCAAGGCAATGCTGGTTTTGCGCTCAAGGCTCTATGACGCTGAACGACAAAAGCTCGATGACGAGCGGGCAGCAGAGCGGCGCGGACAAGTAGGAACGGGTGACCGGTCAGAGCGTATTCGCACCTATAATTACCCCCAAGGCCGGGTGAGCGATCATCGCATTAATTTGACGCTCCATAAGCTTTCTCAAGTCATGGAAGGTGACGGGTTGGGCGAAGTGATAGATGCGCTGACTTTGGAAGATCAGGCACAAAAGCTGGCAGCCGTTGGTAACGCATGAGTTTACATGATCGCGACATATTAAAGACCGGCTTGAGGCGTGTTGACAGCGTTTTGCATCGTGCACGCGATGTTCTTAAAACCCAAGGTATCGTGTCGGCTGAATTGGATGCACGGTTGTTGGTGTGCCATGTTTTGGATATCAGCCTTGAGCATTTAATTTGTTCGCCTGAGCAAGTGATCGATCAATCGCAAATGGAGAAGATCGATAATGTGCTTGCGCGCCGTATTGCCCATGAGCCCGTGTCGCGGATCATTGGGGGGCGTGATTTTTGGCGCTCAACATTTGTGCTCAATAGCGATACGCTTGATCCACGCCCCGATAGTGAGGTTTTGATAGAAGCCGCCCTGGAATGTGCAGCCCTTCTTAAAAAAACCGGAAGGGATGATTTTCGCATTCTGGATTTGGGAACAGGCTCCGGCTGCTTGCTGATTTCTATGTTACTGGAACTGGAAAATGCGTTTGGCATCGGGGTTGATGTGGCGCCGGGCGCGTTATCTGCGGCCCGTCACAATGCTGAACTTGCAGGGGTTGATGACAGATGTGCATTTGTCTGCGGGGATTGGATGGCTTCTCTGGGAACAGGCTTTGATTTGGTCTTGTGCAATCCGCCTTATATTCGCACAGCTGATATTGAGGGTCTTGAGGTTGAGGTTCGCTCATATGATCCAAAGCGCGCCCTTGATGGCGGTGTTGATGGACTTGAGGTGTATGCGCATCTGATTGCTGATATGCATCCTGTGCTTAATCGGGGTGGATGGGTGTTATTTGAGGTTGGCGAAGGGCAGGCGGGGCCGGTAAGCGCTTTGTTGGGTAAGAATAATTTTAACCTTAATAGCGGTTTGTCGGCACAATTACCCGATTTGAGCGGGTTGGTGCGTTGTGTTCGTGCAACAGGGAACGGAGTATTAACCGATTGTTGATAAAAAAGGGTTGGAAAAACGCGCCTTTAGGTCTAACGTCCCTGTGAATTCAGACTGTTTCCTCAGAAGAACATTCTGAGGACATGTGTTGAAAACATGCAGACATTATGTGAAGTTCACTTGAGCCTAGTGTGAGGAGCACATACGCGGTTTATTGAACACGGGCGGTTTCCACGATTTACAGTTTGCAAATTGTTACGCACATTGATAGGCAATTGCCGTGAGCGGGAGTGTGAGCGAGCAATCTTTATTTCGAGACTTGCAGAGCCGAATATTGGCTCATGGGAACCATAAAACTCCCGATTTGATTTTTTAACATTAAAGAGACAACCATACGCTGAAATCTGTCAGTTGGGATTAGCAATTTTAAAGTGAATTGAAAAAGCCCACGAATTACTGACGATAAACCCGAGATAAGATTATCAAAATACCGAGCCATAGGCTGCCCGAACGTGTGGGCAGCTGGATAGATTTAATTATTGGAAATAGTGAACGAGCGTCATGAGGCAAGGACAACAGAATAAACGTGCACGAGGCCGCCACCGCAAGCCGCAAAATACGGCCAATCGCTCCTTTGAAAGTAGTGGGCCTGAGGTTAAAATCCGCGGGAATGCGGCACATGTCGCAGAGAAATACGTCGCTTTGGCGCGGGATGCCCTGTCATCGGGTGATTTCATAAGTGCTGAGAATTACCATCAGCATGCAGAACACTACTTCCGTATTCTGGCCACCCAAACGGCAAACCAGCAAGCGAAGGCTCAAGCCAGCCAAACTGAAAATGCTTCTGCTAATGGCGAAAAGACTGAAGCGGATGAAGCTGCCTCTACCGACACCAGCGAAGTGAAAAAAGAAAATGGTGCTGAGCGTACATCTGTGAGAGGCCGGTCCCGGTCGTCTGGGCGGCAAGCCAAACCAGCAAAGGCTTCAGCTAAACCCAATGGGTCCAGTGAGGCCCCAGCGCCTAAGGCTGATAGTCCTGAGGCGGTTGCTAAGCCCGCTGCGGACCCTGTTGTTGAGAAAGATCCTGTAGAGACTGCCGCTGTAGAAGCGAGCTAGCTTTTTGAATCTTGCTAGCTTTGGTGTGTTCAAAAATCACCGCAGATGCTTTTGCCTCTTGGTTGGCTCATTTTCATCACTATATAAGAATTGGCAGTCATAATGTTTATGGCTGTTGGTGCTTGGGGAAACTCAAGAAAAACCGTCATAGGCATGAGAAGTCCAAGCTTATTGTAAGGTGGACACGCCCCATGTGCTAACAAATGAGGGTATAATGGATTTTGAGAATTACACCGACCGTTCCAAAGGTTTCATTCAATCTGCTCAATCATTAGCGCTTCGCGAAAATCATCAACGATTTACGCCTGAGCATATCTTAAAAGTACTGCTTGATGATGAAGAGGGGCTTGCTGCTGGCCTGATTAAGGCTGCCGGAGGTGACCCTGGTCAAGTCGTGCAAGGGGTTGAACTTGCGCTAAGCAAAATTCCGAAAGTTGAGGGTGGTGGCGCTGGTCAACTTTATCTAGCGTCTGAAACAGCCCGGATTTTCGCAACAGCTGAAGAGGCTGCCAAAAAAGCCGGCGACAGTTTCGTCACCGCTGAACGCCTCCTGCTTGCCTTGACGATAGAAACAGGCACGGATGCTGCCAAGTTGTTGAAAGAGGCCGGTGTTACGCCAGACCGGCTTAATGCGGCGATTAATGAAATTCGCCAGGGTCGCGCCGCTGACAGTGCTAGTGCTGAAAATGCTTATGATGCGCTAAAAAAATATGCCCATGATTTCACCCAAGCAGCGCTTGACGGCAAGCTTGATCCGGTGATCGGCCGTGATGAAGAAATTAGGCGGGTTATCCAGGTGTTGTCGCGCCGGACGAAAAATAATCCTGTTCTGATTGGTGAACCTGGCGTTGGTAAAACGGCGATCGCTGAAGGTTTGGCATTGAGAATTGTCAATGGTGACGTACCTGATAGTTTGCAGGATAAAAAACTGCTGGGCCTTGATATGGGTGCTTTGGTGGCAGGGGCTAAATATCGCGGAGAATTCGAAGAGCGTTTGAAAGCGGTTTTATCTGAAGTCACCGCTGCTGAGGGTGGTATCATTCTTTTCATTGATGAAATGCACACGCTTGTGGGTGCCGGTGCAGCTGAAGGGGCTATGGATGCCTCAAACCTGCTCAAGCCTGCTTTGGCGCGCGGAGAGCTGCATTGTGTGGGTGCCACCACGCTTGATGAATATCGCAAGCATGTTGAAAAAGATGCGGCTTTGGCCAGACGGTTTCAGCCCATCTTTGTTCCAGAGCCAAGTGTTGAAGACACGGTTTCCATTCTGCGTGGACTTAAGGAAAAATACGAGTTGCATCATGGTGTGCGGATAACGGATAGAGCCATCGTTGCGGCTGCTCAATTGTCCAATCGTTACATCACCGACAGGTTTTTACCCGATAAGGCGATTGATCTGGTGGATGAGGCGGCCAGCCGCTTGCGCATGCAGGTTGAATCCAAACCCGAAGCGCTTGATGAGCTTGATCGCCGGATTATTCAATTGAAGATTGAGCGCGAAGCCCTCAAAAAGGAAAAAGACAAGGCTTCGAAAGACCGGCTTGAGGCGCTTGAAGAAGATCTGTCGTTGCAGGAAACAGAAGCTGAGGGATTAACCGAGCGCTGGCAGGCGGAGCGCGAGAAGCTATCGTCTGTGCAAAAATATAAAGAACAGCTGGAGGCTTTCCGGATTGAGCTTGAGCAGGCACAGCGTGAGGGCAATCTTGAGCGGGCTAGCGAGTTGTCTTACTCCATTATTCCCGAACTTGAAAAACAGATCGCAGCTCAGGAAGGCAGTGCTGATGATGGTGCGGACCTTATGGTGGAAGAAGCAGTAACCGATGATCATGTGGCTCAGGTTGTGTCACGCTGGACCGGCATTCCGGTTGATAAAATGCTGGAAGGTGAACGCGAAAAACTCCTCCACATGGAAGAGGCTTTGGCCAAGCGCGTCATCGGTCAAGCGCAAGCCGTGGAAGCGGTTTCAACGGCTGTCAGGCGCGCGCGTGCCGGGTTGCAGGATCCAGCAAGGCCGATCGGTTCGTTCTTGTTCCTGGGGCCCACGGGTGTTGGCAAGACCGAGCTTACCAAGGCGGTTGCAAATTTCCTGTTTGATGATGATCAGGCAATCATCCGCATTGATATGTCGGAATATATGGAGAAACACTCTGTTGCCCGACTGATCGGTGCGCCTCCGGGCTATGTTGGGTATGATGAAGGTGGTGCCTTAACCGAAGCCGTTCGGCGCAGACCTTATCAGGTGGTGTTGTTTGACGAGATTGAAAAGGCGCATCCCGATGTCTTCAACGTGTTGTTGCAGGTTTTGGATGAAGGCCGCCTGACCGATGGTCAGGGACGCACGGTAGATTTTCGTAACACGTTGATCATTCTAACGTCCAACCTTGGTTCGGAATTGCTGGTCAATCAGCCCGAAGGTGAAGATACAGACGTTTTATACGATCAGGTCATGGAAGTGGTGCATGCCAATTTCAGGCCAGAGTTTTTAAACCGGCTTGACGAGATGATTTTGTTCCACAGGCTGCGGCGCGACCAGATGGCAGCCATCGTGGACATTCAGATTGCAAGGCTGAGTGCGTTATTGGCGGATCGTAAAATTACCATCGAGCTTGATGACAGTGCGCGTGCCTGGCTCGCTGATAAAGGTTATGAGCCAGCCTTTGGCGCAAGACCACTAAAGCGTGTTATCCAAAAGTCTCTTAGCGATCCGCTCGCTGAGCGGGTGCTTGCTGGTCAAATTAAAGATGGTGACAAGATTGCCATAAGCGCTGACGGGCAAGGTCTGGTGATCAACGGCAAGGCTGCTGTTAAGGCTGCTTGAGACAGATATCTGGCTCCAGGTCTGTAAATCTTGCGCGAGAGGGCTGCTGTTTACTTGTTGGCAGAGGCGATCTGGGTGCTTACGGGCGCAGCGCTCATTAATTGGTCGATGCGCTTTTTCTCGTTCATGAAGGCCCGGCGTACTGAGGCTATCAATCTGCGGCCGGTGGGCATGCGCAGTTTCATCGGATTGACATGGCGCTCATTGACGATGATTTCATAATGCAGATGAGAACCGGTAGACCGCCCCGTCGAGCCGACATAGCCGATCACCTGGTCTTGTTGAATTTTCATGCCTTCTTTGAGGCCTGCAGCATGACGGCTTAGATGAGCGTAAGCTGTTTTATATCCGTTAGCGTGGCGTATGCGGACATATTTGCCGTAAGAGCCGACATAACGGACTTTTTCGATAATGCCATGTCCGGCAGCCTTAACAGGTGTGCCAAAGGGGGCCGCAAAATCAACACCGGTATGCATTTTTGTGGTTTTCAGTATGGGATGGCGTCTGAGGCCGAAACTTGAAGTGATCCTGCCACCATTGACGGGGGTGCGCATGAGGAACTTGGTGGCAGAGCGGCCTTGGGCGTCATAATAATCGGTAATGCCGTCATCTGGCGTTGTAAAACGGTAATAGCCGCGTGTTTTATCGTTGAGCGTCAACGCGCTGTATAAAACCGCGCCATGACGTTTGCGGATGAATTTACCGTTCGCGGGCATGTCATAAAAGACTTCAAAACTGTCGCCCGCGCGCACCTGGCGCTGGAAGTCGACATCATAGGCATGAACCCGCATCATCTCGACGATGACACGCTCTGGAATGCCTTGTTCCTTGGCCGCAAAATACAGGCTCTTGCGAATGCGGGCGCGTGCACGGAAACGATCGGAATTGCGCCCGGTGCCAATGTTCGCTGTGGTAATATTTCCAGGCCTATATTTGCCTTTGCTGTCCAAAACAACGGACACATTATTTGTAGGCGTCAACATGATGGCAATTTGAATGGGACGAAGCGTTTCATATCCCTTTTTGTCAGTAACATTGTCATAAGTGATGTGAAGCTTATGACCTTCCTTCAGCTTGTTTGCCGAGAAAACGCTTTTAAAGGCTGAAATAATCTGTTGTGTCTTGTCTTTTGGTGTGCCGCGTTCTGTTAACAACTGCAATAGGGTATCGCCCTGTTCAACCTCGATGGTTTCATCAAGCTGTTCGGTGTGTGAAACATTCGCGGTTTTCTGTACTGTGGTTGTGTTTTGGTGGCCCGCTGGGGCAAGCGATGAAAGCTGAATGCCGATTGCTTGATCATTCAGCACGACCGGTTTGCCTGGCACTGGCGCCAGCGATCTGGTGGCACTGGTTTTGCGGACGGGGTAATCAGGGGCAAGTGAGCCGACCAAATCGGTTGGGGCGGCTGCTGCCGCAATTCTGCGTTGTGATTTGGCCAGGTTGAATTTTACAGAGTGTTTTTTATAAGCCCGCTCGGCAATAACCTCAGAAACTTCGCTGTGGCCGATAATACCTGAAAGGCCGTGGGCGCGATCGCCTTTGCGACGGCTTGAGGCCTGTTGCCAAATGGAGGCCGAGTGCTGGGCGGCAACCGCGGGACCTTCAATGCCGCCAAAGCCGAATGTTCCAACAAGAGCCGCGCCTATAACCAGAGCGCCGGCAACACCGGCAACACTCGTGGTGATCAACCAGCGGCTTTTGGAGGCGGTGTTCAAGAACAGATTGTCTTGCGTGTCATCCACGGCAGAGAAATCGAACACTTCACGTGTCGTTTCCTGGTGTGCCACAAATATATCAGGCTGTTTTATCCAAGTCTCTTTTGTCAAGACAGCTCGTCCCCCGGGTGCCATGTTTGGCCTTTAACTTTATTGTCTGTCTTATGGCGAATGATCGGTTGTTTTATATGCATTTTTATCACCGTCACACATTGTCTCTCGGGTGCGAGATAAAATTCATCCCCAGCTGCTCGCAACGATGCCCTTAATGATTTGTTAAGTCAATATAGTTCGATGGATAGTTCCACAAAAATTCCCCAAAAAGCATGTCGTTGGAGACGTTTGTATCATTGTGGCGTATTTTAAAAATACGGAGCTACCCATGTTCGTGCAAGAGCGTCGTTCCCGCTATTAACATCTCATTTAGCATAACGCGATAAAGATTGCGCTTTGGTTAAATAAGTATGATGGCCAAAAATGGTTTAATTGCGACAAATGGCGATGTGACGTGCAAAATGAACGTTCATTTTGATGCAAAAAGCCCAGTATAATGGAGCTAAAAGGGGGCAGGACAAAAATCTTGCCCTTTTTCAAAGAAAATCGCTCATACAGTGCTTGACAGGGGTAGATACATGATCCTATATACGCCTCCACACGACACCGGGGCACTGCGGTAACCCAAAGACCTCGCGCGTTTCGTGGGCGTTCCATTTTTGGAAGGTATTAGCTGGCACTGATCTAGCACTTTTTTGTGCAAGGCAGCGCTGGTTTTTGGTTGGTTATGGTTTGCATAATTGACCGGTCCGTCGTAACATTCGGGCTTGCTCTTTGACATTGTTGATAAAAGAAAGAGAAACGTGGTCGGCGGTGATCTGGCGAGTTCTTGTTTCTCATGCATTGCATGGGTAGAGAACGC